>Ga0310832_100012_pt1 | contig 562348 bp, 498 predicted proteins | sample WT_ome_7_FD_201303 | JGI IMG/M metagenome (GOLD analysis project Ga0310832, IMG submission 201303) | Sorghum-adapted microbial communities enriched on wild type (WT) sorghum from Joint BioEnergy Institute, Emeryville, California, United... ...
GCACGAGCGACCCCGTCGCCCCCGCGTGGTCGAGGTGGATGTGCGTGAGGAGCAGGGCACTCAGGTCCGTCACCGCGAGCCCGCGCTCCGCGAGCGCCGCGCGCAGGTTCTCGAGCGACGTCGCCGGACCCGGGTCGACCAGCGCCGGCCCGTCCTCGCCTTCGAGGAGCGCCGACGCGATCCACCCCGGGCGGCCGAGGTAGTGCAGGTCGATCGTCGTCGCGCCCTCGGCGAGAGGGGCGCAGCGGACGACGGGGTCAACGCTTTCGCCGACCCTCGTCATGGCACCCTCTGCGTGCAACGCTCCCTGGCGACCCGAAGACTCGAGCCGTCCCTCACCATGACGATACCGCACCGCTGTTCATCGCGTATCGGATTTCCGTCATAACCATCCTCGGCAGCGGCGCCTCACGACCGCCGTCTTGCTGTAAAGCGCCACCTGCACCTCCCCCGATCGGAGTCATCCAGTCGGTGCTCGGGGGGCCGAGCAGGGCCCCGAGCCATGATTCCCGCGAGTGGATGCCGCCCCGCGAGGAGGATCCTACTCCATTGTAGGACCCACGTCCACCCGCTTCGTCATGAGTTGCCGATCGTGATCGATCAAGTGGGAGCATGACGGCCGCCGGCAGAACCGCGTCAGGGTAGAAGAACCGAACGGCCACGTGCCCCCCGTCCCATTGACGCCTTCCGCCGGTTCTTTTTACAATGGGATGCCTCGCCGTTCCCCCGGCCGGAAGCCGGCGGAACGGGGGTGCCATAGCTTCGCCGGCCGGGTTGTCGGCGGAGCCGCTGCAGACACCGCTCGACCATCGGGTCCGTCGTACCGATCTTCGGGTAGTGCGCCGCCTCGGGTACCGGACCCGGGGCGGCGCATTTTCGTTGTATCGGATCCATGGGTCTGTCAGGCACGGAGGGTCCATGATCTCAGTCGAGGGAGTGACGAAACGGTACGGCCCCCTCGTCGCCGTGGATGGTCTCACCTTCGAGATCGGGCGTGGCGAGGTGGTCGGCTTCCTGGGGCCGAACGGCGCCGGGAAGACGACGACGATGCGGATGCTGGCCGGTACGCTGCAGCCCGATGCGGGCGAGGTTCGGCTGGACGGGCGGTCGATCGGCGACGCGCTCGCGGAGGCGAAGCGGCGGATCGGCTACATGCCGGAATCGAACGCCCTCTACGGCGAGATGCTGGTCTCGGAGTACCTCGACTTCACCGCGGAGCTGCGGGACCTGAAGGGTGCGGCGAGGCGGTCGGCGCTGGGGGAGGCGGTCGAGCGGACGGGGATCGGCGGGGTCTATCACCGGCCGATCTCGCAGCTCTCGAAGGGTTACCGTCAGCGGGTCGGCCTCGCCGCCGCGATCCTGCATCGCCCGGAGCTCCTGATCCTGGACGAGCCGACGGAGGGGCTGGACCCGAATCAGCGCGTCGAGATCCGGGGCCTGATCCGCGAGCTGGGCCGTGACCGGACGGTGCTCCTGAGCACGCACGTCCTGGGCGAGGTCGAGGCGACGTGCAACCGGCTGCTGATCATCAGCCGCGGCCGTCTCGTGGCCGACGGGAGCGTGGCCGAGCTGCTGGAGGCGAGCCGTGGCGGCGGGCGGTACGTCGTCGAGGCGGAGGGCGACGGGGTGGTCGAGCGGCTCGCGGCGCTCGAGGGGGTGACGTCGCATGCGGCGGAGCGGGTCGACGGCCGCGTCCGGGTCGAGCTGGTGGCCGGGGGCGGCGAGGACCTGCGCCCGCAGATCTTCCGGCTCGCCGCCCGGGAGGGGTGGACCCTCTGGGAGCTGCACCGCAGCCGCGCGAGCCTCGAGGAGCTCTTCCGTGAGCTGACGGACGGGAAGGTCGGCGTCGACGGCGCAAACGGCGCAGGAGCCGACGGCGCCGAGCCGGTGGCGGCCGTGGCGGGCCAGGAGGTGGCGCGATGAGGCGGGTCCGGACCCTCGCGCGGAAGGAGTTCCGCGGGTACTTCGACCACCCCACGGCCTACATCCTGGTCGTGGCGTTCCTGGCGCTGGGGCTCTTCCTGGCGTTCCGCTCGCTCTTCGCGGTGGGCGCGGCGACGCTGCGCGGCTTCTTCTCGCTGCTGCCGTGGCTCCTCGCCGTCTTCGTCCCCGCGATCACGATGCGCGCGCTGGCGGAGGAGCGGCGGACCGGCACCTTCGAGTGGCTGCTGGCGCAGCCGGTCACCGAGGGCGACGTCGTCGTCGGGAAGTTCCTCGGCAACTGGCTCTTCGTCCTGGTCGCGCTTGCGGGCACCGTCCCCACGGCGCTCGGCGTGCTCCTCGTCTCCGAGGCGGACGCGGGGATCATGCTGGCGCAGTACGCGGGCGCGGCGCTGCTGGCCGCGCAGATGGTCGCGATCGGGCTCTTCGCCTCGGCGGCGACGCGGAACCAGATCACGGCGTTCATCCTCGGCGCCGCGCTGAGCTTCGGCCTCGTCTTCGTCGGGACGCCGCTCGTCCTGATCGGGCTGCCGCCGTCGATCTCGGCGGTCGTCGGGCGCCTCGCCGTGATCGACCACTTCGAGGGGATCGCCCGCGGGGTCCTCGACCTGCGCGACCTCCTCTACTTCGTCTCGACGACGGCGCTCTTCCTGGTGCTCGCGTACTTCCTCGTCGCCCGCGAGCGGCTCAGCGCGCTGCGCGGCGGGTTCCGCCGGCTGCGGATCGGGGTCGCGGCGATCGGCGCGGGCGCGATCGTCGTCAATCTCCTGGGCGCGCACCTGCGCGGCCGGCTCGACCTCACGGCCGACCGGCTCTACACCCTCTCGTCCGGGACCGAGCAGGTCCTCGCCGGTCTCGACGACGTCGTCACGATCAAGCTCGTCGCGTCGACGGAGTTGCCGCCGGAGATCCAGCTCACGCTCCGCGACGTGCGCGACCTCCTCGCCGATTTCCGCCGTGCCGCGAAGGGGAAGGTTCGCGTCGTCGAGCTGAACCCCGACCGGGACGAGGCGGCGGCGGACGAGGCGACGTCGCTCGGGATCGAGGCGATCCAGTTCAACGTGCTGCGCAACGACGAGCTCCAGGTCAAGCGCGGGTGGCTCGGACTCGCGGTCCTCTACGCGGACGACCGGAAGGTCATCCCGCTGATCAACCGGACCGACGACCTGGAGTACCGCCTGACGTCGATGATCGCGTCGATGACGGTGGAGTCGAAGCCGCGGCTAGCGTTCCTGACAGGGTACGGCGCGCGGGGGGCGTGGTCGTACCCGGCGCTCCGGGAGGTGCTCGGCGAGCGCTACACGATCGAGGCGGTCGGCCTCGAGGGGGACAGCGTCCCGTCGCTCTCGCCCGACTCCTTCGACGTCGTCGTGCTGGCCGGGCCGGCGAGGCCGCTGGGCGAGGCGGCGGTCGAGGCCATCGAGGCGTACCTCGACGCGGGGGGCGCGGCGCTCTTCCTGGTCGAGGGCGGCCGGGTCCAGCCGGGGATGCCGATGGCTCAGCCGGTCGCGACCGGGCTCGACTCGCTCCTCGAGCGCCGCGGGATCCGGCTCGCCGGGGGGCTGGTCTTCGACCTCCGCTCGAACGAGCGGGTCTCGATGGGGCAGCGCGGGCCCTTCTCGGTGATCGCGCCGTACCCGCTCTGGCCGATCGTGCTCCCCGCGTCGGAGCATACGCTGACCCGCGACCTCGAGGCGCTGACCCTCGCCTGGGCGACGCCGCTCGAGGTCGTCGACACCGCCGCGGCGAAGCCGCTCTGGACGACGACGGAGTACGGCGGCCGCCGCGCGGCGGACGGTCCGGTCACCCCCAACCTGAACTTCGTGGCCGACGGCGAGCCGTCGCCGCAGGTCGTCGCGGCGGTGTCCGGGCGGCTCGTCGTCGTCGGGGACGCGGACTTCGTGGAGGACGATTTCGCGCGCGCGAACCCGCAGAACCTGATCTTCGCGGCGAACGCGATCGACTGGCTGTCGCAGGATGACGCGCTGATCGCGATCCGCGCGAAGGACCGGACGCCGCCTCCGCTCGTCCTGGGGTCGGAGGCGGGGCAGGCGGCGCTGAAGTGGAGCAACCTGGTCGGCGTGCCGCTCCTCTTCGTGCTCGGCGGGGCGGTCCGGGTCGCGCGCCGCCGCCGGCTGAGCGGGCGGAGCTGGGAGGAGGTGACGCAATGAGCGAGAAGATGCTGAAGATCGTGCTCGGCGTGGTCGGCGCGCTCGCGGTCGTCTACATCGCGACCGCGGCGCTCGGCTCGGGGGGCGGCGCCCCGGCGGACGGATCCGCGGCCGGCCGGGAGCTGGCGAAGATCCTGGCCTCGATCGACGAGGCCGGGGTCGAGGCCGTCCGCTTCCTTACCCCCGAGGACACCGTCGAGCTGCGGCGGGAGGGGTCGGGGTGGAGCGCCGGCGGCTACCCCGCCGATTCCGGGCTCGTCGCGGCGTTCTGGGCGGCGGTCGAAGATGCCGCCGTCGGTGACCTCGTGGCGACGAACCCCGCGAACCACGAGCGGCTCGGCGTGGCCGGGGAGAACCCGCGGGCCATCGAGTTCGTCCTCGCCGGGGGCAAGGCGACGCGGCTCCTCGTCGGCCATGGGGGGCCGACGTACCCGAGCGCCTACGTCCGGCTCCCCGACCGGAACGAGGTGCACCTCCTGCGCGCCAACCTCCGCACGGCGCTCGACCGCAGCCTCGATGGGTGGCGCGACCGGACGATCGTCCGCGTCGACACCGCCGCGGTCCGGCGGATCGAGGTCGAGCGCGACGGCGAGCGCTACACCCTGGCCCGGGACACGGCGGGGTGGACGCTCGACGGCGGGGCCGCGAATGCCGTGGCCGTGCAGGGGATCCTCGGGGAGCTCGCGAACCTCCAGGCGGTCGGCTTCGCGCCCGACTCCGCCCGCCCCGCCGAGCCGAATCGCAGGATCACGGCCCTGGGCGAGGCCGGGGACACGCTGGCCACCGTGTCGATCGGCGAGGGCGACGGCGTGTACCTCCTGGCGACGACGCCCGGCAAGACGACGGTCTTCGAGCTCGCCGCCTGGCGCGTCGACCGCCTCGTGCCGACGCGGGCGGAGGTCGAGCCGGAGGACCGCTGACCCGCCGGGTCGCCTCTCACCCCGCGGCCGCCGCGCGTTCCTCGAGCTCGGCCCAGCGGGCGTAGAGCGCCTCGACCCGCGCCTTCGCCTCGTGGTAGGCGGCGGTGACCGCCGCGACGTCGATGGCGGGGTCGGCGTAGGTCGCGGGGTCGGCGAGCCGGGCCTCGAGGGCGTCGCGTTCCGTCTCGGCGGCGAGGATCTCGGCCTCGATCGCCTCGAGCTCGCGCTGCTCCTTCCAGGTGAGCTTGCGGGGCGCGGCCGGGTCGGGGGCGCGCGGGGTGGGCGCGGGCTTCGTCGCCTGCTTCCGCTCCCGCTCCTGCCTCGCCGCGGCCTCGGCCGCCTCCCGCTCGTCTCGGAGGCGGCGGTAGAGGTCGTAGCTCCCCGCGTGCTCGCGGACCGCGCCGTCGCCCTCGAAGACCCAGAGATCCGTCGCGACCTTGTCGAGGAAGTACCGGTCGTGCGTGACGACCAGCACGCAGCCCGGGTAGTCCTCGAGGACCGATTCGAGGACCTGGAGCGTGACGAGGTCGAGGTCGTTCGTCGGCTCGTCGAGGACGAGGAGGTTGGTCTCGCGCAGGAAGAGCTTCGCCAGCAGCAGGCGGTTCCGCTCGCCCCCCGAGAGGCTGCGGACCTTCTGCTGCTGGACCTGCGTGGGGAAGAGGAAGTCCTCGAGGTAGCTGCGCAGGTGGACCTTCCGGCCGCCGACGGTCACCCAGTCGGTGGCGCCGACCGCCTCGTAGACCGAGAGCTCCTCGTCCAGGTCGCTGCGCCGCTGGTCGAAGTAGGCGACGACGGTGTTCACGCCGTACTCGACCGTCCCCGCGTCCGGCGGCTCCTCGCCGAGGAGGATCCGGAGCAGCGTCGTCTTCCCGGCGCCGTTCGGCCCGATGATCCCGACCCGCTGGCCCGCCTTGAGCCGCGCGGTGAAGTCCCGGATCAGGACGCGCTCGCCGAAGGCCTTCGTGATGCCGTTCAGCTCGAGGACGGTGCGGCCGAGGCGGGGCGCGCGGGGCGCCTCCATCGCGAGTTCCCGGCGCCTCGTCGTCTCGCGGTGGCGACGCTGCTCCGCCTCGAGCTCGCCGATCCGATCGAGCCGGGCCCGTGCCTTCCCGGTCCTCGCCGGGGGCGCGCGGCGCGCCCACTCGAGCTCCTTCTCGATCAGCTTCAGCCGCTTCTCCTCCTCGGCGGCGAGCCGTGCCTCCCGCGCGGCCTTCGCCTCGAGGTACGCCGTGTACCCGCCGACATAGCCGGTCAGCGCGCCGGCGTGGACCTCGATCATCCGGTCGACGACGCGGTCGAGGAAGTAGCGGTCGTGCGTGACGAGGAGGACCGCGCCGGGGTACTCGGCCAGGTGCTCCTCGAGCCAGAGGACGGTGTCCGCGTCGAGGTGGTTCGTCGGCTCGTCGAGGAGGAGGAGGTCGGGTCGGGCGAGGAGGGTGCGCGCGAGGGCGACCCGCTTCTTCTCGCCGCCGCTCAGCACGTCGACCGGCCGGTCCCACCCACCGACGCCGAGCCGGGTCAGCATCGCCTCGACGCGGCTCTCCCACTCCCACCCGCCGAGTCGGTCGAGGGTCGCGGCGAGCTCGGCCTGGCGGGCGAGCAGCCGGTCGAGGTCGGCCGGCGCCTCGGCGAGTCGCCGCGTCACATCGCGGTAGGCGACGAGCGCCGCGTGGATCTCCGGGTCGCCCGCCGCCGCGGTCTCGAGGATCGTGCGCCCCGGCTCGAAGTCCGGCTCCTGGGCCAGGTAGCCGACCCGGGCGCCCCGACGCAGCGCGAGCTCGCCCCCCTCGTGCCCCTCGACCCCCGCGACGATGCGCAGCAGCGTCGACTTCCCGCTCCCGTTCGCGCCGATCAGCCCGACCTTCTCGCTGTCGTCGATGGCGAAGGAGACGCCGTCGAAGAGGACGCGGGCGCCGATCGTCTTCCGCAGGTTCTGGACGTTGAGGATGTTCATGCCTTCCGGATCCAGGCCGCGCGTCCGGCGCGGGCCGGCGCGAGGCTCAACTCAGCTTCTTCCCCTCGGCGATCATCGCGACCGCCTTCTCGATCCGCCGCGCCCGGGTCTCGGGCTTCTTCGCCTCTTCGATCCAGCGGACGTACTCCTTCCGGTGCGTGTACGCGAGCTTCTCGAAGATCTCGAGTGCGACGCCGTTCTCCTCCATCGCCCGTCGGAAGTCGTCGGGGGGGACGATCGGCGGCCGCTCGCCCGGGGTCGCGGCGCGGGTGGTCTTCACCTCGCCGGCGGGGCGGAAGCGGAGCGCGGACCAGACGTCGTCCACGGCGACCTGGGAGACGGGGGTGAGCCCCGCACCCAGGACCGGTTCCCAGCCGTGGTCGCGCGTGAGGTCGGTCTCGACCCCCGAGCTCTTCTTCGGATACGAGATCCAGAGGATGCCGCCGGGGTTCACGGCCCCGATCGCGGCGGGGGCGAGGCGCGCGAGCTCGCCGCTGTCCCGCACGAAGAGGTGGACCCAGTCGTACGTACCCGCCACTGCGTCGTCCGGCTCCACCCCCTCGGGGAGCGGCGCGAGAAGGTCGGAATAGCCGGCGGGGGCGTTCAGGATCAGCGCCCGGTGCCCCGGCTTCATCTGCAGCTTGCGGATCAGGTCGCTCATCGTCCGTGGGTCGGCGAGGGTTCAGCGGAAGCGGATGTGGACGATGCGCCCCCGGGGCCCGACGGCCCACCCGGCGTCGGGGGAGGCGAAGCCCACGGCCCAGTAGCTCAGCGTATCGAGGCTCGTCCAGGTGCGGCCGTCGTCGCGGGAGTAGGCGAGCCCCTTCGGCCCCGCGGCGACCAGGGTCGGCGGGGAGGCGCCGGGGACGTAGGCGCCGCCGTAGATCGCGCCGGTGAAGGGGGGCCGCCCCGCGAGCGTCCAGCTCCGGCCGCCGTCCCTCGTGATGGCGACGTTGTCGGTGTGCTCGTCGGGCCGGCCGAGATCGCCGCCCATGGCGACGCCGTGCTCCGCGTCCCGGAAGGCGAGCGAGGCGATCCCTGCCGCCTCGCCGCTCACGATCGGCGTCGTGGCCGCCTGCCAGCTCCGGCCGTAGTCGGTGGTGTAGAGGACGCGGGCGGGCGTGGCGCTGCCCGTCCCGATCCACCCCCGGCCCCCCGGCCCGGTCACGACGCACGTCCCGCTCGCCGCGAAGCTCCCCTCCCCCGACCCCGCCGCCGGGAGCCGGTCGGCCGGGACCTCCTCCCAGCTCTCCCCGCCGTTCGAGGTGACGAGAACGATGAAGCGTCCGTCCACCGCGTCGCTGAAGGCGATGCCCCGCTCCGCATCCCAGAAGGCCAGGCAGTCGAAGAAGGCTTGCGGCTCCCGGTTCAGAAACTGGAGCGCCCAGCTCCGCCCGCCGTCGGTCGTCTTGTAGATGCGCGAGAGCTCGCCCTCCCCGGCGCTGAGGAGGTAGGCGACGTCGGCGCTCACCGCGTGCACGTCGCGGAACTGCAGCGTATCCGCACCCGGCACCCGGGCGGCGTGCCAGGTCCGGCCACCGTCGGTCGTGCGGGCGTAGGTCCCCCGGTGCCCGCTCACCCAGACGACGGTGTCGTTCACCGGGCTCACCGCCTGGAGGAGCGCGGTCGTGCCGCTCTCCTGCGGCACGAGCACGGGTTCCGGGGCCGGGGCGTCGCCGCCGGCCGCGGGGCCGCACGCCGCGGCCAGGATGGCGAGCGCAACGATCGGGCGCAGCGAATGGAGCGGTCTCATGGCTCTCGTGGGATAGGGAGTGTCGGGCCGGTCAGCGCGCCCAGGGTGGATTGTGCGCCAGCACGCGGTCGTAGACGGGGCACCCGGGGCGGTGCGCGCCGGGGAGGTACCCGGTGCTCATCAGGAACTCGCCCACGATCTCGCCGCCGGTGAAGCGGAAGGTCTTCTTGAAGAGCTTCACCCACTCCTCCTTCGGGAGCGGGTGGTGCGCGTCGAGCCAGGCGGCGAAGGAGCCGTGGCGGTCCCGGATCTCGAGGACCCGCTTCGCGTTCTCGATCGCCGCGTCGATCTTCAGCCGGTTGCGGATGATCCCCGCGTCCGCCAGGAGCCGCGCGCGGTCCGCCTCGCCGTAGCGCGCGACGCGCTCGGGGTCGAACCCGTCGTACGCCCGGCGGAACGCCTCGCGCTTCTTCAGGATCGTCAGCCACGACAGCCCCGCCTGGTTGATCTCCAGGACCAGCCGCTCGAAAAGGGCCGCATCGTCGCGGAGCGGGAAGCCGTACTCCTCGTCGTGGTACGGCCCGTGGTAGGGGTGTCCGACGGCGTAGTCGCAGTAGCTCTGGGTCACGCGGGCCTCCGGCGGTGTTTCGGTCTATGTTCGGGCGAACGGCCGTCCAAGATGGCGGGCTCGACCGGGGCGCACAAGGCCGCCGGCGGCCTCACGGGGCGCGGTCCCCGAAATAGACGAAGAAGAGCCCCGCGACGTAGACCAGGAGCATGATGAAACTGACCGACTCGAGCCTCGCACCCGGCAGTCTCGTTCGGTAGACGACGGCGCCGAGGGCGATCCCCATCAGGATGATCGCGACGAGCGCGGTGATCGCGTGGACCTCGCTGATCACGGCGAAGAGCGGAGTCGCGCCATTCGCGAGGTCGAGGGGCGCGAAGAGCGCCATGTTCACCGCGTTGCTCCCGAAGAGGTTGCCGATCGCGAGGTCGTAGGCGGCGATGCGGACCGCGGCCAGCGAGGTGGCGAGCTCGGGGAGGGAGGTCGCGAGGCCGACGAGGACCGTACCGATGAAGCTCGAGCCGATGCCGGTCAGCTCGGCGATCCGTTCGGCGGAGGTCGCGAGGGCCGGCGCGGCGACGAGGATCACGAGGGCGGCGAGGCCGAAGCCGACGATGGCCCGGCGGAGCGAGGGGAGCTCGTCGGGGCCCCCGGCCGCCGCGGCGGCGCCGGCGGCGATCTCGGGCGTCGTGCCGGCGGCCTGGAGCACCTGGCTGTGGCGATAGAGGGTGCGCGTTCCGGCGAGATAGGCGAGGAGCAGGAGGAGCGGGCCGGCGCCGATGCCGAGCCACGTCGCCGGGAGGGCGATCAGGACCGAGATCGCCGCGATCGCCGTGAGGATGATCGCGAGCGAGGCGGAGAGCACGTGATCGAGCGCGGCCCGCCGGAAGAGCTCGGCGCCGGGGGTGAGCGCGACGATCGCGAGGATCAGCATGTTCGCCATGCTGCTCCCGAAGATGTCGCCGGCGGCGAGGTCGGGGGCGCCGAGGCGGATCGCGGCGATGTCGGTGGTCAGCTCGGGGAGGGAGGTCGCGAGGGCGAGGAAGATCGACCCGACCCAGATGCCGCCGAGTCGGGTCCGCGCCGCGATCACATCGCCGCTGCGCGCCAGTGCGACGCCCGCCACGACGACCGCCGATGCGCTGGCAAGGAAGAGGATGGCGGTCTCCGTGGGCGACACGGGGAATCCGGGTCGGCGTCTACTTCGGATCCCACTTGAACCATTCGAACGCCGTCCGGCACCGGTGGCACCAGTAGGTCGCCACGGAGAGCTGCGCGCCGAAGGGGGCGTGCAGCTCCGTGTCCGTATCGGCGCAGAACGGGCAGGCGGGGTGCTCCGGGAGTCCGAGGTCCGCCGCCGTGACGGTGGTGGTCGATCGGGTGCGCGGTGCCGCGTACATCAGTGCATCAGTCCATCAGGAAGGCGCGGTTCTTGTCGCCGCGGATCCGGGCGACGGTCTTCGCGTCGGGGCCCTCGCGGGAGACGCGGCGGACGGTCTCGTCGAACCCCTCGAACGACGGCGTCGTCGCGCGGAGCGCCGCGCCGGCGTCGCCGAGCTCGTCGAGGAGCGGCCCGATCCTCTCGAGGTAACGGGCGCGGAGCGCGGCGCCGGCGGCATCCACGACCCCCTCGCCGGCGAGCCGGCCGGCGGACTCGGAATCGGGGCCGAACCACCGCAGGATCACCGGGAGCGTCCGCTCGACCGCGGCGACGAGCGCCGCCCGGGACTCCTCGCCGCCCCGCGCGAGGCGGCGGAACCAGGCGGCGCCGTGGGCGGCGTGGAAGCGCTCCTCGTCGAGGAGCTTCTCGACCCGCTGGGCGAGGGGAGCGTACGCCGAGCCGCGCAGCGCCTCGCACTGGACCGAGAGCGCCGTGTCCGCGAGCGCGTTCAGCGCGACGAACTCGAACCAGTCGGCCGGCTCCCGGTCGAGGACCTCGAGGTTCGCGTACGCCGCCGGCTCGCGCCCGTGCTCCAACATGGCCACGTCGTCGCCGAAGTCCTTGAGGAGCGCGTAGAAGAGCCGGGCGTGGCCCCACTCGTCCTGCGCCATCGAGGCGCAGGCGATCCCCGCCTCCAGCTCCGGCGCGCCGAGGATCCATTCCGCGTAGCGCATCCCGAGCAGGCGCTTGCTGTCGGCGAGCACCAGGATCAGGGCGCGGACGGCCTCCTGCGCCTCCGCCGTCAGCTCGGTCGTCTCCACCGTCGTCGCCATCTCACTCCCCCCGCGCGTCGTCGCGGTCCGCACGGCCTTCCCTCGCCCCGCCCCGGTCCGCCGGGACATCCGCGTCCCGGCGGTTGAAGACCTCGAGGAGCCGATCGCGGGGCGTGACCCACATGTCGAGCCAGCGCTCCTCGTCGTACATCTGGTAGGCGTAGACCCGCGCCAGGTCGTCGTCCGGCGCCGTCAGCCAGCCAATGTGCCTGATGGCCTCGCCCCGGTTCTTCCGGGCGAACACCTCATAGACCGTGCTCATCGTCGATCCATCCTCGCGTCCGTCGATCCGGCCGGCGCGCCGGGCGCCGGCTACGCCGCCACCCCGAACTTCCTCAGCACGGCGCGGCCTTCCTCCGTCAGCCGCTCCCGCGTCCACGGCGGGTCCCAGACCACCCGGACCTCCACCTCCTCGACCCCCTCCTCCTCCAAAAGCCGGTCCCGGACATCGCCCGTGATGAACTCCATGCAGGGGCACGCCGTCGCCGTGAAGGTCAGGTCCACCTCCACACGGCCGCCCTCCCGGCGGATGTCGTAGATCAACCCGAGGTCGACGACGCTGACCGGAAACTCCGGGTCGTCGACCTCCTTCAGCGCCGCCCAGAGCGCTTCCGTGCCCGCCCGCACGACCACGCCCGCAGGTACCTGACTCATGCCGCCAGCATCTTCTGCAGCGAGCCGTGGCTGCGACGCACCGACTCGACGTAGATCTCGTTCATCGGCCCGCGCGCCTTCCACCGCGCGAAGACCTCGTCCCACGTGATCTCCCCCTCCTCGAAGAGCCACCGCTTCGCGCGCGCGTCGTAGCGGCAGGGGAAGGGGTACTCCAGCACGTACTTCTGCTGCGCCTCGTCCCAGTGCGCCGGGACCTTCAACCCGTACTTCTCGCAGAGCGGCACCGTCGCCGACATCCAGACCTGACGGAGCTGGTCGTTCGTCAGCCCCTTCAGCCGGTACTCGAGCTGCCCGTTGTGCCGCTTCAGGTGATCCGGCAGGCCGAACCACTCGAGCGTCATCGGGAACATCCAGTCGACCGCCCGCTGGAGCCGCTCCCGCACCTCCCCGCCCAGCTTCGACAGCCGCTTCATCCAGTTCTCGCCGTGGCGGAGGTGGAAGTTCTCCTCCAGATCGACCTTCACCAGCGCACGCTTCAGCGGACCGTAGCTCGTGTTCTTGTAGACGTCGCCCAACAGCGTGAAGCCCGCCCGGTCGAAGAAGGCGTTCGCCACCACCAGCTCGACCCAGCTCTCCAGCGGCTGGTCGAAGCCGTACGGGTGCTTGAACTCGTGCGGCGCCCGGTCGTAGAGCAGCTTCTCCCGGCTCACGCCCAGGTCCTCCAGGATCCGGTACGCGATGTTCGCGTGCGCGAGCTCGTCCTGGATGATCGCCACCGCCGAGACCTGCGTGTTCGTCGACGGCGCGTCCTGAGCGGCCATCCAGTAGGCGGGCGCGCTGATCAGCTCGGTGTCGCCCTGCACGGTGAGCTGCGTGATCAGCGCCTTGCGGTACCCCTCGGTCATCTCGTCCGGCGACTCGAGGATGTAACCGTTCTGGACCTTCTCCTTGAGTTCCTGCTCGGTCATCGGGGTCATGGTCGGCTCCACCGTTCGAACGATCGTTCGAGGCCAAGGTACGGGGTGAGGGATCGCGCGTCAAGCATGGGGCCAGCCGGCCGCCGATCGGCGAGGCGGCGGCGCCCCGCGAGGGTGGTCGGGGGGAGCATGGATACGAAGAGGAGCGGCGTCAAGGGATTCCTCGACGCCGCTCCAGGGACGGTTCGGGGCCGGCGCGCTACGAGCCGCAGCCCTCGATGGTCAGCGATTCGAAGCTCCCCGGCGTGATCGAGATGCGCGGGCCCTCCCGGCTCCAGAGGATGACGGTCTCGCCGTTCTGGAGGCGGGCGTCGATGGCGTCGCGAAGCTCGCGGATGTTCTTGGCGTCGAGGACGGGGAGCTCGACGGTGAAGCGGTAGCCGACGTCGCCGACGATGCGCACGGTGACGTCGGCGCACTCGTCGGTGATGCGGGCCTCGTACTCCTCGAAGGTCATCGCGCGATCCCGCCAGTCGTAGCACTCGAGGCCGGCGTCGGCGGCGTACCAGGACTCGTAGGCGTAACCGGATCCGGCGCTCCAATACTGGGGCGAGCGGTGGAACGCCGGGAGGTTCCAGCGGAAGCCGAACGGGTCGACGCACTCGCCCCTGAAGGCGCGATCCTGCATGGCCAGCCACGCGCGCAGGCGGAGCCACTCCATGATCTCGGGCCGGGGCGTGTAAGGCGCGACGACGGGCGGCGCCGGCTGTGTGGGCGCTTCGGGCTGTTCAGGCTCCTCGGGCTCCCCCGGCTCCTCGGGGAAGGGCCGGGGCGGCCGGGGCGGCGGGTTCGGGTCCGGGGGGATCCCGGGCTCGCGGGGGTGCCTCGGGTACTCGGGCACGCCCTTGTCCGCCGGGTCGCGCCGGACATCGGCGGGATCGCCGCGGCGGGCGCCCTCCTCGGCGACGGGGAGGGTGATGAACCCCATGCCGGGGGTCGAAGGCGCCGCATCGGCGGGGCGGTTGCGCGCGCCCTCGATCCAGCGGTCGCGGCGGCCGTCGGCCTCGCGGTCGGTAGGCCCGGAGAGCGGTCGCACGCCCGCGTAGCTCCTCGGCTCGGACCGCAGGTTGCGCTCCGGATCGTCGGAGACCCGGCGGGTCGGCTGGACGCGCGGCGCGGCGGCCGCGGGCGGCGCGGACGACGGCGTCGTGTGGGCGCGGGGCTCGGGCCGCTCGACGCGGGGTGCAGGGCGCGGGGGCCGCTCCACCTCCGGCGCGGCGCTGGCGCGCTCGACCGGCTTGAGCATAGGCCGCTCCACGTTCCCCGGCTCGCTCCGGCGGACTTCGCCGCGGGGCTTGTTCTCCTCCTGTGCGGCGGCCGGGAGGGCCAAGGCGAGGAGGAGGAACGCGGAGGCGAGGCTCGATCCGAGAAGGTGTGTCGATCTGCGCATGGCGGGCTCCTTGTGTCCGAGTCGCGCCGCGGTGGGGCCGGCGCGGTCCATGCCGTAGGACAAGGTTATGCCGGTGCCGTCAAGAACGCAATGGTCTCGTGGGCGCGCGGGCGGGGCCTCGCGTAACGGATCGGGGTGAACGTAGAGCGACGCGGTGACGATGAAGCGAACGAGCGGTTGGGGGCTCGTCGTGCTCGTGGGGTTGCTGGCGATCGTGCTGGTGATCTGGGTGCTCTGGGAGCGGTGCGGGGTGCGGGGGTGCCCCGATGTGGACCAGCTGGACGGGTACGTGCCGGACGAGGCGTCGGTGGTGGTCGACCGGCGGGGCGTCGAGCTGGCGAAGCTGTACACGGTGCGCCGGGTCGTGGTGTCGATCGACTCGCTGCCGGCGTACGTGCCGGTGGCGTTCGTGGCGGTGGAGGACCAGCGGTTCTGGGAGCACGACGGGGTGGACTGGACGCGGGTGGCGGGGGCGGCGCTGGCGAACCTCCGTGCGATGGAGATCGAGGAGGGGTTCAGCACGATCACGATGCAGTTGGCGCGGAATCTCTTTCCCGAGCGGCTGCCGCAGACCGAGCGGACGCTGTCGCGGAAGTTCGCGGAGATGCGGGTGGCGAAGGCGATCGAGGAGAAGTACGACAAGAGGCGGATCCTGGAGCTGTACCTGAACCAGATCTACTTCGGCGGGGGTGCGTGGGGGATCGAGGCGGCGTCGGAGGAATACTTCGGGAAGTCGGCATCGGATCTGACGTTGCCGGAGGCGGCGTTGCTGGCGGGGCTGATCCGTGCGCCGCATCGGCTGAACCCTCGCCGGAACCCGCAGGGTGCGCTGGCGCGGCGGCGTGTGGTGCTGTGGAGGATGGCGGAGCAGGGGTGGATCACGCGGGAGGAGGCGGAGGCGGCGATGGCGGCGCCGCTGGAGCTGAGCCGGGGGCGGGTGGAGGGTCCGGATCGGGCGCCGTACTTCGTGGAGGAGGTGAGGCAGGAGCTGGAGCGGGAGGTGGGTGGCGCGCTCTACACGGGGGGGTACACGGTGCACACGACGCTGGACGGCGCGGTGCAGGGGGTGGTGGAGGAGGAGCTGGAGGCGCAGCTCGAGGCGATCGGCGCGGGACGGTACGGGCGGCCCGGGGGTGGGGCGGGGCCGGTGCAGGGGGCGGCGGTCGTGCTGGACGTGAGGACGGGGGATGTGCTGGCGATGGTGGGGGGGCGGGATTTCTGGGAATCGAAGTTCAACCGTGCGACGCAGGCGCGGCGGCAGCCGGGGAGCGCGTTCAAGCCGTTCGTCTACGCGGCCGCGGTGGCGGCGGGGTACCCGCCGACGCATCCGCTGGTCGACCAGCCGCTGCGGCGGGTCCTCTCGAATGGGACGGTGTGGTCGCCGCGCAACTTCGGCGGGAGCTACGCCGGCGTGGTGACGATGCGCGAAGCGCTGGTCGCATCGCGGAACGTGGCGACGATCCGGCTGGCGGAGGAGGTGGGGTTGCGGGAGGTGATCGCCCTGGCGGAGCGGATGGGGATCCCGGGGCCGATCCCGGCGGTGCCGTCGATCGTGATCGGCGCCTCGGAGGTGACGCTGCTGGAGCTGGTGGCGGCGTACGCGGCGTTCGCGTCGCTGGGGGTCCGGCCGGAGCCGCGGTTGGTGACGCGGGTCGAGGACCGGGAGGGGCGGGTGGTCTGGCAGCGGCCGCCGCGCACGCGCCGGGTCCTCGACCCCGCCGTCGCCTTCGTGGTCACCGACATGCTCCGGGACGTGGTGGACCGGGGGACGGGGACGGCGGTCCGGGAAGTCGGATTCACGTCGCCGGCGGCGGGGAAGACGGGGACGACGAACGAGGCGACGGACGCGTGGTTCGTGGGGTACACGCCGGCGCTGGCGGCCGGGGTGTGGATCGGGTACGACGAGCCGGGGACGATCGTGCCGGGGGCGACGGGGGGGCGGATCGCGGCGCCGGTCTGGGGTCGGATCATGCGGCGGATCGGCGAGGGCGCGGGGGACTGGACCCCGCCGGATGGCGTCGAGTCGAGGCGGGTCGACGCGAGGGGCCGGGTCTACGACCCCGAGTGCGCGGGAGCGGGGGTCGGCCGGGTCGAGTATTTCCTGGCGGGCACCGCGCCGGCGGGGGGATGCGGGGCGGGGCCGGGCGCGTGGCCGGACTCGTTCGGGCCGCTGACCGATTCGCTGGCGGGGGTGCCGGTGGAGGATTCGGCGGAGGGGGGCGGGTGGTGGTCCCGGCTGCGCCGGCGGCTCTTCGGCCCGTCGGGGCGCGATCGGCGGCCCGCTCCGGGCGCGCCGCGCGACACGGGGCTCGCGCCGCCGCCGGGGGAGGGGGAGCCCCGGGGTCGGGGCCGGGAGGGGCGGGGAGCGGGGGCGGAGGGGCGGCGCGAGCCGCCGGACTCCCCGACCGCTGAGCCGCCGGGACGGGGCGACCGCGACCCGCCGGACCTCGTCGGGCGGCCGGCGTCCGGCGGGCGCCCCCGCCCGCCGGCGAGGCCGGACACGGCGGGGGGGTGAGCCGAGAACGTCCGGTCGTCGACGGGGCGGGATCCGAAGAGGCACGCCCAGTTGACAGGGCCGCTCTCGCTCGCCACTGTGGGGTGCCTGCGAAGCGGGCACCAGGGGGAGGGGCGGTGGGGTGATGAAGGATCCGGTCACCGATCCCGATTCCGTCGTCATCGGAACCGGGGCGGCCGAAGACGGCCGCCCCTTTCACGCGGAGGGTCAACTTGCGGATGCTGGTGTTGGGCGCGGGGCTCCAAGGCTCGGCCTGCGCGTACGATCTTCTCCAGAGCCCGGCGGTCGAGAAGGTGATCGTCGCGGACATCAACGTGAACGTCCTCCCGCCGTTCCTCGAGCGGTACCGCGGCGACGCCCGCCTCGAGCTGCTGACGCTGGACGCCCGCGACGAGGCGGCCGTCCTCGCGGCGATGGGCCGCGCGCAGGCGTGCATGAACGCCCTGCCGTACTACTTCAACCTCGCCATGGCTCGCCTGGCCGTGCAGGCCGGGATCCACTACTGCGACCTGGGCGGCAACACGGAGATCGTCTTCAAGCAGCTCGAGCTGGACGCCGAGGCGAAGGCCAAGGGGATCACCGTGGTCCCGGACTGCGGTCTCGCGCCGGGGATGGTCAACATCCTGGCCGCCGCGGGGATCGAGGCGCTCGACGAGGCGGAGACGGTGCGGATCCGCGTCGGCGGACTCCCGCAGAACCCGCAGCCGCCGCTCAACTACCAGATCGTCTACTCGCTGCACGGGGTGCTCGACTACTACACCACCCTCTCGTGGGTGCTGCGCGACGGGAAGCCGCAGCAGGTCGAGGCGCTGACCGAGATCGAGCCGGTCGAGTTCCCCGAGCCGGTCGGCACGCTGGAGGCGTTCCACACCGCCGGCGGCCTCTCGATCATGCCGTGGACGTACGAGGGGAAGCTCCGGTCGATGGAGTACAAGACGCTGCGCTACCCGGGGCACGCGGAGATCATGAAGGCGATCCGCGACCTCGGCCTCCTCGATCTGGAGCCGGTCAAGGTCGACGGCCAGGAGGTCAAGCCGCGCGACGTCTTCATCGCCGTCGTCGAGCCGCGGCTCAAGAAGCCCGAAGGGCGCGACCTCGTCGCGCTGCGGGTCGAGGTCGAGGGGAGCCTCGAGGGACAGCGCCGGACCATCGTCTACGACCTCCTCGACTACTACGACGAGGCGACGGGGATCAGCGCGATGGAGCGGACCACCGGGTTCTCGCTCTCGATCACGGGGCAGATGCAGGTGGCCGGCGAGCTCGGCCGGACGGGCGCCTGCACGCCGGACCAGTGCGTCCCCGCCGGCGCGTACATCGACGCGCTGGGCGAGCGGGGCGTGGTGATCCGCCGGCGCATCGTCTGATCCACGGCCGGCGGTCCGGAGGGCGACGTCCTCCGTCCGTCGACTCCCCCGCGTCCTCCCGACGCGGCGCGTCTCGCCCCCGGCATCGCGAGGATGCCGGGGGCGAGGTGCATCCGGGGGCGTCACCGGAACGCGTTGCGGAACGGTACAGTTGCGCGACGGAGAGGCCGGGTGGGGAACGCAACTTGCGACTTCCGCCCCATGGCCGGGTCGCCGGAATCCCGGCGAGTACCGAGCAATTGTGGAAGGAGGAAGGCGGAAATGGCGGACATCAACGTGGAGCGCAAGGGCCCGAGCATCTGGCCGTGGATCATCGGGTTGCTGGTGCTGGCGCTGCTGATCTGGGCGATCGCGGAGATGGTGAGCCGGGACGAGGAGGTGGCGGTCACACCGGTGGAGGAGCCGGTGACGGCGGTGCCTGCGCCGGAGCCGGTGCCGGTGCCGGAGGCGGGGGCGGCGGAGACGTACGAGACGTTGGCGCCGCTGGGGGCCGAGGACGTGGGGCACCGGGTGCGGGTGAGGGGTCGGGTGGTGGGGCAGGTGGTGGCGGAGGGGTTCTGGCTGCAGCCGAGCGGGGCGGTGGATCAGGTGATCTTCGTGCAGTTGCCGGCGCAGACGGAGACGGGCGAGCGGTTGCAGGCGGAGGGGGTGAAGGCGGGTCAGGAGGTGACGATCGTGGGGACGGTGCAGCAGGCGCCGAGCGGACGAGCGGAGACGTGGGTGGAGCGGACGCAGCTGACGAAGGAGCCGGGGTACGCGAGCTGGACGGTGCAGCGGGAGTTCATGATCGGGCCTGCGGAGGGAGCGACGCAGCCGGGGATGGCGCCGACGCAGCCGACGCAGCCGGGGACGACGCCGGGGCAGGCGGCGCCGGATACGCAGATGCGTCAGCCGGGGGATACGGTGCGGGGGCGGTACTGAGGCGGAGCGGGCCGAGGCAGAGGGAGGGCACCCGGAGGGAGAGGGTGCCCTTCGTTGTTGGGGGGGGATGGGAGTTGGGACGGGGTGGAGGTTGGGGGTGAGGGGGGCGTGTGGGGTCGGGGATGGGGACGGGGATTGGGGTGCGAGGGGTGGAGGTGACGGGTGGGATGGGGCGTGGGAGGCGGGTGCGGGGGGTGTTCGGGGATGGGGCTGGGGTTGGGGCGCGGGTGCAGGTAGGGGGGCGGGAACGGGAACGGGAACGGGAACGGGAACGGGAACGGGGACGGGGACGGGGACGGGGACGGGGGTTCGGGCGCGGGCGCGGGCGCGGGCGCGGGCGCGGGCGCGGGCGCGGGCGCGGGCTCGGGCTCGGGTGGGGGGCTCGGGATTGGGGTGGGTGAAGAGAGGGGGCGCGATGGTGAATCCCATGATGCGTCGCGACAGGGCGGTGTGGCCGTGGGGGGTGGGATTGCTCGTCCTGATCCTGCTGATCTGGGGGATCTCGGTTCTGCTCGACAGCGACAAGGCCCGGGTCACCGAGGTCGAGGGGGAGGCGCCGGAGGCGGCGGTGCCGGCGGGTGGTGGGTCGGGCGAGTCGGCGCCGGGTGAGCCGTACGCGCCGGAGCTCATCGAGGTCCTTCCGCTGGGGCCCGAGGACGAGGGTCGGCTGGTGCGGGTCAGCGGCGACGTGGTCGGCGAGCCGACGGGCGAGGGTCATTGGGTGCTCACGGACGTGGACGAGGTGATCTTCGTCAGGACGGATGGGCAAGTGGAGTCGGGCCAGAACGTCACGAACCTGGGGCGGCTCCAGCCGATCCCGGAAGGGCGGGCGGAGTCCTGGATCGCCGACTCGGGGCTGCGCGAGGCGGCGGGGTGGAACGTGCACCGGGACTTCTACATCGACGCGGGGAATCTCCAGCAGGATGAGGGGCGGGGCTCGGGCTCGGGCTCGGGCTCGGGCTCGGGCGAGGGCGAGGGCGAGGGCGAGGGCGAGGGCGGAGCCGGGGCTGGGGCTGGGGCTGGGGCGGCGTCGGGCTGAGGCTCGCGGTGGAGTGCGTGCAGGAGGTGGCGATGGCGGATCGAGGAGCGGCTCGCATCGGACCGGCCTGGGTCTGGGGGGTCGGCCTGCTGATCGTGGCGCTGGGGATCGCGGCGCTGGTCCGGTGGGTCGACCGGCGGGACGAGCTCGCGGCGTCGGTCGGCGCCGCGGAGGCGGCGGAGCGATGGGCGGCGGAGCGACTGGCGGCCGTGACCGCTCCGGTCCCGATGGAGCGGGTCGAGGCGATCGAGGAGGTGGAGCGGATCGGGACGCCGGTCGCGCTCGAGGCGGTCCTCCCCCTCGGCCCCGCGGACACCGGGGTGCTGGTGCGCTTCTCGGGGGAGGTCGTCGACGGCGGCGGAACCGGCGGGATCTGGATCCGGACGGCGCCGGGCGACGTCGTCTTCATCCGCATCCTCGACGCGGGGGGCGTGGCGGTGGCGGCCGGGGAGCGGGTCGGGGGGCGGGCGGTGGTCCGACACGATCCGCAGCGGGTCCGCGCCGCCCGGGAGGCGGGGCTGGGCTCCGCGGAACGATCCGCGGCGGTGGATGAGTACTACCTCGAGACCACGGTGGATCGTCTGGACCGCTGAAGACCGGGAGGTCGACATGCGCGCGAAGGGATCGGCCTGGACTCTCCTCCTCCTGGCGACTCTGGCCCGGCCGGGCGTGGCGCAGGAGGGCGAATCGGTACGGCAGGAGCGGTTCACCTTCCTCGGCTCGGACCTGACCATCGAGGTGCTGGTCGATGTGCCGGGGAAGCTGCGCCTGATCCACGGGGTGGCGGGCGAGATCGACGTCACGGGCCGGGGCCGCCCGGGGATCGTCGGGTTCGGGCTGGCCGGGGGCGACAGGGACGAGCTCCGCCTCACGGCCGTCGGCGCCGACAGCGTGGAGTACCTGGTCGTCGTGCCCGAGGACGTGCGGGTACGGGTCCGCCTCCCCGGCCGGCCGGTGGCCGAGGTCTTCGGCACGACCCAGGCGACCGCGACCTACACCTGGCCGGCGACGAAGGGCGCCGGCGCCGGGGGCTCGCCGTAGGGCATGTCTCTTGCCCCCCCCGGCCTCCGTCGAGACGGACGAGCAGGAGGCGGATCGATGGAGGAGCGCGAGGTCCGCTCCCCGGAGTGGGTGCTGGACGAACTCTACGAAACTGGCCGACGCTGGATGGCCGCCCGCGCCCGGGAGCGCGGCGCGGGTCCGTCGGCGGACTGGGGGAAGGGCGACAACCCGCCGTCGCACGTCGATCCTCTGCGCCAGGAGACGGCCGCCCGCGAGGCGATGGAGCTCCGCGACCGGTTCCTCGACCTGAGCCGGGAGTTCATGGATCAGCTCGGCGAACTCTGACGTGGCGCCGGCCGGCGCCACTCCGTACATTGGGGCGCGCAACCCCCGGATCGTTCCGCACCCAACGGAGCACGGCCATGCGCGTCCAGACCCTCCCGAGCTTGTTCGCAGCCCTCCTCCTCACCGCCGCGCCGGCGATGGCGAGACAGGCGACGGCCCCCGAACGGGTCGTCGCCCTCAAGGCCGGGCGGATGATCGACGTCGTCGGCGGAAAGGTCGTCGAGAACGCGACGATCGTGGTCCGCGGCGACAGGATCGAAGCCGCGGGCGCAGGGGTCCCGATCCCCCGCGGCGCCGAGGTGATCGACCTCTCCGGGTACACCGTCCTCCCCGGGCTGATCGACACGCACACCCACCTCACCGGCGATCCGAGCGGCGGCTACGCCGACCGCGGGCTGCGCCAGTGGCCCGGGTACGCGGCGCTCGTCGGCGCCAAGAACGCCCGGCTCACCCTCCTCGCCGGGTTCACCACCGTCCGCAACGTCGGCGCGGGGGAATGGGCCGACATCGCGCTGCGCGACGCCATCCGCGACGGCCTCGTCCCCGGACCGCGCATCTTCGCCGCCGCCTACTCCATCGGGATCACCGGCGGCCACTGCGACACCAACGGGTTCCGCCCCGACCTCCGACCGGAGCCCGGCCCCGAGCAGGGCGTCGCCAACGGCGTCGATGCCGTCGTCCGCGCCGTTCGCTACCAGATCAAGTACGGCGCCGACGTCATCAAGATCTGCGCGACCGGAGGCGTCCTCTCCGCCGGCGACGCCGTCGGCGTCCAGCAGCTCACCTTCGACGAGATGCGCGCCATCGTCGAGACCGCACGGATGGCCGAGCGCAAAGTCGCCGCCCACGCCCACGGCCTCGAGGGGATCAAGGCCGCGGTCCGCGCCGGCGTCGCCTCCATCGACCACGGCTCGATCCTCGACGACGAGGCGATCCGCCTCATGAAGGAGCACGGCACCTACCTCGTCCCGACGATGATGGCGTTCCAGGCCGTCGTCGACGGCGCCCGCTCCGGCGCCCTCGCCCCCTGGTCGGCCGCCAAGGCCCTCGAGATCGCGCCCTACGCCCGACGCTCCGTCGAGCTCGCCATCCGCGCCGGCGTGCCCATCGCCTTCGGCACCGACGCCGGCGTCTTCCCCCACGGGACCAACGCCGGCGAGTTCCGCCTCCTCACCGAGGCCGGGATGACCCCGATCGCCGCCCTCCAGAGCGCGACGATCCACGCGGCCCGACTCCTCGGCCAGGAGCGCGACCTGGGCGCCCTCGAGGCCGGGAAGCTCGCCGACATCATCGCCGTCCGCGGCGATCCCCTCGCCGATATCCGCCTCCTCGAGCGCGTCGACTTCGTCATGAAAGGCGGCGTCGTCTACAAGCGCGACGGCGCCGCCGCACCGATCGCGGCGGGGACCGGACGGTTAACTTCAACGTCCATTGGAAACTAGGAAACTTCACCCCCGGACCCCTTGAGTTCGGGGGTGAAGTTTTGTAAGTTAAGACACCGGAATCGAAAGGCGTACACGGGGTGGGACGTCACTCCGGATTTTGACGGATTTTGGTCGTGTTTTCACGGCCGGCGGGGGGGATCGCGCCGGGGGCGCGGGCTTTTCGCCGCCTCTAGAAAAGGAGTCTCATGGCGACGACCACCGTGAAGGCGCGGACGCAGAGACCGTTGCACCTGCTCGACGACGAGGAGCTGGTCGCGGCGCACCTGGAGGGGCATCCGGGGGCGTTCTCGGAGCTCTACGGCCGGTACCGTGGCAAGCTGGTCCAGTTCATCGCGCGGAAGACGGGGGACCGGGACCGGGCGGAGGACCTGGTACAGGAGGCGTTCATCCGCGTGACCCGGCACCTGCACCGGTTCGACCAGTCGAAGAAGTTCTCGACCTGGATCTACACGATCTGCTCGAACCTCGCGAAGAACGAGCTGCGGAACCGTTCGCGGAGCCCGCTGGTCCTCTTCCAGAAGCTGACGACGCACTGGGAGCCGGAGCACCGGCCGCTCCAGTTCGAGGACTCGTCGATGCGTCCGGACGACATGTACCGGAAGCGGTACCTCCAGGAGATCGTGGAGAAGATGGTCGACGAGCTGCCCGAGCATCATCGGCTGGTCTTCAAGCTGCGGGAGCTGGAGGGGAAGAGCTACGAGGAGATCGCGGAGATCACGGGGGTGAACCTGGGCACGGTGAAGAGCCGGCTGCACCGCGCCCGGACGAGCTTCGCGGAGCGGATCGAGCCGTACCTGAACTAGGGCGCGGCGCCGCGATTTCGACGTCGAGAGCGAGCCCGGCGGGGGAACCCCCGCCGGGCTTTTTCGTGGGCCCGTGGATCGCGGGTCAGTGGCCGGGGCGAGGGGGGAGGTGGAAGACGCTGCGCACGTCGGCGAGGACAGAGGCCGTGGTCTCCCGGGCGCGCATCGTCCCTTCCCTCACGATGTCCAGGACCGCTCCGGGATCGTTCGCGAGCTCGGCCCTGCGCTCCCGGATCGGGGCGACGAGCTCCTGGAGGATCCCATCCAACCGCCGCTTGAGCGCCATGTCGCCGAGCCCGCCGCGGTGGTAGTGCGCCTTCAGATCCTCGACCTCCGCCGGGCACGGGTCGAAGGCGTCGAGGTAGGCGAACACGACGTTCCCGTCCACCCGCCCCGGGTCCGAGGCGTATACGTGGCCCGGATCCGTGTACATGCGTCGCACCTTCGCGGTGATCTCCGCCGGCGGATCGGAAAGCGAGATCGCGTTGCCGAGGGACTTGCTCGCCTTCCGCCCATCGATGCCCGGCAGGCGCGGGGTGGACGAGAGGAGCGCCCGCGCCTCGGGGAGGAGGTCGCGCCCCGCCATACGGTTCAGTCGTCTCACGATCTCGTTCGACTGCTCGATCATCGGCACCTGGTCCTCGCCCACAGGGACGAGCGTCGCGCGGAACGCCGTGATGTCCGCCGCCTGGCTGACCGGATAGCAGAGGAAGCCGGCCGGGATGTCGCGCTCGAAGCCGCGCATCTGGATCTCGGCCTTCACCGTCGGATTCCGCTCGAGCCGCGCCACGGTCACGAGGTTCAGGTACAGCATCGTGAGCTCGGCGAGCTCGGGGAGGCCGGATTGCACGGCGATCGTCGTCCGTGCCGGATCGATCCCCACCGCGAGGTAGTCGAGGGCGACCTCCAGGACGTTGCGGCGAACATCGTGGGGCCGGCCCGCGTTGTCGGTCAGCGCCTGCAGGTCGGCGATGAGGATCGTCTGGTCGTGAGCGCCCTGGAGCTCGAGGCGGCTTCGGAGCGATCCGACGTAGTGGCCGAGGTGGAGCGGCCCGGTCGGGCGGTCGCCGGTGAGGATCGTCTCCCGTCGCGTCGCGGGGCGGTCAGAGGTGCGGTTCGTGGACATCGGAGTCTCCTCTCTCGGGTGTCGTCGGAGGAGTCGCTCCGCGGGGAGGGCCACCGGCTCGACGGAAGGGCAAGACGAGAAAGGGCCGCTCGTACGCAGAGCGACCCTCGGTGCATGCATGGCGAAGAACCGGGCCGCTCGTTACGAGGGCCACCACCAGGCGAGGGTGATCGACAGTCCGTGCGCCATCGTTCTACCGGTCCGGTTCGTTGCCGTCGCAGGCGCATGCCTGCTCATCCATCGAATGTACCCCAATGCCCGTGATTGGATCAAGCGAGGGGCGGGCGCGGGGGGGAGCTCCGGTGGCCACAACGCGGCCGGGTGGGGCGCCGGGAGGGCAGCGGCAGGTGGTACGGGCGGCGGTAGGCGCCGTCGAGACCCGTAGTCGGCGAGCGTGAAGGGTCCGGCACCCCGATGTGGACCCCGGCCGTGTCCGGCGGCTGTAGCGATCATGCCAGCCGAAGGCGAACGGCTCACCGGCGACGTCGGATCCGATTGCAGGTTCGGTGCGGAGGAGGATGGAAATGAGCTGGGGGCGGCCCATCAAGAATGTTTCGCAATCCGATGCCGTGATGCAGATTGGGCGAGGTGTCGTTGCGGTAATGGAACGTTATGCGCCAGAGCTTTGGATGATGGGCTCAAGTGGTCTGGTCTATACTGCCAAAGGGGCGGTGATGACTCCACCAACCGATCTCTTGGTCAAAGTGCAAACTCTCCAGAACATGATGATCGCTCACGCCACAGGTTCTGCGGTGAAGAACAGCGAGTTTATCTCATTGCGGGCCGAACTGGTGGGTGACCCTCGAATTCGCGACCGGCTCCCAAGAATTGTCCATGCATGCCGCGACGTTGGTCAATTCTGGGCATACATCAAGAAATTCGATACCTGGCGAGAGCGCCGAGGGCACATTTGGGCGGAATTCAAACCTTTGCTAGACTTCCTCGAGGGTGTTGCAATAACTCCGGCGGATGATCGAATTGACGAGGTCCTTGCCAGCTTCGATGTAGATTCGGTCCACCGCGCGTGGGCGCGAGCGCTTGAAAGACGTGCTGATGATCCAGAGGGGGCAATCACTGCTGCGCGTACGCTTCTTGAAACGGTTTGCAAGCATATTCTTGACGATCTGGGTGCGAACTATGAAGAAGGTGCCGACCTGCCCAAGCTATACCGTCTAACGGCGGATCAATTGAACTTGGCTCCTTCCCAGCATACAGAGCAGATATTCAAGCAAATCTTAGGCGGATGCCAGTCGGTGATTGAAGGGCTCGGAGCGCTTCGAAACCGCTTGAGTGATGCCCACGGCAAGGGGAAATCGGCAGTTCGGCCCGCATCGAGGCACGCCGAGTTGGCGGTGAACCTTGCAGGATCCATGGCAACCTTCTTGGTTCAGACATGGGAGGCTAGAAGGTATCAGCGAGCTTGAGCCCATTGGCGTCGTTTGGTCAGTACCCGGGCGTGGTTGATCGAGGGCGCTCCGGCGCATAACAACAGCATTCACGCTGCGGGCGCTTTGCGCCCTTGCCCTTCGGGACACGCGCCCTTGTGGGAGGGTAAACCGGATAGGTGGTCATGCACATGCCGTAGTTCTAGCTTGGTGCCGAACCGCTTGAGCGGGCGCGTGTCGTGAATGCCGAAGGCGTTATCCGCCATTGATTCCACTAATAGTGAATCCAGCATAGTAATGGAACCACAGGATGGAAAGCTGAGACTTGAGTTGGATTCAAGCAATTGGGCGGGGGCATTACAGGAAGAGCTGCGTAAAATCGCGGAGCGGGTCGCGCAAGCCATGCGCGCGTTCTCGCAGTTTGTTCGTGAGCTTCCTAACGATGTACGCCGATTGGCAGACCTCGGTTGGACGGTCCCACTAGAGTTTACACCAGGCGAGACGCTGGAGGTGGCACGTGGGGCCCACAACAGAGCGGAAGCCGACGAGATCTTCTTCCGGTTCTTTACAGACGACGCTGGCCGCATGTTCGAGGCCTTACGGCGCGATCTGTTGAGTGAACAGTCCTTGGATCCTTGGCGGCCTCTTCTAGCCGAGTGTTTTGAAGCATATGATAGAGGTCAGTTCAGTATCACGATCCCGGCATTGTTGTCGATTATCGAAGGATACTTGGCCCAGCTCAGTAATACGTTGAAGCGTCGAACGCGGGTTCCGGATATTACGGCAGCCGCGGTGGCTCTTAAGGGCGACGGAATTGACGCGTTGCTATGGGAGTCGGTACATCAATTTGTGTCGAATCTATTTGCCTACTATGACTTCGCAGGGCAACCTCCTCCGGTTATCAACCGCCACTGGATTCTGCATGGTCGTTATTGCCCCCCGTGGAGCCAGATTGATAGCTTGAGGTTGTTTAATGCATTGCACACGATTACCGCCGTGGCATCCCGAGGGTCAAATTCGAGAGGCTCCACCAACGCCGATTCAGTGAAAACCAACGGAATCAACGGCGGCTAACATCGGGTTCACGCTTACGCGCCTTCGATGCTCCGGCCATTCGGGGCATGCGCGACAGTCGGCAGGTGGCCGCAGTTCCAATCCAGTCACCAGCATTTCGCCTTCGCCGGATCTGCGTTGGCGAAAGGCGCGGCGCGCGTCGTCAACCCTGGAACATTTCGTGACGTTGGCCTTCGGCCTTGATGAGGTCGCATGGGACTCGATTCCGTTGAACTGATGATCCGATTGGAGGATGAGTTCGGCATTGAGATTCCCGAAGAAGCCGCGGCGCGCATGTACACGCCACGCGATGTGATCGAGTATGTCATGGCGCACGTGGAGCGTGGGCCCGCGCGTTCTTGCGCATCACAGCGGGGATTTCATGTGGTTCGCCGCGAACTCGTGCGACAGCTCCCGGTGGATCGAGATCGTGTCCGGCCGAAGGCTCGGTTGAGTGAGCTCATACCGCGTGAGGTGCGCAAGACGGTCTGGCCCCGAATTGGAACCGCTCTTGGCGTAAGCGAGTGGCCGGAACTCGTGCGCCCTTACTGGCCGTTCGTCCTGCTTGCCTACCTGAGCATGGCCGTGGCCGCGTTCGCGAGTGTTCAGACACTCCGATACTATCCGGACCATGGCGGCTGGGCGAGTTTTGTGGGGATCGGTACGCTGATCGTCGTGGGCAAGATATTGGCCCAGCTCACCCGACCTCTGCGGACCGAGTTCGGGAACGTTACCGAGACGATCGAGGATCTAGTTCGGTGGGTCATCGCCAAGGAGCCGAGGCTGGTGGTGGATGCGCCCGAGCGCTGGACACGGGAGCGTGTCGCCCTGGTGGTGCGACAGATTGTGATCGAGGTACTCGGTGTCACGGACTTCGATGAGGACTCGCGCTTCGTGGAAGACATGGGCATGAGTTGAGGGTGGGAAGGCGGATCGTCATTCCCCGAGCAATGGCCAACGTCACATGACAACGGGTTAGCGCTGCGGAGGCCTGCGGCCGCCTTGGCCATCCACAGCTCCGCCGCTCCGGGACACCTCGCCTTCGGCTTGACGTCGCTAACCCTGAAGCGTTAGGCGAAAGCATCCTAACCCAGGAGGTTGGCGTCGCTGGTCACACCCATTTCCTATGGAGAGTCGACTATGCGTGAGCGCTGCATTGCTTTGTTCACCATCCTCTCCGCCACTTTTGTATCTGCGTGTGGATCTGGCCCGAGTCAGAGTTCGGGTGAGGTGGCAAGCAGCAGGATCGTTGTCCAGGACACGGTGATTTCCATGGCCTCCGAGTTGATCGGTGGCATCACGGATATGGTCGTCGGCCCGGACAATAGGCTTTACATCGCCGATTACCAATACAATTGGATACTTTCGATCAGGCCGGACGGGACGGACCCCAAGACCTTTGGGCGCGAAGGGGGCGGCGCCGGGTGAGTTCCGCACGCCGTGGGCTCTCGCTGTTTCCCCCGATAGGATCTGGGTGTACGACATGCGCAACGCCCGAGTGCAGACCCTGGATATCACTGGAGCCTATCGCAGCCAATATGCATTGAAGATTCCGCAACTTGGAGGCGGGCGCGCGCTTAACGATCGTGGGGCACTCGCGGCGGCCACTGGAGGGTTGGATAGCGCCTTGGTCGTGGTGGTCAGGGGAGCTGACGCCGAGCGGATCCTCCTGGGCGAGCCCGTTGCTCCGCCAGCGACGTTCTTCGACTTCGGAAGCATCCGAGAGAGGATTCTACGCGGCGAAATTCCAGAGGAGTACAGGAACGACGTGCTCCCCGTTTGGGGTGAGGACGAGTCGGTATTCGTCGCGTTCTACACCGAACCGGAGATTCGTCGCTACGATCTCGGAGGCGATCTCCTCTGGGCCCGGAAGCTCGACGATCCTGTCCTGGCATCGACGAGAGAAGCTTTCGTTCGTAAGAACAGGGAAAACAAGAACCCGAGCCGACTTTTCGCTCTCAGGTATTTCCTGGATGGACAGGTGGTCGATGGTGACCTCTGGATGCTCCTCAACAGTGAAGACGAGGAGGATGGGGTCGTGTTGGTATTGGATGGCGGTACCGGCTCGTTGAAACGTCGGATCGTGTTGAGCGGCCTCTCCAGTGTTGGCCAGTTTGCGATCGATCCTTCGCGCCGCCGGATGTACGTGACCGTGCCCGATGAGGCGATGGTCGTGGCGTTCTCTCTGGAGTAGTGCAAGATCATACGGGCGCGTTCGCATGACATCGCGTTGCTGCATCGAGCCTTCGGCGCTTGCCCTCTGCATCGCTCGGGGATACAGGGATGTTACGTGGCCCAGGAGTCACGGTCCGCGCGACAGAGGATGAGACCGCTATGGATCGCCGGTGCATTCGTCATCACCGTGGGTGCCATCGGCCTCGTATTGCTGTGGATTGCCGCTTGGTTGCGCGAGCGCCTGTCGGGTTCGACGCTTGCTTGGATCAGTGCACTCCTTGTCGCCGGGTTGGGTTGGTTCATCGTGGACCTCGTCGCGACTGAGGTGTTGGCCGCGGCGTTCCATGGGCTCCGCGCGCTACTTCCCGCCTCGGTGCGAAGGGTGCTCGACCGCAGGGTCGGTGGCCCGCTCATGCTTCTCGGGATTCTGTCGCTCTTCGCGACATTGTTCGTGTCGATGGTCGTCGCTTATGACCCCTGATACCGCGCGGGCGGGCACGGGGGTCTCCTCGGCTAATGACGACAGCAGCAAGGCGGATACCGTCGTATTTACGATTTCGGGCTTTCAGACCTCGCCGGCCGGAAAGGCGGGCGTGCTGAGCCCGAGCAGCGCGGTCCGGTTGGAACTCTCGCCGGGGCTCGGGCTCGAAAGTGCTGGTATGCTATCCGCAATGGCGCGCAATCTCGTGGCTGTTCCAGCAGGTCCAAACCGTGGCCTGCGGACTCCCAGGGCTGCCAGCAGGTCTGCCCCCCAAGTCATCTGAAGCCTCCGAAGGTCTTGGGGACGTACAGAGACCGATGACGCACGGCCCACGCGATCTGGTGGTCGCGTGGGCCGTGCCGTCGTAATACCGAACGATGTAGGTCAGGGGGTGGGCGATCTTGCTCCCTACCCGCGCGGCTCGGGCCACGCCGCTCGTTCAGCCGCCCGATCCCCCCACCCGCCCAACCGCCAGGCGTACGGGGATCCCGCCGTTGCGGGTGTCGAATGCGGGGGCGAGGGGGATGCGGAGCTGGGCCTCGAGGGCGCGGTCGGGGGAGAGGAGCGCGATCGTCCAGCCGGGGAGTCGGCGGCGGGCGAGGTTGCCGAGGGCGGCGTAGAGGTCGCGGAGGGCGCGGCGCTCGCCGATGCGGGTGCCGTAGGGCGGGTTGGTGACGAGCCAGCCGGGGCCCGCGGGGGGCTCGACGGCGGAGAGGGGGCGGACGTCGAGGTCGAGGTCGTCGAGGACGCCGGCGCGCGAGGCGTTGTCGTGGGCGGCGCGGATCGCGCCGGCATCGCGGTCGGAGGCGAGGATCGGGGCGTGGGCGGCGGGGCGGATCGCGGCGGCGGCGCGGTCGACGACGCGGTCCCAGGCGCCGGCGTCGAAGTCGGGCCAGTGGCGGAAGGCGAAGTCGCGGGGGCGGCGTTCGGGGTTGGCCAGCCCGGGCGCGATGCGGCGGGCGAGGAGCGCGCCCTCGATGGCGATGGTGCCGGACCCGCACATCGGGTCGAGGAGCGGCGCGTCGGGGTCCCAGCAGGCGGCGAGGAGCATGGCGGCGGCGAGGGTTTCGCGGAGCGGGGCCTTGGCGAGGGCCTGGCGGTAGCCGCGGCGGTGGAGGAGCGCGCCGGAGGTGTCGGCGCTGAGGGTGCAGTGGTCGCGGAGGAAGCGGACGACGAAGAGCTGGGCATCGTCGCCGTCGTCCTCGTCGGAGGCGGGGCGATGCGGTGCAGCCGTCGGGGCCCCATTGCCGGCGGGGCCGCGGTCCTCGATCGGCGTGCGACGGTCGGGTGCGGCGGCGAGGGGGCCGGTGCGGCGCTCGACGGCTTCGAGGAGGCGCTGGGCGATGGCGCCCTCGTGGTAGAGTCGGGACTTGCGGGCGGTGACGCGGAAGCGGACCGGGCGTCCCGGTGCGACGAAGCGTTCCCAGGGGATGCGCCGGGCGTGGCGTTCGAGCTCGAAGAAGGTCCGGGCGCGGAACTCGGCGACGCGGAGGAGGATCCGGCTGGCGGTCCGGGATCGGAGGTTGGCGTCGTAGAGTTCCTCGAGGGTCCCGTCCCAGGCGGCGCCGCCGGGCTCGGGTGCGGCGGTGATCCCGAGGTCCGCGAGTTCCGAGGCGGCGACCGTCTCGAGGCCCGGGGCGGTGACGGCGAAGAGCGGGAGTCGTTCTGCAGTGGGCATGGCGTGGCTGCACGGGTGCCGGCCGCGGGCCCCGGCGTCGGGGCCGCGGCGGCCGGGGCTACTCGTCGAGGCGGGTCTCGAGGGACGCTTCGAGGCGGATCTCGACGTTGCCCCGGATCGCGTTGGAGATCGGGCACCCCTGCTCGGCGGTGCGGGCGGCCTCCTGGAAGGCGGCCTCGTCGATGCCGGGGACGAAGCCGCGCACGCGGATGTCCATGGTGGTCACCTTGAAGCCGTCGCCGACCTTCTCGAAGGCGCAGGTCGCGGAGACCTCGAGGCGCTCGGGCGGGGTGCCGCGCGTGGCGAGGACGTTGGAGAGCGCCATGGCGTAGCATCCGGCCTGGGCGGCGGCGAGGAGCTCCTCGGGGCTGGTGCGTCCCTCGGCGCGCTCGGTCCGGGACGCCCACGTGATGGGGAGCGGTCCCGCGGCCCCGGTGCGGAAGATCACGCTCCCGTTCCCCTGGAAGAGGTTCCCCTCCCACTGGACATCGGCGGTGCGTTCCACTCTGGCCATGCGTACCTCCGGGCTAGGGGGTGCCGGTTCGTGGAGGAGGCATCATGTGGGGTCGGGGGCGGGCGGGCAAGGCCGTGATCGGGTCGCGTGCGCCGGAGCCGTTCATCGCCCGCCCTTCGCGGGGCGCGGGGTCGACCGCGAAGGGTGGGTGCGCCGGGAGCCGCGGATCATCGGTCCGCCGGCCGCTACCGCAACCCGCGGATCATCCGTTCACGGGCCGGAGCCGCGACTCCGCAGGTCACCGCCCCACCGGCGTGAGCATCCTCGGCCGCTCGTCGGCGTCGGCGGCGGCGATGCCGATGCGGAGGGCCAGCTCGGCGTAGCGGCGGAGGCCCTGGAACGGGAAGTCGGGCGCCCACTCGTCGCCGGGCTGGTGGTAGCGGTCCCAGCGGAGGTGCAGGGCCTCGCGTTCTTCCTTCCCCATCCCCTCCCAATCCTGTCCCGGGATCAGGAAGACCGCGGGGACGCCGCGGCTGAGGAACGGCCAGTGGTCGGAGTTGGGCGAGGCGTCGGAGGGTCGGGCGGTCCAGCCGTTCTCGGCGGCGACGCGTGCGGCGAGGTCGCCGAGGGTGGAGGCGGACCCTCCGGCGAGGCGCCAGCTCGTGGGGGGCGCGGGGGGCGCGCCGGCGTCGAGGTTGATCACCGCGGCGGTCCGCTCGAGGGAGACGAGGGGCGCGCTCGCGTAGTACGACGACCCGAGCAGTCCCTTCTCCTCGCCCGTGAAGAAAAGGAAGAGGACGGAGCGTGCCGGCGGCGCGTCGCGGAGCGCCTCGGCGATGGCGAGGAGCATGGCGGTGCCGGCGGCGTTGTCGGAGAAGCCGTTGTAGATCGAGTCGCCGTCGGGGCCGGGGGCGCCGATGCCGAGGTGGTCGTAGTGGGCGGTGAAGGCGACGACCTCGTCGCGACGGGCGGGGTCGCGCCCCGGGATCATGGCCGCGACGTTGGCGGCGGTGACGTCGCGTACGGACGTCCGGATCGTGGCGGCGATGCGGCGGCCGAGGTCGAGGGCGTGGAACGGCCGGGACCCGTCGAGGGCGTCGGGGGCGAGGGGGGCGCCGGCGAGGATCGCGGCGGCGAGCTCGGGCCCGGCGATGAGGACGGGGAGGTCGGCCTGCCAGACGGGGTCGTCGACTGGGGCATCGACGAAGAGCCGCGTGTCGCCGCGGCTGCGTTCGACGAGGCGGAACCGCTCGGCGTCGGGGATGAGGAGGATGACGCCTTCGGCGCCGCGTCGGATCCAGTCGGGGACGAGGGTTTGGGCCTCGGCGCCGAGGGTGCCGAGGACGACGACGACGCGTCCCTCGAGGGACCCGAAGTCCGCGAGGGCGTCGTGGGCGAGCCCCGCGGTCCCGGCGAAGAGGGCGTCGCCGGAGAAGTCGCGGTAGGCGCCGGCGCCGCCGATGTCGACGACGAAGTGCCGGCCGCTCTCGAAGGCGGCGTCGCGGCCGCCGCGGGAGACGACGACGCGGGTGGCGTCGTGGTCGATCGTCGCCTCGCGGAGCGGGACGGGCTGGAAGTACCCGCCGTCGGGGGCGGCGCCGGGGATCCCGAGCCGCGCGAGCTGGTCGGCGATGTAGAGGGCGGCGAGGCGTTCGCCGCGGGATCCGGTGCCGCGTCCTTCGAGGCGGTCGTCGGCGAGGTACCGGGTGTGCGCGCGGATCGCGAGGGTGTCGATCGCCGGCGCCTGGCCCCGGAGGGGTACCGGCGCGGCGAGGGCGGCCAGCAGGGCGAGCGAGGTGCGGAGGAGACGTCGCATATCCGGTCCACGGTTGCGATTCGGTCGACTCCTCCGCTACCCCTCGCGCGGGGGAACGTGCCCGGCGGGCCGGCGGGGCGGGCTCAGCCGAGGTCCTCGTACCCTTCGAGGACCTTGTCGGCGTAACCGTTGTCGGGGTCGCCGCCGCGGCGGAGGATGCGGTCGACGGTTCCGGGGCCGCGGTTGTAGGCGAGGAGCGCGAGCCGGACGTCGCCGTCGTACTTGTCGATGAGGCTGCGGAGGTAGCCGAACCCCATGTTCAGGTTGAGGGTCCGGTCGAAAAGGTCCTCGGCGGTGGTGCCGGGGCGGAGCCACCGTGCGGTGCGGGGCATGACCTGCGTGAGGCCGCGGGCGCCGACGTTGCTGACCGCGCGGTGGTCGAAGCCGCTCTCGGTCTTGACGAGGCCGAAGCCGAGCTCGGGCTCGAGGCCGTTGGCGACGGCGGCGTCGTGGATGTCCTCGGCGAGCTTTCGGGGGATGCCGTAGGCGACCATGGCGCCCTCGATGGTGGCCTCGCGGATCCGCTCGGCACGGGATTCGGCCCAGCGGCGGCCGACCTCCTCCTCGACGGGTCCGCGGGGGCTGACGGATGCGAGCCGCTCGGCGGTCCTCGGGGGCTCGCGCGGCGCCTCGCGGGCGCCCTTGGCGATGGGTGCGGCGGCGCCCGCGAGGGTGAGCCCGATGATCGGCTCGCGGTGCCTGCGGACGAACTCTCGACCGCGCTCGAGCCACCCCCGTTCGCGCTCGCGTTCGCGGAGCCGTTCCCAGCGTTCGCGCCATGGGCGAGTGCGGCGGCGTTCTCCCGGGCCCTCGCGGTCCTCGCGGCGGCGGTGGGGGTGGCCGGCGTCGTAGGCGCGGGGATAGCGCCGGGGTCGAGCGCCGTCGTAGTCGATCGGCGCGTACCCGTGGGGTTCGTAGGGCGCGTCGTCGGCGGGCGGGGGGCGATGTCGGCGGTGGTATCCGGCGTCGTAGGGGGGGCGGAAGACCGGTGGCCGGGGCTGCCGGCGGTGGTGACGACTCCTCATGCGCAAGCCCTCCGGAAACTCGCCGTCCGCGGAGCGGTGGAACGACCCCGCACGGCGACGAGGGGTGCAGCATCCGTGCCCCGTGCGCCGCCCCGCGCCGCTCCGTCGGGGCGAAGGGGGGCGGCAGGCGCTCGTGGGGCGCGGAGTCGGGTCGGGCCGCCGCGGGACGGCGTCAGGGGACCCGGCAGTCGAGGAAGGAGATGAAGCCCGGGATCCCGGCGGGGCCGGCTTCGCTGGTGAGGACGAGGGTTCCGTCGGGGCGAACGCCGATGGCCTCGCCCTGGGGCTCGGCGAGGGGTTGGAGGTCGACCTCGGCGAGGGGGCGGGGGTCGAGGCGTCCGTCGGGTTCGATGCGGTGGAAGCGGATGGCGGCGTAGGTGCGGATCGCGACCCAGCGGCCGTCGTCGGAGGCGACGGCGCCGGTGACCTGGTACGCGAGGCCGACGGCGGCATCGGAGAGGCGGGCGACCTCCTCGACCTCGACGGTGCTGTCGGGTCGCAGCGGCGGAGGGTACCCGTAGACGGCGATCGGGTGGCCTCGTCCCTTGCTGACGAGGAAGAGGTCGCCGCCGGGGAGGACGAAGATCGCCTCGACGTCGCGGGGGCCGTTGGGGTAGCGGATCCGATAGGCCTCGGCGGGTGGGGTCGCGGCATCGCCGGGGCGGGGCTCGGGGATGCGGTAGACGACGACGTGGTCCCGTCGCAGGCGGTTGTCGCCGGTGTCGGCGATGTAGAGGCAATCGCCGTCGGGGCAGGGGCCGAGGGCGAGGTCCTCCCAGTCGACGTTGCGGGCGCCCGTGACCCGGGTGCGGCCGAGGATCCGGCCGGCGGAGTCGACGGCGAAGAGGGCCGGCTCGCCGCCCGAATCGTTGATCGTCCAGAGGACGCCGGTGTGCCTGCGGCTCGCGGCGACGCCGCTGGATTCGTCGACCTCGGCGGGGAGCGCCCCGGCCTTTCGGGGCGGGTCGCAGGGGCCGCCTCCGGCCTGTGCGGTGCAGCCGGCGAGGGCGAGGGCGAGGGCGGCGATGCGGATGCGTGTCCCGGCGCGGCGTCGCGGGGTGGGGGCGGGGCGGAGCCGGCTCCGCAACCCGGCCGGGTGCGGGGCCCCGATGGCCCCCAATCCGAAGGGCATGCGTCCGTAATGCTGGCGGTCGGTCGACGACGAGGGATAAGCATGACCGCGCACGGGGTGGCGGTCAAGGGGCGGCGTCGCCGGCATCGGCGGCGCGCGGGGCGGAGGGGATGGGGAGCCAGAGGGTGAAGGTCGAGCCGACGCCGGGGCGGCTCCGGACGGTGATGTCGCCGCCGAGCGCCCGGGCGAGGCGCCGGCTGATGGCGAGGCCGAGGCCGGCGCCGCGCTCCACGTGGGGTTCGAGGCGGGAGAACTCCTCGAAGATGCGTTCCTGTTGGTCCTCGGGGATTCCGGGGCCGGTGTCGGAGACGCAGATGGCGAGCCAGAGGCCCGGGCCGGGCGTATGGTCGCCGGAGCTGGTCTCGGCACGAACCCGGACGCTCCCCTCGGCCGGGGTGTACTTGATCGCGTTGGAGAGGAGGTTCCCGAGGATCTGCCGGGCTCGGTCGGGGTCGGTGTGGAGGCGGGGGAGGTCGTCGGGGACCGCGACGTCGAATTCGAGCCCCACGTTCTCGGCCTCCCCGCGGTGATCTTCGGCGGGGCCGCCGACGATCTCGGCCGGGTCGATCCACTTCGGCTCGAGGCGAAGGACCCCGGCCTCGGCGCGAGAGAGGTCGAGCAGGTCCTCGATCAGGTCGAGGACATCGCGCGCCGATTTGCGGATTCGCGCGATGCTGTCGCGCTGCTCCGGGGTGAGCTCCCCTTTGACGCCGGACTCGAGGAGTTGCGCGTAGCCGTCGATGGCGCCGATCGGGTTCTTGAGGTCGTGGCTGAAGCCGCGGATCAACCGGGCCTTGCTCTCCATGAGGCGTTCGATCTCGCGGCGTCGCGCGTCGGCTTCGGCGCGGGCCTCCTGCTCGCGGGCGAGGGCTTCGGCGATCCTCCGCTCCCATTCCTTGGTGCGGGAGATGTCGCGCATGATCGTCGAGTAGAAATCGACCCGCGCTCCCGGGCCGGGGTGGGCGGTGATGACCGCCGAGACGGGGATCTTCGCGCCATTGCGGTGGAGCAGGACCGACTCGCCGGCCCACGAGCCGGTGCGCGCCGCGGTCGGCAGCGCCTCGCCGACGATCCGTTCGTACTCCGCGGGCGGGAAGTAGGCGGAGATCGGCACGCCGGTAAGGTCCTCGTCGTCCGGCACGCCGATCATCCTGCGGCCGGCGCGGTTGACGTAGAGGGTTTGTCTCTCCGAATCGGCGATCCCGACGAAGTCGCTGGCGGCCTCGAGGATCGCGATGAGGCGCTGTCGGGTCTCTTCGAAGCGCTTGCGCTCGGTGATGTCGGTCGCCACGCCGAAGACTCCGACGATCCTGTCGCGGATGACGATGGGGCTCATGGCCGCGTCGAGTTCCCGGATCTCTCCGTCCGGCCGACGGATGGCGACCTCGAAGTCCTGGGCCTTGCCCGCCGCCGCCGCCTCGAAGTGGCGGCGGACCCGTTCGATGTCTTCCGGAACGACCAGCGACTCCCAGCGGATGGGCCGGTCCGGCCGGCCCTCGTAACCGGCGAGTGACTGGGCGGCGGGATTGGCTCTGACGATGTTGCCTTCGAGGTCGAACTCGAAGACCGCTTCGGGGCTGAGGGTGAAGAGGGAACGGTACCGCTCCTCGCTGGCCTCGATCTCCGCGCGGTGCCTCTCCGCGTCCTCGGCGAGGATCGCGCGCCGCAGGGAGAGGGCCGTGATGTCGGTCAGGATCGACATTCCACGGGGTGATGCCGGCAAGGTGGGTCGCCGGTCCGGCGCCAGGAGCAGGACGAGCGTGCCGACGTGGTGGCCATCGGAGGAGAGGGGCACGGCCACGGGCGTGCACCCGGGGCAGGACGTCGACAGCTCGGTTCGCATCACGGGGCCGAAATCGTCGGGCGAACAGAGGAGCGCCGGCTCGTCTCGTTGCACCAGGTGCTCCGCGGGGGTGCCGGGGTAGGGTGCCCGCAACCCGCGCGGCAGTGCTCCGTCGCCCGCGGACCCGACGACCTCGACCCGATCGCCGCCGGGGAGGACCCGCTCCAGGTAGGCGGCGTCCGCACCGATCAGATCTTGGGCGGCCTCGGTGATCCGCTGCGTGATCGCGCCCGGCTCGACTTCCGCGACCAGCTCGCTGGCGAAGCGGCGGAACCGCTCCTCGCGGTGGGCCTGCTCGGCGAGCCATCCGGCGAGGTGCCGGTAGCCGCGCACGGTCCAGGCGAGGGCGAGGGTCGCGGCGAGGGCGAGGGCGGAGAGGAGCGCGAAGACGGCGGTCTCGGTCCGGTCCAGCCTCTGGTTCCATGCGAGGCTGTGTCTCCAGAGTCCGTCCAGGTAGGCGTCGAGCTCTTCGGCGGCGGCGATGGCCTCCTCGTGGAGCCGTTGCTCCTGGGTGAGGTTCTCGAGGGGCGCGGGCGTTCCCCCTCCCCGCGCGAGGAGCCCGAAGTCGGTGATGTGGCGGTGCCAGCGGTCCAGCGCCGAATCGACTCGGGCGAGGTGCCCGTTGCCGGGCTCGAGGCGCGGGAAGAGCGCCTCGAGCTTCTGGCGCGCGGCGCTCTCCGAGGCCGCGGCGGCGCGGTGCCGTCGCAGGAAGATCGAATCGCCGGTCAGGAGGTAGCTGCGCACGGACACGATCTGGCGGACGAGCGCGTGGCGGAGATCATCGCTCGCCTCGCGCGCCGGCTCGATGACATCGACGGCGTTGGCCCTGAAGGCGACCCTCGCGCGGTGCACGAGGATCGAGATGCCGATCAGTGCGGCGAGCGAGAGGTAGAGGAGGAAGAGCGGGATCCGATGACGCCACCCGCCTGCCAGGGCGTCGGGCCCGGTGGGTCGACCGGCGGTGGTCCCGTCGGGGGTTCCGGGACCTGTCATGGGGATCCTCTCGGGATGGCGAGATGGGCAGCGCGCGTGAGTCGGCCCCGCTCGGCTCGTGCACCGGGCGTGCCATCGGTGTGCGGCGGGGCCAGGTCGCCGGGGCACCGGTCGCGTGGAGGTTACGGTGGATTCGGGGATGGCAGGAGCGGGTCCGGCGCCATCGCCGGACCCGCCGTAATAGGAGGGACGGAGGTGCACTGTGCCTAATCTGATGCCGAATCCGCCGAAAAGGTTGCACCGCGTGGGCGCCGGTGGCGCGAGGCGGTCGGGCGCGGGGGCGCCGGGGCCCCGGCGACGGGCGCATCGGCCGGGCGGTCGCGCCGGGGCGGGGGCGCGAGTCGCGGCGTCGACTCACACGGCCTGGAGGCGGGCGCGGGGGCGGGGGGCGAGTCGGATCGTGAAGGTGCTTCCCTGCCCGACCTCGCTCTCGACGAGGAGGTCGGAGCCGAGGAGGCGGGCGAGGTTGCGGCTGACCGAGAGGCCGAGGCCGGTGCCGCCCCGTGCCGCGGCGCCGATCGCGCGCGCCTGCTCGAAGGGCTCGAAGATCCGGTCCATGTCCTCGGGGGCGATCCCGATTCCCGTGTCGCGGACTTCGAGGAGGATGTCCCCGTCGGGTTCCGGGGCGACCCTCAACGCGACCTCGCCGTCGTCGGTGAACTTGACCGCGTTGGAGAGGAGGTTCAGCAGGATCTGGCGGAGCTTCCCGGGATCGGTCTCGACCGGGATCGGGCGGTCGGGGGTGTGGACACGGAAGCCGATCCCCTTGCGATCGGCGGTCGGGCGGATGAGCGAGGCGACCTCGCGGGCGAGTGCGGCGACGTCGACCGGCTCGGTCCGGACTTCGACCTTGCCGACGTCGATGCTCGCGAAGCTGAGGACCTCGTCGATGAGGTGGAGGAGGTGGCGCGAGCTCGCCGCGATCCGCTCGAGGTGATGGCGCTGCTGGTCGTTGAGGGGGCCGGCGATCCCGGTCTCGAGGAGGTCGGTGTAGCAGATCACGGCGTTGAGCGGGGTGCGCAGCTCGTGGGAGATCGTCGCCAGGAACTGGCTCTTGGCGCGGCTCGCCGCCTTGGCCTGGTGATAGAGCGCGGCGTTGTCGATGGCGAGGGCGGCGCGGCCGGCGAGCTCGGTGGCGGTGGCGAGGTCGCGCTCGTCGAAGGGTCGCCGACCGTCGGAGGCGACGAGGGAGATCGTGCCGAGGGTCCGGCCCCGTGCGACGAGGGGGACGATGATGCCGGATCGGAACCCCAACTCGGCGATGGCGCGGAAGTGCTCGTCGTCGCGGGCGGCGGCGCGTAGCCGTTCCTCGGTGATCTCGGGGGCGAGGCAAGGCTCGCCGGTCCGGATCACCCGGGCTATGCCGTCGGGTGCGGCGGGATCGGGGGGGTACCGCTGAAAGATTCGGCGGGCGAGGGCCTCCAGGCGCGGGTCGCGGTGGGCGACCTCGACGACGCGGAGCCGGTCTTCCTCGAGGATGGTGATGCAGCAGAGGTCGGCGATGCGGGATGCGGCGAGGCGGGTCACGCTGCGCAGCGTCGCCTCGTAGTCGAGGGAGGAGGAGAGCAGGGCGGTCGCGTCGGAGAGGAAGCGCTGCTCCTCCTCGACCCGCTTGCGCTCGGTGATGTCGCTGAGCGAGATCGCGATGCCGTCGCCGAGGCGGACGGTCATCGCGCGGAACCAGCCGCGGATCCCGTCGGCATCGAAGTGCAGCTCGAGGTCGTGGGGCTCGCCGGTCTCGGCGACGTGGACGAAGCGCTCGAAGATGTCGCGCCGGTGGAGGAGTTCCGGAAGGATCGCGAGGAGCCGTCGCCCGACCAGCGCATCCGGGGGGTGACCGAGGATGCGCCCCGCCCGGGGGTTGGCGTACTCGATCTCGAAATCGACGATCCTCGCCGCGTGGTCGCGGATGGAGCGGAGGATCATGAAGCCGTCGAGCGAGAGTTCCTGGGCGATGCGGAGGCGCTCTTCGGTGGCGCGGAGCTCCGCTTCCGCCCGCTCCTGCTCGGTGATGTCCCGGGCGATCGTGGAAGCGCCGATGATGCGGTCGTTGGCATCCCGGATCGGCGAGGCCGTGATGGCGGTGCGGATGCGGGTGCCGTTCTTGTGGAGGCGCGTGGTGACGTAATGGTCGATCCGCTCGCCGCGGCACAGCCGGTCCATGATGGCGGGGAGCTCGTCGGGGAGCTCGGGGGGGATGATGATCGAGATGTTGCGGCCCAGGGCTTCCTCGGCGGTGTAGCCGTAGATGCGCTCCGCCGCGCGGTTCCAGCTCGTGATGACCCCGTCGATCGTCTTACCGATGATCGCGTCGTCGGAGGACTCGACGATGGCGGCGAGGAAGCGCATCGCCTCCTCGGCGCTCTTTCGCTCGGTCACGTCGGTGAAGGTGACGACGGCGGCGGTGATGGTGCCATCGTTGGCGCGGACCGGGGCGGCGCCGACCTCGATGGTGCCGCGGGTGCCGTCGCCGCGGAGGATCTCGATCTCCTCGCCCGTCACGGTCTCGCCGTTCGCGAGCGCGCGGGCGAGGGGCCATTCGTGGGGCGCGTACATGCGGCCGTCCGGGTGGAAGCCGATGTAGCGCCCGGGGTCGTCGATGCCCGTGGAGGCGATGGAGCGGTGGCGCCAGATCTCGACGAGCTTGCGGTTGCCGAGGATCAGCCGCCCCGAGGGCGCCTCGGCGATGAGGACCCCGACCGGCATGTGCTCGATGATCGCCGCGAGCCGCGCCCGCTCGGCGGCGAGCCGTTCGAGGATGGTCGTGGCCTCGGCGTCCGGCGAGCGGCCGGAAAACGGGTCGGCGGGTTCGGGAGCGGCTTCGTCGCGTGCGGGGGATGGGTATGCCGGCGCGGCGGTGGGGTCCATGGTCAACTCGACCTCCGGGGAGCGCGGGTGGGCGGCCGGAAGCGCGGGGCCGACCCGGGCGCCACCCGGGCGGGGGCGCGGGACGGCCGTCGAGCGCCGCATCGAAGGTACCGGGGGAGTGTCTGGGAGGCAACGGTGGTGCCCGATGCGTGCGGAGGTGCGCTGCCTCTAGCGTGACGCTAGTCCAGCTTGACCCGTAAGTCAGTGCCGTACTTCAGGCCCGCGACGCCGCACGCCATCTGAAGGATCTTCTCGACCTGCGCTCTGCTCACGTTCGTTCCGATCCACCAGCCAGGGCGCACCTCATGGGAGTGCTCGCTGGCCAAGTCCGGTCGCTCGGGATAGAGGGCCGCTTGGTGTTGAGCCAGGTAGCGACGCCGTCGACCATGCTTGGGTAGCGAAGCGAACCGCTCCAGGAACGTCGGGTCTCGATCAGCAAGATGCTCGAACACGCGGATTAAGACCTCACGCGCGCTCCTGGCTTTGATGAAGTTCCCGTCGATCTTGAACCCGGTTTGCGGCAAGTCACCGTAGTCAGGGCCGCGCGTGTGCGAATCGGTCGGTTTCTTCGTGCGTTGCGCACGGATTGGGCGAGGCGGCCCGCCGGGATCGAGTACGATGCGTTGGGTCAGGAATCCTGCCACCGTATCCGGATCCGGCTTGTAGCCGCACAAGCTCTCGACCTGGTCCGCGAGGAGATCCACCAGGAGCTCGTCGGGGCCTTCTACGAGCTTTCGCCAGGCGATGGGCAGAGTCGCTTCTGCTTCCCGGCGATTACGAATGTCTTTGTAATCCTTTTGTGCATTGTCAATGGCTTCACCCGAGCGGATGGCATCAAAGGCCAGGTAACGACGGAGCCGCCACTCGCACTCGTCCAAGTCGCGCTCGATCAGGTCAAGCTTGTAGATGCGCCGATCCTCGTAGCGGCCCTGCCCGGCCGGCAAGTAGATATTCCACTCCTGGCCATCGGTCAGAACGGCCATGGGTACACCTTCGTGGAATGCGTACTCGAACAGCTGCCGATCGGCGCCGTCGCTGTTCCCCGGCTGCTTCACTTCAATGAAGACTACCGGCTTGCCTGGCGGGTCGCAGAGCGCGTAGTCCACGCGTCTGCCGCCGGTGGCGTATTCGGGGGCTACGACCTGCGGGTTGAACACGTCCCACCCCAGATCATTCAGCAGCGGGAGAACAATGCCTTGAGCGACAGAAGCCTCATTCGCGTAGCGTCCAGCGGCGACTGAGTTCCGGATCTCGGTGATGCGCCGGCGAATGTCCATGTCTAGCTCGGTGTTGTAGGTGCCGGTCAGTGGTGACGCCTGGAACCGCAACTATTCGTGGTCGCCTTCGGGTGACGCCATGCGGCCCACTACCTAGGACGCGTCGGTCGCTGGTTCGCGGCGGTTCGTCTAATTGATCCAGCCATGCTTCTGCATGGACCGATCGATCACTTTGTTGCGGGTATTGGCTTCGCTCAGTCCCGTACCGGTCCTCCGGTTGATACCACAACGGGCGGCGGCGCGGTCGAGCGGGTTATGTGGGTGGTGGTCGTGCCGGGGCCTAAATTCACAAACTACCCCGTACGCGTTGGCGCGAGCAAGGAGATAGAGGGTACAATTGGATCCCCAGGATCCAAGTCGCTGCACCCGAGAGAGCGTGGAATGTCGATGAACACCGATCCCATCAAGGTTCTTTTCGTCTGCCTCGGCAACATCTGCCGCTCGCCTCTGGCGGAGGCGGTCTTCCGGCACCGGGTCCGTGCGGCGGGGCTGGAGGACCGTTTCGAGATCGATTCGGCGGGGACGTCGGACTACCACGAGGGGGAGCCGCCGGATCGGCGGGCGGCGGCGGTGGCGAGGCGGCACGGGATCGAGTTGACGGGTCGGTCGCGGCCGATCACGGCGTCGGACCTGCGGCGCTTCGACTACATCGTCGTCATGGACGCGCAGAACCTGCGGGACGTCCGGCGGCTGGCGGAGCGGGTGCGGCCGGAGCCGGAGATCCGCCGGCTGCGCGAGTTCGACGCCGAGTCGGCCGGCGATCTGGACGTGCCGGACCCGTACTACGGCGGGGAGCAGGGGTTCGAGACGGTGCAGCGGATCGTCGAGCGGTCGTGCGACGGGCTGCTCGCGCACATCCGGAGCGAGCGGTCGCTGTGAGCGTGGCGCTGCCCGTCGAGGTTCGGGCCGGGGTCGAGGCGGCGCTGTCCTCCCGGATCCGCCGTGTCTCGCCGGTGGGCGGGGGGTGCATCAGCCCCGTGGCGAGGGTGGAGATGGAGGGGGGCGGCGTCGCCTTCGTGAAGTGGCGCGAGCCGGGCGGGGTGCGGGGGCTCTTCCGCGCCGAGGCGACGTCGCTCGCGGCGCTCGCGGCCGCGGCGGCGCTCCGGGTGCCGGCGGTGCTCGGGGTCGAGGACGCGGGCGATGGCGTGGGGTGGCTCCTGCTGGAGTGGCTCGAGCCGGGGCGTCCCGGGGCCGGGTCCTGGGAGCGGCTCGGCCACGGCCTGGCCCGGCTGCACCGGACCCTCGGGCCGCGGTGGGGGTGGCCGGAGGACAACTTCATCGGCCCGCTCCCGCAGGCGAACGGTTGGCTGGACGACTGGCCGGCGTTCTGGCGGGAGCGGCGGCTGGAGCCGCAGCTCCGGCGGGCGGTCGAGGCGGGGGCGCTGAGCGGATCGGACCGGCGGCGCTTCGACCGCCTCCTCGATCGCCTGGACGAGGCGCTGGCGGGCGCGGCGGCGGACGGCCCGTCGCTCCTGCACGGCGACCTGTGGAGCGGGAACGTGCACTTCGTGGCGGGGGGCGAGCCGGCGCTGATCGACCCATCGAGCTCGTACGGCCACCGGGAGGTCGACCTGGCGATGGCGGAACTCTTCGGCGGGTTCGACGCCGCGTTCTTCCGGGCATACGACGAGGCGTGGCCGGTCGACGCGGCGTACCGCGGGGTCCGTCGACCGGTCTACCAGCTCTACTACCTGCTGGTCCACGTCAACCTCTTCGGCGCGGGGTACGTCGCGCGGACGCAGCGGGCGCTGGCGGAAGCGGGGGTGTAGCGGCCGCCGCCGACGGTGGGCGGCGGCTCAGAGCGACGCGGCGATCCGGTTCACCGCCTCGCGGAGCGCCTCCTCGGAGGCGGCGAAGGAGAGGCGGACGTAGCGGTCGTCGCCGAAGGCGGAGCCGGGGACGAGGGCGACGCCGGCGCGCTCGAGGATCGCGCGACAGAAGGCGACCGAGTCCGGGGCCTCGGGGCCGTAGTGCGCGTCGGCGCGGAAGAAGAGGTAGAACGCGCCGTCGGGCTCGGCGAAGGGGAGCGACGGGAGCCGCTCGCGGAAGAGCCCGACGATGAGATCGCGGCGCCGTCGGAAGACCTCGACCATGGCGGCGATCGACTCGGCCTCGAGGGGCTCGGCGCTGTACCCCGCGACGGCGGCGTGCTGCGACGGCGTCGTCGCGTTCGAAGTGATGTGGCTCTGGAGCGCGGCCATGACGCGGGCGAGCTCGGGGTCCGACCAGGAGAAGCCGATGCGCCACCCGGTCATGGCGAAGGACTTCGATGCGCCGTCGACGAGGACGACGCGGTCGAGGAGGGATTCGTCGAGGTCGAGGACGCCGGGTGCGCGGCCGTCGCCGAAGTAGATCCGGCCGTAGATCTCGTCGCTGATCACCCAGACATTGCGCTCGGCGGCCCAGCGGACGATCGCCTCGAGGTCGGAGCGGGCGAGGACCGCGCCGGTCGGGTTCGAGGGGGAGTTCAGGATCAGCCCGCGGACGCGGTCGTCGTAGGCGGCATCGAGGTCTTCGGTCGAGAGGCGGAACCCGCGCTCCGCGGCGGTCGGGACCAAGACCGTCTCGGCGCGCGCCAGCCGCACGATCGAGGGGTAGCTGGTCCAATAGGGGCTCGGCACGAGGACGCGGTCGCCGGGGCCGAAGAGGGAGAAGCAGGCGTTGAAGAGAGCCTGCTTGGCGCCGGCGGTCACGACGATGCCGGCGGGGTCGATGGGGCGGCCGTGGATGCGCCCGAGCTCCTCGGCGATGGCCTGGCGCAGCTCGGGGAGCCCGGCGGGCGGGGTGTAGCGGGTCCGTCCGTCCTGGATCGCGGCGATCCCGGCCTGGGCGATGAAGTCGGGCGTGCGGAAGTCGGGCTCGCCGGCGCTCAGGTCGATGATGTCGCGGCCCTGGGCGCGGAGCTCGCGGGCCAATGCGGCTACGGCCATCGTCGCCGAGGCTTCGAGGCCGAGGACGTTCTCGCTGAGGTGCACGTACCGCTCCGGGAATCGGTGGGGACGAAAAACGCAGGGAATATGCCGGGGCGGTCCCGGGGCGACAAGGGCGATTCTGGGGTGTGACCCGCGTGTCCCGCCTTGCCGGACCGGGCGCCGCGGCCCAGATTGTGGGCCTTGCGAGGCGCGGGGCTTCCGCGCCGGCGGGCGAGAGGAATCCCACGGGAAGTGACGGACAGCCAATGGCCGATTACGAACGGATGACCGCCGCGAGCGTGCGCGAGGTCCTGAAGAAGGCGGAAGAGGTGCTCCCGGCCCGGATCCCGGTCCGGAAGGTCACGGAGGACCGCCACTCGATCACCTTCGAGGGGGCCGACGGCCGGGTGACGATCACGGCGCACAGCCACGGCTTCGAGACCGTGGTCCATGCGACGACGGATCAGGTTCGCACCTCGCGCCTCGACATGGAGACGCAGTATTTCCTGAACCAGCTCCCGTACCAGCCGGGCGACGTGCCGAAGCGCTGACGTCGCGCCGCGGTCGCCTGCCCCGCACCCGTGCCGCCCCGAGGCCCGCCGGCCCCGGGGCGGTCGCGTTTCGGGCGGGGGCGGTGAGCCGTCGGGGCGTGGTCGGTGTGGGGCGAGGGCGGTGCCGGGTCGTGGCCACTGCGTTGCGGGGGCGGCGCCAGGCCCCGTGCGTGCGGGAGCGTCCTCTCTCAGCTCCCCGGCGGCTCGATCGCGACCTCGCCCGTGGGGGCCGGCTCGTCCTCGCGCGGCTCGAAGAAGGCGCGGGTCTCGCGCACGACGACGCCGGAGAGGAGGAGGAGGCCGATGAGGTTGGGGACCGCCATCGCGCCGTTCATGACGTCGCTGAAGGTCCAGACGAGCTGGAGCCCGCCGTCGTGGTCGAGCTGGAGGACGGCGGCGCCGGTGAAGGCGCCGATCACGAAGAGGAGGCGATAGGGCGTGATGGCGCGGACGCCGAGGAGGTACTCGATGGCGCGCTCGCCGTAGTAGGCCCAGCCGAGGATCGTGGAGAAGGCGAAGAAGGCGAGGCCGAGGGCGACGATGGTGTGGCCCCACTCGCCGGGGAGCCCGGTCTGGAAGGCGGTGGCGGTGAGCGGCGCGCCGGTCAGGGCGACCCCGGTCGTCGGGTCGGTCTTCGTCCACGCGCCGGTCGCGATGATGGTGAACCCGGTGATCGAGCAGACGACGAGGGTGTCGATGAAGGTCTGGGTCATCGAGACCAGCGCCTGGCTGACGGGGGAGCGGGTCTGTGCGGCGGCGGCGGCGATCCCGCCGGTGCCGAGCCCGGATTCGTTGGAGAAGATCCCGCGGGCGAAGCCCCAGCGCATCCCCTCGCGGATGCTGGCGCCGAGGAAGGCGCCGACCGGGGCGCTGGGGGTGAAGGCGTCGGCGAAGACGAAGCGGACGATGTCCGGCAGGCCTCGCCAGTTGATGGCGAGGACGACGAGGCCGCCGAGGAGGTAGAAGCCGATCATGAACGGGACGAAGATGCCGGTGACCCGGCCGATGCTGCGGATCCCGCCGAGGATGACCATGGCGGCGAGGACCGCGATCGCCACGCCGGTCCAGATCGGAGGGACGCCGAAGGAGCTGCGGAGCGCGTCGGCGACCGAGTTGGACTGGACCATGTTGCCGATCCCGAAGGAGGCGAGGACGGCGAAGAGGGCGAAGAGGGCGCCGAGGGTGCGGCCGGGCCGGCCTCCGATCCCGCGGGAGAGGTAGTACATCGGGCCGCCGGCCATGTTGCCCCGGGCGTCGACCTCGCGGTAGCGGACGCCGAGGACCGCCTCGGAGTACTTCGTCGCCATTCCGAAGAGGCCGGTGACCCACATCCAGAAGAGGGCGCCCGGGCCGCCGGCGGCGATGGCGGTGGCGACGCCCGCGATGTTGCCGACGCCGACGGTTGCGGCGAGGGCGGTCATGAGCGCCTGGAAGTGGGAGATGTCGCCCTCGGCGCCTTCTTCGCGGCGCTGGACGAGGGCCAGCCAGAGGGAGTGTTTCAGCCGGCGGAACTGGATCCCGCGGAGGAGGATCGTCAGGTAGATGCCGGTGCCGACGAGCAGGATAATCATGGGGGGACCCCAGACGAAGTTGCTCGCCGATTCGAGCCAGAGGCGGATCGTCTCCATGGCCGTCCCTCGAAGGGGTGAGTCGAGCGGGCGCAGGTCGCCCGCTGTGCACCGGGGCAATGATCCTGTATATTAGCGGGCTGACCGTTTGACAACAGGATCGTTTGGGGGAGGCATGGCCGAGACGTTCGAGGGCCTCGGGATCCGGGCGGAGCTCGCCGAGGCGATGAGGGAGGCGGGGTATGCGGGGCCGACGGCGCTGCAGCGCGCGGCGATTCCGGTACTGAGGCGGGGTGGCAACGCGGTGTTGAACGCGTCCGCGGGGGCGGGTGTGGTCGCGGCGTACGGTGTGGCGCTGCTGGATCGTCTCGCCGGTGCGGGTGCGGAGGAGGCGGGGGTCCGGGGGCTGGTCCTGGTGCCGACGCCGGAGGCGGCGTCGCGGACGGCGGAGTCGCTGGCGCGGTTCGGGCGGGCGGTCGGTCTCCGGGTCACGGCGCTGGACGGGGGGTGGGCGGCGGCGCCGACGGAGGCCGACGTCGTCGTGGCGGCGACGGCCCAGGCGCTGGAAGCGGTGCGGACGTCGCGGCTGAAGCTGGAGCGTGTCGAGGCGCTGGTGCTGGATGGCGCCGGTACGATCTTCGGGCTGGGACAGCAGGAGGCGGTCGAGACGCTGACCGGGCTGGTGCCGCGGGAGGCGCAGCGGGTGGTGGTTGCGGGGGAGCCGAGCCGCGAGGTCGAGGGCTACGTGGAGCGGCACGTGCGCCGAGCGCTGCGGATCCCGCCGACGCCGATCGAGGAGGAGGCGCCGCGGGAGGCGCCGACCCGGCCGATCGGCTACGGGGTTGTCGCGGCGGGGGAGAAGCTCGAAGCGGTTGCGGTGCTCCTGGCGGAGCGCTCGGCGGGGCAGCCGGCGGTCGTCTATTGCCGGACGGACCGGGGCGCGGCGTCGCTCGCCGATGACCTGGCGCTCCGGGGCTTCGCGGCGGCGAAGGACGGCGGGGAGGAAGCGGAGGTCACGGTGACGGCGGAGGCGGCGACCGTGCCGCCGGGGGCGTTGGCGATCAGCTTCGACGTCCCCTTCGACGCCGAGTCGCTGGCGGCCCGCCACCCGGAGGGCGGGGTGGTGCTGGTCGAGGCGCGAGAGGTGCCTCACCTGCGGGGGATCGCGCGAAAGGCGGGGTACGTGCCCGAGGTACGGGAGATCGCGGCGCGGGCGCCCTCGCGGGACGCGATCGACGCCTTCCGGGCCCAGCTCCGTGCGGCGCTGGCCGAGGAGGATCTCGGGGCGCAGCTCCTGGTCCTGGAGCCGCTCTTCGAGGAGTACTCGCCCGCGGAGGTCGCCGCCGCGGCGAGTGCGCTCCTGCGCCGGCGGGCGCCGGCCCCTGCGGAGCCCGCCCCCACCACCCGTCCCCCCGCGGCGCCGCCGGCGTTCGTCCGCCTCTTCGTGAGCGTCGGCTCCCGGGACGGCGTCGGCCCCGGCGACCTGGTCGGGGCGATCACCGGCGAGGCGAACGTGCAGGGGGGCAACATCGGGAGGATCGAGATCCGGGACACCTTCTCGATCGTGGAGGTCGCCGGCGACGTCGCGGAGCGGGTCATCCAGGCGCTCAACGGGATCACGCTCCGCGGGCGGAGCCTGCGCGTGGATTACGACCGGCGGCCGTCCCCGGCGGCGCGGGGCCCGGAGCGGCCCCGGCGGCGGATCCAGCGGGAACCCGGGCGCTGAACGTGAGAGAGCGGCATCCCCCGACCAGGGGATGCCGCTCTCCGGGTCGCTCGGTGGAGCGAACGGTTTACTTCTTGACCGCGTCCTTGAGGCCCTTGCCGGGGCGGAAGGACGGGCTGGTCGTCGCGCCGATCTTGATCTCCTTGCCGGTACGCGGGTTGCGGCCCGTGCGAGCCTTCCGGGTCCGGGTCTCGAAGGTGCCGAAGCCCGTGATCTGCACCTTGCCGCCCTTCTTCAGCGTCTGGGCAATGATCCCGTTGCCCGCGCCGAAGAGCGCGTCGATCGCACGCTGCGCATCGGCCTTCGAGAGCTTGGCCTTGCTCGCCAGGTCCTGGACCAGTTCCGACTTGTTCATACGGTTGCTCCTGCAGAAGGTGGAAACCTCGTGAGCACACTGGCGCGCCCGCAACCCCGCGGGCGGCGTACTGCGAACCCTCATCCGGCGACCCGGGAGCCGCTTCGGGGAATTCCGCCCTTGCGCGGCTCCCCGAACGACTGCGAACTTCTGTTGACCGTGCCGTGCGAGCCGATGTCGCAGCCCATCGCGTCTCACCGACAGAAAATTCGCCGATACAGTAGAGCGGTCCCGGCGAGGCGTCAAGGGAGTTGTCGCTGTCGGGGCGGGAAAACCCAACCGATCGCTCTTGGGTTTCCACTCGGAAAATTTTGAATTGTGACGCAAGCACCCATTCCCGGTATCCGCGGCACCGAAGAGGGTGTCGTGCCGGAGACGTTGCGACAGCGAGAGTTAGAGATCGCGCGGGAGATCGCCCACGCCTTCCTCACCGCGACGCAGCCGCTGGAAGTTTACCGACTTGCCCTCGCCCGGGTGACGCCGCTGGTCGGCGCGAGCTTCAGCTCGGTCTTCCTGCGCGATGCGGCCGACCCGGATCTGCTGAAGCTGGTGTGTGCGCAGAACTGGCCGCAGTCGTCGGCGCGGTTCCTGAGCCAGTTGCGGATCCGGGTGGGGCGGGGGCCGACGGGTCGGGCGGTCGCGGAGCGGCGCGCGGTCGCCGCCGAGGACATCTTCGCGGATCCGGGGTTGCGGGAGTGGTGGGAGCCGGCGCGGGAGCTGGGGTTCGTGTCGCTGATCACGCTGCCGCTCACGGTGCAGGGCGAGGTCGCGGGGGCGCTCAGCTTCTACTTCGACGCGCCGCATCACTTCGACGACGATGAGCGGCGGTTGCTGTCGCTGGTCGCGGACCAGCTCGCGGCGACGGCGGAACGGGCGCACCTGATCGAGAACCTCCAGGCGGCGAACGAGCGGCTGCGCTGGCAGAACGAGGAGTTGAAGCGCCGGATCGCGGAGGCGGAGGAGGCGCAGCGGCTGAAGAACGAGTTCCTGGCGAACATGAGCCACGAGCTGCGGACGCCCCTGACGGCGGTGCTGGGCTACAACTACCTGATCGCGGCGGGGCACGCCGGTCCGGTGACGGAGGCGCAGGCGGCTGCGCTGGCGAAGACGGAGCGGGCCGCGAACATGCTCCTCAAGCTGATCACGGATCTGTTGGAGCTTTCGCATCTGAAGCTGGGCCGCGCACGGGTGAACGAGGGGGCGGAGGAGGCGGTGGCGCTGCTGGAGCGGGCGGTCCAGGAGGCCGGCCCGGTGCCGGAGCGGGTCGACTTCCGAATCGATGCGCCGGAGGGCGAGATCCCGATGCGGACGGACGGGATCAAGGTGCTGAAGATCCTGGAGAACCTCCTCTCGAACGCGTTCAAGTTCACGACGGAGGGGGAGGTCACGGTGACGGTCCGGCGGCGGACGTCCGGGGGGCGGTCGGGCGAGCCGGACGGCGTCGAGTGGGTCGTGCGGGACACCGGGATCGGGATCCGGCCGGAGGACCTGGGGTCGATCTTCGACGAGTTCCGGCAGGTCGACGGTTCGTCGACGCGGCTCTACGGCGGGACGGGGCTCGGGCTCGCCCTCTCGTTGCGGCTGGCCCGTCTCCTCGGCGGCGACATCGAGGTGGAGAGCGAGCCGGGCCGGGGCTCGGTCTTCACGCTGCGGCTGCCGTTGCGAACGCCGGGGTTCTGAGGCCGGGCGCGTCGGCTCCGGGCGGGGTGCCGGGCGCTCCGGTCCTGCGGATGGCGGGGGGGCGAGGTAGCGACGTCGCACCCGGCCGCGGCCCGCCTCGAGCCCGGCGTTGCTGCCGTTGGACTTGAACCGGGCGATCCTGGCGCCGGTCGAGCCGGACCGGGGCGCAGTCCGGATCGCCCCTCGACCCGGGGATCGGGGAGCGCATCGGCGTTCGGTCGACGGCACTCCTTGCAGGGATCCTCGGCGAAGGCGAGGCAGACGGGGCCTGCGTTCGGGCGCGAATGCGCCGGACCGCAGGCCCCGGTTCGTTGTCTCAGGAGATCGTGATCCGCTCCCCTCCGGTGGTGCCCGTGGGGGCCCGCCGGGTCAGCGGGCGACCTCCTCCTTGCGCGCCGCCCCGTTGTGGAGGGCGGGCATCGCGCGGGGTCGGGTCATCGACTCGGGCGAGAGGATCTCGTCGAGCTCCCTCCGGCTGATCCACTCCTTCTCCAGGACGAGCTCGTAGACGCCGCGGTCGGTCTCGAGCGCCTCGCGGGCGAGGGCGGTCGCGCGTTCGTAACCAATGTAGGGGACCAGAGCGGTGACGATCCCGATGCTCCGCTCGAGGAGCTGACGGATCCGGTCGCGGTTGGCCGTGATCCCGACGACGCAGCGCTCGCGCAGCACGATGCAGGCCTGCGTCAGCATCTCGACGGACTGGAAGATGTTGAAGGCGATGACCGGCTCGAAGACGTTGAGCTGGAGCTGGCCGCCCTCCGCCGCCATGGTGACGGTCAGGTCGTTGCCGACGACCTGGAAGCAGACCTGGTTGACGACCTCGGGGATGACTGGGTTCACCTTGCCGGGCATGATGCTGGAGCCCGGCTGCATGGGCGGGAGATTGATCTCCGCGAGCCCGGCGCGGGGGCCGCTGGAGAGGAGGCGCAGGTCGTTGCAGATCTTCGAGAGCTTGACGGCGATGCGCTTGAGGACCCCCGAGAGCTGGACGAAGGCGCCGGTGTCGGGCGTCGCCTCGACGAGGTCGGGGCTCGTGACGAGGTCGAGGCCGGTGATCTCCGAGAGCTTGATGCGGACGAGCGGGGCGTAGCGGGGGTCGGTGTTGATCCCCGTGCCGATCGCGGTCGCGCCCATGTTGATCTCGCGGATGAGGGCCGCGGCCTCGCGCAGGCGCTCGATGTCCTCGCCCAGGGTGATGCCGAAGGCGTGGAACTCCTGGCCGAGGGTCATGGGGACCGCGTCCTGGAGCTGGGTGCGGCCCATCTTGACGATGTCGGCGAACTCGTCGGCCTTGGCGAGGAAGGCGTCGCGGAGCGCGGCGAGCGCCGCCTCGAGCTCACGGAGCGCGAAGTTGGCGGCGATCTTGACCGCGGTCGGGTAGACGTCGTTCGTCGACTGCGAGAGGTTGACGTGGTTGTTGGGGTGGACGACGGCGTACTCGCCGCGGCGGTGGCCGAGGATCTCGAGGGCGCGGTTCGCGATCACCTCGTTGGCGTTCATGTTCGTCGAGGTCCCGGCGCCGCCCTGGATGACGTCGACGACGAACTGGTCGTGCAGGCTGCCGGCGCGGATCTCCCGGCATGCGCTGATGATGGCATCGGCGATGCGGGGCTCGAGGAGTCCGAGGTCGCGGTTGGCCGCGGCGGCGGCCTCCTTGACGGCGGCGAGGGCGGTGACGAGGTGCGCGTACTGGCCGATGGGGATCCCGGTGATGGGGAAGTTCTCGACGGCGCGGAGCGTCTGAATGCCGAAGTAGTGGCGGTCGGGGACGTCGCGTTCGCCGAGGAGGTCCTTCTCGCGGCGGAGCTCGCCGGAGAGGTAGAGCTCTTCGCGCCCCGCGAGCCGGTCGTTGGCGGCGCGGAGGCGGTTGGCGATGATCTGGGCGGCGCCGGCGACGAGCCGGGCGTAGAGGGTCGGGCGCTCGACGGCGATGCGGGCGATCGCCTCGCGGGGGATCTCGAGGACCTCGGCGGGCGCGGTCACGACGGCCGAGGTCGAATGCGGGTAATCGTCGAGGAGGCTGCCCTCGCCGAAGGCTTCACCCGGGCCGAGGCGGTAGAGGACGCGGGGGCGACCGTGCTGCCCCTTGCGGATCTCGAGGGCGCCCCGTCGCAGGATGCCGAAGCGGCGGCGGGGTTGCCCCTCGTTGAAGATGTAGGCGCCGGGGAGGTAGCAGGCGATCTGTGCCATGGACGCGATGTATTCGAGCTCCTCGGTGGCGAGGGAGCGGGTCAGCACGTGATCGCGCAGGGTGTTCAGGATGCTCGTTTCCATACGGTTCGACTCGACCGGGTAAAGCAGCAGGGCCCGCCGCGAGGCGGGCCCTGGAACGCCGTCGTGGCGCGTGATCGATGGGCGGCGAAGCCGCCGTTCGCGGAGCGTCGAGCCGGGCTGCCGCGCCGGTGCGCGGCGAGCGCAGACGGTGCCGATTCGACGCCGGCTGCGTCCATATAGCACACTCGGCGAGGCGAGTCAAGCGGCGATTCTGCCGCGGTCGTGGCGGGTGGCCGGTGCGGGGGAGGGCGGACCGGTTCTTGCGTCGGCCCGCCCGTCGGCTCCAGCACACACCTCGCTCCGTTCGGGAGGGCACCATGCCCGAGACCCATCCGCCAACCCGTACCACGCGCCGGGAGGCGAAGCCTGGTGGACCGCCGCGCGACCCGCGGGCGGCGGACGTCGGGCTCGACACCCGGGAAGCGGTGGAGCGGGGGGAGGGCGCCGGTTTCGCGGAGGAAGTGGACTCGCCGGATACCGAGCACAAGAGCGGCCGGGAGAATGAAGGCACGGCGGGGTGACCGTCTGCGGGCCGGCCGGGCGGGGAGTAGGCTCGTTCTCGGTCGGTCCGGAAACGGTTGCGGGGCCCTCGTCGGACCGGGCCACGGGCCGAGGCGTCGGACGGCGTGGAGCGTGGTGCACGGCGAGAATCGCAGCGGACCCCCACCACAACAGAGGAGGAACCATGGCTCGTTACGACCTGGGCTACGGGATGGGCTACGGCCGCGAGTACCGGCGATCCCGCCGAGTCTTCGAGCCGGATTACGAGTCGACGGGCCGCGAGCGCCTCGGTTACGGTCGCGAGATGCAGGGGCAGCGCGGTCGGCGCCTCGGGTACGGGCGCGAATACTTCGGTGAGGAGCGTGAGCCCACGCGTTACGGTCGCGCCGGCATGGGCTACGGGATGGAGTACGGGAGGAGCTACGGCGTCGGCTACGGGCAGGTCTACAGGACCCGGGGCTACGGCGGCGAGTACGAGAAGAGTCGCTGGCAGACGGACTACGGCGATCCGTTCCGCGACCGTGAGCGGGGCACGCCGATCCGGGTCATGAGGGGCGAGTTCGGGCAGTACGGCGGAGAGTACATGGGCGGCGGCTACGGCGGCTCGTTCCGCAGGCGGCGTCGGCGGTTCTTCTAGTCGACACCGAACGGCAGGGGCGACAGGGGGCGGCAGCGGTTCTCCCGCTGCCGCCCCCTGTCGTTTCTACCGACGGCGAGTCGCTTTCGGCGGCGCGGCTCGGAGGGACCGGCTCGCGAGCTCGGCGAGGAGCGCGAGGAGGATGCCGGCGATCGCGACTCGCCCGGCGAGGGGGAGGAGCGATTCCGGCGCGAAGCGCTCGGTGCGGAGGCCGAGGAACCGGACCACCGCCTCGATCCCGTAGAACGGCTCGAGGGCGGCGAGGATCGTGAAGAAGAGGATGATGACGACGGCCACGGGATAGTGGATGCGGAGGGCGAGCTCCGCGGCGAAGACGGCCGGGAGGAAGAGAGCGGCGACGAGGGTGAAGAGCGTCGGATACCAGAGGGCGTACCGCCAATCCCCGGCGGAGAACGCGAGGGCGAGGACGAAGGCGTAGGGGGCGAAGGCGAGGAGGAACGTGACCGTCGCCTGGACCTTGCCGGCGATGTACCGCCGTGGCGTGGTCAGGTTGCCGGCGAGGAGGTCGCGGAACCCCGAGGTCGTGTCGGCGGCGATACCGAAGCGCAGCGAGACGAACATGGCCGTGATGTAGGCATAACCGAAGAGACGGTCATCGTCGGGGCGCGGGGGCGGCGCGTTCCAGTAGAGCCAGTGCCCGAGGGCGAGGAGCGCGGCGAAGGCGGCCGCGCCGATGAGGAGCGTCGGCGATCCGATCCGTTGGCGCAGCTCGAAGGCGGCGATCGCGGCGGTGTGGTGGAATCGACGGTTCACAGGACCTCCCTGGGTGCGGTTGCCGGTTCGACCCGGGTCCCATCGAGCCGGAGGACGGGGCCGTCCGCGGCGCGGGCCGGGATCTCGCGGTTGGTGGCGACGACGACGACGCTCTCCCGGGCGATGCGGACGAGGATCTCGGTGAGGCGATCGCGCGCGCCGGCGGAGAGGTGCTCGTAGGGTTCGTCGAGGAGGAGGAACGGCGCGGCGCGGCCGAGGAGCCCGGCGAGGAGGACGCGCCGGGCCTCGCCCGTGGAGATCTGGCCGAGGCGGCGGTCCGCCGGGGCGCGTCCGGGGTCGAGGGTCCAGGCGCCGGGCACCGTCGGTTCCCCCTCGCCGAGGGAGGCGAGGAGCCGGCGCCAGTCGCCGAGGGTCGAGCGAGGCGGCAGCCCCATGGTCGGGTGGTAGTAGAGGCGCAAGGGGCGCTGGCCCGGGGGACCGTCCCAGGAGATGGATCCGGTCGTCGGGCGGGCGCGTCCGGCGAGGACGCGGAGGAGCGAGGACTTGCCGGCGCCGTTCTCGCCGGTGATCCAGGCGATGTGTCCGGGGTGGTGCTCCCAGGTGAACCCGGCGACGATCCAGGTGCGGCGGCGGCGGATGCCGAGCCCCTCGACGCGGAGCCGCCAGGTCGGGTTCGGGGTCAGGGCGTCGGGCAGCGGTACCATTGGTCGACCTCATCGGCGACGAGTGAGAGTTGGGGCCCGGGCAGGTAGGCCAGGTGGATGGCGTTCACGTCGAGGATATAGGACCGCAGGTAGCGGAGTCCCGGGTCGACGCGGACGATCGCCTTCTCCGGCCGGCCGTCGACGGTCCGGCCGCTCCGCGTGAGGTAGAGGAGGTCGCCGGACCGGGAGTCCGGAGCCGTGGCGATGGTGGCGACGAGGAGTTCGCCGAGGCGGTCGTCATCGGGGGAGGCGGCAGGGATCTTCCCGAGGAGAGACCGGACGCCGTCGGGGAGGGGGAGCGGCGCGCGGTCCGGCGGGCTCGCGTCCCTGGGCGAGAGGGTGTAGGCGTAGGGGACGATCATGGTGTGGGTCGCGACGACGCGGCCATCGGGGAAGGCCGCGAGGCGGGCCAGATTGGCCAGGGCGTTGACGGCGGGGTCGGCGTAGTGGGCGGCGTGTACGCCGAGGGGCGTGGCGTCCTCGCCGTCGAGGGCGTAGACGAGCCATCGCGGGTGGCGACCGATGACGAGTGGGGCGACGAGGATCCGTCCGTCATCGGTCGCGAGGACGCGGTCCGGCGCGAAGTCGAGTCGGATGGTGCCGAGGTCGTGGCCGGCGAGGTCGAAGCGGCGGAGCGCCATGCGCTTCTGGTCGGCGATGTAGACGAGGGAGTCGTCGACGATCGTGGCGCTCGTGGGGCCGAGGACCCCGGTCGGGCCCTCCTCGTCGAAGGCGAAGAGCCGCCGGGGGATCAGGTCGGGGCCGACGATGGCGAGTTCCCGGTCGAGGCCGTAGAGGACGAGGAAGGCGGTATCGCCGAGCATGGCGACATCGGTGACCGTCGCTTCCCGCGCCGTGAGCGAGGGGACCGGTGTGCACTCGACGGGTATGGACCGGTCCGTGAAGTCCGGGATGAACGCGGCATCGCCGGCATCGGAGGCGGCGCAGGCGAGGGCGGCGGGGAGGAGGAACGGGAGCGGGGATCGGGTTCGCATGGTCGCAAGGGTTCAAGGTTGCGCGTCAGATGCCCCCTCGCCGGGGGGACCCGGCTCGAAGAAGGGGCTGCCGGGGGGTCAGGCCTGCCGCCTCACGCAGCCGACGTAGCCGGAGAAGCAGTCGATGTCGGCCAGGATCCGGGAGATGCCCGAGGTGTCCCAGCTGTCGTTGAGGCACTTGTAGTAGCCGTTGAGGCAGGGTGCGGCCATCGCGCCGGGCGGCACCGCCGCGGCGATGGCGATCATGACGGCCATGGGCAGGATCCAGCGGGACTTCGTCATCATGTCGACCTCCTTCGGTTGAAATGGATCGCGACCGCGCCCTCCCCACCCCCGTTCCACCCGGCGGCCCGCCGAGGCCGGCCGGGCGCCGGGGAGGGGAGGCACGAGCTGCGCCGAAACGGCCCTGATGTGTATCGTGTTGTGGGACTGGAGGTTGAGGCGTTCGTCCTCGCGATGATCGGGGCGGGGACGGTGCACATTCGAGCGGAAGGTGGCGCTCGGTGTGCACGCGCTCGGGCGAGGCCGCATGAGGTCCCGGCATCGTCGATGGCCGGACCGGTGGGCGCGTGGCGCGCGCGATCGGCGACGCGAGCTCAGACGCGGGCGCCATCGTCGATCCCCAGGGTGCGGAGCTTGATGCGGAGCGTGTTCCGCGCCATCCCCAGGGCCGCGGCGGCGCGGGTCTTGTTGCCCCGATAGCGGCGGAGCGCCTCCTGGATGCGACGCCGCTCGTCGTCGGGGGAACCGTAGAAGGAGTAGCGGCCGGGCGCCGCAGGCTCGGGTTCCACCGGAGGTGGGGGAGCCAGGAGGGTGGGCGGGAGGTGCGTTGGCTCGATGCGGTCGCCGTCGGCGGCGAGGACGGCGGCTTCGATGGCGTGGGAGAGCTCACGGATGTTGCCCGGCCACGCGTGGGCACGCAGGCGGGCGAGGGCCGCGGGGGCGATCGCGCGGACGGGTCGCCCATAGCGGGCGGCGGCGGCATGCAGGAAGTGGCGGGCGAGGTACTCGATGTCGCCGGCCCGCTCGCGCAGCGGAGGGAGTCGACAGGAGAGGACGAGGAGCCGGTGGTAGAGGTCGCGTCGGAACCGCCCCTCCCGGACGGCGAGCTCGAGGTCGACGCCGCTCGCGGCGATGAGTCGGACATCGACCCGGACGGCGCGCTCCCCGCCGAGGGGGCGGATCTCCCCGTCCTCGATGGCGGTCAGGAGCTTCGCTTGCAGCGGCGGCGGGAGCTCGCCGATCTCGTCGAGGAAGAGGGTCCCGCCGTGGGCCTGCTCGAAGAGCCCGCGGCGCGACCCGACCGCCCCGGTGAAGGCGCCGCGGCGGTGGCCGAAGAACTCGCTCTCGAAGAGCGATTCGGGGATTCCGGCGCAGTTGACGGCGACGAAGGGCCGGCGTGCGCGCGCCGAGCCGTCGTGGATCGCGCGGGCGAGCAGCCCCTTGCCGGTGCCGCTCTCGCCGGTCAGGAGGACCGGGGCGTCGACGGCGGCGGCGCGTCGGCCGAAGGCGCGCACCGCCTCGGCGCCCTCGCTGGTGCCGAGGATGCGTGCGAAGTCGGTCACGTCGGGATCCGTTGCGGTCTGTTCACGGGGGGAAGGGTGGGGTGTGGGGGCGGGCGGGGCCATGGTTGGATGAGACAGGTGGGGGTGGTCGGGGGGCCGCTGCGCGGCGGGGGGTGGCCGCGGGGCGGCGGGAGGGGGCCGGTGGGGCGGCGGGAGGGGGCCGGCGGGTGCCGGCGGGGGGGGGCCGCTGTGCGGCGGGAGTGTGGCCGCTGTGCGGCGGCCCCCCGCCCCCGCCCCCGCCACCGCCACCACCACCGCTACCGCCGCTGCGCGGCGGGGTGGTGTGGGGGGAGTGGGGGGATTATATTGCATCTTATTTGTGCATCCCGACTTGGCGCCGGTCGGGCGGAACCCGCGGAAGGGAAAGGATCTGCATGAAGACGGAGCTCACATCGGAGCGTGCCTCGAGACCTGCGGGTGGGGGGACGTTCTTCGGCCATCCACGCGGTCTCTCGACGCTCTTCTTCACGGAGATGTGGGAGCGGTTCTCGTACTACGGGATCCGGCCGCTGCTGGTGCTGTTCATGGCGGCGGCGCTGATGGATGGCGGGTTCGGACTCGACCGGGACCAGGCCTCGGCGATCGTGGGGATCTACGCGGCGTCGGTTTACCTGGCGTCATTGCCCGGGGGATGGGTGGCGGACCGGCTGTTGGGGCTGCGGCGGGCGATCCTGTGGGGCGCGGTGCTGATCTCGGTGGGCCACATCTCGATCGGGATCTCGGCGTTCGCGGGGGGGGCGCTTCCGTTCTTCATCGGGCTGATCCTGATCGTCCTGGGCACGGGTCTGCTGAAGCCGAACATCTCGGCGATCGTCGGGGATCTCTACCCCGAGGGCGGAGCTCGGCGGGACGCGGGCTTCTCGATCTTCTACATGGGGATCAACATCGGCGCGTTCTTCGGGCAGTTGGTGACGGGGTTCCTGGGGGAGATCGTGGGGTGGCACTGGGGGTTCGGCGCGGCGGGGGTCGGGATGCTGCTGGGGCTGATCCTCTATGCGACGACGGCGGGTCGGACGCTCGGCGACATCGGGATGGAGCCGACGCGGCACCCGGACCCGGTGATCCAGGCGCGGCAGGAGCGGACGGTGAAGCTGGTGCTGGGGGTGGGGCTCGCCGTGCTGGCGCTGGTGGTCGCACTGGCGGGGACGGGTGTGATCACGCTGGACGCGAAGGCGATCGGGCAGAAGATGACGTACGTCATCGTGGGGTCGGCGCTCGCGTACTTCGGCTACCTCTTCCTGTTCGGCGGGCTGGATGGCGGGGAGAAGAAGCGGGTCCTGGTGATCGCGGTCCTGTTCTTCTTCGCGGCGGTGTTCTGGTCGGCGTTCGAGCAGGCGCCGACGTCGCTGAACCTCTTCGCGGCGGACTTCACGGACCGTACGGTGGGCGGGTTCGAGATCCCGGCGACGTGGTTCCAGTCGGCCAACTCGTTCTTCATCATCGTGATGGCGCCGCTCTTCGCCTCGCTGTGGGTGGCGCTGTCGAAGCGAGGGGGGGACCTGTCGAGCCCGGCGAAGTTCGCGACCGGGCTGGCGTTGGCCGGGGTGGGCTTCGCGCTGATGATCCCGGCCTCGAAGGCGGTGGTCGCGGGGGGTGTGGGGACGCTGGTCTCGCCTTGGTGGCTGGTAGGGAGCTACTTCTTCCAGACGGCCGGTGAGCTGTGCCTGAGTCCGGTGGGGCTGTCGTCGATGACGAAGCTCTCGCCGCGGAAGTACGTGGGGCAGATGATGGGGATCTGGTTCACGGCGTCGGCGCTCGGAAACCTGATCGGCGGGTTGGTCGGCGGACACGTGGATCCGGAGAAGCTGGAGCAGATGCCGCAGCTCTTCACGATGACGACGGCGTCGCTCTTCATCGCCGCGGCGGTGCTCGGTCTGATGGTGGTGCCGATCCGCCGGATGATGGGCGAGCGAGCCGCCGAGGCGCGGGCCGCGGCCGCGGACTGAGGGTCGACCGCGCGGTCGGGATCGGTCGGGGCATGGTGTAGAGAGCGGGCGCATCGCCCGGAGAGCGGTACACCCGGCGCCGGGCTCCTCCCAGGAACGGGAGGGGCCCGGCGTTCTTTATGGCGTCGGGCGTGTGGCGGTGCGGCGGGCCGAGGAGCGCGGCGCGCTCGAGGCGGTGGGGAGCGGACGGGAGTGGGCGCGGGGGACGAGGGGCGAACGGACCGGATAGAAGGGAGAAGGCCTCGATGAGGGTGTGGACCCGGGCGCATCCGGCGGCCGTCGCGACTTGGGCGCTCTTCCTCGCCGGACTCGTGTTGGGGTGGCGCTTCGCCCCGGACGAGGCGGCGGTGCGCGGCGCATTGGAGTTGGCGGGGCCTCTCGCGCCGCTGGGGTTCGTCGTCGCCGAGGCGGTGCAGGTGATCGTGATCCCGATCCCGGGCCAACCTTTGGAGATCCCCGGGGGTTATCTGTTCGGCCTTGTCCCTGGCATCATCCTTGCCTCGGTCGGGGCGTTCATCGGCTCGATCGCAGCATTCGCCATCGGTCGTCGCTACGGCCGTCCGTGGGTGGAGCGGCGCATCCCGGAGGAGGTGCGGTGCCGCTTCGAGGGGTGGATGGCGAGGGGGGAGCGCATCGCCTGGATCGTCTTCTGGCTGATGTTGATTCCGGCGTTTCCGCGCGACCCGCTCTGCTATCTCGCGGGGCTGACGCCACTGGGCGCGGGGCGGTTCGCGCTGATCGCGGCGATCGGCAGGCCGGTCGGGTTGGCGCCGTGGGTGGCGCTCGGCTCGGACGGCGTCGTTCGTGGCGCGGCCCTACAGCTCTGGCTCGTCGCGGGTGCGGCGGTCGTCTGGTTCCTGCACGTGTGGATCGCGCGTCTCTCGAGGTGGAGGGCCCCGGAGCGGCGCGTGGATCCGACCTTCACTGCCCCCGACAACGGAGATCGAGATGCGTAAGCTCGCGACGATCCGGCGGCTTTTCGACGATCGGGCGCTCTACTGCCAGCTGATCGTGACCCGGCGGTGCAACCTGGCGTGCGGGTACTGCAACGAGTTCGACAAGGTCTCGCAGCCGGTGCCGTACGACGACCTGGTCCGAAGGATGGACCACCTGGTCGAGGAGCTGGGGGTGACGATCATGGATTTCCTCGGCGGCGAACCGTTGCTGCATCCGCGGATCGCGGACCTGGTGGCGCATGCGAAGGGGCGGGGGTGCTGGACGAACATCATCACGAACGGGATGCTCCTCGGCGAGAAGCTGGTCGCTGCGCTGAACGAAGCGGGCCTCGACTCGATGGCCGTCTCGATCGACCGGGTGACCCCGACGGAGTTCACGCAGAAGGGATTGCGTCCCCTGCGGCGGAAGCTGAACCTTCTCCGTGACCGGGCGCGTTTCCAGGTCGAGGTGAACGCGGTCCTCTGCGAGGAGACGCTCGACGAGTTCGAGACTCTCGTCCTGGAGCTGAAGTCGATGGGCTTCCCGGTCCGGTGCGGGGTCCGGCATTACGCGGGGCGGCTGGAGCTGAGCGACAGGATCCGCGAGAAGCTGGAGTGGTTCCATGAGCACTTCCGGCACTGGCGGATCGCGCCGATGATGGACCTGCACCGGGCGAGGATGGAGGGCCGGAACCCGGTCTGGAAGTGCACGGGCGGCTACAAGTTCCTCTACGTCGACGAGTTCGGCACGGTGAAGGCCTGCTCGCAGGTGGCGCTGCGCCGGCCGAAGAACGTCCTGGAGATGACGGCGGCCGACCTGAAGGAGAACGACCATCACAAGCCATGCGAGTCGGAATGCGGAGTGAGTTGCGTCATCCAGACGTCGTTGATCACGGCGAAGCCGTTGTCGTACGCAGCCCGGTGCATTCAGCATCTCGTGGCGACGCGGGGCCAGGGGGTGGCGTACGGCGGATTGAGGGCGCCGTCGGCGGACCGGGCGGCGCGTGTGGAGCTGCCGGTGTCGGCGCGGGGGTGAGCGGGAGTGGCGGGTGGGTCGGTGGGCGCGGGGCCGAGGTACCGACCCGTGGGGTGCGGGGGTGGGTCGTCGCGCTGTTGGTGGGGGTGCTCGCCGTGGCGGGGGTGGCGCGGCCTGCGGCGGCGCAGGTGACGGCGGCGGACACGGCGGCGGTGCTGCTGGACGTGGCGCGGCAGCTCGAGGCGGAGGGCGAGCTGGGGCTGGCGCGGGCGCTCTACGAGCGAATCGCGAAGCGGTACGCGGGGACGCCCGCGGCGGACCGGGTCGCGTCGCGGCTCGCGGTGCTCCGGGGGGTGGGGGAGTCGAGGGGCGGCAGGACGGAGCTCCTGGCCTGGAGCACGCTCTACGGGCTCTGGCTGGGGGTGGCGGTGCCGGCGTCGTTGGGCGCGGATGAGGTGACGCCGTACGGCATGGGGCTGATCGTGGGGGGGCCGGCGGGTTTCCTGGCAGCGAGGCGATACCTGCAGGATCGCCCGCTGACGCTGGGGCAGGCGCGGGCGATCACCTTCGGCGGGATGTGGGGGACCTGGCAGGCGCTCGGGTGGCGGGAGGTGCTGGGGGTCGGGGAGCGGGAGCATCGGATCTGTTATCCCGATCCCGTGGGCGGCGGACAGGTGTGCTCGATCGACGAGGAAACCCCGGGAGAGGCGGTCTATGCCGCCGCGGTCCTGGGGGGGCTCGCCGGGATCGGCGTCGGCGCCGTGCTGGCGAACCGGGGGCCGATCTCGGACGACGTCGCGACGGTCGTGAACCACGCCGCGCTCTGGGGGACGTGGTACGGCGCGGTCCTGGGGATGCTGCTGGATCTCGACAGCGACGGGCTGCTCACCTCGATGCTGATCGGCGGGAACGTGGGGTTGGTGGGGTCGGCGATAGCGGCGCCGGACTGGAACGTGAGCCGGTCGCGGGCGCGGCTGATCAGCGTGGCGGGGGTCGCGGGGCTGGTCGCCGGCCTCGGCCTCGACCTGCTGATCGAGCCGAGGAACGAGCGGATGGCGATCGTGGCGCCGGCCGCGGGGAGCGCGGCCGGTCTCCTGCTGGGGGCCCACTGGACCCGCGGGCACGACGGAGGGGGGTCGGGCGAGGGTGGGGAGGGGCCGGGGGCGGGCGCGTTGCTGGACTTCCGGGACGGCCGGGTCGCCGTCGGGATCCCCTTCCCCACCCCGACGATGGTTCCTGCGGACCGGGCCGGGGCGCGCCGGGCGCCCGGCGCTCGCTGGACGCTGTTCCAGGCTACGTTCTAGGGCGACGGCAGGGCGGTCCGGGGGTCCGGCGAGCCCCGTGCGGCGATGCGGGCGCCGGGCTCATCGTCGAGCTCGGCGCGGCGCGCACGGGGACGGCGAGGCGGGGCCGGTGGGATGGAGCCCACCTCGCCCCGGCCCGGCTCAGCGCATCCTGCGCTTGAGCTCCTCGAGGCGGGCCTCGGCGGCGCGCTCGCGCGCCTCCTGCTCGAGGCGGCGGAACTCCTCGCCTCGGGGGTCGTCGTCCGGGACGACGCCGGGCGAGTCGAGGGAGGGGGCGGGGCCGGGGCCGGCCTCGGCGGCCGCGGAGGCGAAGGCGGTTTCCATCGCCTGGAAATCGCGGCGCATGAGGGCGTGCTCCGCCTCGAGGGCGCGGACCTTCTGGTCGAGGACGGCGGCGCGCTCGGCGTGGCGGGCGGCGAACTCGGCGGCGATGCGGGCGGTCTCGTCGTCGCCGATCCCACGGGCGAGCTCCTCGCGCCGGCGGCAGGTCGATTCCGACTCGCGCTCCTCGGCGAGCTGGCGGCGCGCCCTGGCGAGATCGGCCTCGATGCGGTCGAGCTCGGCGCGCGCGGCGTCGAGGTCGCGGCGCATGGCTCCGATGCGCCGCGCCGGATCGGCGCCATGCGCCTCCGGCTCGAGTTCCTGCCAGAAGTTCTTCACGGCATCCCGCCAGGCCTGCTTCCACGCGTCGAACATGAAAAGCAAGGTAATCGAATGTGGGCGTTGGCGGTAGGACGGCCCGATCCTTGCGCCTCCGGGGCGTCGGGCCGGCGCCGGACCGGTCCGCGGAGGGAGCTCTGCCGCGAGTTGGAGGAGATGACGAAACCACCCGCCGGCACGCTGACGCCGGAGACGGCGCACCTCACCCGGGAGGAGCTGAAGTCGCTGACGCACGGCGAGTTCTGGATCCCGGAGGCGGAGCGTACCGTCTACAAGCTGGCGCTGCGGACGCTGAACGAGGCGGGGATCCCCTACGTGGTCAGCGGGCTGTACGCCATCTACCAGTACACCGGGATCTACCGCCAGACGAAGGACCTCGACCTCCTGCTGGAGCCGCGGCACGTGATCCCGGCCGCGCGGGTGCTCCGGGGGGCGGGGTTCCATACCCATCTCGAGCAGGCCCACTGGATCGGGAAGGCGATCATGGACGAGGCCGTGATCGACCTGATCTTCGGGATGGGGAACGGGCTGAACCTGATCGACGAGGGGTGGTTCCGGCACTCGCGCGCCGGGATCCTCGCGGCGACGCCGGTGCGGGTCGCGGCGGCGGAGGAGCTGATCTGGCACCGGCTCTTCGTCTCCGAGCGGCACCGGTCGGACATGGCGGACATCGTGCACCTGCTGCTCACCCGCGGCGACGAGCTGGACTGGGAGCGGCTGCTCTGGCGGGTGGGCCAGCACTGGCGGCTGCTGCTGGCGCAGCTCCACCTCTTCGACTACGTCTACCCGGGCCACGGCCACCGCGTCCCGGACTGGGTCCGTGAGGAGCTCTACGAGCGGGCGTTCGAGGAGGTGGGCGGCGAAGGGGATCCGACAATCTGCCGGGGCACGTTGATCTCGAGGTTCTCGTTCGCGATCGACGTGAACGAGTGGGGGTTCCACGACCTCAGGACGCAGGCGGTCGCGGCGGTCCGGTCGCTGCCGATCATCCGCGAGATCCGGGACAGCGACGTCTGGGACAGCGACGCGACGCCGGGGAGGCACTGAGTGGCGAACGGCCGCCAGGTCCGGATCGCCGCGGTCGCCGACCTGCACTACGACAGCACGGGCCGCGGCACGTTGCGGGACCTCTTCACGCAGGTCAACCGCGAGGCGGACATCCTGGCGATCTGCGGCGACATCACGACGCACGGGCGGCCGGAGCAGATGGCGGGCTTCGCCGAGGAGCTCGCGGTGCTGGAGATCCCCGTGGTCGCGGTCCTGGGGAACCACGACCACGAGGCCGAGGTCACCGACGAGCTCTCGGAGATCCTGAGACGGCGCAACGTCCACGTGCTCGACGGCGAGCAGGTCATCGTCGACGGGGTCGGCTTCGCGGGGGTGAAGGGGTTCGCGGGGGGGTTCGGCCGGGGGACGCTGGCGCCGTTCGGCGAGCGGCTGATCAAGGACTTCGTCCAGCACGCGATCGATGAGGCGCTGAAGCTCGAGAACGCGCTGCGGACGCTGACGACGGACGTGAAGATCGTGCTGATGCACTACTCCCCGATCGTAGAGACGCTGGTCGGCGAGCCCGAGACGATCTACCCCTTCCTCGGCTCTTCGCGACTGCTCCCGCCGCTGGAGACGCACGGCGCGACGGCGGTCTTCCACGGGCACGCGCACAACGGCACGGAAGAGGCCGAGACGCCGACGGGGATCCCGGTCTTCAACGTGGCGCTCCCGGTGTTGCGGCGGACCGGCCGATCGTACCGGCTCTGGACGGTCGCGGGGGAGGAGCGTCGCCGGGTGCGGAAGGAGGGGCGGGGTGGGAAGCCGGGAGCGGAGGCGGCGTAGATCGGGGCGCGGCGTCGTCGATCACCCCTGGAAGAGTTTGTAGGGGAGCCAGAGGAGGGCGGCGCCGGCGCGTTCGCGCCAGCGCTGGCGGGGTGGGCGGCGGTGCCATTCCACGCGGGTGATCTCGCGGGCGGAATGGAGGTCGCGGCGAAACTGCTCCTCGAGGGCTCCGGCGAGGGCCGGGTCCTCGATCTCGATGTCCAGCTCGTAGGTCCCAAAGAAGCTGAACGGGTTGAGGTTGCTGGAGCCGACGACGGCGAGGCGGCCGTCGGCGACGACGGTCTTGGCGTGGAGCATCGGGCCGGTCCATTCGTAGATGCGGATCCCGGCGTCGAGGAGCGCGGCGTAGTGCGCGCGCGCGGCCTGGTTCAGGATCGGGAGGTCGGACCGGCCGGGTGCGAGGAGGCGAACGTCGACGCCGGCGCGAGCCGCCGCGGCGAGGGCGCTGCGGAGGGAGGCGGGGGCGAGGGGGTAGGCGCCGGTCAGGTAGAGGGACCGCTCGGCGAGGGCGGCGAGGAGCTGGTAGAGGCGGTAGGCGCGGGCGTGGGCCGGGGGACCGTCGACGACGCGGGCGACGACGTCGCCGGAGACCGCTGGCGTGACGGGGGCCGGCGGCACCGTCGCCCCGCCGGCGCGGCGCCACATGGTGTGGAAGGAGCGGTCGAGGTCGCGGGCGATCGGGCCTTCGAGCTCGAGGGCGGTGTCTCGCCAGCACGCTTCGCCGTCGCGCCCCATCCATTCCTCGCCTATGCAGAGCCCGCCGACGATGGCGACGCGGCCGTCGACGACGAGGAGCTTGCGGTGGTTGCGGCGGAGGAGGGCGAGGGGGCGTCGGGCGGAGGGCGGGCCGAAGGCGAGGACGTGGCACCCGGTGCGGCGGAGGGCGTTCCAGAAGGTCGCGCGGGTGCGGAACGAGCCGATCCAGTCGTAGAGGAGCCGGACCTCGACGCCATCCCGGGCGCGGTCGGCGAGGGCGTCGGCGAAGCGGCGGCCGACGGCGTCGTCGTGGAAGATGTAGTTCTCGAGGTGGACGGTGTGCCGGGCCTGGGCGATCCGCTCGAGCATCGCGGGGTAGGCGGCGGGCCCGTCGACGAGGAGGCGGGCGGCGTTGCCGTGGCTGGGACGGGCGCCGGTCGTTCGGCGGAGCCCACGCTCGAGCGGGTCGCCCGGTGGGAGGCGCCGGATGCGGCGGATCACGCGTGCGCCTCCAGGAACCGGATCAGCGCGGCCTCCTCCGGATAGTAGTGGACCGGCGCCTCCGCGGTCACGGCCCGGCGGGGGAGGAGCAGCGGCTCGATCGTCTCGCCCGCCGCGAGGTACCGGTCGATCACGACGGGATGGATGTACGCGGCGCGGCAGATCGCCGGGGTGTTGCCGAGCTCGTGGGCGACGAGGCGGCAGCAGAGGGCGACGTTGCGCCGCGCCTCCCTCTCCGCCCTCGCGGCCCCGAGGTCCGCCAGGATCGTCGCGGCACGGACCGTCCCGCCGAAGGTGCGCAGGTCCTTCGAGGTGTAGCGCCCGCCGAGCGCCTCGCGGAGGTAGCGGTTGACCATCTCCGCCGTGACGTTCCGTATCCGTCCGCCACCGTCGCGGTAGCAGAAGAGGCGGGGGCCGGGGAGCTCGAGGATCTCGCGGATGACCTCCACGAGCGGCGTGTCGGCGACGACCCGCCGCTGGTCGATGCGCCGCTTCCCCGTGTACCGGAAGACCAGGGTGTTCCCCCGCACCTCCAGGTGCCGCTTGGAGAGGGTGCAGATCCCGAAGGTCCGGTTCCGCACCGCGTAGCGCTCGCTCCCGACCCGGAAGAACGCGCGGCTCATCAGACGGACCATCGTCGCCAGGACCTTCGCCCGGTCGAGTTCGGTGCGCCGGAGGTGCAGGTTCGTCACCTCTCGGAGCCGGGGGAGCGCCCGGGCGTAACGAAGCACTCGCCCCCACTTCCGCCGCTCCCGCCGCCGCACATGCTCCTCGCTGTAGATGTACTGCTTCCGCCCGGCGCGGTCGTAGCCCCACGCCTGGATCTTCCGCTCCGGGTCCGGCGAGATCCGCACCCCGCTCCACCCTGGGGGGATCCCCAGCGCCTCGATCCGCGCCAGGACCGTGGGCGAGACCAGCGTCGAGCCGTTCACCCCGAGGTAACGGAACCCCTCCTCCGGCGAGCCGACCCGCCGCCACCAAGGTCCATCCTTCGTGCGTGACATACCCGTTGGGGGAGGGTGTACACGGTTTGTGCCAGGTGGGGGGTGTGGGGCTAGGGGGGATGGGGGGGAACGGGAACGGGAACGGGAACGGGAACGGGAACGGGGACGGGCGCGGGCTCGGGCTCGGGCTCGGGCGCGGGCGCGGGTTCGAGCGCGGGTTCGAGCGCGGGTTCGAGCGCGGGTTCGAGCGCGGGTTCGAGCGCGGGTTCGAGCGCGGGCTCGGGTGGGGCGGGGGGGGTGGGTTGCCAGGGGGGCGGGAGGGGGTTAGGTTGAACCGCAGGATAGGGTAGGGGGGTACACTACCCGGGCGGCGAGGGGAGGCGAGGAGAGGCGGAGAGGAGGTGTCGTGATGCAGCGCGAGATCGAGGCGGGAGTGAACGGGCGCGGCGGTGAGACGGGCGCGGGAGGGGTGCGCCTGACGATACCGATCACGGGGATGAGCTGCGCGGCGTGCGCGTCGCGGATCCAGCGGAAGCTGGAGCGGGCGGAGGGGGTGCGAGACGCGGCGGTGAACTTCGGGTCGGAGCGGGCGACGGTGGTCTACGACCCGGCGGTGACGAGCGTCCCGGCGCTGGTGGGGGTGGTCCGTGCGGCGGGGTACGATGCGCGGGTGGAGGAGGCGGTCCTGGTGATCGAGGGGTTGGAGATGGCGGTCACCGGGGAGGCGCTGGCCCGGGAGCTCCGGCGGGTGCCGGGGGTGGTGGAGGCGGAGGTGTCGGTGGCCGGGGGGCGGGCGCGGGTGAAGTACCTGCCGGAGGCGACGTCGCAGGAGGAGCTTGCGCGGGCGGTGGAGCGGGCGGGGTACCGGCTGGCGGAGCCGGTGACGGCGGCGGACGCGGCGGACCGGGAGCGTGCGTGGCGGGAGCGGGAGTATCGGGCGCTGCGGGGGCGGTTCATCTTCTCGGCGGCGGCGGCGGTCGTCGCGATGATCGTGTCGATGCCGCTGATGGCGTCGGGGGGGACGGCGATGACGTCGGACCTCTTCCACCGGTGGATGATGCCGGTGTCGGAGGCGATGCGGGGGTTGGCGCCGTGGCTCTACGCCGTCTCGCCGGGGGTGCTGCGTTGGGCGCTCCTCGCGCTGACGACGCCGGTGCTCTTCTGGGCGGGGCGTTCGTTCTACCGTGGGGCGTGGAGCGGTCTGCTGCACGGCACGGCGGACATGAACACGCTGGTGGCGGTGGGGACGGGCTCGGCGTACCTCTACAGCGTGGCGGTGACGGTGGCGCCGGGGCTCTTCACGGGGGCGGGGCTTGGGGCGGACGTCTACTACGAGGCGGTGGTGATGATCATCGCGCTGGTTCTCCTGGGGAAGATGCTGGAGAACCGGGCGAAGGGTCGGACGTCGGAGGCGATCCGGAAGCTGGCGGGGCTGCAGCCGCGGGTGGCGTGGGTGGAGCGTGGGGGTGAGGCTCGGGAGGTCGCGGTGGACGAGGTGGTGCCGGGGGATGTGGTGCTGGTGCGGCCGGGGGAGCGGATCCCGGTGGACGGGGTGGTGCTCGAGGGGCGGAGCGGGGTGGACGAGTCGCTGCTGACGGGCGAAGCGTTGCCGGTGGAGAAGGGACCGGGGGACGCGGTGATCGGGGGTACGATCAACGGGCGGGGTGCGCTCCGGTTCCGTGCGACGAAGGTAGGGCGGGAGACGGCGCTCGCGCAGATCGTGCGGTTGGTGGAGGAGGCGCAGGCGTCGCGGGCGCCGATCCAGCGGATGGCGGATGCGATCGCCGGGGTGTTCGTCCCGGTGGTCGTGGGGATCGCGGCGGTGGCGGGGGTGGCCTGGTGGGTCTTCGGTCCGGAGCCGTCGTTCCTGTACGGGTTGGTGACGTTCGTGACGGTGCTGATCATCGCGTGTCCGTGCGCGATGGGGCTGGCGACGCCGACGGCGGTGATGGTGGGGACGGGCGCGGGGGCGGAGCGCGGGGTGTTGATCAAGGGCGGGGAGAGCCTGGAGACGGCGCATCGGGTCACGACGGTGGTGCTGGACAAGACGGGGACGATCACGGCGGGCCGGCCGCGGGTGGTCGAGGTGGTGGCGGCGCCGGGTCGGCACGGTGGTGGGGCCGGGGGTGCGGGCGCTGCCGGCGGTGGGGGCGGCGCGGAGGGCGCGGGGGTCGACGGCGCCGGTACTGGCGGCGAGGAGCGGGGCGTGTTCACGGTCGAGGGGTTGCTGCGGTTGGCCGGCTCGCTGGAGCGGGCGAGCGAGCACCCGTTGGGCGTGGCGATCGTGGAGGCGGCGGTGGAGCGGGGTCTCTCGCTGGGGGATCCGGTGGACTTCGTCTCGCACGGCGGGCGTGGAGCGGAGGCGGTGGTCGACGGCCGTCGGGTGCTGGTGGGGAACCGTGCGTTCCTCGAGGAGCGTGGAGTGGATGCGTCGCCGCTCGTCGCGGTGGCGGAGGGGTGGGCGGCGGCGGCGATGACGCCGGTGTACGTCGCGGTCGATGGGGAGGCGGCGGGTGCGTTCGGGATCGCGGACCCGGTGCGCCCGACGAGCGGGCCGGCGATCGCTCGGCTGCGGCGGCTCGGCCTCGAGGTCGTGATGCTGACCGGGGATCACCGGGCGACGGCGGAGTCGATCGCTCGGCAGGTCGGGATCGATCGGGTGGTCGCGGAGGTCTTGCCGCACGAGAAGGCGCGGGAGGTGGAGCGGCTGCGGCGGGAGGGGAAGGTCGTGGCGATGGTGGGCGATGGGGTGAACGATGCGCCGGCGCTGGCGGCGGCGGACGTGGGGATCGCGATCGGGACGGGCACGGATGTGGCGCTGGAAGCGTCGGACGTGACGCTGATCGGCGACGACCTGGGCGGGGTGGTGACGGCGATCGAGCTCTCCCGCAAGACGATGCGGGTGATCCGGCAGAACCTCTTCTGGGCGTTCTTCTACAACGTGCTGGGGATCCCGATCGCCGCGGGTGTGCTGTACCCCTTCTTCGGGATCCTGCTTTCGCCGGTCGTGGCGAGTGCCGCGATGGCGTTCAGCTCGGTGAGCGTGGTGGGCAACAGTCTCCGGCTGCGCAAGGCGATGGCGGCGTAGGGCTGCCGGAGCGGAGGGGAGAGATCGAATGGACACGGCGGTCGCCCTGGTCGGCGCGTACCTGCGCTTCAACGGATACATCTCGCTGCCGGAGCAGCCGATCCTGGTGGGCGAAGGCCGACCGTGGCGATACCATACGGCGACGGACCTGGACCTCCTGGCGGTCCGGTTCCCCCGTGCGGCGGTGGTGGTTCCGCGGGAGCGTCCTGGCGCCGGCTGGGAGGACGCCGATCTCGAGATCGCGGTCGACCCGATGCTGGACCTTCACGACGACACGGTGGACGTGCTCGTCGCGGAGGTGAAGGAGGGGCGTCCGCGGTTGAACGATGCGCTGCGGGAGCCGACGGTCCTGCTGGCGGCGCTCCGCCGGCTGGACGCGGGGTTCGACGAGCCGCTCGGTCGGATCGTGGACCGGCTGAGCCGGCAGGGGGAGGCGGTGTGCGAGGCGGGGGGGCAACGCTGGAGGTTCCGTCTGGTCGCCTTCGGCGATGGCGACCGGGCGCCGGAGGGGGGCCCCTTCCGGGTCTTCCCGTTGCGCGACGTCGCCCTCTACCTGATCCGGTGCATGGCGGAGCACCATCAGGTTTGGCGGGACGCACAGTTCGGCGACGCGGTGCTGGACCTGCTGCACCTCCTGGACAAGCTCGGCCTCGGGTACCGGCGGATCCACGGGCAGGAGAAGGCGGCCGAGGCGGCGCTCGAGTCGGGCTCGGGGTCGATGAAGGGCTCGGGGCCGGGGGGCGGGAAGGGCCGCTGAGGGTGCCCGGTGCCGGCGCGGCGATCGGCGGTCCGCGAGGGCTCAGGGCACGGGAACCAGCGGCGACGGGTCCTGCAGGAGGTCGGCGATCGTGGTGCTGCGGAAGAATCCGGAGACCTTGTCGGCCACGTTCTTCCACCGGTGGTGGGCGGGGCAAGGGTTCGCCTCGCCGCACTGTTGGCGACCGAGGAGGCAGGTGCGCCGGGCGCGGTCCCCGTCGAAGATCTCGACGATCCGGGCGAGGGTGAGCCGGTCGGCGGGGATGGCGAGCCGGAACCCGCCGTTCGGCCCTCGAGCGGAGTCGAGGATCCCGTTCCTGGCGAGGATGTGGAGGGTCTTGGAGAGGTAGTTGCGGGGTACGTCGAGGGACGACGCGACGGTCTCGACGTTGACGCGACCCGCTTCTTCCCGGTCGGCGATGAAGAGCACGGCGCGCAGCGCGTACTCGGCGGTATCCGACAGCATGCGATTCTACACCCCACAATGCGTTGGCTCTCGAGACGGATTGATAAACCTGGGCGGGTGCGGAGGATCCCGGGGGAGGGGGTGGCGCTCGGGGCGAATGGGGTCACGGGGGTCGGGCCGGCCGCTCGCGGCGAGCCGGCCCGGCGGCATGGTCGTCAGCGCGGGCCGACGCGGTAGTCGATGCTCTCTTCGGAGCGAGGTCCGTCGGTCGGTTCGGAGATCTGTTCGACGATGCGCCCGACCTCGTCCTCGGTGGTGAGCCGGCCGGCCTCGAAGGCGAGGTCGGCCTGGGCGACGATGCCGACGCAGCGGTCGTTCTCGTCGAGGATCGGGACGCGGCGGACCTTGCGGCCGGCCATGATGCGTTCGACGTCCTGGAGGTCGTCGTCGGGCCGGCAGCAGCTGACGTCGGTCGACATGAGCTCGCGGACCGGGGTGTCCGCGTTGCGACCGCGGGCGGTGCCGCGGAGCGTGATGTCGCGGTCGGTGATGACGCCGATGAGCCGACGGGAGACCTGGTCCTCGACGACGGGGATGCAGCCGCAGTCCCTCTCCTGCATGAGGGACGCGGCGTGGCGGGCGGTGTCGTCGGGGGTGCAGCAGGCCGGATCGGCCGTCATGATGTCGCGAGCCTTCATGGATCCTCCTGGAGGTCTGTCACTGCTCTGCGTGATACGGCGGTCGCAAGGTCCAGGCCTGGCATTTCGGGGTGACGAACGGGAGGATTCGCCTCGTCGGGGGCGGACAAGGCGGTCTGGTCGAAGGCCGGGCCGGTGTCGGGGCGGAGGGGGGTAGGGGAGAAACGAACGTGGAACAACAGGAAGGAGGGCCGGCATGGCCACTGCAACGCTGAAGGTCCAGGGGATGACGTGCGGTCACTGTGTGCGGGCGGTGACGGACGCGCTGTTGGGGGTGGAGGGTGTGAGCGAGGCGCGGGTCGACCTGGAGGCCGGTCGCGCGACCGTGGAGTACGACGCGTCGAAGACGAGCCCGCGGGAGCTGGCCAACGTCATCATGGATGAAGGGTACACGGCCGAGGAGATGCCATGACGCAACCGTCGCGCACGACCGAGAGCATGTATCCGGACTACGGAGCGATGCGGCGCATCATGCAGCGGATCCGGGAGGACCTGACGGTGGCGGATCGTGCGCGGCTCGCGATCGGGCTGGTCGGCCACCTGGCGACGCTGATGAACCGGCATCAGATGGCGAAGTTGCTGGACCAGCTCGAGGAGGAGGCGATCCGGGTGCAGGACGTGCCGCCGCTCCGTGGGGCGCCGCGACCGGAGGCCGGGCATCGGCCGAGCCGGATGAGGGGTCATCGGCACGTGGCGTAGGGCGTGTGCGACGCGCGGCGCGCCGTCGAGTCGGGCGGCGCCGCCGGGAGAGCGGTGAGGCGGATTGACTCGGGCCCGGGGTGAAGCCACCCGGGCCCGAGTCCTGCATGGTCGTGGGGCCGTGAAAACGACGGCCCCGCAACCCGGATCGGCGTCGTGAGTCGAGGCGCGCGTACGGAACCGGCGGCCCCGGCGAGAGCCGGGGCCGTTGCTCCGCTCTGGGTGGTGCTGTGGCTCGTGATCGTGGCGGGTCCGGCGTCGGCGATGCAGGAGGCCGGGGAGGCGCCGACGGGGCCGGAGGTCGTGGAGGTCCGGTTCCCGGGGGCGGAGTCGCTGGACGAGGATCGGTTGGAGGCGGCGATCGAGACGCGCGCGACGCGGTGTCGGTCGCCGCTCTTCTTTCTCTTCTGCGCGGTGGGGGCCGGGTGGGCGCTGGAGCGGGCGTACCTGGACACCGCGGTGGTGGCGGAAGACGTGGAGCGGCTCGAGACGCTCTACGAGCTCTGGGGCTACCCGGACGCGGAGGTGACGGCTCGGGTCGTGCCGCGGGGCCGTGACGAGGTCGCGGTCGAGTTCGCCATCGTGGAGGGGGAGCCGATCCGGGTCGCCTCGCTGGAGATCGTGGGGCTCGACCTCCTCGATCCGCCGGTCGACCTCCCGGAGCCGCTCCCGCTCGAGCCGGGCGACGTCTACGCCTTGCCGATGCTCGATTCTCTGCGCGAGGTGGTGGTGCTGGCGTTCGCGGAGCGGGGCCGGCCGTACGCGCAGGTGGAGTTCGGGGGCGACGTCGACGTCCAGACGCGTTCGGCGGCGTTGGTGCTGACGGTCTCGCCGGGCCCCGCGGTCATCTTCGGCCCGGCGGTGATCGAGCCGGAGCCGCCGATCGAGGAATCGGTGGTGCGGGAGCGGCTGGCGTTCGAGCCCGGCGAGCCGTTCCGCATCTCGGCGCTCCGGGAGAGCGAGCGGTCGCTCTACCAGCTCCCGGTGGTGGAGCGTGTCATCATCACGCCGCAGGGCCTCGAGGCGGGCGACACGGTGGTGACGCCGCGGGTGCAGGTCGAGTCGAGGCAGGTCCAGGCGTTCCAGGTGGAGGGCACGATCTCGTCGACGGACTGCCTGGAGGCGGCGGTCTTCTGGGTGAACCGCTACTTCCTCGGCGGGCCGCGGGTCTTCACCCTCGGCGTGGGGTTCGCGAACCTGCTCGCGAACTTCTTCGACGGCGACTTCCCGTGCTCGGACACGGGGGAAGGCGAGTTCGCGGACCCGGACTACTTCGTCCAGGCGGACCTGCGGCAGCCGTGGCCGGGCCACCCTCGGACGGCGCTCCTGCTGAGCGCCTTCTTCACGCGCGAATCGGCGCCGAACGTCTACGTTCAGCGCGGGTACGGCGGGCGGATCGGCGTGGCCCGGGAGTTCCGCCCGGAGCTGACCGGCTCGGTCCAGTACGCGCCGCAGCGGAACGAGCTGAAGGCCGCGGAGATCTACTTCTGCGGGACGTACGGCATCTGCGAGCCGGCCGCGCTGGACGATCTGACGGATTTCAAGTGGTACGCGCCGGTCGAGGCGCTCGTCATTTGGACGCCCACGGGGGTCCCGATCCAACTTCGCCGGGCGGAGCCGGGGGAGCGGTGGAGGCAGTGGGTGCGGGCGGGGGCGGAGGGGGCCGCGGCGTTCACGGCATCGGATTACGAGTACGTCCGCGGGATCGGCGAGGCGGCGAGGACGCGGCTCTTCGGCTCGACGTTCGAGCTCGCGGGGCGGACGCGGGTCGGCATCCTCGCGGGCGAGGAGATCCTGCCGCCGCAGGTCCGGCTCTACAGCGGCGGGGTGAGCACGGTCCGGGGGGTCGCGCAGAACCTCCTGGGCCCCAAGACCCTGGTGACCTCGCCCGAGCTGGCGCTGGCCGAGGGGTGCGAGCTCGTGACGCTCGGCTGTCCGGCGGGGACGGTCGTCGACCCGGACGATGTCAGCCCCCGGCCGACGGGGGGCGATCTCCTCCTCGAGGCGAATCTCGAGGGGCGGGTCTGGGTGAGCAACACCGTACAGTTCGCGGCCTTCGTCGACTTCGGGATGCTGCGGCGGGACGCGCTCGCCGTCGGCGACGCCTTCGTCGTGGACGCGTCGGAGTCGCTGGTGACCCCGGGGATCGGGGTGAGGATCCTGACCGGCCTCGGCCCGGTCCGGATCGACCTCGGCTACGACCCGTCGGGGGCGCGGACTTACCCGCTGATCACGCGCGACCCCGAGACCGGCGACCTGATCGTGCTCGGCAACGTCGTCTACGACCCCTTCGAGTTCGACGATCCGAGCGGGTTCACGGAGTTCGTGCGACGGCTCCAGCTCCACGTCGCGATCGGCCAGCCGTTCTGAGGCATGGGGCGAGGGGGGTGCGATCCGGTGCGCCACGTCGCCGCGCGAGCGGGTCGACGGGGGGGCGCCGGGGCCGCGGGTCGATGGGGGAGTTTCGGCGCCGCGGTCCTCGCCCTCGCGCTCGCCCTCGGCGGGTGCGCGGGGCCTGCGGTCCCGGCACCGAAGATTGCCGAGATCTCGCCGCCTGCCCCCCTCCCCGCCCCGGCGCTCACGCCGTTGCCGGCGCCGTTCCGCGTCCGGGTCGCGGGGGTGGACGCGACGGTCGGGATCGGCGAGCGCATCGAGCTCCCGAGGGTCGATGCGGTCGTCGAGGTCCCTCCGGCAGTGGGCGGCGACCGCGCCCGCATCCACGTCCTCTCGCTCCGCCTCGACCGGCCGCGCGTGACCTTCCCGGTCGACACGGTCACCACGCGGCTCGAGCTCTTCATCCAGATCCTCGAGCCTCGGCTCGTCGTTGACACGCTGGTCGTCGAGGGGGGCGAGGTCGGCACTCTGGCCGCGCCGTGGCAGGCGCCGGGGCGGTGGCTCTGGCGGCTTCGGGAGCTGGATCTCGTCGCGCGGGACGTGGCGGTGGGGGGGCGGGGGGAGGCGGAGGGGGGCCGGGTCGTGAGGGCCGTGGGACGGGGCGAGGTGAAAGGGCGGCCGTTCGCGCTGGAGTCGGCGAAGCTGGCGGTCCGGCGGACCGCACGGGACCTTGTCGCCGATGGCGGCGTCGACCTGGGCTTCTCGCGCTTCGCTTTCGACTTCCGGGGGGACCGTGCGAACCGCTGGCGGGCGCGGATCACGGCGGACACCTTCGCCCTCGCCGAGTTGCGGGCGATCCTGCCCGCACTGCCGGAGGAGGGGTCGGGGTCGGGGGTGGTGGCGATTCGAGGCGGGCAGGAGGTCGAGGCGGTGGAGGTCGCGCGCCTGGACGTGGAGACGGGCGAGTCTCGGGTGGCGGCGCGGGGCACCATCCTCCCGGAGGACGACGATGTCGTCCTCGACGGTATCTTCGTCGAGGCCTTGCCGTTGTACACGGCGGACGTCGGGCGGCTCGCCGGGATCGTGCTCCCGGGGGGCGGGGCGTGGACGGGGTGGGTTGCGGGGGACGGGGGGGTGCGGTCGGGGATCGCGCTGCGCGGGGCCCTCGTCTACCGCTCCGAGGCCGGCGACCTCTCCCGCCTCGACCTCGGCGGGGGCGTGCGACTGGACCCCGGCCCGGTCCTCGACCTGGAGGTCAGGGGGGCGCCGGTCCGCGCCGCGGATACGGCGTTCGACGCGACGCTGCGGCTGCGCGGGCCTCTCCCGGAGCTGACGGTCGACGGCGAGGTGGCGGTCCGGGGGGTCGAAGAGGCGCGCGCGGTCGCCGATGGGTGGGTGGTCCTCGAGGAAGGCGGGAAATTGGAGGTGCGCGTCGTCGCCGACCCGATCCCGCTCGCCGTGCTCCCGTGGCCGGCGGGGGTCGACAGCGTGCGAGGGGAGGTGGCGGGGGTGGCGTGGATCGAGGGGACGCTCGACCGTCCGACGGTGAGCGGCCGCTTCGACGTGCGCCGGGGCGGCGGGATCGTCGAGCCGGTCGAGCTCGAGGTCGAGGCGGTGGAGGGGACGGCGGTCTTCGAGGAGGGGTGGGTGACGACCGAGGGCCTCGAGGCGCGCGCGGGCGGGGGCGTGCTCCGCCTCCGTGGCGGGGTCCGGCTCTTCGGCGGGCCCCGTCGCCTCGACCTCGAGCTCCTGGCCGACAGCGTCCGTGTCGTGGACGACGATACGGCGGAGGTCACGCTCTCGGCGGACCTCGGGTTGGCGGGCCCGCTCGAGGCGCCGACGCTGACCGGTCGGATCTACGACGTCCACGGCTGGATCCGGGAGTCCTTTTTCCGCCCCTCCGGCCCTCTCGACCTCGACGATCCCCCCTACGCCGACCTCGCCCGCGAGGCGCCCTGGCCCGAGGGGTCTCGCCTGCGGCGGGTTCCGCCCGACTCGCCGCTCCCGGTGCGCGGCGGCATCACGGTCGAGATCGACCGCGACCTCCGGGTCGTCGACGAGGACTCCGACCTTCGCGGCCGCGGGACGATGCGCATCATCGCCCGGGAGGAGGGTTGGGCCGCGAGGGGGGTGCTCCGCGTCGAGGAAGGTTTCTACGCCTTCTTCGGCGAGCGATTCCGCGTGTATGGCGGCGCGGTCCGGTTCCAGGAGGATGGTTTCGATCCCTTCGTCGCCATCCTCGCCGAGCACGAGGACGGACGGGTGCGCGCCCGGGGGTACCAGGAGACGACGACGGAGCCGGAGCGCTTCCCGCCCATCGAGTTCCTGGCCTACGGCGAACCCGCGACGATCCGGGAGGAGGTCCGCCGCTGGTCGCTCCTCCCGGCGACGCAGCCGCAGCTTGCGGAGCTGCTGATCTATGGGCTCGAGCCGCAGCCGGTGACCGGGTGGCGGTATCCCCGGTTCTGGCGGGCCGACGACCCGGCCGACCTCTTCGGCGAGAGAACCGATGCCCAGGCCGCGCCCCTCCTCTGGAGCTATCTCGCCGACGAGGCGTACGACTATCTCCCGATCGAGCGCGTCTGGCTGCGTGCGGGCGATGTGGTGGTGGGGAGCCGCTACCCCGCCTTCGTCGTCGTGGGGCCGGTGATCGGCGGTGGCGTGACCCTCTCTCGGGACTTCGAGGTCTTCGCCAGCCAGCCGCTCGACGGCGGCGTCGCGCCGGGGCTCCGCGCCCGTTGGCGGTTCAGGCGCGGCGGCGCCGTCGAGGCGTTCACCGAGGCGCGGTTCTGGGCCGCGCCGATCGAGGGGAAGGGCCACCCGGGGTTCTTCACTCGCCGCAAGAACGGGGTGGGGGTGCGGTGGAGGTGGGAGTACTGAGGCGTCTCACCCCGCGAGCGTCGCGTGGAACCCCGCCGCCTCGACGGCGCCGATGAGGTCGTCGACCGTGACCTCGTCGTCGTCGCAGTCGACCTCCGCGCAGCCCTCCTCGTGGTTGGCGACGGCGCCGAAGACGCCGGGTCGCGCCTGGAGCGCGGCCTCGACGCGCCGCTCGTCCTCGGCATCCTGCATCCCGGTGATGCAGAGGAGGACGGTCGGCATCTCAGACGTGGATGACGACGCGGTCGAGGCGGGCCCGGCGGCGGGGAACGAGTCGCTCGACGACCCTGGCCCGGCGCTCGAGGCGGGCGATCCGTTCGGCCTCTTCGCGCTCGTGGCGGTCGATGAGGAGGCCGAGGGCGCCGGCCGCGCCGAAGGCGAGGGGCGCGAGGAGCCGATGCCAGGCGCGGCGACCGCGGCGGCGGGCGATGCGCCCCTCCCACCCGAGGGGGGTCGGGGCGGGGCGGATCGATTCGGCGAGCCCGGCCGCCGCTGCGGCCGCCGCCACGGCGATGGCGAGCCCGTTCGCGACGCGGGCGGCCCTGCGGTTCTCGGGGAGGGGCCGCAGCGCGCTCGCGACCTGGGCGGCCCCGGCCAGGGGCGCGAGGAGGAGCGGCGCCCAGCGGAGCACGCGGAGCGGGGCGGCGGCCCGGCGTCCGGCCTCGATCCGCTGCGACACCGCCGTCTCCGCGCCGGTCGCGAGGAGGAGCCCGGCGACGACCCAGTGGAGCCCCGGGGTGTCGGGGGTATCGCCCCGGCGGGGCGGGGGGCGCCGGTACCGCCGTCGGAGTCGCGCCGCGTCGGTCCATGAGAGGGACACCGTGCACCTCCTGGCTGAGGTGGAGCCGGACCGGGGGCGGGTGCAAGAGTCGGACCGCACCGCCCCCGTGGCCTCAGCGCAGGAGCCCCATCCCGGGCGAGCCGACCAGAATGTATCCGTCGACCATGTCCTGGAGATGGTAGCCCTCGGGTTGCAGGACGAGGTCGATCCCCGGCCCGCCCTGGACGCGGATCGGCTGCCGGACCGCGTCGAAGCGGTCGTTGACCGGGAGCGCGATCGGCCCGACCTGGTCGGTCAGGTGCTTGCGGAAGACGTCGGAGACGCGGGTCGAGCTGTAGGCGCCGACGGGACCGGGCCGGGCGGAGGGGACCGTGCCATCGACGAGAATGCTGAAGACCTCGCCCGGGTGGCGGTCCTGGAGGAGGCCGGCGAGCCAGACGACGGGGATCGGCGCGCCGCCCTCCGCGCGGATCTCGGCCTGGCCGCCCTTGAGGCCGTGGAACCCGCCCATGAAGATGAGGATCCGGGCGGTCGGGTCGTCGGCGAGGGCGACGCCGTCGATGCGGTCGGCCATGTGCGCGTCGCGGGCGGCGAACTTCTCGGCGAGGAGTCGCGGCGGGAGCGGGCCGACGGGGGGCCACCCCGGGAGGTCCGCGGCGACGACGCGGATCCGCCGCCCCGGCCCGAGCATCCGGTTCAGGATCCAGACTCGCCGGTAGATGTCCAGGTACTCGCGCCAGACGCCCCACCGCTCGTGGAGCGTGCCGGGGTTGCGGTAGAGGATCGAGATGTCCTCCGGATCGCTGTTCAGGTACCGGTCGATGATCGGCTGGAGCTCGGTGTCGACCTCGAGGACGACGGCGTCGAGGCCGGGGCCGCGGGCGAGCGCGTCGATCGCCTCGACGGCGAGCCGCTTCGGCTCGGGCGCGGTGTGGACGTCGGCGAGGAAGACGATGCGGTGGCTCCGGCCGGCGCCGATGATCAGCTCGATCGGGTCGCGCTGTCGGGTACGGGCGTAGTCGACGAGGCCGCTCACATCGCCGGTGCGGTCCCGGCCCCCGAGGAAGATCGTGGCCGCGACGACCAAGGTGGCCACGAGCGCGGCGCCGACCGGGATCCAGCGGATCCGGACCCTGCGGCGGGGGAGGTGCCGGCGTGCGCGCCGGCGGCGTCGCTTCAAGGAAAGTCGCATACCGCTCTCCGGCTGGAGTCCGTGCCCATCCGGTGGCACGTGTTGCAACCCGCGGACCGGGGCGTGGGGGCGGGGCGCTTCGCCGTGGAGGCCGGCGGAACTCGGGGCCGGGGACCGGTGGCGATGGCGGTGCCGATCGCGTGCGGCGTGCGGCGGGAGCATCGTCCCCTGCCCTCGCCAGCGCACGGTCCATCCGCTATCTTCGCGTACACCCGATAGATCTGGACACCGGAGGGGAGTCGAGGTGACGACCGTTGCGGAGCACGACGTCGAGGCGCTGATCGCCGGTACGGCAGGGCTGCGCGCCGAGGTGCGGAAGCGGATCGTCGGCCAGGCCGAGGCGATCGAGGAGGTGATCCTCTGCCTCCTGGCCGGGGGGCACGGCCTCCTCGAGGGGGTGCCGGGGCTCGCGAAGACGCTGCTGGTCCGTACCCTCGCCGAGGCGCTCGACCTGGAGTTCCGGCGGGTGCAGTTCACGCCGGACCTGATGCCGGGCGACATCACCGGCACGGAGGTGATCGAGGAGGACCGTTCGACGGGGCGGCGGGCCGCGCGGTTCCTGCGCGGCCCGATCTTCACGAACGTGCTCCTCGCCGACGAGATCAACCGCACGCCGCCGAAGACGCAGTCGGCGCTGCTGGAGGCGATGCAGGAGGGCCGGGTGACGGCCGGGGGCGAAGACCTCGAGCTGCCCCGCCCCTTCTTCGTGCTGGCGACGCAGAACCCGATCGAGCAGGAGGGGACGTACCCGCTCCCCGAGGCGCAGCTCGACCGTTTCCTTCTGAAGATCCGGCTGGACTATCCCGACGAGGCGGACGAGGTCCGGATCCTCAAGGCGACGACGGGCGTGGACGAGGCGGAGGTCCGACCGGCGCTCGATGCGGAAGGGGTACTCCGGCTCCAGCGGCTGGTGCGCGAGGTCCCGGTCGCGGACCCGCTCTTCGAGTACGCCGCGCGGCTGGTCCGGAGCACCCGGCCCGGGGGGGCGGACGCCCCCGACGACGTCCGCCGCCGGGTGCGGTGGGGCGCCGGGCCGCGCGCCGGGCAGGCGCTGGTCCTCGCCGCGAAGGCGCACGCGCTCCTCGCCGGTCGGTTCCACGTCGCCGTCGAGGACCTGCGCCGGGTCGCGGCGCCGGTCCTGCGGCACCGCATCCTCCTGAACTTCCACGCCCAGGCCGAGGGGATCGAGCCGGACGACGTCATCGCGCGGCTCCTCGAGGCCGTCCGGCCGCCGGCGAGCGGGCTGTGAGCGAGGCGGGACCGCACGGGATCCGACCGGCCGAGGCGGAGGGCGGCTTCCTCCCGCCCCGCCTCCTCGACCGCCTCGGCGGGCTCGACCTGATCGCGCGAACGGTCGTCGAGGGGTTCGTCGGCGGGGCGCACCGCTCGCCGTACCGGGGGGCGGGGGAGGAGTTCGCGCGCCACCGGGCGTACCAGCAAGGCGACGACGTTCGCCACCTCGACTGGCGCCTCTTCGCCCGGACCGACCGCCTCTTCGTCCGCGAGTACAGGGAGGACTCGAACCTCCAGGCGTACCTCGTCGTCGATGCGACGGCGTCGATGGGGTACGCCGACGGCGCCGGCCTCCCGAAGCTGCGCTACGCCGCCTACCTCGCCGCGGCCCTCGCCTACCTCATGCTCCGCGCGGGGGACCGGGTCGGGCTCGCGAGCTACGGCGCGGCGCCAGTCCTGCACCACCCGCCCCGCAACCGCCCCGGCCACCTGCACGATCTCCTCGCCACGCTCGAGCGACTCGAGCCCGCGGGGGACGCGAGCGCCGCCGGCGCGCTCGACAACGTGGGCGAGGCGCTGAGGCGGAAGGGGCGGGTGGTGCTGATCTCCGACCTCCTCGAGGACGACGACGGCGCCGCCCTCCTCGACGCGCTCGGCCGGCTCCGCGCGCGGGGCGACGAGGCGATCGTGCTCCGGACGCTGACCCCCGAGGAGGCGGGCGATGCTCCGCTCGCCGCGGGGACGTTTCACGACCCCGAGCGGCCGGCGCGGGAGGTCGCGGCATCGCCCGCCGACGATCCCGGGTACGCCCGCAGGGTCGCGGCGTACTACGCGCGGCTCGCGACGGCGATGGGCGAGCGCGGCGTCGAGTACGTCGCCGTGACGACGGCGCGGCCCGTCGAGCTCGCGCTCGGCGACTGGATCCGGGTGCGGGGGAGCTGACCGTGCTGGAGCTGGCGCGCCCCGCCTACCTCCTGGCCGGCGGCCTGCTGGCCCTGGTCCCGATCGCGCTGCACCTGATCGCGCGGCGCCCGCCGCGGCGCGCGCCGCTCCCAACGGCGAGGTTCGTGCGGCCCGACCCGCGGACCGCGGTCCGGCTCCGGCGTCGGCCGAGCGACCTCCTGCTCCTCGCGCTCCGCTGCGCGCTGCTCCTGCTTCTGGGCGCCGCGTTCGCGGGGCCGTCCTGGCGGCCGGCGCCCGCCGGGACCGTCGAGGTCGTGCTCCTCGACCGGGGCGCGGGGATCGGCGGGGCGTGGGCCGAGGCGGTCGATTCCGCTCGGGCGCTCGTGCTCGGGGGCGGCGCGGCGGAAGGGCGTGCGGAGAGCGGCCGGCGGGGAGCCGGACGCGAACTGGTCCTCTTCGACACGGCCGCGGTCCGGGTCCCGGCCGCGGCCCTCGACGCCGCGTTCTTCGACTCCCTCGCCGCCGCCGGCCCCGGCGACTCGCCGATCGACTACGCGGCGGCGCTGCGGGGGCTCGTCGCGGCGGTGCGGGCCCGGCCGGGGTTCGACTCGGCCGGGGCGGTTCTCGTGACGCGGCCTCGCTGGGAGGGGTGGAGCCCGGGGCTCGCTCGGCTCCGCGACGCGGCGTGGCCGGGGGCGATCCGCGTGGTGGGGGTGGGCGGCGAGCTGCCGGTACAGCCCGCTGCGGTGGACGGACCGGTTGACCGCGGGGTGCCGGGCATCGCCATGATCCACGCGGATCGGGGCGGCGAGTACGTGACCGCGGCGCTCGAGGCACTCGGGTGGACGGTCGAGCGGGGCTCGGAGAACTTCGCGGCGGACCGGGCCGGACCGGCTCCGGCGCTCCACGTCGTCCTCGGCCCGGTCTCGACCGAGGTCGAAGCCGCGCTCGCCGAGAGCGCCCGGGCGGGGGCCACCGTCGTGCTGGAGGCGGGCGTATCGGCGGGGGCTGCCGGGGGCTCGGGGGTTGGCGGCGCCACCGGCACCCTCCGCTTCGCCGGCGGGGCGGTCCTCGACGGCGCGGTCCGCCGCGGTCCGATCGCGATCCCGCCCGGCGCGCGGCTCCTCGCCGCGTGGGACGACGGCGCCCCCGCCGCCGTCGCGGTCCCCGAGGGCGAGGGATGCCGGGTCGAGCTCGCGACGCGGCTCGAGGAGGGGCGCCTCCCCCTCGCCCCCGCCTTCCCCGCGGCCCTCGACCGCCTCGCCCGCGGGTGCGACGACGGGCAGCGACGCCCCGCGGCGGCGGGGGCCGGGGGAGCGGCGTCGAACGGGGGCGGTCGGCCGCTGGACGCCGGGGCGCTGGCGGTCCTCGAGGGGCGCGGGCACCCGGCGGCGGTCGGCGCGGCGGACCTGGCCGCGGCGGGGTTCGGATCGGACGACGGCCGGCCCCTGGGGCGCTGGATCCTCCTCGCCGCGATCGCGGTCGCCGCGGTGGAGACGTGGCTCGCGCGGAGGCGGGGGGCCGGCCGGAGAGTGGGATCCGCAGATGAAACGGTCGCGGGGATCGGAGGAACCGGTCGATGAGCGGGTCGGCGGATCGAGGGGTGCCCAATCGTGCATCGGTGGGTCACGCGTTGCCGGGTCACGCGTCGGTGAGTCACGGGGCGATCCATGGGTTCGCGGGTCACGGGTCGACCGGTGGCGGCCGCCCACCGGAGACGCCCCCCGCCCTCGTCCGGCCCTTCCTCGCGCGGGTCCGGGTGGCGTGGCGGCGCGCGGTCCTCGTGCGGGCCGGGATCGTCGCGGCGGCGGCGGGGGTCGGGGTGGCGGCACTGCTGGCGGCGTGCGACGTCGCCTACCCGCTCCCCGCGGGGGCCCGCCAGCTCCTCCGCTGGCTCCCGCTCCTCGCCGCGGCCGCACCCCTCGCCGCCGCGCTGCTGCGGGTCCTTCCGGGCCCCGACGACCGGCGCCTGGCGCTCCTCGTGGAGGAGCGGGCGCCGGCCCTCGAGAACGCCCTCTCGACCGCGCTCGCGTCCCTGGGCGACGGCCCCGTCGTCCGCGCGTTCCTCGCCCTGACCGCCGCCCGCCTCGCCGACGTCGACCCCGGGGCGGTCGCGCCGATGCGCGTGGCCCGGCCCGCCGCCGCGTTCGCGGCCGCGGCCGTCGCGGCGACGATCGTCGGGGTCGTCTCGCCCGGCGGCCCCGCGGAGCTCTGGCGCCGCTGGAGCCGGCCTGCGGCGGCGCCGGCCGAGGCGGGGACGGCCGCGGCCGCGCCGGCGGTCGCGCCGGGGACGCCCGTCGCCGACCCCCGCTTCGGCGCGATCCGCGTGACGGTCACGCCCCCCGCCTACACCCGCCTCCCCGCGAAGGGGTGGACGGGCGACGGCGCTCTCGAAACGCTGGCCGGGAGCCGGATCCGCGTCGAGGGTGGATTCCCGGAGGGCGCGGAGCGGGTCATCGTGCGCGTCGTCGGCGGGCCGGAGCTGAGGGGTGAGCGTGCCGAGGCGGGCCGGGAAGAGTGGAGCGCCGCCTGGACCGTCGCCGCGGGGCACCGGGGCGCGTCGATCGAGGCGCTCCGCGGCGACGACGTCGTCGCCCGCAGGGTCATCCCCCTCACCGTGCTCCCCGACCACCCCCCGGCCGTCGTTTTCGTCGCACCCGATGCCGACCTCGTCGTGGCGACGCCGACGGGCGAGGTCCCTCTGCGCGCCCGGGCGAGCGACGACTTCGGCGTCGAGACGTTCCGCCTGACCTGGATCCGGTCGCGCGGGAGCGGCGAGTCGTTCTCCTTCGAGGAGGGCGTCCTCGACTGGGCGGCGGTGAGGCGCGACGGCGATGCGCTCGTCGGCGAGCTCGCCCTCGACCTCGCGGCCGCGGGGCTCCAACCCGGCGACGTGCTCCACCTCCGCGCCGTCGCCCGGGACGGGAACACGGCGACGGGACCGGGGGAAGGGTACTCGCGCACCCGGGTGATCCGCATCGCCCGGCCCGACGAGATGGACCAGGCGACGACGCTGATCGGCTTCCCGATCGAGGCGGAGAAGGAACCGATCCTGAGCCAGCGGATGCTGATCCTGATGACGGAGCGGCTGCGCGACCGGGCCCCGAAGCTCGGCCGCGAGGCGACGCTCGAGGAGGCGCTCGAGATCGCGCACCAGCAGGGGCGACTCCGCTCCCGTGTCGGCGACCAGATCTTCACCCGCGCGACCGGCGGGATGCAGGAGCCCGACGAGGGGATCGCCTTCGAGGAGGTCGAGGTCGCGGGGGGCGGGGGGCACGGGCATGGGCATGGCGCAGGGGCGGCGGGGGGCGGCGGCGCCGCCGGTGCCGGAGCGCCCGGCTCGCCGGGATCGACCGGCCCGGGCGGCGCCGGGGCGCCATCCCCCGAGGCGGTGCTCGAGGCGGCGTCCCGCGCGACGGGGACGGGATCCCTCGAGGAGATCGAACACCGGCACGACGGCGACCCGATCCTCGCGGTCAGCCAGCCGCTCCTCGATGCTTACAACGCGATGTGGGCGGCGGAGCGGGCGCTGAATCAGGGCGAGCCGGACTCCGCGCTCCCGCACCAGTACGAGGCGCTGCGGATCCTCCAGGAGCAGCGTCAGGCCGAGCGCGTCTTCCTGCGGGCCAAGCAGCGCGTCGCCCCGGTGGACGTGGCCGCGGCGCGCGGGACCGGGAAGCTCGACGAGGCCTCGCCCATCGCCCGCAGCCCCGGCCTCCCCGCCCCGACCGCCGCCCCGCTCCGCGCCGAGCTGGACGCCCTCGCGGCCCGGCTCCGCCAGGGCGCGCCCGGCGACGTCGCCCTCGAGATTGCCGCCCTCGCCGCCCGCATCCTCGCCCACCCCGGCGCCGACCCCGCGGCCGCCGCGCTCGTCGCCGACGCCGCCCGCGCCGCGGGCGCAGGGGACCGGGACGGGGCTCTCCGCCTGCTCCTCCGCGCCCGCGCTTCCCTCGACCCCGCAGGCGACGCCGGCCGCGCACCGCCGCTCCCCGTCGCGACCGACCCCGTCGCCGCCGAGTACTTCCGGCGGCTGGGAGGAGGACGGCCGTGAGTAGGGCGGTCCGAACCGGCACGCGAGTGGGCCGTGAGCGGGCCGGAGGCACGTGCGTCGGCGGCGCGCTCGTCTGCGGCACGCGCATCGGCGGCGCCCGCGGCACGGCACTCCTCACGGTTCTCTGGCTCGCGATCGCCGCGCTCCCGCCGGGGCCGGCCTCGGGTCATGCCGCCAACGACGGGCGCGGCGCTACGATCCGGGGCCCCGCCGCCACCGCCCCGGCGCCCGCCCCGGGCCGCGAGCCCTTCATCTTCGCGACCGCGCGCTACGAGTCCGGGGACTGGGACTCCGCGCCCCTCGTCCCCGCCAACCTGATCCACTCGATCGCCCAATACACCGAGATCGAGGTCGCGCCCGAGGGCGTCGTCGTCGACCTCGGCAGCCCCGAGGTCTTCCGCTACCCCTTCCTCTTCCTGACCGGCCACCTCCCGGTCCGCTTCACCGAGGAGGAGGCCCGGAACCTCGAGGCGTACGTCGAACGCGGTGGGTTCGTCTTCATCGACGACCACAACCACGACGTCGACGGGGCGTTCCACAAGACCGTGACCGCCGAGCTCGCCCGGATCTTCGGACCCGACGCGCTCCGCGAGCTGCCGAACGACCACGAGATCTACCGCGCCTTCTTCGTCTTCGAGGACGGCCCGCCCAACACCAGCCACGAATTGAACGGCTGGGGCGACGGTCTGATCCACGAGAAGCTCTTCGCCATCGAGCGGAACGGGCGGATCGGCGTCCTCTACTCGAACAAGGACTACGCTTCGGAGTGGAACTACCACGCCGTGAACAAACGTTTTCTCGGGGTCGACAACACCCGGTTCGGCGTGAACCTGATCGTCTACGCGCTGACGCGATGAGGACGACGCTCGCGCTCCGGGTCGCGCTCTTCGCGCTGCTGGCCGCCGCGTGGCTCGCCCTGGGCCGGGGGGCGGGGGAGGCGCCGGCGGTCGTACGCATCGGCGACGGGGCCGCCGGGGACCGCGCCGGCGGGACGTCCGGGCGCATCGGCGGGGCGCCGGGCGGCGGCGCTGTCGGCTCGACGCCCGGCGCCCGCGACCTCGCCCGGGCGCTCCTCGCCGAAGGGGCGCCGCGCCTCGTCGTCCGGGAGGGTGATGCGCCGCCGGCGGTCGGCGAGCTCGAGCTCCTTGCCGCCGCCGCCCGCCGCGCGCCGGTCGTGGCGGCGCTCCAGGGGGAGGCGCCTCGCGTCGTGGCCAGGCCACCGGTGGCGCCGCGTGCCGGGCGGGCTGGCGCGCTGCCGTACGTCGTGCGGGGCCGCCCGGGCGACACCCTCCTCGTCCGGCTCGCCGACGCCGCCGGCCCGATCGACAGCACGACCGTCGTGGTCGGCGCCACGGGGGAGGTCGCCGGGGCGTTCCGCGTGCGGCCGGCACGGGAGGGATGGGAGGGGTGGCGGGTGGAGGTCGTCGAAGGGGCGGGGGCGGCGGCCGCGAGTGCCGCATACGTTGCGGGCGCCGGGGAAGCCGCGAGAGAGTCGGGCATCGCAGAAGCCGAGAGGGAGCCGGACGCCGCAGGGGCCACGAAGGCCGCTGCCGCCACGAGAGCCACGGCCGCCACCGGCACCTCGAACGCCTCGGGCCGCGCGCGGCGTCCCGTCGTCGCCCTCGCCACGGTCGGGGCATGGGTGCGCGATGCCCCGCCCCCCCGCGTCCTCGTCCTCGCCGGGCCCCCTTCGTGGGAGAGCCGGTTCGTCACGCGCGCCCTCGAGGAGGCCGGCGCGGTCGTCACGCTGCGTCAGCCCCTCGGGCGGGGGCTGGCCGTCGCGACGGCGGGGCACGCGGGCCCCGGCTCGAGGGCCCGCCCGGATGACGGGGCACCCCCGACCTCCCCGGACGCGCTCGCCGTCTTCGATATCGTCGTCATCCTCCCCGGCGTCCGCTGGACCGCGGCCGCGCTCGGCGCCCTCGAGCGCTACGTGGCCGAGAAGGGTGGCGGCGCCGTCGCCGTGGGCGACGCGCGGGCGGCCGCGGCGCTCGGGGTGGTGGCCCCGACGGCCGGGGCGCCGAACTCGCCCGCGGCGCGACGAGCCGGGCCGGGAGGGGCGGCGATCGCCGCGACGAGCGACACCATCGGCGGGAATGCCGGCTCCGGCGGCCCTCGCGACCTCGCCGCGGACGAGATCGCCTGGACCCTCCCCGCCGAGCTGGTGCCGCTCCCGGCGGTCCCCGGAGTCCGGTCGGCCGCGGCGCCGCTCCCCTCGCTCCGCCCCGGCGCCGTCGCCGGAGCCAGCGGGGACGGCCGTGACCTCCTCGCGCTCCGGGTGCACGGGCGCGGCCGGGCGGCGGCGCTGGGGATCCTCGAGAGCTGGCGCTGGCGGATGGAGGGGGGACGGATCGAGGAGCACCGCGCGTTCTGGCGCGCCCTCGTCGACTGGCTCGCCGCCGGCGCCCGCGACCCGCTTTCGCTGGAGCTCGAGGCGACCCAAGGCGAGGTCGGGGTCCCGGTCACGGTGCGGGTCGTCGGGGCGCACCCGGACACGACGGCTGCCGACACGCCCCTGACCCTTGCCCTCACCCGCCCCGACGGCCGCGGCGAGAAGCTGGCCCTCGCCCCCGCACCCGACGGGTCGGGCGCCCTCGTCGCCGCCTTCCTCCCCGACACCGCCGGGGTCTACCTCCTCGCCCTCGGGGACGCCGCGCCGCTTGCGGGATTCCGCGCGGAGTCGCCCGCGGGCGCGCTCACGAGTGTAGCTCCGGCCGGCGCATCCGCGGCCGGCGCCCCCGCCGCCCACGCACCCCCGGCCGGCGCGCCCGAGACGACTCTCCCGGACGCCTGGGCCCGCCTCGCGCTCCTCGCGGCCGAGTCCGGGGGCGCCGCGGTCCCCGCCGACTCGGTCCCCGCACTCGTCGCCCGGTACCTCGACGACGTCGCGAGCCCGGAGGGGGCGTGGCCGCCGCTCCCGCTCCTCTTCGGCCTCATCGCCCTCGTCGCCGGGGCGGAGTGGACCATCCGCCGTTTGACGGGGCGGGCCTGAGCCCACCCCTTGCCACCGCCGGGCCGAGGGCGTACGATCCCCTTCCAATCCCTCGTGGCCACCCCTGAGCGCGCGGAACGACCATGCAACGACGCGAGTTCCTGAAGTACACCTCGGCAGGCGTCGCCCTGACCGTCGTCGCTCCCGAGGTCCTCGTCGGCGCCATCGGCCGATCCGGCGACGCCGACCCCCGGGCCATCGCGCTCGCGGCGATCGACGCCGCCCGCGCCGCCGGCGCGAGCTACGCCGACGCCCGCGTCGCCTCCGTCCGGACCCAGCTCGTCAGCGCCCGCGAACAGCGCGTCCAGGAGGTCAACGCATCGGAGACCTTCGGCTTCGGCGTCCGCGTCCTCGTCGACGGGTGCTGGGGCTTCGCCGCCTCCAACGTGATGACCCTCGACGAGGTCGCACGCGTCGCACGGCTCGCCGTCGCCCAGGCCCGCGCCAACCGCGCCACACGGGTGCGCCCCGTCGAGCTCGCCCCCGTTCAGGCGTTCCCCGACGCGAAGTGGCGCTCCCCGATCGAGATCGACCCCTTCGACGTCCCGATCGAGGAGAAGGTCGAGCTCCTCTTCCGGGCCAACGAGGCGGCGATGAAGGTGCCCGGCGCTCGTTTCGCCAACTCGTCGATGTTCTTCCACACCGAGCACGTCATCCTCGCGACCACCGAGGGCTCGGTCATCGAGCAGACCCTCTACCGCACCCTGCCGTCGCTCTCCGTCACCGCCGTCGCCCCCGACCGGTCGGGGTTCGCGACTCGCAACTCGAGCGAGGTCCCGGCCCTCCAGGCGGGGTACGAGTACATCCACGAGGTCGACTTCGTCGCGACCGCGCCGAAGCTCGCCGAGGACGCCGTCGCGATCCTCTCCGCGAAGCCGGTCCAGCCGGGGACGTACGACCTCGTGCTCCACCCCTCGAACCTCTTCCTCACCATCCACGAGTCGATCGGCCACACCACCGAGCTCGACCGGGCGATGGGCTACGAGGCGAACTACGCCGGCACCAGCTTCCTCGCCCCCCCCGAGAATGTCCTCGGCAAGTTCCGCTTCGGCCCCGAGTTCATGCAGATCCGCGCCGACCGCACCCAGCCCCGCGCCCTCGCCACCACCGGCTGGGACCACGAGGGCGTGCCCGCCCAGGAGTGGGAGATCATCAAGGACGGGATCTTCGTCAACTACCAGACGACCCGCGAGCAGGCCTCGTGGATCGCCGACCTGACCGGGATCCACCACTCCCTCGGGTGCTCGTACGCCCAGAGCTGGGCCGACGTCCCGTTCCAGCGCATGCCGAACGTGAACCTGCTCCCGGGCAAGGAAGACCTCTCGATCGACGACATCATCGCCGACACCGAGGACGGCATCTACATCATGGGCCGGGGCTCGTACTCGATCGACCAGCAGCGCTACAACTTCCAGTTCGGCGGGCAGGTCTTCTACGAGATCAAGAAGGGGAAGATCACCGGGATGCTCAAGGACGTGGCCTACCAGAGCCGGACCCCGGACTTCTGGAACGCCCTCGACGCCCTCGGCGGCCCGCGCACCTACCACCTCGGCGGCACCCCGAGCGACGGGAAGGGCCAGCCCGGGCAGAGCAACGCGGTGACCCACGGGTGCCCGGTCGCCCGGTTCCGGAAGATCCCGGTCATCAACACGGGTCGCGCGGCGGTGTAGGGCGCGAGCCCGCGCGGCCGCGCTCCAAGACCCGCGCCCCTGCCCGAGCCCGCGTGGGCCGCTCCCGGCGGCACCGTCTCCGCCTGCGGCGCCTCGGGGGCGGGGGGCCGCCAGGCAACCCCGGGATCCACGGCCCTCGGCCGTCCCGGGGTTGCCATGGCATCGGTCCGGGCGTCCACCGGCTCGTCCACGGCACGGGCGCTATACCATTCCGGCCCGCAACGCCTCGGACGTTCGGGTGCGCCAACCGGCCCCACTCTCCCCTCTCACGGCTTCACGATCCTCGCCCTCACCAGGTACTGCACCTCCAGCTCGTCCTGCATCACGCCGTAGAGCACCCCTCCCCGGATGATCGGGGCCGGTACGCTCGACAACGGGAAGGGCAGCTCGACGGTCCCGAGGAAACGGCCCTCGGGATCGAAGATGTCGTACTCGGTGCCCTCGGGCCCGGCGGCCGTGACGCGATTGACCCAGACGTAGCCCTCATCGTCCGTGAAGAAGTCCGTCGCCGCGGGTTTCGTGCGCGGGAGCTTGGAGAGGTCGATCGTGCCGCCCTGGCGGGTGAACCACTCCAGTTCTTCCCGGGCCCGCTCGCGGTCGGCGGCCGTGACCGGCAGGGGCGTGTACTCTCGCGTGATCGTACGGATCGTGTCGCCGTCGGCGCTCAGCTCGAAGAGCCGGTACTCGTCGGTGAACATGGCCCAGATCGTTCCCCGCCTCGAGAGGCGCCAGAGCATCCCTCCCCTGAAGGGGATGCTGGCCCGCATGAAGCTGTTGTTTCCGGAACGGTGCTCGAAGAATTCGCGGCGCACGGGGTCGCGCGGCGGGAACAGGGTGTCGATGACGGCGAACGTCGTGTCGAGCCGGGCGACCGCGAACTCGCCGGAGCTCATCACCGGGGTGTAGTAACGCCCTGCGTGATCGTAGCCGCCGGGCCAGGGGATGACGATGAAACCGCCGAGGGCGGGCTTCGAGCCGAGGTAGACGCCGGCGGTGTCGAAGACCGAGAGGCGGTTGTTCGACGGGTCCATGACCCGGATCAGGCCATCGGGTCCCTGGTCGACGTGGATGGCTTGGGCGAACTCGCCGGGGCCGCCGCCCTTGCGGCCGATCGTCCGGACGTGGGCGCCCGTCGGCGAGAAGACCCGGAGCTCCTGGGCCTGGCCGTCGAGGACCCAGAGCCGGCCAGCCGCATCGACCTCGAACGAGGGGATCCAGCCGAAGACGTCGGGGCCGTCCCCTTCCATGCTGCCGATCCGGAGCTCCTCGACGACCTTCCACCCTCGCCCGGCCGGCCAGATCGGCGTCGCCGTGTTGCGCACCACGACGTGCCCGGAGGGGAGCGTGTCCATGGTGCCGGTCCAGGGGGCGGCTCCGCGGTCGTCCGACGCGGCGCAAGCGGACAGTGCGCAGGCGATCGCGGCGATGATCGGGGTGCGGAAGCGTCGCATGGCGTTGGTCTCGTGACGAACGGAAACGCGATGGGAGGTGGGCGGGCCGGCAGGTTCGGCGGTGCCCCGGGCTCGTCGAGCCGTGGCGGGAAGTCGGCCGGCGGGCACGGATCGCTTCGGAGGATCGCCCCGCCCGGGCTCGACTTCGCGAGGCACGGTCTGCGGAACGCGAATTTACCCCGGCCCCCCGCCCGCCGGCAACCCGTTCCGCCGGCGCCCGATGCCGCTCCCGCGCCGCCCCCGCCGCCCCTGCCGCCTTGCGGCCCGGCTCCGGAGCGCGTCCGCCCCCGCCGGCCCCATCGGCCCACGCTGTGTCCGTTCCGCGGCTCCCCGCCTCCGCCGCCTTGCGGCCCGGGGCGCGTACACCGCGGCCACCCGCGCCGCGCCCGCGCCGATTCACCCGCTGTCGGAGCGCCCGCCCCGCCGGCAGCCCCACCCAAGTCCCCCAACCCCCTTGCCCCCCGCTCCGCGCAGCCCTAACATCCTGATCCTCCACCACCTCCTCCACGCGGAGTCTCCATGAAGCGACGCGACTTCCTGGTGAACAGCGCGATCGTGACCGCGGGGGCCGGGATCCTCGGCGCCCCCGGCGTCCTCGAAGCGCTCACCCCGACAGCGCGACGGCTCGCCTTCGACAGCCACTTCCGCGAGCTCGCCATGCGCGCCCTCGACGCCGCCCGCTCGGCCGGCGCCGAGTACGCCGACGTGCGCATCAACCGCAACAAGAGTCAGGTCGTGGCCACCCGCGAGCAGCGCATCACCGGCCTCTCCGACAACGAGACCTTCGGCTTCGGCGTGCGGGTCCTTGCGGGGGGCGCCTGGGGGTTCGCCGCGAGCTGGAACCTCACCGCCGACGAGGTCGTCCGCGTCGCGCGGCAGGCGGTCGCTCAGGCCCGGGCCAACGCCGCGGCCCGGATCCGCCCCGTCGAGCTCGCGCCGACCGAGGTCTACGAGAACGCGACCTGGCGCTCCCCGATCGAGATCGACCCCTTCGACATCCCGATCGAGGAGAAGGTCGACCTCCTCCTCAAGGCGAACGCCGCGGCGCTGTCGGTCAAGGGCGCGCGCTTCGTCAACTCGGCGATGTTCTTCCTCCGCGAGGAGAAGTTCTTCGCCTCGACGATCGGGACCGTCACCGAGCAGACGATCTACCGGACGATGCCGACGATGACGGTGACCGCCGTCGCGGACGACTTCTCGGACTTCCAGTCCCGCCAGTCGACCGACGTCGCGCCGCGCGGCCTCGGCTACGAGCACGTCCTCCGCGCCGACCTCGTCGCCAACGCGCCGAAGTGGGCGGAGGATGCGGTCCGCAAGCTCTCGGCGAAGTCCGTCCAGCCGGGGCGCTACGACCTCGTCCTCCTCCCGACCCACCTCTGGCTCACGATCCACGAGTCGATCGCGCACCCGACCGAGCTCGACCGGATCATGGGGTACGAGGCGAACTACGCGGGGACGTCGTTCATCTCGCCGATCGAGGACTACCTCGGCAAGTTCCGCTACGGCCCCGACATCATGAACATCCAGGGCGAGCGCTCCTCCCCCGGCGGTCTCTCGACCGTCGGCTGGGACGACGAAGGGGTCAAGCCCCGCGACTACCTGATCGTCAAGAACGGGATCCTCAACGACCTGCAGACCACGCGCGAACAGGCGCCGTGGCTCGCCGACTGGTACCGTTCCCAGGGCCAGGAGGTGCGCTCGCACGGCAACTCGTACGCCCAGAGCTGGGCCGACGTCCAGTTCCAGCGCATGCCGAACGTCAACCTCCTCCCGCACCCCGAGCGCGATGTGACCCTCGAGGAGCTGATCGACGGGGTCAAGGACGGGATCATGATCGACGGCGACGGCTCCTTCTCCATCGACCAGCAGCGCTACAACGCGCAGTTCGGCGGGCAGGTCTTCTACGAGATCAAGAACGGGAAGATCACCGGGATGCTCAAGGACGTGGCCTACCAGATCCGCACCCCGGAGTTCTGGAACTCGATGGACCTGATCGGCGGAGAGAGCAGCTACTTCGTGGGTGGCTCGTTCGGCGACGGCAAGGGCCAGCCGGCGCAGTCCAACGCGATATCGCACGGGTGCGTACCGACCCGCCACCGGCAGGTCACCGTGATCAACACCGGACGGAGGAGCGTCTGACCCATGGCCGATTCACGCTACCTGTCGCGCGAGGAGGCGGAGCGCATCGCCCGGCGCGTGCTCTCCTTCTCCCGGGCCGACCAGGCGCGGGTCAACATCACGAGCGCGCAGGAGGGGAACACTCGCTTCGCGGTCAACCAGATCAGCACCGCGGGCGATGTCACCAACATCTCGATCGTCGTGACGAGCGCGTTCGGGAAGAAGGTCGCCTCGGCGACGACGAACCGCACGGACGACGAGTCGCTGCGCCGCGTCGTCGAGACGAGTGAGCGGCTGGCCCGCCTCGTCCCCGAGGACCCCGAGTACCTCGGCGAGCTCGGCCCCCAGGAGTACGTCGAGGCGAACGCGGTCTTCGAGTCGACGGCGGGGATCACCCCCGAGACCCGTGCCGCCGCCATCGCCGCGATCACCGGGCCCGCCCGTGAGCGGGGCCTCCTCTCGACCGGGTACCTGGTGCACGACGTCGGCTCGACCGCCGTCGCGACCTCGAACGGGCTCTTCGCCTACCGCGCCGCCACGCGCGTCAACCTCACGACCACGGTCCGCACCCCCGACGGGACCGGGTCGGGGTGGGCCGGGATCGGCGCCCACGACTGGAACGACGTCGACGCCGCCGACCTCGGCCGCCGCGCCATCGAGAAGGCCATCGCGTCGCGCGACCCCCGCGCCGTCGAGCCGGGGCGCTGGACCGTGATCCTCGAGCCGACCGCCGTCGCCAACATGGTCGGGTTGATGATGCGATCCCTCTCGGCCCGCAGCGCCGACGAGGGGCGCAGCTTCTTCTCGAAGCCGGGCGGCGGGAACCGGATCGGCGAGAAGTTCCTCGACGAGCGGGTCACGATCCACTCCGACCCGCAGGACCCGATGATCTTCTCGGATCCCTTCTCCAACGATGGGCTGCCGAACCGGCGCACCGTCTGGGTCGAGAACGGCGTGCTCCGCAACCTGGTCTACGACCGGTTCTGGGCGCAGAAGACCGGCGTCGCGCCGACGGGGTTCCCCTCGGGGTACTCGATGAAGGGGGGCGATGCGACGATCGAGGAGATGATCCGCTCGACCGAGCGGGGGCTCCTCGTGACCCGCTTCTGGTACATCCGCAGCGTCGACCCGCGCACGATCCTCTTCACCGGACTCAGCCGCGACGGGACCTTCCTCATCGAGAACGGCCGGATCACCCACGCGGTCAAGAACCTGCGCTGGAACGAGTCGCCGATCTTCATGCTCAACAACATCGAGATGATGGGCCGGCCGGTCCGCGTCTCGGCGAGCGAGTCGAGCGACCTCACTTCCGCGGTCGTCGTCCCGCCGCTCAAGGTGAGGGACTTCACCTTCACCTCGCTCTCGGACGCGGTCTGACGGCGAAGCCGAGGGTACGAAGCGGTTGACGATCCCGATCCCGTTCTTGACTGAACGGTCAAGAACGGGATCGGCGTCTTCGGGGGCAGGCCGGTGCGATGGCGCCGGCCGGCGGGGCGGTCCGCCCCCGCCCGGGCCTCTACGGCGAGCGAGGATCGCGCGTCCAGATCGCGATGACGCCGCACCCGCTGGTCTTGCCGCCGAACTCAGCCGGGAGCTCCGAGGCGCCGCGATAGACCTCGAGCCCCTCGATGTCCATGGGGATGACGAAGTCGTCGATGTACATGAGCGCCCTGTCGCCGCCCCGCCGGGCGATCACGCCATCGACGACGATCTGCGGGAGGCAGTTCGAGCCGCGCATGACGACGTCCTGCGACGGCGGCCTCCCGACGACCCTCACGCCGGGGATCGAGCGAAGCAGGTCGGTCATCCGCTGGCTGTAGCGCATCCGGATGTCCTTGCGGGTCAGGAAGTAGCCGAACCCGGTGCGCTGGCGGTCGTAGAATCCGACGCGGTCCAGGTAGCGGACCTTGGCCTGGGCGATGACGACGAGGGGGTCGAGGGGGATCGCGTCCGCGGCGATGCGGAACTCGACCTGGATGGTGTCGTTCGTGGCGGCGTCGAGCGGGCCGCCGGTCACGCTCTCGTATCCGAGGCGCTCGGCCCGGAGCGTGTAGCGGCCGCCGGTGGGGAGGCGGAGGAGGAACTGGCCGGCGCTGTCCGTGAGGACGGTCCCGAGGTCGATCCCCTTCTCGTCGACGAGGGTGACCGCGGCGGCTTCGATCGGGAGGCCGGTCGCGTCTTCGAGGAGGCGACCGCGGATCTCCTGCGCGGCCGCGGGCGTTACGGCGAGCAGGAGGAGCAGGGCGGGAGCTCGGTTGAGAAGCCGCATGGGGACCTCCGGGGTGGGGCGTGCGCTCCCGAGCGGGGTGGAGGCCGGGGGCGGCGCGCGTGGCGGCCAGGGGACGCATCGTCCCGAACAATATAGACGCGTCGTCCGTGCACCCGCCATGCCGCCGGTGCGGGGCCGAGGTCGGCTCCACGGCGGTGCGCGGCCGTTCGGCTCGCCCACCCGAACGTGACCGGAGTGCTCCCATGGAAAGACTCCGCATACCCTTGGCCCTCGCCCTGATCCTCGGCGTCGCGGGCGCGGGGCCGCTCCCGGGCCAGACGATCCGCGGCCTGCTCGTCGAGAAGGGGAGCGGCGACCCGGTCGGGGCGGCCTTCGTCGCCCTCCTCGATGCCGGTGGGCGGCAGGTCGCGGGCGCACTCTCCGACTCGGCGGGGCGCTACGTCGTACGAGCGCCGGCCCCGGGGCGCTACACCCTGCGCGTCGACCGGCTCGGGCTCCACAGCACGCGGTCGGAGGCGCTGGAGCTCGCGGCGGGCGACGTCGTCAGTCACCGCCTCGAGGTGCCGGTCGTGCCGATCGTGTTCGAGGGGATCGTCGCCGAATCGGAGCGCCGGTGCGTGATCCGCCCGGCCGAAGGGCTCGCGACCGCTCGAGCCTGGGACGAAGCCCGCAAGGCGCTCGCCGCCGCTTCCTGGCTCGAGTCGCAGCGGGTGGTCCGCTTCGAGACGATTCGTTACGAGCGCGAACTCGACGCCGACCGGCTCACCATCCTGCGGGAGACGACGACGCCGGTCGTCGGTTACGCGACTCACCCCTTCGTCAGCGTTCCGGCCGAGACGCTCGCGGCGAAGGGGTTCGCCCGTCCCATGCCGGACGGGAGCATCAACTTCTACGCACCCGATGCCGACGCCCTCCTCTCCGACGCCTTCCTCGACACGCACTGCATGCGCCTGGCCGAAGGGAAGGGCGAGAATGCGGGGTTGATCGGCGTCGCGTTCGAGCCGGTCCGCGGCAGGCGCGTCCCGGAGATCGCCGGCACCTTCTGGCTCGACCGACGCACCGCCGAGCTGCGTTCCCTCGAGTTCCGGTACGTGCACCTCCAACTGGACGTGCCGATGGATCGGATCGGCGGGCGGGTCGCGTTCGAGCGGCTCCCGACCGGCGCCTGGATCGTCCGGCGTTGGTGGATCCGGATGCCGTCGATGGTCGAGGATCACGCCGGCGCGTGGAACGACTACGCCTTCCGAGGGCGCCGGATGACGAGGATCCGGGAAGAGGGGGGCGAGGTCGTCCGGACCTCGACGGCCGGCGGCCGGTCATCGGACCGCGTGCCCCGGGCCGCCGTCGCCGGCACGGTCTTCGACAGCACCCGCGCCTCACCCCTCGTGGGGGCGAGGGTCTACCTCTCGGGGACGTCGTACGCCGCAGAGACCGATGCGGAAGGTCGCTACCGGATCGACGACCTCCCCGAGGGCGTCTACGCCATCGCCTTCTCGCACCCGCGGCTCGACTCGCTGCCGGCCCTTGCCCCGCCGTACGAGCTCGAGCTCCGGCGGGGCGAGACGACCGCCGCGGACCTTGCGGTCCCGCCCATCGAGCGGATCGCCGCCCTCGCCTGCCCGACGATCGAAGGGGGTCGCCCGCCGCACGGGGTCGACGGGGACGTGGCCTGGGGCGTCGTCACCGGGGTGGTGCGCGACGCCGCGACCGGCGAGCCCCTCGCCGGCGCCCGCGTCACCCTCTCCTGGAGCGAATGGGGCCTCCGGCTCGGAACGCCCGGCGGACCCGGAGTCCGCCGGGCGCCGGCCGCCGGGGAGCGGACCTACGTACGGGAACGCGCCTGGACCGCCGAGACGACCACCGACGTCGCCGGGCGCTACGCGGCCTGCCGGCTCCCCGTCGGCGTCACGGTCCGGGCGCGCGCCGCCGAGGGTCACCGGATCGGCGAGGCGGTGAGCTTCGAGATCCCCGAGGACGGCGCCGCGAGGGTCGACATCGACGTCGGCCGACGCCGCTGACGGCCCCCTCCGCCGGGGGCCGATCGGGTTGCCGCGCCGGCCGCGAATTGGTAAATTGGCCTCCCCATCCGACACGTTCGAAGGAGGACCGATGGACGATAGTGTGGCTCGGGACGCGAAGCGTTTGCTCCTGCGCTACGGCGCGCCCATCGCGGTGGTCGACCGTCTCTCCGACGACGAGCGGATCGCCGTGGCCCGCTCGCTGATTCGGGCGCCACTCGGCGACCGACCCGCCAAGCTGCGTGAGCTCCTCGAGGCCGGTGGCTGGTCGGCAGGCGACTGACCCGCTGCGCCCTGATCCCGAATTTCAACCCGCCCCGAGTGGGGCGGGTTTTTTTCATTTTCGCACGCGTCGAAGCCGGATGTCGGGGGGGATCGTCGCGGGGGATGCCTACCGGACCGGGAGCTGGAACCGCGGGCGCCCGCTTTCGGCCCTCAGCTCGACCGTCCGCTCGTGGTCCAGCACGATCTGGATCGGGACGGCGAGCCCGCCGGCGACGGGGCGGGGATCGAGTTCCGCCGGCTCGCCGTCGACCGAGGCGGCGACGAGTCTCGCGGCGGGGAGCACCGGCTCGAAGATCAAGCGCACCGGCACGCCGCCGAGCTCCTGGTCGAGCCGGAAGATGTGGCGGTCGCCCTCCCGGTGGTAGCGGACCGTAATCTCCGCATCGCCGAGGCGCAGCGCGCGCACCTCGAGGCGGTCCCACGCCGAAGGGAGTCGCGGCCGCAGCACGATCCGATGCCGCGTCGCATCCGGCTCGACGCCGAGGAGGCCGTGAACCACGCCGACGATCGCGGCCGCGGCCGCCTCTGCGGTCTCGAACGCCTCCGGGAGGGTCGGACTCGGGGGGGCGGCGGGAGGCAACGGGCCGACCGCCTGTGCCGGCGCCGAGCGCCCCGCCCCGAAACCGGCGAGCTCCGGGAAGATGAGCGCCATGGCGTCGACGACGCCGTGGGGGGCATCCGACGGAACTCCGCCCCGGACTTCGAGTTGCGCCGCGAGCTCGGTATCGCCGATGCTCTCGGCGGCGAGGGCGAGCTCGCGGAGCGCGGCCGCACGGAGCGGATCGGCGTCGGCCGCCTCCCCGGCGGGCTCCGCTTCCAACAGGTCGGCGCACATGGAGCGGACGCGGCCCCACATCGCCCGGACGGTGTGCAGCTCGCCGGTCCAGGTCAGGAACCGGGAGAGGAGGAGCAGGTAGAGGGACGTCGCCGCCGGCCCGCCCGGGATCGCCCCGGAGCTCCCCTGCAGGGCGCCGAGGCGGCGGACCGTCTCCCGCGCGGTATCGAAGTCGCCGGCGGCGAGGGCGCCGAGAGCGGCGCGGACCGCGACTTCGATGGCAAGCCGCGGGTCGACGGACGCGCCCCGCACGGTCGAGGGCGCCGCGGGGCCGGCCGGGCCACCCTGCGCCGGCGCGCCCACGGAACCGGGACCCGGAACGGGCGGAGCCGCGTCGAGCCGGACCTTCGACCACCCGAGCGCCTCGTCGAGCGACGCGTCGGGGGAGCGCACCGAGATCCACCGCTCCCGCACGCGGCGCGCGGCCGCGGCCCGGTCGCGGCCGAGGATCTCGGGGCGGAGCTCGGCGAGGATCGCGCGGAGGGCGACGTCGCCTCCGACCGACGCGGCGACCGCCAGCCTCACGGACCCGCCCGGCTCCAGATCCACCCGGACGCGGCACCGGACCGCGGGGTCCGCACCGGCCGGCGCCTCGGCGACCTCCCACGCCCCGGCCGCCCCGCCGACCACGATCGCCGCGGCGGGCCCGGCTTCCGGGTCCCCGGTCAGGAGCGCAGCGTCACCCCGGCGCCACCCCGCCGCCCCACCGCCCGGGAGAGGCTCGGCGGCCCAGGCGATCTCGAGTGTTGCACCCCCCGGCGCCGCCCACTCGAGGACGACCGCCGGCAGGTCGCGTGGCACGAGGAGCCGTTCGACCACCGGCCGCCCCGCGACCTCGAGGTGCCGCTCGACGCCGATCGGCGTCGCGACGAAATCGGTGGCCCGCGCACCCTCGACGCGGAGCGCCCCGACGATGGCGACCCCGTCGATCCGGATCTCGTCGATCCCGCGCGCCTCGCCTCCGGCCATTTCCGCGCGGCGACCGGTCACCGTGAAGGGCGCGTCGCCCGCGGCATCCCCGGTCCGGCGGAGCGGATCGTCGAACGACGGCAGCGGCGCATCCAGCGCCGGGAAGGACGGAGGGATCACCCGCGCCTCGTCCGGACCGACCGGAGCAGGTCCTGGAGCTGTGTGCGGCCGAACGGCTTCGAGAGCGACGGTCGACCGGACGTCTTCAGGAAGCTCCGGATCTCGTCCGTGAGGCTGTCGCCCGTCATGAAGACCATGGCCTCCGCCGCACGCGGCGCCTGGAGCTGCAATCGCTCGTACAACTCGCGGCCGCTCGTCCCGGGAATGCGGATGTCGCAGAGGATGAGGTCGAACTCCTGCGCCTTCGCCTGCGCCAATCCCTCCTCCCCCGTCAGCGCCGAGGTCACCTCGCACCCCAGGTACAGCAGCACTCGCCGAAGCGCGCGCTGGAGCTCGGCCTCGTCGTCGATCACCAGGACGCGCAGCCCCCGCGGCGTCGTACGGAGCGCGGACCCCGGCGCCGCCGCGGCGCCATCCCCGTCGACGCCGGTCGCGTTGGCGGCGGACCTCGGCCGGGCAGGGAGCCGGAACCGGAAACGCGCGCCGCCCATCGGCACGTTCCCCCCTTCGACCGTGCCGCCGTGGGCCGTGATGATCTCCTTGATGATCGACAGGCCGAGCCCCGTGCCCTCGCCCATCGGCTTGGTCGTGACGAAAGGCTCGAAGATCCGGTCGAGCATCGCCGGCGCGATCCCGGGGCCGGTGTCCTCGACCTCGACGACGACCCACGGCCCGTCGCCCGCCTCCGCACTCGCCCGGATCGTGATCCGGCGTTCGCCCTGGATCGACTCCAACGCCTGCGCGGCGTTCTCCACCAGATTCAGGAGGACCCGCCGCAGCGCCTGCGGATCACCCTGGATCGTGGGGAGCGACGGCGCCAGGTCGAGCTCCACGTGGATCCCCGAGGCGTCGAGCCGCCTCCCGAGGTCGGCGACCACGGCGCGGATCAACTCCTCGATCGCGACCTCCCGGGGCTCGATCCCGCCCTGATGCACGAAGAGCAGGAGGTCGCGGACGACCGCCGCCGCGTGCTCGAGCTCCCGGCTCAGCGCCCGCACCTGCTCGATCGCAGGGCAGGGGAGCGGCTCGATGTCCAGGCTCTCGGCGATCAACCGCGCCGTCGTGAGCGGGTTGTTCAGCTCGTGGGCGACCCGGGCGACCAGCCGGCCGAGCGCCGAGAGCTTCTCCGCCTGGACGAGCTGCTCGTTCGACCGCCGCGCCGCCTCGTAGAGCTGCGCATTGCGGACCGCGACCGCCGCCTGGTCGCCGAGCGCGCGGAGTAGCGCCGGATCCCACGGCCACTCCTCCGGGAGCTGGTTGAACGCGACGTTCAGGACGCCGATCACCCTGTCGTCGACCCGGAGCGGCACGATGATCACGTCCCGCACGAAGATCCGCTCCTTGACCACCTCCGGGATCAGCGGCGAGGCGTGGAGATCGAGGATCACCAGGGGATCCTTGCGGTCGTCGAACGCCGCGATCACCTCCTCGCTCGGCCGGAATTGGAATCCGACGGGGATCAGCGACCCGGGAGGCGGCGAGGCGTGCGCGACGAACTCCACCACATCGCCCCGGCGCAGCAGGATGCTGACGCCCGTGGCCGAGGTCAGCGCACGGGCCTCGTTCGCGATCCGGCGCAAGACCTCCGAAAGGTCGAGCGTCTCGGTGAGCGCGCGCGCGATCGCGGCGAAGGTCGTGACCGGGTTCGGTGTCCGGGCCAAGGGGTGGGCGCTCATCCGACCCCCTCGGGTCTGCCGCGCACGCGGTCGGCGCCGGCGCCGGGCATCGCCGGAGCGACGCCGATGAAGGGACCTGGGCTGCGTCGGTTCACGAACTTACGACGGCCTCGAGCCGGGTTCGGTTCGGGTCGGTGGTTGGGGCGGGCAGCGTTCGTATGAGGGTGAAACTAGACGGGGACACGCCGATTGTCCAGCGGTACCGGCACCCGTACCGCCGGTAGGCGGGCCGGGGAAAAGAGAGCGGGCCGGCTCTCGCCGGCCCGCTCCCGCGACGCCGCCCGTCCGGCGAGCGTCGCTCCCATGGGCGTCGAGGATTACAGCCCCAGCCGGATCGAGTACCCGACCAGCACCGAGATCGCGCGGTTCTTGACGTCCATGTCCTCGACATCGAAGACGTCGCTCAGGCCGAGCCCGTAGCGCGCCTCGACCGAGAACGTCCCGCGGCCGACCGCGAAGCTGCCGCCCGCACCGAAGACGGCGCTCAGGTCCGTGCTCTTGGTGTCGATGAAATCGCCCACGCCGCAGTCGACATCGACCGAGATGCCCTCGTCCTCACCGCTGATCGAGCACCCCGCCGAGATGCCGAGGACCGGACCGGCGTAGAGGAAAGGCTTGAACCCGGTCGCACCGACGAGCATCGGCGAGACCTTCAGCAGGACCGGGATCTCGACGTACGAGAGCTTCATCGTGGCTTCGCCGTCCTCGGATTGCAGCTTCGCGCCCTTCTGCGAGAAGAGCACCTCCGGCTGGATCGAGAAGAACCCGCCGGTCGAGACGTTCAGGAACGCACCGACCGCGAAGCCGCTCCGGTTGCTCACATCCTCGATGTCATCGCCGCTGAGCTTGGCGAAGTTGACGCCGCCCTTCAGGCCGAGGTCGATGCCCTGCCCGAAGGCCGGGGTCGCCGCGAACGCGCTCGCGCCGGCGAGCGAAAGAACGATGGCGAACTTCTTCATGGTCATGCCTCTCGTGATGGGGGTCGCCCGCCGCAATCGCGGGCCAGCGGAGGCCGCGTCCCTGCGGCACCCCGGTCCTCCCCACCGATGGGGAGGGTGGGCCAAGGTAGGCGGGCGCCTCGGGGGTCGCAAGCAATTCGTGACGAAGTGCGCGTTCCGCCGCATCACACCGTCGATCTCGGGGGCAGGCCGCACGCGGGAACCCGATCGCGCCCGCGGTTTCGGGGGCGCCGGAACCGGTCGGGATTGCGGGAGTCGCGAAAAAATTACCGGGCCTGAAGGACCGCCGGCTCCGCCTCGGCACCCGGGCCGACGGTCGCCCACAGGAGGGGTGCGCGCAAGTCGATGGATTCGTTACATTTCCGAGGACCGCCGCGCCGGCGGTCGCCTCCGATCCCCGAAGCCGGTCAGTTCAACCGAGGCACCCATGAGCATTCCCCGCCCCTCCGACGCGTCGGCTCCGAGGATCGCCCCTCGCGCGCGGCGCCACACGGTGGCCGCCGCCCTTGCCCTCGTCGCCCTCCTCGCCGCGGCGGGCGACCTCGCCGCGCAGGCCGTCGAGCCCCGCGGCCAATGGTTCCCCGACCGGCGAGCCTTCCCGCCGCTCCTCGCCGACCCTCGCGAGGTGCAGCTCGCGACGGGGCTCGCCTGGACAAACCTCTTCCGCCCCGACGCCGGCGCCGCCGAACGGCCGCAATTCGCCTTCGACGACCCCGAGGACATGCGGCGCGACCTGCACGGCACGGTCGCCCTCGGCACGACCCTCCCCCTCTGGGGCACGGAGCCGTGGCCCGAGGGCGGGATCGTCGTCGCCGCACAGGCCGGCGTCTTCGCCCGGTTCCGCGTCGAGGAGCCGAGCCGCGACTACGCCGCCTCCGACTGGATGGTCGCCCTCCCCATCGAGATCGAGCGCAACCCCTTCGCCGCACGGCTCCGGATCGTCCACAGGAGCTCCCACCTCGGAGACGAGGTCATCGAGGACATCGGCGTCCGGCGCATCGAGTTCGGCCACGAGGCCCTCGAGCTCCTCCTCGCCCGACGCCTCGGCAACGGCAGGGTCTACGGCGGCGGCGCTTGGATCTTCCGGTCCAACACCGAGCACGAGCGGCTCCTCGCCGGCCGCGGGATCCGCGACGACGCCGCCCTCCAGCTCGGGATCGACGGGACCTGGGTCTCCTGGGCCGACGGCCGCCTCGGCCTCCTCGCCGGCGTGGACTGGCAGAGCGCACAGCGCACCGGTTGGCGCGATCAGTTCTCCGCCATCGCCGGGATCGCCGCACGGGGCCCCGCCGGCGGGCTGCGCCTCGTCATCCGCTACTTCGACGGCCCTTCCAGCGTCGGCGAGTTCTTCCTCACCCACGAGTCGTTCTGGAGTATCGAGCTCGTCGCCGAGCGCTGACCCCGTCGCTCCCGGTTTTATGCAAGGAGTTTCCGATCCGGATGCTCCTTTCTCGTTTGCCTCGCGTCTCCGAAGCCGGCCATGGCCGCATCGGTGCGGCGCAACCATCGGTCCCGCCATCGCTTGCGCCGATCGTGCCGGGTGGCGGGGCTCCGCTCGCCCGGCGCCCGGCCCCACGGCCCGCCTCTTGCCCCGCGACCGCGACCCGACCTCGCTCCGCATGGGCGCCTTCCTCCACGACGTCGGCAAGACCGCCATCCCGGCCGAGATCCTCAACAAGCCCGGGAAGCTGACCCCCGAGGAGTGGCGCCTCATGCAGAGCCACACCACCGTCGGCGACGAGATCGTCACCGAGCTCGACTTCCCCTGGGACATCCGCCCGATCGTGCGCAACCACCACGAGCACTGGGACGGCAGCGGCTACCCCGACGGCCTCGCGGGCGAGGAGATCCCGCTGACCGCCCGGATCCTCTGCATCGCCGAGATCTCCACCGACCCGCGGGTCATCCCGTTCCGGCGCGCCGCTCTCGCCTGATCCTTCCTCGGTCCGCCACGAGGGGGTGATGGGGTGAGAGGGTGAACCCCCGCACGCCTTGTCCCCACCCGCGCGCCGCCCCACCTTTGGAACGGATCAGGGACTCCGCGGTCTCGCCCGTAGCCCCGCGGCCGCGACCGCCGACCACCGCCACCCTCCGCCGAGGCCCGATGCCGCACTACCGGACCGTCATCTTCGACTGCGACTCGACCCTCTCCACCCTCGAGGGGATCGAGGAGCTCGCCGCCGAACACCGCGCCGAGGTCGCCGCCCTGACCGACGCCGCGATGCGCGGCGCCATCCCCCTCGAGGAGGTCTACGGCCGCCGCCTCGCCCTCGCCTCCCCCACCCGCGACCAGGTCGAGGCCCTCGGCCGCCGGTACATCGAAGCCCTCGTCCCCGACGCCCGCGAGACCGTCGCCGCGCTCCGCGCCGAGGGGATCGACGTCCGCATCCTCTCCGGCGGGCTCCTCCCCGCCATACGGATCCTCGCCCGCCACCTCGGCCTCGACGACGACGCCGTCGCCGCCGTCGACCTCTACTTCGACGCCGAGGGGCGCTACACTGGCTACGATGCCGGCTCGCCCCTCGCCTATGCCGGCGGGAAGCGCGTCATGATCGAACGATGGGCCCCCGGGCTCCGCCGCCCCATCCTCCTCGTCGGCGACGGCGCGACCGACCTCGAGGCCAAACCCGTCGTCGATGCCTTCGTCGCCTTCGCCGGCGTCGTCGAACGGCCCGCCGTCGTCCAGGCCGCCGACATCGTCGTCCGTACCCGCTCCCTGGCCCCGATCCTGCCCATCGCCCTCGGTGGCTCGCCGCCGCGGAACTCTGCGGCTCTCGAAGTGTTCTCGCGGGGTAGGTCATCCATCGACGACCCTGACGACGAACCCGCGAAACCGGAGTGACGATGCCCGATACACCGCCGTTCGGACGCTTCTTCCTCCCCGGACCCACCGAGGTCCTGCCGGAGATCCTCCAGGCCCAGGTCGGCCCGATGGTCGGCCACCGCGCCAAGGAGATGGAAGACCTGATCGCTCGGATCCAGCCGGGGCTCCGAGCGATCTTCCGTACCGAGCGCCCCGTCTACATCGCCGCCTCCTCGGCGACCGGCTTCATGGAGGGCGCGGTCCGCAACGGCGCCCGCCGCCGCGTGCTGAGCCTGGTCAACGGCGCTTTCAGCGAGCGGTTCCACAGGATCGCGCGCGCCACGGGGCTCGAAGCCGACGCCCTCGAGGTCGAGTGGGGGCTGCCCAACACCCCGGACCAGCTCGCCGACGCGCTGAAGAAGAAGGAGTACGACGCCGTCACCGTCGTCCACTCCGAGACCTCGACCGGCGTGCTCAACCCGATCCGCGAGCTCGCCGAGGTCGCCCACGCCGCCGGCGATGTCGCGATCCTCGTCGACGCGGTGACGAGCATGGGCGGCTCTCGCGTCGAGACCGACGCCTGGGGGCTCGACTTCGTCCTGACCGGCTCGCAGAAATGCCTCGCCCTCCCGCCCGGCATCGCCCTCGGCGTCGCCCAGGAGAGCCTCCTCGCCCGCGCCGAGGCGAAGCCCGATCGCGGTGTCTACTTCGATTTCGTCGAGTTCGAGAAGAACATCCGGAAGAACCAGACGCCCAACACCCCGGCCGTCTCCCTCATCTACGCCCTCGCCGCCCAGGTCGCGCGGATCGGGCGGGAGACGATCGAGGCGCGCTGGGACCGGCACACCGCGATGGCCGAACGGACCTGGGCCTGGGTCGACGAGATGCGCGACCGTGGCATTGCCCTCGAGGTCGTCGCCCCCGAGGGGTACCGCTCCCCCGCCGTCACCTGCATCCGCCTCCCCGCCGGGACCACGGGGCCCGACGTCGTCCGCGCCCTCAAGGCGAGGGGGTACACGGTCGCGCCCGGTTACGGCAAGGCCAAGGAGGAGATGATCCGCATCGGCCACATGGGGGACCACACCGTCGCCGAGCTCGAGGAGCTCCTCGGCGTCCTCGAGGAGGTGCTCCGCCGATGAGCCGGTACCGCATCCTGATCGCCGACGCGATCAACCCCGAGGGGCTCGCCCCCCTCACCGCCGACGGCGCCTTCGAGATCGTCGAGCGGACCGGGCTCAAGGGCGAGGAGCTCGCCCGCGCCCTCGCCGATTTCGACGCCGTCATCGTCCGCAGCGGCACGCGCATCACCCGCGACTCCCTCGCCTACGCCGACCGGCTCCGCGTCATCGGCCGCGCCGGCGTCGGCGTCGACAACATCGACGTCGCCGCCGCGACCGAGCGAGGGATCGCCGTCCTCAACGCGCCTTCGGGGAACACGATCTCCGCCGCCGAGCTGACGATGGCGATCCTCCTCGCCCTCGTCCGCCGCGTCCCCGCCGCCGATCGGTCGATGAAGCGCGGCGAGTGGGACCGCAAGTCCTTCAACGGGATCGAGCTCTACGGCAAGGTACTCGGCCTCATCGGCGCCGGGAGGATCGGCGGCGAGGTCGCCCGCCGCGCCCGCGGCTTCGGGATGACCGTCGTCGCCTACGACCCCTTCCTCTCCGAGGACCGCGCCCGCGCCCTCAAGATCGAGCTCGCCTCCCTGGACGACGTGCTCCGCAGCGCCGACGTCCTCTCGATCCACACCCCGCTCACCGACGCGACGCGCAACCTCATCGACGCCGCCGCGCTCGCGAAGCTCAAGCCGGGCGCCTACCTCGTCAACGCGGCGAGGGGCGGTGTGGTCGACGAGGTCGCGCTCTACCAGGCCCTCGTCGACGGCCGCCTCGCCGGCGCCGCCCTCGACGTCTTCGAGACCGAGCCCCTCCCGGCCGACCACCCGCTCCGGTCCCTCGACAACGTCGTCCTCACGCCCCACCTCGGCGCCGCGACCGAGGAGGCCCAGCAGAACGTCGCCGTCGAGATCGCCGAGGCCGTCCGCGCCGCGCTCCTCGAGAACGACTTCTCCCGCGCCGTCAACGCTCCCGCGATCGGCGGCGAGGAGATGCGCCGGCTCCGCCCCCTCATCGACCTCGCCGAACGCCTCGGCACCCTCGCCGGCGCCCTAACCGACGGCGGGATCGAGAAGGTCGAGATCCGATACGCCGGCAACGCCGACGACGCGCTCCCGCCCCTCACCGCCGGGGTCCTCATCGGGCTCCTCTCCGGCGTCCTCGGCCGGGGCGCCGTCAACTTCGTCAACGCCGTGCACCTCGCCGAGTCCCGCGGGATCGAGGTCGGCCGGGTCCGCACCGCTCCTCACCGCGACTACGGCGAGTACATCGAGGTCCGCCTCTCCGGCGGCGACCGAGAAACCTGCGTCGGAGGCGCGCTCCTCGCCGAGGGGTTCCCACGCGTCGTCCGCATCGATAATTTCCGCGTCGACGTCGTGCCCAGCGGCGCCCTCGTCGTCCTCCGCAACCGCGACGTTCCGGGCGTCATCGGCCGCGTCGGCACCATCCTCGGCGATGCCGGGATCAACATCGGCGAGTACCACCAGGCCCGCCTCGAGGCCGGCGGCGCCGCCCTCGCCGCCATTACCGTCGATGCCCGCCTCGACGACGACGTCGTCCAGGCCCTCGCCCGGATCCCCGAGGTCCACGAGGTCCGGCAGGTGCGGCTCGATTGAACGAACGATCGGGGCGGGTCGGTCGGTCCGCCCCCCAACATTGCGGGAGCGCCAACGTGGAGCAGGAACTCAGGAGAGCCGCGACCGTCGTCGTCGTCCTCGGCGACTACGAATGGGAGTTCGACAACGCCCTCGTCGCCGTCGGCAAGCGGACCGTCGAGATCTGGCACGAGGACGACGAGGGCCGGCGACGCCACGTCGCCACCACCCCCCTCGCCGCCACCTTCATCGCCTGGGAAGGCCTCGAGGAGTTCATTTTCGAGGAAGAAGACGACGACTACGACCACGAGCACGACCACGACGCGTAGCGCCCGGAGGGTCGTGAACGAAACGGCGCCGGCCGCGCGATCCTTGCGCGGCCGGCGCCGTGCACGTTCGCCTTCCCCCTACGCCCCCTCCCCGCCCGCCTCGACCGGCGGTCGCTCCGCCCGCGTCCTGCGGGGCCGGATCGTCCCGATGCGGGGCAGCGCCACGCGCTCGCGCGGCTGCGCGCGCAGCCACCCGCCATGGACGGCCCGCGGCTCCTCGACGAGGACGAACGCCTCCGGGTCCCAGCGGTCGACCTCGGCCAGGATCGTCGGGATCTGCCGACGCTTGGCCACCGTGTCGACGATCTCGACCACGCCATCGCGGCCCTGGCCGGCGATCTCCGTGACGCCGAACCCCTTCTCCCGCAACGCCTCCGCCAGCTCGACCCCGCCGTGTCGCGAGATCACCCGCACGACCGCCAGGCCGAAGGCCAGTTTCGCCTCCAGCCAGAGCCCGACGACGTTCCCGGTGGCGAAGCCGCCGGCGTATCCGAGGAGGTGCAGTGGACTGTTCAGGTTCCGGATCGCGTTGCCCACCGCGAAGATCCAGAGCAGGACCTCGAAGAAGCCGATGATCGGCACCGCGATGCGGGCGTTGCGCACCGCGAGGAGCGTCCGGAGCAGGGCGAGGGAGACGTCCATGATCCGGAGCACGAAGATGATCAGCGGCCCCCACGGGCCGGCGAAGAGCGCGTCCACCGTGATCCTTCGGTTGCGAGACCCCCGCCGGCGGCGGCCGGGCGGGAACATGTGTTGAAACCGAAAGATACACAAACTTGGCGGAAAGGTGGAGCGGGGATCGATCGGGCGCATCGACCCATGGGCCCGGGGCGGGTCCGCCCCCATCGCCCTCGCGCAACCTCGAAGTGACGGGCGCCCGGCCGGGTGTTGTCGGCGGTCGCGTCGCACGCCACATTTCCAAGGCGACGCCGGCGGGCCGCGCCCCCGGCCGTCGCCTGCGCCCGCTCCCTGGACACGACCGAGGTTTCACGAAGATGCGACACCTTCTCCGGGCGGCGGCCCTCGCCGCCCTCGCGCTGCACCCCGCCACGCCGGCTCTCGCCCAGTCGGGGTCGGGCGGGAAGAACAAGGCCGAGCACCTCGACAAGCCCTACGTCGTCATGATCTCGTTCGACGGGTTCCGTCACGACTACGTGGACCGCGTCGAGACCCCGAACTTCGACCGCGTCGCCCGCGCCGGCGTCCGCGCCGACGGGCTGATCCCGATCTTCCCGTCGAAGACCTTCCCCAACCACTACGCGATCGCCACGGGGATGTACGCGGAGAACCACGGGCTGATCGACAACTCCTTCTGGGACCCGGAGTTCCAGGCCCGCTACGCCCTCGGCGACCGCGCCACGGTCGAGGACGGGCGCTGGTACGGCGGCGAGCCGATCTGGGTCACCGCCGAGACCCAGGGGATAGTCGCGGCCACCTACTTCTTCGTCGGCAGCGAGGCGCCGGTCTCGGGCGTCCGGCCGTCGTACTACCACATCTACGACGCGAGCATCCCCAACGAGGCGAGGGTCGACCAGGTGATCGAGTGGCTCCGGCTCCCCGAGGCCGAGCGGCCGCACCTCGTCATGCTCTACTTCTCCGACGTCGACAACGCCGGGCACACGCACGGCCCCGATGCGGCGGAGGTCGACGAGGCGGTCCGCGCCGTCGACCGCGCCCTCGGCCGCCTCCTCGACGGGATCGAGAGCCTCCCGATCCGGGACCGGATCCACGTGATCCTCGTGTCGGACCACGGGATGGCCGCCCTCGACACCGCACGCGCCGAGCGGCTCGACGCCTTCGTCGACCTCGAGGGCGTCCGGATCTTCGGCAACGGCCCCTACGCGACCCTCTGGGTCGGCGACTCCGCACGGGTCGAGGCGATCCGCGCCGCCCTTGCCGCCGGGCTGAAGCACGCCCGCGTCTACAGGCGGGACGAGATCCCCGAGCGGTACCGCTACAAGGGGAGCCGCCGCGTCGGCGATCTCCTCGTCCTCGCCGAACCGGGGTGGCAGGTCTACGCGAGCAACGGGCGCGCCTGGAGCGGCGGCACCCACGGCTACGACCCGGTCTCGCCGCTCATGCACGGGATCTTCTTCGCCATGGGTCCGTCGATCCGGGCCGGCGTGAGGATCCCGGCGTTCGAGAACGTCCACGTCTACCCGCTCGTCGCCCACCTCCTCGGGCTCCGGCCGAACCCCGCGGTCGACGGGCGGCTCGACGTGCTGCGCCCCATCCTCCGCTGAGGCGATGCGCGACGGCGCCGACGACCTGGCCCTCGTCCTCACCGGCGGCGGCGCCCGCGCCGCCTACCAGGCCGGGCTCCTCGCGGGGATCGCGGAACGCTTCCCCGACCTCGCGATCCCGATCCTCACCGGCGTCTCCGCCGGGGCGATCAACGCCGCCCACCTCGCGGCGCACCCCGGCGGCTTCAAGTCGGCCGTCGACGACCTCGTCCGACTCTGGAGCGGGCTCACCGTCGACCAGGTCTTCCGCGTCGGACCGGGCTCGCTCGGGCGCAACGTCGTCCGGTGGGGCACCCGGCTCCTCTCCGGCGGCTCGCCGGGCGCGCCCCAGGTCCGCGGCCTCGTCGACACCTCGCCCCTCCGCCGCTTCCTCGAGATCGTCCTCGACGCACGCGACGGGAGGCCGATCCCCGGGATCCGCGAGAACCTCGAGCGCGGCGGCCTCAAGGCCGTCGCCGTCGTGACGACCAGCTACACGACCGGCCAGACCGTCGTCTGGGTCCAGGGTCGAGAGATCCGCCTCTGGACCCGGCCCCAGCGCCGGAGCGCCCACGCCGAGCTGACCATCGACCACGTCATGGCCTCCGCCGCGCTCCCCCTCTTCTTCCCCGCGGTCCAGATCGGGAACGCCTGGTACGGCGACGGCGGGATCCGCCTCGCCGCGCCCCTCTCCCCCGCACTCCACCTCGGGGCTTCCCGGATCCTCGCGATCTCGACCCGCTACGACCGGTCCGGCGCCGAAGCCGACACCCCCGCCATCGCCGGCTACCCGCCGCCGGCCCAGGTGCTCGGCGTGCTCCTGAACGCGATCTTCCTCGATCTGATCGACCAGGACGCCCTCCGGCTCGAGCGGCTCAACCGCCTCCTCGAGCGCCTCCCCGAAGACCAACGCGACGGGATGCGCATCGTCGAGCTCATGGTGCTCCGCCCCTCGGTCGACCTCGGCCGCCTCGCCCGCGAATTCGAGCCGCGGCTCCCCCGTGCCTTCCGGTTCCTGACCCGCGGTCTCGGGACCCGCGAGACCTCCAGCCCCGACGCCCTCGCCATGGTCATGTTCCAGCCCGACTACCTCCAGCGGGTCATCGAGGTCGGCCGCGCCGATGCCGAGGCCCGCGCCGACGAGATCGCCGCCTTCCTCGCCCCGGACCGCGTCGTTCACGCCGGGGGCGTGAGGTAGCGCCGTACGCCCCCGCCGCCGCTGGACTCCGCTCCGCATACCCGGCTAACTTCCGGACGACGATGGCGCACGGGGACGACCCCGTGCCTCGGGCTCGAACGTGGGGACGACCCCACACCGGGTCTTGGAGATTTCCATTGGCGTGGGGCATTCTCTTCCTCGCCGGCCTCCTCGAGGTCGGCTGGGCGGTGGGACTCAAGTACACGGAAGGGTTCACGCGGCTCGGTCCGACGCTCGCGACCGCGGCCTCGCTCATCGGGAGCATGATGCTCCTCGGCATCGCCGTCCGGACGCTCCCCCTGGGGACCGCCTACGCCGTCTGGACGGGGATCGGCACCATCGGGACGACGATCCTCGGGATCGTCCTCTTCGACGAGCCCGCCACGATCGTGCGCCTGCTCTGCATCGCCCTCATCGTGGCGGGGATCGTCGGGCTCCGGTTCGCTTCCTCGGCGTAGGGCGGCTCCGCCGGCGACGCGAAGGGGTCGGAAGGGCGGTCACCCCTTCGGTGCGGGCCGGCGAGGCGGCAGCGTCGTGTCCCAGTTGAGGACGCCGTAGCGGCGAAGGATCTCGAGCGTCGGCTCGAGGGGGAGCGCCTCGACGGTGGCGCGGTGGCCTTGGACCGTCGTCGCGCGAAAGAGGGAGTTGTAGATCGCCTCCTCGGTCGCCTCGGCCACGGCCTGGAAGAGCGGGGACATCGCGTCGTTCGGGAGATCCGTGATGGCGCGTGGCGCCTCGCCGGGGGCGCGGCGGACCGACTCCGCGGTCGAGAAGGCGATGACGTAGTCGCCGGAGCCGTTCGTCATGCTCGACCCGGTCCGGGCGAGCCCGACGATCGCGCGGGCGGCGAGGCGCTCGAGGTTGCGGGAGTCGAGCGGCGCGTCCGTCGCCACGACGATCATGATGCTCCCGTCGGCGGTGAAGCCGGCCGCGTCCCGGTCGAGGGGGGGACGCCCGCCATCGGCGGTCCGGCGCGGTTCCGCGGCCGCCCCGCCCCGGGCCTCCACCCCGGTGACCCGCTCCAGCTCGCGCTGGAAGGCGAAGCGCCCCAGCTCCCTGCCGACGGGCGCGCCGTTGATCGTGAGCACGCCCCCGTAGTTGCTCTGCACCAGCACCCCGACGGTGTAGCCGCCGAGGGCATCGGGGAGCCGGCGGGAGCTCGTCCCGATCCCGCCCTTCCACCCGAAGGCGACGGTGCCCGCGCCCGCGCCCACGGAGCCCTCCTCGACCGGCCCGCCCGTCGCCGACTCCAGCGCCCGGACCACGTGCTCCGGGCGGATCGGGCGGGCCCGGATGTCGTTCAACGTCCCGTCGTTCGTCTCCCCCACCACCGGGTTGATCGACCGGACATTCTCCATCCCTGGCTGGTGCAGGAGCCAGTCGACCATCGCATCGGCCGCCTTCCAGACGCAGAGCGTGCAGGTCAGGAGGATCGGCGTCTCCAGCTCGCCGAGCTCCCGGAGCTGCGTCACGCCGAGGAGCTTGCCGAAGCCGTTGCCGACGTGGAGCGCCGCCGGGACCCGCTCGAGGAAGGGGTTGCCGCCGTGCGGGAGGATCGCCGTCACCCCCGTCCGCACCGAGTCGCCCTCCGTGATCGTGACCTGCCCCACCCGCACGCCGGGGACGTCGGTGATCGCGTTGTGGGGGCCGACCGGCAGGATCCCGACCACCACGCCCGCCTCGCGGGCGCGCGGCCGCTCGGGCGCGCTCTGACTCATGACGGGTGCCGTCCAGGCAAGGAGGAGGAGCAGTGCGAACGAGTGCTTGACCATGGTTCCTCGTGGAATCGATCGTGGGAGTCGGGCCGCGCGGCCCCGCGACGGGGCGGGGCGACGCTCCCCGCCGCCCGGGCGAAGGTCCCGGCTCGGGAGACCCGGCCTCACTTCGCCGCCGACGCCAGCCGCTCGACGAGCGCGGTGAGCCGCGGGATCGGCACCTCCATCGGGCAGGCGAGGGCGCAGTCGCCGCAGCGCGCGCACGCCGGCGCATCCAGCAGCGCCGGTCGGTCGATCGACCGCGACGGCCCGACGACGAAGGTCCACGCCTCCGCCCACGCGTCCCGCGGCGCCTCGCGCAGCGACGGGCAGGCCAGCGTGCAGAGGCCGCAGCCGATGCACGCCATGAACGACGGGAACGCCTCGCGCTCCCCGGCCTCGAGCGGCACGTACCCTTCTCGGACGACGGCGCCCAGGAACCTCGCCTCGTCCCGACCCCGCCGGAACGGCCGCAGCGGCAGCCGGAGCAGGTGCAGCGCGAAACGGTAGCCCAGGTTCGCCCAGGCGAAGGCCCGGCCCCTCATCCCGCCGCCTCTCCCGCCCGCACCCCTTCTTTCGCCGCCGCGCCGAGCCCCGGCTCCGAGCCGCTCCGCCCCGCCCGCACCGTCCCCGCCACGTAGACGTTCTCGTAGACGACGTCGCCCCGGCCGTCCACCGGCCGGCCCTGAGCGTCCGTCTCGACCCCCGCCCTCAGGAGCGGCTGCGGGAGAGACCGGTCGGCGTGCGTGAGCGCCAACGCGTCGAACGCCTCGACCGGCGGACCGACGTGGTCGACGCGGACCGGACACCCGAGCGCGGCCTCGCGGATCGTTCCCTCCACCACGATCCCCCCGCCCAGGTACTTCCCGGTCGCCAGGACGTACGCCGCCGCTTCCAGGCGAAGCGCCTCGGCGTCGCCACGGGTCGGACGCACCCCCACGGCGACGACCCGCCGACCCTCCACCTCCCGCTCCACGACCCGCCCCTGCACCACTTCGACCCCCGCGGTCGCCAGACCGGCGAGGAGCGCGCGATCGAGCCGCCAGCCGGGGAGCGACGGCGGCACCCCGAGCGCCTCGCCCACCGGAACACCGGCCGCCTCGCCGAGGGCGGCCAGCACCGCGGCCGACCGCTCGAGCCCCGCCACCGCCGGCACGATCACGCGCGTCGCCCCCGACACCCGCACCGCCTCCGCCAACGCATCGGCCAGTGGCGATGGGTCGCGGTCCAGCGCCGCCGCCAGAGCCACGGGCGACCACCCCGCAGCCGGCGTCCCCGACCCGGCGGCGACGACCGCCGCCTCCAGCCGCACCCCCGCCGCCTCCCCCCACAACCTCGCGAGCGCCGCCGCGTCGAACCCCGGCAGCCCCACGATCCCGCACACCAACGCGCCCTCGACCGGAACCGCCCGGCACTGCGCCGGCGCCGCATGGTCCGCGGGGACCAACTCCCCGCGAGGGTGGGGCAGGGCCCCGGCGGGCCGCTCGTGCGGAACCCCGCCCTCGGCGAGCGCCTCCCCGACCTCCACCGGGAGCGGGCCACGCCACGCACCCGCCGACAGCGCCGTCGCCCCCGGCCCTCCCCGCACCACCGCCACCCGCCGACCCCGGCGCGCCGCCGCCAGCGCCGCCGCCGCCCCGGCGATCCCGCCGCCGAGCACCAGGAGATCGTACCCGTCGTTCACACCCGCAGAGTAGCGCAAACCCCGTGACGGGGCAACGTATCCCCCGGGGGGTGGCAGAATCGCACAAACGGGTGCATATTAATGTACTGCAACGACTACAGATGCGTCTCGCCGGACGTCGACGGCCGGCCGGCGGGCGATGGCCGCACCTCCTCGCGGGAAGAGAAAGATGCCCGTGCGCTTGCATGAACACGCCACCGCCACCCCCGCGGCCCCGGCCGGCGGCGACGCGATCCGGCGTCGCTTCGCCCGGGTCTCCATCGCGGCGGCGGTTTACTCCTACCTCCTCGTCGTCTTCGGTGGAATCGTCCGCATCACCGGCTCCGGGCTGGGGTGCGGCGACGACTGGCCGCTCTGCAACGGCCACATCCTCCCGCCCTGGGACCTCGCGACCTGGATCGAGTGGACCCACCGCCTCCTCGCGGCAGGCCTCGTCGTTCCGATCGCACTCGTCGCCCTCGCCGCCATTCGCCACCGCGATTGGCCCGGGATCAGCGGACCCCGCGGCGCAGGCCGACCGGCCCTCGCCGCCATCGCGCTCCTCGTCGTGCAGGTCCTGCTCGGCGCCCTGACCGTCAAGCTCGACCTCCCCGCCGGCGTGACCTCGCTCCACTTCATCAACGCCCTCCTCCTCATCGCGGCGCTCCTCGTCGCGGGGGTCCGGGCGGGCGGGCCGAAGGACACGACCGTCGACAGGGATGCCGCGAGGCGCTTCGCCCGCTCGGCGACGGGAGCCGTCGTCCTCGGCTTCCTCACCATCTCCTTCGGCGCCTTCACGGCGAACACCGGCCTCGTCGGCGCACAGACCGCCCCGAGCGGCGCCGCATGGGCTTGCCAGGGGTTCCCCCTCTGCAACGGCGCCTGGATCCCGGCCGGCGAGTCGTTCGTCCACATCCACTGGACCCACCGGCTCCTCGCCTTCCTCCTTCTCTTCCACGTGATCGGCGCGACCATCTCCGCGATCCGCCGCGGCGCACCGCGAGGCATCGCCCTCGCCGCCCTGGCGAGCCTCGCCCTCGTCGTCGCACAGATCACCGTCGCCGCGGGGCTCGTCCTCATGCACCTCCCCGCGAGCATGCGCGTGCTCCACCTCGTCGTCGGCGCCGCGCTCTGGATGGCCCTCGTCGTTTGGGGCACCCGCGCAAGGCGGTCGGCGGCATCGACTTGACCGGAGCCGCATCGAGTGCTAAGCTGACGCATTTCGGCAAGACCCGGCTTGATTGCAGGATCGAGAGAGGAGTGAATGTCCTTCCTTAGCCGAACGCTTCCACGCACGCTGGCGGTCGCGTCGATCGCCATGCTGGCCGCGCTCTGGGCAGGTTGCGCGGGCGACTACCCGCAGTCGACCTTCAGTCCGGTCACCGAGCTCGGCGTCAGGATCAACGAGCTGTTCGCGAGCCTCTTCTGGTGGACGATGCTCGTCCTCGTCATCGTCTTCGTGCTGCTCGTCTACATCCTGATCCGATTCCGCAGCCGTCCCGGCGTCGAGCCGAAGAAGTTCTACGGGAACAACCTCGCCGAGATCGGCTGGACCCTCGGCCCCGCGATGATCGTCGTCATCCTCCTGGTCCCGACGGTCCGCACGATCTTCTATACCTATGAGGAGCCGCCCGAGGATGCCCTCGTCGTAGAGGCGGTCGGCCACCAGTGGTGGTGGGAGTTCCGCTACCCGCAGCTCGGCATCATCACCGCCAACGAGATGCACCTGCCGGTCGGTCGGCCCGTCGACATCCGGCTCTCCTCCGCCGACGTGATCCACAACTGGTGGGTCCCGCGCTTGGGTGGGAAGCGCTACAACTACCCCATCGCCGCGCGGCCGCAGGGGGCGCCCGAGCCCAAGAACTACGAGCGCATCTCCTTCACCGTCAACGAGCCGGGCCAGTACTCCGGTCAGTGTGCCGAATTCTGCGGCGAGTCCCACGCGTTGATGCGCATGATGGTCGTCGCCGAATCGCCCGAAGAGTTCGATGCCTGGGTCCAGGGGATGAAGGCGCCGGCCAACGCCGTGCCCGCGGCCGGCACTCTCGAGGAGCAGGGCTACAACGCCTTCCTCCGCGTCGGATGCACCGCCTGCCACGCCGTCGCCGGTACCCCGGCAATGGGTCGGCTCGGGCCCGATCTCACCGGGATCGGGTCGCGCTGGAAGATCGGCGCCGGGCTGCTCCCCAACACGGCCGAGCACCTGGCCAAGTGGATCCGAAACTCCGCCGAGGTGAAGCCGGGCTCCAAGATGCTCGCCTTCCCGAACATTACGGATGAGGACATGACGGCGATCATCGCGTACCTCCAGAGCCTCCGCTGATCCGGCGGCCGGTGCGCGAGACCACGCATTGACGCGTCCCTAACGATCCAAAGCAGGATACTGCAGATGGCCACAGCGGAAGCTACGATCCGGACCGCCGCCGAGCCGAAGAGCGGCATCTGGAGCTGGATCACCACCGTCGATCACAAGCGGATCGGCATCATGTACGGCGTGACGGCGCTCGCCTTCTTCCTGATCGGCGGTATCGAGGCGCTGCTCATCCGCATCCAGCTCGCGAAGCCGGAGAACGACTTCCTGAGCGCGGAAGTCTACAATCAGATGTTCACGATGCACGGCACGACGATGATCTTCCTCTTCGCCATGCCGATCTTCGTGGCCCTCTTCAACTACATCGTGCCGCTCCAGATCGGAGCGCGCGATGTGGCGTTCCCGCGGCTCAACGCGCTGTCGTACTGGATCTTCCTGCTCGGCGGGTTGTTCCTGAACGCCAGCTTCCTCTTCGGCGCCGCGCCGAACGCCGGGTGGTTCGGCTACGCGCCCCTGACGTCGACCACCTACTCGCCCGGGCTGAACATCGACTTCTGGGCGGTCGGCCTGCAGATCCTCGGCGTCAGCTCGATCATGGGCGGCGTCAACTTCATCACGACGATCATCAACCTGAGGGCGCCGGGCATGACGCTCATGCGCATGCCGCTCTTCACGTGGATGACGTTCGTGACGAGCTTCCTGCTGATCACGGCGCTGCCGGTGCTCGCGGTCGGGCTCTTCTTCCTCAGCTTCGACCGCTTCTACGGCACGAACTTCTACGTGGCGAACGCGGGCGGCGAGCCGATCCTCTGGCAGCACCTCTTCTGGATCTTCGGGCACCCCGAGGTCTACATCCTGATCCTCCCGGCGTTCGGGATCATCTCCGACGTGCTGCCGACCTTCGCTCGCAAGCCGCTCTTCGGCTACGCCCTCGTCGTCTACTCGGGCGTGCTGATCGCCTTCATCAGCTGGGGCGTCTGGGCGCACCACATGTTCGCCACCGGCCTCGGGCCGATCGCCGACTCCTTCTTCGCGATCACGACGATGATCGTCGGGATCCCGACGGGGGTGAAGATCTTCAACTGGCTGGCGACGCTCTGGGGCGGGAAGATCAAGTTCACGACCGCGATGCTCTTCGCGATCGGGCTGATCCCGCTCTTCACGATGGGCGGCGTCTCCGGGATGCACCACGCGTCCCCGCCCGCGGACCTGCAGCAGACCGACACCTACTACGTCGTCGCCCACTTCCACTACGTGATCCTGGGCGGCGTGGCCATGGGGATCTTCTCCGGGATCTACTACTGGTTCCCGAAGATCACCGGCAAGTTCCTCGACGAGACGCTCGGGAAGTGGCACTTCTGGCTCTTCGTGATCGGGGTGAACCTGACCTTCTTCCCGATGCACTTCGCCGGGTTGCTCGGGATGCCCCGCCGCACCTTCACCTACTCGGCGGAGCTGAACCTCCAGACGTACAACATGATCGAGACGATCGGCGGCTTCGTCACCGCGATCGCCACGCTGGTCTTCATCTGGAACGTCGTCCGCAGCTTGCGTAAGGGCGAGGCCGCCGGCGCGAACCCGTGGGGCGCGCACACCCTCGAGTGGGCGACGACCTCGCCGCCGCCGGAGTACAACTTCGCGGAGCTCCCCGAGATCCGCAGCCGCGAGCCGCTCTGGGACCACCCGGAAGACTACGACGCTCAGGCGCAGATCGTGACCCATGAGATCCACATGCCGTCGCCGTCGTTCTGGCCGCTCCTGACCGCGATCGGCGTGACGGTGACCTTCGGCCTCATGATGACCAAACTCTGGTGGCCGCCGCTCATCGGCCTGGCCTGGACCGCGATCGCCGTCATGAACTGGGCGTACGAGCCGGCCTCCAAGCACTGAGACCCGGGACCTCAACGGACGAGAAGAGACTTTGGATCACGCAGCCGCCGCTCCGGCCCCGCACCACGAGACTGCGACCGGGCTGGACACGTTCAAGCTGGGATTCTGGACCTTCATCGGGTCCGAGACCCTCTTCTTCGGCTCCCTGATCGCGACGTACATGGTCTACAAGGGCCAGAGCGTCAGGGGCCCGTACCCGTCGGATGTCTTCGACATCCCGCTGACGTCGATCAGCACCTTCGTCCTCCTCATGAGCTCGCTCATGATGGTCCTCGCGCTCGCCGCCGTGCAGCGCGGGGACCGGAAGGGGACGCTGACCTGGCTCCTCGCGACGGCGGGGTTCGGCGCGATCTTCCTCGGGTTCCAGTCGTACGAGTTCACGCACTTCTACCACGAGGGGTTGACGCTCGGCACCAACCTCTTCGGGTCGTCGTTCTTCGTGCTGACCGGATTCCACGGGGCGCACGTCACGATCGGCGTGATCTGGCTGATGGCGCTCTGGGTCCAGGCCCTGCGCGGCAAGCTGGGTCAGGCCGATGCCGTGAAGGTCGAGGTCGCCGGCCTCTACTGGCACTTCGTCGACATCGTCTGGATCGTCATCTTCACCCTCGTCTATCTGCTGGAGTAGGACCGATGGCCCATCCCACGACCCACGGCCAAGGGGGCGCCCACGGCGAGCACTCGCACCCCGGCGTGAAGCAGTACGTCACCATCGCGGCGATCCTGACGATCATCACGGCGCTCGAGGTGGCGGTCTTCTACATCCCCGCCCTCGCGTCGGCGCTCCTCTACATCCTGCTGGCGCTCTCGGCGGGCAAGTTCGCGCTCGTGGTGATGTACTACATGCACCTGAAGCACGACAGCAAGATCTTCAGCGGCGTGTTCTTCGCGCCGATGAGCCTCGCCGTCGGCGTCGTCATCGCGATGGTCATCCTCTTCAAGGTGATCCCGCTGATCTGACGTAACGATGTCGACGAACCCGATTCCGGCCACCCTGCTGATCCTCCACGGCACCGGGGAGTTCTCCTGGACGAACTGGGAGATCCACCTGAGCGTGTTGATCGGCTGCGTCCTCTTCGCGGGACTCTACCTGGCCGGAGTCGGGCCCCTGCGTCGGAAGTACGGGTGGGCTCCGGAGGTGAAGCGCGGGCAGGTCGTCGCCTTCCTCTCCGGAGTCGTCGTCCTCTTCCTCGCGCTCAACGGGCCGATCCACGACCTGAGCGACTACTACCTCCTGAGCGCGCACATGGTGCAGCACATGCTGCTCATGATGATCATGCCGCCGCTGCTCCTGATCGGTACGCCGGACTGGCTCCTGCGCCCGATCCTGAGGCATCCGACGGTCATGGAGATCGCGCGCTTCCTCACCCATCCGGCGACGGCGTTCACGCTCTACAACGTCGTCTTCATCGGGTGGCACTTCCCCGCCGCGTACAACCTGGCGCTGGAGAGCCACGGCGTGCACGTGGTCCAACACCTGATGTTCATGGCCGTCTCCACGATCATGTGGTGGCCGGTCATCAACCCGGTGCCCGAGCTCGCGCGGCTCAGCAGCCCGCTCCAGCTCCTCTACCTCTTCGCCTTCGGCATCCCGATGTCCGTCGTCTCGGCGTTCATCACGATGTCGAGCGAGGTGGTCTATCCCTGGTACGCCGAGGCGCCTCGCGTCTTCGATATCTCGGCCGTGGAGGACCAGCAGCTCGGCGGCCTGATCATGTGGGTGCCGGGGATGCTGATCTACTGGATCGCGGTCACGATCGTCTTCCTGCGCTGGTCCTCCCGTGAAGACAGGGAGGAGCCGCGCAAAGCCGGTCTCGCGGCGGCATCCGGCCGGTCCTAGGGGGCGGACCGCCCCTCCGTCCCCTCACCCTCCAGGACCGCGACCGCCGCGCGACGGGCGGATCATCCCCCCAATCGCGCGAGGCTCGCCATGTCCCTCGTTCCCTTCCACCGCATCCTCATCGCCGGCGCCATCATCTTCTGCTTCGGCTTCGCCGCCTGGGAGCTCCTCGCGTACCGTCGCGACGGCTCGATCGCGGCCGCGGTGATCGCCGGAGCGTTCCTCTTCGCCGGCGGGCTCCTCGCCGTTTACCTCCGCCATCTCCGGCGGATCCTGCGGCTGCCCGTTCGCGAGGCGGTCGGCCGCCGAGCGCCCTGAGAGCCGGGACCCCGGCAAGGGCGGATCTCCTCGGTCGGAACCGCGCGACCGCGCTCGCCTGCGCCGCCCCGACCTGCACCGCTGCGGCATGCCCGGCCCCGGGCTGTACCGCGCCGGCACGCACCGCGCCGGCGGAGGCGCGGAACGCTCCGGGACGGGAGGGGTGTCCATGGTGGATGAAAATCGGAGAGCACGGAGCATCGTAAGTGCGACGCCAAGGAAGAGGGAGTGCGGAGTCACAGTTCGTCTGCACCGCCTGACGGTTACGGCTCCGTGTCGTCGGTAGCGTGGAGACAAGGGGTTGCCTGCCCGCTGCAAAGTTTTGGCAGCCTCAGGCATCTTGATCTGTAGAGTGGGAGCCTCTGCCCTCCACGCCTCGATCGAGACCATCCCATGACGGTCGACTCCGTGCTTGCCCGTAAGCGTCCAAGCCTTCTCGAACGGGCCGATGGGCCCCGCCGCGTCTCGATCTCACGGATGGGGCGTCCTGCGCTGCTGCGGCTTGTGGCCGTACTCGCCTTCGCCTCCGGCTGCGGGCCGGAGCCCGAGCCGCCCGAGCGCCCGACCGTGCGGGACTTGTCGGTCTACGATACCGAACACCTCGACACCGTGCCCGTCCCCGACCCGCTCGCCTCGATCTGCGAACGGCCGCGCCGACTCGCGGGCGAGTGGCGCGATACGATCACGGGAGCGGGCCCACGGGTGCCGCTGCTCGGGGAGTTCAGGAGCACCTACAGCGAGCTGGAGACGCCGCTTCGCTGCGTGGCGCGGACGGCAGAGGAGAAGGAAGTGCTGCTCCAGAGGACACCGCTCGCGGACTCGGCCCGGTGGAGGGACCCGAACACGACGGTGCTGCTCGCCTCCCGGGGCTTCGTTTCGCACCTGGGCCCCGAGATCTACCTGGGCTTCGTTGCCCAGGAAGGTGATTCGCTCATCGCGCACGTGGTCCGGCCTGATGGCGCTTCGATCTGTTGGGCTCCGCAAGAGGTCACCTACCCAATCAGCGTCGTGGCGATTCCGGCCTCGAGCGCGAAGGTCGTCTTCCGGGAGTACATCGAGTTGGAGCCCCCGTGCTCCTGATTCCTCTCCATCGGCAGGAGGTGCATCATGCGCAGGTGTGCCGTCGTGGTGGTGGGAGGTCTCGGGTTTGCACTGAGCCTTGCCGCATGTTCCGGCGCCTCGGCGCCTCGCGCCCCGGTCCCGGCACGCGAGGCGCCGCGGTTCGCGGTCGTGCCGCCGACGGCGCCCGATTTCATCCCCGACGACCTGTACGCGGACAGCTCGATCATCGAGGACACGGAGTACACCTCGGGCCCGTTCCTGCGGGATGTGATCGGGGTCGCCTTCATGCCCGGCGCCACGCAAGCGGAGCGGCAGGCGGCGATCGACACCATCGGCGGCGTGGTGATCGGCGGGATGGCCTACGCCAACGATGGCGATTATTACGTGCGGATCGCCGGGGACAGCACGGGCGAAGCGGTGACCAAGGCGGTCGACCTGCTGGAGAGTCTGCCCCAGGTTTACGCCGCGTGGGTGATCATCGTCCCCACGGGAGGAGAACTCAATGAACTCGTGCCGAGCGACACAGGCTCCATCGCGAAGTGGGTGCTCCAGCCCGACTTGTTCACTACGCGATCGAACGGGGACCCGAGGCGATTCATACGCGGCCGGCGTGAGGCTGCGAAACCGGATCCGGACAGCGAGTCGGGATCGTCGGTGTCGGATTCCACCGGGCGCAGGCCGTTGATGTGACCCCAACATCGAAGAGGTGCCCGGCGCGCCTCGGTTACCGCCCGGGCAGGACGCCCTTGGTCGACCCGGCCGCCCGGCAGAGCTGACCCGGCCGCAGCCTCCTCAGACCGGCACCTCGAGCGACTCCTTCCCGAGCCTCCGCGCGAGCGCCGGATGCTCCCGAGCCAGGTACCCCACCATGAGGACCGCGGCGATGACGTTGCCGATCGCGACGTTCCACCACCCGAGCGTGTCGAGGATCCACGCCGCGACAATCGCGACGAGCCCGATGAAGAGCGCCTCGAACGTCACGAACACGAGCACGAACCCGAGGAGCAGCTCGGGGTGGCGCTCGGCCTCCGAGATCATCGCCGCGGCCGCGAGGCCGATCCCGACGAACGCTACGATGTGGAGGACCGTGTACCCGAGCACCGTCGCCGCGGTGATCTCGATCTCCTCGGGGCCGGCTGCGCCGCCGAGGAGCGCCGAGCCGAGGGCGGCGGGGGTGAAGAGGGGCTCGCGGAAGACGGAGTCGATGACCAGGAAAGAGAGCGCGACGGCTCCGGCGCCGAGCAGGCCCCCGGCGAGCCCCTCACGAAGGATCCGGTGCTCGAGGAAGAATTGCCGCCACCCCGGACCGGCCGTCGGCGAGGTCAGCCGTAGCGTCTCGAGGAGGATGATGCCGGCGATCACGTTTCCGGCGAGGACGGTCGGCCACCCCAGCGCCTCGACCACGTTGACTCCCGTGATGAGGACGCTGGCGTAGAAGACGACGTCGAAGAGGAGGAAGCCGAGGACCAGCCCCAGGAGGAAGTAGGCGCGGGCCTCGAACCTCGCGGCGACCTGTGCCGAGGCGAGGCCGATCGCGAGGAAGACGATGTAGTGCAGAATCGTGTACGTGCCGATCAGGCCGCCGCCGACCGAAGCGGGATCCTGACCGAAGAGTGCGCTCGCCATGAACCCCGGTGTGTGCAGCGGTGCGCCGGCCACGAGGTCGATGGCGAGGAACCAGACGACGAGGCTCGTCGCCGCGACGAACCCGGCGGCCAGCCCCCGTGCCCACCACCGATCGAGTCGCAACATCTCCTCCTCCAGGTCCGAGAGCCATGCACGGGGCCGCATGTCGACGGCGCCGGGTCAGCCGTCGCCGCAAGCGTCGGTCCGGGGCGCGCGCCCCTTGCGGTACTGCCGAAGCGCGTAGATCCCGATCCCGACGCCGAGGGCGACCGGGATCGCGCTCAGGAGCACACCGGCCCAGAGCATCCCGATCATGACGCCGTGGTTCATCTCGCCGCCTCGCCGGAGTCACGGGGGGGCGTCGCCCCCGGGTGCCGCCGGCTTACCACCCCTCCGCCAGGACCCCGAGGACGAGGATCGCCGCGAGGGGGAGCGGCGAGGCGACGACGAACCAGAGGCGTCTCGGTTCGAAGCGCAGGTGCATGTAGTAGAGCGCGACCAGCAGCGCCTTCCAGACGGCGAGGACGAGGAGCACGACGATCGTTTGGATTCGGGGCAGCCCCACGAACGCCACGCCGACCTCGATCAACGTGAGCAGCCCCAAGGCCCCGAAGACGACCATGTAGGGCGGCTGCTTGTGCTCGGCCTGTTCCATGGGCCCTCCCTACGGCGCCGGGAGGGGCTTTCGCCCCTCCGCGGCGCGCTCAGATCAGGTAGACGATGGTGAAGAGGATGATCCAGACCAGGTCCACGAAGTGCCAATAGAGCCCCATCACCTCGACGCCGCCGTGGTCCGCCTGGGAATACCGGCCCCGGAACGCCTTGACCGTCACGAAGATCATGCAGAGGACCCCGATCGTGACGTGCGCCCCGTGGAAGCCGGTCAGCGTGTAGAAGGTCATTCCGTAGAGCGGCGCGCCCTCGGCGGCGTACGAAGCGACCATCGGGACGAACCCGTGCTCCGCCAGCTTGACGTACTCGACCCCCTGGATGCTCAGGAAGACCGCGCCCAGCAGGACCGTGGCGAGGAGCCAGCGACGAAGCCCCCGCTGGTCGCCGAGCTCGATCGCCGCGAACGCCTTCACCATCGTCACGCTGCTGACGATGAGGATGAAGGTGTTCGCCGCGGTGAGCGGGACGTTCAGCACCCGCCCCGGCTCCGTGAAGGCGTCGGGGTGGGCGAAGCGGAGGATGATGTACGACCCGATCAACCCGGTGAAGAACATGACCTCCGAGAGCAGGAAGACCCACATCCCGAACTTCTGATTGTAGACCCCGATCCCCGGCATCGGCTGCCGGCTTTCGAGGGCCAGCGTCGCGGCTTGGCTCATGACTCCGCTCCTCTCTGAGGGTCTCTCGCTCAGCCGCCCGCCGGAACGGGCTCGGGCGCAGGCGTCGGCCGCTCCGCGGGCGGCCGGTCCTGCGGGAGGTAATCCTCGTCCGACTCGGGTGAGCTGTACTCGTACGGACCGCGGTAGACGACCGGCGTCGTCGCGAAGTTCCCGTGCGGCGGAGGCGAGGGCGTCGACCATTCGAGCGTGTTGGCGCGCCACGGATTCGGCCCCGCCTTCTTCCCCCGGAAGAGGCTCCAGAAGAAGTTGAACGCGAAGATCAGCTGCGCCGCGAAGAGCGCGAACGCCCACATGCTGATCATCCGGTTCGTCGGCTGGAACGCCTGGAGGTGCTCGTACTGCGTCGGGTCCGAGATCCGGCGCATCATCCCGTTGCTCCCGAGTCGGTGCATCGGGAAGAAGACCAGGTTGAAGAAGACGAAGGTCAGCGCGAAGTGCACCTTCCCGAGCGTCTCGTTCATCATCCGGCCGAACATCTTGGGGAACCAGAAGGTGATCGCCGCGAAGATCGCGAAGAGGCTCCCGCCGAAGAGGACGTAGTGGATGTGCGCGACGACGAAGTAGGTGTCGTGGAGCTGCACGTCGACCGGCGTCGAGGCGAGGAAGACGCCGGAGAGCCCGCCGATCACGAACATCCCGACGAACGCCATGGCGTTCAGCATCGGGGTGTGGAAGTGGATGTCGCCTCGCCACATCGTCCCCAGCCAGTTGAAGGTCTTGATGGCGGAGGGGACGGCGATCACCATCGTCGACGCCATGAACGACGCGCCGAGGAGCGGGTTCATCCCGCTCTGGAACATGTGGTGTCCCCAGACGATCCACCCCAGGAAGGAGATCGAGATCATCGCGATCACCATCGCCTTGTAGCCGAAGACCGGCTTGCGCGAGCCGTTGGCGATGATCTCCGAGACGAAGCCCATCGCCGGGAGGATCAGGATGTAGACCTCGGGGTGGCCGAAGAACCAGAAGAGGTGCTGCCAGAGCAGGGGCTGGCCGCCCGCATCCGGCTTGTAGAACGCGGTGCCGAGGACCTGGTCGAAGAGGAGCAGGATCAGGGCGCCGGTCAGGACCGGGACCGCGAGGAGGATCAGGATCGCGGTGATGAAGAGGGCCCAGGTCGCGAGCGGGAGGCGGAACCACGTCATCCCCGGCGCCCGCATGTTGACCACGGTCGTGATGTAGTTGACCGCGCCCATGAGCGAGGAGAAGCCGAGGATGATGATGCTGAGGGTCCAGAGGACCTGGCCGTTGTAGACGCCGCTGTACCCGGACTCCACGCTGAGGGGCGGGTACGAGGTCCACCCGGCGCCGGCGTGTCCCCCCTCGACGAAGAAGCCGGCGAGGATCAGGATCGCGGCCGGAACGGCGAGCCAGAACGACGCCATGTTCAGCCGGGGGAACGCCATGTCCGGCGCGCCGATCTGGAGCGGGATCAGGTAGTTCGCGTAGACGCCGACCAGGAGCGGCATGATCGCGAAGAAGATCATGATCGTCCCGTGCATCGTGACCATCGAGTTGTAGAACTCGGGGAGCACGATCCCGGCGTTGACCATCGTCTCGGGGAGGAGCGACCCGCCGGGGAGCGGGTGCGCCGGGTCCGAGGGGAAGGCGAGCTGCCAGCGCATCCCCATGGCCAGGAGTCCGCCGAGGACGAGGAAGAAGAGGCTCATGAAGAGGAACTGGATCCCGATGACCTTGTGGTCGGTCGAGAAGATGTACTTGCGGATGAACGACCGGTCGTCGTGTCCGGCGTGGACCTGGGCCTCACCCGCGGTAGCCGTGGCGACAGTGCTCATATCCCGTCTCCCAGGGTGGATGGATCAGGGCCGGCGGCCTCCCTGGCCCAACGGTCGTAGGCTTCGGCTTCGTGCACCGTGACGGAGGCCATCATCCGCGTGTGTCCGGTCCCGCAGAGCTCGGCGCAGCCGAGGGTGTACTCGCCGGGCTCCGTCGCCTCGAACCAGATGGTGATCGACATCCCCGGCACGGCATCCTGCTTGACCCGGAACTGCGGCAGGAAGAACGAGTGGATCACGTCCTCCGAGGAGAGCGTCACCCGGACCGGCCGGCCGGCAGGGATGTGGAGCTGGTTGCGGCGGACGAAGTCGTCGGCGGTGCCGAGCCGCCCGTCCGGGCCGGGGTAGGTGACGTTCCACTCGAACTGCTTGGCCGTGACCCGAAGCTCCAGCGCATCGGCGGGCATCCGCTCGGGCGACTTGATGTCGAGCCACGTGCCGGTGCTCCTCGCCGCGAGGAAGACGACGATCAGGAAGGGGATCAACGTCCAGACGAACTCGGCGCGGTTATTCCCGTGAATATACGCCGCCTTGCGCCCCTCGCGGTGGCGGTAGCGGATGATGAAGAGGACCAGCGCGCCCTCGACGATCACGAAGATCGCCGCGGCGATGCCGAGGATCAGGTAGAAGAGCGAGTCGATCTCGCCCCCGAAGGTGGATACGTTCTGCGGCAGCCAGCCATCCATGGCGACGCCTCCGGCCAGGGTCCGAGGGTACGCGGCATCAACGGGCGTCGGCTGCGGCGCCGATCCGCGCGCGGGTCGTCTCTCCGTGGTGGTCGTGGGGATCGACCGGCGCGCCGAGGGGGACGACGGCGCTCGCCGCCGTCGTCGCATCGAAGCGGAACTCGATGCTCCGCGTCTCCTGGGCGCCGAGCGAGATGTTGATCGTCTGCGTCCCGTACCGCTCGTGCCACGCCTCGATCACGTAGTCGCCCGGCGGGAGCTGCGCGAGGCTGAACGTCCCCTCCTCGCCCGTCACGCTGAAGTAGGGGTGTTCGAGGACCCCGACGTACGCCTGCATCCAACCGTGCACGTCGCAGGCGATCGGGATCATGACCTCCGGGACCGTGAAGGTCCGCGTCGACTCCATGTTCGTCGGCTGGCTGATGTTGAACCCCCGGTTCTGCGAAGGGCTCGCGTTGATGTTGTGTAGGATCCCGTCGCTGTTGCGGATCGTCAGCCTCTGACCGACGCGCACCCCGACGACGTGCGGGTGGTAGACGCACCCGTCCTGGTCGAGGATGACCGGCTCCGAGGGTGCGGGGAAGGTCCGGTTGCCCAGCCCCTCCTTCACGTAGACGAAGACGTTGCGCAGCGTGCCGTTCGGGTTGACGACCACGGTCTCGGCCGTCGCGCCCGAGGCGTGCTTCGCGGCGCAGGTCGGCTCCTCGCTCATGTCGATCGGCGTCGCGGCGGGGGCCTCGCCGACGAAGACGACGCGGCCCGTCACGATCGCTGCCGTTGCCGGGTCGACCGCCGGCGCCTCGTCCCGGACCTCGATCGCCTCCGACCTCCGGTCTTCGGCCGGGCCGCCCGCCCCGCAACCGGCAAGGACCAGCGCCATCACGATGGGGCTCGGGTGCATCCGGAATCCGCGTGGCCGTGCCATGATGCCTCCTCTCGGATGGTTGCTATTCGGGGTCCTGGGGTCTGGCTCTGGATTCACGCCGCTGGGCCCGTGCGACGACGCCGAACCCGAGCCCGGCGGTGAGCAGCATCGCGACCGCCGGGGTGGCGTAGACCGTCCTGGGGGTCGGCCGGTCGAGGTAGACGTAGTACCAGGTGCTGATCGCCGCCCGTCCCCCCTCCTCGCCGTTCGAGCCGTCCCACGCGAAGAAGGCGACCGGGATCGCCTCGCCGGTCCGGAACTGGAGCCGCTCCGTCGAGTCGGGGGTGACGAGCGCGCGGCGGAAGACGAGGCGCCATTGCCCTTCGTCGAAGACCGCCTCGGCGCGGACGGGCGCCTCGTCCACGGCGAGCGGCTCGATCCGGCCGAGCCCCCGGGCCCTAGCCTCCGTCGGCACCGACGGTCGGCTCTGCCAGCGCCAGAGGTAGACCGGCTCGCGGGCGTTGCCCATCAGGAAGTACGGCCGCTCCATCCCCGTCGGGATGGCGAAGGGGAACTGGAGCGCGAAGGCATCGGGCAGCTCGGCCCCCCCGCCGGGGGCCTCGTCGCGCGGCTCCATCACCTCCAGCACCCGCGCCTGCCACTCCGACCACGCCGGGTCGGGGCTGTTCGACGGATCGTTCCACGTCAGGCGGATCGCGAGCTCGGTCCCGTCGTGCAGCGCCTGGACCCAGACGCCGTCGACGGTGGGCGCGAACCAGCGGGGCTTGGTGATGATCTGCCCGACGAGGGGGATGTAGTACGCCTCGGCGGCGGCCCAGGCGCTGTCGTCCGGGGTGGCAGGGAGCGCCCCGTCGACGAGCGCCGCCCGGACGACCTCCCGGACCACCGGGGGACGCTCCGGGGAGAGGCTCCGGACGTACTGCGCGACGCGCCAGAGCTGCTCCTCGGTCATGAACCCCGATTCCAGGAGGTCGCTGAACGACGGCATCGGCGTCCCGTCGATCCCGGTCCGGAGCCGCATGTAGATCGCCTCGACGCTGCCGCCGCCGTTGAAGCGCCAATTCTTCGTGAGGTCGGCGGGGCGGATCGGGTAGCCGTCATCGCCGACCAGCGTCGGTGCGGAGGGACCGTCGGCCCGCCCGGCGCGGCCGTGGCACTTCCAGCACTCGATCTTGTCGTAGAACTCGCGCCCTTCGGCGAGCCCCTCGGCGGTGACGCGCGGCGCGCGCCCCACCGCGACCGGCTCGGGGGCGGTCTCCTGCGCGAAGAAGCGGGAGAAGGTCTTGAGGTAGTCGACGAGGGCGGCGCGCTCGGCCTCGGAGAGCCGGTCCTTCCACCCCGGCATCGCCGTCCCCGGCATCCCCTCGTCGATGACTCGCCGGATGTCGGCGTCGGTCGGGAGCGCGCCGCTCGGCGTCGTCCGGATCTGGTAGAGTGCACGGGTGAAGTCGCGGGGGCGGGGGAGCATGTACCCCGCGGCGACGCCGTCGCCCCGCCCCTCCTCACCGTGACACTGCGCGCACCACCGGTCGTATACGACCTTCCCGGGGTGCGGCTGCTGCGCCTCGGCCTTCGCCGTGACGGGGCCGAGCGCCAGGGCCGCGCCGAGGGCGAGGACGAGGGCTCCTTTCGCCGCGGCGCTGCCCCTGCGGTGCGCGTCGAGCCGCGGGCGGGAACCGTGGACCGCCGCTCGGGAACGGGAACGGGTACGGGTACGGGTACGCGCGGTGCCGAGACGCATCAGTGCTCCCCTCCTTCCCTGCCGGCGCGCTCCCAGGTCCGGGGGTGGCGGCCGGTCTGCTCGTAGAGGAAGAGGGTGACCGCCCAGATCTCCTCCTCGGTCAGGAACTCCTCCCAGGCGGGCATCGCGGAGTTCCACGGCGCGCCCTCCTTGGGGAGCCCCGGGCCCCCTTTCGCGATCCGCCAGAAGACGAAGCTCTCCGTGAGCTGCGGGATCGTGCCGGTGTCGGTGAAGTCGAGGGGCGCGGGGTTGAAGCCGTGGGAGTAGTGGCCCCCGCCGTCGAGCGCATCGCCGTGGCAGGGCAGGCAGTTCTGGTAGTAGACCCGCCGGCCGACCTCGACGTCCTCGGCGATCGAGCCGTCCGCCCGCAGCGGGTTCTCCAGCCCCGAGAGGGTGATCGTCTTCCCGCGGAAGGTGATCTGCGACGGCGGCGCCGGGTGGATCGACCGGAGCGACGGCGGCGCGGCGACCGTCGGCCGCACGCGGTCGAAGGTGATGAAGCCGACGAGGAGCGGGACCGTGACGAGCAGCGCCGCGCGGATCAGACGCTTCTCCGGCTCGACCAGCGCCGCGCGGATCGGCGCCTTGAACGCCCGCCACCGCTCCTCGTTGTCGCTCACGTAGAGGAGCGTGCCGACGAGCACCGTCAGCATGTACTGGAGCAGCACGCTGTTGGGGACGGGCGCGCTCTCGATCCCGACGAGGGGCGGGAGGTACGCGATCCCGAACTCGAAGAGCAGGTACGCGACCGCCAGGATCAGCAGCGCCTGCCAGAAGGGGTGTCGCAGTCGCTCTTTCACGGCGATCCCTCACTTCAGGGTGGCCAGGTACCCGACCAGCGCCTCGAGCTGCGCGGCCGTGAGCTGCTGCCCGAAGATCGTCGGCATCGTCCCGGCGACCGCCTCGTAGCCCTGCGCCGTGTCGGCGTTCGGGTCGAGGATCGCGCGGCGCAGCGCGTCGGTGTCGAGGCGACCGCCGATCCCGTCGAACGGCGGCCCGATCGGCCCCCCCTCCTCGCCCAGCCGGTGGCAGACGAGGCACTGGTTGTTGCGCAGCAGCGCGAAGGGGTCGAGGGTCGCGGGGTCGGAGGGGCCGGCGACCGCGCCCGTCGGGCCCGCGGCGGCGCCCGGCGCACCCGAGGGTGATGGAGCGGCGTCGTCGCCCGCGGGCCCCAGGTCCTCCGCCGTCACCGTCACCTCCCCGCCCTGGCTCTCGAGGTACGCGACCAGCGACCAGATCTGCGCGGGCGAGAGGGTCCGGCTCATGTCGGGCATGATCGGCTCGTAGCCCTCGACCACGTAGGCGTTGGGCGAGACCATCGCCTCGTGGAGGTACTCCTTGCAGCTCTTCCCCGGGACGCGCGTGCCGCAGCGCGCGCCGATCGGGCCGGTCCCGCGCTCGTCGGTCAGGAGGTTCGGCGCGCGGGTGCCGAGGCCGTGGCACGCCGTGCACCCGCCGGCCCCGTGGTAGAGCTCCTCCCCCGCGGCGACGAGCGCCTCCGGCGTGACCTCGCCGCTGAAGGTCAGCTCCTCCGGGACCTCCGACTCGACCTGCGGGATCGCGCCGGCGACCATCGTGTAGAGGACGACGGTGCCGAGGACGACGGCCAGGATCCTGAGGTTCGTCGCGAGCATCGGTCGTCAGTCTCCTCCCGCCGGGACGAGGCGAGGCTCGCCGGGCTCCCGCTCCGGCGCCGCGGCCGGGACCGGCGCCGGCCTCTCCATCAACCCGCCGAGCCAGAAGACGAAGGCGATCAACCCGAGGAAGATCAGGACGCAGGCGCTGATGACCCGCGCCGCGTAGCCGAGCGCCGGCGTCGCGGCCCAGGGGCTCGTGTCGCGCATCACCTCCCAGATGTGCCAGTGCTGGCGGATCCCGCTCCGGGCGAAGCCCATCAGCCCCATCAGCCAGGTGAAGGTCACGACCAGCACGAAGAGCGCGTACTGCGACCGCTCGGGCATCTGCCCCCAGCGGATCGCGCCGCGCGACTCGGCGCCGCGCAGCATCAGCACGTCGATCACCATGACCGAGACGATCGTCGCGAGGACCGCGAGGACCTGGTAGACGCTGAACCCGATGCGGACGATCGCCGAGACGAAGTAGCCGTAGACGCCGTAGAAGAGGACGACGGCCGCCGACGCCGCGAAGAGCACGCCCTGCACCCACGTCGCGGTCCTCGCCCACGGCACCGTCGGCCGCTTGTTCGCCCGACGGTAGAGGAGGAAGGAGAGGAACGTCGTCAGGATCATGAGGTTGACCGCCGTGTTCTTCGCGCTCATGACCCCGAGCACCCCGAGGAAGGGGTGGTGCGTCCCCCCCATCGCCGCCAGCTCGTTGCGGTTCGCGATCATCGTGTGCGGCGTCGCCCAGACGATCACCCCGGCGACGAGGACGAGGAGCAGCCAGCGGGTGTAGGGGGCGAAGCGCTCCGCCCCGGGGATCCGCCCCATCCCCACCCAGAGGTAGTAGTTCCCCGCCAGGAAGAGGACGCCGATGAGGAAGGCCTGGATGATCCAGAGCCAGCTCATGAAGCCCCCCATCATCGTGATCCCCATCTGCTGGTTGTACTCGTAGATCTCGCGGCCCAGCCAATAGCCCGCGAAGGGGAGGAGGATGAGGGCGCCGATCGCGATCAGGTTCCCGACGTAGCCCATCCAGTCGTAGTGCGCGCGCTCCTCGTCGCTCTTCGCCATGAGGAAGCGGTACGCGGCGTACGCGGCGACGACCGACCCGCCGAAGACGACGTTCGCGATCAGGCGGTGGAGGTTGATCGGCATCCACGTCGCGTTCGCGATGGCGCTCCACGTCCGGACCATCGCCGGGGAGGTGTCCGGCGTCACCTCGGCGGGGGGGCTGATCATGTAGCTGAGCCAGCTGTCGGCGATGAACATGACCGACGTCCCCCAGAGGTTGAGGAGGACGCCGAGCCCCCAATGGCCGAGCTTGGCGCGCCCCTTCTTCCAGCGCTCCCAGCCGTAGTAGTAGACGTAGAGGGTGAACGACTCGAGGAAGAAGAGCCCGACGTAGACCCACATCGAGACCTCGAAGATCTCGGTCAGGTGGGCCCAGAAGCGGGGGAAGATCGTCGAGAGGAAGAAGACGAGGACCGCGCCCCAGATCGCCGTCGCGCTGTAGGCGACGAGGAGGAGCCGCGTGAACTCCTTCGCCAGCCGGTCGTACTTCTCGTCCTTGCCGAAGATCCCGACCGCCTCCATGACGACGGCGAACATCGGGACGCCGAGGACGAAGGCGGCGAACATCAGGTGGACCTGCGCGGCGATCCAGACGGCGGCGCGGCCGCCGATCCAGGGGAAGTCGCCGTACTCGCGGGGCGCCGCGGCCGTGGCCTGGGCCCAGAGCGCGTCGGGGCAGAGGAGGGCGAGGACGAGGGCGAGGGCGGCTGCGAGGGTCGCGGCCGCCGGCGCCGCGGCCGCCGGTGCTGCGGTCGGCGCCGCCGCGGGCGCATTCCCGTCCAGGGCGCCCCGCCGGGTAAGTGTCGATCCGATCATGTATCGCCTCCCGTGTGCCCCGCGCCCTTATCCCCGCGCCCGCCGGCGCCCATGAGGAAGAAGGGCTTGCGCCTGGAGAAGTCGATCGGCAGCGCGCTGCGGACCTCCGCCAGGACCTCGGGGGTGACCCGGTCGTAGCCGCGCTCCCGGGCGAAGGCCTCGACGCGCGACGTGACCACCCCGCGCACGAAGCCGGGGACCCGGTCGAGCCGGGCCCGGGCCTCGTCGGTCCACTCCAGCGCCGCCTCGACCGCCGCACCGTAGGTGACCGCCCGCCGGGGCTCGACGACGGGGCGGTCGCCCGGCGGGTCGTAGGCGCAGGAGTCGTCGGGGCCGAGCAGGTCGCCGGTCTCGGCGTACGCCCGGGCACGGCACCCGCCGCAGACCTTGCGGTACTCGCACCGGCCGCACCGGCCGCCGAGCGTCGCGCGCACGGCCGCGAGCCCAGCCCCCGCGTCGAACCATCCGTGCCCGGCCGTTTCGCCGCCCGGCCGCTCGCCACCGCCGCGCGACGCGCGCGCCACGGTCGCCTCGCCGGCGCCCACCGGCGCCCCGCCCGACCCCACCGTCGCCTCGCGGAGCCTCAGGAAGACCGGCGATTCCCGCCACACCTCCCCGAACGACTGGCGGCGCAGGTCGCCGGCGACGACGGGGAGATACGGACAGGGCGTGACCTTCCCCTCCGGCGTGATCCGGCAGTAGTGCACGCCGCAGGGGCAGCGGGTCGCGTAGTTCAGGAGAGGAGAATCGGGGTCGGCCTCGATGGCGTGGCGCATGATCTGGGGCTGGCACTTCGAACGGACGAGCATCCGGCCGCGGTACTCCCGCTCGAGCGCGACGAGCTCCCGCAGGACCTCCTCGTTCTCCGCGGGCTCCAGCCCCCGCATCCCCTCGCCCCGGCCCGTCGAGACCAGGAAGTAGAGGTTGAAGGCGACGGCGCCGCGCTCCGCCGCCCACGCCGCCAGCGCCGAGACCTCGCGCCGGTTGCCGCGCGTCAGCGTCGTCTGGACGATGAAGTCGAGGCCGCGCTCCCGGAGGCGGTCGACCGCCGCCAGCGTGTCGGCCAGCGCGCCGCCGCCATGGCGGAAACGGTCGTGGTAGCGAGGGTCGAGGGAGTCGATGCTCACGGCGACGCCCTGGACGCCCGCCGCCTTCAGCGCGTCGATCCTCGCCGCGGTCAGCCGCGTCCCGTTCGTCCCGACGACCACCGTCGCGCCACGGGAGGCGGCATGCTCCGCGATCGCCTCCAGGTCGTCGCGCAACAGCGGCTCGCCGCCGCTCAGGATGAAGAGGGGAGAAGGGGTGAGCTCGAGGATCTCGTCGGCGATGCGCCGGCACTCCGCCGTGGTCAGCTCATCGGCCGCCGCGTGCCAGGAGCCGGCGGCGATGTAGCAGTGCGCGCACGCCAGGTTGCAGCGCCGCGTCAGGTTCCAGGCGACGACGTGCGGAAGATGCGCGCCTCCGGCCCGGACCTCGCCGGCCCCCGCGAGCACCGCATCGCGCGCCCGGCCGAATGTCGCCTGGTCGATCAAGCCGCGCTCCCCTGTCGATGCGGGCGGCGCCCGGATGCCGCCGAGCTCGCCCGCGGGTCGTCCCGCCCCGCGTCCTGCACGCGGGTGCGGTGATGCGGACCGGCCATCTCTGGACTCGCCACCGCCACGCTCACGGCGGCGGCATGTCCCGGGGGAGTCCCGTGGGACGGCGCAAGCGCGGCCATCACCGGCCCGCAGGCCCCCGCGACTGCCGCACGGGAGCAGGGGCTCGACGCACCATCCCTCGGCGGGTTCCGGTTGCCGAGCGGATCCCGCCGTGCAAGGCGACGTTACCTTGTGGGGAGAAAGACCGAATAGGGGCTCGTTTTCCGCCGAAGCCGGAACGGCGTCGTTCCCGTCCGGAAAAGAGCCGGAGGTGTGCGCCCCGAGGCCGCACGAGGCGGAGAGTCGAGGCGAATATCGGGGCAGCGAGCGAGCTCGCCGACGGGTCGATTGAAGGAAGGCTCTACGACTTCCACTCGACCGGCACTGACCACTATAATCGCCGGCCCCGGTGGTGTCAACGGGGATCGGCCATGAACGCCTCCACCGCCCGGCGCGCCTCCTCGGGGGTCGTCGTCTTGACGTCCACCGGGCACTTCGCCATCTGCGCCTCGACGTCACGGATCGGGCAGCGCGACACCCCGGCGGCCTTCGCCTCCTCGATGAAGCGTCGCATCTCGGGGGTGAGGCCGTCGACCCCCTCCGCCGCCGCCCGGAGCTGCTTGGCCTCGAGCTCCTTGAACATCACGAGCATCGTGTCGACGTCGAACTCGTCGGCCTCGATCATCGCCTGCTTGTTCTCGTCCATGACCCGGGTCGTCACGCGCCAGAACCCGTGCTCGCGGGCGAAGCGCTCGACGGTGTTCCTGGCCAGCGGCCGGGCGATGAGCGGGACGAGCCGCAGCCGCTCGTACGCCTCGTGCGTCCAGACGATCGGGTCGCGGGCGTCGCGTGGCCGCTCCTGCGTGTGGCCGGTGAAGGGGCACTTCGCTACGACCATCGGGACCTCGGGCTCGGGGTCGTCGTCGTGCCCCTCGACGACCGTCCGCTTCATCGCCTCCTCCGCCTTCACCTCCGCGAGCGCCAGCTCCTCGGCCGTCCCGATCCCCATGATGAGCTGCATGTGGGTGGGGAGGAGCTTGCGGATCGCCTCGTCGAGTCGCTCCCCCGTAACCACCGGCCGCAACTCCCTCCCACCCCCCCGCACCCCCGCCGCCCCAGCAGCCGCCCCCGCCGCCCCAGCGGCCCCTCCCGCCGCCCCAGCGGCCCCCGCCGCCCCCGCGGCCCCCCCCGCGGAACCCGCCTCCCCCGCCGCATCAGCGGCCGCCCCCGCGGCCCCCGCCGCCGCCCCCGCGCCATAGCGCTCCAACACATACTCCTCCACCGCCCTCCTCGCGATCCCCAGGGCGAACGGAGGGACGCGGAGGATGCGGACCTCGGCGTCGGGCGCCCACTCGAGCCCCGTCTCGCCGTCCTCCTCGATCCAGGGGATCTCGTCGGGGCGGACGTCCGTCGTCCCGACCAGGAGTACGTTCGTCTTCGCCAGCCGCACCAGGTTGTCGGCCTGCGAGCCGAGGTCCGTCCCCTCGATCCTGTGGGCGCCGTGCCGGGCCAGGATCAGCAGCGTCGGCCGGATCTCCTCGGCCCATTGCAGCACCACCTGGAACGGCTTCCCGATCAGGATCTGCGTCTCGATCTCGACCTCGGGGTAGCGCTCCGCCATCACCCGCGCCCGCTTGAGGTTTGCCTGGCAGAGCTTCAGCAGCCCCTTGTCGATGATGTTGTTGTGGAGCTCCTCCTGCTCCTCGAATTTGAAGACCTTCGAGGCCTGCTCCGAGAGGACGTGGCGGATGTTGCCGAAGACCGCGTGGTGGTATTCCACGTCGAAGGCGCTGCAGACGAAGAGCTTCGCCCCGTACTCCCGCGCCAGCTCGAGGGCGACGCGCATCGCCTTGTAGGCGTACGACGAGCCGTCCACGCAGACGAGCCAGCGTCCTCCCTCGAGGGGCGCGCCATCCCGGACGACGAGCACGTCCTTCTCGACCCCCCGGACCACGCGCATCGCCACGCCGCCCAGTTGGCTGAGTGGCTGGCGGCCGATCCCGTGCGCCCCGATCGCCAGCAGGTCGTAGGCGCGGTCGGAGGTCCCGGCCAGCTTCTCCTCCTGCGTCTCGTCCTCGGCGATGAGCCGGCCGTTCTCGCCGATCCGCACGTCGCTCCGGACCCGGGCCCCGCCGTCGTACTTGTCGGCGATGTTCGGGTCGAAGCCGATCAGGCTCGGGAGCCGCCCCGCGCCCCGGTTTGCCTCGCGGATGATCTCCTCGTAGTTGATCCCTTCCAGGAGCTGCCGGACCACTGGGACCCCCGCCGCGCGGCAGCGGCGGTCGACCTCGTCGAGGAAGCTGTCCGAGATCAACTGGAGCCCCTTCTCGATCAGCTTGTCGTGGATCTTTCGCTGCCGTTTGATCTCCTCCGGGGTCTGGAACTGTGCGGGGAGCCCCGTCTCGAGCTGGCGGAACCGGACGTCGTGGAGGCGGGCGGCGTAGACGTGGTTCGCCGTGATCCGGCCGCCGCTGCGCGTGCAGAGCTCGATGGCCCGCTCGACCGCCCAGGCCGAGTGCTCCGAGTTGTCGACGGGAACCAGGATCTCGCGGTACATGGTCACCTCGCTCGAAGGGTACGGAGACCGGCGCCGTGCGTGGGCCGCGCACCCGCCCGCTCGAGCGGGCCAACCGGGCCACGCGGGCGACGCGGGTCGGTCGGGTGTGCCGGGCGGGACGCCCGTTCGTCGGCGCGGCCGGCGGTCGGGCGGCACGGACGCGGACCGGCTCGCCGGCGAGCGTGCCGGCGCGATCCACGCGACGCACCATCCCCGGCGGGTTCCGGTTGCCGAGCGGATCCCGCCGTGCAAGGCGACGTTACCTTGTGGGGAGAAAGACCGAATAGGGGCTCGTTTTCCGCCGAAGCCGGAACGGCGTCGTTCCCGCCCGGAAAAGAGCCGGAGGTGTGCGCCCCGAGGCCGCACGAGGCGGAGAGTCGAGGCGAATATCGGGGCAGCGAGCGAGCTCGCCGACGGGTCGATTGAAGGAAGACTCTACGACTTCCACTCGACCGGCACTGACCACTATAATCGCCGGCCCCGGGTGGTGTCAACGGGGATGGGGGAGGGGCGGAGGAAGGGCTCGGGATCGGCGGCTTTCGGGGTTTGGAGGCCCGGAGGAGGCCGCCGCTTCGACCTCGGGAGCAGCGCGGCGGATCGGGTTCAATCGTCGCGAGTGCGGGCGAGGGCGCGGAGGAGGAGGGGGGCGAGGAGCGTGGTGAGGGCGATGGCCGCGGTGGCGCCGAGGAGCGCGGCGGCGGCGAGGGCCGTGGTGGGGCGGGTCGATGGGATCCCGGCGGTGTGGAGGAGCGCCTCGTGGAGGGGGTGGAAGGGGGCGAGGGGTTCGAGCGTCGCGCCGATCGAGCCCGGGGCGGGGGTTCGGAAGACGCCGGCGGCGTGGAGGGTGGCGAGGGCGGCGACGGCGGCGAGGAGCGCGGCTTCGGCGATGGAGGCGGCGGCCGCGGCGACCCAGCATCCGAGGGCGTTGGCGGAGACGAGGGTGGCGGCGAGGATGAGGGGGATCGTGGCGGCGAGACCGGGTGTGGGTTCACCGGCCCAGGCGATGACGAGGAGGGCGGGGAGGAGTTGGAGGGTGTCGATGGCGGCCTGGGCGAGGATCCGCTCGAGGAGGAGTCGGTAGGGCGGGATCCCGGTGAGGGCGAGGCGGAGGAGGAGCCCGGAGCCCGCATCGCGGACGAGGGGGATGGCGGAGCCGAAGGTCCCGAAGAAGGCGAAGAGGACGGCGTAGACGGCGGCGGCGTGGGGCGGGGGTGCAGCGCTCAGGGCGATCGGTACGACGAGGAGGAGGGGGATCGCCACGTTGAAGAGGGCGAGGCGCCGGCGGCGGCGCGCGGCGCGCCATTCGAGGGACCAGACGACGGGGCTCATCGGTGTACGGGGTCGAGGTCGGAACCGGTGAGGGTGAGGAACGCCTCGGCGAGGCCGGGTTCGCGGACGCGGATCGAGGCGATCTCGGCGCCGGCGGCGAGGAGGGCTTCGCAGAGGGCGGGGAGGACGGCCGTCCCCGCGCCGGCCTCGACGACGAGCCGGTCGCGCGTTGCGGCGGCGGTCCGGGCCCCCTCGAGGGTGGGCGGCACGCGGGGCGGGTTGCGGAGCTCGACGACGACGCGTGTGGTCGGGGCGAGGCGCCGGATCAGCTCGGTCGGAGTGCCTTCCGCGGCGACGCTCCCCTGGTGGAGGAGGAGGACGCGGTCGCAGAGGGATTCGGCGAGGCGGGTGTCGTGCGTGGCGAGGACGACGGTGGCGCCGGCGTCGGCGCGTTCACGGAGGAGCGCGGCGAGGGCGTCGCGGGAGGGCGGGTCGAGGCCGAGGGTCGGCTCGTCGAGGAGGACGATCGCCGGCTCGTGGGCGAGCGCCTCGGCGAGGAGGAGCTTGCGGCGCATCCCGTGGGAGTAGCCGCCGGCCGGGCGGTCGGCATCTTCGGCGAGGCCGAGACGGTCGAGGAGCCGCCCGACCGCCTCGGACGCCCGGCCGGGGTCGAGGCCCGCGGCGCGGGCGAAGAGGAGGGCGTTCTCGCGACCCGAGAGGGCGTCGATGTGGACGGGCGTATCGCCGGCGTAACCGATGTGCCGGCGGAGCGCCGGATCGGGCGGTAGCGCGGAGCGGCCCAGGAGGCGGAGCTCGCCGGCGCTCGGAGGGCGCGCCGTCGCCAGGACGCGGAGGAGGGTGCTCTTCCCCGCGCCGTTGGGGCCCAGCACCCCGACGATCTCGCCCGCCGAGGCGCGGAGGGATATGTCGCGTATCCCACGCCCCCTCTCCGCGCCCCCTCCCGCCCCCGTCCCCGTCCCCGTACCCGTCCCCGTACCCGTACCCGTACCCGTACCCGTTCCCGTTCCCGTTCCCGCGCCCGCGCCCGCGCCCGCGCCCGCGCCCGCGCCCGCGCCCGCGCCCGAACCCCCGCCCGAGCCCCCGCCCGAGCCCCCGCCCCCACCCACACCCCCACCCCCACCCGCCCCACCCCTCCACCCCCACCCCCGCCTCCGCCCGCCGTAGGCCACGCCAATCCCGCGAGCATCGATGACCGCCTCGCCCGCACCGATCGTCGTCACAGGTCCCACCCCGCTCGGGCGAGCATCCAGAGGTTGACGAGGACGATGGCGAGGGCGGCGAGGTAGAAGGAGGGGGGGACGAGGCGCGCGGCCTCGGGGAAGAAGGCGCCCTGGATCAAGGCGGGGAGGCGAAGCGCGTGGACGACCCAGACGAGGCGGGCGATCCACGGCTTCTGCCACCTCCAGAGCCCCCAGAAGATGAGGGCGACGATGGCGGCGCCGGCGGCGAGCCAGAGCCAGACCCCGCCGCGGGCGCCGGCGAGGAGCCCCTGTCGCCAGAAGACGAGGACGCCGAACTCGTAGAGGAGCCCGACGTGGAGGTAGACGAAGGCCGCCTGCCGGAACTTCCTCTCGCGTGGCTCCACGGTCTACATCCCCTCGAGCCCGAGGTCGCTGCGGGCGCGGTCCATGACCTCGGGGGTGATCGTGGCGATCCCGTGCTCCCGGGCGTAATCCGTGTAGATGCGGCGGACCATCCCCCGGACGAAGGAGGGGACGTTGTCGAGTCGCGCGCGGGCGTCGTCGCTCCAGCGGACGGCGGTCGGCGGCGGCTCGGCGTCGTCGAAGGCATTGTCGCGCCCCTCGGCGAGGGAGCCGCGGACGAGCTCGAGGGGTTGGCCGGGGACGGTGCGGCCGCCGACCTTGACGCCGAGGCTGGCGACGAGCTGCGTCTCCATGGGGTTGGTGAGCATGGCGATCTCGTGGCCGCAGCGGGGGCACCCGAAGACGGCGGCCATCGTCCCGTCGCCGGGGAGTCGTCGTTCCGCGAACGACATCGGCTGGTCGCAGGCGAGGCAGAGGAACTTCATGGCGGGCCTCCGGTCGGTCGGATCTCATGCTCGAGCCGGACGGCGAGGTCGAGGATCGCGCGGCCGGCGGGGGAGTCCTGGGCCATCGAGGCGGTCGGGGGCGAGCCGGCGTCGGTGGCGGCGGCGAGCGGGGGGTCGAAGGGGATCTCGGCCCAGAGGGGGAGGCCGGCGGCGTCGGCGAGGCGGCGGGCGCCGTCGTCGGGGAAGAGTGACGTCGCCCTGCCGCATCCTTCGCAGACGAAGGCGCACATGTTGGCGACGAGTCCGATGACGGGGATCCCGGCGTCCCGGGCGAGGGTGACGGCGCGGGCGACGACGGCGCGGGCGGCCTCGGAGGGGGTGGTGACGAGGATCGCGGCGTCCAGCTTGGGAACGAGTTGGAGGAGGCGGGCGAGGCGGTCGGTGCCGGGGGGCATGTCGACGAGGAGGTAGTCGAGCTCGCCCCAGGCGACGTCGGCGAGGAACTCGCGGAGCGTGCCGGTCTCGAGGGCGCCCTGCCAGACGAAGCCGCCGTCGTCGGGCTCGCGCCAGCGGAGCGGGGTCTCCGCGTCGCGGAGGAGGAGCGCGGTCGAGATGGTGCGGACCCCCGCGGCGCCGAGGGCGGGGTGCACGCCGAGGTCGTCGACGCGGAGCGGGGCGTGGTCGGCGCCGAGCATGGCGGCGAGGGAGGGGCCGTTGAGGTCGGCATCGAGGGCGCCGACGCGGTGGCCGTGGGCGGCGAGTGCGGCGGCGAGGTTGGCGGTGAGGGCGCTCTTCCCGACGCCGCCCTTCCCGCTGGCGACGGCGACGACGCGGCGAACGGAGGCGAGGCGGCGTTCGAGGCGGCGTCGCTGTTCGAGGACCTGGTCGAGGATCTCGGCGCTCCCGGGGGCGTCGACCTCGTGGTAGGTGCGTATGCGGCGCATGGTCATGGCGCGAGGCGGCGGCCTTCGTTGTCGAAGGCGGTGAGCGCGTCGACGGGGCAGGCCTGGCAGGCGCGGATCAGCTCTTCGCGTCCCGTCCGGTCGGCGGTGTCGAGGAAGGCGACGATCCCGTCGTCGTCGAAGGCGAAGGCCTCGGGCGCGGCGGCGATGCAGTCGCCGAACCCGACGCAGAGGAGTCGATCGATGCGGATCGTGAGGTCGCCGATCCGGCGCTCGACGTGATCGATCACGGTTCGCTCCGGCGGGTTGGGGGCGGGTCGGCCGTCCCGGCTCGTTGCCGGCCCCGGGTGGATCCCGGGTCGGTGAGCGGTGGGCCGTGGGACCAAGGTAAAGTCGTGGCTCCGGCGGCGCCACGGTGGCGTTGGGCCCGGGATCAGCGAGGCCGCTCGAGCGGACCGCCCTGGAAGATCCTCAGGATGACGCGCGGGTGCTCGTGCCAGAGGTAGGCGATGATGCTGGCCATGCCGAGGATGCCGCCGATGGCGACGACCCAGGCGCCGACCACCTCGAGGATCCAGATGCCGAAGAGAACGATCGTCCCGAAGAGGTAGGCCCCGGCGGCGGTGAGCACGAGGATGAAGCCCAGGATCATCGGCGGGTATCGCTCGGCGCCGGCGAAGAAGGCGGCGGAGACGAGCCCCGCGATGACGAAGGCGAAGACGTGCAGGACGGTGTAGCCGAGGACGGTGGCGATGCTGATGTCGACCTGGGCGGGTCCGGTCGCGCCGTAGAAGATCGCGGAGCCGAGCGCCGCGGGGGTGAAGAACGCCCGTCGGAAGGCGAGGTCGAAGAGGAGGAACCACGCCGCGACGACCGCCGCGCCGATCAACCCGGCGGCGACGCCGTCCCGGATGACCGGGTGTTCGCTCACGAGGGTCCGCACGCTGACCGGCGGCGCGACCCCCGTCATGCGCAGGGTCGCCACGAGGGCGATCCCGGCGAGGACGCTCCCGGCCAGGACCGCCGGCCACCCCAGACGGAGGACGACGTTGGTGCCGGTCACCGCGACGCTCACGTAGAACATGATGTCGAAGAGGAGGAATCCGACGACGATGCCGATGAAGAACCCTGCGCCGAGCGCGACTCGTCGCAGCAGCGCCGCCATCGCGATCCCGAGGAGGATGAAGAGGGCGTAGTGCAGCGCGGTGTAGGCGACGATCCGGCCGATACCGACCCCGCCGGGCTCGGCGCCAAAGAGCGCGCCGGCGAGGAACGTCGGGGTCCGGAGCGGCAGGCCTCGAAGGAGGTCGATCGCCAGGAACCAGAGGACGACGACGGTCCCGGCGACCGCGCCAGCGAGAGCGCCTCGCCCCAAAACCCCGTGGCGTCGAGCCAAATCGGCCTCCCGCAAGTCTGGTTTCGGTCACGTCGCGGATGTACGGACCTGGACGCGATGCAGGGCGTGTACCGCCGCGATCGCCGGGGGCGGTGTCGCGGGAGGCGGAAAGCGAGGTTTCGGGGCGTCCGGCCGGTCAGACCAGCGCCTTGTCGACGACCATGAAGAAGAGGACCGCGGGGAGGTAGAGGACCGAAGCGAAGAAGAGACGCCGGGACCAGACCTTGTCGCGGCGGATCAGCGCGGCGAGGGCGATGGCGAGGAACGCGGCGCCGATCGCCAGCGCGCCCGCGAAGTAGATCCAGCCGGTCAGCCCGATGGCGCTGGAGAGGAGGCTGACCGGGAGGAGCGCGGCCGTGTAGTTGAAGATCTGCCGGCCGGTCCCCCGCCCATCGACGTCGTCGAGGCTGATCATGACGAAACCGGCGTTGCGGTAATCGTCGCGGAACATCCAGGCAAGGGCCAGGAAGTGGGGGATCTGCCAGAGGAAGACGATCGCGAAGAGGATCCAGGCCCCGATCTCGATCGGTCGACCCGTCGCGGTCCATCCGGCCAGGATCGGGAGCGCGCCCGGGACCGCGCCGACCAGCGTGCAGAGCGAGGTGCGCCGCTTGAGCGGCGTGTAGATGAAGACGTAGCTCACCAGGCTCGCGAGGATGACCGCCGCCGTCGTGACGTTGACCAGGAATCCGACGTACACGATTCCCACGGCGGCGAGGGACGCGGCGAAGAGGAGCGCCTCCCCGGGCCGAATCCGTCCGGACGGAAGCGGCCGCCGCGACGTCCGCAGCATCAGGCGGTCGATGTCCCGCTCGACGTACTCGTTGAGCGCATGGGTCCCGCTCGCCGCGAGCACCGTCCCGATCAGGGTGTGGATGAGGCGGAGGAAGTCCACGCCGCCGGCGGGGGACGCGATGTAGAAGCCGACGCCGGTCGTCAGGAGGACGAGGCGAGTGATCCCCGGCTTGGTCAGCTCGTAGTACGCGGCGATCCGGGAGCGAAACGAGGGTTTCTCCTCGGGGGGCGCCCACCCGCGCGGGCGCGTCTCGGCGGCGACGCTCATGGGTCGCCGCCGTGTCGGCCGCGGCCCGGACGGGGCGGCGCGGCGACGGCCGGCCGTTGCGGGAAACTGCGCAAATTCATGACATTTCAAAGATAGGCAAGATCCGGAGAGCTGTAAAGGACGGGCCGGGGTCACACCGACGCGGCCGCCGCCGTGCCGTACGGCGCCGGGACGACGGGCTCGCCGCCCGGGGTCAGGCGGACCGCGCAGTACTTGAACTCCGGGATCTTACCGAAGGGATCGAGCGCCGGGTTCGTCAGCAGGTTCGCGGGCGCCTCGGCGTAGCAGAAGGGGAGGAAGACGGCGCCGCGGGGGACGGCGTCGTCGCGGCGGACGACGGCGCTGATGCGCCCCCGCCGGGACTCGATGGTGAGGACATCGCCGGGGGCGAGGCCGAGGCGTTCGAGCTCGGAGGCGTGGAGCGACGCCATGGGGACGGGCTCGATGGCGTCGAGGACGCCGGCGCGGCGGGTCATGGCGCCGGTGTGCCAGTGCTCGAGGATCCGGCCGGTGATGAGGACGTGGGGGTACTCGTCGTCGGGCGGCTCGGCGGCCGGGGTGTAGTCGACGGGGATGAGGCGGCCGCGGCCGGACGGGGTTGGGAACCGTTCGGTGAAGAGGACCTCCTCGCCGGGGTCGCCGATGTTGCGGCAGGGGAAGGTGACGGCATCCTCGCGCTCGAGGCGGTCCCAGGTGATCCCGGCGTAGCTCGGGACGGCGAGGCGGATCTCCTCGAAGACGTCGGCGGGGCCGGTGTAGGACCAGCCGCAGCCGAGGCGGTTGGCGATCTCCTGGACGATCCACCAGTCCTGCCGGGCCTGGCCGGGGGGCTGGAGGGCCTGGCGCCCGAGCTGGACGCGGCGGTCGGTGTTGGTGAACGTCCCGGTCTTCTCGGGGAACGCGGAGGCCGGGAGGATCACGTCGGCGAAGGAGGCGGTCTCGGTCAGGAAGATCTCCTGGACGACGAGCCATTCGAGGGAGGCGAGGGCGGCGCGGACGTGGGCGATGTCGGGGTCGGACATCGCGGGGTTCTCGCCCATGATGTACATCCCTCGGATCGAACCGGCGAGGGCGGCGTCCATGATCTCGACGACGGTGAGCCCCTTGACGGGGTCGAGGGGGCGGCCCCAGAGCGCCTCGAAGGCCTTCCTCGTCTCTTCGTCGGTGACGGGGCGGTAGTCGGGGTAGACCATGGGGATGAGGCCGACATCGGAGGCGCCCTGGACGTTGTTCTGGCCGCGGAGCGGGTGGAGCCCGGTGCCGCGGCGGCCGATCTGGCCGGTCAGGAGGGCGAGGGCGATGAGGCAGCGTGCGTTGTCGGTCCCGTGGGTGTGCTGGGAGACGCCCATCCCCCAGAAGATCATGGAGGCCTTGGAGGTCGCGTAGAGGCGTGCGACCTCGCGGATCGTGGCGGCGGGGATCCCGCAGATCGGTTCCATCGCCTCGGGGCTGTAGGCGATGAGGCGCCGCCGGAGCTCGTCGAACCCCTCGGTCCTCGCGGCGACGAACGCCTCGTCGACGAGCCCTTCGTCGACGATCGTGTGGAGCATCGCGTTGAGGAGCGCGACGTCGGTCCCCGGCCGGAACTGGAGGACGTGGGTGGCGAGTCGGGCGAGCTCGGTGCGGCGGGGGTCGAGGAGGACGAGCTTCGCGCCGCGCTCGACGGCGTTCTTCATGAAGGTCGCCGCGACGGGGTGGTTGACCGTCGGGTTGGCGCCGATGACGAGGAAGACCTCGGCGAACTGGACGTCGGAGACGGGGTTCGAGACGGCGCCCGAGCCGATGCACTCCAGGAGCGCGGCGACGGAGGAGGCGTGGCAGAGGCGGGTGCAGTGGTCGACGTTGTTCGAGCCGAAGCCCGTGCGGACGAGCTTTTGGAAGAGGTACGCCTCCTCGTTGCTCCCCTTGGCGGAGCCGAAGCCGGCGAGGGCGCGGCCGCCGTGGGCGTCGCGGATGCGGCGGAGCCCTTCGGCGGCGAGGTCGAGCGCCTCCTCCCAGGTCGCCTCGCGGAAGACGGCCCAGGGGTTGGCCGGGTCGACGATCCCGTCGGGGGACTTGGGCGCGTCGTCGCGGCGGACGAGGGGGACGGTCAGGCGCTGGGGGTGGTGGACGTAGTCGTAGCCGAAGCGTCCCTTGACGCAGAGGCGTCCCCGGTTGGCCGGTCCCCAGCGGCCGGTCGTGAAGGCGATCCGGTCGTCGGTCACGTGGTAGGTGAGCTGGCACCCCACGCCGCAGTAGGGGCAGAGGGAGGGGACCTGGCGGAGGGCGCGCCGGGCGGCGCCGCCGTTGGCGGCGGGGCGGGGTGCGGGCCTTCCGTTGCCGGTGACCGGGCCGTGCCCGGCGTCCGCTGCGATCCGTCGTTCGTTGCCCATCGTTCGATCCACGGTCTCGGTTCGCGTCGTGCGGTTCCGGCGCCTCAGGGCCACTCGTCGGACCAGGACCAGTCGAGGGGCGAGAGGAGGACGGCGTCGACGTCGAGCCGCAGCAGCGCCGCGGGGAGGAGCGCGCCGGTCGGACAGGCCTGGACGCACTCGCCGCACCCGACGCAGGAGCTCTCGCCCATCGGGTCCTCGAGGTCGAAGACGATGCGGGCGTTCGCGCCCCGCCCCGCGTACCCGATGACGTCGTTGACCTGGACTTCGCGGCACGCCCGGACGCAACGCGTGCACCGGATGCAGGCGTCGAGGCGCACGGCGATGGCGGGGTGCGAGAGGTCGGGCTCGGGCGCGGGTCGGGCCGGGAAACGCGATCCCTCGACGCCGAGTTCCCGGGCCCAGAGGTCGAGTTCGGAGTCGGCGCGGTAGGGCGCCTCGGGCATGTCGGCGAGGAGGAGCTCGAGGACCATCTTCTGCGCCCGCCGGGCGCGCTCGCCGGTGGCGCGGACCTTCATCCCCGGGGCCGGTTCGCGGCAGCAGGAGGGGGCGAGGACGCGCTCGCCCTCGATTTCGACGACGCAAGCCCTACAGTTGCCGTCCGCGCGCAGCCCCTCGGCGTAGCAGAGGTGGGGGATGCGTACGCCGTGCCGTTCGGCGACCTGGAGGATCGTCTCGCCGGGGCGAGCCGTGACCGTCTCGCCGTCGAGGGTGAAGGCGATGTCGGCCGTTCCTGTCGTTCCGTTCCCGCTCACGTCTCGAGCTCCTCGGGGAAGAAACGCATCACGCAGCGCACGGGGTTGGGCGCCGCCTGGCCGAGCCCGCAGATCGAGGCGTCCGCCATCGCCTCGCCGAGCTCGGCGAGGAGCGCGGTGTCCCACCGTTCGGCCTCCAGGAGCTCCAGCGTCCGGGCCGTCCCGCTCCTGCAGGGCGTGCACTTGCCGCACGATTCGTGGGCGAAGAATCGCACGAGATTCCGTGCCGCGTCGCGGGCGCGGTCGTGGTCGGAGAGGATGACCACCGCGGCCGAGCCGATGAAGCAGCCGTACGGCGCCAGGGTGTCGAAGTCGAGCGGGAGGTCGGCGAGCGAGGCCGGGAGGATCCCGCCGGAGGCGCCGCCGGGGAGGTAGGCGTAGAAGGTGTGGCCGGGGAGCATCCCGCCGGCGTACTCCTCGACGAGCTCGCGGGCGGTGACGCCGGCGGGGGCGCGGTAGACGCCCGGCCGCTGGACGCGGCCGCTCACGGAGAAGTGGCGCATCCCCTTGCGGCCGCGGACCCCCCGGGCGGCGAACGCTTCGGGTCCCTCCTCGAGGATCTCGCGGAGCCAGTAGACGGTCTCGACGTTGTGGACGAGCGTCGGCCTGCCGAAGAGCCCGCGCTGGGCGGGGAAGGGCGGGCGGAGCCGGGGCTCGCCGCGTCGCCCCTCGATCGACTCCAGCAGCGCGGTCTCCTCGCCGCAGACGTAGGCGCCGGCGCCGCGGCGGAGGTGGATGGTCGGGATCGGGCAGGGCGGGTCGGCGGCGAGGGCGGCGAGCTCGCGCTCGATGAGCGCGCGGATCGCCGGGTACTCGTCGCGCAGGTAGATGTAGACCTCCTCCGCCTCGACGATCCGGGCGGCGAGGAGCAGCCCCTCGAGGACCCGGTGCGGGTCGGTCTCCAGGCAGTGGCGGTCCTTGAAGGTCCCCGGCTCCCCCTCGTCGGCGTTGAGGACGACGACGCGGGGCTTGGGCGCGGCGCGGACGAAGCGCCATTTCCGGGCGGTCGGGAAGCCGGCGCCGCCGAGGCCGCGCAGCCCCGAGGCTTCGATGGCGGCGATCAGCTCTTCGACGTCGCGCCCACCGTCGTGCCACTCGGCGAGGAGCCGGTACCCGCCGTGGTCCCGATACGTCCGGTAGTCGATGGCGGCGGGGGGCGCGGGCTCGGTCCTCCCGGCGAGGACCGCCTCCTCGACGGATTCGGGGGTCGCTCGGTCGACGGGGCGCCGCCCGACGACGGCGACCGGCGCTTTGTCGCAGCGGCCGACGCACGGGGTCGGGATGACGCGGAGCGAGCGGCCGAGGGTCGAGGCGAGGGACTCGAGGAGGCGGGCCGATCCGGCCAGCTCGCAGGCGATCGAATCGCAGACCCGGACGGTCAGCGGCGCGGGGGGCGGATCGCCCGCGCGGACGATGTCGAATTGGTGATAGAAGGTCGCGACCTCGTAGACCTCGGCGGGGGTGAGCCGGAGCTCGTGGGCGAGGGCGACGAGGTGGCGGTCGGCGAGGGCGCCGAAGGCATCCTGGATCCTGTGCAGCGCCTCGATCAGGAGGTCGGCTCGCCGGGGGAGCTCGTCGATCGCCTGGCGGACCTCGGCGACGGCCTGCGGCTCGGCTACCCTGCCCTTCGGCGTCGGCCGGACGCGGAGCTTGCGCTGCCCGGCCCTCTCCTCTCGCTTCTCAGGCATCATCCGCGAGCTCGCTCCGGAGGTGATCGCTGCCCACCCTGGGGAAAGAGTGGCTTCGCCCGCGCAAATGTCAAGGCCGATGGTCCACGGGGGCGGAGGCGGGGGGGCTGGGCGGGGGCGGCGCTCGGGGCGGGGAGGTGGCCGGTCCGCGGCTTGCGACGTCGATCGCGCCCCGACCCCGGCGCCCTTCCCCGCCCCGCGCCCCGGCCCCGCCGGCCCGGCGCCGCGGCGGCCCGGGCGCCCCCAGTGGAGGCCAACGATGAGATCACGCATCCTCGATGCGGTCGGCTCCGCGTTCCTTCGGTGGCCCGTCGCCAAAGAGATCGCCCAGGCCGGGATGGACGGCTCCGCGGTGAGCGAGCGGACCCGCGGGCTCCGATCGCGGCTCCACGGCGTGGAGACGGTGTCGAGCATCTGCCCCTACTGCGCCGTCGGCTGCGCCACCCTGATCCACGTCCGGGACGGCCAGATCGTCGACATCGAAGGAAACCCCGAGAGCCCGATCAACGAGGGGACGCTCTGCCCGAAGGGGGCCGACACCTTCCAGTACACGATCAACCCGAACCGCCTCACGAAGGCGCTCTACCGCCGGCCGTACGGCACCGCGTGGGAGGAGGTCGACCTCGAGTGGGCGATGGACCGGATCGCCGAGCGGATCCGCGAGACGCGCGACCGCACCTTCATCGAGGAGGACGACGAGGGGCGGCCGGTCCGCCACACCCCCGCGATCGGCTTCCTCGGCGGCGCGGCGCTCGACAACGAGGAAAATTACCTGATCAAGAAGTTCTGCGTCGGCGCGGGGATCGTCCACGTCGAGAACCAGGCGCGAATATGACACTCCGCCACGGTCCCCGGTCTGGGGGTCCCGATGGGGAGAGGCGGCGCGACGACGTTCCAGATGGACCTGGCGAACGCCGACTGCATCCTGATCATGGGGTCGAACTTCGCCGAGGCGCACCCGGTCGGGTTCCGCTTCGTGATGCGGGCGCGGGAGCGGGGCGCGACGATCCTGCACGTCGATCCCCGCTTCACGCGCACCTCGGCGTGCTCGAGCCTCTACGTGCCGATCCGAGCGGGGAGCGACATCGCCTTCCTCGGCGGGCTGATCCACTACGTGCTGAACAGCGAGCGGTGGAACACCGACCCGTTCTTCCGGGAGTACGTGCTCCACTACACGAACGCCGCGACGCTGGTCCAGGAGGAGTTCCGCGACGCCGCGGAGCTGGGCGGGCTCTTCAGCGGGTGGGACGCCGGGGCGCGGGAGTACCACGGCGCCTCGTGGGAGTACGAGGGGCAGCGGCGGGTCGCGCACGGGGGTGAGGGGGGCGAGGAGGTCGAGATCGACCAGGTGACCACGGCGCAGGCGCGGGGGACGCGGACGGGGCGCGCCGTGGGCCCGCCGCCGCCGACCGACCCGACGCTGGAGCACCCGCGCTGCGTCCTCCAGGTCCTCAAGCGCCACTTCTCGCCGTACACGATCGAGCGGGTCGAGGAGATCTGCGGCGTCCCGAGGGAGCGCTTCATCGCCGTGGCGGAGTCGCTGCTGCGGAACTCGGGGCGGGATCGGACGACCGCGATCGCGTACGCGGTGGGGTGGACGCAGCACACGACGGGGCCGCAGATCATCGCCTGCGCCGCGATCCTGCAGCTCCTGCTGGGGAACATCGGCAGGCCGGGGGGCGGGATCCAGGCGCTGCGCGGGCACGCGACGATCCAGGGGTCGACGGACATCCCGACGCTCTACGACCTGCTCCCCGGCTACCTACCGATGCCGACGCACACCCGGATCCACGCCACCCTGGACGACTACATCTGGAACTCCTCCTCGGAAGGGGGGCTTTGGGCGAAGACCGATGCCTTCATCGTCTCGCTGTTGAAGGCGTGGTTCGGCGACGAGGCGACGGCGGAGAACGAGTGGGGCTACTCGCTCCTCCCTCGGATCACGGGGGACCACTCGCACATCCCGATGTTCGTGGCGATGCACGAAGGGAAGGTGGAGGGTCTCCTGCTGATGGGGCAGAACCCCGCGGTCGGCGGGCAGAACGCGGGGTTCCAGCGCCGGGCGCTCTCGAAGCTGAAGTGGCTGGTCGTGCGGGACCTCTTCCCGATCGAGAGCGCGACCTTCTGGTACGACTCCCCCGAGGTCCGGAGCGGGGAGCTGCGGCCGGAGGAGATCGGTACGGAGGTCTTCCTCCTCCCCGGCGCGACCGTCGCGGAGAAGGACGGCTCGTTCACGAACACGCAGCGGTTGATCCAGTGGCATGACAAGGCGGTCGACCCGCCGGGGGACTGCCGGAGCGAGGCCTGGTTCATGGTGCACCTGGGGCGCCGTCTCAAGCGGCTCTACCGGGATTCCGCGGAACCCAAGGACCGGCCGATCCTCGCGCTGACGTGGGACTACCCGCTGGAAGGACCGCTGGAGGAGCCGGACGTCGAGGTCGTGCAGCGCGAGATCAACGGGTATCGGGTGGGACCGCAGGGTGAGGGCGATGGGGGTGGGGCGCGGCCGCGTGAGGGGTCGCGGGGTGGGCGCGACGCGCTGCGGTGGACGGTGGGCGGGGGGGAGGAGCTGCCCGGGATCGTTCGCGACCCGCGGGCGCTCTGGGCGGCAAGGGAGCAGGTCCGGAGCTTCAACGAGCTCGAGGCCGACGGCTCGACGGCGTGCGGGTGCTGGATCTACTCCGGGGTGAACCCCGGGACGAACCGCGCGCGCTCCCGCGTGAAGGGCGACGGCTACGTCGCGCCGGAGTGGGCGTTCTCGTGGCCGAACAACGTGCGGATGCTCTACAACCGCTGCTCCGCGGACCCCGTCGGCCGACCGTGGTCGGAGCGGAAGAAGTACGTCTGGTGGGACGAGGCGGCGGGGCGCTGGGTCGGGAAGGACACGCCGGACTTTCCGTTGGAGAAGCGCCCGGACGACCCCGGCGACCCCGAGGCGGTCGGGGTGGCCGCGCTCTCGGGGGATTCGCCGTTCCTCCTGAAGCCCGAGGGGAAGGCGTGGCTCTACTTCAAGTTCGGGATGAAGGACGCGCCGCTGCCTACGCACTACGAGCCGTGGGAGTCGCCGGTGCACAACGCGCTCTATCGGGAACACGAGCGGAACCCGATGGCGAAGTACTGGGACGTGGAGGGGAACCCGTACCACGGGATCGCGAACCCGGAGTTCCCGTACGTCCTGACAACGTACCGCCTGACCGAGCACCACACCGGCGGCGGGATGACGCGCTGGAACTCGTGGCTCGCCGAGCTGCAGCCGGCGGCGTTCGTGGAGATCAGCCCGGAGCTCGCGGCGGAGCGGGGGATCGAGCCGGGGGGGTGGGTGACGGTGCGGACGGCGAGGGGCGAGGCGGTGGCGCGGGCACTGGTGACGCGGCGGATGAGGCCGCTCCGGGTCGGGGGCCGGACCGTCCACCAGGTCGGGTTCCCGTGGCACTTCGGGTATGCGGGGCTGGTGAAGGGCTCGTCGGCGAACGACCTGGTCTCGCTGGTGGCCGATCCGAACGTCTCGATCCACGAGGGGAAGGTCCTGACGTGCGACATCCGGGCGGGGCGTTCGCAGAGGGCTTGATGCCGTGTCGATCGGCCACCCGCCGCGCCGGCGGCGCTTCCGGGGGCCGGGACGAGAGGAGGCTGGCGTGAACCCGATCGACGAGCCGATCGCGCGGGTGAGGGAACAGCCCGGGATCACGCCGACGCGGGTGCGGGGGGAGGCCGGGGCCGCGACGACGCCGTACGAGCGGCCGGCGGGAAAGGCGTACGTCGGTGCGCCGGAGGGCGCGCCGACGCGGGACGGCGGCCCGGTGCCGATCGTGCAGGAGGCGCAGCGGACGGCCGGGGTCACGATCACCCCGGGGCGGGCGTACGGCTTCTTCACCGACACCACGATCTGCATCGGGTGCAAGGCGTGCGAAGTGGCGTGCAAGCAGTGGAACAACCTCCCGGCGGAGGGCTTCCACTTCTCGGGCACGTCGTACGACAACACACGCGCTCTCTCGGCCACGACCTGGCGGCACGTCCGGTTCATCGAGCAATTCGATCCCGAACGATTCACCGATCTGCCGGGCGAGTCGCCGGATCTCGCGGGATCGTTCGAGCCGTGGGGGAACCTGACGACGAGCGAACAGTGGGCCGTGCCGGGGCAGCGCTGGATCTTCATGTCCGATGTCTGCAAGCACTGCGTGAACGCGCCCTGCCTCGAGGCGTGCCCGACGGGGTCGATCATCCGCACCGAGTACGACACCGTCTACGTGCAGCAGGACGTCTGCAACGGGTGCGGCTACTGCCAGGCGGCGTGCCCCTTCGCGGTGATCGAGGTCGACAAGGAGGGGACGGGGAAGGCGCACAAGTGCACGCTCTGCTACGACCGGCTCAAAGACGGGCTGGAGCCGGCGTGCGCCAAGGCGTGTCCGACCGATTCGATCCAGTTCGGCCCGGTCGACGAGCTCCTCGAGCGGGCGCGCGTCCGGGTCGCGGAGCTGCGTGAACGCGGGGTCCCCGCCTACCTCTACGGGTCGGGCGGGGTCCTCGAGGAGGGGTGCGACACGAGCGACCTGGGCGGACTGAACTGCTTCTTTCTGCTGATCGACCGCCCGGAGGTCTACAACCTGCCGCCGGTCGCGAAGCGTCCTTCGACGAACACCGCGACGGGGTTGGCCGCCGGTGCGCTGGCCGCGACGGTCCTGGCCGGCGCGGCGTTCCTGGCCTACGCGAGCGAGCGGAGGTGAACGTGCTCGAGGACGTGGCGCCGCATGTCGGGACGCCGTACGGCAAGGCCCGGATCGGCAGGGTCCGGCCGAGGCCCGGGGAGGTCGATGCCCAGGCGATCGACGTGCGCCGCGCGGGGCAGCTCGCGGGGCGAAGCGCGGAGAGCTACCAGGGAGTCCCCCCGGTCAAGCGCGCACCCTGGGAATGGTACCTTCCGCTCTACTTCTGGGGGGGCGGGATCGCCGCGGGGAGCTGGCTCGCCGCGGCCGCCGAGGACCTCATGGGCGAGGGCGACCCGGTGGTCATCCGGGCCGGGCGCTACCTCTCGGTCGGCAGCTTGCTCGGCGGGACGGTGCTCCTGATCGCCGACCTGGGTCGCTCCGAACGGTTCCTGAACATGCTGCGCATCGTGCGGCCGCGCTCGGCGATGAGCATCGGCTCCTGGGTGCTGGTCGGGTTCGGCGCGTTCGCCGGGGCGGGGGCCGTGCTCCAGGCGGCCATGGACCGGCTCCCGGGCCGGGTTCGCGAGGCTTCGCCGCTCTCCCGCAAGGAGGCGCGCCAGATCCTGCACCTGGCGGGCACGCCCGTCGCCCTCTTCCTCGGAGGGTACACCGGGGCGCTCCTCGCCGCGACGGCGACGCCCGCGTGGGCGGCGAGAAGGTCGCTGCTCGCGCCCCTCTTCCTCTTCTCGTCGACGGCGGCCGGGCTGGCCGCGGTCTCGATCGTCGTCGAGGCGACGGGGGGCGCGACCGCCCGGGCGACCCGCCGCCTCGCCCGCGCCGAGGCCCTCGCCCTCGCCGGCGAGCTCGCCCTGGTGGCCGCCGGTCGGCGAGCCATCGCGGGGCTCCCGTCGGTGCGCACCGCGCCGACCGCGACGAAGGCCGCGCGCTGGCTGGAGATCGGCGCGGGGATCGCGCTCCCCCTCGCCCTGGCGATCGGCGAGGGGTGGCGGGAGCGGCGCACGCCGCCGGGGCGCCCGGGCAGGATCCACAAGCGACCGCGGCTCCTTCGCCTCCTCTCGGCCGGGCTCGCCCTCGCCGGAAACCTCGCGCTCCGCTACTCGGTCACGTACGAAGGGTACCGCTCGGCCGACACGCCCGAGGACACCTGGCGCTTCGCCGGGTTGGACGGCAGGCCCTCCGCCGCCCACCCGCGCCCGGCCGCGCCCGCGGGGATGCGCCAACCGCAGCGGCAGCCCGATGGGCCCCGCCGCACGTCCGCCCGCGGAGATGCGCCGTGACCGGTGAGGTCGTCGGCCGCATCACGATCGTTCAGGAGGACCGCATCCGCGTCGTCGACGACGCCGGCCGCGGCTACCTCTTCGTCGTCCGCAAGCGCGCGGCCCCGATCGCGTCCCTCGAGGCGTGGCGCGACCGGTGGATCCCCGTGCGCGTCCGCTACGACGGTGTACCGGACGCCGGCGCCCTGGCCGATAGGGTCGACCCCCTCGAGCCCGGGCTCGGCGTCGGCCCGATCCAACCCCCGTCCCCCCGACCGGACCGAGCGCGCTGATCGGCCGGGTGGTGGCGGGGCCCGGCCTGCCGATCTTGCCTTCCGACGCCTCGCCCACGACATTCGCCCGGAAGTTGCAACCCCGCCGCGCGGCGCGGCGGAGCGCGCCCCGCGCCCCGGCGCCCGCGTGGAGCGGCGGGGCGTCGGCATCGGCACGGACCGGGAGGAGAGCGCATGCGAGGGTGGGACCGAATCGCGATCCTGGGGATCGGCATCCTGGGGGTGGCGGGGTGCGCGGGGAGGCGGGAGCCGCAGGCGCCGACGCCATCGACGCCTGCGGAGGCGGCGGCGCCGCGCTACGCGGTCGAGCCGGTCCCGGTGCCGTCGGCGTTCCGCGCGGCGGTCGAGCGGGGCACCCGGACGCTCGACGGTCGTCCGGGGCCGCGCTACTGGCAGCAGCGCGTCAGCTACCGGATCGACGCGGAGTTGGATCCGCGCACCGCGAGGGTCCAGGGGCAGGGGGAGCTGATCTACCGCAACCACTCGCCTGATACGCTCGGGGTGCTCGTCTTCCGGCTCTACCAGAACCTCTTCAGCGAGGGGGTCCAGCGCACCCGGTCGGTCCCGATCACCGGCGGGATAACGATCGAGCGGGTGGCGGTCGGCGGCCGCGAGGCGGCGAGGGTCGGCGGAGGGCGGCGCGCGCCCGCAGGGGGTGCGGCGTACCAGATCATCGAGACCCTCATGTACGTCCGGCTGCCGACGGCGCTCCTCCCCGGCGACAGCGTGCACGTCGAGATGGCTTGGCACTTCACGGTCCCGCCCGAGGGGGCGCCGCGGACCGGGCACATCGACCACGTCGTCTACAACGTGGCGCAGTGGTATCCGCAGGTGGCGGTCTACGACGACGTCGAGGGGTGGCACACCTGGCCGTACCTGGGCAACGGCGAGTTCTACCTGGAGTACGGCGACTTCGACGTCTCGCTGACCCTCCCCGAGGGGTGGCTCGTCGCGGCGACCGGCGAGTTGCAGAACCCGGACGAGGTGCTGACCCCGCGGATCCGCGACCGGCTTCGCGTCGCGATGGAATCGGACACCGTCGTCCACGTCGTGACGCCGGAGGACTTCGGGCCGGGGAACGCGACGCAGCAGGCCCCCGGCGGGCAGCTCACCTGGCGCTTCGTCGGGCGGGACGTCCGGGATTTCGCCTGGGCGGCGTCGAACCGGTACGTGTGGGACGTCACCCGCGCCACGATCCCCGCGGCGGATGGCGGCGGGACGCGGACGATCCCGGTGCATGCGCTTTACCGCCCCGAGGCGACGACCTGGCGGCAGGCGGCGGAGTACACGCGCCACGCCCTCGAGTTCTTCTCCGAGAGGTGGCACTCGTACATCTACCCGCAGATGACCTCGGTCGAGGGGCCGATCGGCGGGATGGAGTACCCGATGATCGTCTTCGTCCGCGATTTCGGCGCCGCGCGCACCCTCTACAGCGTGATCGCGCACGAGACCGCGCACGAGTGGTGGCCGATGATGGTCGGGAACAAGGAGCCGTCGTTCGCGTGGCAGGACGAGGGGCTCGCGACCTACATCGAGAACCTCGCGTCGGCGGACTACTTCGACGAGACGGTGCCGGAGGCGTTCGAGGGGAACCTCGAGCAGTACCTCACGATCGCGGGGCAGGACGACGAGACGCCGATCATGCGGCACGCGGACCTCTACCCGAGCTACCAGGCGTTCGCGACGGCGGCGTACTCGAAGACCGCGGTCCTGCTCCGCGCGCTCGGCGGGGTGATCGGCGAGGACGTGGTCAACCAGGCGCTGCGGGAGTACGCCGACCGGTGGCTCCTCAAGCACCCGTACGCGCTGGACTTCTTCAACACGGTCGAGAGCGTCGCGGGCCGGGACCTCGACTGGTTCTGGCACCCGTGGTGGTACGAGACGGCGGTGCTCGACCAGGCGATCGTCGCGGTCGGCGTGGAGTCGGTGGGGGGCGGGGAGCGGGTCGCGGTCACGATCGAGGACCAGGGCGAGGCGCCGATGCCCGTCGATCTGGTGCTCACGACGGAGGCGGGCGAGGTCCGGCGGGTCGTCGTCCCCGTCGATGTCTGGCTCGCGGGCGCCCGGCGTCACACCGAGGTGGTCGAGGTGCCCGGGCGTCTCGCCCGCGTGGCGATCGACCCCGACCGGACCTTCCCCGACGTGGACCGGTCGGACAACGTGTGGGAGCGGGCGGGGAGGCCGTGACCCCGCCCCACCCATCCGCTCCGATGGGGTGACACGACGGCCCCGCCGCACCCGGTCATCCGCGGGGTGAGGCACTCTGGCCGCGGCGGGGATCTCGATGTAGGATCACCTGAACGAACCGACTCCGATCGCTCCGGGCGGCGATGCCCGCGCCGGGGACCGTACGCACCGCGAAAGAACGGCTCAATGCGCAGGATCCCCCTCCTGGCTACGCTCCTCCTCGGCGCCTGCAGCATTCCCCGCTGGCCGGTCGAGGGACCGATGACCTCGCCCTTCGGGCTGCGGCTCGACGGGATCCGTCCGGACCTGCACTACGGGGTGGACATCGGGGTTCCGGAGGGCACGCCGGTGAGGGCGATGGCGCCGGGCCGTGTCGTGCGCGCGGGGACGATGTCGGGGTACGGCCTGATGGTGATGATCGACCACGGGCGGGGCGTCCTGACGGTCTACGCGCACCTCTCCGAGCTCCGGGTCACGGTGGGGCAGGAGGTGCGGGGTCGCGACGTGATCGCGCTCTCGGGTCGGACCGGGAACGTGACGGGGCCGCACCTCCACTTCGAGATCTGGCGCCGGGGCCGTGCCGAGGACCCCGTCCCCCTCCTCGGCGGGTTCCCGCCGACGGGGCGCTGAGCGCGGCGGGGCTCAGGCGGCGGCGAGGGACCGGCGAGGCGAGACCGGGAGGGTCTCCCGGTCGGCGAGGATCCGCCCGGGGTTCTCGACGAGGAGGAGGCGGGCCTGCTCTCCGCCGCCCCTCGCCGCGATCGCCCGCCCCGCCGCCGCGGGGGAGATGGGCCGGGCGTTGGCGTGGTGGTCGGTCGCGACGAGGTCGGCGAGGCCCTCGGCGAGGATGCGCCAGCCGAGGGCCTCGACCCCCTCGCCGTAGGCGCCGAGCAGGCTCCCCGCGTTCACCTGAAGCAGCGCGCCCTCCTCCTTCCAGCGACGAATCTCCTCGATCGGCACCGGGCCGCCGTCGCGGCGGTATCGCTCCGGATGCGCGACGATGGGGCGCCTCCCCGCCGCACGCACCTCCCTCACCACCCCCGTAGGGTCCTCGCCGAGGTCGAATCCGAACTCGACGAGGGCGTAGCGCGTCCCGGCGATGCCGAAGCGGGGCTCGGCGAAGAGGCGGCGGGCGGTCTCGGGGTCGGGGACGAGGATCTCCTGGCCGAAGACGAGGGCGGGGACGTCGTCGAGGGGGGCGCAGGCCTCGCAGAGCTGGCGGAACCCGGCTTCGAGGCGGGCCAGGCGCTGGTGCGCCGCGCCGGGGTCGTGGATCAGCCTCGCGTCGAGGTGCGGGCTCACAGCCAGGCGAGTGACGCCATCGGCGGCGAGGAGGCGGAGGTGGTGAATCGATTCGGCGACGGTGCGGGCCCCGTCGTCGACCTCCGGGACCAGGTGGTTGTGGATGTCCGCCAGGTCGGTGGCGTCGAAGGTGTCCATGCGCTCCCCCGTTCGGGCCGCCGGGCGCGCTTCGCCCCGCGTTCGGAGTTCCGGACGCTGCACGTCGCGTGCGAGCGGTGCCACAGAGTGTCGCCGAGCCAGAGGTGGTGCGCGGGGCGGCTCTAGGGGTGCGCGTGACCACCGCGGAGCTTGCTCCAGGGTGTCGAATGGGGTAGAGTGGATCGGCATTCGCCGCGATCCCGTCCAGGGGGCCGACCCTCCATGGCGGCGAATCGACTCCTCGCGACAAAACGACTCGGAGAGAGGCCTTGGACATGCCCCTCGCGGGCCGTCGGCCCGCCAGGCAGGAGCGATCGGCCGATGCAGGACCGATCGGGGATTCGCCGGGCCCCGACGGCGCCGGACTCGGAGTCGCGGCGCAAGACCTCGTCGCGCAGATCCTCGAGGTCGACCCCGACGGCGTCGTCTTCCTCGACCTGGAAGGGCGGTTCATCTTCGCGAACCCGGCGGCCGAGCGGATCCTCGGCGTCAGCCGCGAGAAGATCCTCTCGAAGACCGTCGTCGACACGGCGTGGCGCCTGGCGGGTCCCGATGGGCGGCCGCTCGACCCCGACTCCCTGCCGAACGTGGCCGCCCTCCGCGCCGGCCACCCCCTCCACGGCGTCGAGATCTCCGTCGTCCGCCCGGATGGCGAGAGGATCGTCCTCTCGGTGAGCGCGGCGCCGCTGCGCGGCCCCGGCGGCGAGGCCGTCGGCGTGGTCGCGTCGTTCCGTGATGTGACGGAGCAGAAGTTCGCGGAAGCCACGCTCCGGACCCTGCTCGAGAAGCACCGCCTGGTCGAGAAGGCGACGAACGACACGATCTGGGACTGGTGCCTGCTCAGCGACCACGTCACCTACAGCGAGGCGGCCGCGGGGATGCTCGGCTACGACCCCGCCGAGGTCGGATCGACCGACACGTGGTGGAGTGACCGGGTCCACCCCGACGACCTGGAACGGGTCAACCGGACGGTCCGGGAGGTGCTCGAGGCGGGCGAGGACGCGTGGGCGACCGAGTACCGGTTCCGCCGCGGCGACGGCACCTGGGCCGACATCCTGGAGCGCGGGTACGTGCTTCGCAACGAGCGAGGCGAGCCGGTCCGGATGGTCGGGACGATGCAGAACATCACGGCGCGGCGGCGAGCCGAGGAGGCTCAACGGTTCCTCGCCGAGGCGAGCCGGGCCCTCGCCACCTCCCTCGACCTCGACGAGACGCTCGGCACCCTCACCCGCCTCGCCGTGCCCCGCCTCGCCGACCACTGCATCATCGACCTGTTCGAGGAAAGCGGCGAGGTGCGGCGGGTGGCGGAAGTCCACGCGGATCCCGCGATGGCCGAGGTCATGTGCGAGCTGCGGCGCTACTCGGGGGATCCCACGCTGCCCACGTGGAAGACGGAGGCGCTCTCGCGCGGGGAGCCGGTGAGGATCCCGCAGGTCACGGATGAGCTGCTGCGCGATGCCGCCCGGAACGACCGACACCTCGAGCTCCTGCGGCGCCTCGGGATGGCGACGTACGTCTCGTTCCCCCTCATCGCCCGGGGGCGGCTGCTCGGGGCCCTTACGCTCGGCGCCCTGGAGGCGGGGCGCTTCGAACGCGACGACGGCGCCCTCGCCGAGGCCCTCGCCGACCGCGCCGCACTGGCCGTCGAAAACGCGAGGCTCTACATGGAGGCGCAGCGCGCTAGCCAGGCCAAGAGCGACTTCCTCGCGGTCATGAGCCACGAGCTGCGCACGCCGCTGACCGCGGTGATCGGGTACGCCGAGCTGCTGGAGCGCGGGATCTCCGGACCCGTCAACCCGACGCAGCAGCGGCACCTCGGGCACGTCAAGGAGAGCGCCTGGCACCTGCTCCGACTGATCGACGAGATCCTCTACTTCGCGCGGATGGATGCAGGCCGGGACCGGGTGGAGCGGGAGCGCGTCCGGCTCGCCGAGCTGCTCGCCGGGGCGGCGGGGATGATCGAGGCGGCCGCGCGCGAAAAGGGGCTCCGGCTACGCGTCGAGGCGCCCGACGCCGGAGACGAGGTCGAGACCGATGCCGGGAAGGTGCGGCAGATCCTGCTGAACCTCCTGTCGAACGCCGTGAAGTTCACGGATGTCGGAGAGGTCTGGCTGGTCGGTGAAGTCGGGCCGGACGGCCTCACGCTCGAGGTCGGCGACACCGGGGTCGGGATCGCGGAGGGCCACCTCGACCGGATCTTCGAGCCGTTCTGGCAGGCCGACCAGTCGATGACGCGGCGGACGGGGGGGGCGGGGCTGGGGCTCAGCGTGACGCGGCAACTGGTGCGGCGCCTCGGGGGCGAGATCACGGTCGAGAGCGCGCCGGGGCGGGGCAGCGTCTTCCGGGTCACCCTCCCCCATTCCCCGGTCGATGCGCAGCGGGGTGGCGGGCCCGCCGCCGTGCGTGCCGGCGCCTGACCCCGGGGGCGCGGCATGGCCGGGTTGCCCGAGACCCTAGCTCAGCCGATGCCGTAAACGCCGCGGATCAACTCCTCGTGGGCGAGGGCCGCGCCGCGCAGCACCGGTCGGCGGCCGGTCCAGCGGCGGTCGAGGAAGGCCTCCAGCTCGGCCCGGGTCCTCGCCGGTTCCCAGTCTAGGAGCCGTGCCATGAGGTGGGCCGCGGGGGCGGCGCAGTCCAGGCCGTCGCAGGCCCCGGCGCCGACGTGGGCGTGGCGCCGCAGATCCTCGAGGGTCCGGCACCCTTCGACCCGGACGGCGTACCGGATCTCGGCCGCGGTGACGGCCTCGGAGCGGCAGATCGGCGCGAGGTCGTCGGGGCCGGCGCCAGCCAGGGCGTTGCGGAGCCGGCCGCCGAGGCGGCGCCAGATTCGTTCGAGGGCCGCCGCCGGGAGGGGGAACTCCCGCTCGAGCGCGCGGAAGTCGGGCTCGGGCTCCGCGCCCGGGAGCGGCCGGTCGCCGGTCACGCAGGGGACCGCGGGGCGGCCGAGCTTCTCCAGGATCCGGTCGGTCGCCTCCTCGGCGAAGAGGCGGTAGGACGCGAGCTTGCCGCCGGCCAGGGAGAGGAGTCCGGGCACCCCATCCCTCGACTCGTGGTCCACGACCTCGTGGCGCCGCGAGAGGGCATCCGCGTCGATCCCCCACTCGAAGAGTGTGTTCCGCACCCCGGCCCAGGCCCGAAGCGGGCGCCAATGGCGGGCCTGGGGGATCGCCCGGGCGGCGGCCTCGACCACGTACTCGACCTCGTCGCGGGTGATCTCGTGGTCGACGCGGGCGGGGTCGCCGTAGTAGTCGTCGTCGGTGGTGCCGAGGATCGTCTCGGCGCCGTGGGGGACGAGGAAGAGGGTCCTGCCGTCGACCCCCTCGAGGAGGAGGCCGAAGTTGCCGATCCGGCGCTCGAAGGTGATGTGGATCCCCTTCCCCGGACGGAGCCGGACGGTGGCATCCGCCAGGGAGGCGATGCGGGGCGCCCAGGGGCCGGCGGCGTTGAGGACGAGCCGGGCCTCGACGTCGCGTTCGCCGCCGCCGAGGCTGTCCCGGACGCGGACGCCGCGGACGTCCCTGCCGGAGAAGAGGAACCCGACGACCTCCGTGTGGGGGAAGAGGTCGGCGCCGGCCTCACGGGCGTCGAGGGCGTTGAGGGCGGAGAGGCGGAAAACATCGACGCCCCACTCGTCGAGGGTGAGTGCGCCGGTGATCTCCGGAGCGAGACCGGGCTCGATGCGACGGGCCTCCTCGCCGGAGAGGCGGGCGTGACGGAGCCCTCCCTTGAGGCGGGCGTAAGGGTCGTACGCCGAGAGGAACGCCTCGGTCGCCTCGGCCATGAAGCCGCCCCGGGCGTAGAGCGGCCAGAGGAAGGGGATCCGGAAGATGAGGTGCGGCGCGATGCGCCGGACCCTCGCCGCGTCCTCGGACGAGGTCCGCGTCGTCGGGACGTCGTAGAGGAGGTAGCGGATCCCGCCGTGGACCATGCGGGTCGAGGCGCCGGTCGTGCCGCACCCCCAGTCCTCGCGCTCGAAGAGCGCGACGCGGAGCCCGCGGAGCGCCGCATCGCGCGCGACGCCGGTCCCGTTGATCCCGCCGCCGATGATGGCGAGGTCGTAGAGCATGGGGCCAGTATAGGCCCTCGCGCCGGCGGCGTCCACGCTGGCCGGAATCCTGCCGCTCACGATCACCTCGAGCGCCCGGGGGCGCGGCGGGACGCGCGGGTGGGGCCCGCCCGCCCGGGTGCCTGCCGGTCGGCGCCGATGAAACCCGGCCGGGTGGATCGGGCGTAGAAGAGGGCGGCCGGGTGGGCGGGAGCGTGGAACCGGAGGCAGGGGATGTCGAGCGAGATGCCGGAACGCAGGACCGACGAGCTCAGGCGGCGCCACAAACGGATCTGGCGTGCCGCCCTCGCGGCATCCCTGCTGCTCCACCTCCTGGTCTTCCTCGCCTTTCGCGGGGACCGACTCCCGCGCTCGCCGTTCGCGGCCGCGGGCCCCCCCGCCGGGGACGACGCGGCAGCGGCGGCGGGGGGCGGCCTCCAGGCGCTTCGGCTCCGCATCGTCGAGCCGCGGGTCGAGGTGATCCGGCCGCCGGCACCGATCCCCACCCCCGAGGCGCCGATCGAGGTGGAGGTCATCCCCGAGCCCGAGCCGACGCCCGTCGACCTCTCGGAGCTCCCGGGGGTCGGCGGGACCGAACGGGGCCCCGAGCCGGGGACCGGGATCGAGGGCGGGACGGGCCGAGGCGATGGCGGGACGGAGGCCGAGGGACGCTTCCGCGTCGTGCCGCCCGTGCCACGGGGGTTGATCCTCCCCCCCAGCGACAGGCCGGGGAAAGTGCGCGGCAAGGAGATCGCCGTCTGGGTCTTCGTCGACGCCGCCGGTGCGGTCGTGCCGGATTCGACGCGGCTCGTCCCCTCGACCGGCGACTCCAAGTTCGACGACCGCCTGAAGCGCCAGGCCGCGGAATGGGTCTTCCAACCCGCGCGCAAAGGCGGGAAGGCCGTCGCGGAGTGGTTCCGCTACGTGATCACGCTCTGATCCCGGGACCGCTCACGGGCTGGATTCGGCCCGTCCCGCGGGGCCCCTACACTTGATCCCTCCCCCAACCTCCCCGATCTTTCATGCGAACTCGCATCTGGAGGTGGCATGATCGTTCGTCGGTACGGATCCATGGTACATAGCGTCGTGCCCGCGTTCGACTCGAGGGCGATGACCGAGATCGGGTTCCAGCGGACCGCCGATCTCTCGCTCACCTCGGAGCAGTTCCTCGAGCTCTACGAGCGGGTCGGGGAACGGGCGCTGACGGCGAACTCCGAAGGGGATGTGAAGGACGAAGCGGAGCGCGCCGTCCTCGAAGCGCTCCGCCTGCAGATCGAGGCGCTCGAGAAGGAGGTCGGTCCGGATGCCCTCCTCCTCGTGGAGAGCCAGCCGGGGAGGGACTACCCGAAGACCCGCGACAAGACGCAGACCGTCCTCGGGCCCATCGAGAACCGGCTCCACTTCACCTGGACCATCGACCCGCCGCTTCGCCTCGGGATCTTCCGGCGCAAGGCGGCGTGACGCTCGGTGACCCCGGGGCCGAAACGCGCATGGCGACCCCCGGGGGATCCCGCAGGATCGAAATTCGGGGCCGGCGGCCATGGATCAGCACGCTCCATGGCCGCCGGCCCCGATCTCCGATCGCGATCCTCGTGGTGCTCCCCAACGCTCCCGTCCGTCCATTCGTCCCAGGGGGGATTGACAACGCAAATACGCCGTCTTACCATGCCCAAACCTGACTAGCCTAGCTCCTCAGCGAAGACGGCGTATTCAGGTGGCTACCGGGCGACGATCGCCGGTGCTGCCTTTCATGAAGGATCGGTTCGAATCACGGACGCCGGGGCCCCCGGGCCCAGGGCGTTCGTTGTCATACCCATTGACCGTACCGGCAGCGGTGGCGATCGCACATGGGCTCGATCCGGCCGCGGTGGCCGTGATCGGCTCTCGGGCGGGGTCGTGGGGACTGCGGGTCGCGGCGTACGCCCGGCCGCAGTGTATGGCGATTCCGGGGGGCCCGGCGGGGCCCCGGATTTCGGTGCTGTTATCGGATCTTCGGGACCCGTCCACGGATCGGTCCCGTACCGCGTTATAAATACGGCCGAAGGGCCGCGCATGTTCCCCCCTCGAGGAGGTCCGCCATGTAACGCATCTCTCCGGCGCCATGATATCGGCGCCCCGCATCGGTGCAGTCCGGCCGCACGGGCGGCCGCAACCCACCCGGTTTACGCATCGAGGAGGTGCAATGTTTCGCAGATTTCTGTTCTTGGGGCTCGCTCTCGCGCTGCTCGCGCCGAGAGGGCTGAGTGCACAGAACGCGACGATCACCGGTACGGTGCGGGGGCAGACCCTCGGACCGGTGCGCGGTGCGTACGTGGCGATTCCCGACGTCCAGGTCTCGACGCTGACGAACGACGCGGGCACCTACGTCCTGCAGGTCCCCGCCGATCGCGTCCGGGGGCAGCAAGTCACGCTGGTCGTGAGCAACGTCGGCTACCGGACGCAGGAGCTGACGGTCACCCTCTCGCCCGGCACGCAGCGCCTGGACGTCACGCTCCAGGAATCGGCGATCACGCTCGACGAGGTCGTGGTGACGGGTACGGCGGGGCGCCAGGAGCGTAAGGCGCAGGCCGCGGTCGTCGCGACGATCAACGCCGGCAACATCGCCGAGGTCGCGCCGATCACGAACATCGCCGGGCTCCTGCAGTCGCGGCTGCCGGGGGTCTCGCTCCAGGGCGCGAGCGGCACGGCGGGGGCCGCGCAGACGATCCGGATCCGCGGCGCCGCGTCGATCTCCCTCTCGAACGAGCCGCTGGTCTTCATCGACGGCGTGCGCGCCGACTCGCGGACGAGCCAGCTCTTCGCCGTCGGCGGGCAGCAGGGGAGCCGCCTGAACGACCTGCGGCCGGAGGACATCGAGAGCATCGAGGTGGTGAAGGGCCCGGCCGCCGCGACGCTCTACGGCGCCGACGCGTCGGCGGGCGTGATCCAGATCATCACGAAGAAGGGCCGCGCCGGCGGCGGCTTCCAGCAGTCGATCTCGGTCGAGTACAACAGCGTCGACAAGAACTTCGACGTTCCGGACAACTACGGCGTCTGCTCGCAGCAACTGATCAACGCGGGCCGGCAGCTCTGCGTCGGGAAGAACGCGGGCGACATCATCTCGGACAACCCGCTCGAGCGGTACGACGTCTTCCGGACCGGGCAGCTCCGCTCGCTGAACTGGAGCGGCCGTGGGGGCGGCGAGAACTACGGGTTCTACTTCTCGTTCGGCGGGGACCAGGAGGACGGCGTCGTCCCCAACAACGAGTACCAGCGGCTCTCGGGGCGGTTCAACTTCGACTTCATCCCGAACCCGAAGCTGCGGGTCGAGGCGGGGCTCGGGCTGATCCGGACCCGCACGCAGATGCCGCGGAACGACAACGACATCTACGGCTGGCTGGGCGGCGGCCTCCTCGGCAACCCGACGACCGTCGGGACCGCGAACGACGGCTGGTACGCCGCGAACCGGCAGAAGGAAGCGATCTCGGCGTACGAGAACGTGGACAACTCGGTCCGTGCGCTGCCGCGGATCGCGCTGAACTACACGCCGTTCGACTGGTTCACGCATCGCCTGACGGTCGGGCTCGACATGACCCGGACCGAGGCGTACGCCCTCTTCCCGAAGAACTCGATCGGGTGGTGGGACAGCCGGGACCTGAACGTGGGGCAGATCCAGCAGGCGCGCCAGAACTCGGACCGCCTCACGATCGACTACCTGGGCAACATCTCGCACCGGATCAGCCCGGCGATCACCTCGGACATCTCCTTCGGGTTGCAGTACACGGGGATCCGCACGGACGCCACCTTCGCGACCGGGATCGACCTGGTGAACAACGAGACGCGTTCGGTCGGCGCGGCGGCGCGGCGGACGGGGGATCAAAACTTCAACGAGACGCGGACCATCGGGTTCCTGGGGCAGTGGATGGCGGGGGTGCACGACCGGTTCTTCCTGACGGTCGGCGGCCGCCTGGACCAGAGCTCGGCGTTCGCGCAGGAGGCGGACGTCTTCTTCAGCCCGAAGGTCGGGTTCTCGTACGTGGCGAGCGACGAGCCGTCGGTGCGTGAGTTCCTGCCGGAGTTCGTGAACACGCTCCGCATCCGCGGCGCCTACGGCACGACGGGCCGTTCGCCGACGGAGGGGATCGTGGCGACGTACAGCCCCGCGCCGTACGTGGTCGACCCGACGATGGTCGGCGGCGGCGTGATCCCCTGGAACCAGGGGAACACGAAGCTGAAGCCGGAGCGCGGGACGGAGCTCGAGGTCGGCTTCGAGACGGGGCTCTTCAACGAGCGCATCGGGCTCGAGGTGACGTACTTCAGCAAGGTCACGAAGGACCTGATCCTGGAGCGGCCGATCCCGCCGTCGTCGGGGTGGCAGGACCAGCCGTTCGTCAACATCGGCGAGGTCGTGAACCGCGGCTTCGAGGTCGCGGTGAACGCGCAGCTCGTGACGACGGAGAACTTCGGGTGGGATGCCCGCCTCGGGTTCAATACGCTGCACAACGAGGTGACCGACCTCGGCGACGTGGAGCCGTTCGGCGCGATGAACCGCGTCGAGGAGGGGATGCAGGTCGGCGCGTTCATCACGCAGTTCATCAAGGGCTACTATATCCACCCGACGCACCCGCAGGACTCGAGCTACGCGATCGTGGAGGATGCTCCGCGGTTCCTCGGCAACCTGCTGCCGACGTTCGAGGGGAGCTTCTCCTCGACGATGAACTTCTTCCGGAACGTGCAGCTCTACGCGCAGTTCGACTGGAAGACGGACTTCTACATCTACAACAACACCGCCCAGTTCCGTGAGCGGCAACTCAGGACGGCGGAGAAGTGGGTGTACCGGAACACGAAGCTGAGCGACGAGGAGCGGCTGCGTCGGTTCGGTCCGTTCCGCACCGCGGACGGGGTGCCGGTCAGCTCGGGTGCGGTCAACGAGGCCTACATCGAGCCGGGCGACTTCCTGCGCTTCCGCGAGCTGATGCTGACGTACTCGCTGCCGCAGAGCTGGGCGACGGCGTTCCGGGCGAGCAACGCCTCGATCTCGGTGGGCGGTCGCAACCTCGCCCTCTGGACCAAGTATTCGGGGTGGGACCCGGAGGTGAACTCGGCGACCGCCGCGCGTGGTCGCAGCGACTTCCTCACGCTCCCCACGCCGCGGCGCTGGGTGGCCCGGGTCAACCTTCAGTTCTAGGGGTGGTCGAAAATGATCAAGGGAATGAGACAGCGGATCGGGGCCGGCATCCTCGCCGGGCTCACGCTGGCCGCGGTCGGGTGCGACAGCCTCCTGGAGGTTTCGGATCCGGACGTGGCCATCTTCGACGACATCGATCCGATTCGGGATCAGGCGGTGCTGTCCCAGTCGGCGTACCAGAACTTCGTGTCGGTGCTCGGGAGCCTGATCGTCTATGGCGCCTGGTTCACGAACGAGGCGCGGGTGGGCGACACCTTCCCGACCCGCAACGAGTTCGGCCTTCGGACGATCGACTACCGGTCGAACGGCACGTTGAACGATGAGCTCTGGGCGCCGCTCTCGCTGGCGGTCGCCACCTCGGAGGAGGTGCTCGAGCTGCTGAAGGACGCGCCGGACGTGGGCAGCAACGTGAACGTCGCGCGGGCGGCGCTCACGGCCGGGTACTCGGTCCTCTACATGGCGGAGATGTTCTGTGAGGGGACGATCCGGGTCGGCCCGGTGCTGAACACCAACCAGATGCTGGACCACGCGATCTCGCGGTTCCAACAGGCGATCTCGACCGGGGATGCGACCGGCAACGCCACCGGGAAGGCCATGGCGGACGCCGCCCGAGTGGGGTTGGCGCGCGCCTACCTCATGAAGGGGGAGAAGGAGAACGCCGCTGCGGCTGCGGATGCGGTGCCGGCCGACTTCGAGTATGCGGTCGCGTACTTCGACGACCCGGCCGAGCGTGCTCGGCTGGGCAACGACGTCTACAACTTCACGGTGGCCCGCTTGTCGCTCGTCGTGGGTGACGAGTGGCGCGCCATCGCGAACAACAACCCCCAGGACAAGCGTATCGCGTACCAGGATGCCGGCCGGAACGCGCAGGATGGCGTGCTGCGTTTCTACCGGCAGAACAAGTACACGAGTTGGGCGCAGCCGATCCGGCTGGCCTCGAAGCTGGAGGCCCGGTACATCCACGCCGAGGCGACGGGGGACGTGGCCGAGCAGCGCGCGTTGATCAACGAGCGCCGGGCGGCGAACGGGTTGACGCCGTTCGCCGGCACGGACGCCGAGCTGTTCAACGAGCTGATGTACCAGAAGGCGTTGGACTTCTGGCTCGAAGGGCAGCGTATGGGCGACTGGCGGCGCGTCGGGGCTGCGGTTCCGTTCGTCCCCGCGGCGGGATCCACCTACTACAAGGGCGGGACCATCGGCACCCAGACCTGCTGGCCGGTGCCTGACGAGGAGACCCTGAACAACCCGAACTGGCCGAAGTAAGGGAAGGCGAAACGCCTGATCGGTTCGGTCGCGTGCCCGGAGCGCTCGGACGAGTGCTCCGGGCACGTTCGTTCAGGGGCCGGGTCGGTCACCCGACGGGGCGGCGGGTCCCGATGGCGTGGAGCACCTCTTCGGTCCGGATCCCGCGGAGGCAGTCGTGGTGGCCGAGGGGGCAGGCGGCACCGCCGTGGGTGGAGCAGGGGCGGCAGGGGAGGTCGCGTTCGAGGATGGTGGCGTTGTCGGCGTAGGGGAAGAAGCCGAAGCCGCGGACGGTGGGGCCGAAGAGGGCGACGACGGGGGTGCCGACGGCGGTGGCGAGGTGCATGACGCCGGTGTCGCCGCTGACGAGGCGGTCGGCGCGGGCGAGGACGGCGGCGGAGGCGAGGAGGTCGAGGGCGCCGGCGAGGGAGGCGGCGCCGGGGACCTCGGCGGCGATGCGGTGGGCGAGGGGTGCGTCCTCGGGGCCGCCGAGGAGGACGGATCGGATCCCGTCGCGGGCGAGGGCGCGGCCGAGGTCGATCCAGCGGTCCTCGGGCCAGCACTTGGTGGCGTGGCGGGCGCCCGGGGCGAAGGCGACGAACGTCTCGCCGTCGGCGAATCCGGCGGCGCGGAGGGCGTCGTGGGCCTGTTCGACGGCGCGAGGGGTCGGGAAGACCTCGGGGGGCCGGCCGTCGGGGCGGACGCCGAGGTCGCGGGCGGCGCCGAAGTAGCGCTCGGCGACGGGGACGACGCGAGCGGGGTCGGGGCGGTGGCGGAGCCGGACCATGGCCCATCGACGGAGCGTCGCCTTGGGGTAGCGGCTCCATCGGGGCGTGGGGACGAGGAGGCGGAGCGCGCGGGCGCGGAGGGTCCCGTGGAGGTCGAGGATGCGGTCGTAGCGTTCGCGACGGAGCGTGGCGGCGAAGTCGCGGAGCGCGGCGGCGTCGCTCCCGGGGAGGGTGAGGACGCGGTCGATCCAGGGATTGCTCTCGAGGAGCGGCGCGTAGGGAGGCCGGGTCGCGAAGTGGATGACGGCGTCCGGGAGGGCGTCGCGGAGGGCGCGGACGAGGGGGGTGGTGAGCACGACGTCGCCCACCGAAGAAAAGCGTATCAGCAGCAGTTTCATAGAATTGACGCGTTGTTGGAGCGAACCTAAGTTACAGCCCATGCAGAGCGTGGCCAAGAGGATCCTCTGGGTCGACGACGAGGTGGGGCTCCTGGAGCCTCACCTCCTCTTTCTGCGGCAGCGCGGCTACCAGGTCGACACGTCGACCAACGGGGACGACGCGCTGGCGATGATCCGCGAGCAGCCGTACGACCTGGTGCTGCTGGACGAGCAGATGCCGGGGCGTCGCGGGCTCGAGGTGCTGGCGGTGCTGCGCCGGATGGTGCCTCATGCGCGGGTCGTGATGGTGACGAAGTCGGAGGAGGACCTGACGCTGATGGAGGCGATCGGCCGTCGGGTCGACGACTACCTGGTGAAGCCGGCGAGCCCGCGGCAGGTCCTCTCGGTGGTGACGCGGCTGCTGGAGGGTCCGCAGCTCCAGCAGCAGCGGGCGGCGCAGGACTTCGCGGCGAGGTACCCGTCGCTCTGCATGTTGCGTGATGAGGCGCGGGACTGGCGGGACTACTTCGGGCTCTACTCGGAGCTGGTCGACTGGGAGCTGCGGCTGCACGAGGCGGGGGAGCGGGGGCTGGCGGACTCGGTGCACGCGCTGCTGGCGGAGGTGCGGCGGGAGTTCGGCGCGTACGTGGCGCGGGATTACGCGAAGTGGACGGCGCCGGAGTCGGTGGCGGGCCAGGGTCGGCCGCCGCTCTCGACGGATGTGGTGCAGCGGTTCCTCCTCCCGCTCCTCGGTCGCGGTCCGGTCCTCTTCGTGGTGATCGACTGTCTGCGGCTGGACCAGTGGCGGGCGTTGCGGCCGCTGATCGCGCCGGAGTTCGACCTGTCGGAGGAGCTGTACGCGAGCATCCTGCCGACGGCGACGCCGTATGCGCGGAACGCGCTCTTCAGCGGGTTGTTCCCGGACGCGATCGCGCGGCAGCGGCCGGGGTGGTGGGGCCAGGACGAGGGGAGCCTGAACGCCTTCGAGGACGATCTCTTCCGGCGGCAGCTCCGTCGTCTGACGGGGCGGGACTTTTCGGTTCACTACGAGAAGGTCTTCACCGACGCGGACGCCGACGACCTGATCGGCCGGGTTCGGGGCGCGCTGCGGGGCGACGGCGTGGTGTCGGTGGTCTTCAACTTCGTCGACCTGCTGACGCACGGGCGGAGCGAGTCGGCGGTGCTCCTGGAGGTGGCGCGGGACGTCGCGGCGCTGCGGGGGTTGACGCGTCAGTGGTTCGAGCGGTCGGGGGCGTTGCGGGTGCTGCGGGAGGCGGCGACGCGGGGGGTCCCGGTGGTGCTGACGACGGACCACGGCTCGATCCTGTGCGAGCGGCCGGTGACGGTCTACGCGCGGCGGGACGCGACGAGCAACCTGCGTTACAAGTTCGGGCAGGATCTACGGGCGGAGGATGCGTCGGCGGTCTTCGCGGTGAACGACGAGCGGGTGCTGCGCTTCCCGCCGGGTCGCCTGGCGACGAACTACCTGCTGGCGCTCGAAGACTCGTTCTTCGTCTACCCGACGAAGCTGCGGGAGTATCAGGCGCGGTACCGCGGGTCGTTCCTGCACGGGGGGGTGAGCCCCGAGGAGATGATCCTGCCGGTGGCGGTGCTGACGCCGAGGGCGAGGGCGGGTTGAGCCGGGGGGCGATGGCGGATGCGGTGGAGGGGGCCGAGGCGGCGGCGGGCGAAGGGATGCACCCGCCGCTTCGGCTCTTCTTCCTCTGTGTAGCCGAGGGGGACGGGGCGCTGCACGCCCGGGCGGCGGCGGTGGCGGGGGCGCTTCGGGCGCGGGGCCACGAGGTGGTCGGGGGGGTGGTCGGGGGGGAGGGGGCGTCCGCCGCGGGGGTCGCCGCGCGTTTCGAGGCGGCGGGGTGCGAGGTGGTGGGGGTGCCGGACCCCGGGGAGCGGCGGGTCGGTTCGTTCCTGGCGCTCCGGCGCCGGATTCGGGCGGGCCGTTTCGATGCGGCGCACGGGATCGGCGCGCGGGCGACGGGGCTGCTCCTCTCGGCGACGACGGCGCTGCGCGGGGCCCCGCCGGTCCTCTGCACGCTGGAATCGGAGCCGCTCCCGGGGCGGTCGGCGCTGAAGCGGCTGCGGGGGGCGAGGGTCGCGAGGGTGGTCGTGGAGTCGGAAGTGGTGCGGCGGGCGGTGGGTCGAGCGGTCTGGGGGGTGACGCGGAAGTCGGAGGTGGTGCCGCCGTTCGTGGAGGCGGTGGTGTGTACGGCGGGGGGCGAGCGCGGGGGTGTTGGCGGCGTGCCCGCGCATGGCGTGGCCGGGGCCGGTGACGACGCGGCGGTCCGGGGCGGTGGGGTTCGCGAGGCGCTGGGGATTCCGGCGTCGGACCCCGTTGCCGGGTTGCTGGTCGAGGGGGAGGCGGCGGAGGCGGCGGCGGCGTTCGTCGCCGTGGCGGCGATGGTGCTGCACCAGGTCCCCGAGGCGCGCTTCGCCTGCGCGGCTCCGGTCGATCCCGGGGAGCTGGCGGCCCGTGCCCGGGAGCGTGGGGTGGAGTCGCGGGTCGTCTGGGTCGAGGGCGGCACGGCGGGACTCCTCGCGGTGGTGGACGTGGCGGTCGTGACGGCGGGGTCGGAGACTCTGCCGCTCCACTGGCTGGAGGCGCCGCTGCGGGAGGTCCCCATCGTCGCGTACGACGGCGGGGGCTCGCGAGGCGTGGTCCGCCACGGCGCGACCGGGTTCCTGGCCCGGCCGGGGGATGTACGTGCGCTGGCGGCGCGGGTGGTCGAGCTGCTGCGCCAGCCGGAGCGGCGGCGTGCCATGGGGCGCGCGGGCCGCGCGGATGTGGAGTCGAGATTCTCGCTCGAGGCCGCGGCCACGGCCTACGAGCGTATTTTCAACGAGATGCGGGGATGCACCTCTACCGCAGGATCCTGAGTTATCTCGCGCCGTACGTCGGCCTCCTGGTCGCGACGGCGTTCGCGATGGCGGCGTTCGCGTCCCTGGACGCGTTCAGCCTCCTCATGCTGATCCCCTTCCTGAACGCGCTCTTCGGCACCTCTCCACTGGAGCTGGGGGACGACAACGCATCGATCGAGTGGCTCCTGGACCACACCGTGGGTCTCTTCGTGAGCCGCGACGCGCCGCCGCAGGAGATGCTGCTGGGGATCAACCTCTTCATCCTCGGCGTCTTCCTGCTGAAGAACGTCTTCGACTTCCTCCAGCAGTACCTGGTCGTGCGGCTGGAGCAGGCGGTGACGCGGGACCTCCGGCGCGAGGTCTACGAACACCTCCTCGACCTGGATCTTCGCTTCTTCGGGAAGACCCGGGTCGGGCAGATCCTCACGCGGCTGACGAGCGACACCGATCAGCTCCGGTCGCTGGTGACGAAGAACATCTCGAAGTTCGCCACTTCGGTCCTCCAGGTGGTGGCGGCGTTCGTGATGCTGATCGCGGTCTCGCTGGAGCTGACGATCGTCTCGCTCCTGATCATGCCGGCGATGTTCGGGATCTGGGGCCGGATCCGGAATCGGTTGCGTCGCGGGGACCGGCGGGTGCTGGATCTGGCGGGCGAGGTCTCGTCGCACCTCCAGGAGACGGTGAGCGGGATCCGGTTGGTGAAGGCGTCGGCGGCGGAGGAGTTCGAGCGGGATCGGTTCCGGAAGCTCACGCACAGCTATTACAAGTCCTTTGTACGGACCGAGCGGCTTCGCGCGTTGGTTTCTCCGCTGACGGAGATGATGGGCGCGTTCGGGACGGTTCTCGTCCTCTGGTACGGGAGCCGGCTGGTGCTGGTGGAGCAGACGCTGGACGCCGCGACCTTCATCGTCTTCCTGGGGACGAGCCTGAAGCTCTACCAGCCGGCGAAGTGGCTCTCGAAGTTCCCGTCGGTGGTGCAGCCGGGGCTGGTCGCGGCGGAGCGCGTCTTCGAGTTCCTGGATGCGCCGATCGAGATCCACGACCGGGAGGGTGCGCGGGAGTTCCGGAACGTGGAGTCGTCGATCCGCTTCGAGGGGGTCTCGTTCGCCTACACGCCGGGGGAGCCGGTGCTGGAGGATCTGGACTTCGAGGTGAAGGCGGGCGAGGTCGTGGCGCTGGTCGGGCCGAGCGGCGCGGGGAAGACGACGCTGGTCGATCTGGTGGGCCGCTTCTACGACCCGACGGCGGGGCGGATCACGATCGACGGCGTGGACCTGAGGGACTACAGGATCAGCACGTTGCGGTCGCGCCTGGGGATCGTGAGCCAGGAGACGGTGCTCTTCCACGACACGGTTCGGGCGAACATCGCCTACGGCTTGGGCGAGGTCTCGCAGGAGGCGATCGAGCGGGCGGCGAGGATGGCGAACGCCCACGACTTCATCATGGAGCTGCCGCAGGGCTACGACACGATCCTGGGGGAGCGGGGCACGCGGCTCTCGGGGGGGCAGCGGCAGCGGATCGCGATCGCGCGGGCGATGCTGCGGGATCCGGCGATCCTGATCTTCGACGAGGCCACGAGCGCGCTGGACAGCGAGTCGGAGCGGCTGGTCCAGCAGGCGATCGAGGAGCTGTTGACGGGCCGGACGGTCTTCGTGATCGCGCACCGGCTGTCGACGATCCGGCACGCCGACCAGATCCTGGTGCTGCGGGGCGGGCGGATCGTGGAGCGGGGCCGTCACGAGGAGCTGATGCTTCGGGATGGCGTCTACCGCCGGCTGCACGACCTCCAGTTCGCGGGCGTGTAGGGATGGTCGGGATCGAGGGCGGGGCTCGGCGGGAGCGTGGGGAGGGCGTTGTCGGCCATGGGTGAAACCGGTGCGGTGTCGGGGGCTCCGCGCGGGCGTGGCGAGGGCGGCGGGCGTCCGGGCGGTAGGGGCGGCGGTTCGGGTAGGCGGGTGGAGATCGGCCGGGTGCTCTTCATCCAGAGCTACTACATGGGCGACGTCATCCTGGCGACGCCCGCGGTGCGCGCGGCGCGCCGGGCGTTCCCGGGAGCGCGGCTCGAGTTCCTGACGACGGGGCCCGGGGTCGGCGCGCTGGAGGGGAACGCGCACCTGGACGAGGTGATCCGGCTGGAGCGCGGGGTGGGGGCGCAGATGCGGCTGATGCGGGAGCTCCGTCGTCGGCGCTACGACGCCGTGGTCGATTTCCTGTCGAATCCGCGGACGGCGCTGCTGGTCGCGGCGACGGGGGCGGCGGTGCGGGTGGGGGTGCGAGCCGGCGGCCCGCGGGACCTGGCGTATACGGACCTCGTCCCGCGGGAGCCGGGGCCGGTCTACATCGCGCGGCAGAAGGTACGGCTCCTCGGCCCGTTGGGGATCGACGCGGAGGCGATCGACGACCTTTCGCTGGAGGTCGCGATCGGCGCGGCGGAGCGGGCGTGGGCGGCGGGGGTCTGGGAGCGGACGGGGCTCGGCACGCGCGGGCCGGTCGTCGCGGTCTCGCCGGTGAGCCGGGAGCGGTTCAAGCAGTGGGGCGCCGAGCGGTGGGCGGTGGTTGCGGACCGTTTGGCGGAGCGGGGGTTCGAGGTCCTGATCACGAACGGGCCCGGCGAGCGGGAGCAGGCGGCGGCGGTCGCGGAGCGGATGCGGCATCGCGCGGTGTGGGACTACGGCCCGACGACGGTGCGGCAGCTCGCAGCGCTCTACGAGCGGTGCGCCCTCTGGGTCGGGAACGATGGCGGGCCGAAGCATGTGGCGGTTGCGGCGGGGACGCCGACGGTGACGGTGATCCGCTGGCGGCTGGGGCCGGTCTGGACCGACGGCGCATCGGCGACCCCGCACGTGGCGATCGATCGAGCGCCGCCCCAGGCTTGCGACCGGCGGTGCGCGCGCTGCGAGCACCTGGGTTGCCTTGGCGCGGTGGCGGCGGAGGACGTCGTCGCGGCGGCGCTGGAGGCGCTGGGCCGGGTCGCGCCGGCGAAGGGGTGACGGCCGGCGGCCGCGCGAGTCGATGGAGCAGCGCCCCGGTCCCGGCGGCCGCGGGCATCGGGCCGCCGGGCGCGGCCGGGGGCTGGCGTTCGGCGGCGGCGCCGGGGTTGTATCGAAGGGAACGCAAGGGATGTACATCATCGCACACATCGGTGCGGATGCTTACGGCGGTGCCGAGAAGGCGACGGTCCTCCTCCTGGCCGGTCTCCAGGGGCGGGGCCATCGGGTGCTCCTCCTCTGCCCGCATGAGCGGGTGACGCGGCCGGCGGCGGCGATGGGGCTGGAGGTCCGGCCGTTCCGTTTGGGCGGCGACGTCGCCCTGCACGACGCGTGGCGCTTCTCTCGCCTGCTGCGCCGGGAGCGGCCGGACGCCGTCTTGATCGGGACGTGGCGGAAGATCTGGCTCGCCGGCCTGGGGGCGCGGTGGGCGGGGGTGCCGCGGGTCGTCGCGCGGATCGGGCTCTCCACCGACCTGCCGGAGACGTTGAAGTACCGGTTCTCGGTGAGGCGGCTCGTCGACGCGGTCGTGGTGAACGCCGCGGCGTACCGGGAGCCGTTCATCGCAGCGGGGGGGCTGGACCCGGCGAAGGTGACGGCGATCCCGAACGGGGTGCGGGTTCCGGAGCGGCGGGGGGAACCGGGGGCGGTCCGACGGTCGCTCGGGCTGGGGCCGGAGGCTCGGGTCGTCGGGGCGGTGGCGCGGCTCGGGACGCAGAAGCGGCTGGACCGTTTGCTCCACGCGATGACGATGCTCCCGGAGGACGTGCACTGCATCCTGGCGGGGGACGGGAAGCGGCGGGACGAGCTGATCACGCTGGCCGGCTCGCTCGGGTTGAGCGACCGCGTCCATTTCCTGGGGCATCGAACCGACGTGGGCGACGTCCTCGAGGCGCTCGACGTCTTCGTCCTCTGCTCGGACAAGGAGGGGATCGCGAACGCGATGCTCGAGGCGATGGCGGCGGGGGTGCCCGTGGTCTGCACGCCGGTGAGCGGGGTGGCGGAGGCGCTGGAGACGCCGGCCGGGGAGGTTGCGCCGGGGGAGATCGTGGGGTTCGACGTGGAGTCGCTGGCGGCGGCGATCCGGGGGTTGCTGGACGACCCGGACCGTCGGCGGGCGATGGGCGCGGCGGCGGCGAGGCGTGCGCGGGAGCGCTTCGACTTCGACGTGATGCTGGACCGATACGAGGCGGTGCTGGACCCGGACGCGGCGAGGGGGCGGGTGCGGGCCGAGGGGGTGACGTCACCGGGTGCGGCGGTGGCGCCGGAGTCGGGTCATTGGCAGGAAGCCGGGGGCGGGGATTGAGGCTCGTCATCCACAACGGGAGCCGAGCGTGGGGCGGGAACGAGAAGTGGCTCGCCCTCGTCGCCCGGGGGTTGCTCGAACGGGGGCACCGGGTGGTCGTCGCATGCCGGCCGGCGGGGCCGGTCCGCGAGGAGCTGGAGCGGCGGGGGATCCCGACGGCGGGGGTGCGACCGGGCGGCGACCTGGATCTCCCCGCGGCGTTCCGGTTCGCGCGATGGCTCCGGTCCGAGCGGCCGGACGCGGTGCTGCTCACCACGTGGAACCGGATCTATTGGGGCGGGTGGGCGGCGAGGCGTGCGGGGGTAGGGCGGGTGGTCGTGCGCCTCGGGATCGTGCGGCCGCTCCCCGGGATGGGGAAGTACCGGCACGCGTTCCGGCGCTACGTCGACGCGATGATCGTGAACTCGACGGAGATCGAGGCGACGTGGCATCGCACGGCGTCGGGGTTGCCGCCGGGCGGGGTGCACGTCATCCGGAACGGGATCGAGGCCCGGCCGGGTCGGTCGAATGCGCTGCGGGCGGAGCTGGGGATCGGAGCGGAGGTCCCGCTCGTGGCCGGGGTGGGGCGCCTGACGCCGCGCAAGGGGTTCGACCTCCTCCTCGAGGCGCTGGCGCGCGTTCCGGACCGGGGGGCCCGCGTGGCGATCGCCGGGGCGGGTGAGGCGGAGGGGGAGCTGCGGGCCCTCGCCGATGCGCTCGGCGTGGCGGACCGGGTGCACTGGCTCGGGTTCCGCCACGATGTCGACGCCGTCCTTGCCGGGTCGGACATCTTCGTGTTGAGCAGCCGAAACGAGGGGATGGCGAACGCGATGCTGGAGGCGATGGCGGCGGGGGCGCTCGTCGTCGCCACGGAGGTCGCGGGGGTGCGGGAGGCGTTGGGCGCCCGGGAGGGGCGGCCGGCGGCGGGGTGGATCGTGCGGCCGGACGACGTCGCCTCGCTGACCTCGGGGCTCACGGCGGCGCTCGACGCGATTCGGACCGCCCCGGCCGTGGCGGATGCGATGCGCGCCGAGGCGCGGGCCCGGATCACGGAGTGGTTCGGGGTCGGGCGGATGCTCGACGAGGTGGAGCGGGTGCTGTTCGGCGTCGCCGGATCCGGCGCGGGCGGCGTCGGCGGCCACGCGGGCGGCCGGGGTGCGGTGGGGGGGAGTACCGCACACGGCGTCGCGGCGGTGTAGCCGGAGGGCGCATGAAGGTCTGCTTCGTCTGCTGGCGTCTTGGCGTGGGCTCCGCCGAGGTCCGGGGTCGTCAGATCGCCGAGCGGCTCGGCGGCGACGTGGTCTCGCTCGGCGAGTTCTCGGCCGACGTCGCGGCGGGGTACGACGTCGTCGTCTACGTCAAGAAGCTGCCGAAGCCGGCGGTCATGGAGGCCGTCCGGCGCCGGGGGGTTCGGCAGGTCGCCGATCCGGTCGACAACTACGACTGGGGGCACTTGCGCCGGCGCCGGGAGTGGATCGACGCCTTCATCGGCTCGAACCTGACGCACGCGGTTCACCTCGAGCGCCTGACCGGTCGGCCGGCCCACGCGATCCCGCACCACCACTGCAACCGTGAGGGGCACCGGATCCCGGCGGGGCGGACGCCGCCGACGCTGGGGTTCGTCGGGGGGCGGGATTACCTCCCGACGAATCGGCGGCTGGTGCGGCGCACGCGCCACGCGGCCGTCTTCGACACCGCGTTCCGGGAGCTGGACCGGACGTACCTGGGTCTGGACATCGGATTCGCCTGGCGTGACGAGCCGGAGAAGAACAGCTTCAACAGCGCGCTCAAGCTGGTCAACTTCATGAGCTATGGGATCCCATCGGTGCTGACGCCGGAGACCGGGTACCTGGAGGTCGCGCGACACGGCGAGTCGTGCCTGTTCGCGCAGACGAAGGGGGAATTCGTGATGCTCCTCGACCACCTGGCGGAGGATGCGGAGCTGCGGCGTCGGATGGGGGAGGCGGCGTACGAGGCGGCGAGGGCGTATCACATCGATCGGGTCGTGGAACATTATCGGACTTTTCTGAACGAGTTGTAGGCGACGAGGCGCAGCGGCTGCGAGGCTGTAGGCGTACGAGACCGTAGTTCGGGCCACGCTCCGCACCCACGGGGGGCGGGGCGATCTCGGCCGGCGATTCTTCCATCTTGGACCCTCCGGGATGCGGGAGGACGTGCTGGATGAAGTGGTCGATCAAGACGATACGGCTTCGGGGTGTGTGGATTCTGGTCCCGGTCTTCCTGGTTCTGGCGCGGCCGCAGCCTGAGACGATGGTCGCGGGGGCGATGCTGGCGGCGGCCGGTGCGGTCGTCCGTGCCTGGGCGTCCGGGACGATCCGCAAGAACGTGGTCCTCACGACGACCGGGCCGTACGCCTACACGCGGAACCCGCTCTACGTGGGGAGCTTCCTGGTCGGTCTCGGGGTCACGATCGCGAGCGGTTCGCCTTGGCTCGTTGCGCTCTTTTTGGGTTTCTTCGTCATCGTCTACGGGAAGACGATGCGGCTCGAGGCGGAGGGGCTCGAAGCGCGTTTCGGCGACCGGTTCCGGGAGTACGCCGCGGCGGTCCCGCTCTTCGTCCCGCGTCTTCGCCCGTACCGCTCAATGGACGCGGCGCAGACGCAGTTCATGGTTCGGCGCTACTTCACCCATCGCGAGTGGGAGCTGCTGCTCGGCCTGGCGCTGGGGTTCTTGGCGCTGGTCGTGAAGATGGTCTGGTTCTGAGTTGAAGACGCTTTTCCTGACGCAGGACTATCCGCCGGACACCGGGGGTATCGCCCGGCTCTACGGCGAGCTCTGCCGCCGGTTCCCTCCTGAGGGTGTGGAAGTCTCGACGGTGGCGTTGCCCCGGGGCCGGGTGGTCGAGCCGGACGCGTTCGTGGGCGTGGGTTCGGCGAGCACCGGTCCCTTGCGGGAACCCGCCGCGGCGTCGCCCCCCGTCCATCGTCTCCCGTTCACTTTCCGCGAGGCGCGGCGCCTGACCAACGTTGCGCGGTGGACGCGGTGGACGCGGCGGCGGCTCGCCGCGGGCGATGTCGCCGTGCTCCAGGTCGGGAACATCCGGCCGGCGGGGTACGTTGCGGCGTGGCTGCGCGGGCGGACGGGGGTACCGTACGTGGTCTACGTCCACGGCAAGGACCTGTGGAAGGAGGAGCGGAAGACGTCGCGCTCGTCGCTGTCGCGCCGGACGGCGAGGTGGGTGCTGGGCGGTGCGGCGGCGGTCATCGCGAACTCGCGCCCGACCGCCGATCTCGCCGAGGCGCTGCTCCGATCGATCGGCGTGGAACCGAGCGGCCGGGTCCGGGTCGTGCACCCGGGTACCGACCCGGATCGCTTCCGGCCCGACTCGCCGGGGGCGGTGGAGTGGCGGCGGGAGCTGGGGCTCGAGGGGCGGCGGGTGCTGCTGAGCGTCTCCCGGCTCATGCGCCGCAAGGGGATCGACACGGCGCTCGAGGCGTTGGCGGAGCTCGCGCCTCGCTACCCGGACGTGGCGTACGTGGTCGGGGGCGAGGGGCCGGACCGTGCGCGCCTCGAACGGCTGGCGGGCGAGCTCGGCGTGGCGGAGCGGGTGCGCTTCGTGGGCGCCGTCGCCGAGGCGCGGCTCCCGGGGCTCTATGCGGCCGCCGACCTCTTCGTCCTCCCGGTGCGGGAGGAGCGAAGCGACGACGAGGTGGAAGGGTTCGGGATCGTCTTCTGCGAGGCGGCAGCCACGGGGGTCCCGGTCGTCGCGGGGGCGTCGGGCGGGGTCGCGGACGCGGTGCGGGACGGCGAGACGGGGCTCCTCGTCCCGCCGCGGGATGCGGGCGCGACCGCCGTGGCGATCGCGCGGCTTCTCGAGGACGAGCCGCTGCGACGGCGGCTGGGGGCCGGGGGGCGGCGGGCGGTCGAGGCATACTACCACTGGGACCGGGCGGCGGCCGAGGCGTGGGCGATCCTCGAGGAGGTCGCGGCGGTGGGGCTTCGGGAGGCGCGTCGGTGACGGGGCCACTCCGGGTGCTGCACCTCGACGCCGGCCGGGTCTGGGCCGGTGGGCAGAACCAGGTCCGGCTGCTGATGCGCGAGCTGGCGGCGCGCGGGATCGAGCAGCTCTGCCTCTGCCCCGTGGGGAGCCCGCTCGAGGAACGGCTCGCGGCCGAGGGGCTTCCGGTCCGGGGGATCCGGTGGCGGGGGGGCGCGGACCCGAGGGCGGCCGTCGCGATCGGGCGGGCGCTCGGCGCCTTCGACGTCGTCCACTGCCACGATGCGCACGCGCTCCAGGTCGCGATCCTCCCCACCCGGCTCCGCGGGGTCCCGATCGTCGCCTCGCGGCGGGTCCACTTCGCGACCTCGGCGAGGAAGTGGAACCTGGCGGACCGGGTGCTGGCGATCTCCGAGACGGTCCGCGACGCACTGGTCCGGAGCGGGGTCGATGCGGCGAGGATCCGGATGGCCCCGTCGGGGGTCGACCCGGCGGAGATCCCGGCGCTCCCGGGGTTGCGCCCGACGCTGCGGGAGCGGCTCGGGATCGAAGGCGACGCGTTCGTGGCCGGCAACATCGGGCACCTGCACGGCTACAAGGGTCAGGGGGTGATCCCGCGGGCGGCGGCGTCGCTCCCTGGGGTGCAATGGGTGATCGTGGGGGAGGGGCCGAGGCGGGGGGCGCTCGAGGCGGCGATCCGGGGGCACGGCGTCGCCGACCGGGTGCACCTGGCGGGGCTCATCCCCGACGCGCGGCGCGTCCTGCGCGAGTTCGACCTCTTCGTCTTCACCTCGACCGACGAGCCGCTGGGGACGAGCGTACTCGATGCGATGGTGCAGGGGATCCCGGTGATCGGCGCGGATGCGGCGGGCTCGAGGGAGATCCTGGCGCCGGTCCACGCGGCGACCGGCGCGAGTCTCTATCCGCCGGACGACGAGGCGGCGCTCGCCGCGCTGGTCCGGCGGATCGCGGCGGATCCTGAGCTGCGGTCGGCGATGGTCGAGGCGCAATCGGTGCGGCTCGGCGATTTTCTCGCCTCGCGGACGGCGGATGCGACGCTCGCCGCCTACCGCGAGGTGGTGCGGGGGCGGGGCGCGGTGGAGCGATGACGGAGCAGAACAGAACGGAGAACGCGGCCTCGCCCGTTCCTCGGGCGACGGCGGCGCATCGATTGGAGTACCTCCTCTTCCGTGCGGCGGCGGGGCTCGGCCTCGCGCTGGGCGAGGCGGGCGCCGCCCGGCTCGGCGGGGTGCTCGGCGGGCTGGCCTACCGCCCGTTGGGGATCCGGCGCGAGCTGGTCGAGCGGCAGCTCCGGGAGTCGTTCCCGGAGCGGGACGACGACTGGGTCCGGGCGACGGCGCGAGCGGCGTACGTGCATCTCGGCCGCGAGGGCTTCGCGCTCCTGCGCCTCGCCTCGTTGGACCCGGAGGAGGTCCGGGCCCGCACCGAGGTCGAGGGGCTCGATCGTTTCCTCGCCGCGGTGGAGCGGGGGCGGGGGGTGGTCCTCGTCACCGGCCATCTCGGGAACTGGGAGATCGGCGGGTCGGCGCTCGCGGTCCGGGGCGTGCCGCTCGACGTCGTCGCGCAGCGACAGCACAACCCCCTCTTCGACCGAGCGATCACGGGGGCGAGGGAGCGGCTGGGGATGCGCGTGATCGAGCGGGGGCGCGCGCCGAAGGAGGGGCTCCGGGCGCTGCGGCAGGGGCGGGTCGTCGCCTTCGTCGCGGACCAGGACGCGAGGCGGGCCGGGGTCTTCGTCCCCTTCTTCGGCCGGCTCGCCTCGACGCACCGCGGCCCCGCGCTGCTTGCGCTCCGGACCGGCGCACCGCTCTTTTTGGGGTCGGCGCTGCGCGTCCCGGGGGGCGGGTACCGGATCCGTCTCGAGGAGATCGCGGTCGAGACGACGGGCGAGATGGACGACGTCGTCGCCCGCTGGACCGCGGCCTTCACCGCCCGGCTGGAGGCGGCGATCCGCGAGGCGCCCGAGCAATATTTCTGGTTTCACCGCCGTTGGAAGACCCGGCCTCCCGAGGAACGCGCCCCCGCCGCGCCGGTATAATTTTCGGACTGGAAACGTGCCGCGGCGCTGCCCGAACAACCCTAAGAAACGGCCCGAGCGACCGTGATCCATATCTGCATCCCGACCTACAACGAGGAGCGGACGATCGGCGTGCTCCTCTGGAAGATCCGTCAGGTGATGGCCGAGTTCCCGCGGGACTATCAGATCCTCGTCCTCGATGATGCCTCGACGGACGCGACCGCGGAGGTTCTCGCCCCGTACACTCGGGTCCTGCCGCTCACCGTGATGCGGAACGAGGAGCGGCGGGGGTACGCGGCATCGATGGAGGCGCTGCTCCGCGAGGCGGTGCGGCGCTCCGGCTATCCGAAGCGCGACATCGTCGTGACGCTCCAGGCCGACTTCACCGAGGAGCCCGAGGAGATCCCGGCGCTGGTCAAGAAGATCGAGGGGGGCGCGGACGTGGTGACCAGCGCGGCGGTCCTCGACACCGGCGATGCGCCGCGGGCGCTCCGCTGGACCCGGCGGGTCCTCGGCTACCTTCTGCGCCGCGGCCGCTGGCCGGATGGGATCACCGACCCGCTCTCGGGGTTCCGGGCGTACCGGGTCATCGCGCTGAAGAGGGCGCTCGAGTCCGCCGAAGGGGGGGCGATCGTCCGGGGGGAGGGTTGGGCGGCGAACGTCTCGCTGCTTCGCGCCGTCCTCCCCCACGCCCGCCGCGTCGACGAGACGCCGGTCGCGCTGCGTTACGACCGGCGCCGCCGGGGGACGCGGTTCCAGCCCTGGGACACGACGCGGCAGCTCCTGCCGTTCCTCCGGGGCGGCGTTCCCGCTTCGACCAACGGGCGCAACGGGCGGTCGCCCCAGGCGACGGAGCCGGGGGCGCCGGTCGCCGTGGCGGGTCCGGCGGGCGTCGGACGCGAGGATCTCGAGGCCGGAGAACGGCGCCCGCCGAGAAACGGCGGGCGCCGGGGCGGCGCACGACGGGGCGGGCGCCGGCGGGGCCCGCGAACCGGAGGCGCGCCGCGGGGTAACGCGAGGGAGAGCCTGCCGCCGGACCCGGCGGCCGAAGAGGTCCAGCCTTAGGATCGGTGGTTCCCATGACTCGCGCCATCATCCCCACGATCGCACTCCTCCTCGCGGCGGCTCCCGTCGCACGCGCCCAGGGCACGGCCGGGAGCGACGCCGCCCCGACCACCCCAGCGGCCGTCCCGTTCGGGCCCGGCGAGCGCCTCGAGTACAAGGTCTCGGTCGGCGTCTTCGGCGGGATCGGCAACGGCTCGATGGAGGTCGTCGACGTCGACACCATCCGCTCGCACCCGACGTACAACCTCCGCTTCACGCTGACCGGCGGCGTGCCGTTCTACAAGGTGAACACGCGGCTGGAGTCGTGGCTCGACGTCGCCCAATTGATGTCGCGGCGCTTCGAGCAGGACCAGAAGGAGGGGAAGTTCAAGCGGTACCGGATGTTCGACTTCTTCCCCGAGGAGCGTCGCTGGGCCCGGGCCGACAAGGACGACGAGGGCGAGCTCCCGACCGACCTGCCGCTCGACGACGTCTCGTTCCTCTACTTCGTCCGGACGCTGCCGCTCGAGGTCGGCCAGACGTACACCTTCCCGCGGTACTTCAAGGAGGACGGTAACCCCGTCATCATCAAGGTGCTGCGCAAGGAGAAGGTCTCGGTGCCGGTCGGCACCTTCAACACGATCGTCGTCCAGCCGATCATCAAGACCGACGGGCTCTTCGGCGAGGGGGGCGAGGCGGAGGTCTACTTCACCGATGACGAGCAGCGGATCCTGGTCCAGATGCGATCGAAGGTCCCGGTCCTCGGGCACCTGAACCTGGTCCTCCAGTCGTACACGCCGGGCGAGCGGTTGGCGTCGCCCGCGACTCGCCTCGGCGCGCGCACCCGGCCGTGAGCGACGAGCGCGAGATCGACGTCTCCCGCATCCGTACGGTTCCGGTCGCGCGGCGGCCGAACAAGGTGCGGGCCGAGGACTTCGCCCGGCCGCCGGCCGCCGACCGGAGCTTCCGCGCGTTCCTCGATTCGCTCCCGGAGATCCTGCAGGCGAGGAGCTTCCGCGAGGTCGTCGACGCGACCGTCGCCGCCGCCCGCGAGGGGCGGGCGGTCGTCTGCATGATGGGGGGGCACGTCGTCAAGACGGGGCTCGCGCCGGTCCTGATCGACCTCGTCGAACGCGGCGTCATCACGCACCTGGCGTCGAACGGCTCGGCCGTCATCCACGACTACGAGATGGCGCGGTGGGGCGGGACGAGCGAGGACGTCGAGGCGGGGCTCGCGGATGGGACCTTCGGGATGGCCGAGGAGACGGGCCGCGAGATGAACGAGGCGATCCGCGAGGGCGCCCGGAACGGGTGGGGCCTGGGCGAGTCCCTTGCCCGCGCTCTCGAGGCTCGCCACGACCTGGCGCACCCGGAGCTTTCGCTCCTCCTCGCCGCCCGGCGGAACGGGATCGAGTTCACGGTGCACGCGGCGCTCGGCGCGGAGATCATCCACCAGCACCCCGCGGCCGACGGCGCGGCGATCGGGCAGACGAGCCACACCGACTTCCGTCGCCTCGCCGCCCACCTCACTCGCCTCGAAGGGGGCGTCGTCCTCAATCTCGGGTCGGCGGTCGTCATGCCCGAGGTCTTCCTCAAGGCGCTCACCGTCTGCCGGAACGTGCACGGGGGGCGGCCGCGGGCGTTCGTCGCGGCGGACTTCGACATGCAGCGCCACTACCGGCCGCGCATGAACGTGGTCGAGCGGCCGACGCGGACGGGCGGGGGGCGGGGCTACCAGATCACCGGTCACCACGAGCTCATGGTGCCGCTCCTCGCGTGGGCGGTTGCGGACGCGCTCGATGGGCAGGGGTAGACGGGGCGCGTGGTCCTCTTGGCGCCTTGCCGGCAGCGCGTCGGCGGGGCGGGCGTGTTCGGTTGTGGTCCGGCAGCGCTTCGGCTGGGCGCTCCCCTTACGCGGCTTCGCTCCGGTCGCGGAGCCTCCTCGGGCCTTCGGCCCTGCGGGGTCTCCGCTCCCTCTCGCTAAAATGCCGCTGCAGGGGAGCGCCCGCCTTCGCTCCTGGCGGTGCAGAGGAGCGCCGCGCCTCCGCATTCGGTCACGCCTAGGGGCGCCGCGCCTCTGCTTTCGGTCATGCGGCGGCGCACCGACGGGGGTCGGTCAGGGCGCCGCGGCGACGGTGCCCTCGGCGGGGAGGGCGAAGCGGAGGAGCTGGCGGTTGTGCAGGTCGAGGGCGTAGAGGAAGCGCTCGTCGACGGCGAGGCCGTAGAACTCGGCGCCGGCGACGCGCCCGACGTCGACGACGTCGCCGGCGGCGGTGATCCGGACGATGCGGCCCTCGCCGCCCCGCTCGGCCGCGAAGACCTCGCCGGCCGGGGTCGCGGCGATGGCGACGAGGCGGCCGGGAGCGAATCCGGTCGGGATGCGGGTGAAGGCGCCGTCGATGCCGAGGCGCAGGACGTGGCCGTCGTACGCGGCGGCGAAGAGGTTGCCGAGGCTGTCGGTCGCGATCTGGTAGAGGTTCGCGCCGAATTGAGTCCAGGGGTGGACCGACCCGTCGGGAGCGATGCGCTGGACGCGGCCGGTCCAGTCCGCGACGAGGATGCTCCCGTCCCGGAGCGGGGCGGCGCCGTACGCGGGGGCGGGGCCGAGCCCGCTCGCCACGACCTGGGCGCCGCCGTCCGGCCGCACGCGGTAGAGGAGGTTGTCGTCCTGGGCCTGGGCGAGGACGAAGATGTCGCGCGTGCCGACGACGGGGGCGTAGACCGCCTCGGCCGGGAGGCGGACGAGGGTTTCGGCGTGCGTTTCGCCGTCGGGGAGCCGCAGGAGCCGGGGACGCGGCCGGAGGGCGAGGGGGTCCCAGCCGTAGCTGGCCTGGAAGATCCGGCCCGACCGGACCGCGAGCCCCCACCCCCAGGGGAGGTCCCGGGCAATGACCTCGGGTGCATCGGCGCCGACCACCTCGAGCTCGACCTCGACTCGCCCGACAGGCGAGTCTGCGCCATCGAGTGCGAGGGCGACGGTGTCGGTGTACGTCCCCGGCTCGAGCCCGCTCGGGTCGGCCCGGACGACGAGGACCTCGCCCTTGCGGTGAACTCGGAGCCAGCTCGCCGTGGCACTCGGCGACCAGGCGCCGCTCGCCCCGCCCTCCCGGCGGACCTCCACGAGGCGCGAGACGGCTGGGTCGCCCGGGACGACCGAGAACCGGACCCGCTCATCCGCGGCGACCAGCGCGGGCGATGAATAACCGACCTCGACCGCTGCGCGGATGACCCCGCCCTGCTCCGTGATCCCCGTCAGGCGCAGGGGGTGCGCGCCGCCCAGTTCGAAGACGTCACGACGTGTTTCGCCCGGGAAGGGATCTCCCGCATCGGCGCCACGGCCCCGCGACAGATCCTCGCGTCCGTCCGCCTGGATGAGATCGACCGCCCGATGACGCTCATCGGCGTTCCAGGCGCCCAGCTCGCCGCGGTCGGGATTGATCCGCCACGCCAGCAGGCCTGAGCCCGGGAGATGCGCGTCCGAGCCCAGCCGCTGACGGTTCTCGAAGAGCAGATACTCCCCACCGACGCCCGGCAGGTCGTAACGCAGGACGACCGGCCGCTCGTTCACCGGGGGGAGCTCCAGCTCGGTGCGATCGGGACCCAGCCATTCGACGGCGACCCAGCCGAGCTGCTCCTTCGACCACGCGCTGAGATGCGCCGGCGAGTGCCGCGCGTTGTGGCTCCCCATCCCCATGAGCCCCCAGGCGCCGATCCCTTGCGACGAGCCGTCGTAATCGTACAGGTCCGGCAGCCCGAGGGCGTGACCCGTCTCGTGCGCGAGGACGCCGATGTGCATCGGGTCGCACGTCCCCTGCTCGAAGGCCGGGAGGATCACGTAGTCGGCGATCCGGATCCGGCCCCCGCCCGCGGCGGGGTCGCTCGTCTCGAACGGCTCCATCGCGCCCCGGTGCGGCCAGATCGCGCCCTCGCGCCAGTCGCCGTCGCAGCGCGTCGCGTAGACGATCGCCACGAAGTCGACGAAGCCATCGTCGTCACCGGAGTTCGGCACCCCATCCGGCCCGTCGTTGTCGTACGCGCCGAAGTCGATCACCCGGTCCGCCGCCTCCAGCGCCTCGCGCCGCAGCTCGGCGATCCGACCGAAGCTCGCCCACGCATACTGGTCCCGCGGGAGATAATGCTTCGCCGGACGGGGGAGCCGCACCCACGGCGCGACCTCCCCTTCCACCTCCAACAGCCCACCCGACACCTCCCGCCAGTACGCCGAGTAGCTCATCGTGTCGCCACGCGCCGGGCCGAACAGCCGGTCCGCCAGCGCTGACGGGTCGAAGGGAGGACGCACATCCGCGTAGTGCACCGGGATCACCGGCACCCGCAACACCCCGCTCAACGCCGCACCGAGCTCCTTCAACGCCGCGGGCGCCACGCCGTCCAGCTCCCCCGCCGCCATCAGCTCCGCCCGCCGCTGCCGCACCTTCGCCGCCTTGCCCAGCCACGCCCGGCTGAACTCCAGCGGCACCACGGGCCGCGCGTCCAGACCCTCGATCTCCGTCGGCGGCGAGAGCTCCCCCGTCACTCCCGACGACTTCGCCTTCTGCGCCCCGAGGTCGGTCGGCCGCACGCCCAATAGACCGAGCACGGCCAGCCACGCCAGAATTCGCGTGCGGCGGCCATGCCCCCGGTGGGCACGGTATCCCTCTCGGATGAACGGAATCCCCAGGATGATGCCTCGCTCCTTCGCGGCCCGGCGGGCGCAGCGCCGCGCACTCGCCGGGTGTATTTCTTCCGTTGTCTCGCTGGACCGATCGAGGAGGGCGCCGCCCCGGAGCGGACGGCGAGGTTAACCTCCAATGTGGTAAGGTTTTACAGCGTCGTTAACGCAATCGTTCCCTTCCTGGGGCGGGCGGAGGCGAGGGGTTGACAGAACGGCGGATCCTGTTATATTTCACTTCCTGCGCAGCAAGCGAATGCTGTCGCGACGCCCCCATCGTCTAGTGGCCTAGGACGCCGCGTTCTCAGCGCGGAAACCGGGGTTCGATTCCCCGTGGGGGTACTCCGAAGGCCGGATCGCGAGATCCGGCCTCTCTGGTCGCATAGCTCAGTTGGTTAGAGCGCACGGTTCACATCCGTGAGGTCCTAGGTTCGAGTCCTAGTGCGACCACTGAACGATCCGCAAGAAGTTGCGCCCCAGCGGCTCAGGCCGCTGGGGCGTTATTATTGGTCGTGCGCCCTCCCCCTGGCGCACGGGTACGTCGTGCAGCCCGTGCGGGCGGTCCAGCCCGCGCCCCCTTGCGCCCAAGTCCGGGCCCGTGTAGCATCGGAGAGACCGATCGGTCTCGCAATGGCGAGGTGAACGTGGGACGGGGCGAACGGACTCGGCAACAGATCATCGAACGGGCGGCGCCGCTCTTCAATCGTCAGGGCTACGAGGGCGCATCGCTCTCCGACATCATGGCGGCGACCGGGCTGCAGAAGGGCGGGATCTACCGTCACTTCGAGAGCAAGGAAGAGCTCGCGCTCCGGGCCTTCGACCACGCGACCGCCATCATGGGCGAGCGGTTCGCCGCCGCCCTCCGGGACCAGCGGACCGCGCCGGACCGCCTGCGGGCCATCATCGGCGTATTCCGAGACCTCGTGACCGAGTCGCCGATCCCGGGCGGCTGTCCCGTCGTGAACACGGCGATCGAGGCCGACGACGGGAACCCGGCGCTCCGGGCGCGGGCCCGAGCGGCCATGGATGGCCTCCGCGCGATGATCCGGAGAACGGTCGAGGGGGGCATTGCGCGGGGCGAGCTGCGTGCCGACGTGGATCCGGACACGCTCGCCACGGTGCTGATCTCGACGATGGAGGGCGGCGTCGTGATGAGCCGGCTCTACGGCGATCGGGTGCATGTGGACCGCGCGGCCGATCACCTGGATCGCTGGATCGAGGAGCGGGTGTGCCGGTGAGCCGCTCGTTTTTTTTCGCGCCGAAGAGACCGTTCGGTCTCGTTTGTGCCCGGTTCGGTCGAGCGCTCGGCCCGAGGATCCGGGATTCAGAGGGCCGTCGCCGGCTTGCTGGCTCCCGACTCCCGTGCGCCACGATTCACGCGGCTCCGGGTTCGGCGGGACGCTCACGCAACGGCGTGTGACGGACAATCGCTAAGGAGGGGGCATGAACGACGCATTCATCATCGACGCGGTTCGAACGGCGCGCGGGCGGGGGAAGCCGGGGAAGGGGGCGCTGACGCACGTCCATCCGCAGGAGTTGCTCGCGCAGACTCTGATGGCGCTGCCCGAGCGCACGGGGATCGATCCCGGCGACGTGGAGGACGTCGTTGTCGGCTGCGTGAGCCAGGCGGGTGAGCAGGGCGCCAACATCGCGCGGCAGGCGGTGCTCCTGGCCGACTGGCCGCTCCACGTCACGGGCGTTTCGCTGAACCGCTACTGCGGCTCGGGGCTCCAGGCGGTGAACTTCGCGGCGATGGGGGTCATGAGCGGCGCGCAGGACCTTGTCGTGGCCGGCGGCGTGGAGAGCATGTCGCGGGTGCCGATGGATGCGGATGGCGCGGAGGGCGACGGGAAGAACCCTCGGCTACGGGCCCGGCACGTCCAGGTGCCGCAGGGGATCAGCGCCGACCTGATCGCCACACTGGAAGGGTTCACGAGGGAGGAACTGGACCGGTTCGCGCTCGAGTCGCAGCGTCGCGCCGCGGCGGCCGTCCGCGAGGGGCGTTTCGATCGGAGCCTGCTCCCGGTCCGCGATCCCGAGACCGGCGCCGTGCTCCTGGAGCGCGACGAGCATCCGCGGCCGGAGACGACGCTGGAGGCGCTGCTCTCGCTGCCGGCTTCCTTCGAGGCGGTCGGCGCGACGCCCGTCGGGCCGAGGGGGCTGACGCTGGACGAGTACGCCCTGGAGCGCTACCCGGAGGCGGGCCGGATCGAGCACCTCCACACCGCCGGGAACTCGAGCGGGATCGTGGATGGGGCGGCGGCGGTGCTTCTCGCCTCGGGAGCGTACGTCCGCGCGCACGGGTTGCGGCCCCGGGCGCGAATCCGCGCCATGGCGACGCACGCCGAGGACCCGGTGATCAAGCTGACGGCGCCGGCGGAGACGAGCCGCAAGGCGCTGCGTGCCGCGGGGATGAGCGTGGGCGACGTCGACCTCTGGGAGATCAACGAGGCGTTCGCCGCGATCCCCCTCCAGGTGATGCGGCGGCTCGATCTCGACCCGGAGCGGGTGAACGTGAACGGCGGCGCGATCGCGTTGGGCCATCCCCTCGGCGCGACCGGCGCGATGCTCGTCGGTATCGCGCTCGACGAATTGGAACGGCGGGATCTCGCCACGGCGCTGATCACCCTCTGCATCGCGGGTGGGCAGGGGATCGCGACCATCATCGAACGGGTGTGAGGGAGGGGTGATGGAGTCGACGCGCAGTCGCACGATCGTCTGGGAGGACCCGGCCGCCTACGGGAGGGCGGCGCCGCGGATGAGCGGCCTCGAGTTCTTGCTCGCGATCGGCCGCGGCGACCTGCCGGTGCCGCCGATGATGCGCACGCTCGGGATCGAGCCCGTGGAGGTCGACGAGGGGCGCGTCGTCTTTGCCGCCGAGCCGCAGGAGTATCACGACAACCCGCTGGGCATGGCTCACGGCGGCCTCGCCGCGACGCTCGTGGACACCGCCATGGGGTGCGCCGTGCACTCCCTCCTCCCGGCGGGGGTGGGCTACGTCACGCTGGAGCTGAAGGTGAACTACGTCCGCCCGCTCCGGGCGGGGATGGGCCGGGTGCTGGGCGAGGGCCGGGCCATCCACGTCGGCTCGCGCGTGGCGACGGCGGAGGCGCGGGTGGTGGACGAGGCCGGCCGGCTCTACGCCCACGCCACGACGACCTGCCTGATCGTGCGGCCCGCGGGAGGGGATCGGCACGGCGGGGGCGAACTTCACGGCACGATAGGAGGGGATTGATGAAAGAGGCCATACGACGGCTCGTCGAGCACATGTTCTGGGCGGACCGGCGGGTGCTCGAGCTGCTGAGGGAGTCGGGCGCCACGCGAAGCGCCGAGGCGTTGCGGCTCTACGCCCACGTCCTTGCCGCCGAACGCGTCTGGCTCCTGCGCATGGAAGGGCGCGACGCCTCGGCCCAGCCGATCTGGCCCGACTGGACGCTCGAGCAGGTGGAGGAAGCCGCCGTGTCCGCTCGCGCCGAGTACGAGCGTCTCCTCGAGGGACTCACGGGCGAGGGGCTCCACCGCACGGTGGAGTACACGAACAGCCGGGGCACTCCCTTCCGTACGCGGGTCGCGGACATCCTGTTGCACGTCGCCATGCACGGCAGCTACCACCGCGGCCAGATCGCGGCCGCGGTGCGGCGGGCCGGCGGAGAGCCGGTCAATACCGACTACATCACCTACGTGCGGGAGCTCGGTTGAGCCACCCGCGCCGACGGCAACCGTACAAACGCGAGGGAGCGACATGTCGAAGAGCGACCCGGTGGTCTATGCCGAAGAAGGCGACGTCGTCTGGCTGACGCTGAACCGGCCCGAGGCGCTGAACGCCCTCGGCCCGGAGATGCTCGAGGCGCTCCTCGCCGCCCTCGCGCGTGCGGCTCGGGATCCTGCGGTGCGGGCGGTGATCCTCACCGGTGCCGGCGAGAGGGCGTTCTCCGCGGGCGCCGACATCGCCTTCCTGAACGCCGCGGATCCGGCGGCGGTGCGAGAGCTGGCGCGGACGGCCGTGGAGGTGACCCGCCGGATCGAGACGCTCGGCAAGGTGGTGGTGGCCGCGATCAACGGGTACGCGCTGGGCGGGGGGCTGGAGCTCGCGGAAGCGTGCATGGTGCGGGTCGCGGCCCGCGGCGTCCGGCTGGGGCACCCCGAGGTCCGGATCGGAGCCATCGCGGGGTGGGGAGGCACGACGCGGCTCCCGCGCCTCGTGGGCCGGGGCCGTGCGGCGGAGATGCTGCTCACCGGAGCGATGGTCGACGCGGACGAGGCGCAGCGAATCGGGCTGGTCAATCGAGTCGTGGATCGAGAGATGCTGCGCGACGAAGCGGAGCGCATCGCCCGGTCGATCCTTTCCAACTCCCCGGCTGCGGTGCGGCTCACCTGGGAGGCGATGCACCGGGGGCTGGGGATGTCGCTGGAGGAGTCCGCCTTGCTGGGCGCCGACCTGTTCGGCCAGGTCGCGGCCACCGAAGACTTCCGCGAGGGAACGCGGGCATTTCTCGACCATGTAGAGCCGACATGGAGTGGCCGGAAGGACACGGTTGCCTGAGCCAGAGGCGAACCGTGGTCGATCCGTGGGCCGTAGGGCTCTGGCCCCTCCCCTTATCCGTTGCCCGGCCGATGGCGCGGTGCCGCACGGAGGCTTTAGTGACAAGCGTGTGATGGCGGAGCCGTTTGCCGTGCGCGTTGCCGTGCGAGGGCGCGGGGGGTGGCGTAGGGCGTGCGGAGGATCCGTGGATCGTGGATCTCGGGGTCGCCACGCGGCCGGTCCAAGGGGGCGGGTCGGAGAGATGAAATCATGATACTGCCCGAAGGGCTGGAGGCGATGCTGAGCGGGCCGGGGCGGCTGCGGTTCATCCTCCAGCCCCTCGTCGCCATCATCCTGGGGATCCGCGACGGCTGGGCGGACGCCGCGGCGGGGCGCCCCCCATACGTCTTCGCCGTGTTCTTCGTGCCGGAGCGGCGGAGGGAGGCGCTGACCAGCGGGCTGGCAACCCTCGCCAAGCCGCTCATCATCGCGGTCCTCATCGACATGGTCCTGCAGTTCGTCATCTTCCGCACGGTGCGGATCTGGCACGCGCTGGCGGTCGGGGGGGCGCTGGTCGCGCTTCCGTACATCGTGGTGCGGGCCTTCACGAACCGAATCCAACGGCGGCGTGTCCCGCCGTGGGGCGCGTGACGGGGGTTGAGGGGCGTGACGCGACGCGACACGGGATCGGACAGCGGACGGCACAGGACCGCGCAGGACGGCAGTGGACCGCAGTGGACCGCAGTGGACCGCCCCCGAGCACAGCCGGGCACGTGGGTAAACGAGAATTCGCGCCCGTTTCGTAGGCGTCCCCAGCCTCAACGCGGCGGCCGCGGCACCAGTGCCGGCCCGCGGGGCTCCGGGCGCCACGCGACGTAGGTGAGGGTGGCGACGAGGATGCGTCCCTGCGGACGCGAGCGGACGCCGAAATCCCATTCCGCGCGGAGATCGAGGCGCAGCCGGAGCGCGGGGATCAGGATGTCGATCTCCGGGCCGAGGCCGTACACCCGGTCGCGTGCGCCTCTCAGGATGGGAGGCACGTCGGCGCCGGTGTCGTCGGTGACCTGCCAGAGGGCGAAGCCCGCGAGGCCGGCGTCGATCCCGCCGGCGATGCGCACCCCGGCGCCGCCCTGGACCTGGAGAGTGTTCCCTCGGCGAATATCGATCCCGCGCTTGGGGCGGTTGAGGTCGTAGCTCAGCAGCGCCGAGGCGCGCGTCCGTCGTTCCCGGGGGTTGTAGAGGGCGAAGCCGAGGGAGAACTGGTGGGCCCAGAACCCGCGCCCGACGCCGCTCCGCCCCCTCGGCTCGAAGCGGCCGGTGGGGGCGTAGAAGGCATAGGCCGCGCCCAGGTCGACTCTCGGGAACCGCCACCCCACCTTGAGCGCCTGCACGAAGAGGTCGCCGAACCCGTAGCGGTCGATCGAGATGCGCGGATCGTCCACGTTGATCGATATGTCCGCCCACGGGATGCTGAACGCGAAGCCCAGGTACGGAGCGCCGGGCGGCTTCAGGGTGAGCGCGGCGCCGAAGGCGGCGGCGACGACGTCGATGTCCAGCCCCCGGATCGGGACGAGATCGCCGTGGCGGTCGCGCAGCCGGCCGGCGTCGAAGCGGATGACGCGGGTGGCGAAGTAGAGCCCGGGCGGCGTCTGCGTGCCCGCGTCGATCCCGACCGCGCCCAGGATCTTGTGCCCGAGGTCCTGCGCTCGGGCCTCCGGCGTGGCGAGCGGCGCGAGGGAGAGCAACGCGAGGCACAGCGGCGTCGGGCGGAGGAGCGCTAGACGGAGGAGGGCCAGGCGAACGAGGATCAGGCGGAGGAGCGCTGGGCGAAGGGGCGCCACGCGGAGGGGCGCCACGCGGAGGCGCCCGAGGCGGCGGAGTCCCACGCGGAGTCCCAGGCGGATTCCCAGGCGGAGGAGCGTCGCCGCGGTCGGGGGCGGGCGGCGGCGCGCAGGTAACCGAGACCGGACGGGCATCGCGAGGCTCCGGTTGGGGGCGTCCGGGGGGCGCGTGCAAGATCCGCGCGCTCGGCATGGACCCTGGCTCGCACGTTGCTTGCGAAATCTCCGGCCCCGGCCGCCGACATGAGGTCGCCGAGCCGTATCCGGAGGGGGCGAGCGTTCAGAGCGAACCCGTCCCCTCCCGAGCTTCGTCGCCATCCGCGAAAGGGAGCCCCCGGTTGCCGATCACGTTGCGTGCGCTACTCGTCGTCGCCGTGGCCGTCGCCCTCGCCCTCGCGGGCCGGGCGGCGCTCGGCCGCTATAGTCGGCCCGAGTGGGTGGCCGAGGCGCAGCCGACCGCCGATATGGTCATCGAGGCCATGGCGGCGTTGTACGGGGTCCTGGTGGCGTTCCTCCTCTCCGGGGCCTGGGAGCGGTTCGATCAGACACGCGGCACGATGATGCTCGAGGCCAATGCGATCGCCGATCTCGGGCAGGTCGCGGCGCTCTTCCCGGAGCCGCTGCGGGACGAACTCTCCGCCGCGGTCGAGGCGTACCGCGTGAGTGTCATCGCGGAGCTGCCTCAGCTTGCCGAGGGGGGCCGCAGCACGGAGCCGGATGCGATCCTCGACCGCCTCTGGCGCATCCTCGCCGGTTTCGAGCCGGCCACGCCGGCGCAGGTCGATCTCCAGTCTCGGGCGTTCGATGCGGTGGAAGAGCTGGCGGACCAGCGGCGGTTCCGGCTCCAGGCCATCCGTCGGACGTTGCCGCCGATCCTGTGGGTGATCCTGGTCGGCGGCGCGGCCGCCGTCCTGGTCGTGGTCGCGAGCTCGAGCGCGGACGGCCGGCTCCCCGCGGTCTATCTTGCGCTCCTCTCGGCCATGATCTCCTTCGCCCTCTTCGCGATCTACGCCCTCTCCAATCCGATCCGTAGCGGACTCGCCGCCGAGCTGGCGCCCTTCCTCGAGGGTCTCCTGAGGGGCCTTCCGGACGGAGCGCTCTATCGCTGATGGATTCCGGCCTGGTCCGGGCTCCCGAGGGTGGAGTCCGGCGACGGGGTGGCCCCGTCGCCGGCCGGGCTAATCGGTACGGAGCGCTTCCATCGGGTGGATCCGAAGGGCGCGTATGGCGGGCACCGCGCACCCCGCGAGCCCGACGACGAGCATGGCGGCGGCGACGCCTCCGACGAGGCGGAGCCCCGCCGGGTCGCGGGCGACCGTCAGGCTCACGAGCGTGGCGCCGAGGACGATGCCGGCGCCGATCTGGATCAGCACGCGGGAGAAGAGGGTGAGGAGGATCCGCAGGGGGCCGGCGCCGAGGGTCGCGCGGATCCCGATCTCCCGGGTCCGCCGGGTGACCGCGAACGAGGTCAACGCGTAGATCCCGATGAGCGCGAAGAGGAGGATGATCGCGACGACGACGACGACCACGACGGTGAAGATCGCGTCGGAGCGCTGCACGGGGCGCCAGACGTCTTCGAGGGGCATCACCTCGGAGGCGCCGAGGCTCGGGTCCATGGCGGGGGCGAGGTCGACGACGCGGGACACGAGGGCCTCCGGACTGCCGGCCGTGCGAAGGTAGAACTGCACCCCGGCGTGCTCCTCGGGCTTGAGGGGGTGGTAGACCGCGACCTTTTCACCTGGCCCAATGGCGCGATCCATCCCCGCGACCACGCCGACGATCTCGTACACGCGGCTCCCCGCCTCCCCGTCCCGCGTCGGGTAGCGGATGCGCCGGCCGATCGGACTCCGCCCGGCGAAGGCCTCCGCGGCCCACGCCTCGTCGACGATGGCGACGTCGGCGGAGGCGGACACGTCGCCATCGGTGAAGGCCCGGCCGGCCACGATCCGGGCGCCCATGACCTCGAAGAAGTTCGGGTCGACGCTCAGCCCGCGCACCCGGAGGATCCTCGCCGAGTCGCCGTCGAGCTCGATGGCCGCGACCGGGTGGTTGAACCCCGGGATGCGGTTCGCGCGGGTCGCCACGACGACGCCGGGCTCGGCGGTGAGGCGCCGGTGCGCCTCGTCGAAGAGCTCCGCGGTCCGGCGAGCTTCATCCGGACCGCCGGAGGCTCGCGGGGCGAAGGGGGGCTGTCGGGTCAGCCGGCCGGTGAGGAACGCCTCGGCGGGGAAGTCCCCGCCCTTCGGGTCCCGCAGCTGTTCCTGCGCGGCCCGGACCGCCACGGGGATGAACGCCACGCAGAGCGCGACCTGGGCGATGATGACGCCCGTCGCGAGGGCGCCGAACCGCATCCCATCGCCGACGGCACCCGGCTGTGGGAGGCGGGTCCAGATGCGGCGATGCGTGGCGCGCAGCCCCGGGATCCCGCCGACGACGAGGGCGCCGAGGACGGCCAGCGCGCACACGTAGAGGACGGTGGACGGGGAGAGCCCGCGATCGAACCAGAAGGGAGGCCTCGACTGCTGGACCTCCCAGAAGAGGTCCATCCCCCAGCCGAGACCCCAGCGGGCCACGGCGAGCCCCAGCGCCCCGGCCAGGGACGTCGTCACCAGCGCCTCGGCCACGAGCTGGAGGAGGATGCGGCGACGGCCTGCGCCCAGGGCGCTGCGGAGCGCGATCTCGCTTTCGCGCGCCGCCGTCCTCGCGATGAGCAGCGTCGCCACGTTCGCGGCGACCACGACGAGGAGGAGGATGAAGGGGATGTTGAGGAGGGCGGTGATCGCCGCCATCTCGTTCCCCCGGGGAAAGCGCCGGACCTCGGGACGAAGGTGCTCGTGCGTATCCGGGTACGCCGCCGCCGTCCGCTCGCCGATCATGGTGAGCTCGGCCTGCGCCTGCTCCAGGGTGTAGCCGGGGGCGAGGCGGCCGATCATCGCGATCCGCGGACCCTCGCGGCGCGCGTAGTCGATCGCCCTCTCGCGCAGCGGCGTCCAGAACTCCTCGCTCACCGGGAAGGCGAACCCCTCGGGCATCACCCCCACGACCGTCGCGTGCTCCGCCCCGAGCCGCACCGTTTTCCCGAGCGCCGACCGGTCCCCGTCGAAGAGCCGGATCCACGCCGAATACCCCAGGACGACGACCGGCGGCGCTTCCGGGCGGAGGTCGTCGTCGATGAGCGCGCGTCCGATCAGGGGCGCCACCCGGGCGACCCGGAAGAGCGAGGGCGTCGTCCGGACACCCGCCAGCGCCGCGTAGCGCCCGTCGTCCGTCGTCGCCGTGTACGCGATCCGGGAATAGGCGGCGAGGTCCTGGATCGACTCGAGCTCGTCCCGCCACAACTCGAAGTCGTGGAGCGACCGCGGCTCGCTCGAGTAGTCCCGGTCGGCGGTCGCGAGATCACGGTTCCGCACGCCGACGATCCGGTCGCCCTCCTCGAGCGGAACCCGGGGGAGGGTCATGTCCGTCGAGAACTCGAACCATGCGGCCGCCAGGGTGAAGGCCACGGCGAGCGCCAGGACGCTCGCGACCGTGAGCACCGGGTACTTCACGAGCATCCGGAAGCCCAGCTTCAGGTCGAGGGAGAGGCCGCCCAGCCAGGCGAGGCCACGGCCGTCGCGGAGCTCCTCCTTGCACTTCTCCACGCCGCCGAAGGCGACGAGGGCGCGCCGCCTCGCCTCGGCCGGCTCGAGCCCCTCCTCGCGCACCAGGCGGTCGGTCTCCATCTCGAGGTGAAAGCGGATCTCTTCGTCCATGCGCTCCTCCGCGGCGCGGCGGGCAAGGAGGAGGCGCAGACGGGCGCGCGCGCCGTCAAACCAGCTCATGTTCTGCTCCCGTAGAGGTCGATGCGGGGAGGCTCCTCAATTCGTGGCGAGCACCGCCTCGAGCGCGGCGGCGAAGCGCCGCCAGCTCTCCAGCTCCTCGCCCAAGGCACGCCGGCCCGCGGCCGTGATCTCGTAGTAGCGCGCCCGGCGGTTGTTCTCCGTCGTCGCCCAGTCGCTGGTGATCAGGCCCTCCTTCTCCAGGCGCTGGAGCGCCGGGTAGAGCGAGCCCTGGTTGACCTCGAGGACGCCACGCGAGATCTGCTGGATCCGCTGGCTGATCCCCCAGCCGTGCATGGGTCCGAGGGAGAGGGTCTTGAGGACGAGCAGGTCGAGCGATCCGCGCAGGGCGTCCTTCTGCGTACGGGAAGCGTTCACGGCGAGCTCCTCGGCGTCGGTTCCTGTAGATGTCGAGAGAACGTACGCCGGGTTCCTGTAGATGTCAAGAGGAGTGGCTCGCCGTTCGCCGCCGGTCACGCGGCTTCGCCCTTCGCCTCCTGCTGCTTGACGGCCTGGGCCTCGATCTCGATGCGGACGGTGTTGCCGACGAGGATGCCGCCGGTCTCGAGGGCCTGGTTCCACTGCAGCCCCCACTCGCGGCGGTCGATCTCGGTGGTGGCGCGAAAGCCGGCGCGCTGGCCGCCCCAGGGGTCCTGACCGGTGCCCTCGAAGGTGGCCTCGAGCGTGACCTCGCGGGTGATGCCGCGGATCGTGAGATCCCCGACGACCTGGAAGCGATCGCCCTCGCGGGCGTGCGCCCCCTCGATGCGCTTGCTCTTGAAGGAGAGGGTGGGATGGGTCTCGGCGTCGAGGAAGTCGGCGGAGCGGAGATGGGCGTCGCGGTCGGCGACACCGGTGTCGATGCTCGCTGCGGCGATCTCGACCTCGACGGAGGAGTTCTCGGGGTGGGCCTCGTCGACGACGATCGTGCCGGACACGTCCTTGAAGCGGCCGCGCACGGTCGTGAACATCATGTGCTTGACGGCGAACTCCACCGCCGTGTGCGCAGGGTCGATCCTCCAGACCGTCTTCTCGCCGGCCATTGGCTCCTCCGGGGCGCGGGGTGACGGGCGCGGCCGGGTCGTCCGGAGCCGCCGGCCGCCTTCCCGTCGTCCGGCGTGCGATGAGCGTGCCACCCCGAAGGTCGGCCGCGTGCGGGAGCCATCGGATTGCCGGGTTCGGCGGCGCCTCGGAGGGCGACGTCGCCGTCGGGGGGAGCTCGGTCGGGACGTGTCCCTTGCGGCGGGGTGATTCCGTAGCTATGATGGTTACACACCGTACCCCAGGGAGGGGCGATGACGATCAGCAGCCGCTTCGCCGTGGCGGTCCACATCCTGGCGCTGCTCGGGAGGAGCGGGGGCGAACCGGTCACTTCCGAGCGGATCGCGGAGAGCGCGAGCACGAACCCGGCGGTCATCCGGCGGATCCTCTGCATGCTGGCGAGGGCCGGGCTCACGACGTCGCGGTTGGGGGCGGGGGGCGGCTCGCTGCTGGCGCGCCCGGCGTCGGAGATCACGCTCCTGGACGTCTACCGGGCGGTCGAGTGCGGGGAGCTCTTCTCGATGCACCACGAGCCGCCCGCGCAGTGGTGCACGGTCGGGTGCCACATCCAGGCGGCGCTGGCGGAGACGACCGGCGCCGCGCAGCGCGCGCTGGAAGCGGTGCTCGCCGGCCGGACGGTGGCGCAGGTCCTGGAAGGGGTGGAGGACCTGAGCGCGCGGGAGGCGACGTCGTCCGAAGCCTGACGACGTCGCCGAGCCCCTCCCGGCGGAGCCGAGGGCGGGGTGCAGGTTCGAGCACGGAGGGGGCCGGGAGCGGTACGAATCCCGCCCCGTTCGTGCCGGGTAGAGTGTAACCATTTTGGTTTCACACTGGTATGAACGGCCACGAGGGTGGCCACGAATGGGTGGGTGAGTGATGGCGATCGAAGCGACGGAACGGAGCGGGTTGGCGATGGGCGTGGCTGGCGAGGGGGTGTCGGGAGTCCTCGAATCGGCATTCCACGTGGTCCTGCGGGTGGGTGCCGGGCTGCTCTTCATGCAACATGGCGCGCAGAAGGTCCTGGGTTGGTTCGGCGGATTCGGGGGGCAGCCCGGGGCGACGGCCGAGCTCTTCTCGCAGATGGGGCTGGCGGGGGTTCTGGAGCTTTTCGGCGGGTTGCTGGTGGTGGTGGGGCTGTTCGTCCGGCCGGTGTCGGCGGTGCTGGTGCTGCTGATGCTGGCGGCGTACGGGATCGCGCACATGCCGCGGGGCGGTGTGCCGGTGCAGAACGGGGGAGAGCTGGCGCTGCTCTATGCGTTGATCTTCGCGTACTTCGCGGCGAAGGGGGCGGGGTCGGCGAGCGTGGATCGCGTGATCGAAAGGAGGGCCCGGTGACGATGTTGTTCGATCCCTTGCGGCTCCGTGGGGTGGAGCTGAGGAACCGGATCGGCGTATCGCCGATGTGCCAGTACTCGAGCGAGGGTGGTTACGCGAGCGACTGGCATCTGGTGCACATCGGGGGATTCGCGACCGGTGGAGCGGGGCTGATCCTGATGGAGGCGACGGCGGTGGCGCCGGAGGGGCGGATCACGCCGTACGACCTGGGGCTCTGGGAGGACGGGCAGGTGGCGGGGCTGCGGCGGATCACGGATTTCGTGCACGGGCAGGGCGCGGTGGCGGGGATCCAGCTCGGACATGCCGGTCGGAAGGCGAGTACGTGGCGGCCGTGGGAGGGGGAGGGTGCGGTTCCCGAAGAGAAGGGCGGCTGGGCGGTGTGCGCGCCCAGTGCGATCCCCTTCTCGGACACGTACGCACGTCCGCACGAGTTGGATGAGGCCGGGATCCGCCGTGTGGTCGAAGCGTTCCGTGCGGCGGCGGGTCGTGCGGTCGAGGCCGGGTTCCGCGTCGTGGAGCTGCATGCGGCGCACGGTTACCTGCTGCACCAGTTCCTGTCGCCGCTCTCGAACCGGCGGACGGACCGGTACGGCGGGTCGTTCGAGAACCGGGTACGTCTGCCGCTCGAGGTGGTCGCGGCGGTTCGGGAGGTCTGGCCGGAGCATCTCCCGCTCCTGGTGCGGATCTCGGCGACGGACTGGGTGGAGGGCGGGTGGACGCCGGAGGAGTCGGTGGAGTTCTCGCGCCTGCTCCGGGAGAATGGGGTGGACCTGGTGGACTGCTCTTCGGGCGGGCTGATCCCGGGGGTGCAGGTGCCTATCGGCCCGGGGTACCAGGTTCCGTTCGCGGAGCGGATCCGCCGGGAGGCGGGGGTGGCGACGGCGGCGGTGGGTCTGATCACGGAGCCGGAGCAGGCGGACCGGATCGTGCGCGAGGGGCGTGCGGACATGGTCTTGCTGGCCCGGGAGATGCTGCGCCAGCCGCGCTGGCCGCTCCTTGCGGCGCATCGGTTGGGTGTCGACGTCGCCTGGCCGGTGCAATACGAGCGGGCGCGTCCTCGGTGAGGAGGTGTCGAATGGGGATGATCGTGGGGGCGGAACGGAGCGGGACCTTCGCGTTGGGCGGGGACCTCCCCGTCCATCGCCTGGGGTTCGGCGCGATGCGGATCACGGGTGCGGGGATCTGGGGGCCGCCGGCGGATCATCGGGAAGCGCTGGCGGTGCTCCGCCGGGCGGTGGAGCTGGGGGTGAACCTGATCGACACGGCGGAGGCGTACGGCCCGTACGTGAGCGAGGAGCTGATCGCGGAGGCGCTGTACCCGTACCCCGAGGGGCTGGTCATTGCGACGAAGTGCGGCATGGACCGGCCGGGACCCGGGGCCTGGAAACCGAACGGCCGACCGGAGCGGCTGCGGGAGGGGTGCGAGGGGAGCCTTCGTCGCTTGCGGCTCGAGCGGATCGACCTCTATCAACTGCATCGGATCGACCCGGCGGTCCCCGAGGAGGAGCAGTTCGGGACGCTGGCGGAGCTGCAGCGGGAGGGGAAGATCCGTCACATCGGGCTCTCGGAGGTGAACGTCGAGCAGATCGAGCGAGCCCGGCGCTACTTCCCCGTCGTCTCGGTCCAGAACCGGTACAACCTGGAGCAGCGGGAGTGGGATCCGGTGCTGGACTATTGCGAGCGCGAGGGGATCGCCTTCATCCCGTGGAATCCGTTGGAGGTGGGGAAGCTGGCGGAGGCGGGGGGCGCGGTGGCGGAGGTCGCTGCGCGGCATGGTGCGACGCCGGCGCAGGTCGCGCTCGCCTGGCTCCTGCGGCGTTCGCGGGTGGTGCTGCCGATCCCCGGCACGTCGCGGGTCTCGCACCTGGAGGAGAACGTGGGGGCGGCGGGGTTGGAGCTCTCGGAGGAGGAGTTCGAGCGGCTCTCGTGAGGGTGGAGCAGGGCGTGGGGCCCGGAGGTCCGGCGTCGAAAGGGCGCGCGGGACTCCGGGCCCGATGCTTGGGACGGGGTGACGGCGGAGAGGAGATTCGGGTATGATGGCGCTTCCGAAGCGGAAGCTCGGGGAGTCCGGGCCGGAGATCACACGTGTGGGGTTCGGCGCCTGGGCGATCGGCGGGGGCGGATGGGCCTTCGGATGGGGGCCCCAGGACGACGACGCGGCGATTGCCGCGATGCTCCACGCGGTCGAGCGGGGGATCAACTGGATCGACACCGCGGCGGTGTACGGGCTCGGGCATTCGGAGGAGCTGGTGGGGCGGGCGCTGCGGGCGCTTCCGGCGGGGGAGCGACCGTACGTCTTCACGAAATGCGGGTTGGTCTGGGACGAGGGGAACCCCCTGGCGCCGCCTCGCCGGGTGCTGGAGCCGTCGTCGATCCGCCGGGAGTGCGAGGCGTCCTTGCGTCGGCTCGGCGTCGAGAGGATCGACCTCTACCAGTTCCACTGGCCGGACGAGACGGGCGTGCCGGTCGAGGACTCGTGGGGCGAGATGGTGCGGCTCGTCGAAGAGGGGAAGGTGAGATGGGCGGGGGTCTCGAACTTCGACGTCGCGCTCCTGGAGCGTTGCGAGGCGATCCGCCACGTCGACTCGCTGCAGCCGCCGTTCTCGGCGATCCGCCGCGACGCCGCGGCGGAGGGGATCCGTTGGGCGGCGGCGCACGGGACGGGGGTCATTGTCTACAGCCCGATGGAGTCGGGGCTCCTGACCGATCGTTGGACGGTCGACCGGGTGGAGCATCTGGCGCCGGACGACTGGCGCCGCCACGCGCCACGGTTCCGTTCCCCGGAGGTCGAGCGCAACCTGGCGTTGCGGGACGCGCTCCGCCCGATCGCGGAGCGGCATGGCACGACGATCGCGGCGGTCGCCGTGGCCTGGACGCTGGCCTGGCCGGGGGTCACGGGGGCGATCGTGGGGGCGCGCTCCCCCGAGCAGCTCGACGGGTGGATCGACGCGGCGACGCTCGAACTGACCGGCGAGGACCTGGGGGAGATCGCGCAGGCGATGGAGCGGACGGGGGCGGGGACGGGGCCGCGGCGGCCGGCGGAGGTGGAGGGGTAGGGGCCGGGCTCACCGCGGTGGTTCGATCTCCAGGGCGAGGGCGCGGTAGAGGCCGTCCTGGCCGCGGACGGTGAGGCGGACGGCGCGGGTCCCGTCGATCCGGACGACCCATCGGCGCCGGAGGAGGGTGTCGGCGATCGCGGCGCCGACGGCGCCGGCCAGGTGGTCGCGCCGCTCGCTCCAGTCGAGGCACGGCCGGACGAGGGTGCGCCGCCCTCGCCGTAGCATCGCGATGTCCACGTCGAGCGTCCGGAACCACTCCTCGCCTCGGGGCGTGATTTCGTATCCTCCCGCCGCGATGTATCCCCGATCCACGAGCGCATCCATCAGCGCGACGCCGAGTCGTCCGGCGAGGTGGTCGTAGCAGGTCCGGGCGAAGCGGAGGGCGCGCTCGTCGGGAGACGCGGCGGGGGGCGGCGTCGATGGCGGCGCGATGCGGGCGAGGGACTCGAGCGCCGCGGCGACGTCGGGGCCCGCCAGTGCGTAGTAGCGGTGGCGGCCTGAGGCGCGGCGCGACACGAGGCCGTTCTCGACCAGGCGGGCGAGGTGCTCGCTGGCGGTCGACGGCGCCACACCCGCGCGGCGGGCGAGCTCGCCGGCGGGGAGCCACTCGCCGCCGAGGAGCGCGGCGAGCATCCGCGCGCGGGCGGGCTCGCCGATGATCCCCGCGATGCGGGCCAGCTGGGGTTCGGGAGTCGTTCGCATGGTCCCCAAGATAAGCGCCCGATGCTTCGGCCGGGGCCGAAACGGGGTCGCGGTAGATTGCTCCGCGAGATGGGCCCGCGCCAGGGTGCGCGGGCCGGGAGGCCACCATCGATGCGGAGGGATGGTTCCATGGGCGACCTCGGCGCGACGGCAATCGCGCACCGGTACGTGGCACGACTGGTCTGGACCGGCAATCTCGGCACCGGCACGTCGGATTACACGAGCTACGACCGCGGGTATCGCGTGATCGTCGAGGGGAAGCCGGAGCTCGTCGGCAGCGCGCATCGAGCCTACCGCGGCGACCCCGCGCGGCACGACCCCGAGGACCTCTTCCTCGCCGCGATCTCGGCGTGCCACATGTTGTCGTATCTCTCCCTCTGTGCACGGCGGGGGATCCGCGTGCTGTCGTACGAGGACGAGGCGACAGGGATGCTCGCGGTGATGCCGGGCGGGGGCGGCCGGTTCGCCGAGGTGATGCTCCGCCCGTCGGTCACGGTCGCGCCGGGGGCGGACGAGGCGCTGGCTCTGGCGCTTCACGACGTCGCCCACGACCGCTGCTTCATCGCCAACTCGTGCAGCGTGCCGATCCGGCACGAGGCGACGGTGCGGATCGGGGAGGAGGCCGCGCCGGCGGGGGGCGGCGCGTGAGGGGCTGGCCCTGAATCGTCCCGGAGCCCCGCCCGGTCCGTTCCTTCGGCACGGATCCTTCCTGCCGGGGATTCGTGTGCGGTTCGCGAGAGCACAGGGACGATGCCCAGGGTGATCGCGGGCGCTGCCGCCGCGAGCCGTGCGGCCCTCGAGCACAAGGGCGATGCGGGTGATCCCCATGGGAGCCGACGGTTGGACGCAGGGGTGGGGGTGGAGGGCCAGGTCACCGGGTGCGCGTAGCGGCCGCCCGGCCCGAGACGTACGGGGGCCGGCCGAACCCGGGCCGAACGAGGGGGCATCGGCGGGCGGCGGCCGACCGGGGGGAGGATCGCCGTCGGAGCCGCCGGCAGAGCCGGGCTCCCCGGAGCGCCCCGTGCAACACCAGCATTCCCATCACACAGAGCATCCCGATCACCCGGGCCACTCCGAGCATCCCGAGTTCCCCCAGTACCCTGAGCCCGCCAGGCATCCTGATCACTCCGCCCACCCCGCCCACCCCCCCTCCGCGCACGCCGGCCACGGCGCCGAGCTGTTTCGCGACCGGTTCTGGGTCTCCCTCGCGCTCACGATACCGACGCTGGTCTGGAGCGACCTCCTCCAGGGGTGGCTCGGGTACGCGGCGCCGCGGTTCCCGGGCTCGGCGTACGTGCCCGCGGTCTTCGGCACCGCGGTCTTCGTCTACGGCGGGCGGGTCTTCCTCCAGGGCGCCGTGCGGGAGCTCCGCGACCGGCGCCCGGGGATGATGACGCTGATCTCCCTGGCGATCACCGTCGCCTTCGTCTTCAGCCTGGCGGTCACCCTCGGGTTTGCGGGGATGCCGCTCTGGTGGGAGCTGGCGACGCTGGTCACCGTCATGCTGCTCGGGCACTGGATGGAGATGCGCTCGGTCGCGCAGGCGGGGGGCGCGCTGCGGGAGCTCGCGAAGCTCCTCCCCGACACGGCGGTGCGGGTGGTGGACGGCAGGACGGAGGAGGTGCCGGTCGCGGCGCTGCGGGTGGGCGACGTCGTCCTGGTGCGCCCTGGTGCGAGCATCCCGGCCGACGGCGTGGTCCGCGAGGGGCGGAGCGCGGTGAACGAGGCGCTGGTCACCGGCGAGTCGCGGCCGGTGGAGAAGACCCGGGGCGACGAGGTGATCGCCGGGACGGTCAACGGTGCGGGGTCGCTCCGGGTCGAGGTGACGAGGACGGGCGAGAAGACGGCGCTCGCGGGGATCATGCGTCTGGTCGCGGAGGCGCAGACGTCGCGTTCGCGGGCGCAGGCGCTGGCCGACCGTGCGGCCTTCGGGCTCACCCTCGTGGCGATCGGCGCGGGCGCGGTCACGCTCGTGGCCTGGCTTCTGATCGGCGCCGACGCGGCGTTCACGGTCGAGCGGGTGATCACGGTGCTGGTGATCGCCTGTCCGCACGCCCTCGGCCTCGCCGTTCCGCTGGTCGTCGCGATCTCGACGACGCTGGGCGCGCGGGCGGGGCTGCTGGTCCGGGACCGCCGGGGGCTGGAGGAGGCGAGGGATCTGGACGTCGTCGTCTTCGACAAGACGGGCACGCTGACGCGGGGGGAGTTCCGGGTGGTCGAGGTGGCCGCGACGGCGGGGGTCGGGGAGGATGAGGCGCTCCGGATGGCGGCGGCGGTCGAGCGGGACAGCGAGCACGCGATCGCGCGGGGGATCGTGGCGAGTGCGGAGGAGCGGGGGCTGGAGCCCCCGCGCGCGAGCGGGTTCGAGGCGATTCCCGGGGAGGGGGTCCGGGCGACGGTCGAGGGGCGGGAGCTGTACGTCGGCGGGCCGGCGCTGGTCCGCCGCCTCGGCGCGACGCTGCCGCCCGAGTTGGAGGGGGTGGTCGGGCGGGCGGGGGGGCGGGGCCGGGCGGCGGTGGTGCTGGTGGAGGGGGGCCGGGCGCTGGCGGCGTTCGTCGTCGCCGACCCGATCCGGCCGGAGTCGTACGACGCGGTCCGGCGGCTGCGCGAGGAGGGGATCGAGGTCGTGATGCTGACCGGCGATGCCCGCCCGGTCGCCGAGGCGGTCGCGGCGGAGCTCGGGATCGGGACGGTCTTCGCCGAGGTGCTCCCGGACCGGAAGGTCGAGAAGATCCGGGAGCTGAAGGCCGGCGGCAGGCGAGTGGCCATGGTCGGCGACGGGGTGAACGACGCCCCCGCGCTCCTCACCGCGGACGTCGGGATCGCGATCGGCGCGGGGACGGACGTCGCCGTCGAGGCGGGCGACATCGTCCTGGTGCGCAGCGACCCGCGGGACGTGCCGCGGATCATCGAGCTGAGCCGGGCCACCTACCGGAAGATGGTCCAGAACCTCTGGTGGGCCGCGGGCTACAACATCGTGGCGATCCCCCTCGCCGCCGGGGTGCTGGCGCCGTGGGGGATCGTCCTGCCCCCGGCGGTGGGCGCGATCTTCATGTCGGCGAGCACGGTGATCGTCGCGGTGAACGCGCAGCTCCTCCGGCGGAAGCAGGCGGAGCTCGCCGCCTGACCGTCGCTCCGCGGGCCGGCGCCGCACCCCGGGCGGGTCGTCAGCGGCTCCGCACCCCGGCGGCTCCTCAGCCGCCGCCCGCCGGCGCCCGCTCCGGCCCTGGAGCACTCCTCGTCGCCTCCTGCCGCGCCTGGCGCACCAGAGCCCGCTCCTTCCAGAGCGAGTAGACCGCCGGGATCACGATCAGGGTGAGGATCGCCGACGACGCCATCCCCCCGACCATCGGCGCGGCGATCCGCTTCATGATGTCGGCGCCGGTCCCGTGGCCCCGCAGGATCGGCAGCAGCCCCGCGGCGATGGCGGTCACGGTCATCATCTTCGGCCGGACGCGCTCGACGGCGCCCTCGAGGATCGCCTCGCGGAGGTCCCGGGCGGTGCATCGCCCCGCGTCGAGCCGGGCTTTCCAGGCGTGGTCGAGGTAGATCAGCATGACGACGCCGGTCTCGGCGGCGACCCCGGCCAGGGCGATGAAGCCGATCGCCGTCGCGACCGACCACGCGTACCCCGCCGCCGCCATGTAGACCACCCCGCCGACGAGGGCGAAGGGGAGGCTGAGCATGACGATCAGCGTCTCGCCGGCGCTCCGGAAGTTGAGCCAGAGGAGGAGGAAGATGATCAGGAGCGTGGCCGGGACGACCAGCGCCAGCCGGACCTTCGCCCGCTGCATGGCCTCGTACTGCCCGGACCATCGGAGGGTGTAGCCGGAGGGGAGCGTGACCATCTCCTCGACCATCGCCATCGCGTCGCGGACGTAGCCGCCGATGTCGCGCCCCTCGACGTCGATGTAGACCCAGGCGGTCGGGAGGGCGTCCTCGGTCTTGATCGCCATCGGCCCGGCGACCTGGCGGATCGTGGCGACCTGCCCGAGGGGGACCTGGGCGGCGTCGCCGGTACCGTTCCACGCGACGGGGACGAGGACGTCGGCGAGCTTCTCCGGGTCGTCGCGCAGCTCCTGCGGGTAGCGGAGCCGGACGCCGTAGCGCTCCCGCCCTTCGACGGTGCGGGTGATCGTCATCCCCCCGACGGCGGAGGCGAGGACGTCCTGGATCTCACGGACGTTGAGGCCGTAGCGCGCCGCGGCGGCGCGGTCGATCTCGACGTCGAGGTAGTAGCCGGAGACGGCGCGCTCGGCAAAGATGCTGCGCGTCCCCGGGACCCTCCGGACCGCCTCCTCGACCTGGCGGCCGATCCGCTCGAGGACGGCGAGGTCGGGGCCGAAGATTTTGACGCCGACCGGGGTCCGGATCCCGGTGGCGAGCATGTCGATTCGCCCCTGGATCGGCATCGTCCAGGAGTTCGTGATCCCCGGAAACCGGAGGGCGGAATCCATTGCGGCGACGAGGCGCTCCGTCGTCATCCCGGGCCGCCACATCTCCCGCGGCTTCAGCGTGATCGTCGTCTCGAACATGTCGAGCCCCGCCGGGTCGGTGGCCGTCGTGGCGCGGCCGGCCTTCCCGAAGACGCGCTCGACCTCGGGGAACGAGGCGAGGATGCTGTCCTGGCGCTGGAGGATCGCGCTCGCGCGGGTCACGCCGATCCCCGGGAGCGTCGTCGGCATGTAGAGGAGGGTCCCCTCGTCGAGGGGGGGCATGAACTCCGAGCCGATCCGGCTGAAGGGGATCCAGGAGAGGAGCAGCGTGGCGAGCGCCGCGGCGACGACGGGCCAGCGGAAGCGGAGCACCCCTTCGATGACCGGGCGGTAGACGCGGATCAGCGCGCGGCTGATGGGGTTGCGGCGCTCCGGGTGGATGCGACCGCGGACGAAGAGCCCCATCGAGGCGGGGACGAGGGTGACCGAGAGGAGCGCCGCCGCGGCCATGGCGAGGGTCTTGGTCCAGGCGAGGGGCTTGAAGAGCCGGCCCTCCTGGGCCTCGAGGGTGAAGACCGGGAGGAAGCTGACGGTGATGATGAGGAGGCTCGTGAAGAGCGCCGGGCCGACCTCCCGCGAGGCGGCGACGACGGCGTCCCAGCGCTCGCGCGAGGAGAGCGCCGCGGTGTGCAGCCGGCCATCGCCCCCCGTCGCACCGGCGGGGAGTCCGCCCTGGCCCTTCGCCTCGATCGCCCGTTCGAGGTGCTTGTGCAGGTTCTCGATCATGACGATCGCGGCGTCGATCATGGCGCCGATGGCGATGGCGATCCCGCCGAGGCTCATGATGTCGGCGCCGAGGCCGAGGGCGCGCATGGCGATGAAGGCGACGAGGATCCCGACCGGGAGCGTGAGGATCGCGACGAGTGCGCTGCGGGCGTGGAAGAGGAAGAGGAGGCAGACGAGGGCGACGACGATCGACTCCTCGACGAGCTTCTCGCGGAGCGTGGCGATGGCGCTGCGGATCAGGTCGCCGCGGTCGTAGACGGGGCGGACGACGACGCCGGGGGGGAGCCCCTCGGCGAGCTCGGCGAGGCGCTCCTCGACGCGTTCGATCGTGGCGAGAGCGTTCTCGCCGAACCGCATGATGACGATCCCGCCGACGGCGTCGCCGCGGCCGTCGAGGTCGGCGATGCCGCGGCGCACGTCGGGCGCCTCGCGGACGGTGGCGAGGTCGGCGACGCGGATCGGCGTGCCGTTCGCCGAGGCGCCGACGACGACCTGCTCGATGTCGCGGGTCCCCTGGAGGTAGCCGAGGCCGCGGACCATGAACTCGCGCTCGGAGAGCTCCATCATCATGGCGCCGGCGTCGCGATTCGAGGCGCGGACCGCCTCCATGATGCGGGTGACGGGGATTCCGTACCCGCGGAGCTTCACGGGATCGACGGTGATCTCGTAGGTCTTCTCGAAGCCGCCGATGGAGGCGACCTCGGCGACGCCGGGCACGGCGGTGAGCGGGTAGCGGAGGTACCAGTCCTGGATCGCGCGGAGGTCGGCGAGGGAGCGCGTGCCGGTGGTGTCTTCGATGACGTACTGGTAGATCCAGCCGAGGCCGGTCGCGTCGGGGCCGAGCGCGACCTCGGCGCCTTCGGGGAGCCGCCCGCGGATCGCGGAGAGGTACTCGAGGACGCGGCTCCGCGCCCAGTAGAGGTCGGTGCCGTCCTCGAAGATGACGTAGACGAAGGAGACGCCGAAGAAGGAGTAGCCGCGCACCGTCCGGGCGCCGGGGACCTTCAGCATCTCGGTGGCGATGGGGTAGGTGACCTGATCCTCGACGATCTGGGGCGCCTGGCCGTCGTACTCGGTCTGGACGATGACCTGGATGTCGGAGAGGTCGGGGAGCGCCTCGAGCGGGATCCCGCGCAGCGCGACGATCCCCGCGGCCGCCCCGGCGAGCGCGAGGAAGAGGACGAGGAACCGGTTTCTGACCGACCCTTCGATGATGCGGCGGAGCATGGGTCAGCCCTCCTCCCGGGGGTGGCCGGAGTGGTCGGGGCGCGCGGGGGCGGGGGCGTGCGAGGCGCCGTGATCCTCGTGCCCGTCGCCGCTTCCCGCGCCGCCGTGCCCGCCCATCGCGTCGATCGCGGCGCCGAGGTTCGACTCGGCGTCGATCAGGAAGTTCGCCGACGCGACGACGATCTCGCCCGCCTGGAGGCCGGCGAGGATCTCGATGTGGTCGCCCGCGGCGACGCCGACGGTGACCTCGCGCGGGGTCAGCACGCCGTCCTCGCCGCGGACGAAGACGACGGAGCGCGTCCCCGTCGAGAGCACGGCGGAGCGCGGGACGTGCAGCCCGTCGCGGTGCACGGGGACGGAGAAGGAGAGGTTCGCGTACATCCCCGGCCGGAGGCGGAGCTCGGGGTTGGGGAGCTCGACACGGATCCGCCCGGTCCGGGTCTCGGCGGAGATCGTCGGGTAGACGTAGCTCACGGTGCCCTCGAAGGTGCGGCCGGGGTAGGCGTCGAAGGAGACGCGCGCCGTGCGGCCGACGTCGACGAGGGCGAGGTCCTTCTCGAAGACCTCGCCTTCGACCCAGACGCGGGAGAGGTCGGCGATGGTGTAGAGGGCGGTCTCGGGCATGACGCGGGCGCCCTCGACGACGTTTTTGGCGACGACGACCCCGCCGGCGGGGGCGAGGAGGGGGAGGGTCCGGCGCGGGGTGCCGCTCCGCTCGACCTCGGCGATGACCTCGGCGGGGATGTCCCAGTACGCCAGGCGGCGACGGGCGGCGTCGAGGAGGTCGCGGGCGCGCGCGGCGGCGGGGCCGTCGGCGCTCGTGGTCTCGTCGACGAGCCGGCGGGCGAGGATCAGCTCCTCCTGCGCCGCGACGAGGGTCGGGGCGTAGAGCTCGAGGAGAGGCTGGCCGCGGCGGACGGGGGCGCCGTCGAAGGCGACGTACAGCCGCTCGGCCCACCCTTCGATCTTCGGACTCACCTCGACGAGGCGCGTCTCGTCGTAGGCGACGAGGCCGAGCACCCGGACGGTGCTCTCCAGCGGGCCGAACTCGACGGTGGCGTAGGTGATCCCGATCCGCCGCGCGCTCTCGGGGTCGATGCGGACCGGGCGCATCGCGTCGCCGCCGCCGGCCATTGCCGCGTGGTCGTGCCCCGCCATCGCCCCGTCGGAAGGTGCGGGGCCGGAGCCGAGCATGGCGTAGACCGCGACGACGGCCGCAGCCGCGATCACGATGGCTGCCGAAACGATCGCTTGCGTGCGGGTGCTCATCGGACCTCCGCCAGGGTGTTGCCGGTTGCGGGGAGCTCCCGGCCGACGGTCATCTCCAGCTCCGCCGCGGCGATGCCGTACTCCGCCATGAGTGCGTGCAGCTCCTGGAGGTACGCGTTGCGACTCATCTGGGCGTCGATCAGGGTCAAGAAGTCGACCGTGCCGGCGCGGTAGGCGGCGAGGGCGGCCTCGACGTTGGCATCCGCCTGCGGGAGCACCTCGCCGCGGTAGAGCTCGATCAGGGTGCGGGTGCGCTCGAGGTCGGCGACGAGCTCCGTGATGCGCGCGTCGACTGCGGCTCGGCGCTCGGCGAGGTCGGCGATGGCCATTCGTTCCATGGCCGCGGCTTCTTCGCGCATGCGGAGCTGTCGCCGGGCGGCGAAGATCGGGACGCTGAAGCCGACCATCGCGCCCGCCATCCTCTCGGTTCCCATCTCGTGGCGGCGCTGGCCGTACTGCACCCCGATCGAGAGATCCGGCCAGATCTCCTTCCGCGCCAGCGCCGAGCGGGTTCGGGCCTGGTCGACGCGGAGGCGGGAGCCTTCGAGGAGCGGACGGCTCGCCTCGGCCCAGGCGCGGAGCGTGTCGCGGTCGGGGAGGTCGAGGGGGAGCGGGGGGAAGGCGGGGGCCGGGACCGGCGTCTCGGTCGGGCGGTCGAGGAGCGCGTTCAGGCGGGCGGCGGCCGCGGTGCGCATCGCCTCCATCCGCTCGAGGTCCGCCTGCATCCGGGCGAGCTCGACGCCGGCGCGGAGCACGTCGCTCTGCCGCCCGGTCCCCGCCGCGTACATCGCACGGGCGATCCGCTCGGAGTCGCCGAGAAGCCCCAGGGTTTCCCGCATCGCCTCGATGCGGCGGTCGACGGCGTAGAGCTCGTAGAACGCCGTGGCGACGTCGGTCCGGACCCCCCACCACGCCTCCCCCGCCTCCGTCGCCGCGACCGAGGTCTCCTGCTCCGCGATCCGCGCGCGCAGCCCGAGCTTCCCGGGGAAGGGCAGCATCTGCATCGCCTCGATGGCGGGGGCCATCGAGGTCGGCATGTCGGCCGAGAAGCCGGGGACCGAGAGGTTCATCGCCCCGACCGTCAGGACGGGGTCGGGGGGGAGCCCCGCCGATGCCTCGCGGCTCCGGGCGGCGTCGACCGCCGCCGTGGCGGCGTGGAGGCGGGGGCTGCGCGCCCGCGCGAGGTCGAGGAGCTCGGCGAGGGTGACGGTCGATGCGCCGGGCGGTCGGGCGTCCTGGGCGAACGCGGCGGGGGGCGCGAGGGCGAGGGCGAAAATCGCCGCTGTCGCGGCCTTCTGAGTCGCGTTCCGGACGGCGGATGCGAGGATCGTGTTTCGGCGGGTACCGGTGCGGCCGTCGCCGATGTGACCGATGCGGCCGGCGATGCCGGCGCCGCCGGTGCGGCCGAATTCGCCGGCCAGGGCCGTGTCATGGATTCTGTGGGCGCCCACGGGGGCGCGTCCGGCTTGTTGGGTATGCCTCATGCGCTGCTCTCCGAATTCTCCGGTCGGGACGCCGGCCTGCGGTGCGCCGCGCGGCAACGGGTCGTGCCCGGCGAATCGGCGGGTCACGATGCTGCCGCGGGCGACCATCAGGACGACGTCGCCTCGAGTTGTCTCCGTGCTGGATCGGTGATTGGGCCCGTAGGAGTTCGGGCCCCGGAGGCTACACGCGAGGAGGCCGGAAGAGAGCGCTGCCGAGGAGGTGGCGCGGAGGCGCCGCGGGGAGGAGGAACTGCTCGAAACCCTCAGCCGCGATCACGTCGGCGGCGACGGGGGGCGACGGCAGCGACGCCGCGACCTGGCACCCCTGCATCGCCCCGGGGCCGAGCGGGCACTCCGGCGCGTGCCGGCCGTGATCGCGCTCCTGGGCGTTCGCGCCGGGCGCGGAGCCGGCTTGGTGCGCGGCATCATGCCGCGAAGCGTGCGGGGCGACGTCGTCGGGACCGTCCTCGCTCCCGGAAGCCGCCACCATCGTCGCCTGCGTGCCGGTCATCTCCATAGACGCGCAGGCCGAGGCGATCACCCCCTCGGCGAAGGAGAGGGCGAGCGCGGCCAGGGCGACGAGGCCGTAGCGGGAGCGGGTGCATCGCAACATACCCCTGGAAGGTAATCGGCGGGCCAGGCACGATCAACCGGGGGCGCCCGGTGTCGTGTTCCGTGCCCGTTTCGCGCATCGCGAGGACGACGTCGTGCGCAGCTTCCGTGAGGGTGGCGGCGTACCGTACGAGCGCTTCGTCCGATTCCATGAGGTGATGGAGGAGGAGAGCGCGCAGACGGCGATCGGTTCGCTGCACGATCGGATCCCGCCGCTGATCCCGGGGGCGTCTACCTCATGCAGGACATCCACGCCTCGAGCGACCTGCGCGGGAACTTCGACAACCCGCTGGCCACTCATTGCTCCATGCCGCTGGCGACCCGCCGGGCGCTCACCGCCCCCCGGCCGCCCCCGCGACCGGGGTGAGGCCGGCCGGGGCGGCTGGAGCGGCCGGTCCGGCCGCGTCGGCCGGAGCTCCCTCGGTCGCAATCGTCGACGCGAGCTCGGCCGCCCAATCCCGAAGGAGCGCGACCTCCGCCTCCGTCAGACGGGACGACGGATGAAGGGGGGTGTAGAGCTTCGGCGGCATTCTCCCCTGGGCGAGCTCCTCGCCGATCTCCTCGAGCTTCCTCGCCTGCCGGCGGGGTGGGTACTCGCTCCAGGCCGAGAAGTTGAGGTGTCGCCTCCCTTCGGCCACGTCGTAGCGGACGAGCCACTTCGCCGGCGCCACGTGGCTGTACCACGGCCAGACGGTCTCGTTCGAGTGGCAGTCGTAGCACGCGCGTCGCAGCACCTCACGGACCTCGGCGTTCGCCGGGATCTCGCCCGCCACGGGCGGGTTCTCCGCGGAGCCGTACGGCACGAACTGAATGACGGCGACGAGGCCGAGCAGGCCGATCAGGACCTTGCGGATCATAGGTTTCCCAAGATTTCACGGGTGGGTGCAAGGTGTTGCCGGATAATGTAGCATCCGCCGGGCATTCGCGCTGCAGGGGGTGGATGCTGCGCGGGGAAGCCCCCGGCCCGTGCCCCGTCCGGACCGGGGGGCGATGGACTACAGCGCTGTGATGACCGACCCCGATCCGCGCACCCCGGACCGGGGTGCGCGTTCATGGCGCCGTGGCAACGCCCGGATCCTCGGCTGCGAGCCAGGCGTTCCACGCGGCCACGACGCCCTCGAAGTCGTCGGGAAGACCGGGGAGATCGACGAGGAGGTCCCGGGCGCTCGGGGGGTCGGGGCGGCTCGCGTCCACCGGCGCCGCCAGAAGACGCCGCATGAGCTCGGCGATGGCGTCGGCGCCGCCGGCGTCGTAGACGAAGGCGAGGGCCGCGATCGACTGGGGGTAGAAGGCCCAGAGCGCTTCGTCGGGGGGCGGTGCCGCGCCGTTGCGTATCGCCTCCGCCGTGGCGCCGGCGCCGGGGTGGCGCATCTCGAGGATGGAGAGCAGGTCCCGTCGTTCCGCGGGGAGCGCCCGCGCCTGGCGGAGTCGGGCATCGCGGTTGCGGGGCGTCTCCGCCCAGATCGCGACCCCTTCGTCGAGCCAATCGGGGAGCGGCGTGCCGTACCCGGTATGACGACCGCTTCGCTCGTCGGCGAAGAAGCGGGCCGCGAGGAGGGCGTGGGAGATCTCGTGCGGGAGGACGTCGTTCCACTGGGACTCGACGTACGGCAGCGCCGCTTCGGCGCTTTTCGCCCGGGCCGCCATCACGCGGCTCGTCGGCCAGACGACGGCGGCGCGCTCGCCCTGGAGCCCCGTTCGGTAGCCGGGGCGGTCCCAGAGGAGGATCCGAACCGGGGGGACCGGCTCGCCGAAGAGCTCGGCGAAGCGTTCACGCGCGGTCTCGCAGGCCTGTCGGGCGCGGCTCTCGTCGGCGGCGGGGCCGAGCTCGTCGGAACCGGCTCCCGCCTCGGGTACGGCGGGGCGTGCCGTGGGGCGGGTCGGTTCGGGCCGCCCGTCGGCGGCTTCCTCGCTCCCGGATGCCCCGACGACCTCACAGGGCTCGGCGGAGGCGACCGGGCCGGTCCTCGCCGCCACCTCCCCGGCGACCAGGAGGGCCAGGAGCGCAAGGGATCCGGACGTGGCTGTCCTGCGTGGGCGCGACTTCATGCAAGCCGTTGGGTTGTAGGGGTTTGGGGCTCCTACCCGGTGTGCGTGGGCGGGTTCCGACGCGGGCACCGGGGATCGCGTATCGCCGACCGTCGCGGCGGTTGATGAGGCCCGCGGCGGGCGCGGGGGGGACCCCGTCGCCGCGGACGATGCGCGCGGCATGGGTCGAAATCGTGGGCGATGAGGAGTGGAGGGGCGGGGGTCGCGGGCTCGGCCCATCGTCGCCGCCAGCAACCGGGGCGGCGATGGGGGTGGACCTCGGGGAACGGGCGTTCGCGGTTGACAGGGGACGCCGTCGGGTGCATGGTGCAGGTCGCGCGTGTCGCGAGGTGGAGCGCGTCGCGCCGGTGAGGGCTCCCGGAATTCGCCGGGGGCCTTTTTTCGTCCCCGATCGAACGCAGGAGGATCTCTATGGCGGTACGACCCGAGGTCCAGACCCAGACCCCGGAAGCGGGGGTGCCCGTCGAGGTCGGGGAGGTGGTGCGGCGGCGTCGGCTGATCCGGGCGCTGGAGCGGCCGGAGGAGCTGGAGGAGCTGCTGATCGACCCTGAGGGGACCGCGCGCCGTTACGACGTCGCGCTCACGGAGCGGGAGGTCGGCGCGGTGCAGCGGGTGGGGCGCTACCTCTCGGAATGGGAGCAGCGGAGCGGGCGGGGGCGGTGGCTGGAGGCTCTCCGCGAGCGGGGGAGGCGGGAGGCGAGGTTGCAGGAGTCGCTGGAGGAGGCGGCGGACCGGGCGGTGCGCGAGAGGATCGCCGAGGAGATCCTGGAGGACCTGCCCGAGGCGATCCGGTTGGTCGCCGATCGGTTCGGCCCGGAGGCGCTGGTCCGACCCGAGCCGCTGGACGAGGATCTCCCGGCCGCGATCCGACCGATCCGGCGGGTGGTCCGGCGGATCGTCCGGAACGTGATCCGCGAATTGGATCGGGAGATCACGGAGCTCGTGATCCGTGAAGGTGCGCGGGCGCGCCCCGGGCCCGAGACCGATGCGCTCTCGCGGGGCCGCATCCTGGCGGAGCTGAGGCGGGAGCTGGTCGGCGCGGTGAACCGGGGGGTGGAGGACGCGGTGGAGCGGCTCATCGTGGCGCCGGAGCGGCGCCCCCTGGATGATTTCGTGCCTCGCCGACCGGTGGAGGCTCGGGTGCCGTGACGCGAGGCGGCGGGGCGTCGCTCGCCAGCGCGGCGTCCCGCCGTTTCATCGCCTCGCGTCACGGTCGGGCGGAGGACGCGAGGCGCCCCGGGAGCTTCTCCGGGTTGAGCACGACGAAGATCCTGCGGATTCTGCCATCCTCGACCAACAGGGTCACGACGTTGTAGACGATGCCGTCGACGAGGGTGACGATCCCGGTCCGTCCGTTCACGGTGGCGAGCCGGAACTCGGTGCCGGCCGGCGCCTTGGCGGCGAGCCCCGTGAAGAAGCGGGCGACGTTGCGTGCGCCGATCACCGGGCGCCGTGCCGAGGTGACGCGGCCGCCGCCGTCGGAGCAGGAGACCACGTCCTCCGCGAGGATTCGGAGGAGCCCCTCGATATCCCCCTCGCGGGTGGCGAGGAGGAAGCTGGAGAGGAGGCGGTCGTGCACCGCGGGGTCGGCGGGTCGCGGTCGGCCTTCGGCGTCGAGGCGTTGGCGGGCGCGCCGGTCGATCTGGCGGCAGTTCGCCTCGGTCTTCCCGACCACTTCGGCGATCTCGCGGTAGCTGAAGCCGAACGATTCCCGGAGGATGAAGACGGCGCGCTCGACCGGGCCGAGCCGTTCGAGGAGGAGGAGGAACGCGGTCGAGAGGTCGTCGGCGCGGTCGTGGTCGCGTCCGGGGTCGCAGGTCAGGTCGACGAGCGCATCCTCGACGAGGGGTTCGGGGAGCCAGGGTCCGACGTACTCGAGACGTCGGGCCCTGGCCGATTTCAGGGCGTCGATGCAGAGGCGTGCGACGAGGCGCATCAGGTAGGCGCCCGGGTTGTCGATCGTCGCGTGGTCGACCGCGTGCCAGCGGATGTAGGCGTCCTGGAGCACGTCCTCGGCCTCGCGGACGGAGCCGAGCATTCGGTAGGCGACGCCGAAGAGGCGCGGTCGCTCGCGCTGGAACGCTTCGAGCGCGGCGTTGGTCGCGTCGTTGACCCCTCGACTCTCCCCCACGGTTTTCTCCGTTGTCACGAATCATCCCCCCTGCCTCGTCGGATCTCCGGAGGGGCGGAGCTGCCCATCCCCGTGGCGCGCCGAGGGTGCCGCCGCGGCTCGAACCGAAGCAACGGGCACGGGAGAAAGATATGAAGATCTTCGTGGCGGGGGCCACGGGCGTCCTGGGGCGCCGGCTGGTCCGAGAGTTCACGGAGCGTGGCCATTCGGTCACGGGGCTGGTGAGGAGCGACGAGGGCGCCGAGCGGGTCCGTCGCGCCGGCGGGGTGCCGGTGCGGGCGGATCTCTTCGATGCGGAGGCGCTGGCGCGGGCCGCGGAGGGGGCGGAGGTCGTGATCCACGCGGCGACGTCGATCCCGATCTCGCCGCGGGGCGCGAAGAAGGCGTGGGCGATGAACGACCGGATCCGGCGGGAGGGGACGCGCGCGCTCACGGCGGCCGCGGCGAAGGTCGGGGCCCGGGTCTACCTCCAGCAGAGCGTGGTCTGGGTGATGCGCCCGCCGCACGATGCCCCCTACACCGAGGCGACGACGCCCGACCCGGCGCCGGTGCTCCTGAGCGCCGTGGAGGGCGAGGCGATCGCGCGGGAGGCGGGGGAGCGCCATGGCTTCGCGGTCGGCGTGCTTCGCTGCGGCATGTTCTACGCCGCCGATACCGGGCACACGCGGATGATGGCGCAGGAGCTGATGAAGGGTCGGCTCCCGATCATCGGCCGGGGGGAGAACATCGCGGCGCCCCTGCACGTCGACGATGCGGCGAGCGCCTTCGTCGCCGCGGCGGAGGCCGGGCGCGCCGGGATCTGGCACGTCATCGACATGGAACCGCTGCCGATGGGCCGGCTCATCCGGGCCTTCGCGGAGATGCTCGGCGCGCCGCCCCCGCGGCGGGTTCCGGTCTGGCTCGCGCGGCTGCTGGCGGGCAAGGCCGCGGTCGACACCATGACCGCGTCGATGCGGACGACGAACGCGGCGTTCGTCCGCGACGTCGGGTGGAAACCGCGCTACCCGACCTACCGGGAAGGGCTGGCCGAGGTGATCCGGAGCTGGCGGGAGGAGGGCTTCCTCGGCGGGAGGCGGTGATGCGGTCGCTCTATGCCGTCGTTGCCGTCCACCTCGTGGTCGTCGTGGCGCACACGGTGGCGCACGAGGCGAACGGTATCCATTTCCCGACGCTGGCGTCGAACCTCTTCGTTCTCGGGGACATCGTCCTGGCGCCGCTCGTCGCCGCGGCGCTCGGCTTCACCGGCCGGGAGCGTGCAGCGGCTCTCCTCCTCGCCCTGGCGATGGGCGGCGCCTTGGTCTTCGGCGTGTGGAACCATTTCATGGTCGGCAGCCCGGACCATGTGGCGCACGCGTTGCCCGGCTTCCGGGGCGCGCTCTTCCAAGGCTCGGCGATCGCTCTCTTCCTCCTGGAGGGGGCGGGATGCTGGGTCGGCGTCCGTCTCCTGCGGTCGCTGCCCCGCCCGCTCGCCGCCCGGCGGGGCTAGGGACCGGGGCGGGACGCCGACGTTACCCGCTCCGAGCGGAGAGGAGCGACCGGAGGAGCTCGGGGAGGTCGAAGACGTCGAAGACCTTCTGGATGAAGGCGTCGGCGCCGGCCTTGCGCCAGCCGACCTGCGCTTCGTCGATGGAGCTGAAGAGGACGACCGGGATCCCGCGGAGGCTGGGGTCGGCCTTGATCCGCCGCGTGACTTCCCGGCCGTCCACCCCGGGCATCATCACATCCAACATCACGATGTCCGGCCGCTCGGAGCGGACGAGCTCGAGAGCCCGGGCGCCGTCGTGGGCGGTGATCACATCGAAGCCGTTGGCGCCGAGCGCCTGGGCGATCAGGTCGGTGATCGCGGGCTCGTCGTCGGCGACGAGGACGACGGCCATCAGTCGCTCCCCGGGGTCGTCCGCGGGTGAAACATGCCCTCGGGGAGCCGACTCGCCTCGCCGACACGCTCGCCGATTCGTATCCCCTGGGACGTGATGGTGAACTCGCGGATCGAGGTGTCGTAGTCGCGTTCCCGGACCTTGAGGATCGAGACCAGGCGGCGCAGCTCGCCGTGGGGCTCCACGTAACGGAGGAGGATGATGTTGTCGACGGCGGCGGAGATCCCCTCGACAGGCAATCTGATGTCGGTGCCGAAGATCCGCGGGACCTCCAGGGTGAGGACGACGCCGGTCCCCCGGGTCCGGAGCTGGTACGAGAGTGCGTTGAGGAAGCGGAGCCGGCGGTCATCGTAGGGGATGGCGTGGAGCAGGTCGACGAGCCCATCGATGGCGATGCATCGGACCGCGCGGTTCTCCACGCGCTCGAGGATCTCCTCGGCGACCCGGTCGGCGATCAGCTCGGTCGACGGCTTCCAGAGGAACTGAATCTTCCCTGCGTCGATGCCCTCGCGGAGGGGGATCCCGGCGGCATCGGCCTTGTCGACGAGGCGGTCGGGCGTCTCGTGGAAGCCGAGGAAGAGCCCGTCGTACCCGGCCCGCGCACCGGCGGCGAGGAAGGCAAGGCCGAGGAGAGTCTTGCCGGCACCCGAGGTGCCGGCCACGAGGGTGGTCGAGCACGAGGTCGGGCCGCCGGCGAGCATGGCATCGAGGCCGTCGATCCCGAAGGCGAGGGGTTCGACGGGGGGCGTGCGGGCCTCGATGTCGTGCTCCGTCGTCACCGATTCGAGGCGGGGGTAGACGCGGATGCCGTCGCGGGTGATCTCGATGAGGTGGCTCCCCTCGATGTGCGCCACCCCTCGGTACTTCTTGACGGTGATCGTGCGGAAGTCGCGTCGCCCGATCCGCTCCTTGCCGAGCAGGAGGACTGCGTCCGGCATCGTGAAGATCGGGCTTGGTCTCACGCGCCCGACCTGGTTCGCGACCAGGAGGATCGTGCCGCCCAGGACCGAGCCGTGGGTCTGAAGCGCGTTGAGGAAGCGGATGAACTCCATTGCGGAGCCGGCAGCGGTCTCCAGGACGTGGCCCCCGTCGACGACGATGAGCCCGGGCCGCCGTTCGCGGATCGACCGGGTGATCTCCTCGTGCACGCCCTCGAGGCCGTCGCGTTCGAGGGCGGGGTAGAGGGCGGCGTAGTAGAAGTCGTCGGGAATCCAGGCCGGGTCGAAGAACCGGAAGGTGCGGGCCTGGGCGAGGATGATCGGGTGGCTCTCGACGAGGGCCGTGAGGTAGAGGACGCGCTGCCCGCGGGCGGCGAACGCGGCGCCGATCTGGTGGGCCAGGACGGACTTGCCGCAACCGGTCTCTCCCAGGATCGCATACAGGCCCCGCCGGCGCAGACCGCCGCGGAGGAGCCGGTCCAGGCCGGGGACACCCGTGGGCGTCTGTTCGAGCTCCTTCATCCGCCTCACCCGGGGGTCGATGGGGCCATGACGGCTCTCCCCGATGCGGAGCCGCCCGTGCATTCACCCGCCCCGGGCGATGCGGGGCAGGTTCCATGCCTTGCGCGGGCGTCCGAGGGGCGAGCCGCGAGTCCGGATTTCCGCGCCGGGGGCCGGCCCCTCGGGGTGTGTCGGGCGCACAGCCTCCGATCGGCACCGCTCTTGCTCGATCTCGGGTACCGAGCGGTGGTGGCGACGTCGGAGGGGCGAGATCGGTATGGCGCGCCCCCGCGCCCCCCACGCGGATGAAGGAGGAAGGCGGAAATGGCGGACATCAACGTGGAGCGCAAGGGCCCGAGCATCTGGCCGTGGATCATCGGGTTGCTGGTGCTGGCGCTGCTGATCTGGGCGATCGCGGAGATGGTGAGCCGGGACGAGGAGGTGGCGGTCACACCGGTGGAGGAGCCGGTGACGGCGGTGCCTGCGCCGGAGCCGGTGCCGGTGCCGGAGGCGGGGGCGGCGGAGACGTACGAGACGTTGGCGCCGCTGGGGGCCGAGGACGTGGGGCACCGGGTGCGGGTGAGGGGTCGGGTGGTGGGGCAGGTGGTGGCGGAGGGGTTCTGGCTGCAGCCGAGCGGGGCGGTGGATCAGGTGATCTTCGTGCAGTTGCCGGCGCAGACGGAGACGGGCGAGCGGTTGCAGGCGGAGGGGGTGAAGGCGGGTCAGGAGGTGACGATCGTGGGGACGGTGCAGCCGGCGCCGAGCGGACGAGCGGAGACGTGGGTGGAGCGGACGCAGCTGACGAAGGAGCCGGGGTACGCGAGCTGGACGGTGCAGCGGGAGTTCATGATCGGGCCTGCGGAGGGGGCGACGCAGCCGGGGATGACGCCGACGCAGCCGACGCAGCCGGGGACGACGCCGGGGCAGGCGGCGCCGGATACGCAGATGCGTCAGCCGGGGGATACGGTGCGAGGGCGGTACTGAGGCGAAGCGGGCCGAGGCAGAGGGAGGGCACCCGGAGGGAGAGGGTGCCCTTCGTTGTTGGGGGGGTGGGATGGGGCGTGGGAGGCGGGTGCGGGGGGTGTTCGGGGATGGGGCTGGGGTTGGGCGCGGGTGCAGGTAGGGGAACGGGAACGGGGACGGGGACGGGGACGGGGACGGGGGGCGCGGGCGCGGGCTCGGGTGGGGGCCGGGCTTCCCCGCCCCCACCCGAACCGGCGATCAGAAGCCCGCTGGCACGGCGCGCGACGCGTCGAGGGCGGCCTTGGCGTCGACGGGGACACCCTCGGCCGAGAGGACCGCGGCGAGGGCGGTGAGGCAGCGCTCGACCTTCTCCGGGCGGCTGCTGTGACCCATCAGGCCGATGCGCCAGACTTTCCCGGCGAGGGCGCCGAGGCCGGCGCCGATCTCGATCCCGTGCTCGTCGAGGAGGCGACGGCGGACCTTGGCTTCATCCACCCCCTCGGGGACAGAGACCGTGTTGAGCTGAGGGATCCGCTCCGACTCGGGCACGATGAACTTCAGCCCGAGCGCCTCGAGACCGGCCCGCAGCGCCAGGTGGTTCCGACGGTGGCGCGCCCACGCCGCCTCCAACCCCTCCTCCCGGAGGATGAGCAGGGCCTCGTGCAGGCCGTAGAGCGCGTTGATCGGCGCCGTATGATGGTACGTCCGCTTCCCCTCGCCTCCCCAGTACGCCATCACCAGGCCGAGGTCCATGAACCAGCTCTGGACCGGCGTGCGCCGACCACGAACCTTCTCGACCGCCCTCTCGCCCAGTGAGATCGGCGCCAGCCCGGGGGCGCACGAGAGACACTTCTGCGTCCCCGAGTAGACTGCGTCGATCCCCCAGTCGTCCACGTGGAGCGGCGCGCCGCCGAGAGAGGTGACGGCATCCACGATCGTCAGGCAGCCGTGGGCGTGCGCGATCCGGACCAGCGTCTCGGCGTCCGACAACGCGCCGGTCGAGGTCTCGGCGTGCACGAACGCCACGACCTTCGTGTCGGGGTGTGCGCGGAGCGCCGCCTCGAGCTTCGCCGGGTCGACCGCGCGACCCCACGGGTCCTCGACGACCACGACCTCCCCGCCACACCTCGCCGCCATCTCCTTCAGCCGCCCGCCAAAGACGCCGTTCACGCAGACGATGACCTTGTCCCCCGGCTCGACCAGGTTCACGACGCACGTCTCCATCCCCGCCGTGCCGGGACCCGAAACCGGCATCGTCAACGCGTTCTCGGTCCGGAACGCGTACCGGAGCAGCGTCTTGAGCTCTTCCATCAACTCGACGAACGCCGGGTCGAGGTGCCCGATCGTCGGTCGGGCCATCGCGGCGAGGACGCGCTCCGGCACGTCCGACGGGCCCGGGCCCAGGAGGAGACGGGTAGGTGCGACGAACGATGAGGCGGCCATGTCCATTTCCGGTTCGGGTGGTCGGGTTCGTTTCAGGGGTTCTCGACAAAATGGGGCGTCCGACCGTCCCGCGCCAAGTGGCGGGCCGGCCAATGCCCGGCGTCCAATCGTCCGGCTTGACGATACGAAGAGGTTCGTATATCGTCGGGTGCATGATGAGGAGCGAACCGCCGCTGCCGACCGAGGCCGAGCTCGAGATCCTGCGCGTGCTGTGGACGCGGGGGCCGAGCACGGTGCGCGAGGTCCAGGAAGCGCTGGAGGGGACGCGCCCGAGCGGGTACACGACCGTGCTGAAGTTCCTGCAGATCATGCACGAGAAGGGGCTGGTCGTGCGGGACGAGTCGTCGCGTACGCACGTGTACGAGGCGGCGGTGGAGCGGGAGGCGACGGAGGGGAAGCTGGTCCGGGACCTGGCGGCGAGAGCGTTCGGCGGGTCGGCGGCGAGGCTGGTGCTGCGTGCACTGGAAGAGGCGCCGGCGACGGCGGAGGAGCTGGAGGAGATCCGCGCTCTGCTGGACCGGCTGGAGGGGGCCCGATGAGCGCCGTGTTGGTGGGCGCGGTGGCGTGGGCGCTGCTGCACGTGCTCTGGCAGGGGGGTGTGGTGGCGGGGGTGGTGGCGACGTTCCTGGCGGTGGAGCGGGGGCGTTCGGCGCGGGCGCGGCACGCGGTGGCGTGGGGCGGGCTCGTGGTCCTGGTGGCCGCGCCGGTGGCGACGGCGGCGTGGCTGGCCCTGCGGGGGGCGGCGGGTGCGGCGGCTCTGGAGGGCGGGGCGGGGGGCGGTGGCGGCGACGTCGGCGGTCCCGGCGGCCCGGCCGGCGTCGTTCCGGCCCTCGCGAGCCTCACGGTCGGCGTGTCGCCATGGGTGGCGGGTGCGTGGTTCGCGGGCGTGGTCGTCGCGCTGGCGCGCTGCGCCGGTGCGTGGCGAGGCGTCCGGCGCGTGGCGGACGCCGGCGATCCGGCGCCGGGACGGTGGCGGGAAGAGCTCCGTCGCCTGAAGGCGCGGCTGGGGATCCGGAGAGCGGTGGGGCTGCGAGTCTCGGGCGTCATCGACACCCCGATGCTCGTGGGGTGGGCGCGGCCGACGATCCTCCTCCCCGCGCGGCTCCTCGACACCCTTCCGGCCGGTCAGCTCCGGCTCCTCCTCGCCCACGAGCTGGTTCACGTGCGGCGAGGCGACCCCGCGATGAACGCGCTGCAGATGCTTGCGGAGGCCGTGCTCTTCTTCCACCCCGCGGCGTGGTGGATCTCCCGACGGGTGCGCGAGGAGCGGGAAAGGTGCTGCGACGACGACGTCGTCCGGTTCTCCGCCGATCCGCTCGGCTACGCGCGCGCCCTCGCCGGGGCCGAAGAGGCGCGGGCCCGCACCGGCCGCCCGGCGCTCGCGGCCACGGGCGGCGCGCTCCTGGAACGCATCCGACGCCTCGTCGCCCCCGAGCGCCCCCGCTCCGCGACCGCCTCGGCCCTCGCGGCCGCGATCGCGTGCGCCGGATTCGCCGGGCTCCTCGCCGCGAGCTCCATCGCCGTGCGGCCCGCCGCCGCCGCGCTCACCGCGATCCACGACGAGATCGCCGGGCGTGCGACGTCGCACCGCGACATCCCGCCGCACGCACGGACGCCGCGCCTCATGGTGCACGCCACGGACCCCGCCGGCGAGTTCACCCTCGACATCGAGAACGGCCGCGTCGTCGCCGCCACGGTCGACCGCGTACCCCTGCCGGCCGACCGCATCGTCCAGGTCGGCGACAGCGTCGGGTTCCTCGCCCCGACCGGCGAACGGATCCTCGCCGTGGCGCTCACCGGCGACGGCATCCGCTGGGACGCCCGTTCCCCTCGGCTCTAGCATTTTTTCTTCGGACCCAGGAGGCCGCGATGACCCGGATCGATTTGGAACGTCCGTGTGATATACGAAACGGTTCGTACTTTGGCGCCCGGATCGGGCGAGCCGTCAGAGGGGCGACCGCGCACGCTGTGGCGCGGTGGCGTGCCGGGACGTGGCGGCGCTGTGGGGTTTGGCGAGGCGCCGGGGCATGGCGATGCGCCGGTGCACGATGGCGCGCCGTCGTGAGGCGGGGCGCCGGCGTGTGGCGGGTCGCCGGTGCGGGCCGGATCGTGGCGGTGCTCGGCATGGTGGGGGTCGCGTCGGCATCGGCCGTACGGGCGCAGGATGCGGCGATCGACACCGTGAGGGCGCGCGGGTACTTCGAGGAGATCCGTCGGCTGGAGGAGGCGGATGGCGGGCGGTTGTGGGGCCGATCGATCGGGGGGCCGGTGCTGTTCGTGGAGCCTCGGACGCGGGCGGTCGTGGCGAGCGAGGCGGACGGCGAGGGTCGTCTGGCGAGGGCGGGGGGCGTGTACATCGGGACGCTGCCGCCGACGGTGGGCGTGGCGAACACGGCGGTCGAGTGGGCGGGCCGGCGGTGGACGATGGTGCTGTGGCCGTTGCCGGAATCGCCGCGGGCGCGGGCGCGGCTGGTGGCGCACGAGCTCTTCCATCGGATCCAGCCGGAGCTGGGGCTGTCGGTGGGGGACCCCGCGAGCTCGCACCTGGACACGCGGGAGGGGCGTGTGTGGCTGCGGTTGGAGTGGCGGGCGCTGGCGGCGGCGCTGCGGCTCGAGGGTGAGGCGAGGCGGCGGGCGGTGGAGGACGCGCTGGTCTTCCGGGCGCGTCGTCGCTCGCTCTTCGCAGGGTCGGCGGAAGCGGAACGTCGGCTCGAGCTGGCCGAGGGGCTGGCGGAGTACACGGGCGTGGCGCTGAGCGGGGCGACGGCGCGGGAGCGGGAGGAGTGGGTCGCCGCGGAGCTGGCCGCCGCCGAGGCGCGGGAATCGCTGGCGCGGAGTTTCGCGTACGCCTCGGGCCCGGCGTACGGGTTGCTCCTGGACGCGTCGGGGATGGAGTGGCGGCGCGGGGCGTCGGCGGATTCGGACCTGGGCGAGCTCCTGGCGCGGGCGTACGGTGTGGCGGTCTCCGGAGCGGAGGGGGTGGGGCCGGAGGCGTCGCGCGCCGCAGCGGAGATCGCGGCGGCGGCGGCGGCGAGGGGGGCGAGGTACGGCGGCGCGGAGGTCGAAGCCGAGGAGCGGGCGAGGGCGGAGCGTCGCGCGGAGGAGGTGGCGCGGCTGAAGGCGCGTTTCGTCGAAGGCGCGGTCCTCCGCCTGCCGCCCGAAGGCGACTGGCAGTTCACCTTCGACCCGAGGGACGCCATGACGCTCGACGGTTACGGAACCGTCTACGGCAGGGCCCGGATCGTGGCGGCCTGGGGGGTGCTCGAGGTCGAGCGGGGCGGGGTGCTCTTCACGAAGGAGGGCGAGCGGATCACGGGGTTCGTGGTTCCGGTTTCCGACGGCGCGGCGTCGGTGGGGGAGGGGTGGCGGCTCGAGCTGGCGCCCGGGTGGGCGGTCGAGCCGGGGGAGCGGCCGGGCGACCGGGTCGTCGTCCGTCGCTTCCCCGGCGGCGATCAGGCGCCGGCCGTCCCACCGAGGACCGGGAGGACCTCGCCGGTGATGTAGCTCGAGCAGACGGGCGAGGCGAGGAAGACGTAGGCGGGGGAGATCTCCTCGGGCTGGGCGGGGCGCTTCATCAGGACATCCGCGCCGAACTGCTCCACGTTCTTCGCCGGGACGTCGGCCGGATTGAGCGGGGTCCAGACGGGGCCGGGGGCCACGGCGTTCACCCGGATCCCGCGGTCGACGACGCTCTGGGCGAGCGCCTTGGTGAACGCGTGGATCCCGCCCTTCGTCGTGCTGTAGTCGACCAGGCCCTTGGCCCCGACCAGCCCGGTCACCGAGCCGGTGTTGATGATCGAACCGCCCTCGGGGAGGTGCGGGAGAGCGGCCTTCGCCATGTGGAAGTAGCCGTAGAGGTTCGTCTTGATCGTCCGGTCGAACTGCTCCTCGGTGATGTCCTCGAAGGCCAGGGCGTGCTCCTGGAAGGCCGCGTTGTTGACCAGAATGTCGAGCTTGCCGAGCTCCCGGATCGTCCGGTCGACGGCGTGGCGGCAGAACTCGGGGTCGGTCACGTCGCCGGGGACGAGGACCGCGCGGCGGCCTTCCTTCTCCACGGCGCGTCGCGTCTCTTCGGCATCGTCGTGCTCGTTCAGGTAGACGATGGCGACGTCGGCGCCCTCACGGGCGAAGAGGACCGCGACCGCGCGGCCGATCCCAGAATCCCCGCCGGTGATCAGGGCCACCATGTCCTGGAGCTTCCCGGAGCCGCGGTAGTCGGGGGCATCGTAACGGGGGGCGGGACGGAGCTCGGCTTCGATGCCCGGCTTCTCGAGGTGCTGGGCGGGGAGCGGGGGCTCGGGCTGCTCGCGGGCGCCGGCCTGGACGGCCCCCTCCGCCTCCTGCTTCTTCCGCTTCTTCTCGCGATCTTTGCGCAGCGCCTCCGCGCGGTCCTGGATCTCCCTGTGCTCGCGGGCCGTCTCCTCGGCCGCGCGCGCGAACCGGTCGCCGTCGACCAGACGCCCGCGGGTCCGCTTCGGGCCCGCGGTCCCGGGGCGTGATTCGCTCCGCCTCTCGTTCGCCATGCTCGCCTCCTGCTCCCGGCCTTTGCGCACCGGAGGCGACTGCAAGGGCGGTACCGGGGATCCGGCGTGCGCCGCCGTAGAGCGGCGCGCCGATCCGGCGCAGGTGCGGGCCGATCCGGGGGGCGGGACGCGACGACCTGTGAGCGCGGCGGCGGGATCGGATGGAGATCCCGGCCGAAGGGCTCCCTCGCCCCGTCGAGCTCATCCACGGCCTGTCCCCGACGCCCGAGGGTCCTTAAGTCGACGCGTCGCCGGCGCTGTCCCCCACACCCGACGGTCCGTGAGTCGACGCGTCGCCGGCGGCCAGGGCCGCCTGCCGCGGGCCGCGCTCGAAATCAGGAACCGGAAACCTGGTCCGGGCACGGCGAGCGGCGTGCGCGCGACAAACCGCTCCGTGAGTACCGTGAACCGGAAAACTGGTCCGAGAGCGAGAGCGCCCGCAGGCCGTTGGCGACCACCAGCAGGCTCGCGCCCATGTCCGCGACGACGGCCATCCAGAGCGTCGCCGTGCCGAGCGCCGCCAGCACCACGAACGCCGCCTTCGTCAGGAGCGCGAAGGCGATGTTCGCGCGGACGATCCCCTCCGCCTTGCGGGCCATCCGGATCGTGTCCGCGAGCTTCGGCAGGTCGTCGGCCATCAGCGCGATGTCGGCCGTCTCGAGGGCGACGTCGGTCCCCGCCGTGCCCATGGCGATCCCTACGTCCGCGGCGGCGAGGGCCGGGGCGTCGTTCACCCCATCGCCGACCATGAGGACCTTCCCGTGTCGGCGGCGCATCTCCTCGACGACGGCGACCTTGTCGCCGGGGAGGAGCCCGGCGCGGACCTCGTCGATCCCCGCCCCGTCGCGGGAGAGCGCCGCGGCAATGGCCCGCGCCGTCGCCTCGTTGTCCCCCGTCAGCATGACGACACGCTCGATCCCGACGCTATGCAGCGCTCGGAGCGCCTCGGCCGCGTCGGGGCGGAGCCGGTCGGCGACGGCGATCGCGCCGACGACCGTAGGAGCGTCGGCCGCGGTCACTGCGCTGTCGCCGTCCCCCGCCTCGCCCGAGGCCGAGCCCGAAGCCGGAGACGCGGCGGCCGGCCCGCGACCCACCAGCACCGCCGTCCACCCGCGATCCTCGAAACGACGCAGGACGCCGCGGGCAGCGTCGTCGAGGGCGCCCAGCTCGTCGAACCAGCGCTCGCTCCCCAGATAGATGCGCTCGTCGCCGATCCTGGCCGTGACGCCCCGGCCCGTCACCGCCACGGCCTCCGAGGCGGGCGGGATACGGAGCCCTTCCGACTCCGCCCGATCGAGGATCGCCCGGGCGATCGGGTGCCCGTGCCTCGACTCCGCCGCCGCCGCGAGCGCGAGGACCTCGCGCGAATCGCCGCTGCCGAAGGCGATGACCTCGACCACCCCCGGCCGCCCCTCCGTCAGCGTCCCCGTCTTGTCCAGCGCCACGACCCTCGCCCGACCCGCATTCTCCAGGTGCAGACCGCCCTTGATCAGGATCCCTCGCCTCGCCGCGCCGGCCAGCGCCGAGACGATCGTGACCGGCGTCGAGATCACCAGCGCGCAGGGACAGGCGACCACGAGGAGGACCAGCGCTCGGTAGAACCACTCGCCCCACCCCCCGAGCCCCACGAGCGGCGGGAGCACCGCGACCGCACCGGCGCCCACGACGACCGCCGGCGTGTAGACCCGCGCGAACCGCTCCACGAAGGTCTGGCTCGGCGCCCGGCTCGCCTGCGCCTCCTCCACCGCGTGGACGATCCGCGCCAGCGTCGTGTCCGACGCGGGCTTCGTCGACCGGACCGCCAGCGCACCCTCGCCGTTCAGCGTCCCCGCGAAGACCTCCGCCCCCGGCCCCTTCTCCACGGGGATCGACTCCCCCGTGATCGGCGACGGGTCCACGCTCGAACGCCCCTCCACCACCACGCCGTCCACCGGGATCTTCTCCCCGGGCCGCACCACCACCACCTCACCCACCGCCACGCGTTCGGCCGGAACACGGACCTCCGCCCCGTCGCGCACGACCGTCGCCTCGACAGGGGAGAGCTCCATGAGCGCCGCGATCGCGCGCCGCGCCCGGTCCATCGAATTCGCCTCCAGGAGCTGGGCGACCGCGAAGAGGAAGATCGCCGATGCGGCCTCCTCGATCTCGCCGATGAAGAGCGCGCCCACCGCGGCGATGGACATCAGGAAGTTCATGTCCAGCGCGCGGTTCAGCGCCGCACGCACCCCCCGCGGGAAGATGTGCCATCCACCGGCCACCATCGCACCCACCGCCAGCGCCGCCGCCGCCCCCTCCCGCCTCAGGAGGTGCGACGCCGTCAGCGAGAGGAGCCAGAAACCGCCGGAGACCGCCGCCAGGACCCACCGCCGCGACAGAGGCGCCACCGCACGGCGAGCCGCACGATCGGCCGCGCCCGACCCCGGGCCGGCCCCGCGCCGCTCGCCCGCAAGGCCGGAAGCATCGGCCGCCCCCCCGACCGCATCCCGGCCTCCGGCCGCCGGCCCGACCGCCACCCACCCGCCCGCCTCCCCGCCACCCGCCGTCTCATCAACCACAACCCCGCCACCCGCCGCCTCGCCCACCACCCCACCGCCCACCACCGCACCCCGAGCCGCGCCCACCACCACCCGGTACCCCGCGCCCGCGATCGCACCCGCCAGCTCGCTCCAACCGACGGAGCCCTCGGCGTACCGCACCGTCACCCGCCCCCCGACCACGTCCGCCCGGACCTCCTCCACCCCGACCAGACGACGCAGCGCCTTCTCCACGTGCGCGGCGCAGCTCGCACAGTCCATCCCCGCCACCTCGAGCGTGCACGAGGCCGTGCCGGGGACCGACGCCGTGGACGCCGGCACAGACGCCGGCGCGGGCACCGCATCGGGAGCCGCAGCAGGCACGGCCGCCTCCACGGCGGACGGCACCGCCCCGGCGCGACCGGTTCGGGGCTCCGGCATCCCGCCCCCGGCGTGCGGCCCGAGACCCCCGTCGGGCCCCGCGGGCACGGCCCCCGCCCCCGCCTCGCCGGGCGCCCCGGCGCTCAACGATTCCTTCGCTCGATCGCTCATCCTTCGCTCCGGTTCTCCCCACCGGCCGACCGGCCGCTTCCGCCCCGGGCATCACCGCCGCGCCGCACCGACCCCCGGCGCTCTTGCCGTTTTCCGACCGTCACCGTCGCCCCGCGCCCACGCCCCGCCCGCCCTTGCCGTCCCGCCTGCCGACACTGCCGCCCTCGCCCGCCTCTGCCGCCCCCCCCTCCCCCTCGCCCTCTCCCCCCGCCCCCAATCGACCCCGCGCCTCCACCCCCGCACTCCTCCCCGCCCATCCCGCACACCCCTTGCTCCTGGCCTCGACCCAACATATCATCACATGCTGATATGTCAACCGGAGCGAGGGGTGTGTCGAGGGTGGCGAGCATCGGCGAGCAGGGCTTGAAGGCGAAACTGTTCCGCGGGTTCTCCGACGCGTCCCGCCTCTCGATCCTCGAGGCGCTGCGCGGGGGGCCGAGGAGCGTGACGGAGCTGGTCGAGGCGACGGGGCTCGGGCAGTCGAACGTGTCGAACCACCTGGCCTGCCTGTTGGACTGCGGCCTGGTCCGGCGCGAGCCGCGGGGGCGCTTCGCGTACTACGCGCTGAGCGATCCACGGGTGGAGTCGCTCCTGGAACTGGCGGACGCGCTCCTTTCGGACGTGGCGGTGGGTGTGGCGTCGTGCCCGCGGTACGGCCCGGGAGTCGAGGATCGGGGATAGGGGAGGGGTGTAGACGTATCCCGAGGCCGGCGCTACCTTGCGGTCCCGTGGCGGGGTGGAGTCGGGGCGGGTGGCGGGACCGGTGCGCGGCTCGCCGAAAGCGGAACGGAGGAGAGGCGATGGCGAAGGAGAGGGGCGGGGTCCCGACGGTGGTCTGCGGCTGCGGCGCCCACGGGATCGACACCGTCGAGGGGCGCCGGGCTGTCGGGGTGGACGCGGAGATCAAGGACCGGAACCTCAAGCGGCTGCGCCGGATCGAGGGGCAGGTCCGGGGGCTGCAAAGGATGATCGAGGAGGACCGGTACTGCGCGGACATCCTGACGCAGATCTCGTCGGTGCACGAGGCGCTGCGGAGCGTGGGCCGGGAGCTGATGCGGAACCACCTGAAGCACTGTGCGGCGTCGGCGATCCGGACGAGCGACGAGGCCGCAGAGGCGATGTACGATGAGTTGATCGACCTGATGTACAAGCACGTCCGCTGACGGGGCGGGGTTGTGCGCGGATTGTGTGACAGGCTTCGACCTGTTACTATCTGGCGCACTTCGATCGACCCCTAGTGGAGGTGAGTGGCGTGCGCTCCATCTTCGGGCTTTTCGGCAAGTCGCCTTTCGGCCCGCTCGCGCAGCATACGGAACGGGTCCACGACACGGTGGTCCTGGTCCGTCCGCTCTTCGAGGCGTTCACGGCCGGGGATTGGGATCAGACGGCCGAGATCTACGGCCGGATCTCGAAGCTCGAGCACAAGGCCGACCTGATCAAGAACGACATCCGCGACCACCTACCGAAATCGCTCTTCCTCCCGGTCGACCGGGGTGACATCCTTTTGTTTCTGAGGGAGCAGGACAAGATCGCCGATGCGGCGGAGGACCTCGGCGTGTTGGTGACGATGCGGCGGACGCCGACGCCGGAGCCGATGAAGGCGGGGGTTCTCGAGCTGGTCGACAGCGTGGTTCGGACGAGTGAGGCGTGGTTCGAGGCGGCGCGTGAGCTGCCGACGCTGGAGGAGGCGTCGTTCACTGGCCCCGAGGTCGACAAGATCTTGCGGTTGATCAACGAGGTTGCGGACCTCGAGTGGGAGGCGGACAAGCGGCAGGCGGAGGTCTCGAAGCGGCTCTTCGACCATGAAGCCGAGATCGGGCCGGTCTCCGTCATGTTCTGGATGAATATCTTCCGGGTCCTGGGCGCCGTCGCCAACCACGCGGAGAACACGGCGGACCTGCTCCGCGTCATGTTGGCGAAACGATGAGTGTTGGTGTCATAATCTTGGTGGTCGCGCTGATCGGCGGGCTGTACATGGCCTGGATGATCGGCGCGAACGACGTTGCGAACGCGATGGGCACGTCGGTCGGCTCGGGGGCGTTGACGCTCCTGGCGGCGATCGCCCTCGCGGCGGTGCTCGAGTTCGCGGGCGCGGTGCTGCTCGGCTCGAGCGTGACGGAGACGATCAGCAAGGGGATCGTCGAGATCTCACTTTTCGAGGCGACCGGCCCGTGGGGTGAGGACGGGCCGGTCCTCCTGGCGCTCGGGATGCTCTGCGCCCTTCTGGGCTCGGCGGTCTGGCTGCACCTGGCCACGCATCTCGGGCTCCCCGTCTCGACGACGCACTCGATCGTCGGCGCGGTGGTCGGTGTGGGGGTCGTGAGCTTCGGGTTCCGGGGGGTGGCCTGGGGGGAGATGGGCCGGATCGTGGCGAGCTGGGTCGTCTCGCCGGTGATGGGTGGGCTTCTCGCCTATCTGAGCTTCCTGGCGATCCGGCAGGGGATCTTGCGGAGCGCCGATCCGATCGCTGCGACGAAGCGGTTCGCGCCCTACCTTGTGGCGGTCACGACCGCCGTGATGGTCCTCTCCTTCATCTACAAGGCCCTCAAGAACCGGTGGGAGGCGCCGCCGGTGCTCCTGGCGGTGGGTGCGGCGGCGGGGGTCGGCGTGGTCGTGGGGGTGCTCGCCGGCGCGTTCCTCCGCAACTCGACGACCGCGCGGTTCACGAATCCGTACGACTACGTCGAGCGGATGTTCGCGCTGCTCCAGATCGCGACGGCGTGCTTCGTGGCATTCGCCCATGGCGCCAACGACGTGGCGAACGCGGTCGGGCCGCTCGCGGCGGTGGTCTCGCTCTACCGGACGGGTTATGCCGAGGTCGCGACGACGGTTGGCGTGCCGTTTTGGATCCTGGTGCTCGGGGGGGGCGGGATCGTGCTGGGGCTCGCGACGCTCGGGTACAAGGTCATCGCCACGATCGGCAGGGAGATCACGGAGATCACGCCGACGCGTGGCTTCTGTGCGGAGTTCGGCGCGGCGACGACCGTGCTGGTCGCGAGCAGCCTGGGGCTCCCGATCTCGACGACGCACACGCTGGTCGGCGGGGTGATCGGCGTCGGGTTCGCCCAGGGGATCGGCGCGCTGAACCTCTCGATGGTTCGCAACATCGTGCGTTCTTGGATCGCGACGGTCCCGGTCGCGGCGGGTGTCTCCGCCCTCCTCTTCGTTCTGGCGCGGGCGATCTTCCTGTAGCCGACGTCGTCACCGAAGCCCCATCTTACCTCGTTCTTTCCGGCGGCGCCGCCGTGCGCCGTCGGACCCGCCCCTCCCCTCCCCGGCAGATCGTTCCGCTTCCCGGCGAGTCCCCGACGTCGTGCATCGCTCCACGACGAGGGTGGCATGGCAGGTGCGCTCTCGTAGCGCCCGATACGGTCACTCCGAGGGAGACGAGGGCATGGCGTACGGACCCGGAGCCGACGTCCCGCGGGAGGATCGGCGACGACGCGGCGCGGGGCGGCGCCGGATGGACGAGGACTCGAAGGCGCTGCATCGCTCGCGGCGGCAGGAAGAGGCGCTGCGTGACGTCTTGAGCGCCCTCAGCGGGGCGATCTCGCTGCGCGACGTCGCGGAGCTCGTCACGCGCACTGCGGTCGAGACGACGCACGCCTTCGGCGGTTACGTGGAGAGGATCTCGAAGTCCGAGTCGGATGGCGAGGTCGAAGTCGAGGTCGTGGCCGTCGCGGGTCGGGGCGTACCCTCGGTGGGGCACAAGGCACCGTTCCCCGGGTCACTCACCGAGGCGGTCATCCAGTCGGGCGAGCCGGAGATCGTGACCGAGGTCGGCGCGATCGGCGAGTCGATGGCGCCGTATCTCCAGGAGATATGCCGGCGGTGCACCGGCCTGGTGGTGCCGCTCTCCTCCGAGGGTAGGATCCTGGGCGCGCTCGTGCTGTTGCGCTCGGCGGGCCAGGAGCCCTTCGATCGCGAAGGGGTCGAGTTCGCGAGGGCGCTCGGCGATGCGGCGTCGTCCGTGCTCTGGCGCGTGCTGATCCTGGAGCAGGTCGAGAGGGATCAGGTCGTGAAGACGGCGCTCCTCGAATCGGTCGGCGAGGGGATCGTGGGGCTGGACCGGGAGGGCCGGGTTACCTTCGTCAACCGTGCCGCCCTGGATATCCTCGGCTACGATCGGGCGGATCTGCTCGGCCGGGTCATCCACGACCTGGTGCACCACGCCCATCCGGACGGGCGTCCGTACCCGCGCACGGAGTGCCCCATCCTCCAGGTGCTGCGCTCTCGCTCCGGGGTTCGCGTCGACGGCGAGGTCTTCTGGCGGAAAGATGGAACACCGGTCCCGGTGGCGTATTCGGCGCACCCGATCTTCGAGGGGAGTCGGGTTCGGGGCGTGGCGCTCGCGTTTTCCGACGTCACCGAAAGCCGGGAGGCGGAGCGACGGCTCGAGGAGAGCGAGGAGCGGTACCGGTCGCTCTTCATCCACAACCCGGACGCCGCGTATTCAATGGACCTGGATGGCCGGTTCACGAGTGCCAACCCCGCGATGGAACGCCTCACGGGGCTACCCGCCAACCGGCTGGTCGGGCGGTCGTACCATGAGCTCTTTGCGCCGGAGGAGCGGGGCCGTGTCGATGCGCACGTTCGCCGGGCCTTCGAGGGGGACCCGCAGCGATTCGAGACGAAGCTCCTGCGCCCCGATGGCCGCCGCATCGCGATCAGCGTGACCGCCGTGCCGATCATCGTCCGGGGGCAGGTCGTCGGGCTTTACGGCATCGTGGAGGACATCACGGAGCGGAAGCGCGCCGAGGAGGAGCGCGAGGAGCTGATACGCCGGGCGCAAGAGGCCCAGGAGGAGGCGGAGCGGCGGGCGCGGGAGGAGGCGGCGCTCCGGAGGGCGGCGGCGGCGGTGTCCGCGACCTTCACGGTCCAGGGGGTGATCCGCCAGATCGCGCAGAGCTCGATCGAGGCGACGGGCGCGGCCGCGGCCTTCATCGAGCGCGTCGACATCGAGCGCCGGGAGATCACGGTCGTCGCGACGGCCGGGGACGAGGTCCCGGCCGTCGGCCTACGCGCGCCGTACGACGGCTCGCTCGCGAAGCGCGTCATCGAGCGCGGCGAGGCGGAAGTGATCCCCGACCTCGGCAAGATCGCGCCGCCGCACCTGGAGCAGTGGGTCGGGCGCGTCGCCGGGCGGCCGGGGCTCGTCGTTCCGCTCCTCGATCCCGGCGGCGCGATCGGCGCGCTCATCCTGGTCGGGCGGAAGGGGCAGCCGATCTTCCGTCCGGACGAGGTCTCGCGCGCCTCGACCTTCGGTAACCTCGCCGCTCTCGCCTTCCGGAAGGTGCACCTCCTGGAGGATTCCGAATCGAAGCGCCGCGAGCTCGAAGCCCTGATGGAGAGCCGCAACCGGCTCATGCGCGGCTTCAGCCACGACGTCAAGAACCCGCTCGGCGCGGCGGACGGCTACGCGCAAATCCTCGAGGAGGGGATCCCGGGGCCGCTCTCGGAGGACCAGCGGGCGAGTGTGGCGCGACTGCGTCGCTCGATCCGCTCCGCCCTCGACCTGATCGACGACCTGGTCGAACTCGCCCGGGCCGAGGCGGGCCAGATCGAGATCGAGTACAGCCCGGTCGACGTACGGTTGGTCATCAACGAGATGACCGAGGAGTACCGAGCCGCCGCGGAGTCGAAGGGGTTGGAACTCCGCGTCAACCTGCCGGAGACGCTCCCGATCATCAAGAGCAACTCCGACCGCGTCCGGCAGATCCTCGGCAACCTGATCTCGAACGCGGTGAAGTACACGCCGCCGCAGGGGCGGGTCACGGTCACCGCGGAGGTCCGCGCCGGCGACGACGCCCCGGGGCCCGGCGATTGGATCGCGATCGACGTCGCCGATACGGGGCCGGGGATCCCCGAGGAGAAGCAGCACCTGCTCTTCCGCGAGTTCGTCCGGCTCCACGAGGTGGACAAGCCGGGGGCGGGGCTGGGGCTCGCGATCAGCTATCGCATCGCCCGGGCATTGGGGGGCACGATCACCGTCCGGAGCGAGGTCGGCGTCGGCTCCACCTTCACCCTCTGGCTCCCGATCCCCGGGTCCGAGGGACCCCAGGCCGACGAACCGCCGGCCAAGGAACCGTCGACCGCGGAGTCGTCCGATGGGGCCTAGGCGTTTCCGGCCCGGGCGCCCGCCTTCTCCTCGGCGTAGCGACGGAGTCCACGCACCCCGCCCTTGAAGGAATACGCCTCGTAACCCTCGCGCTGCATCAACTCGGCCAGGTAGGCGGTCTGGACCCCCTGGGCGCAATAAAGAACGTAGGTCCGGTCCCGGTCGAGGCGACGGAGGTCGCGGGCGAGCTCCCAATCGTCCCGTCGCTCGGCGCCGGGCCAGTGCCAGAGACGGTACTGCTCCTCCGGCCGGCAGTCGATGACCGCCGCCCCCGCCGGGATCTCGGTCGTGAAGATGTACGGCGCGACGAGGTCGACCGGCTTGAGGGCGCGCAGGTCGAGGACCCGCCGCGAGGCGATCGCCGCGTCGAGGACCGAGAGGTCGAGCTTCGACTCCTCCGCCGCCACCGCCTCCTCCTTCGCCGCCGTCACCGGCTTCCCCGGCGCGATCGCGCAGTACTCCTTGACCCGCGCCGAGAGCGCCGCCGTCCCGATCCGCTCCGCCCTCGCGATGATCTCCGTCTTGTCGAAGCCGAGGAGCGGCCGGAAGACCGGGAGCGACGCCGCCGGCTCGATCGCCCGAAGGTTCGTCAGCGTCTGCGACGAGACCTGGCCGATCGCCTCGCCCGTCACGATCGCCTGGGCCTCGAGCTCCGCCCCGATCGCCGAGGCGGTCCGGTACATCAGCCGCTTCAGCACGACCTGCCAGTACCGCGGCGTGACCCGCTCCCGGAGCGCGTCGAGCGGACCCTGGAAGTCGACGACGTGCAGCCGCGGCCGGTAGCCGTACGACCACCCGTCGGCCAGGATCTTCGCGACCTGCACGACCGCGCGCTCGTAAGCGTCGCCGCCGAGGTTGCAGAAGACGTAGTCGAGCGTCACGCCGCGCTTCAGCATGAGCCACGCGGCGACGGGGGAGTCGTAGCCGCCGGAGAGGAGCGCGACGGCGTGGCCCTCGACCCCGAGCGGGAGCCCGCCCACCCCCTGCTGGTGGTCCGTGAAGAGCCACGCCTCGTCGTCCCGGATGTCGACGTTCACGGTCACCTCGGGGTCGTCGAGGTCGACCGTCGCCTCGCGGTTCAGCGCCGCGCCGAGCTGGACCATCACGTCCCGCGAGCGGAAGGGATGACGCCCTGACCGCTTCGCCCGGACCGCGTAGGTGCGGCCTCGCACGCGGTCGGCATAGAGCGCCTCGCCCGCACGGACGATCGCGTCGAGCTCCGCCGGGACGACGGCGTCGACCTCCGAGATCGAGCTCAGGCCGAAGACCCGCGAGAGCGCCGCGGGCGCCTGATCCGAGGAGGTCCGCACCAGGATCCGGCCCCAGCGGCCGTCGATCGAGAACTCGCCGCCGCTCGAACGGAGCGCGTCACGGATGTTCCGGATCAGCCGCCGCCGGAACCCGTCCTGCGTCCGCTTCGACTTGATCGACAGCTCGGCGGCGTAGCGGATGATCCAGATCCGCTCGGCGCCGCCGGATCGGGGGGTCGTGATGCTCTCGTCGGATGCCATGGTTCTTCGCGCAAACGTGGTCGACCGGGCTCGCCGGGAGGGGCGGCCGGCTCCGGACGCGCCCGGCGCCGGCGGGTGTCCCGCCGACGGGCCTGGGTGGCGCCCTCGCGCCCCGTCCTCGGCGTTCGTACTCCCCAACGGCCCCCGGGGTCCGCGGCGGGAGCCGGGGCCCGCCCCAAGATAGCGTCGCGAACGGATTCGGTCACCGGCTCAGTCGCCCGGCCCGCCGACCGCCCCCTCCCGCACCACCACGACCCCCTTCATGAAGGGGTGCGGCGCGCAGTGGAAGGGATGGGTCCCCGGCTCGGCGAAGGTCCGGCCCCACGCCGCCCCGGGGTCCATCGACGGCGAGGTCCAGCTCCCGTCGTCGGCGGTCACCGTGTGGGCGAGGGGCGCCCGGTTCGTCCAGACGACGGTCGTCCCCGGCGCCACCTCGATCCTCGCCGGCGAGTACTCCAGCCCGTCGATCACGACGTGCACCGTGTCGCCCGCGCCCGCCGCCCCGCCCGTCGTAGCGCCGCCCGGCGCGGCGACGCCGGCGACCGGCCCCGCCGGCGGAGGCGTCGCCTTCGCCGCCACATCGGGGCCGCCGAAGTAACGGCTCAGCGTGATCGGCACGGTGAACTCGAACCCCCACCGCGTCTCCTCGCCCCCGCGCGAGCTCCCGTGCAAAGTCCCGGAGCCCACGTTCGTCGCATGAAGGGAAAGGGTGTGCGGCGTGTACGGGATCCCGAGGAGCAACCCCGCGCTCCACGCCACGTTCTCGCCTTCGCTGCGGTCGGTGAGGGAGGCGACGTCGCCCCCCACGGCCACCCACCGCCCCAGCCGCACGAGGGCGCCGCCCCCCAGCGCGACGCGCGCCTCGTCCACGCCGTACGCCCTCGAGAGCAGGCGAGCCGCGCCGAAGAGCGAGACCCGCCCCCCACCGCCCCCCACCGCCACCTCGCCGTCGACGCTCTCGGCCGCGGTGTTGTACCCCGCCTGGAACGTGACCCGGAGCGGCGACGTCGCACTCCGGCCCACCGGCTGCCACCGCGCGAACGCCTCCCACTCGTTCGGCCGGACCTCCGGCGAGACGTCCGAGTTGCTCGCGTAGACCAAACCCGCCAGGGTCCGGCCCGGCAGACCCGCGCCGAGCAGGAACGACGGCGAGTTCACCACCTTCTTCGCATCGCCGAGGAGCGTGAACCGGTGGATGAAGTGGAAGTGCACCACCCCCGGGGAACCGACCCACGCGCCGGTCAGGCTCGGCGGCCGCTCGAGCGCCGACTGCGCCGCGGCCGGCGCCGGCACCGCCAGCGGCACCATCGCCGCCAGCGCCAAGGCCAACGCCGGGACCGACATCACCCCGCCCCACGCCCTACGCCTCCACCCAACTCCCCCGCTCATTGCACCACCACCCTGCCGGTCATCCCGGCCGTCCGATGCGGCTGGCAGAAATAGTCGAAGCTGCCGGCATCGTCGAAGGTGTGCTCGAAGCCCTGCCCCGACTGGTTCAGCGAGGCCGACGACCACTCGCCGTGCCCGTCGGGCGTGACCGTGTGGAACTGCCCGTCACGGTTCACCCAGCGCACCGTCTGACCCCGCTGGATCGTCACCTGCGACGGGATGAAGCTCGTCCCCTGCAGCTCCACGACCACCACGCTCCCAAACCCCTCCCGGGCCAGCTCGAAATCCACCGTCGCGCTCTGGCCCGCGCTCACCGTCACCGACCGGCTCCCGCTCTGCCCGCTCGCCAGCGAGTACCCCTCCGGCACCGTCACCGCGACCGTGTACGCCCCCGGCTCGAGGTCCCCGAAGGTGTACGCCCCCGACGACGATGTCGTGGCCGTCCGATTCGCGCCTCCGCTCAACGTGACCGTCACCCCCGAGATCCCCGATCCCCCCCTGCTCGCGGACCGTCCCCGCGATCGTGCCGCGGTCGTTCGACGACGATGTCGGCTCGCCGCCTTCGTCGCCGCAGACGGCGAGGGCGAGGACCGACGCGAGGGCCAGCGATGCGGCGAGCTGCGAACGCAATGACCGGGACATGACCGTACCTCCTGGATGGTGGGTCCATGGTGGGGTTACGGCTGTGGCGGATCGTTGTCGAAGGTGTCCTGTTGGCTGTCGATCGTCAAGGATAACGTTTCATTGGGTGTGGAAATGACAGCGACCGGGTGGGTTGGTGCGTGGAATCGTGTGGGAGCAGCGGCGCGGCGAGGTTCGGCGGAGGCGGGTGTCGGTCGGGGCGTCGACGCGCGGGGCGAAGGGGGTCAGGACGGGCTCGGACAGGCGCGGAGCGGCGGGACGCCGTTCTCCTTCATGGTCTTGAGGACGATCGTCGTGCGGGTCGAGGCGACGGAGGGGATGCGGCGGATCTTCTCGTCGAGGAGATGGGCGAGGGTGTCGGTGCAGGGGACGCGGACCTTGACGAAGAAGCAGTCCTCGCCCACGACGCGGTGGACCTCGGCGACCTCGGGGATCTGGCTGAGGAGCGCGGCGGTGTCGTGGTCGCGGGCGAGTTCGTTCGTCTGGATCATGACGAACGCCATGAGGGGGTACCCGAGGGCGAGGGGGTCGACGGCGACGTGGTAGCCGCGGATGACGCCGGCGTCCTCGAGCTTGCGGATGCGCTGGAAGATCGCGGAGGGGGCGAGGCCGACGCGGCGGGCGATCTCGGCGTTGGGGGTCCGGGCGTTCTCCTGGAGGATCCGGAGGATCGCGACGTCGGTGTCGTCGAGGGGGTAGGCCATGGGGTTCGGGGTCGCGGGTTTCGTTCCGTCACGCGGGGCCGGGGGGTACCGCGATCGTCGCGGCGCCGGGACACGGGGCAAAGGTATCCCGCCGGGGCGGGGGAGTGCAACGGCCGCGGCGGCCGGGGGCCGCCGTTTGAATTCCGTCCGTGCGCCCGCTATCGTGTGGCGCATCGCCATCGGATGGAATCGTCGAAGGACTCACGTCGTTGGAGATGAAGTCGGCCGGCGGGGTGCTCGCCGGCGCGCGCGGTGCGCTGTTCCTGTCGGTCGCCGGGTTCTGCCTCACCCCCTGGGCATCTCCGGCGCTGGCGTTGGCGTTGGGCGCTGGGTTCGCGCTCGTCGTGGGCAATCCGTACCCCGAGCGGACCGGTCGCCTCTCCCGGTGGCTGCTCCAGGCGGCGGTGGTTGGTCTGGGCTTCGGGATGCCCCTGGCGACGGTCGCGAGGGCGGGAGCGTCGGGGGTGGGGTACACGGTGGCGGGGATCGCCGTGACGATGGCGCTCGGCGTGCTGCTGGGGCGCTGGCTCCGAGTCGATCGGGAGACGTCGCTCCTGGTGACGACGGGGACGAGCATCTGCGGCGGGAGCGCGATCGCCGCGGTGGCGCCGGTGCTGGGGGCGCGGCCGGAATCGACGAGCGTCGCGCTGGCGACGGTCTTCGTGCTGAACGCCGTGGCGCTCTACCTCTTCCCGGCGGTCGGGCACCTCCTGGGGTTGAGCGAGTCGCAGTTCGCGGTCTGGGCGGCGGTCGCGATCCACGACACGAGCTCGGTCGTCGGGGCGGCGGCGGCGTACGGGCCCCGAGCGCTGGAGGCGGCGACGGTGCTCAAGCTGGCGCGTGCGCTCTGGATCGCGCCGCTGGCGCTGGGGGTGGCGGCGGTGGTGGGGCGGCGGGGCGGCGCGGTCGGCCGGAGCCGGGTGAAGCTCCCCTGGTTCGTCGCCTTCTTCGTCCTGGCGGCGGTCGTTCGGACGACGCTCCCGGCCGCCGCCCACCCGGCCCTCGACGCCCTGGCCCGTGCGGCGAGGACGGTGCTCATCCTCACCCTCTTCCTGATCGGTGCCGGGCTGTCCCGCGCCACGCTCCGCTCGGTCGGGGCGCGCCCGCTGGTGCAGGGGACGCTGCTCTGGGCGAGCGTCGCCGCCCTCACCCTGGCGGCGGTCCTGCGCTGGGTCGCCTGATCCGGCGCCCGCGCGACTCCCGCTCGCGACGGGCGCCGATCCCGCTCACGTCACCGTCAGCTCCGCGGTCGGGAGGAAGCGCGGGGGGCGGCGATGCCTCGTCGCCTGCTCGTAGGCGTAGGCCAGGCGGATGAGGGTGGGCTCGCTCCACGGGCGGCCGATGAAGGAGAGGCCGACGGGGAGGCCGAAGGCGTAGCCGGCCGGTACGGTGATGTGGGGGTAGCCGGCGACGGCGGGAGCGGTGGACGCGCCGCCGAGGAAGTGGTCGCCGTTGACGAGGTCGATCGGCCAGGCCGGGCCGCCGGTCGGCGCGACGAGGGCGTCGAGGCGGTGGCGGTCCATGACGGCGTCGATTCCTTCGGCGCGGGAGAGGCGGTGGTTCCGGGCGAGGGCGTCGAGGTACTCCTTCTCGGAGAGGGGCCCCTTCTCGACGGCCATCTCGAAGATCTCCTGGCCGAAGAAGGGCATGGAGCGGTCGCGCTCGCGCTCATTGAAGGCGATGACGTCCTCCATCGTCCGGACGGGGGCTCCGGGGCCGAGCGAGGCGAGGTAGGCGTTCAGGTCGGCCTTGAATTCGTAGAGGAGGACGGTGAACTCGGAGTCGTCGTACTCGCCGAGGTTCGGGATGTCGGCGGGGTCGACGATGATCGCCCCGGCGTCGCGGAGGACCTCGATCGCCTCCTCGGCGAGGCGGTCGGCGTGGGGGCTGTAGCCGAAGAGCCCCTTGCGGGGGATGCCGATGCGCGCGCCGCGGAGCCCGTCGGGGTCGAGGAAGCGGGTGTAGTCGGCGTGGGCGTGACCGCGGCTCGCCGCGGTCGCCGGGTCACGCGGGTCGACGCCGGTGAGTGCGCCGAGGAGCGCGGCCGCATCGGCGACGGTGCGGGCCATCGGCCCGGCGGTGTCCTGGCTGTGGGCGATCGGGATGATCCCGGCGCGGCTGACGAGGCCGAGGGTCGGCTTGATCCCGACGAGGGAGTTGACCGACGAGGGGCAGACGATGGAGCCGTCGGTCTCGGTGCCGATCCCTGCGGCGGCGTAGTTCGCGGCGATGGCGCCGCCGGTCCCGGAGCTGGAGCCGCAGGGGGTGCGGTCGAGGGCGTAGGGGTTTCGCCCCTGGCCGCCTCGTCCGCTCCACCCGCTGGAGGAGCGGGTCGACCGGAAGTTGGCCCACTCGCTCAGGTTCGCCTTGCCGAGGAGGATCGCGCCGGCGGCGCGGAGCCGTTCGGCGACGAAGGAGTCGCGCGGCGGGATCGATCCCTCGAGGGCGAGGGAGCCGGCGGTCGTCGTCATCCGGTCGGCGGTGTCGATGTTGTCCTTGAGGAGGAGGGGAATGCCGTGGAGCGGGCCGCGGGGCCCGCGGGTGCGGCGCTCCTCGTCGAGGCGGTCGGCGATCTCGAGGGCGTCGGGGTTCGTCTCCAGGACGTGGCGGAGGGTGGGACCCTGGCGGTCGAGGGCCTCGATCCGCTCGAGGTACGCCTCGACGAGGGACCTCGCCGTGAACCGGCCGGTGCGCATCCCCTCCTGGAGCTCGGCGATCGTCATCTCCTCGAGCTCGAAGGCGGGGGCGCGGAACCCGGCGGTGGCGGGGTCGCGCGGCCCCTCGCGGACCGGGGACGCGGCCTCCGCCGCCGCGAAGGGGGCGAGCGAGCCGGCGGCCGCGGCGAGGCCACCGACGGCGCCGGCGTGGAGGAAGGTCCGCCGATCGATGCCCTTCGCGGCGCGGGGCTCCGTTGCATCGTTCCTGGCCATGGATCTCTCCGTCCGAGCGGGGCGGCCGCGGCCGCCGGATCGCCGGGATCGGATCCGGGGGCCGGGCGCGGTCGCGGCAGGGGATGGTCGGAAGATGGACCGTCGGCGGTGGGGTCGCAATGGTATCGGCGGGACGTCGCGGGGAGATGGCGCAGCGCGGGGATGGCCCATCCGGGAGGGCACCCCGCGGCCGAAGGGGGGCCCCTCTCGGCCACCGGGGGCTGCGCGGTCCGCTCCTTGCGCCATCGGCGTCGGGATCCCTCACCCGGAGGACGATCATGCGACGCGCTGGCCGCCGAACGCCGGCGAACCCCGCCTGTACACCCGCCCCCTCCCTCGCGCTCGGCCTCGCCTTCGCCTTCGTTCTGATCCCGGCCGGGTGCGAGCGGGTTTCCCGCGGGGAGGTGGCGGAGACGGGGGAACCGCTGGAGGACGCCGGGGCGGCGTGGCCGGCGCTGGAGGCGCCGGCGGACGGCGAGGTCGTGCAGCTCACGGACTTCCGGCCGGGGCTGAGGGGGGGCGCGCTGCCGATCGAGGGGTGGCTCCGGGTCGTGGCGGTGGGGGAGGGCGCGGAGCGGCTGCGGCTGGAGGCGAGGGTGGAGGGGCTCGAGCCCGGGCCCCACGACTGGCACATCCATGCGGGGCCGTGCGGCGAGCACGTCGGCGTCGAGCTCCCGCTCACCCCCCTGGCCGACCTGCCGGGGTGGGCGGCGCCGCTCGAGGCGGATGCCGACGGCGTCGCCGAGGGATCGGTCGAGCTCGCCGCCTCGGACCTCTCGCTCGTCGAGGTCCGCGAGCGGCCGCTCAGCGTGCGGGTCTACCGGGGCGCGGGAGCCGACCCCGGCCCCGTCGTCGCCTGCGCGGAGCTCTGAGCTGCGGCGCGCCGCCGGCCAGGGCGCGCCGCGGCGCCAGGATTCAGGGCTCGAGCCGGTAGTTGAGGATCGTCCGGCCGATCCGGGGATCGATTACGATCAAGGAGACGATCCCGCCGGTGATCGCCGAGACCGCGTCGGCGAACTCCTCGACGGTCTTGACCTCGCGGCGGTTCACGGCCTCGATGACCTGGCCGGGCCGGACGCCGGCGCGGGCGGCCGGGGAGTAGGGTTGGACCCCCGCGATGACGACCCTCCCCGGCTCGCGGGCCACGACGAAGCCGAGCCTCGACGGCATCTCGCCGTCCAGGGCCGGCGTCGGCTCGGGGCGCTCGCCGGCCCGGACGAGGCCGAGCTTCACGGGGGCGAGCAGCTCGCGGCCGTAGCGGATGATGTGGAGCGGCGCGACGACCTCGGGGTCGAGCTCGGCGAGCGCGGCCTGCAGCTCGGCCGGCGAGTCGACCTTGCGGTCGCCGACGGCGATGATCACATCGCCGAGTTGGAGGCCGGCCCGCTCGGCGGGGCTCCCCTCCAGGACGTGCACGATCTCCGCGCCGCCGGGGCCGGGGAGGTGGTAGTACTCGACGTCGACGGGTTCGACGTCGTCGAGGAGGACGCCGAGGAAGGGGCGGCGGTTGTAGCCGTAGCGGATCAGGTCCGCGGCGACCCGCCGCGCCAGGTTGATCGGGATCGCGAACCCCGCGCCGGTGAAGAGCCCGGTCGGGCTCGCGATCGCCGTGTTGATCCCGATGACCTCGCCCGCCAGGTTGACCAGCGGCCCCCCTGAGTTGCCGGGGTTGATCGCGGCGTCGGTCTGGAGGAAGTCCTCGAGGGGCGAGGCCCCTCGCGGGTCGTCCTCGCCGTTGAGGATCCCGATCGCCCGGCCTTTGGCGCTGACGATCCCCGCCGTCGCCGTGAAGAGGAGGCCGAGCGGGCTGCCGAGCGCCAGGACCCATTCCCCGACCTCGACCCTGTCGGAATCGCCGAGGGGCGCGACCGGGAGGTCGTGTCCCTCGATCTTCACGACGGCCACGTCCGTGCTCGGGTCGAAGGCGACGACCTCGGCCTCGAACTGGCGGCGGTCGTAGAGCGTGACCGTCACCCGGTCCGCCCTCTGGACCACATGGCTGCTCGTGAGGATGTAGCCGTCCTCCGTGAAGAGGACCCCGGAGCCGGCGCCCGACCACGGGGGCGGCTGCGGGTGCGGCCGCGGCGGGGCCGGCGCCCGAGGATCCCCCGGCGGGACCATCTCCAGCAGGTCGGGCGTGGTGGGCGGCCGGGCGATCGCCTGGATGTAGACGACGGCGGGGAGCACCTCATCGACGGTCGCCTGGAAGGCGCCGCTCGACGGGGCGACCGACTCGGGCTCCGCCCGGTGGCCGCAGGCGGCGAGGATCGCCGCCACGAACAGGGTCGCGGTCGTTCGGGGTCGCATGGTACCTGCGATCGCGCAAGAACCGTGCTCTGCGGGGTGGGCTCGGGCGGATCGGGTCCGAGGGCATGCCGATCTCTCGGCCGGCCCATCCCGGGCCGGGCTTGCTCGCGCCCATCTCGCCAAGGTATCCTTCTCAACGTTGCCGGGGCGCCCGGCCCGGCCGTCCGCCGGGGTCCGGGATCCGGTTTCGCCCACCATCCTCCACGGCCGTATCCGCATGCCCACGTTCTTCATCGCGTGCGCCGGGCTCGGCGGGCTGATCCTGGTCGCGCAGGTCCTCCTCGGCCTCTTCGGGTTCGACCACGGGGTCGGTGACCTGGAAGGCGACGTCGCCGCCGGGGGCTCCGGCATCGATGCCGGCCTCGAGCTGCTGAGCGTCCGCGCCCTCTCCGCCGGCGTCGCGTTCTTCGGCGTGGGCGGGTGGGCGGCGGAGGCGTGGGGGGCGCCGGGCCCCCTGGCGGCGGTCGTCGCCCTGGCGCCGGGCGCGGTCGGGATGGTGGCCACGGCGTGGCTGACGCGGCAGGTGCGTCGGCTGGAGAGCGACGGCTCGATCGTGGTCGAGCGGGCGGTCGGGACGGCCGGGACGGTCTACCTGACGGTTCCGCCCGGGGAGTCGGGCGTCGGCCGCGTGCAGCTCGCGCTCCAGGGGCGCACGGTCGAGCTGCGCGCGGTCACGAGGGAGCGGTCCCCGATCCCCACCGGGTCGCCGGTCGTCGTCGTCGGCATCGTCGACGGCGACACCGTCGAAGTCATCCCCACCTCAACGATGGGAGAGCTCCTCGATGGTCATGCTTAGTTCGATCGTGCAGCTTCCGGGCGAGTTTCCGGCCGGGCTTCCGGGTCTCTCGCCGGGGGTGGTCGGCGTCGGCCTGGCGGCGCTGGTGCTGCTGAGCCTCGTCGTCTTGATCGTCAAGCGCTACCGGCGGTGCCCGGCGAACAAGGTCCTGGTGATCTCCGGGCGGGTCGGCGACGGGCAGGCGGCGAAGGTGATCAGCGGGGGCGGCGCCTTCGTCTGGCCGGTCATCCAGCAGGCGGACTTCCTCTCGCTCCTCCCGCTCCAGATCCCGATCGAGCTGACGGACGCGCTCTCGCTCGAGAACATCCGGGTCCGGGTGCCGAGCCAGGTGACCGTCGCCGTCGGCGATACGATCGAGTACCAGATGAACGCGGCGGCGAGATTGCTCGGGCTGTCGTCCGAGGAGGTGAAGAGCATCGCCTCGAACATCATCTTCGGGCAGATGCGCCAGGTGATCGCGTCGATGGGGATCGAGGAGATCAACCGCGACCGCGAGAACTTCCGTCGACACATCGAGGATGCGCTCGAGCCGGAGCTGAAGAAGGTCGGCCTCAAGTTGATCAACGTGAACATCACGGACATCAACGACGAGAGCGGCTACATCGAGGCGATCGGCCGGGAGGCGGGCGCGCGGGCGGTGCAGAAGGCGCGCGGCGACGTGGCGGAGCAGGAGAAGCTGGGGGAGATCCGCGTCGCGCAGGCGATGCAGGAGCGGGCGATCGCGGTCGCGAACGCGGAGCGGGAGCGGGAGATCGGGGTCAAGACGGCGGAGCGCGACACGGCGGTCAAGCTGGCGGAGCTCGATAGGGAGACGGCGGTCGCGCAGCAGCGGGCGGCGTTCGCGCGGGACGCGGAGATCGCGGAGGCGGACCAGGCGAAGCGGATCGCGATCGCGGCGGCGAACGCGAAGGCGATCGAAGGGGAGGCGCTGGCCGAGCAGGCGAAGCGGATCGCGGTCGCGGCGGCGAACGCGGAGGCGATCGAGGGGGAGGCCCGGGCGCAGGCGAGGATCGCGGCGGCGGAGGCGGAGCTGCAGGTCCGGCGCGCGGAGGCGTACGAGCAGGGCGAGACGCGGAAGCGGGTCGCGGAGGCGGCGGTCCAGGAGGCGCACAACCGCGCGCTGGCGAGGGCGGCGATCGCGGAGGCGGAGCGGGTCGAGGCCCAGCGGCGGGCCGAGCTCGAAGCGCCGGCGAAGGCGGAGAAGGCGAAGCGGATCGTCGAGGCGGAGGCGGAGAGCGAGAGCCGTCGGATCCAGGCGGAGGCGGAGGCCGCGGCGATCCTGGCGCGGCTCCGCGCCGAGGCGCAAGGCGAGTACGAGAAGCTGGCGAAGAAGGCCGAGGGTCTCGGCCGGATCGTCGAGCTCTGCGGTGGCGCCGACCAGGCGTACAAGCTCCTCGTCCTCGAGCACCTCGACCACCTGGCCGAGACGGCGGCCAAGGCGATGGCCAACGTCAAGTTCGACAAGGTCGTCGTCTGGGGCGGGGCGAACGGCGACGGCGCGGGGGTCGGCGGCTTCGTCCGCGACCTGGCGCGGGTCTTCCCGCCGGTCATGGAGGTGATGCGTGACATCGGCGGGGTCCAGCTCCCGGAGAGCGTGCTCTCGTTCGTGCCGGCGGAGTCGGCGGCCGGGGCGGGGGCGCCCGGAAACGGGGAGCGGGTGACGGCCGTCGAGGCGAAGGCCGCCTCCCCTGCGGCGATGGGAGGGGCGCCGGAGCCCCTCGCGGAGGCGGCGTCGACCGGCGGCAAGGTGCCGGCGGGATCCTGAGGGTGGACCGCGGGGGAAATCCCCGCTACTTTCCGGCGCCGCCGGATTTCGGGGTCCGTGGCCGAGGCCGCCACGGACCCCGGGGTTCGGGGGCGCCGTCGCATACACAGAGACCCGAAGCACACGGACCATGGACACGAACAAGACCTCGGGCTCGCCGGCCGCCGCCGGCCCCGTCTCCTCGTTCCTGCGGCACCACTTCCGGCACTTCAACGCCGCGACGGTGATCGATGCCGCGGAGGCGTACCGCCGCCACCTCGACCAGGGCGGCAAGATGTTCGTGACGCTCGCCGGCGCCATGAGCACCGCCGAGCTGGGCCTCTCACTCGCCGAGATGATCCGGCAGGACAAGATCCACGGGATCTCGTGCACCGGCGCGAACCTGGAGGAGGACATCTTCAACCTCGTCGCGCACGACTACTACGAGCGCGTCCCGCACTACCGCGACCTCAACCGAGCGGACGAGCAGGCGCTCTACGAGCGGCACATGAACCGCGTCACCGACACCTGCATCCCGGAGGAAGAGGCGATGCGGCGGATCGAGGCGGTGATCCTCGAGGAGTGGATGGGTGCGGACCAGCGGGGCGAGCGCTTCTTCCCGCACGAGTTCATGTACCGGATGCTGCGGAGCGGCGCCCTGGAGAAGTACTACCAGATCGACCCCAAGGACAGTTGGCTGGTCGCCGCCGCCGAGAAGGATCTGCCGATCTTCGTGCCGGGGTGGGAGGATTCGACCCTCGGGAACATCTACGCCGCCCACTGCATCGCCGGGGACGTCAAGAACGTCCACACCGTGCGCACCGGGATCGAGTACATGATCCGCCTCGCCGACTGGTACACCGAGACGACGAAGGACTGCTCGCTCGGCTTCTTCCAGATCGGCGGCGGGATCGCGGGCGACTTCCCGATCTGCGTCGTGCCGATGCTGCACCAGGACCTCCGGCGCGAGAACGTCCCGCTCTGGGGCTACTTCTGCCAGATCTCGGACTCGACGACGAGCTACGGCTCCTACTCCGGCGCGGTCCCCAACGAGAAGATCACCTGGGGGAAGCTCGGGGTCGACACGCCGTCTTTCGTGATCGAGTCGGATGCGACGATCGTCGCGCCGCTGATCTTCGCGCTGGTGCTCGGCTGGTAGCCGGCCGGGCCGGCCCGTCCGGAGAAGGTGGACGGGTCGCGCCGGGCTCGATGTGCCGCGGCCGCCGGGGCGTTCTCGCGCCCCGGCGGCCGCATTCTCGTTCCGGGCTCAGCGCGAAGTGGCGTTTCGCGCCCGGGCTGCGGCGTCTGCAGCAGTGGGAGCGCTCCCGTGGTGTCCCCGATGGCGCCGGACTCGATCCACGGTGGGACCCACGCCGACGGCCGAGATTGGTTCGCGCGACGCCGGAAGCGGCGGGCTGCTGCCGGCTCGGATGACCTACGCCACCCTCTCGTCCCAGGGGATCGTGTAGTCGCGGATCCACGACGTCGAGCTCTTCCTGCCGACGATCCGGAAGACGATCGGCATGAGGAGGTCCCTCAACATCACCGCCGCACGACTCTCCAGCGCCTTGTATTCGCCGCGCTTGCGCCCGACCGCCACGATCCTCTCCGCCCGCGGCCGGCGCAGCGCCTCGTAGCGCCCGAAGGCGGCCTCGGGGTCGGCGATGTCGCGAAGGCAACGGGCCAGCATCACCGCGTCCTCGAAGGCAAGGGACGCCCCCTGGCCTGTGCTCGGCGAGACCGCGTGCGCCGCGTCGCCGACCAGCACCACCCGCCCCCGGTGCCAGCAAGGCAGCGAGGGCATGTCGTGGATGGGGAAGGCGCCGATCTCGTCGGTCGCCTCGATCATCGCCGCGATCGAGGGGGGATCGTCCTCGAAGAGGGCGCGGAGCCGCCGCTTCCAATCTGCCGTCGGGATGGCCGCCAGCTCGGCTCGGTCGGGCTCCGGCCTCATCCCCAGGTTCGCGAACCACCACGCATCGCCCGTCCCCAGGACGGTGTACCCGAAGAAGGCGCGCCTCCCCCAGATCATGTGCATCGTGTCCGGCGTCGGCTCGAGTCCGGTCCCCCGAGCCACGCCCCCGAGGTTCAACAAGCCGGTGTAGCGGGGCGCGGGGGCATCCGGCGACATCCGCGCCCGCACGCGGGACCGTATCCCGTCGGCTCCGATCAGCAGCTCGCCTTCCGCCGTGCTCCCGTCCGCGAAGTGCGCGACCACCCCTGCGTCCGTCTCCACGTACTCGACGAAGCGCTTCCCGTAACGCAGCTCGACCCCACGATCCCGCGCGGCGTCGGCCAGCACCCGCTGGAGCTCGCCCCGCATGATCGTCAAGCTCGGCACCCCCGAGGGGAGCCGGCCGTTCGAGACGACGCCGATTCGCTTGCCCGTCCCGCTGCTGAAGGCGATCGAGGGCGTGGGCACCGACGCCGCCCGAAGCAGCGGCTCGAGGAGGTCCAGGTCCTCCAGGACGCGCAGCCCGTTGACGCCGAGCCCCAGGAAGAGCCCGAGCGATGGGGCCGGGCCGTCGTGCGCCTCGTAGACGACGGCGTCGATCCCGGCGCGCCGCAGCGCCAGCGCCGTGACCGGGCCGGCGATCCCGCCTCCGATGATGATCGCTCTCATGTGCGTCTCCTCGTGAGTTTCTTGACGGCACAACGTGTCGCAGTTATTTTGTTCGTACAAACGAAATAAATGACCGGAGAAAAGAAATGTCAAGTACGGGGGAGTCGATGGCGCGGCGGGAGGCGATCCTGGAGCGGCTGGGCGCGGCGGGCCGGGAGCTGAGCGACGCGATCGTCCTCTACCACTCGATCCTGGCGGAGAAGCTCGGGCTCGGCGCGAGCGACTGGAAGGCGCTGGGGCTTCTCGAGCGGCACGGTCCCATGACGGCGGGGGAGCTCTCGGCGCGATCGGGGCTGGCCCCCGCGTCGGTGACGGGGATCCTCGACCGCCTGGAGCGGGCGGGGTGGGTGCACCGCGGCCGCGATCCCGAGGATGGTCGGCGGGTGGTCGTGACGTTGGACGAGGCGGCGGTGGGGGAGCGTGTGGGGGCGTGCTTCGCCGGGTTGCAGCGTCGTCTGGCGGAGCTCTACGCGGGCTACCGGGACGATGAGCTGGAGATGCTCGCGGGATTCGTGGAGGAGTTGGCGCGGCGCCAACAGGAGGCCGCGCTGGAGCTGCGGGATGCTTCGGGGGCTTCGGCCCCGCGATCTCGCTGAGCGGCCCGCGCCGGGGAGGTCGATGAGATGGATCGACGGAAGTTTCTTCGCTACACGGCGTACTCGGCGGGCGCCCTGGCGGTGGGGGCGCTGACTCTGGGTGCGGGGTGCGAGACGTTTCCGACCCTCCCGGAGCCGGCCGTGCGTGACCCCCTGCGTTTCGGTCCGCCGATGTCGGGGACGGGGGAGCTGGCGGCTACGCGGGGGGCGTGGATGGACCTCGGCGCTGGCCGGCGCGCGGCGGTGTGGGGGTACGATGGGCAGGTTCCGGGGCCGACGATCCGCGTGCGGCGGGGCGACGTCGTCGACCTCCGGATCCGGAACGCACTCTCCCAGGAGACGACGGTGCATTGGCACGGGCTGGTCGTGCCGCACGAGATGGACGGCCACCCGGTCGACCCGATCGCCCCCGGGGGCGAGTTCGCGTACCGGTTCCCGGTCCTCCAGCGCGCGGGGATCTCCTGGTACCACCCGCATCCTCACCACCACGTGGGGGAGCAGGTGTTCCGGGGGCTCGCCGGGGCGTTCATCATCGAGGACGACGAGGAGGCCGCCCTCGATCTCCCGAGCGGGGAATACGAGCTGCCCCTCATCCTCCGCGATGCGCTCGTCGATGTCGCGGGCGAGCTCCGCTACGCCAGCGATCCCACCAGCCCTCGGGGCAACTTCCCGGTGGTCAACGGGGTGGCCTATCCCGGGCACGACGTGGCGCGCGCGGTCTACCGGCTACGGCTGCTGAACGGCTCGAACGCCCGGGTCTTTCGGCTGGCGCTCGGCAACGGCGCGCCGATGATCCTGATCGGGAACGATGGCGGGCTGCTCGAAGCGCCGGAGGAGGTGGACAGGATCGAGCTCGGCCCTGCGGAGCGCGTCGATCTCCTCGTCGACTTCCGGTCGAGCGCCCTCGGCGACACGATCGCGCTTCGCTGTCTCCGGTCGGGGTGGGATCTCCTGCACTTCCGGGTCGCGCGGGATGACGGTGAAGAACGAGGTCTTCTCCCGGCTCGCCTCTCGGCGATCGAATCCCTCTCCCCGGCGCAGGCGAGGGCCGAGCGGACCTTCGTCTTCGAGGGGCACTCGCGGATCAACGGGAAGAGGTTCGATCCCGAGCGGGTCGATTTCCGCGTCCCTTTCGGTCAGGTCGAACGCTGGACGTTCCGCGCCAAGGGGAGCGCGCCTCACCCCATCCATGTGCACGGGACGCACTTCCAGGTGATCTCCCGCTCGGGGGGACGGGGCAGGGTCTTCCCCTGGGAACGCGGGTGGAAGGACACCGTCCTACTCCTGGATGGCGAGACCGTGAACGTCCTCGTCCGCTTCGACCGCTACCGCGGTCTTTACCTCCTGCACTGCCATCGCCTCGAGCACGAGGACGGGGGGATGATGCTGAACTTCGAAGTCGTGTGAGGGCGGGGCGGCGCACCGCCACGGCTCGATGCGACCCGCGGATCCGGGTTGGGAGAAGGGGGTGGGGAGAGGGCGGTGCGCCCGGCGAGGTACGGCCGGGCGCACCGGGGTGCGAGCTCAGTGCTGCGCGCTCTCGTGATCCGCGGCGCTGTCGGCCTCGGTCGCGTCCGCAGGCGCGGTCGTGTCGGCAGCCGCGGTGGTGTCCGCCGGCGCGGCGGCGTCCGCGGGGGTCTCCGGGGCCGGCGCGGGGACGGTCTGCTCCTCGACCTGCGGGACCTCGTCGGCCGCGGGCTGCTGCGGCGCGCCGCAGGCGGCGAGCGCGAGGGAGGCAGCGATGATGACCATGAAATGCGAACGCTTCATATCCACCTCTTGAGATTGTAGGTTCACGACGTCCCGCGCACCCTGCGCGGGACGCGGTTTCGCCGGCGGTGGGCCGCCGGTCGGTATCATCAGGGTCGGGACGACCGGATCCCTCCGACGTCGTCGGGGGACGGGCGCATCGTCGCTCCGCCCCATCCGGGCGACGGGACTGCGCCGCGGCGCCGGTCACCCGGCGCGTGCGTGTCCGGATTTCGTCCTCGTTATCGAAGTAGGTCAGCGGACCCGTGCGACGCGGCCCGGCGCGCGACCGGCACCCCTCGGGATGCGACGGTGTGCGCTGTTCGGGTTCTCGCGTCGTCGGCGCCTAAAGGGGGAGCGAGGGAGGAGCGTTGCTTCGCGAAGCGACGGTTCCCGCGTTCGCGGCGGAGAGCGCCGCGGCGTAATCGAGGCGATCGAGCTGCGCCGCGTGGGCACGACTGGCCACGGGTCCGCGGACGCCGGTGACGTCCACGCAGGCGTCGAGGATTCGGGAGGCGCGCGAGCGCGCCCGGCCGCAGCGATTTCCGTCCTGGGTCAGCGTCTGCTGCGTTGTGACCGCGGGACCGGGGATGGGGAGCCGCGCGTCGAGGTCCACCTCGAGGAGACGGGGCGTGGGGTCGCCCTCGATGGACTCCGCGATGAGCGTGGCGGACCCGGCCCCATCCTGGCCGAATCGGAACCCGGCCCAGGCGATGAGCACAAGGGCCGGGAGACCCACACGGATCAACACCCGCAACTGTCGCATTCGAGGACGGAATCCGCTCGAGAAATTGGGATAAGTTCGATAGGAATCGGCGGTCAATACTACGAAAAGCCGAGCGGGACGTCAATTCGTCGCCCGTCGGGGCGCGAGGGCGTTGCGGCGGCCGCGGTGCCCGGGCGCACACGCCGCCCGGTCCAAGCTGTCCGCTCCCAGGGTCGAGCCCCGCGGCGAGCGGCGATCTCTCTCAGCGAACCGTCGAGCGCCCCTCCCGCCGCCGCCCCCATCCCCGAGCCGGGGATGGGGGCGGCGCTTTCGTGATGGCTTCGGCCGGATTCCGTTTCAGGTGCCCGCCCGCTGGAGCATCTTCTCCCGCACCGCCTTGAACTCGGTCCCCGGCTTCCACTCGGGGTAGCGGTCGGCCTCGGCGACGCGGTAGCCCACCTTGAAGAGGAGGGCGAGGTCGTCGACGGCGCCGGCGAGGTCCCAGTCGGGCTTGACCTCGTCGGAGGGCTTGTGGTAGTCGTTCGCGGTGTACTCCTCGCGCTTCTGCTCGCCGTAGCCCGCGGGCTTGCCGATGTACTCGGTCCCGGCGTCGGTGTAGAGCGCGGGGACGCCCTTCTTGGCGAACTCGAAGTGGTCGGACCGGTAGAAGAACCCCTTCTCGGGCTCCGGGTCGGGGACGACGACGCGGCCGACGGCCTTCGCCTCCTCCTCGAGGAGGTCGTCGAGGGTCGAGTTCCCGTACCCGACGACGACGATATCCCTCGTCCGCCCCCACTGGTTGACGCCGTCGATGTTGATGTCGGCGAGGGTCCGCTCGTGCGGGTAGAGCGGTTGGGTGGCGTAGTACTTCGCGCCGAGCAACCCCTGCTCCTCGGCGGTCACGGCGAGGAAGAGGATCGAGCGGGCGGGCGGCGTCTCGAGCTTGGTGAACGCCTCGGCGAGCTCGAGGAGCGCCGCGGTCCCCGACGCGTTGTCGAGTGCGCCGTTGTAGATCGGGTCGGGGAGCGTCTCATCGACGCCGAGGTGGTCCCAGTGGGCGGTGTAGATGACGTACTCGTCCTTGCGGTCGGGGTCGGAGCCCTCGAGCTTTGCGACGACGTTCTTCGACCGGACGCGGCGGAATTCGTTGCTGAGCCGGAAGTCGGCGGTCGCGCCGAGGGAGACGGGGCGGAAGTCCTTGCGCGTGGCGGCGGCCTTCAGCGAATCGAAGTTCAGCCCGGCGGCGGCGAAGAGCTCGCGGGCCTTGTCCAGGGTGATCCACCCCTCGACCGGGACGCGGCCCATGTTCCCGTCGGGGGGCTCGATGTCGAAGTTCTCGCGACCCCAGCTCCCGGAGACGACCTCCCAGGGGTAGCCGGCGGGGCCGGTCTCGTGGACGATGATCGCCGCGGCCGCGCCCTTCTCCGACGCGATCTCGTACTTGTAGGTCCAGCGCCCGTAGTACGTCATCGCGTTGCCCCGGAAGATCGACGGGTCGAGCTTCGAGGGGTCGGCGGGGTCGGGGACGGCCGGGTCGTTGATGAGCATGACGATCGTCTTCCCCTTGACGTCGACGTCCTTGTAGTCGTCCCATCCGTACTCGGGGGCGACGACGCCGTAGCCGACGAAGACGATCTCCGAGCCGGTCACGTCGATCTTCGGAGTGATCCGCCGGGAGACGGCGACGTAGTCGTCGGGGAAGCGGAGCGAGATCTTCTTGCCGCCGGCCGTGAAGGACGCGGTCCCGCGGGTCGTGATCCCGACGAGGGGGACCTCCTGGACGTAGGTGCCGTCCGGGTTGCCGGGCTGGAGACCCATCGCCTGGAACTGCTCGGTGAGGTAGGCGATGGTCAGCTCCTCGCCGCGGGTCCCGGGGGCGCGCCCCTCGAACTCGTCCGAGGAGAGGCGGGTGGTGTGGCGGAGCAGGTCGTCGGCGGTGATGCTCTCGATCGCCGGCCGGATGACGGCCTCGTCGATGCCGCTGCCCGCCGCGCCGGGGTTCTCGCCGGCGCCGCACGCCGCGGCGAGGGCCGCAGCGGCCAGGGAACCGCCGAGCCGCGCGAAGTGTCCTTTCACGCTGATCCTCCGGGTTGGTGTGGGGAACAGAAGACAATACAATATGGGCTCGTACCGGTTAGGGGGCTACACCGGGAGGGTAGCGGGGGATCCTGCCCCACACGGGGATCGCCGTCGTTCCCGTCCCCGTTCCCGTTCCCGAAACGCGCCCGCGCCCGAGCCCGGCGGCGCCGCGCCCTCGGGAGCCGGCACCCCGGATCCCCCGCCGCCCCCCGCCCGGCCCCTCGCGGCCGGGGGGGCGGAAAGGTGGGTGTGCCGGGGGCCCGGAATGCCCGGCCGCCCCCGACACACGAACGACCCTCGCGACCACGAGACCCTTGAGTTCCACGGAGTTCGACCGATGATCCGGAACCCCTGTACACACCTTGCCGGCGTGCTGCGCCGTGCGTTGGTCCCGCCGGCCCTCGCCCTCGCCATCGCCCTCCAGGGTTGCGCGGTGAACCCGGCGACGGGGAAGCGGCAGTTCTCGCTGATCGGCGAGGGGCAGGAGATCGCGATGGGGCGGGAGTACGATCAGGAGATCGTCGCCTCCCTCGGGCTCTACCCCGACACGGCGCTGCAGCGCTACGTGCAGGAGCTCGGGATGCGGCTGGCGGCGCAATCGGAGCGGCCGAACCTCCCCTGGACCTTCCGGGTGGTCGACGACCCGGTGGTGAACGCCTTCGCGCTCCCGGGCGGGTACATCTACATCACGCGCGGGATCCTGGCGCACCTGAACTCGGAGGCGGAGCTCGCGGCGGTGATCGGCCACGAGATCGGCCACGTGACGGCGCGGCACTCGGTGACGCGGATGAGCACGCAGCAGCTCGCGCAGCTTGGGCTCGCGGTGGGCGTTGCGCTCCGGCCGGAGCTGGGCGGGTACGCGCAGGCGGCGAGTGCCGGGCTCCAGCTCCTCTTCCTGAAGCATGGCCGCGAAGACGAGAGCCAGTCGGACGAGCTGGGGCTGCGGTACATGATGCGGGCCGGGTACGACCCCCGGGAGATGGCGGGGGTCTTCGAGATGCTCTCGCGCGTGAGCCAGGCGGCGGGGGGGGGGCGGGTGCCGGAGTGGCTCTCGACGCACCCGGACCCGGAGAACCGGCGGGACCGGATCTCCCGTCAGGTCGCGGCGATGACGCAGGACTTCTCGGGGTCGAAGGTCGAGCGGGCCTCGTACCTCCGGCGGCTGAACGGGCTGGTCTTCGGGGATGATCCTCGGGAGGGGTACTTCCGGGGGAACGAGTTCCTGCATCCGACGCTGGCGTTCCGCCTGACCTTCCCGGAGGGGTGGCAGACGAGCAACCAGAAGCAGGCGGTCCTGGCGGTGAGCCCCGAAGGCGATGCCGTCGTGCAGGTCACCCTTGCCGGCGGGTCGTCGCCGGAGGCGGCCGCGAGGTCGTTCTTCGCGCAGGACGGGGTGGCGGGGAGCGTCGCGACGGGGGAGATCAACGGGCTGCGCGCGGCGGGCGGCGAGTTCGCGGCGACGTCGCAGGGGCAGGTGGTCCGCGGGCGGGTGGCCTTCGTCGCCCACGGCGATGCGGTCTACCAGCTCCTCGCCTACGCCGTCGAGGCGCGGTGGGGGGCGAGGGCCGAGGCGGCGGGGCGGGCGATCGGGAGCTTCTCGCGACTGACGGACAAGGCGGCGCTGGCCGTCGAACCGTTCCGACTCGAGATCGTGACGCTCGACCGGGCGCTCTCCCTCGACGAGTTCGTGCGGCGGTACCCGTCGGGGGTGCCGCTCGAGACGGTCGCGCTGATCAATCAGGTCGACGCCGGCGCGCGCTTCGAGTCCGGGGCGGTGGTGAAGCGCGTGGTCGGGAAACCGGTGTCGTGAGGCGGGTCGGACAAGGCTGGGGGCTGGCGCTCGCCGTCGCCCTCGGCGGGTGCGGGGGCGGGGCGCGGACGGCGCCGCCGGCCCCGGCGGCCGGAAGCATCGCGGCGGCCGCCTTCGCCGACGCGGACACGTTGCGCGTCACGGAGGTGGCACCGGGGGTCCACCACCTCTACGCCTGGGACGGCCGGGGCCCCTGGGCGATCCACGTGCTGGAGATCGACGTCGCGGCGTGCCGGCCGGCGATCGAGGCGAGGAAGGCGGGGCCGCGTCTCGACGGGCGCGCCCGGACGAGCGAGCTCGGGGCCGGCGCCCTCGCGGCGATCAACGCCGACTTCTTCGCGCTCCCGGGCGGCACACCGGTCGGGGCGCACGTGAGCGGGGGCGAGGTGCTGATCGGCCCCGGTCCCCGGCCGGTCGTGGCGTTCGGCGCGGGCGGTCCGTGGATCGGGCGGGCGGAGCTCCGCGGCTTCGTCGCCCGGGGGGCGGACACGCTGCGGCTCGCCGGGGTCAACCGGCCGGCGGGAGCGGTGCAGGACGACGCCCTCCTCTTCACGGCGTGGTACGGAGAGACCTCGCCCTCCGATTCCGGCGCGGCCGGCGTGCGGGTGGCGGTCCTGAGCGGGACGGCCACGGACGGGATGGGGGTGGTGGTCGATCGCGACACGATCGCGGGGGCGCTGCCGCTCGACGGCGGTACGGTCGTGGTGCGCGGGGGCGGGGCGGCGGGGCGGTGGCTGGCGGGGGTGCGGGTCGGCGATACCCTCGCCTGGCACGCGGTTGTCGTGAAGGCGGGGGCCGTGTCGGCGCCGGGGGCGGAGGAGGCGGTGGGCGGGTTCCCGGCGCTGGTCCGCGGCGGCGAGCCGCTCCCCGACATCGCGGAGGGGGTGACCCCCGCCTTCGGCGAGAACCGCCACCCGCGCACGGCGGTGGGGTGGACGGCGGGGGGGCGTCGCCATCTCTGGGTCGTCGTCGACGGCCGGCAGGCGCCCTACAGCGATGGGATGAGCCTGGCCGAGCTCGCGGGGCTGATGCAACGGCTCGGCGCCGAGGAGGCGATCAACCTGGACGGCGGCGGGTCGACGGCGATGGTCGTCGCGGGCCGCGTCGTCAACCGCCCCTCGGACCGGACGGGGGAGCGACCGGTCGGGAACGCGCTGGTGCTGGCCGGGTGTAGGGCGGCGTCGGCCGCGCGGTCCCCCTACGCCGTAACCCCCTCCAGGTAGGTGTATCCCGCGAGCCCCGCAATGTAGTCGGCGATGAAGGCGTTGGCCTCGCTCCGGGCGAGGCCTTTCGCGTTCTGTACCTTGCGGCGGAAGGTCGCGATCAGGTCCTGGGCGTTGAACTGCACGTAGTTGAGGACCTCGGTGATCGTGTCGCCGTGGACGAGGTCGCCGATCTCGTAGCCGTGGTCGGTCAGCCGGATGTGCACGGCGTTCGTGTCGCCGAAGAGGTTGTGCAGGTCGCCGAGGATCTCCTGGTACGCGCCGGTCAGGAAGATCCCGAGGACGTAGGGTTCGCCGGGCCGGAAGGTGTGGAGCTCGAGGCTCGGCTTCGGCCCCCGCCACCCGATGAACTTGTCGATCTTCCCATCGGAGTCGCAGGTCATGTCCTGGAGCGTGCCCCGGCGGGTCGGCTCCTCGTCGAGGCGGTGGATCGGCATGATCGGGAAGAGCTGGTCGATCGCCCAGGAGTCGGGGAGCGACTGGAAGAGCGAGAAGTTGCAGAAGTAGCGGTCGATCAGCGTCGCGTCGAGCTCGGGGAGGATGTCCTCGTACTCCTCGGGGTTTTGGGCGGCGAGGCGGGCGACGCGGTTCATGATCGCGAGATAGAGGCGCTCGGCGTGGGCGCGCTCCCGGAGCGAGAGGACGCCGCTGTTGAAGTGGCTCCGCATCTGCTCCTTGGCGAACGACGCGTCGTGATAGACCTCGCGGAGGTTCCGCTCGGTGATGTCCCTGAGGGTGGCCGCGAGCTCGTGCACCAGGGGGTGCGCATCCTCGGGGACCGCTTCGGGCTCCTCCTCGATCTGCGTCTCGAGGTCGATGACGTTGATGAGCAGGAGCGCGTGGTGCGCGGTGAGGGCGCGGCCGGACTCCGAGAGGATGTGCGGCATCGGGACGTCGTTCTCGCGGCACGCCTCGGCCAGCGAGTAGACGATGTCGTTGGCGTACTCCTGCATCGAGTAGTTGACGCTCGCGGACGCGGTCGAGCGGGAGCCGTCGTAGTCGACGCCGAGCCCGCCGCCGACGTCGACGTAGGCGATCTCGACGCCGAGCTTGCGCAACTCGACGTAGAACCTCGACACCTCGTTCATCGCCTGCTTGATGTTGCGGATGTCGGGGATCTGCGAGCCCATGTGGAAGTGGACCATCTTGAGGATGTCGAGCCGGCCGGCGGCCTCGAGCTTGTCGAGGACGCGGACGAGCTGCGAGGCGTTGAGCCCGAACTTGCTCTTCTCGCCGGCGGTCTCGGACCAGCGCCCGGCGCCGGTCGTCGAGAGCTTGATGCGCACGCCGGCGGTCGGGACGACATCCATCTCCTTGGCGACCCGCAGCAGCGTATCGACCTCGCCGTTCTTCTCGAGGACGATGAGGACGGTGTGGCCGAGCTTCTGGCCCATCAGGGCGAGGCGCATGTACTCCTCGTCCTTGTAGCCGTTGCAGACGATCAGGTGGTCGGTCCGCTCGGTCAGCGCGAGGACCGCCTGGAGCTCGGGCTTGCTCCCGACCTCGAGGCCCACGTTGAACCGCTCGCCGTAGGTGACGATCTCCTCGACGACGTGCCGCTGCTGGTTGACCTTGATCGGGTAGACGGTGGTGTAGCTGCCCTCGTAGCCGAACTCGGCGATCGCGGTGCGGAACCGCTCGGTGAGCGTCTCGATGCGGGTGCGCAGGATGTCGGAGAAGCGGAGCAGGAGCGGGAGCCCGACGCCCTGCTCCTCGAGGTCGGTGGCGAGCTCGTAGAGGTCGAGCCCGCGCTCCGGGTCCTTGGTGGGGTGGACCGTGACGTGGCCTTTTTCGTTGATGCCGAAGTAGCCGATCCCCCACCCATCGATGTTGTACAGCTCGCGGGAGTCGTCGATGGTCCACGCCATGGTCTCTATTCCCTCACTCGTCGGTTTCGAATCCGGTTCTGCCATGTACAACGGGGGCGGAAGATGGGTCCAACCGCGGCCGCGCGAAAGGGGCGTGCCGCGGGGTGTCGGCATCGTCGCGATCGGCCGGGGGAGCGGAACGTGGATCGTGTCGCGCTTCATCGCGCGGAGGTGGTCGATCCCGGGATCGCGCCGTGGATCGGCGGCAGTATATTCGGCGAGGCGAGCAAGGAGGCGCGGCATGAGAAGGGAGGGTAGGAGCCGGTGCGGCTGATCGAGATCGGTGTGGCGAGCCTCGACGCGACGGTCGGCGCGGTCCGCTCGAACGCGGATGCGGTGATCCGGCGGGCCCGCGAGATGGCGGAGGCGGGGGCGACGATCGCGTGCTTCCCGGAGCAGGTGTTGGGGGGGTACCCGTCCGAGGACCTGGTGCAGTGGGGCGCCTTCGTCGATGCGCAGCGGCGCGAGCTCGAGCGACTCGCCGCGGAGACCGCCGCCCTCGCCACGGTCCTGGTCGTGGGGCTGGTCGTCGGGGTCGGCGGCCACCTCTACAACGTGGCGGCGGTCGTGCACCGTGGGCGTATCCTGGGGTTCGTCCCGAAGGAGAAGCTCCCGACATACGACGTCTTCTACGAGGCGAGGACGCTCTCCCGGGGCGGTCCGGGCCTCCTCCTCGATGCCGACGGCGTCCCCCTCGGCGACCAGATCTTCGCCTTCGACTTCGGCACGCTCGCGGTCGAGGTCTGCGAGGACGCCTGGAGTCCGGACGGGCCGATGCGACGCCGGTGCTTTGCCGGCGCCGAGGTCGTCGTCAACCTGTCGGCCTCGCCTTTCCGGGTCGGGGTCGTCGCGACACGGCGGGAGATGCTCGCCACCCGCTCGGCCGACAACCAGGCGACGCTCGCGTACGTCAACCGCGTGGGCGCCCAGGATGGCTTGATCTTCGACGGCGGCGCCTACGTCTTCCAGAACGGCCGGCTGCTCCTGGACGCGCCGCGCTTCGAGGAGGGGTGGTCGAGCTGCGTCGTCGACCTGGACCGGACGCGGCGGATGCGGCGGGAGAACACGACGTGGCGGTCGGACGCCGAGTCGTTCCGCCCGGTCTCGGATCGGGTCCGGGTGGTCCGGGTCGAGGCGGCGACGGCGGACCGGTCGGGGCTCGCCTACCCCGCGCCGCCGGGGAGGAGCTTCTTCCTCCCCCCAGCGGGGCAGGCGACGGTCTCGCCCCGGGACGAGGCGCTCGACGACCTCTTCGAGGCGCTGGCCCTCGGTCTCGCGGGTTACTACGAGAAGTCGGGCGCGTTCGACGGGATCGGCGTCGCGCTCTCCGGCGGGCGCGACTCGCTCCTCGGGCTCCTCGTCGCCTGGCGGGCAGTCGACCGTATCGCCGCGTCGGGAAAGGAGCGGCCCGCGCTGCACGCGTTCTACATGCCGTCGCGCCACTCGCAGGCGGGGACCGCGGAGGCGGCGAGGACGATCTGCCGGGAGCTGGGCGTCCCCCTCGTCGAGGTCCCGATCGACGAGGCGATGGACCGCGAGGTCGAGGCGACGCGCGCGATGCTCGGCGGCGCCGAGCCGACGCCGATCACCCGCCAGAACATCCAGGCGCGGCTCCGCGGCGCGCGGATGTGGAACTGGTCGAACTCGGCCGGCGCGCTCTTCGTCCAGACGGGGGACATGAGCGAAAAGGCGGTCGGCTACACCACCGTCGGCGGCGACCTGGAGGGCGCGTTCTCCCCGATCGCGAACGTGCCGAAGACGGTCGTCATCGCGCTCCTCGAGCGGCTCCTCGATCGATTCGGCTTCGAGGGGATCCGCCGCACGCTGGAGACCGAGGCGGGGCCGGAGCTGGCGCCGCAGCAGGCCGCGGAGGCGGAGCTCATGCCGTTCCCGGTCCTCGATGCCTGCCTGTACCTCTACGCCGGGGAGAAACTCTCGGTCGAGGAGGTGGCGACGGCGCTTCCGCACCTCTTCCCCGAAGCCGACCCCGCGGCGCTGCGCGCCTACGCCGAACGTTTCGCCACGCTCTTCACCCGCTCGATCTACAAGTGGGTCCAGTCCCCGCTCTCGCTCCACGTCGGAACGCTCGACCTGGAGCGGGAGCGCGCGCTCCAGATCCCGGTCGTGCAGCGGGGGGAGTGGGGTCGGGGGGAGGGGTAGCGAGGAGTTGGTCGCCTCATCGGGCGCGCGTATCTTGCTCATGGCGCCGGGGGGCTAGGCGCCGTGACCGCCCAGGAGGAGAGCGATGGAGACATCGTCGAGCGTTGGGGCCGGGGGGAGCGTGGCCGGTGGGGCGGGCGGGTTGGCCGCCCGCCTCGGGGACGAGGTGGTGCGTCGACTGATCGGGCGGATCACGCAGGCGGGTGGGTCGCGGGAGTGGATCGAGGTCCGGGCGCCCTTCACCGGGGAGCGGCTTGCGGCGATTCCGCGGGGGACGGCGGACGATGTGCGCGAGGCGGTCGACCGGGCGCGGCGCGCGCAGGCGCGGTGGGCGGGGGTCGACCACGGGGCGCGGGCGCGGCCGTTCCTCCGGTTCCACGACCTCCTCCTCGAGAGGCAGGACGAGGTCCTCGACCTGATCCAGCTCGAGACGGGGAAGGCGCGAGTCCACGCCTTCGAGGAGGTCGCGGATGCGGCGATCGTCGCGCGGCACTATGCGCGGCGCGCCGGGGAGTACCTCCGGCCGCGGCGGCGCCGGGGCGCGGTGCCGGGGCTCACCACGACGTGGGAGCTACGCCACCCCGTCGGCGTCGTCGGGGTCATCGCGCCGTGGAACTACCCGCTCAGCCTGGCGGTGACGGACACGATCCCGGCGCTCCTCGCCGGGAACGCCGCGATCTTGAAGCCCGACCGGCAGACGTCGCTGACGGCGCTCTGGGTGGTCGACCTGCTCCAGGAAGCGGGTCTCCCCGCGGATCTCTTCCAGGTCGTCACCGGCGAGGGCGAGGAGGTCGGCGCCGCGCTGGTCGACGCGGTCGACTACGTCGCCTTCACCGGGAGCACGGCGACGGGGCGGGTCGTGGCGCGGCGGGCCGCCGAGCGGCTGATCGGTTCCTCGCTCGAGCTGGGCGGGAAGAACCCGATGATCGTGCTGGCCGATGCCGACCTCGACCGGGCCGTTGACGGCGCGGTCCGCGGGTGCTTCGCGAACGCCGGCCAGCTCTGCATCTCGATCGAACGGCTTTACCTCGAGGCGCCGATCCACGATGCGTTCGTGGAGCGATTCGTCGAGCGGACGCGGAGGCTGCGGCTCGGCGCATCGCTCGACTACGACGCCGATGTCGGTTCCCTCGTCTCGGCGAAGCAGCTCGCGGCGGTCGAGGCGCACGTGCGCGATGCGGTCGAGAAGGGCGCGACGGTCCTGGCCGGCGGCCGCGCCCGCCCCGACCTCGGCCCCTACTTCTACGAGCCGACGATCCTGACCGGGGTCACGGAGGCGATGCGGGTGCATTCCGAGGAGACGTTCGGCCCCGTCGTCTCGGTCTACCGCGTCGAATCGGCCGAGGAGGCGGTCGAGCGGGCGAACGCGAGCCGCTACGGCCTGAACGCGAGTCTCTGGACCCGCGACGCCCGTCTCGGCCGGCGTCTCGCCGCGAGGCTCGAGGCTGGAACGGTGAACGTCAACGAGGTCTACTCCGCGGCGTGGGCCTCGGTCGATGCGCCGATGGGCGGGCTCAAGGAGTCGGGGCTCGGCCGCCGCCACGGCGAGGAGGGGATCCTGAAGTACACGGAGCCGCAGACCGTCGCGGTCCAGCGATGGGCGCCGCTCGCGCTCCCGACCCGGTTCGACGCGGGGCGCGCCAGCCGCGTGGCGAGTGCGGCGCTCCGCCTGCTCCGGTGGCTCCCGGGGGTGTAGGCTACGCGGCCCGGCGACCCTCGGGGTCCTCGGCTGCGCGCGCGTCGGCGGTGGCCTGGGGGAGCGTGAAGAAGAAGGTCGAGCCGACCCCCGGCTCGCTCTCGACCCAGATCCTGCCCCGGTGCGCCTCGACGATCCCTCGGGCGATGGCGAGCCCGAGCCCCGCTCCGTTGCCCTCCGCCTCGCGAGGACGCCAGAAGGGCTTGAAGATCTTCTGCTGCATCTCCTTCGGGATCCCCGGCCCCGTGTCCGAGACCGAGAAGACGACGTCGTGCTCAGCGCGTTCGGCGGCGATCCGGATCGCGCCCCCCTCGGGCGTGAACTTGATCGCGTTGCCGATCAGGTTGCCGAAGACCTGGACCACACGGTCGTGGTCCGCGAGGACCGGGGGCACGTCGCCCCGCACTTCGGCCTCCAGCGAGAGCGATTTCTTGAGCGCCTGCGGCCTGTGCAACTCGACGACCTCCTCGAGGAGCGGCGCGACGTCCTGCCGCACCGGCTTGATCGAGAGCCGTCCGGCCTCGAGCCGGGTGACGTCGAGGAGGTCCTGGATCAGGCGGTTGGCCCGATCCGCCGCCCGCTGGATGATCTCGAGCTGCCGGCGTTGGGGCTCCTGCTCATCCCCGGGCGGGAGGAGCTCCAGAACCAGCCCCGCACTCAGCATGATGGTGTGCAGAGGGTTGCGCAGGTCATGCGAGACGGTGGCCAGGACCTGGTCGCGGATCCGGACGGCCTCCTCCGTCTCGCGGCGCCGCCGTTCCGCATCGATGGCCAGGCTGCGCAACCTCGCGGCGAACCAGATCACGGCCAGTACGGCGGCGAGGGTGAGCAGTGCGAGGCTGATCGTGATGTAGAAGGCCAGGCGGTCCGCGGTGACCAGCTCCTGTGCGACCCCGGTGTAGACGCGGGTGATCGCTTGCTGGATCGCGTCGATCGAGGCGAGGACGGCACGGTAGAGTTCCTCCTGCGCGGGAATGCTCGCGATGTACGCCGCCCTGTCGAGCTCCCCGGCGACCACCGCGTTCTGCCGCTCGTGCGCACGGGCGATGCGGCGGACCAGCTCGATGCGGAGTGACTCGACCTCGGGGCCGATCCGGGGCGCCAGCCTCCGCAGCCGCTCGAGCGCCTGCTGCTCCGCGAGCCAGGCCTCCCGATAGCGCTCGATGAACCGAGGGTCGCCGGTCGCCGCGTACTCCCGGAACGCCGAGGAGCCACGGATGAAGGCGATCTGGAGATCGTCCACGACGTCGCCCGCGGGGACGAGCAGGCCGGTGTTCAACCGACGCAGCTCCGAGACCCTCCGCTGGAGGAGGGTGGGGACGATGAAGAGCGCCAGCAGGGAGAAGAGGAGGAACGCGGTCAGCGCACGGAGGATCCACGCCCGCGGCTCGATCTCGGTGGCGGGCGTGGCGCCACTCCTGGATTCGGTCCTCGAGAGCGGCGCGGGCGGGGGCGGATTCACGCGGCGGCGGCTCATTCGACGAGAAACGGGATGCGGACCACGCCGAAGGGCCGACCCGTCGCGGCGTCGTGCAGCTCGGCCGTGAAGTCGACCTGCGGGACGTCGCCGTCGACGTTCTCGAAATACACGTACCCGGTGATGCGACCGCCCGGCTCGAGAACGCCCTCGGGGAGCGCCTTCTGGATCATGTCGGCGGTCGGCAGCCGGATCCGTACGAACTGCGGGTAGTAGGCATCGTAGTAGTACCGGTCGAAGGGAAAGTACCCGCCGTACGGACGCAGGAACGGGTAGTAGTGCGAATAGTACGGCGCGACCCAGAACCCCGGGTACCGTACGCCGATCGATTCGACCGCCGTCCCCTCCACGTTGAACGGCGGGATCGCCGCGTATCGCTTCCCCGTCGGCGCGACCAGAGCGAACTCGTTGTAGCGGATCCGCACCGGGGCGTCCCCGCCGTTGTCGATCGTGACCAGGATGGGCGTCACCTCCTGCAGGTTCTCGGGGAACCCCGACCAGGCATCGGCCCGGGCGATGATCGTGATCCCGGCGACCTCCCCCATCGCCCCGGCCCCCGGCCCCGGGGGCGCCGGCTGTGCGCCGGGTGCCGGGACCAGATCGGGGCGGGCGCCGCACCCCGTGGCGAGGAACGTCGCGGCGGCGAGGATCGTGCCGGCGCGCCGCGGGGATCCCCCGCGCCACCCCGCCCGGCGGCCCGCCCCTTCGAGCGTCGCGCCCGATCGGGCCACCGCGGGTTGATACCGTGCCGACTGGGCCATTCGACCACCTCGACTTTCAGGGTCGATCACGGTGTCCAAGGGTTGGAGGGGGCAGGGACCGTGCCAGGAGCGACGAAAAATGTAGCGCGCAACGCGCTTTTCCGACCCCGCGGACGGGTCGGGCGGGGTGCGGCGAGAGGGTAGGCCGAAGGGGGAGGGGAGGGAACCCGGGAGGGGGGCCCCGCCGGCGCGATCGCGCCGGCGGGGAGGGCTCGAGGGGGGCTCAGCCCCTCCCCGGGCCGCCCCTACCCCCGGGGGACCCGGCGGGGCGCTGCTCGTTGCGCAGCCCGCCGAAGGTGTACGAGAGGCCGAACGACGCGCTGCGGCGGCTGACGCGGCTGCGCGCGTGTTGGACGAAGGTCGGGTCGCGGCTCTCGAAGGTGGTCCTCGACATGTCGAAGGGGTCGCGGATGGTGAAGTTCAGCGACGCCCGGTTGCCGAGGAGCTGCTGCCGGAAACCGATGCTGCTGTCGACGCTCGAGGAGACGCGTCCCTGCGGTACGTCGCGGGCGGGGACGTACGAGAGGGTGGCGCGCATCCCGAGCGTCGAGACGAGGCGGCCGGAGAGGTTGCCCCGGACCGACCACTGGAAGGAGTTCCCCGAGATGTCGGTCGCCAGGTTGCTCGCGTCGCGCCGCTCCTGGCGGGCGCTGAGGCTGACGAACCCGCCCCAGCCATTGGGGCGGCGGACCGAGGCGGTGAGGGAGGCGCCGAGGATGTCCTGCGAGGCGACGTTCTCCCAGGTCGTCGTCGAGACGCCGTCCGCGTCGACCCGCTGGATCCGCGCCCAGTCGTTTTCGATCCTGCGGACGTAGGGGGAGAAGCGCAGCGTGCCCCAGGAGGTGGACATGCTGGCGTCCATACCGATGGAGTGCGTGTACTGGGGCTCGAGGTCGGGGTTGCCGACCCGGCGGTTCAGGGGGTCGGTCGACTCGTCGGTCGGGTTGAGCTGCCAGGGCGAGGGCCGGCGGCTGCGGCGCGAGTAGGAGAGACGCAGTCGCTTCCCGCCGCCGAGGTCGTACGTCAGGTTGGCGCTGGGGAAGAAGTCGACGTCGCTCGTCTCGAAGGCCTCGCCGGTGGGCACCTCGAAGCGCGTGTCGGCGTGTTGGACCCGTCCCCCGAGCTGGATGCCGAGGGCGCCGAAGCGGCGCAGGACGGTCAGGTACGCCGAGTTGAAGAGCTGGCGGTGGCTGAATCCCCGGAACGTGGACGCGATCGGCGCGTCCGTGATGTCGTCGTCGAACTCTTCGATGAGCCGGTCGTCCTCGCGGGTGCGGTAGTTTCCGCGGTAGCCGACCTCGATCTGGCTGGCCTCGCCCATGGGCCGGACGTAGTCGATCTCGAGGGTGGCCTCGCGATCGCGGCTCTCGGCGTCGCGGAGGGTGAGGTCGGCGGGGAGGGGCGCGGCGTCGTCGCCGAGCACGGTGAACTCCGTCTCGAGCCGCTCGTCGCTTCCGTCGATCCCGGACTTGACCCGGAGCTCGGCCTCGAGGGTGTGGTTGCGCTCGGCGAACTCGTGGTTGAAGCCGAGCGTCAGGTCGGTGGAGCGACGGGTCGACTCGGTGCGGGAGGTGCGCTCGTAGCGCTGCGTCCACTGCCGGTCCGCATCGAGGTGGGTCGTCGTCCGCCGGGTGTCGGAGTCGGAGCCGAAGTCCGCGAACCGGCCCTGGGCGCGCAGGACGCTCTTCTCGCCGACGCGCAGTTCGGCGGTCATGTCGGCGCTCCCCGAGAGCCCGCCCCGGTCGGACCACGACTCCTGCTGCACGAAGGTCGACGGGGTGACGAGGAGGTTCTCGCGCAGATCGAAGCTCGTCGTCTCCTGGTCGTTCCGGCGCAGGAACCCGTTGCCGTGGAGCGTCCAGCGGCCGCGCTGCCAGGAGATCCGGCCGCCGGCGCCGGCGGAGCCGCGGGAGTCCCCGTTCGCGAAGAGGCTGCCGCTCGCGCCGAGATCGACGCCCTCCTTCAGGATGATGTTGATGATCCCGCCCGCGCCCTCGGCGTCGTAGCGGGAGGACGGGTTCGGGATGACCTCGATCCGCTCGATGCGGTCCGCCGGGAACTGCTGGAGGAAGGCCGCCAGCGCCTCGCCCTCCATCGGCGCGGGCCGGCCGTTGATGTAGATCTGCGGCGAGCTGCCGCGCAGCATGACCGTGCCGTCGATGTCGACCTCGAGCTCGGGGATCCCGCTCATCAGCTCCGTCGCCACGCCGCCGGCGGCCATCGGGAGCGATTCGGCGGAGTAGATGTCGCGGTCGGCGGCGAAGACGGCGGCCGGGCGCTCGGTCTCGACCGTCACGCCCTCGAGCTGGATCGCCTGGACCGAGAGCCGGATCTCGCCGAGGTCGGTGGCGCTCCCGGGCTGTACCGTCACGACGTGCGTCGCCGGTGCGTAGCCGAGGTGCGTGACCTCGATGACGTAGCGCCCCGGATGCAGGCCCGGAAGGAGGAACCGGCCGGCCGCGTTGACCATCGTGGTGGCGACGACATCGTTCCCGCCTTCCAGCTTCGCCACGATGCTCGCCGCGGCCAACGGCGACGCGTTCTCCGCGGCCACGACCCGGCCGAGGACCGAGCCGGTGCGGGTGTCCTGGGCGGCCGCTCGGGTCGCGAGCGCCGACACGAAAAAGAGGGCTCCGAAGATGATACCGACCGGGCGTGGATAACGATGCATCGAGCTACCGTGGAGTCTTTCGTCGTTGGGTGCCGTCGCAGGGTACTTGTAATTAGACGCGCGAGGGGCCGGAAAGGTTGAGTCGGGGGTTCCGGAGTGGTGAGGGGGCGTCCAGGGATCCCCGGAATTGGCGGTGGCGCGGCGGGTGCGGGTGGAGGGACCGTTCGGGGGGCGCTGATCGGAGGTGCCCGAGGCGGTAGGGGGGAGGTGGCAGCAGGTCTCGCGGTACCGGCGGGAGGTTGCGGCGGTGGCACGAGCTCGCGGGGGCGGCGGGCGCTCGGAGCGGCTGCCCGGGCCCGCGGCAGTGGCCGGCGCCCGCATCCCGCGGGCGGCGCGCCTCCGTGCGGGCCCGTGCGCCGCGGGCCGGAGCGCCGCGGGCCGCGACGCCTATCCTGCCTGCGCCGGAACCGCCAGCCCGTGGCCGCCCACCGGCGCCGTGATGAAGCGCTCGCCGAAGCCGGCGATGAGCGGCCGGCCTCGGGCGATGGCCTGCCGCACCGACGGGAGGGTGAGGGAGGCCTCGTGGCTGGTCTGGCTATCCCAGACCTCCGTGACCCAGATCGCGTTCTCGTCCGAGGGATCGGTCGCCACGACGTAGCTGAGGCAGCCGGGCATCCCCGTCGAGCCCTCCAACAGGATCGCGACCAGCTCGTCGCGTTTGCCCGGAGCCGCGATGATCTTCCCGATCAATCCGTACATACCCCTGGATCCTTCCGTGGCCGTGAGCGCGCGAGGACCGGCGATGGCGAGCGCGACCGCGCCGGCCAGGAACTCCCGTCGCCCGATGTGCATCCGATGATGCCGGGTGGTTGGCGAAGCGCATCGGGGCGCGGATCGGTGCGCGCGCCCCGTCGAACGAAGATAGGCCAACCGGCGCCGCCCCGCTACTCCGCCCGCAGCGCCGCCATGGGGTCGATGCGGGCGGCGCGTCGGGGCTATGCCCGCGGCCCGGCGCGCACGGGCCGGTGTCGGTCGATCCAGTAGCCCCAGGGGACGAAGAACCAGAGGCCCAAGGAGACGACGGCGATCTCGGTCGGGCCCGGGGGGGCGCCACCGAGGAGGTTGCCGAGGTAGATCAGGGCGAGGGTGGCGACGAGGCCGCGGAACGCCCATCGCCCGGTGGCGTCCGCGGCGGGGGCGGTGCGGGCATAGAGCCCTACGGCGCCGGCGAAGAGGGCGAGCTCGAGGACGAGGGTCGCGGGGACGGAGTTCCAGAGCCCGAGCCCGACGAGGGTATCGCCGCCCGGGGTGATGGGGAGGTCGGGGCGGTGGGTCACGGCGTCGAGGATCCAGTGGCTGACGACGGCGAGGCCGACGACCCAGGCTCCGCGGCGGTACCGTCGGATGAGCATGTAGACGCCGCCGAGGGCGGCGCCCCATCCGAGGACGGCGAGGAGGCTGTGGCTGATCGGGTATGAGACGAAGTCGAGCGGTGTGAAGGCGGTGTTGCCCGGATCGACGCGGACGCTCTCGAGGCCGGCGAGGAGGAGGATCGGCCAGAGGAGGTCGGGGAGCTGCGCCGCGAGGATCAGCGTGCCGAGCGACGTCTGCGGGGCGGCGCGCTTCGCCGCGAACGCGACGGCGTAGTGTCCGAGGAGCATGGTCGACCTCTCGTCAGCCGGCGTAAACGTAGGTGAAGCTCCGCGCCTGGGCGCGATTCATCGCCACGACCATCGCGGGTACGACCGTGACCCCCGGGAGGAGGAGGTCGAGGAGCTCGGCGCGCACCGCCTCGGGGGTGCCGAACCCCGCGGCGGCGAGGGTCCCCGTCACCCGCTTGAGGCTGTTGTTGCAGAGGAGGAAGACTGCGCCGCGCTTCTGGAGGGCGAGGATCGACGCGCCCGTGTCGACGGCGTCGCCTTGCTCGCCGCGGAGGAAGATGTTGCGCGTGGCCGGCGCTCGGGTTCGCGGGTCGACGATCCCGTTCCGTTCGCCGAGCCCGAACTTCGCCCACGCCTCGTCGCGGAAGACCATCGGCACCGCCCCGCCGTGGATGCCGACGACGACGTTCACCTTCTCATCCGGCACTCCGTAATCGTCGCGGTAGGCGTTGAGGAAATTTCGCACCTGATTCAGCGGGCGGCCGTTCCCGTGCGCCGGCACGTCGAAGATCTGCCGGTGCTCGCCCTTCAGCGCGTCGAGCCAGCGGTCGTGGTCGTTTCCGGTCCTTGGCGTCTCGGGCGACGTCGCCGTCTCGCCTCGGAGCGCGCCGGGTGCGAGGCCGGCGGCCGCAATCGCGCCGGTCGCTGCGAGGAGCCGGGCGAGGAAGCCGCGGCGGGGGTGGCCGGAGGTCGGTGCGTCGTTCATCGTCGTCACTCGGCGTTGGGGTCGGTGTGGTGGCATCATGGTCACGCCTCTTCGTAGGCGTCGTCGGGGTCGAGGGCGGCGAGCTCGACGAGGAACCCGGCGATCCGCTCGATGACGGCGCGGGTGAAGGCGGCGCCCTTCTCGGGCGTTGCGGCGGAGGGGTCGCCGATCCCGGTGTCGTCGGTGACGCGGGTCCAGCGGCGGGGCGCCCAGGCCCACCCCTCACGGAGCGCGGTGATGCGGGATCGGCGTTCCCGCCCGGGCCCCGCCTCCTCGAGCGGCAGGACGAGCTCGGGGGCGAGGTGCTGCATGACGCTGGTCTCGAGCTCGCCGGCGTGGTCGCCGGGGGTCGTGAAGAAGGCGCGCGGATCGACGCACCGGAACCAGTCGAGGGTGCAGAGGAAGACGCGGGTCCGCGGCTGGAGCTCCCGGATGATCGCGCGGAAGTCGTTGCCGCCGTGTCCGTTGAGGACCACGAGCTTGCGCACGCCCTGCCCCTCGAGGGAGTGGACGAGGTCGGCGAGGATCGCCGCCTGGGTGCTCGGGTCCAGGTTGAGGCAGAACGGGATGTCGAGCTGCATCGTCTGGACGCCGAAGGGCACGGCGGGGAGGACGACGACGCTTGCCCCCGCCTCCCAGGCGAGCCGGGCCGCCTCGGCCGCGATCCGCTCGCTCTCGATGGTGTCGGTCCCGTACGGCAGGTGGAAGTTGTGCGCCTCGGTCGCGCCCCAGGGGAGCACGGCCACCTCGTACGCCGTTGCGGAGATGGTCTTCCAGTTCGTTTCCTCGAGGATGTAGGGTCTGCCGGCCATCGTCGCAGGTCCTTCCCGTGAAGTTGCGGGGGCGCGTGCAGAGGATGGGCGGTGGGGGGGCGAGGCGCAAGGAGGGGGTGGGGGGCGGGGGCCCGCACGTGGGGGATACGGCGGCCGTCGGCGCATCGCGAGCCGATCGAGGAGACGGGTCCCGGCACGTCGCGGTTCGCGGGACGCGTCGCTCGCCGCGGCTCTGGCTGTGATCTTGCGCCTGTCGCACCTCGACGCACCAGACGGAGACCGGGGGACGCATGGCGTGGGAGCGGTCATCGGCAGCGGCGTGGAGGACCCGCCAGTACGGGCACCTCCCGGTCGTCGAGCAGATTCCGGTCACCCTGGACGCGGGCGAGAGGCGTGAGATCGCCCGGCTCGCCGGTCGCATCCGGCGGCGCGCCCCGCGACTCGCGGCGGACGACGAGTACGGCCCGGCCGTCCGGGTCGGGCTGGGGCGCGGGCCGGGGTTCTTCCTCCACGACACCGCGGGGGTCCAGCGGGTCCTCGATGCCGAGCTCAGCGCGCTCGAGTACCGCCCCCTCGCCCTGGCCGGGGCGGGGGACTGCCTGGCGATCTGCGGAAATCGGGTCCCGGCCTACGAGGACTACTGCAGGGATGTCCTCGGCCTCGGCGATGTGGAGGTCCTACGCGCCCGGTCGTCCGCCCCGGGGGCGCCGCTGGCCACTCGCTGCCGGACGGACCCCGAGGTTCTCGGACGGCTAGCGGCGATCGCCCGCCTCCACGGGGGGATGACCGTGCACCCCTACATCAGCTCGGGGCCGGTGTGGCAACTGGCGGCGGCGATCGCCGAACGTGCCGGCGCGCCGATTCACGTGGCCGCGCCGCTCCCGCGGCTGGCGCGCTGCGTCAACGACAAGCTGTGGTTCGCGAAACGCACCGCCGAGCTGCTGGGCGAGAGGTCGCTGCCCCCGGGGGCGAAGGCGCGGGACCTCCCCTCCCTCGCGCGTCACGTCGCCGCGCTCGGCCGGGAGCACGCCGAGATCGTCATCAAGTTGCCGAGTGCGGCGGGATCGCGCGGGAACGTGGTCATCGCGAGCGAGCAGGTCCGCGGCCGTTCGGACGAAGCCCTTCGGCACTTTCTTGACGATCTCCTTGCGGGCCTCGGCTGGCGCCGGGCTTTCCCTCTGCTCGTCTCCGCCTGGGAGTCGCCGGTCGTGATGAGCCCCTCGGTCCAGCTCTGGATCCCGCCGGCCGAGGATGGGCCGCCGATCGTGGAAGGGATCTTCGAACAGCGCACGACGGGGGTCGCGGGGACGTTCATCGGCGCGATCCCGGCGAGCCTGCCGCGGCACGTCGAGGCACGGATCGCCGGGGAGGCCGTGATCCTGGGCACCTACTTCCAGGAGCTCCGCTACTTCGGAAGGTGCAGCTTCGATGCGATCCTCGTCGGTCACGACGTCGCGACCGCGGCGCTGCACTGGGTGGAGTGCAACGGCCGCTGGGGCGGTACCTCGACGCCGATGACGCTGGTCAATCGGCTGGTCGGGGACTGGACGGCGGCGCCCTTCGAGACGGTCGCCCCGGACTGGCCGCTCCGGATCTCCTTCACCGAAGCGCTGGAGCGCACGGCCGACCGCCTCTACCGCCCCGGCGACCGGGCCGGGATCGTGTTCGTCTCGCCCGGCGATGTCGTCGCCGGGACGGGGCTCCAGTTCGTGGCCGTCGCGGAGACGCTCGAGGCCGCTTGCGCCGGCGCCTACCGGGCGAACGAAGCGCTCCGGTCGTGAATCGGCGTGACGGCGCCCGGCGCCCCGCCCTCCACCTCATCACCCTGGCGGGGCGGCCGGGCCGGTGGAGGTTACCTCGTCACCTTTTCGGCGCCACTCCCCGCCGCCACCTCCTGCCGGCGCAGCACGCTGTGGTGCCGGCCGTAGAGGAAGTAGATGGTGAGGCCGATCACGAGCCAGATGATGAGGCGGAGCCAGGTATCGCGGGGAAGGCCGGCCATCATCGCGAGGCAGACGGCGATCCCGAGGATCGGCACGATGGGCACGAACGGGGTGCGGAACGGCCGCTCCCGCTCGGGCTCCTTGACGCGGAGGTACCAGACGCCGCCGCAGACGATGACGAAGGCGAGGAGCGTACCGATCGAGACGAGCTCACCGAGGAGCGCGATCGGGAGCGCGCCGGCCAGAATCGCGCAGAACACGCCGGTCAGGATCGTGGCGATGTGCGGCGTCCGGAAGCGCGGGTGCAGGCGGCTGAACGCAGGGGGGAGCAGCCCGTCGCGCGACATCGTGAAGAAGATGCGGGGCTGACCCATGAGCATGACGAGCATCACCGAGGTGAGCCCGGCGATCGCGCCGATCTTGATGATGTCGCGCAGGATCGTGTACCCCGTCGCCTCGATCCCGACGGCGATCGGCTCGGCCACGTTGAGGCGGGAGTAGTGGACGATCGCGGTCAGGATCCCCGAGACGAGGATGTAGAGGAGGGTGCAGATGACGAGGGACCCGAGGATCCCGATCGGCATGTCCCGCTGGGGGTTGCGCGCCTCCTGCGCCACGGTCGAGACGGCGTCGAAGCCGATGTAGGCGAAGAAGATCACCCCCGCGGCCCGGAGCACGCCGCTCCACCCGAATTGGCCGAAGCCCCCCTCGTTCGGCGGAATGAAGGGCGTCCAGTTCTCCCGTACCAGCTCGGGGTTGCGGAAGAGGAAGTACCCGCCCGCCAGGATGAAGGTCAGGACGACGCCGACCTTCAGGAAGACGACGGCGTTGTTGAACCTCGCCGATTCCTTGATCCCGACGACGAGGATCGCCGAGATGACCGCGATCGCGGCGGCGGCGACGAAGTTGAAGATGCCGGTGGCGTGCGGGAGCGAAGCGATGTCGATCCCCTGTGCGGCGAGCTGGCTCTGGAGCTGCGCCGTGACCTGCACCCACCCCTCGGAGCCTGGGAGCTGGACGAGCTGTGCGCCCGTCGCGTTCGACCACTGCGGCGGTATAATGATCCCGAAGTCGCGGAGGAAGGAGACCACGTACCCCGACCATCCGACCGCGACGGTGGAGGCGGCGAAGAGGTACTCGAGGATCAGGTCCCACCCGATGATCCAGGCGATCAGCTCACCGAGGGTGGCGTATCCGTAGGTGTAGGCGGAGCCGGCGATCGGGATCATGGAGGCGAACTCCGCGTAGCAGAGCCCCGCGAAGGCGCAGCCGATCCCCGCGAGAACGAAGGAGAGGATCAGCGCGGGGCCCGCGTACTGCGCGGCGGCGCTCCCGGTCAGGACGAAGATCCCCGTGCCGATGATGGCGCCGATCCCGATGGCGACGAGGTTGAAGGGGCCGAGGGCGCGCGCGAGGGTGTGTTCTCCCTCGGCGAAGGCTTCCGCGCGCAGGGCGTCGATGGATTTCCGTGCGAAGAGGTTCATGCGCAACGATCTCCGTTGGGGCGTGGTAGGTCCGGCCGCGGCTCGGCCGGACCCGGTGGTCTCGCCGTTCAGGGTTTCTCCGGCGCGCGGGGCGCGGATCCGGTCGGATCCGAGCGGGGTGCGTTGTCCCTGCTTGTGCGTGGGGGATCAGCCTTCGGGCGGTTTGCCCGCCAGACCACGATAATCGATACGGCGATGAGAAGGTAGACGACGATCGCCGCGGCGTCGTGCGGGATGTCGGCGAGGATCTTGCCAAAGGTGAGGCCGTCGCCGGCCAACGCGGTTCGAATCACGTACATGAGGTACTCCCCTTTCCTCTCCGATGGCTGCACGGGGGCTCGAAAGCGACTCTGGCAGCCATGGACGGCGTGTCGTTGGAACCGCGCGGGTGCCCGCCGGCAGTCGCGACGGCGCTGAGGGAAGGGCTGTCGCCCACGGGCGCTCGCCTGCCGCGGAGCGCAGGGCGCGGTGCCGGCCGCGTGATGCTCGTCGCATTGGCGCGCACGGTCACCCGAGGCACCCGCGCAGGGTTCGGTTCTACTCCGCTGTTATCGGTTCAACCTGGCTTGGATCAGGAGAGGTGGGGTGGAGGTGGAGCGGTGCTCCGCGCCGAGAGGAGGCCGGCTCGGGCCTCGGCGAGTGCAGCGGCGAAATCGAGGCGGAGCCGCTCGACGTCGCGCGCCCGCGTTGCCGCCGGCTCCGCCGATCGCCCCGAGATCGGCTCCGCGAACCGAGTGCGTAGGACCCGCGGCGTCAGCCGGAGCAGGGGGCTGCCGCCGTCCCTGCGGCCCAGCTCCACCGTCGGCGTTGCCTCGCCGAGGACCGCCGGCGGTATACCGTAATGTCGCTCGGAGAGTGCGGCGGCGGAAGCTTCGGATGCGGTTGCCCCGGCCGACGCGGCACCCGTGGCGGGTGCCTTGATCCTCGCGGAACCTGCGGATGCGGCGGCACCTGCGAAGAGAACGCCCCCGCCGTCCGCGACGTCGGCACCCACGGATGCCAGGATCGCGAAGACCAGGGTCAGGCCGAGATGTCGCAGCCGGTGCAGCCGCACGGGTTCTCCGAGGCACTGGAAGGGCGGTTCGCCGCCCCATTGAGCGGCTACCGAAAATCGAAGCTTGTCAGGAGGTTAACGGCACTGGCGGAGGGCCGTCAAGACGGGGCGCACGCGGCCCCGATGCTCCGGGACCCGGCGATTCGCCGCCGTTGGCGCAGGCGGTGCAGAGGACGATCCCGACGAGCGTCGTGAACGCCCGCCGTCGCCGTGACCCGCGCGGGAGGAGCGCCATGCCGGTCAGGTTCAGCACCGCGGGGTGCCTTTGGAGCATTGTCCTCTCCATCGTCCTCACCGTGCTCCTGAACGTCGCCTTGCGGGCGTGCGCGGGCTGAGGGGGCCGGTCTAATCGCCCTGCGCCGGTCGGACGAAGTAGCCGATGACTCGCCAGCGCCCGTCCTCGAGGATCATCGTGACCAGCTCCTGGACGTCCGGTGCGTGGCCGAACGAACTCGAGTAGATCAGCACGATGTACTCCCCGGCGGGCGCGCCGGGCAGCGCCGTCGTGTACCGGGCCTCGGAGAGCCGGCGGCTGAGAAGGGCTCCGGTCTGGCCCGCCACCGAAGCCGCGGCCCGGGCCCAATCCGCCGCGGTCATCGCCGCCCGGAAGTGCGAACTCGCCTCGTTCCAGCTCTCCTCGTACTTCTCGGCCGCAATGAGAGAAAGCCACGCCTCGGCCGCTTCTCTCGCCGCCTCCTCGCGGGAAGCGGCCGCGGCCTTCTCACCGACCTCCTGCGCGAGGAGCCGGTTCGGGGCTGCCGCGGCGACGAGGATGGCGGCGGCGAGGATCGCGGGGATGCGGTTCATGTCGACCTCACGGTTGGGGTGTGTCCTCCGGATCGCGGGCGTCGACCGTCGCGATCCTCGCCTTCCACTTCCTCCGCCACATCGGCGCGGAGGCGGATCCAAGACGGATCGGTCGGGGCGCATCGGTCCCGGCGGCCCTTCCGCGCCGGCGGGTCCGTCGTATAACTTACGCGCTCACGGATGACATCGCAGGGGGCACGGGTGTTGTGGCCCGCGCGCATCGCCCGCGGCGGCATCCCGATCCCACGTCATTCCCCAAGTCCGCGATGAACCTGGACCCGACGACGATCCTCACGCCCCGGCGGGGCATCATCGAGACCGAGCTGGAGGACGAGCTGATCCTCCTCGATCCCGCGAGCGGCGAGATGTTCAGCCTGAACGGGACGGGCCGGTCGGTCTGGCGCGCCCTCGACGGCCGGACCGTGGCGGGCGTCGTCTCGGCCATCGAGAGCGCATACGACGTCGCGCCGGAGCGCGCCGGCGAGGACGTCCGCGCGCTGCTGGCGCAGCTCCTCGAGGCCGGCCTCGTCGAGGTCGGCCTCGTCGAGGCGCGGAGCGATGGGAACGGCGGCTGACGACATCCCCACCGCGATCCTCGGCCGGCCGGTGCACGCCCGCCTTCGCTCGGCCGCCCTCGCCGCCTGGCTCCGCGAGCACTGGCATTACCCTGCGCACGCACTCGCCCCGAACGCCTTCGCCGTGACGCTGGAGGAGGTCGAACCCGGTGCCGCCCCGCGCGTCACGGATGGCGAGCCGGTCCCGGCGACCCTGCCGGGAATCCGGCTGGAGCTCCGCCACAGCGGCGGCGCGTGGCTCGCGGGGGACCGCGATGCCGGGGTCCGGCTCCAGCTCGCGCACGACGGCGCGGAGATCGTGGTCTGGGGCGCGGATCGGGAGGATGGGCGGGCGCCATTCGCCGCGCTCTACGTCGCGATCTGCGAGGCGCTCCGCGCGAGTGGGCTCGTGCCGCTGCACGCCGCCGTCGCCTCCCCGCCCGAGGGGGGGGCAGTCGCGCTCCTCGGACCGAGCGGCACCGGGAAGAGCACGACGTTGCTTCGCCTCGTCGCCGCCGGGTGGACCCCCATCGCCGAGGACCTCTCCTGGCTCGACCCCACGGACAGTGTGCTCTACGGCTGGGACCGCGGCGTCCGGCTCTGGCCGGGGACGGCCGAGAGGTTCATTCCGGGGCTCGCCGCGGCCCCGTGGCGAGCGGGCCCGGACGGGAAGCGCTTCCTCGACTGGCGCGTTCTCGGCGCGCCCGAGCGGCGCGCGGCTCGCCTCACGGCGCTCGTCCTGATCACGCGTGATCCCGCCGCGGCGACCGCATGGGAGCCGCTCCCCGCCCGTGAGGCCGTCCGCGCTCTTTGGGAGGCGGTCGGCGTGCCGCTCTCCGAGCGTGGCCGCGCCGTGACGGCCGCCGCGGCGCCCACGCTGGTCAGCGGTCCGGCGTGGTGGCGCCTGCGGCTCGGCGCCGGGGAGATCCCGGCGCGGCTGCCCGCGGATTGAGGCGCACGGGGCCGCGCCGCACCACCCCTACGCGGGGTGACGGATCATGACCTGGTAGAGTCGCGGGTTGGCGGGCTCGATCAACTCGGGGAGGACCCGGCCGTCGAGCTCGACCCAGGCGTGCCCCTTCACGCCGTCGGTTTCCCTCCGCACGCCGCTCACGAAGACCACGGGCCACCCCTGCCGTCGCAGTGCGGTGTAGAGGGCGATGGAGCGGACGAGGCACGTCCCGCTGCCGAGGGTCGGGAGGAGCCGCGCGGCCCAGCGGATCCCGCGAACGGTGCGGAACCGGCGTCGTTCGGACGACGGTTCGGCCGGCGGGTCGGCCGGCTCGAGCGAGTCGAGGAGCCGGCGGATGTCGCGTTCACGGCGAAGGCGCAGCGCCGCGGCCATGGTGACGGGAATCGCGCGAAGGAGGTCCAGGGCGGAGCCAGGGGCTCGGAGGAGTCTGCCGATCGCGCGGTCGAGGCCGATGGGCCCGCGCTCCGGGATCGCCCTCAGGTCGAGCCGCCACCGTGCGGCGCCGCGGGGGACGCGAAGATCGAACCGGCCGACTTCCGGGTCGCAGCGCTCGAGGAAGCTCGTCAGCGTCCGGGTGCAGCGGAGCTCCCGTGCACGCGCCCACAACGCCTCCCGCGTCACGCCCCGGCGCTCCACCAGGTAACGGAAGTCGAGGATGTCGCAGGGCTTGAGCCCCCACCGGTCCCCGCCCCAGCAGCGCTGGAGGATGAGAGCCACGAGGAGCGCATCGACCGGGTCGGGCTCGCGGACCCGGATCCCCTCCCACTCCCGTTCGACCGACCGCTCCCAGACCGCCGCGGTGATCCGCCGCTGCACCACGTTCCACGGCGTCGGGCTGTGCAGGATCCAGCGATGGACATCGGCCTGGGTAGCGCCCCCGACCCGTACAGCGTGGAACGCGCCGTGGTCGTGCGGCCGGCCCAGGACCCTTGCGGAATCCAGATCGACGGCCCACCCCACCTCCCTTGCCACGTCGGCGGCTTCGGCCTCCCGGCCGTGCGGGATCAGCACGTCGACATCCCCGTGGAAGCGCGTCCCCGGCACCGGGTAGACGAACTCCGCGAGATGGAACCCCTTGAAGAGGAGGGCCTCGATCCCGGCGTCCCTCCACGCCGCGAGGAGCGGGACGAGGTCGAGCTTCAGCGCCTGGTGGCGCGTCAACGAGGCAAGGTAATGGACGCGTAGCGCCGGGCGCATCGGGTGACCATCCGGGAGGACGGCGTATGCGTACGGGGCCACGCCATGGGACCAGAGATACTCCGGGGGCGGTGGCTCACCGTGCCCGAGGAGAAAAGCGGCGAGGGCGTCGGTGTCGCCCGGCGTGAGGGTCGGCGACGGGGAGGCGTCCTGAGGGGCGCGTGGGTGGGAAGTCGGGTGAGGTGCGGCCGTACGGTACAGCATCACTTCCATCGCGATTCATGGGGTCGCGGCCGGGCCTCGCCATCCGCCGGCGCACCCGGCCGCGACCCCCGGGCGGCGACCCGGCTACGGGAAGATCGGCACGCTCTGCTGGAGCGTGAGCGCGTTCCAGGCGCCGAGCCGTTCGAGGCGCGGCGGGACGTAGGCGGCGCGGGCGCAGGCACGTGGCGAGGCCGCGGCGCCGTCGCTCGGTCCGGCGCTGCCGCCCGTGATGGCCTGCGCCGCTGCGGCTCCGAACGGCGCCGCGTGGGGCGACGGATGCCGGATGGCGGCTCCGCGCCGTCCGGCCGCGGAGTCAGACCTGTTTCCCTTCATGGTCCCCCTCCATGGGGTGTCGAGTTCGTCGCTAGGGCGCGCCGTGCTCCGCCCCCCCGCGGGGAGCGGAGCACGGCGGTCGGAGGTTCACTGGTTCCGCAGGACCGAGATGGTGCTTGAATTACCGTTCGAGGTGGCGACGTCGATGTCGCCGTCCCTGTCCAAGTCGGCGGCGACGATCATGGACGGATAAGTGTTGGCTGCCAGGTAGGCCGGGCTCGAACTCGCGAACGTGCCCGCGCCGTCATTCCGGTAGATCTGCACCCGATGGTTGTACGTGAGCGGCACGGCGAGGTCGAGGTCGCCATCCCCGTCCAGGTCCGCGGCGACGAGTGACGCCGCATTGCCTCCCAAGGCGATCGAACCGGTGGCCGTGAAGGATCCCGAGCCGTCGTTCCGGAGGATCGTGACGGTGCTTGCGACGCTGTTCGCGGTGGCGAGGTCGATGTCGCCGTCCCCGTCCAGGTCCGCGGCAACGATGGCTTGCGCCCCGTTGCCCGTGGCGACCGAGCCGGCGCTGGTGAAGGACCCCGAGCCGTTGTTCCGGAGGATCGTGACCATGCCCGGGACGGAGTCCGAGGCGCTGCTCGCGGTGGCGAGGTCCATGTCGCCATCACCGTCCAGGTCTGCCGCGACAATGCCTTGCGGCCTCGTTCCCGTGGCGACCGAGCCGGCGCTGGTGAAGGATCCCGAACCGTTGTTCAGGAGGATGGTGACGGTGTTTGCGATGCTGTTCGCGGTGGCGAGGTCGATATCGCCGTCGCCGTCCAGGTCCGCGGCGGCGATCCAGACCGGATCCTGCTCCGTGGCGACCGAGCCGGCGCTGGTGAAGGTTCCCGAACCGTTGTTCAGGAGGATGGTGACGGTGTTCTCGGCGCTGTTCGCGGTGGCGAGGTCGATATCGCCGTCGCCGTCCAGGTCCGCGGCGACGATCCCGATCGGACGCTGCCCCACGGCGACCGAGTCGACGACCGAGAAGGATCCCGGGCCGCCGTTCCGTAGGATCTTGACGTCGTGGCCGTCGAGCCTTGCCACGGCGAGGTCGAGGTCGTTGTCCCCGTCCAGGTCCGCGGCGACGATGCCGCGCGGAGAGGTCCCCACGTCGGGGTAGCCGACGACCGCAAAGACGCCGGACCCGCCGCTGGCCGCCACCCTGTAGCGAGCGACGATGGGCTGGGTGGCGCCGAGGGCGCTCGTGAGCGTCACCTCGACCTCCTCGCCCGCGACGAAGGCGCCGCCCGGCCCGGTGGGCGCGACGACGAGGGACGTGCCCACGCCCGCGTACGTCCCGCTCGCCCGGCCGCTCTGGTAGCCGTGCACCGCGAAGGTCGTCGGACCTGCGTTGGAGATCGCCGGGCAGCCGGCGGCGGTCATCCGCACGTCCGGCGCCAGGTAAGAGTTCCCCCCCGGGAGGGGCGCCGCCACGAGCCACACCTTGTTGCCCGGCGCGGGGAAGAGCGTGGTCGTCGGGTTGCTCGCCGGGCCCGCGATCCGGACCTCGCAGAGCATCTGCGCGCCCGGGTGCCCCCGGAAGGTCGAGGGGCCCGGCGGCAGGAGCGTGAGCGAGCTGGCGCCGAGCGCGGCGGCGCGGGCCTCGAACGCGGCGGTACCCGCCGCGGACTGCTCCTCGAGCGACTGGGTGATGCGGACCTCGTCGTCGTCGGTGGCGAGGAAGACGAAGCTCACCGTGAAGGGGTCGGCGGCCGGCGTCGCCTGGAGCGGGACCTTGAAGGCAAAGGTGACGATCCCGTCGAACTGGTCCGGGGCCGGGTTCGCCGCGAGCGTGCGGTCGTTCGGGTTGGTCGCGTTGCGGACGACGAAGCCGTAGGGGAAGACGTCCACAACCGCCGAGGACGGGCTCGCGGCGGCCTCGACCGCGTCCGCCACCGTTTCGGTGACGAGCTGGAGCACGTCGGGATCGGTGGCCTCGATGGTGTTGCTGCCGGGGTACTTGGCGACGGCGCCGGTCGGCAGGAGCTGGTTGGCGATCGCCGGATCGGCGGGGGTGCCGTCGAAGAGCTCGAGCTGGGAGATCGCCGTCTCACCGATCGTGCCGTCGGTGTCCACGGCGTAGAGCGTCAGGTTCTGCCGCGGCGTGTCGTAGGCGGTGCCGTCCTTCTGCGCGTTGCGCACCCGGTAGGTGGCCCAGAGATAGCGGTAGCCGCCGCTCCCCCGCGCCCCGTCCGTGAAGCTCCCGGTCGCGAGCAGCTCGAGCTGGAGCGTGCCGTCGCCGCCGCCTCCGGTGTGGTCGGGGAGCGTGACGGCCTGGGGGGTCAGGGACCCGGGCCCGGCTGCTTCCGCGCCGCCGGCGTCCCGAAGCGCGCGCAGCCGGTCGAGCTCGGCGACGGTGGGCGCACTCAGCGCGCTCGACGTCACCCGGTCCGTGCCGAGCCCCGAGATGGTGATCTCGACGAGGCCGAGGGTGCGCGACGGCGTGCGGCCGCCGTCCGGCGGGTTCTCGCCTCCGGTCGCCGGCCGGGTGGGCTCGTCCGCACAGGCTGCGACGCCCAGGGCGAGCGCGAGGGCGCGCAGTGTGGTCCGAGCGAGTGCCGACCGGGTTCCGGGCCGGCCGGCTTGGCGGGAATTCGCGGTGGTCTTCATGGTCCTCCTTCGTCAGAGGCAGTGATCCGGAGGCTCGGGCGAGCGTCCACGGATCCGCCCGGTGCAGCTCCTCGACGAGCGCGGCCGAGGCCAGAGCCCCGCCGCCGCCCGACCGGGTCAGGCCGACCCATCGGAGAATGGATTCGGGCGCGTAGCTGCGTACGGCCCCGAGGTACCCGTCGGAGCTACTGGACGACGGGGACTCGAGAATATAGGCGAGCGCGGGTGCAGGGGCCAGACAGTCATGGACGTCGCCGCGCGTCGGCCGGACCCCGCCTCATGTGAACCTCGGCGTGTACCGCGCCAGCGACGCGTACTGCGGCGGCCAGGGGAGGGGGTGGCCCATCTCGAAGGCGGCGTGGCGGGTCCAGTACGGGTCCCAGAGGTGCGCGCGCGCCAGGAGGCAGAGGTCGGCGCGGCCGGCGGCGAGGATCGTGTTCACGTCGGTGTACGACGAGATGTTGCCGACGGCCATCGTCGGGATCCCGGCCTCGTGGCGGATCCTGTCGCTGAAGGGGGTCTGGAAGAGGCGGCCGTAGACCGGGCGCTGGTCGGGGACGGTCTGGCCCGCGGAGACGTCGATGATGTCGCAGCCGTGGGCCTTGAAGAGCCGCGCGATCTCGACCGCCTCGGCGGAGTCGACCCCGCCGGGCGCCCAGTCGACCGCCGAGATCCGTACCGACATCGGCTTGTGGGCGGGCCAGGCGGCGCGGACGGCGTCGAAGACCTCGAGCGGGAAGCGCATCCGATTCTCGAGGGGGCCGCCGTACTCGTCCGTACGGCGGTTCGTCAGCGGCGAGATGAAGGAGGCGAGGAGGTAGCCGTGGGCGCAGTGCAGCTCGAGCCAGTCGAAGCCGGCCTCCTCGGCCATGTGCGCGGCGCGGACGTAGTCGTCGAGGGTCTTCTCCATCTCCCGCCGGTCCATCTCGCGGGGGACCTGGCTGTGCGGGAAGTAGGGGATGGGCGAGGCCGAGACGATCGGCCAGGCGCCCTGGTCGAGGGGCTCGACGTCGCCCTCCCACATGACGCGGGTTGCGGCCTTCCTCCCGGCGTGGCCGAGCTGGACGCCGATCTTCGCCTCCGAGTGGCGATGCACGAAGTCGACGATCCGCTTCCAGGCGACGACGTGCTCGGGTTTGTAGAGCCCCGCGCACCCGGGGCTGATCCGCCCCTCGGGGCCGATGGCGGTCATCTCGGCCATGACGAGCGCCGCGCCGCCGACGGCGCGGCTCCCGAGGTGCACGAGGTGCCAATCGCCGACCGTGCCATCCTCGGCGCAGTACTGGCACATCGGCGAGACGACGACGCGGTTCTTCAGCACCAGGTCGCGGACCTTGAACGGGGTGAAGAGCGGGGGCGGGCTTCCGGCCACGGCCACCCCGCTCTGCGCCGCCGCGACCCCCGCGAACCACCGGTCGACCTCGGCGACGAAGGCGGGGTCGCGGAGCCGCAGGTTCTCGTGCGTGACGCGGAGCGACCGGGTCAGCAGGTTGAAGGCGAACTGGATCGGCTCGGTCTCCATGAACCGCTCGGTCCCCTCGAGCCACTCGAGGCTGACCTGCGCCGCGCGCTGGAGGCTCTCGACGGCGGGACGCCTCGCCGCTTCGTACGCCTCGAGCGCGGTCGGGACGTGGGGCTCGGCGCGGAGCGCGTCGACGAGGGCGATCGCGTCCTCCATCGCGAGTTTCGTCCCCGAGCCGATCGAGAAGTGCGCCGTGTGCGCCGCGTCGCCGATGAGGACGACTGGGACTCCACCCCCCTGCCGGCCGCCGCCCACGACCGCGCTCCACCGCTCGTTGCGCACCGTCCCGAACTGCCGCCAGATCGAGCGGTTCCCGATCAGCCGATGCCCCTCGAGCTCCTCGGCGAAGAGCGCCTCGCAGTAGGCGATCGTCTCGGCTTCGGTCGCGCGGTCCATCCCGGCGGCGCGCCACGTCGCCTCGGTCGTCTCGACGATGAAGGTCGAGCGGTCGTCGTCGTAGCGGTAGGCGTGGACGCGCCAGAGCCCGCGCTCGTTCGCCTTGAAGTAGAAGGTGAAGGCGGGGAAGGGCCGGGTCGTGCCGAGCCAGACGAAGCGGTTCGGCCGCACATCGACCGTCGGGCGGAAGTGCTCGCGGTAACGCTCGCGCGTCGCGCTGTTCGCGCCGTCCGCCGCGACGACGAGGTCGACGTCGCCCAGCTCGGCGGGGTCGCCGACCTCCGCGCCGAAGCGGATCTCGACGCCGAGCTCGAGCGCCCGGTCGGTCAGGATGCGGAGGAGCGCGCGGCGGGAGATCCCGCTGAAACGGTGGCCGGTCGAGGTCAGCACGCGGCCGCGGTAGTGAATGTTGATGTCGTCCCAGCGCGCGAATCGACGCTCCATCGCCGCGTAGGTCGGCGGGTCGGCGCCGGCCAGGTTGTGCCCCGTCGCGTCGGAGAAGACGACACCGAAGCCGTACGCGTCGTCGGGGCGGTTGCGTTCGTGGACGACGACGCGGCTCCCGGGGTCGGCGCGCTTGAGCAGGATCGCGAAGTAGAGCCCGGCGGGTCCGCCGCCGATGACGGCGACGTTCATGCGGCGCCTCCTTTCGGGCGGCCCGCCGCGCCCGCGGCCGCGGCCTCGGGGCGTGCGGCGCCGGTCGCCCCGCTCCCGGTCTCCCCGCCCGCCCACGCCTTCACCACCTCCCGCGCCACCACCAGGTGCTGCACCTCCGTCGTCCCCTCGTAAATCCGCAGCGCGCGGACCGCGCGGTAGAGCCGGTCGACGGGGTGGTCGGCGAGGACGCCGCGGCCGCCGAGGAGCTGGACGGCGTCGTCGACGACGCGCTGCGCCGCCTCGGTCGCGAACGCCTTCGCCATCGCCGCCTCGGCGGTGATCCGCTCGGCGCCGCGGTCCTTCGCCCAGGCGGCGCGGTAGGTGAGGAGCCGCGCGGCATCGAGCTCGATCGCCATCCGCGCGAGCTTCGCCTGCACGAGCTGGAACTCGGCGAGCGGTCTGCCGAATTGCTCACGGGTCGTGACGTGCGCGAGCGCCTCGGCGAGGGCGCGGGCGGCCATCCCGCACGCCGCCGCGGCGACGGTCGGGCGCAGCCGGTCGAGCGTCGTCATCCCCAGCCGGAACCCCTCGCCTTCGCCGCCGAGCCGGTTCTCCGCCGGGATGCGGCACCCCACGAAGACGATCTCGCCGAGCGGGTGCGGCGCGCTCAGGACGAGCGGCCGGACGAAGCGGAGCCCCGGCGCGTCGGCGGGGACGACGAAGCAGGAGATCCCGCGGTGCCCCGCCGCGGGGTCGGTCGTCGCGAAGACGATATAGAAGTCCGCGAGCCCGGCGTTCGAGATGAAGGTCTTCACGCCGTCGAGGACGTAGTCGCCGCCGTCGCGGCGGGCGGTCGTTCTCATCGACGCGACGTCGGATCCCGCCTCGGGCTCGGTCATCGCGAAGGCGCCCATCGCCTCGCCTCGCAGCGCGGGCGCCGCCCAGCGGTCGCGGAGCGCGGGAGCGCCGGCGAGGAGGATCGGCGTGGCGCCGAGGGCCTGGGGCGCGAAGACCGCGTCGGCGAGGGGGGAGGCGGCGGCGAGGGCCTCGCGGGTCAGGCAGCAGCCGCGCAGGTCGGGCGCCCCGATCGGCGCGTAGAGCCCGGCCTCGCCGAGGCGCCGCAGGAGCTCGCGGGCCTGGACGCGGGCGGCATCGTCGTCGGGGGGCGGGGCGAGGGGCGCGACGTCGCGCGCGCAGACCTCGTCGACCCGGCGGGAGAGCTCGAGGTGCGCCTCGTCGAGGAAGGCGAGGATCGGTCGGGTGTCGGGCATCGGCGGCTCGGGTACGGGGTCGTCTCAGGGGCCGCGGCGCGGCGCCGTCGTCCACCGGCGCCGCGGATCATGCGGGCTCACGCGAACTGCGGCGACCGCTTCGCGCGGAACGCCTCGTACGACTCGCGGAAGTTCGGGTCGAGCATGCAGCCCGCCTGGACCTGGGTCTCCCAGGCGAGTGCGGTCTCGAGGTCCATCGACCACTCCCGGTCGAGCGACTCCTTCGTGACCGCGAGGCCGAACGAGGGGCCGCGGGCGAGCTTCTCGGCGAGGGTGCGCGCCTCGGCGACGACGTCGCCATCGGCGACCACGCGGTTGTAGAGCCCGATCCGGTGTGCCTCGCGGGCGTCGATGAAGTCGCCGGTCATGAGGAGCTCGCTCGCCCGGCCGTGCCCGACGATGCGCGGCAGCAGCCAGGAGGCGCCCATGTCGGCGCCGGAGAGACCGACGCGGGTGAAGAGGAACGCGATCTTCGCCGACTCGGCGGCGACGCGGAGGTCGCAGGCGGCGGCGATGACCGCCCCGGCGCCGGCGACCGTCCCGTTCAGCGCCGCGACGACGGGGCGGCGGCACTTCCGGATCGCGTGGACGAGCGCGCCGGTGACGCGGGTGAACTCGAGGAGCCCACGGAAGTCGCGCTCGAAGAGGGCGCCGATGATCTCCTCGACGTCGCCGCCGGAGCAGAACGCCCGCCCCGCTCCGGTCAGGACGATGGCGCGGACGCCGGGCTCGGTGTCGAGGGCGAGGAAGGTGTCGCGCAGCTCCTCGTAGACCTCGAAGGTCAGGGCGTTCAACCGCTCCGGGCGGTTGAGCGTGATCGTCGCGACGGCGGTCTCGGGGTCGTGGGTGTAGAGGAAGGATTTCGGGTTCAGCGGCATGGAGGCTCCTTGGGTGGGCCGGCCTGCGGCCGGCGGGTTGGTGGCGCCCTTTCGGGCGCGGGAGTGGCGCCCGGTGGGCGCGGGGGTGGCGCCCTGCGGGCGCGGGAATGGGCGCCCTGCGGGCGCGGGAATGGGCGCCCTGTCGGGCGCGGGGGCGCCCGGTGGGCGCGGGGTCGGCGCCCTGGGGGCGCGGGGGCGGCCGCGGGGCGGCGGGGCGGCCGGCCTTCGGCCGGCGGGTCAGGGCACGACGGCGGTCGCCTCGATCTCGACCATTGCCCCCTCGTCGACGAGGGCGGCGACCTCGACCAGCGCCATCGCGGGGTAGTGGCGTCCCATCCGCCGCCGCCACGCCTCCCCGAGCGGCCGGAGCGCCTCCCTGTAGGCCGCCAGGTCGGTCACGTAGACGGTCATCCGCCCGATGTGCTCGGGGCCGCCCCCGGCGGCGCGGACCACGGCGAGGACGTTCTCGAGGGCGCGCTCGAACTGCGCGACGAAGCCGCCGTCGACGATCCGCCCTTCCGCGTCGCGCGCGGTCTGGCCGGCCACGAAGAGGACCCGCCCTCCGGTCGGCGCCAGCATTCCGTTGTTCCACCCCTTCGGCGCGCCCAACTCCTCGGGGTTGATGATCTCGAACGGCATCGGGCGATGGCTGGGCTCGGGTCGTGTGGGTCGGGCTCGGGGCCGGGCGGGCGCCCTGGATTCGCCTTGGGCTCGAGTCCCGGGGCAGGTCCGGGCTCGCGGCGCGGGCCCGGGCTTCAACGACTGCCGCGGCTCCGGTCCGGGCTTGGGCTCGGGCCCGGACTCGGGCTCGCGCACCCGAACCTCGTGCGCGTCACACCGCCAGCGCTCCGCCGTCGATCACGATCGTCTGGCCGTTGATCCCCATGGCGTCGTCGTGGCAGAGCGAGAGGATGGCGTGGGCGACCTCGCGGGGCTCGATCAGCCGCCGCTGCGGCGACATCGAGGTGAGCGCCTCGAGCGCCTCGCGCTCCGACCGGCCGGTTCGCTCGACGATCGTCTCGATCGTCCGCCGCGTCATCTCCGTGTCGACGTAGCCGGGGCAGATGGCGTTGACGGTCACGCCCCGGCCGGCGACCTCCGCGGCGACGGCGCGGGTGAGCCCGACGACCGCGTGTTTGGATGCGGCGTACGCGGCGATGTACCGTGCGCCGGCGAGCCCCGCCACCGAGGCGATGTTGACGACCCGCCCCCATCCGCGCTCCGTCATCGCCGGGAGGAAGGCCCGGGTGCAGAGGAAGGTCCCCGTCGCGTTGACGGCGAGCATCCGGTTCCAGTCCTCGAGGGCGATTCGGTGGATCGGCGCCGACCCCGAGATGCCGGCGTTGTTGACCAGGATGTCGATCGGGCCGGCGAGTTCGGTGGCCGTGCGGGCGAGGGCCTCCACGCTCCCGGGGTCGGCGACGTCGCACGGGACGGCCCAAGCCCTCCGCCCCTCGGCGCGCAGCCTTGCCGCGACCGCCTCGACCGCCGCGGCCGTTCTCGCCGCGACGACGACGGCGGCGCCCGCCTCGGCCAGCGCCCGGGCGATCGCCTCGCCGATCCCCCGGCCGGCGCCGGTCACGAGGGCGGTGCGCCCCTCGAGCGGCTGCTTCGCGCCGGCCGCCGCACCCGGCTCGATCGCGCCGTGACTCCGAGCTGTTCCGGGCCATTCGGGCATCCCGGCCTCCCCAACGGGTGGACCCGCGACGTCGTCACGAATGTGCAGGGCGAGGCCCGGCGGCGCAATGACGGCGCACCCCCGCCCCGCGCGGTTGCACCGGACCGCGGCCGCGCCCCAGAATGGAAGCGGGCGCGCGGCGGCCGCGGGGGCCGCCGCGGCCCGACCGGCACGTCCCGACCGGAGGGCCATGGAACGTACCGCAGCGCAGGCTTCGCTCACCGACCGGAAGGTCTCCGTCGAGACCCCCGAGCACGTGGCGATCGGCTACGACCTCGCGGATCTCGGCTCCCGCTTCGCGGCGCTTCTCGCCGATGGGACGATCATCGGCCTCGGCCTGGTCGCGCTCCTCATCGGCGTGCGGACCCTCATCGTACGCCTGGGCGTTCCCCGCGGGCCGCTGATCGGGTGGGGCCTCGCGCTGGTCCTCGTCCTCTTGTTCCTCCTCACCTGGGGCTACTTCGTCCTCTTCGAAGGGCTCGGGGATGGGCAGACGCCCGGGAAGCGGCTGCTCGGGATCCGCGTCGTCCACGACGGCGGCTTCCCGCTCACGCTCCGCGGCGCCGCGATCCGCAACCTGCTGCGCCTGATCGACATCCAGCCGCTCCCCTCGTGGCTCCTCGGCGGCGCCGTGATGATGCTGCACCCGCGCACCAAGCGGTTGGGCGACATCGCCGCGGGCTCGATCGTCGTGCGGGAGCGGGCCGTGCGGATGCTCCCCGAGGCGCAGGCCGAGGCCGTGGCGGCGGGCCCGCCCCGCCTCGACGATGCCGCCCTCGACGCCCTCGCGCGGTACGTCGCCCGCCGGGATGGGCTCCGGCCCGAGGTGCGCACGCGCATCGCCGGGGAGCTCCGCCGGCGGTTCGAGGCGAGGCTCGGCGCCGAGGCGACGACGGGCGACGAGCCGGCCGACGCCTTCCTCGTCCGGCTCCACGCCGAGGAGCTGGCCCGTCGGGCGGCGGCCGCGGGCGCGGCCGCCGCCGGGACCGCCCAGGCGGCGGCGCTGGTCCGGCAGCAGCAGGGCACCTGGGCCCTGTACCGGGAGCTGCTGGCGCAGGCCCGGCGGCGGGGGGTGGCCCGGCTCCCCGAGCGCGACGTCTCCCGCTTCGCCGCTCTCTACCGCGAGGTCGCCGCGGACCTCGCCCGGGCGCGGAGCTACAGGGCGTCGGAGCCCGTCGTCTACTCCCTCGAACGATGGGTCGGCGCCGGCCACAACCTCCTCTACCGCCCGGGCCGCCGATCGTGGCGGGCCCTGCGCGCCTGGCTCGCCGGCGGCTTCCCGGCCCTCGTCCGCATGCGCTGGCGGCCGATCCTCGCCGCGGCCGCGATCCTCTACCTCCCGGCGATCCTCGCCTTCGCCGTCGTCGCCCGGGACCCGACCCGCGAGATGGACTTGCTCCCCGCCGCGATGATCGCGCGCGCCGAGGCGGCGCCGCAACGCGAGGCCGAGGGCCGAGGCTACGTCGAGGTCCCCGACGTCGTCATGCCCCTCATGGCGAGCGGGATCATCGCCAACAACGTGCAGGTGACCTTCTCCGCCTTTGCCGGCGGGATCCTGGCCGGGATCGGGACTTTCTTCGTCCTGGTCTTCAACGGGGTGCACCTGGGCGCCGTCGCGGCCGCCTTCGCGAACCGCGGCGCGAGCCTGCACCTCTGGACCTTCGTCCTCCCCCATGGGGTCATCGAGCTGACCGCCATCTGCATCGCCGGCGGCGCCGGGCTCTGGCTCGGCTCCGCCCTCCTCCTCCCCGGCCGCCGCACCCGCCGCGATGCGCTGGTCGAGCGCGCCCGCGAAGCGATCTCCCTCCTGGCCGGCACCGTGATGCTCCTCGTCGTCGCCGGCGTGATCGAAGGCTTCATCTCCCCCGCGCCGATCGGCCGGGCGGTCAAGCTGGCGTTCGCCGCCGTCTTCGCCGTGCTCCTCGGGCTCTACCTCCTCGTCGCCGGCAGGGCGGAGGCGGACCGCCGCCGCGCCCAGGAGGCGGGGCAGGGGCCGAGCTCGGATTGACCGGCAACGGGCCGAGCGCGGATCGAGGGGCGGGCGGCTCACGGCCTCCGCAGCTCAGAGCAGCCCGTCCCGTTTCACCTGGAGGTAGCGGTTGACGACGGCGGGGATCGCCTCGCGCGGGAGTGCGTCGGCGACGAGCACCCCGGCGCGACGCATGGCGGCGAGCGCGACTGCGCGGGCCTGGAGGAGCTCCTCGGCGGCGGCGCGGCGGTAGACCCCGGCCTCCGTGCCGTGCACCGAGGCGCCCGGCACATCCTCTCCCGGCGCGTCCATGGCGAGGGCGGCCGCGTCGAGCTCGGGGTTGCGCAGCGCCAAGGCGAGGGGGAGGTGGCGGGCGGCGGAGCGGGAGACGTGGGCGATCAAGGCGGCTGAGGCGCGCACGTCGATGACGTCGGTGAAGAGCACGACGAGCGAGCGGCGGCGCAGCCGTTTCGCGATGTGCGCGAAGGCGGCCGGGTAGTTCGGCTCGACGAGCCGCGGCTGGACCCCGGCCAGCGTGTCGGCGAGCTGGGCGATCGAGACCCGGGCGGGCGGGAGGAACCGCTCGACGCGGTCGGCGAAGACGAGGAGGCCGACGCGGTCGCCGTGGGCGGCGGCGACGTCGGCGAGGAGGAGCGCCGCGGCGAGGGCGTAGTCGATGCGCTCGCGCCCGTCGATCCGCTCGAGCATGAGCCGGCCGGCGTCGATGGCGAGGAGCACGTTCTGGCTGCGCTCGGCCTCGAAGCGGCGGACGATGTGCGTGCCGCGGCGCGCCGTCGCCTTCCAATCGATGGTGCGCGGGTCGTCGCCGGGTTGGTACTCGCGCAGGCTCTCGAAGACGCCGCGATCGACGCGCTGTCGCGTGACGCGTACGCCGGCGGTGGCGAGGCGCCTGTGGAGCCCCAGGAGGCGGTACCTGCGGGTCTCGGCGAGCCCGGGCAGCGCCCGGACCGTGTCGGCGAGGGGCACGCGGATCCGTCGCCAGACGAGACCGAGGGGGCCCTGGACGCGGAGGTGCACGTCGCCGAGGGTCGCGGCGCCGCGTTCCCGGGCCCGAATGCGGTAGACGGCCCGCGCGCTGCTTCGAGGGGCGATGACGAGCTGGAAGACGTCGACGCCCTCCGTCGTGCCCGGTGCCGGGTCCACTCGGTCGAGCGAGCCGGGCAGGTCGTCGGTCACGAGGAGGCGCAGCGTGCGCGGCGTCGCGTTCTCGACCATCCACACGACGTCGGCCTCCCCGCCGAGGGGGAGGCGCGTCGGGACCCGCCGCGCGACGCGGAGCTGCCCCGGCCGCGGCGCGAGGATCGCGTCGAGGAGGAAGGCGGCGGCGAGGGCGGCATCGGCGGCAAGCGCCACCGCGTCGCCCGCCAGGAAGAGGACGGCCGCCGCGGCCACGAGCGCCAGGAGCCGCGCCGTCGGGAGGACGGGGAGCACGGCGAGCTCAGCGCGGCGCCGCGACGCCGTCGAGCAGCGCGGCGATCCGCTCGTCGGCGGAGAGGCCCTCGACCTCGGCCTCCGGCGTCAGCAGGACGCGGTGGCGCAGGACCGGGATCGCGAACGCCTTGACGTCGTCCGGGGTGACGAAGTCCCGGCCCGCGAGGATCGCCTCGGCGCGGGCGGCGAGGAAGAGCGCCACGCTCGCCCGGGGGCTCGCCCCCAGCGTGAACGCCGGGTCCTCGCGCGTGGCTCGCACGATCCGGACGATGTAGTCGCGCACGCTCGGCTCGACGTGGACCGCCGCGACCGCGGCGCGCAGCGCCAGGATGTCGTCGCCGCGCAGGATCGGCTCGATCCCGTAGCTCTCCGGGCGGTCCGCGCGGAACCCCTCGGCGTAGCGGTCGAGGATCGTCCGCTCGGCCTCCGCGGGGGGGTAGTCGATGACGATCTTCAGCAGGAAGCGGTCGAGCTGCGCCTCCGGGAGGGGGTAGGTTCCCTCGTACTCGACCGGGTTCTGCGAGGCGAAGACCGTGAACGCCGGCGGGAGCGGCCGCGTCACGCCGTCGACGGTCACCTGCCGCTCCTGCATCGCCTCGAGGAGCGCGGCCTGGGTCTTGGCCGGCGCGCGGTTGACCTCGTCGGCGAGGAGGAGGTCGGTGAAGACCGGGCCGGGGTGGAAGACGAACTCCCGCCGCAGCTCGTCCAGCACGTTGACGCCGGTCAGGTCGGTCGGCATCAGGTCGGGCGTGAACTGGACGCGGCCGAAGCGCAGGTCGATGGCGGCGGCGAGGGCGCGGATCGCGAGGGTCTTCGCGGTGCCCGGCACCCCTTCGAGGAGCGCGTGCCCGCCGGCGAGGAGCGCCACGAGCATCTGGCGGAGCGCCTCGTCCTGTCCGATCACCACGGTCGAGAGGCGGTCGAGGACTTCGTTGGCCCTGCGGCCGGCCTCCGCGTCCAGAATCTGCGTCGTCACGTGCGTTTCACCTCGATCACGAGTCGGTCGATGGCCGTGGCGAGGGCGACGAGGTCGTCGCTCCGCCACGCCTCGCGTACGGCGTCGGTCCGTGCCCGGTCGGCGGGGAGGCCGGCGAGCAGCTTCTCCAGGGTGTGTTCCTCGTCGTCCGTGCCCTGCGGTGGGCGCCGTCCGAGCCGCCGGGCGAGTTGGGCGAGGAGGAGCCGCCGGGCGTTGCCGCGGGCGCCCGCCCGGCGGTAGAGCTCGGCCAGCGCGTCGACGTGCTCGAGCGGCGACCGCCGCCGGGGTGCGGGCGTTGGCACCGGCGCGCCGAAGCGGGCGCCGGCGAGGACCAGGGCGCCGAGGCCCATGGCCAGGAGCTGGAGCGCGGCGTGCCCCGGGCGAGTCTCGGCGAGGAAGCGAAGGGTCGCCCGCGCGGGGTGGCCGTCGCCCCGGAAGCCGTGGTGGTATTCGTCGAAGGCGAGGGGCGCCTCGGGGGTCGCGGCCGAGGCCGCGACCCGGGCGAAGAGGAGCGCGGCGCCGCTCTCGCGCAGCGCCCGGTTGAGGAGCGGCGTCGGGTCGGCCCACGCCACCACCCGCCCCTCCCCTCGCCGCCACACCGCCACCACGACGTCCCCCGCCGCCGTCACGAGCAGCGGCGTCGCCTCAGCGGGCGGCGCGCCGGTCGAGTCACGGAAAACGTAGCGGAAGTCGTGCACCTCCGTCACGTCGAGGAGCCAGGGGTGCGCCCCCGTCTCCGGGGCTCCGGCGCTGCGCTTCTCGCCGATCGGCGCCGGCGCGGGGATCCCGAGGGCCGGGAGCACGCGGTCGCCCGGCTCCCCGGCGTAGAGGAGGGTGCCCCCCGCGTCGACCCACGCGGCCAGGGCCTCCAGCTCGGCGTCGGACGGCGGCAGTGTCGGCGCGAGGAGCGCCAGCGGCCCGGCCATCGGGGTCGCGACCATCGGCGCGACCCGTCGTTCGACCGGCACGCCGAGCTCCTGGAGCGTCAGGAAGAGCGCCTTCGCCCCGCCGGGCGTGGAGAGGAACGAGGATGGGCGCGAATCCAGGACGTCCCGGCGCTGCGGCGCGAAGAGCATCGCCAGGAGGAAGAGCAGGACGACGGCCGCGATCGCCGCCGCGCGATGCCGCCGGTCAGCCACGCGCCCCCGCCTCCTCCGCCGCCGCCCGCAGCGTCGTGTACGCGGCGGCGTCCGCCGCCCTCCCGCCGAAGGCGATCGGCTCGAAGGGCCGCAGGAACGCGTCGAACGCGCGCGCCATCCCCGGCACGCGCCGCGCCTCGCGGCGGTAGTCGCCCGGCGTCTTCGACGGGTCGTACTTCACCGCTCCCGCCTCGTCGAGCCGGAGCACGAGGGCCTGGTAGAGCGCGAGCGACGCCTCCCGCCAGCGCGCGGCGGCCGCGGCTTCGCGCGCCCGTCGCTCCCACTCCTCCGCCCCGACCGGGCCCGGCGGCGCGACCGCCGGCTCCCGCCGACGCCGCCGCTCCCGCGCCCGCCACGCGTCCCGCGCCGTCACGACGAGCCACGCCCCCACGACCACGACGGCGATCCCGAGAACGGCAATCCCGAACCCATTCACCGCCCGCCCCTCGCCGCCCAGGAGCTCGAACAGCTCCGCCAGGAACTCGCGGGCGCGCCCCGCCATCTCGCCGAGCCACCGCAGGATCGGCGATGGGGTTCGAGGCGCGAACTCCGGGCGCGCGTAGACGGCGACGAGCGCCTGCTCGACCTCCGCGGCCGTCGGGGGCGTCGGGACCTGCACTTCAGGGCGCTTCCGCGAGCGACTCGACCGCGACCTCCAGGTCGTACCCCTCGGCCCGGATTCGCCGGTCGTAGTAGAGGAGCACCATCGCCGCGACCCAGAACGGGAACGTCACCGTGCCCGAGATCGACGCGATGAGGTTCTCCACCCAGAGCTCCCCCGTCGTGGCCGTCGCGAGCGATTCGGGGTCCATGAACGCCGCCACGAATCCCGTCACGAAGGCGATGCCGAACACCGGGAGCATCGTGATCAGCCAGGTCACGCCCAGGACCGAGAGGATGCGCATGCGCCCACCGCGCGCGAGTTGCCACGAACGCGCGACGGCGCCGATCGGCCCCTTCTCCTCAACCACGACCGCGGGAATGATCGCGAAGAGCGACGACATCGCGACGACCATCAGCACGCTGGCGGCGATCCCGATGATCAGGGTGACGACCACGGCGACCACGCCGCCCGCCATCTCGGCGATCGGGATGACCAGCGCGGCCGCGAACGCGATGATCACGATCGTCGCCAACGCCGTCACGTAGCCGACGATCCCCGCGCCGATCAGCGCGAAGAACCGCCGAAACCCGTTGCGGAAGCCGTCGCCGATCGAGACCGGCTCTCCCGCGTACGCCTTCGCCACCAGGTGCGTCAGCGCGCCGATGACGATCGTCATCGCTACTGCCGTCGCGATGCCCAGGAGGATGGCCAACCCGACGTTCTCCGCCGCCATCTCCGGGTCCGCCTCCACCAGCGTCCCCATCCATCGGGCGTAGATCAGCACGACCGGCGCGAAGGGGATCAGGGCGGTCAGGAAGAAGGCGACGAAGTGACGACGGTAGAGCGTGAAGGCCCCGTCCAGGATCTCGCCGAATCCCAGCGGGCGGAGTTGGGTGTACGCCATCGTACGATCCCCCTATCCGAAGGTTGGAACCGACCGCGGCACGGGGACCCGGCCGCCGGGGGAGAGGGGCTCCCAATGTTGCGCCATGAATGCGATGCCGCAATCCCGAGAGGGTAGCGGCCTCCTGGGTCCCGGCCCGCCCGCCTCCGCTCTCCGCTTCACGCCGTCGGCTTACCGCCCGTGCGATGCCGTTTCGCCGCCCGGCTCCGTCGCCGGGGGCCTCCCTCACTCCGCCGCCCGGAGCGCCTCCTCCACCGCCTCCGCCAGGATCTCGCCGAGCGCCGCGACCGTCGCCCGCCCCTCCGCCGCACTCGCCGCGGCCGGATCGCCGAAGTAGGCGCGTGGCCCGCCCGCCTCCTCGAAGGTGCGCTTCCCCTCGCGGATCGCGACCGAGAGCGAGCTCCAGTTGGGCGGGAGCGCCGTGCGGATCGCGTCGCGGACCCACTCGGGGCGCTCGGCGAGGACGACGCTCCCCTCGAAGCGCCCGGCGTGGCACGCGCCGGTCCGGAACTCCTCGGTCAGCCGCGGCGCCCACGGCTTCCGTGTCAGGTCCGGGAAGGCGACGGCCAGCGTCGTCGTCTCGCGGAGCTCGCGGACCGCGGCGTGCAGCGACCCGAGGTGGGTCGGGTCGAGGTGCGCGTTCGCGATCGCGAGGACCGCCGCGCCATGCGCCGCGAGGGCTCGCCCGATGTCGACGACGAGCGACGTCGCCGTCTCCGGGCGCAGCGACAGGGTGCCGGCGAACGACGCCGCGAACGGCGCCGCCGTGTACGCCAGCGCCGGGAGCAGCACGACCTCGTGGCCCCGCGCGGCGAGCCGCGCGCCCCCCTCGCGCGCCATCGCCTCCGCGATGATCACGTCGGTCGCGAGCGGGAGATGCGGGCCGTGCGCCTCGACGGCGCCGACCGGGAGGACCGCGACCGGCGGCGATGGGAGGCCGGCCACCTCCTCCCACGTCATCGATGAGAGTTCCCTGAGCGCCATCCCGGATGTATACTCGGCGAAGGAGTGAAGCCGTCCGCGTCCACCCGCCACCGAACGGCCGATCCCATGACCGAACCGCCCCCCTTCCAGCCGCCCGAGACCTTCAACATCGCCGACCACTTCCTCGACGCCCGGATCCGCGAGGGGCGCGGGGAGCGCGTCGCGATCCGCACCGACGACGGAACGCTCACCTACCGCGAGGTCCAGGCCCTCGCCGACCGCGTCGGCCACCTCCTCCGCGAGGCCGGCGTCGAGCCCGAACAGCGCGTCATCCTCGCGCTCCCCGACGGGCCCGCCTTCGTCGGCGCCCTCTTCGGGACGCTCAAGATCGGCGCGGTCGCGGTCATGGTCAATCCGTACCTCAGGACCGAGCAGGTCGCCTACTTCTACGAGTACTCCCGCGCCGTCGCGGTCCTCGCCCACCGCGACACCCTGGCCCCGTTCCAGGAAGCGGCCGCGGGAGCCCGACACCTCAAGCGGCTCTTCGTCATCGGCGACCCGACCTTCGAGGCGGCCCTCGCCCGCGCGCCCGCCGGCCTCGAGACCTTCCCGACCCACCGCGACGACCCCGCGATCTGGCTCTTCTCCGGCGGGACGAGCGGGAGGCCCAAGGCGGCCGTCCAGCCCCACGCGACCTTCGCCTACGCCGCGGCGAGCTACGGCCGCGACATCGTCGGCTACGCCGAGGACGACGTCGCCATCGCCGCCCCCAAGCTTTTCTTCGGCTACGCCCTCGGCGCCGCCGTCCTCTTCCCCTTCTCCGTCGGCGCCTCGGCGGTCCTCTTCCCCGGCCGCTCGACCCCCGAGGCGCTCTTCGAGCGGATCGCCCGCCACCGGCCGACGATTCTCGTCAACGTCCCGACGATGGTCCACCAGATGGTCTCGCACCCCGCCGCCGCGGCGCAGGACCTCTCCTCGATCCGCCTCGCGATCTCCGCCGGGGAGGCGCTCCCCGTCGAGCTCTACCGCCGCTGGAAGGAGACCTTCGGCGTCGAGCTCCTCGACGGCCTCGGCACCGCCGAGATGTGGCACATCTTCCTCTCCAACCGCCCGGGCGAGGTCCGCCCCGGCACACTGGGGAAGGCCGTCCCCGGCTACGAGGTCCGGGTCTGCGACGACGAGGGGAGGGAGCTGCCGCCCGGCGACGTCGGCTACCTCTGGGTCCGCGGCGGCGCCCGCGCCCTCGGCTACTGGCAGCGCATGGAACGGACGAAGCGCGCCTTCCGCGGCGAGTGGTACGTCTCCGAGGACATGCTCTCCCGCGACGACGAGGGCTTCTTCACCTACCGCGGCCGCGCCGACGACATGCTCAAGGTCAGCGGGAAGTGGCTCTCGCCCCAGGAGGTCGAGAACTGTATCCTCCAGCACCCGGCGGTCCGGGAGTGCGCGGTGGTCGGCGCGGTCGGCGACGACGGGCTCACGCACCCCTGCGCCTACGTCGTGCCCCGCGGGACCGCCGAGGGGCTCGGCGAGGCGCTGCGGGCGTTCGTCAAGGAACGGCTCGAGTCGTACAAGGTCCCGCGCGACGTCGTCCTCGTCGACGAGCTCCCGCGGACCCACCTCGGGAAGGTCGACCGCGGGCGGCTCCGCCGCGGCGAAAGGCTGGAGATATCGGGAGGATCATGATGATGGAGAGCATCAACCCCGCCACCGGCGAGGTGGTGGCGAGTTTCGAAGAACTGACCGACGAGGAGCTCGACGCCCGGCTTGCCCGCGCGGAGGAGACGTTCCGACGCCACCGTCGCTCGACCTTCGCCGAGCGCGCCGCCCTCCTCGGCCGCCTCGCCGACCTCTTCGACGCGCAGGCCGAGGCGCTCGGGCGGCTGATGACCGAGGAGATGGGGAAGCCGATCGGCGCCGCCGTCGCCGAGGCGAGGAAGTGCGCCTGGGCGTGCCGCTACTACGTCGAGAACGGCGAGGCCCTCCTGGCCGACGGGCCCGTCGCGACCGACGCCGATCGCAGCTACGTGCGCTACCTCCCGATCGGCCCGGTCCTCGCCGTCATGCCCTGGAACTTCCCCTTCTGGCAGGTGATCCGCTTCGCCGCCCCCGCGGTCATGGCCGGGAACGTGGGGCTCCTCAAGCACGCCTCGAACGTCCCGCGCTGCGCCCTCAAGCTCGAGGAGCTCTTCCTGGAGGCCGGCTTCGAGGAGGGCGTCTTCCAGACGCTCCTCGTCGGCTCGGGGCGCGTGGCCGGGATCATCGACGACCCCCGCGTGCGCGCCGTGACGCTGACGGGGAGCACGCCGGCGGGGAGCGCCGTCGCGGAGCGGGCGGGGAAGCGCATCAAGAAGACCGTCCTCGAGCTCGGCGGGAGCGACCCCTTCATCGTCATGCCGAGCGCCGACCTCGAGGCCGCCGCCCGGACCGCCGTACAGGCGCGGGTCATCAACAATGGCCAGTCGTGCATCGCCGCCAAGCGCTTCATCGTTCACGAGGCGGTGTACGATCCCTTCGTCGAGCGCCTCGTCGCCGGGATGGAGGCGCTCCGCATCGGCGACCCGATGGACCCCGAGACCGACCTCGGCCCGCTCGCGACCGAGGCGATCCTCGCCGGCGTGGAGGCGCAGGTCCGCGAGACCGTCGACGCCGGCGCGCGGCTCCTCACGGGCGGCCGGCGCCTCGACCGCCCCGGGTTCTATTACGCCCCCACCGTCCTCGCCGAGATCCCCGAGGGCACACCCGCATGGGAGGACGAGATCTTCGGGCCCGTCGCCTCGGTCTTCCGCGTGAGCGACATCGACGAGGCGATCCGCGTCGCCAACGCCACCCCCTTCGGCCTCGGGAGCAGCGCCTGGACGAACGACCCGACGGAGGAAGAGCGGTTCGTCAACGAGCTCGAGGCCGGGCTCACCTTCATCAACGCGATGGTCGCCTCCGATCCGCGGATGCCCTTCGGCGGCGTCAAGGCCTCCGGCTACGGGCGAGAACTCGCCCGCGACGGGATCCGGGAGTTCGTCAACATCAAGTCGGTGTACGTGAAGGGGCGGGCGACCGGGGAGGGGGCGGAGACCGAGTAGGCAGGGAAGATTCGGCACCGGGGCCGGCAGGTCGAATCGGCCGGCTCCGGTCTACCCCTCCCGCGCGGTCCCCACACCGACCTTGCGCCCGGCCCCCCTCCACCCCCATCCTATCCCCCTGAGTTCCCGCCTCGATCTCTCCCCTTCGTGCGTCGTTCCGAAACCCCCAGTTCCACAAGGAGCATGGCGGCAATGCGCTTTTCGGGCGGGATCGATCCGGAGCTCGAGCGGGAGATCCGCCGGCTGGAGCGCCGAGCGCTCCGGGCGAAGATCCCCGGGGAGAACGCCTTCGCGCTGAACCGCGCGGGCGACCTCTGCATCCAGGCGGGCGAGCCGGGGATGGGCGTGGTCTACTACGGCCGCGCGATCAACCACTATCTGGAGCTCGACCTCTGCGACGCGGCCCGCGCCGTCTGCCGGAAGCTGCTGCGCGTGCGCCCCGAGGCGGTGCGCGCCCGCTCGACCCTCGCCTGGATCTCGATCCGCAGCTCGCTCATCCAGGACGCCGAACGGCAGGTCGAGGACTACGTCCAGGCGGCGATCCGCGCGGCGCAGGAGGAAACGGCCACCGTCCACCTCCGGCACATGGCCGACGCGACGGTCGCGCCGTCGCTCCGCGAGGAGATCGCGCTGCACCTCATGAGCCTCGGCGAGTACGAGATGGCCGACTCCCTCCTCGAAAGGGTCTACGGCGACCGCAACGGCCTCAACCCTCCGCACACCCCCGAGGACGCCGAGTACCACTGGACCCTGGCGCTCCGGACCCTCATCATCCGGTCCGACGAGCGGGTGAACTAGCTCGGGCCGATCCCCGGGCCGGCCCCACCGGCCCGGGGATCGGCCGATGGCCGGGGCCCGGGGCAGCACCGCGCGGTCGCCCGACACGGCCGCTGAAACTTGACCCCCGCCCGCCGCGAAAATACTCTACCCGGGCTTCACATTGCGGCGGGCCACCCGCCCCGCCCGCCGCACCCGGGATCTCCCGGCAGGACCCCGCGTCCGCCCCCACGAACTTGCGTACCGGAGCACCTCTCATGCGTCCACGTGACCTCACCGTCCGCACCGTCGCGGTCGCGGCGGCTCTCGTCGTCGGCGCGTTCCCGGCCGGCGCAGCGGCGGCGATCCATCCGGCCGCACCCGCGGCCCAGGACACGACGAAACCCGCCGCGGCCAAATCGGACACGGCCAAGAAGGAGAAGAAGGACCTCCCCCTCGAGCCGGGCCGGAACCTCAGGTTCGAGGCGAGCCGCGGCTCCTGGATCTCGCTCGACGTGAGCCCCGACGGGAAGACGATCGTCTTCGACTACCTCGGCGACCTCTACACCCTCCCGATCGAGGGCGGCCGCGCGACCCGGCTGACGAGCGGGATGGCCTACGACGCCCAGCCGCGCTTCAGCCCCGACGGCAAGAAGATCGTCTTCGTCTCCGACCGCAGCGGCGGCGACAACATCTGGATCATGTCCCTCGACGGGAAGGACACGATCCAGGTCACGAAGGGGAACAACGCGCTCTACGTCTCGCCCGAGTGGACGCCGGACGGGAAGTACATCGTCGCCTCGAAGACCGACGGGCTCGGCGGCGCGGCGAAGCTCTGGATGTACCACGTCGACGGCGGCTCGGGGATCCAGCTCATCAAGGAGCCCCAGAACCTCAAGACGCTCGGCGCGGCGTTCGGCCCCGACCCGCGCTACATCTGGTTCGCCCAGCGCACGGGCGACTGGCAGTACAACGCCATCTTCCCGCAGTACCAGCTCGCGGTCTACGACCGGGAGACCGGGAAGCGGACGACGATGTCGGGGCGCTACGGCTCGGGGATCCGCCCGGCCCTCTCCCCCGACGGTAAGTGGCTCGTCTACGGCAGCCGGCACGACACCGAGACGGGGCTCCGGATCCGCGACCTCGCGACGGGCGAGGAGCGGTGGCTGGCCTTCCCGGTCCAGCGCGACGACCAGGAGTCGCGCGCGCCGCTCGACGCGCTCCCGGGCTACTCCTTCACCCCGGACTCCCGTGCCGTCGTCGTCTCCTACGGCGGCGAGATCTGGCGCGTCCCGGTCGACGGCGGGCCCGCGAAGAAGATCCCGTTCACCGTGGAGGTCGACCTCGAGCTCGGCCCCGAGGTCCGGTTCTCCTACCCGATCGACGATGACCCGACCTTCGTCATCCGCCAGATCCGCAACGCCGTCCCCTCGCCCGACGGCAAGCGCCTCGCCTTCACGGCGCTCGACCGGCTCTACGTCATGGACTACCCGAACGGGACGCCCCGCCGGGTCACGGAGCTGGAGGTCGGCGAGTTCTACCCGACCTGGTCGCCGGACGGGAGCTCGATCGCCTTCGTGACCTGGTCGGACACCGAGGGCGGGCACATCTGGCGCGCGCGGGCGGATGGCCGTGGCCGGCCGCAGCGGCTGACCTCCATCGCCGCGAACTACGAGCAGCTCGCCTGGTCGCCGGACGGGGAGCGGATCGTCGCGATCCGCAGCGCCGCCCGCGACCTCCAGGAGGCGATCGACATGGGCGGCACCGGCTTCGGCGCCGAGTTCGTCTGGGTCCCGGCCCAGGGCGGCGAGGTCCGGGTCATCGCGCCGAGCGCGGGGCGCATCGCGCCGCACTTCACCCGCGACGCCGGCCGGATCTACGCCTACAGCGTCGCCGACGGCCTCGTCTCGTTCCGCTGGGACGGAACCGACGACAAGGCTCATCTCAAGGTGACCGGCGCGACGACGCCGGGGGCGAGACAGCCGATCCAAGCGTCGCTGATCCTCATGTCGCCCGAGGGCGACCGCGCCCTCGCCCAGGTCGTCAACGACCTCTACGTCGTCACGGTGCCCTGGGTCGGCGGGGAGACGCCGACGATCTCCGTCGCGAACCCCGAGAACGCGGCGTTCCCGGCGAGGAAGGTGACCGAGGTCGGCGGCCAGTTCCCGGCCTGGAGCGCCGACGGCCGCAAGGTCCACTGGTCGATCGGCAACGCCCACGTCGTCTACGACCTCGACCGCGCCGAGGCGGTCGAGGACAGTATCAAGGCGGCGAAGAAGGCCGAGGCCGCAAAGGCCGCGGCCGACACCGCGGACGCGAAGAAGAAGGACGAGGGGTACAAGCCGGTTGAGACGCGGATCACGATCCGCGCGCCCCGCGACATCCCGCAGGGGACGGCGGTCCTGCGCGGCGCGCGCGTCATCACGATGCGCGGCCACGAGGTGATCGAGGACGCCGACATCGTCGTCCGCAACAACCGCATCGCCGCGGTCGGCCCCCGGGGCTCCGTCGATGTCCCGGCCGGCGCCGAGGTGATCGACGTCGCCGGCAAGACGATCATCCCCGGCTTCGTCGACACCCACGCGCACATGTGGCCGAACTGGGGGATCCACCGCACCCAGGTCTGGCACTACCTCGTGAACCTCGCCTACGGCGTCACGACGACGCGCGATCCCCAGACCGCGACGACCGACGTGCTGACCTACGGCGACCGCGTCGAGGCGGGCGAGATCCTCGGGCCGCGCATCTACTCGACCGGCCCGGGCGTCTTCCTCCCCGAGCAGATCAAGGACCTCGACCACGCGCGCAACGTACTCAAGCGCTACAGCGACTACTACGACACGAAGACCTTCAAGATGTACATGACCGGGAACCGCCAGCAGCGGCAGTGGCTGGTCATGGCGGCCCGGGAGCTGAAGCTCACGCCGACCGTCGAGGGCGGGCTCGATTACAAGCTCAACATGACGCACGTGATCGACGGCTACGCCGGCCTCGAGCACTCGCTGCCGATCTACCCGGTCTACGAGGATGTGCTTGAGCTCTTCAAGGCGACGGGGGTCACGTACACCCCGACGTTGCTGGTCTCGTACGGCGGCCCCTTCGCGGAGAACTATTACTACGCGACGGAGAACGTCCACGACGACGAGAAGCTGCGCCGCTTCACGCCGCACGAGGAGCTCGACGCCAAGGCTCGGCGCCGGGGGAACAACCCCGGGCCGGGCGGGTGGTTCATGCGTGAGGAGTACGTCTTCGACGACCACGCGAAGTTCGTGAAGGCGCTCGTCGAGGCGGGCGGTCGCGCGGGCGTCGGGAGCCACGGCCAGCTCCAGGGGCTCGGCTACCACTGGGAGGTCTGGTCGATGCAGTCGGGCGGGATGAGCGAGCACGACGTGCTCCGCGCCGCCACGATCCTCGGCGCCGAAGGGCTCGGCCTCGACGGCGACGTCGGCTCGATCGACGTGGGGAAGCTCGCCGACCTCGTCGTCCTCGACGCGAACCCGCTCGAGAACATCCGCAACACGAACACGATCCGCTACGTGATGAAGAACGGCCGCCTCTACGACGGGAACACCCTCGACGAGGTCTGGCCGCGGCGCCGACCGCTGGCGGGCGGGTTCCTCCTCGACCAGGAGCCCCGCCCCGTCGCCGGGGTCCGATGACCGACCGGCACGTCACGCGGATCTACATCTACCCGGTCAAGTCGGCGGCCGGGATCGAGGTGGCCGAGGCGGAGCTCGACGCGTTCGGGCTCCGCCTCGACCGCCGCTGGATGGTCGTCGACGACGCCGGCCGCTTCCTGACCCAGCGCCAGCTCCCGCGCATGGCGCTGATCCGCGTGGCGCTCGAGGGCGGCGCGCTCCGTCTCACCTTCCCCGACGCGCCGATCCTCGAGGTCCCGGTGCGGGCGGAGGAGGGGGCGGGGGCCGGCGTTCGCCGGCGCGTCGTCGTCTGGGGCGACGCCGTCGAGGCCGTGGACACCGGCGAGGTGGCTGCACGCTGGCTCTCCGCCGCCCTCGGGCGACCCGCCCGCCTCGTCCACCTCCCCGACGACGCGGTCCGCCCCGTCGACCCGCGTTACGCCCGCCCCGGCGACCGCGTCGCCTTCGCCGACGCGTTCCCGGTCCTCCTCATCTCCGAGGACTCGCTCGAGGAGCTGAACCGTCGCCTCGCCGAGCCGGTCCCGATGAACCGCTTCCGACCGAACCTCGTCGTCCGCGCCGGCGAGCCCCACGCCGAGGACGGGTGGCGGCGGATCCGCATCGGCGAGGTCGAGTTCGACGTCGTCAAGCCCTGCGCCCGCTGCGCGATCACGTTGACCGACCAGGCGACCGCCGAGCGGGGGAAGGAGCCGCTCCGTACCCTCGCGACGTACCGCACGCGCAACGGGAAGGTCCTCTTCGGCCAGAACCTCATCCACCGCGGGCGCGGGGCGGTGAGGGTGGGGATGGCTGTGGAGGCGTGACCACGCCCGGCCGACAAGCTCTCCGAAAGACGGAGCACCGGGCCGGGCTGACGCGAATCGGGTATGACCGACACGAAAGGAGGGGAGAATGGAGGAGCTGCGTTACCCGATCGGCAGGTTCGATGCACAGGCCGCGACGCCGGATGAGGCGATACCGGCGCTCATCGACTCGATCGCCGCGTTGCCGGCGGCGTTCCGCGCGGCAGTCGCGGACCTGACGGACGAACAGCTCGACACCCCGTACCGCGAGGGCGGCTGGACGGTCCGCCAGCTCGTGCACCACGTGGCGGACAGTAACCTGAACATATACGTCCGGTTCCGGTTGGCGCTGACCGAGGATTCGCCGCCGGTCAAGACCTTCAGCGAGAAGGCCTGGGCGGAGCTCCACGACGCGCGGACCCTCGCGGTCGAGCCGTCGCTCGCGCTCCTCGACGGGCTGCACGCGCGCTGGGTCGCGCTCCTCCGCGCGATGACGCCCGCCGACTTCGACCGCACCTACCAGCATCCCGACATGGGAACGGTCCCGCTCCGCAAGATGCTTCGCCTCTACGAGTGGCACGGCCGGCACCACCTCGCCCACATCACCCGTCTGCGCGAGAGAATGGGGTGGGGGACGGCGGTGGCGGGGGGGTGAACGACCCCCTTACGCCGCGTCCCCTAGGTGCCGCCGGAACCACGAGACGGTGAGCGGCCAGGCCTGACGGGTCGCCTCGAGGTTCGCGCCCTCGCGGCCGGTCTGCTGGCGGAGGAAGCCGTGGCCGGCGCCGGGGAAGATGTGGGGCTCGAAGGTCTTGCCGAGCGCCTTCATCGCCGAGTCGGCGGGGGGGATCGTGGCGTTGACGCGGGCGTCGTCGCCGCCGTAGAGCCCGAGGACGGGGGCCCGAGCGGTGCGCAGCGCTTCGGGCGCGGGCGAGGTGCCGTAGTAGACGACGGAGGCGCCGAGCTCGGGATCGCGCACGGCTTGCTCGAAGGCGACGGCGCCGCCCCAGCAGTACCCGACGATCCCGTAGGTCGGCCGGGCGGCGGGGAGCGACATCCCGTACTCGGCGACGGCGCGGAGCTGGCGGTGGATGTCGTCGGGGCGGAGGTCGCGGATCGCGGCACGGGCGGCGTCGGCATCGGGGGCGCCATCGGCGCCGGCGGGGATGTTCTTCATGGTCAGGAGGTCGGGCGCGATCGCGATGAAGCCGTCGGCCGCGAGCTGGTCGGCGACGGCGCGGATCCAGTGCGAGAGCCCGAAGATCTCGTGGACCACGATGACGACGGGTGCGCGGTCGCTCCGCTCCGGGTAGACGACCCAGGCGCGGACGCTGTCGGCGGGGCCGGTCCGGACCGTGACCCACTCGCCGTGGCGGGGCGAGGCCGCGAGCCGGGCGGTCGCCTCCTCGGCGCCCGGCGGGAGCGACGGCTCCTGGGCGGCCATCTCGCCTGCCGGCGCCGCGGCGCCCGCCTCTTCATCGCCGGCGGGGGTCCCCCCGCCCGGCACGCAGGCGGCGAGGAGAGCGACCAGGGTCCAGGCGGCGATCGGGTTCGGGCCGGACGCGGAGCCGGCGGTGCAGTTCGGGGTCATGGCGGCCTCGGGTCGAGCGGAGGGTCCGGAGTTCGCGGCCGGGAGGGCCGCGCCGTCGCTTCCAGACGACGTCGCCTCCAAGATGTGCCCCGCCGGCACGGAGGACAACGGCCGCGCGGGACCGCTCACTCCCGCATCAGCCGCCGCGTGAGGATCCACGCGATCACGCCCGCCGCGAGGAGCATCGGGATCATCGGCATCGGGTTGACGATCGGACGGTAGCGGGACTTCCCCTTGCTGAGCTCGATGTAGCCGACCGGCGCGACGAGGAGCCCGCCGCCGCCCCCGGCCCCCTCCTCCCCCTCCTTCTGCCGCCCGGTCCCCCCGCCGAACCCCCAACGCGCCTTGGCGATCGGGATCACCGTCACGCCGTCGTGCTCGACGGGCGTCGCGAAGATCGTCGTGGCGCGGGCGTTCTCGCCGATCGTCTCGGCGATCTGGTGGATGAACTGGCCGTCGGGGCCGTGGGCGTGGTGGTGCTCGTGGGCGTGACCGGCGCCGTGGTGGTGGTGCGCGTGGTGGTGGTGCTCGTGGCCCTGGTGGTGCTCGTGCCCGTGCTCGTGCCCGTGCTCGTGCCCGTGCGCGAACGCCGCTTCACGGGCGCGATGCTCCTCGTGGGACGTCGTGTGGGGCGTGCTCATGGGTGGCCTCCGCGGGTCGGGTCCTCTCGCGGTCGCCCGTCGGCGGGCCGGGGTGGGGGGTAGGGCCGCCGACGGGGCCGGGGATGCCGCGCGCAGGATCGGGGCCGCGAGGGTTCGGACGCCGCCAGGTCGGCGTCGCGTTCGAGGTGTGCACTCGAGCGGGCCCGCCGAGGCCGGCGCCGGTCTCTCGTCGGTTGCCCCCGGGCTTGCCGACGCCGGTCCGTCGGCGCCGCGGGTCACCCCTGTATCGCGATCGCCGATCGGTCCACCTCGGCCGCCGTCGGGCGCCCGATCAGGGCGAGGGTGCGCTCGACCTCGGCGCGGAGGAGCGTGAGGACCCGTTCGACCCCCCGCTGGCCGTCGACGGCGAGTCCCCAGAGGTACGGCCGCCCGATCAGGACCGCGCGGGCGCCGAGGGCGAGCGCCTTGACCACATCGGTCCCGCGGCGGACGCCGCCGTCCATGAGCACGGGGATCCGACCGTCGACGGCTTCGGCGACGTGGGGGAGCGCGAGGAGCGTCGCCTCGGCGCCGTCGAGCTGCCGCCCGCCGTGGTTCGAGACGACGACGGCGTCCGCGCCGTGCTCGACGGCGAGCGCCGCGTCCTCGGCGGTCACGATCCCCTTGATCACGACGGGGAGCCGGGTGATCGACCGGAGCCACCCGACCGCCTCCCAGGTCAGCGAGGGGTCGAACTCGCGGGCGATGAAGGCGTGGAGCCGCGAGCCGGGGGCTTCGGGGAAGGTCGCCTGGGGGAGCCCGCGGAAGTTCGCCATCTCGATCCCCTCGGGGAGGTGGAAGCCGTTGCGCGCGTCGCGCTCGCGGTTCCCCTGCACCGGCACGGTGACGGTCAGGCAGATCGCGCGGCACCCGGCGGCCTCGGCGCGCTCGACGAGGGCGCGGGTGAGACCGCGGTCGCGGAAGACGTAGAGCTGGAGCCAGAGCGGCCCCGTCGCAGAAGCGGCGATCTCCTCGATCGAGCAGGTCGAGAGGGTGCTGGCGACGAGGATCGTCCCGGCGTTCCCGGCGGCCCGCGCCGTCGCGAGCTCGCCCTCCGGGTGCGCCAGCCGCTGGAACGCGGTCGGCGCGAGGAGCACGGGGAAGGCGATCCGGTCGCCGAGGAGCTCGACCGATGCGTCGACGCGGCTCACGTCGACGAGGACGCGGGGTCGCAGCGCGAAGCGGCGGAACGCGTCGACGTTCGCGCGCAGCGTCGTCTCGTCCTCGGCGCCGCCGGCGTAGTAGTCGTAGACGGCGCGGGGGAGCGCCTCACGGGCCAGCGCCTCGAGCTCGCGGAGGTTGGCGGGCGGAGCTTCGGGTACCCGGGTCGTGGGGTTGGCCATCGCAATCACCGTTTCAGGGTAGATCCTGGGGTCGCCTCTTGTCGCATCGTTCCTTCGGGGTCGGGGAGTCCCCGCCGCGAAATCATTCGTCCGCCCGTCGCGCCGCCGCCGGCGCCGGGCGCCGGCTCCGCGCGATGCGGAGCGCGTGCGCCGTGATGGCGAGGGCGAAGAGCGCGAGGCCGGCCAGATCGGCCGCGGCGCCGGCGTAGAAGAGGAGGAGCCCCGCGGCGGTCGCGGCGGCGCGCTCCGGGATCGTGGCCGGGCCGATCATCCAGCCGCCGAGCCCGACGGCGAGGGCTGCGACGCCGACGGCCGCGGTGGCCGAGCTGACGAGGACCGTCGCGGGCGGCGCCTGGAGGAGCACGCCCATCCCCTCGGGGCTCAGCGTGAAGACGAAGGGGACGAGGAACGCCGGGAGCGTGTACTTCCAGGTCAGCATCATCGTCCGGAACGGGTTCCCCCCGGTGAGCGCCGCCGCCGCGAAGGGCGAGAGCGCCGTCGGCGGGGAGACCTCGGAGAGGACCGCGTAGTAGAAGATGAACATGTGCGCCGCCACGTCGGGGATCCCGACCTGGGTGAGCGCCGGCGCGACCATGACCGCCGCGATGATGTACGACGCCGTGACCGGCACGGCCAGCCCGAGCATCCAGACGGCGATCGCGGCGAAGGCGACGGTCAGGAAGACGCTCCCGCCGGCGAGGGCGACGATGATCCCGGCGATCTTGAGCCCGAGCCCGGTGAGGGTGACGACGCCGACGATGATCCCCGCGGTCGCGGTCGTCGCGGCGACGGGGAGGACGCCTCGCCCCCCTTCGACGAGGGCGCGGATCAGCCGCCGGGGTCCGAGCGCCGTTTCGCGGCGGAGGAAGCTGAGCGCGGCGGCGAGGATCGTCGCCCAGAAGACCGCGCGGAACGCCAAGACGCCGAGCGCCATGAGGAGCGCGATCGCGATGAGCGACGAGAAGTGGTAGCCGTAGCGCCGGGTCAGCGTGCCGAGCGACGGGGTCGCCGCGTCGACCGGCCGGGTCCCGAGGCGGCGCGAGTCGGCCTCGATCATCAGGAAGGCCGAGAGGTAGTAGAGCGCCGTCGGCACGGCGGCCATGACGAGGACCTGGAGGTAGGGGATCTTGAGGAATTCGGCGATCAGGAACGCCGCCGCGCCGAGCGTCGGGGGCGAGAGGATCGCGCCGATCCCGCCCGCGGCGAGGATCGCGCCCCCGACCTCCGGCGGGTAGCCGGCTCGGCGGAGCAGCGGCCAGGCGACGGAGCCGAGGGTCACCGTCGTCGCGACCCCGCTCCCGGAGACGGTCCCGAGGAGGAACCCCGCGGCGGTCACGGTGCGTCCCGGCCCGGCCCCGGTCGCCGAGCGGCCGAGTGCGGCCATCGCCCAGTCGATGAAGAACTTCCCCGCCCCCGTCGCCTCCAGTACCGCGCCGTAGATCCCGAAGAGGACGATGTAGGTGGCCGCGACGTCGAGGGGGACGCCGAAGATCCCCTCGAGCGTCATGTAGAGCGTGCCGACGAGCCGGTCGGGGGCGTATCCTCGGTGCGCGACGATCCCGAGCCCGACGAGCTCGAGGAGCGGGCCGAGGTAGGCGTAGAGGAGGAAGCCGATCGCGGTGGCGGGGAGCACACCGCCGACGGTCCGCCGAGTCGCCTCGAGGACGAGCGCGATCGTGACGATCCCGGCCGCGAGGTCGATCGCGCCCGGCGTCGCCGCACGGTACGGGAACTCGGCTCTGTCGACGAGGGGCCAGGCGAGGGCCGCGACGGCGAGGGCGACGAGCGCCCAGTCGAGGGGCGAGACTCGCGCCCGACGGGCCGGCGAGGCGGGGTAGGCCAGGAAGGTCAGCACCAGGGCGAGGAGGAGGAACCCCACGCGGTACGCCTGCGCCTCGACCGTCCCTACGACCCAGTGGAGCGCGTAGAGCGAGAGCCCCGCCGCGAGGAGGGCGAAGAGCCGGCCGGTCCGGCCCTCGAGCACGCGGGTCGGCGCCTCGGCCCCCTCGACGATGGCGTCCGCCGCCGGCGGGGTGCGGGGCGACGTCGCTACTCCTTCCACACGCCCACCTCGCGGTAGTACCGGATCGCGCCGGGGTGGTACGGGACCGGCGAGCCCTCGACCGCCGTCTCGGGCCGCAGCTTCTCCGCCTCCGGGTGGATCGCGACGAGCTCGGCGCGGTGCTCGAAGAGCGCGCGCGTGATCTCGTACGCGAGGGCCTCGTCCATCGCCTCGTCGACGACCAGCACGTTCGCGACGCCGACCACGGGGACATCGGCTTCGAGGCCGGGGTAGGCGCTCCGCGGGATCTCGACGCGGAAGTAGAGCGCCTCGCCATGAGCCGCCCGGAGCGCCGGGAGCACGTCGTCGGTTGCGAGGAGCCGGATCGCCCGGCCCGGCGAGCTCGCCAGGTCGAGGATCGCGGCGGTCGGGACGCCGCCGCTCCAGAAGAAGGCGTCGATCTTCCCGTCCCGGAGCGCATCGACCGAGGGCCCGGCGCCGAGCCCCTGCCGCCGCAGGTCGCGGTCGGGGTCGAGCCCCGCCGCCTCGAGGATCCGTAGCGCGACCGCCTCGGTTCCGCTCCCCGGCGACCCCGTCGAGACGACGCGGCCGCGCAGGTCCCGGATCTCCCGGATCCCCTTCCCCTCGAGCGTGACCAGGTGCGTGTAGTTCGTGTAGAGCACCGCCAGCGCCCGTGCCGGCACGCGGCCGAAGTCGCGGAACGGGCCGGTGCCCGCCGCCGCGTCCTGGAGCGCATCGGCCATGGTGAAGGCGATGTCGGCAGAGCCGCGGGCGAGGAGCTTGAGGTTGTCGATCGACGCGGCGGTCACCTCCGCCGTCGCCTCGACGTTCCGGACGTGGTCGGTGATGACCTTCGCGATCCCGCCGCCGTACGGGTACCAGACTCCGCCCGTCCCCCCCGTCGCCACGGAGATCCGCTGCGTCGCGCCGTGCCGCCGCGCGAACTCCCGCGGGTCGCCGATCGCGACGAGGCCCGCCGCGAAGAGGGCGAGCAAGGCCCAGCCGGCGAGGCGGCGGAGGGGGGGACGGGTAGGGGCGCGCGGGGTCGGGCCGGGGTCCGGACTCGGGCTCGGGCGCCGGCCGAGGTCCGGGATCTCGCGATGAAGGGGTGGGAGCCGGGGCGGTTCGGGCATGGGGCGGCCTTACCGGGTGCGGGCGTCGGGTGATCGTGTGCAGGGGGACGATCCGCGCATTTTACGATGCGCGGGTACGCGCGGGCTAGCCCCGGGGGCGCGGGGCGGCGCCGATCGTCCGGGCGAACGCTATGACTGGCACGGACCTGACGGACCCATGAAACCGCTGCGGCATTCGACCGCCACCCCGGGGCCGCGTTCCGGCGCGGGGGGCGTCGCCATCACCCACGTCGTCCCCCTCACCGCCCGCGACCCGACCTTCGCTCGGGTCCCGCCCCTACAATTGCCGCAGCACCGCTTCCGCCGCGCGCCGGCCGCTGCGCAAGGCGGCCTCGACGGTGGCAAAGTGCCCGTCGCCGCAAGCCGCCTCGCCGGCGAAGAAGAGGGTGTCCTCGACGGGCCGGGCGAGGGCTTCCGCCGCGCCGTCGGATCCGACGAGGCCGTAGCTGTAGGCCCCCCGGGCGAAGGGGTCGCGCGTCCAGTCGTGGTGGTACCACCGCAGGAGGTGCTCCTCGACGAGCCGGTGGTCGACGCCCAGGATGCGGGCGAGGGAGCGGGTGGCGAGGCCGGCGAGCTCGGCCTCGTCGAGCCCCGCGAGGCGTCGGGCGGCGGGCCCGCCCGCCCAGCCGACGAGGACGGGGGCGAGGAGCGGGGCGGGGGTCCACCAGGTCGGGATCGGCTCGTCGCTCTGGATGAACTTGAGCGTGGCGAGGCGTTCGCCCAGTGCCGGCGTCGCCTCGTGCCAGAAGGCGTGGCGGAACACGAGCACGATCTTGGTCGCGGGGCCCATGGCGAGGCGCGAGGTCGCCTCCGCGAGCCCCGGGACTTCGGGGAGGAAACGGATCGACCCGGGTTCGCCGGGCGGCGCCTTCAGCACCCCGAGCGGTACGGTGACGATCGCCATGCGGGCGTGCACGGGGTCGAGCGGGGTGTGGGTCGCCGAAGCGACGTCGACCTCCACACGATGGCGCTCCCAGCGGACGGCGGTGACCCGGGCGTTGAGGCGGACCGTGCACTGGGCGCCGAGGGCGGCGCGGAGGTGTTCGACCAACCGGCCGAGCCCGGCCGTGAGGTGGAACTGCCGGGCGCCGCCCACCTCGTTCTCGGCCCGCTGCACCCGCGCGAGCCAGTGGACGCCTACGCGGTCGACGTCGGCGGCGTGGTATCCTTGGACGAACCGTGCGGCGAGGGCACGGACCTCGTCCCGGGCGGCGTGCGGTGGGAGCGCGTCGAGGTATTCCGCGAAGGAGCGGTCGGGCGTGTCGGTGTCGAGTCCATCGAGGATCCGGTAGACATCCCCGGCCACGTCGTCCGTCGGCTCGATCGAACCGTTCCGTGCTCGGCCCTGGGCGGTCGCGGACTCGTAGCACGCGATGCCGGCGGCATGGACCAGCGCCCACGCCGCGCTCGGCGGTCCGGGGAGGAACTCCGCCCCGAGATCGACCGGGATCGGCGCCGTCGGGTCGTGGACCGTATGCACTCGCCCGCCGATGCGGTCGCGGGCCTCGAGGACGACGACGTCGGCCCCCGCCGCCGCGAGCCTCCCCGCCGCCGCCAGCCCCGCCACCCCCGCGCCGATCACCACCACAGCCATCGCGTTGACCTCCGGTTCCAGGGTTCTCCGGCGCGCCCGACGATCGCGATCCCGGGCGCCCGGTGCCGAGGGCAGCCGTCTAGCCGACCCTCCCCTCGAGCAACGCGGCGCCCGCCGTCGCCCCGGCTCCGAAGGAGACCAGCAGGACCGGCGCGTCCGCCGGGATCGCACCGGCCTCCGCGGCCTCCGCCAGCGCGATCGGGATCGTTGCCGCGCCGGTGTTGCCGTATCGGTCGATGTTCACGTAGATCCTCGCCGGGTCGAGCTCGAGCTCACGGCCGACCGCCTCGATGATCCGCAGGTTCGCCTGGTGAGGGATCACGAGACCCACGTCGCCGGGCCGCAAACCCGCCGCCCCCAACACCCGCCCCGCCTCGGCCGCCATCGTCCGCACCGACTGCCGGAAGAGCTTCGTCCCCTCCATCCGCAGCAGGTGCGCCCGTTCCTCGAGCACCCGCTCGTCGAAGGGCCGGAGCGCCCCGCCGCCCGGCCGGACCAGCGCCTGCGCCAGCCGCCCGTCCGCCCACCACGACCGTGCGACGATCGTGAGCGGACCGTCGCCCGCCGTGAGCACCGCCGCCCCGGCGCCATCCCCGAAGAGCGGCCCCGTCGCCGGGTCGGTCCGGTCCGTCACCGTCGAGAGCTTCTCGACCCCAACCACCAGCGCGGTCGTCGCGATCCCCGCGCCCAACAGCGATTCCGCCACGATCAGCGCGTAGATCCACCCGGCGAACCCCGCCTCCACGTCGAAGCACGCGGCGCCGAACGCCCCGATCGCCGCTTGGATCTCGCACGCCGTCGGCGGCGTCAGGTGGTCGGGCGTCGACGTCGCCACGACGATCAGATCGACGGCCTCCGCCCCCAACCCCGCGGAGGCGAGCGCCGCCTCAGCCGCCCTTGCCCCCATCGCCGCCGTCCCCTCCCCCTCCGCCGCCACCCGCCGCTCTCGGATCCCCGTCCGCCGTACGATCCAGTCTTCCTCCACCCCGAGCAGCGTCGCCAGTTCTTCGTTCCCCAGTACCCGCTCCGGCACGTACCGGCCCGTCCCGACGATCCTCACGTCCGTCCCGTCTTCCTTGCTTCGTGGCACCGCTTCATGCACTGCACCCGCTTCCCGCCCGGCCTCGGCTCGCCGGGGGCGGGCCTGCCGGGGCGCGCACGCCCCCACGGCCCGCCCCCACCTGCCCGGATTGGCAGCCCCCCGGACTTCTCCCGGTCGGGAGCCGCCACCCTAGTACCTCCAGGCATCCGGGCGGGGAGGCATGATCGCTGACCGACGGTCGGGCGGCAACCCCGGGCCTCGGGCATCGGCGGGCGGCCAATGCGCCGCGATGTTGCTGCCCCGGCACGCATGGGCCTGCCCCTCCCCGTCGGTTGACACCCCCCCGCCGCGGCGTTAACCCTTATCGTAGACGTAGGCAGGAACGTCGGTTAGGGGAGAGGACGGGCTCCGGCCGCCCGATGCGGTGGATGCCCGTGGCAGGGCACGGGTCCGGTGCCGGGTGGCCCCGGCCGCCCGGTGCTCCACCGTGGAGATCAGCATGGGGCGACGACCGTCAGCGACCGCGAAGCCGGGGGCCAATACCCCACCGGAAGGGACCCGCGCGGAGCGGATCCCCGCTGCGGCATCTGAGCCTTCACGGGGGCCCGGCCGTGCCCGCACCCGGCGTCCGACTCGCCCCGCGACCGCCGAGGTGGCGAGGTGATGGACGCCGGTTCCGTGTCGCTCGGCTTCGCCTTCCTGGCCGGGCTCGCCTCCTTCCTCTCGCCGTGCGTGCTCCCCATCGTGCCGAGCTACGTCTCGTTCGTCACCGGGCTCACGCTCGACGACCTGAAAGGCGACGACCGGGCCGGCGCCCGTAGGCAGGCGGCCCTCCACGCCGGGCTCTTCATCCTCGGCTTCTCCCTCGTCTTCGTCGCGCTCGGCGCTTCGGCGACGGCGCTCGGCGGCCTGCTCCGACGCTCGCTCCCCCTCCTCCAGCAGGTCGGTGGCATCGTCGTCGCCCTCTTCGGCCTCTACATGCTCGGCGTCCTCCGACTTCCGGCCCTCATGCGCGAGCGGCGGGTTCACCTCGCCTCCAAGCCGGCGGGGCGGATCGGCTCCCTCGTCGCCGGTATCGCCTTCGGCGCCGGGTGGACCCCCTGCATTGGCCCCGTCCTCGCCTCGATCCTCCTCTACGCCGGGCTCGAGACCACGATGGCCCGCGGGGTGCTCCTCCTCGCCGTCTACGCCCTCGGCCTCGGAATCCCCTTCTTCCTGGCCGCCGTGGGGCTCAACTGGTACCTTTCCGGCGCCCGCTACCTGCGGCGCTGGCTCGTCCCGATTGAGCGCGTGACCGGTGCGTTCCTCGTCCTGCTCGGCGTGCTCCTCTTCACCGGACGCTTCAGCGCGCTGTCCAGCTTCTTCGCCGGTTTCGGGCAGCTCATCAACCTGGAGATGTAGAATGGAAGCGGAGCGCAAGCGACGTCGCGGCGCCACGGCTCTCGCGGTCGCCGCCGCCTTCGCCGGCCTCCTGGCTTGTGGCCGGCCGGCCGAGGGACAGGAGGAGAAGGCACCCGGGAAGGCCCCGGCACGGACCTCGGCCGCCGCGCCCGCGCCGGGCCGGATCGTCTTCGACCTGAGCGCGATCGGCTACGACCGCGGCGATCCCGACGCACCCGTATTCGTCGTCGAGTTCAGCGACTTCGGATGCCCCTACTGCCGCAAGTTCGCGACGGAGATCTATCCGAGTCTCGAGAAGGAGTTCATCCGGACCGGGAAGGTCCGCTGGAAGTACGTGCCCTTCGCCCTCGGGATATTCCCGAACGGCGACCTCGCCGCCCTCGCCGCCGAGTGCGCCGCCGAGCAGGGCGAGCCGGCCTTCTGGAAGATGCACGACCGCCTCTACGACGGGCAGCGCGAGTGGAAGTCCACCTCCGAGCCCGCCGAGCTCTTCGCCCGTTACGCCCGCGAGCTCGGCTTCGACCAGGCGCGCTTCCGTAGCTGCCTCGACCAGGACCGCCGCTCGGCGCGGCTCGAGCTGAGCAACATGACCGCCAGCCAGCTCGGAATCCGTGCCACCCCCACCTTCTTCGTCAACGGGATCCGGGTCGAGGGCGCGCTCCCCCTCGACCTCTTCCGGCGGGTCATCAACGACGTCGCCGCGGCGGGGATCACGCCATAACCCCCTTGGTCCCGAGGCGCGAACGGCCCGGGTGCGGGATCCCCCGCATCCGGGCCGTCCGGCTTTCGGGCGGGATCTCCCCGCCGTACCGCCCTACCGCGCCGGCCTCCGGGCCGTCCCCTACGTCGCTCGGACCGGCACCGGCTCCGTCCGCTCCAGCACCTTGTACGCCCACGCGGCGACGACACCGAAGACCGTCATCGCGATCGCCGTCGCCCAGTCCTGGAAGAGGTTGAACACCCAGAACCACTCCGCCCAGCCGAGGATGTTGCTCACGTAGAGGACGAGCCCGTAGAGAGCTCCCGCGATCAGCGCGGGGAGTAGGGTCCAACGGTGGACGATCCAGGCGAGGACCAGCGTGGCGACGATCGAGACGGCGAAGTGGACGAGAAGTCCCACGATCAGGAGGGAGGGCGAGAAGCGTGGCGGCCATCCGACCGCGTCCACACCCAGCAGGATCGAGGCGGTCGCGTTCACCGGGCCCCAGATGCTGCCGCCCCCGAGGGCGACCAGCCCCAGCCAGACGGCCAGGAAGACGAGACCGGCGATCAGGCCCGCCCAGAGGGCGGCGGTCCAGTCGACGCGCGTGGTCGGCGGGCGAGCGTTCACGTTCATGGCGGACCTCCCGTTGGTGCTGCGACGCGGGCCGGACCGCCCGAGTCGGCGGCCGCTCCGGGCTCGCCCTCGCGTCGACTCCGCTTCGGGACTCGCGAGTGGCCCGCGCTCGCCCGCGCACACCCGCGCGAGCCGCGGCCCGCCGCACCCACGGGATGCCAGCTCCATGCCGGACGGGTGGGGCGGGGAAGGGAAGGACCTCAGCGGCGGGCCAGGACCCGACCGATCAGCTCCTCGTTCGTGTTCGTCTGCCGCATGATCGCCAGGACCTGCGACATCGCTTCCGCCGGCGACTGACCCGCCACCGAGCGCCGCATCATCCTCGCCGCCTCGAGCGCATCCTCGGGGAGAAGCAGCTCCTCCCGCCGCGTCGCGCTCGCGATCGGGTCGATCGCCGGGAAGATCCGACGGTCCGCCAGCTCACGGCTCAACACCAGCTCGCTGTTCCCCGTCCCCTTGAACTCCTCGAAGATCACCTGATCCATCCGCGAGCCGGTGTCGATCAGCGCCGTCGCGATGATCGTCAGCGAGCCCCCGCCCTGTGCCGCGCTGATCTTCCGCGCGCTCCCCAGGAACCGCTTCGGCCGCTCCATCGCCGCGGCGTCCAGCCCCCCCGTCAACGTCCGCCCGCTCCCCGCCTCCACCGCGTTGTACGCCCGCGCCAGCCGCGTGATCGAGTCCAGGATCAGCACCACGTCCTGACCCATCTCGACCCGCCGCCGCGCCCGCTCCAGCGTGATCTCCGCCACCGAGACGTGCTGCGCCGGCGGGCAGTCGAAGCTCGACGCCACCACCTCGCCGAACCCGCACGCCTCCATCTCCGTGACCTCTTCCGGCCGCTCGTCGATCAGGAGGATCAGCAGCTCGCACGCCGGGTAGTTCCGCGCCACCCCCTCCGCCACCGACTGCAGCACCGTCGTCTTCCCCGCCTTCGCCGGCGCCACGATCAGCGCACGCTGCCCCTTCCCGAACGGGCAGAAGAGGTCGATCACCCGGTTCGTGTAGTCCGGCTGCCCCCGCCGCGTCTGCCCGAACTCCAGCACCAGCCGCTCATCCGGGTGCTGCGCCGAGAGCCGGCCGAACTCCGGCCGCCGCCTCACCTCCTCCGGATCACGGCCGTTCACCGCCGTGATCCGCTTCAACGGCGGACCCTTCCCACGGCCCGGCGCCTTCCCGACCTCCCCCGACACCTCGTCCCCCGTACGGAGTCCGTACTCCTGGATCAGCCGCTGGTGGACGTAGACGTCGGTCTCCCCAGCCAGGTAGCTCGACTCCCGGCGGCGCAGGAAACCCGCCCCGCTCCCGAGGATCTCCAAGACTCCCAGCGATCCTTCGTTCGTCACAACGCCTCCGCTCAACGTGGCGAGCCCGCTCCTGTGGAAATGCGCGGAAGAATGCGTGTTCGCCCCGAATCCGTCAACAAGAATCGTGCGCGCTCCGCGACCCTCTCGACCCCGCACCCCCCGGCCCCATTTGATTCCTGGCTTCCCAACGTGTCAGATTGATTCCGGACTCCCGGGTTGGACCCGGACAAGAAACGAATTCGCACCCGATTCCGTGACCCAACGACCGGGGCGCACCCCGATCGACCGGCGGGACACGGCGGCGGACGTCGACCCAGAACCCAGGCGAGCCAAGGTATGCAGACGGCGACCACCACCCCCGAGATCAAGAGCACCGACTGGATCCGCTCCCGGTTCCCGGCCCTCGCGCGCACCCACGCGGGCTACCCCGTCGCCTACTTCGACGGGCCCGGCGGCACGCAGGTCCCCCGCGAGGTCGTCGACGCCATCGCCGACTACCTCCTCCACCACAACGCCAACACGCACTGGGCGTACCCCTCCAGCGCCGAAACCGACGCGATCCTCGCCGCCGCACGCGCCGCCGTCGCCGACTTCCTCGGCGCCGACCCCGACGAGGTCGCCTTCGGCGCCAACATGACCACCCTCACCTTCCACCTCGCCCGCGCCCTCGGCCGCGAGTACGGACCCGGCGACGAGATCGTCATCACCGAGCTCGACCACCACGCCAACGTCGCGCCATGGCAGGCCGTCGCCCGGGAGCGCGGCGTCACCCTCCGCACCGTCCGCATGATCCCCGACACCGGAGAGCTCGATTTCGACGACCTCGAACGAAACCTCTCCCCCCGAACCCGCGTCCTCGCCATCGGCGCCGCGTCCAACGCCCTCGGCACCATCTCCGACGTCCGCCGCGCCGCACGCATGGCCCGCGCCTACGGCGCCACCGTCTTCGTCGACGCCGTCCACTACGCCCCCCACGCCCTCGTCGACGTCCGCGACCTCGACTGCGACTTCCTTGCCTGCTCGGCCTACAAGTTCTACGGACCCCACGTCGGGATCCTCTACGGCCGCCGCGATCGCATCGAGGCCCTCGACCTCCCCCGCCTCCTCCCCGCACCCGATACCGCCCCCGAACGCCTCGAGACCGGCACCCAGAACCACGAGGGGATCGCAGGCGCCGCCGCTGCCATCGACTTCCTCGCCGGCCTCGCCGTCACACCCGGCCCGCGCCGCGACCGCCTCCGCGCCGCCTTCGACGCCCTCCACCTCCGCGCCGACCGCCTCGTCCGCCGCCTCTGGGACGGCCTCGCCAACACCCCCGGCGTCCGCCTCTACGGACCCCCGCCCGGCCGGCCCCGCACCGCCACCGTCGCCTTCACCGTCGACGGCGTCCCCTCCTCCGAGGTCGCCCGCCGCCTCGCCGACCACGCCGTCTTCCTCTCCCACGGCGACTTCTACGCCGCCACCGTCATCGAGCGCCTCGGCCTCGGCCCCGAAGGCCTCGTCCGCGCCGGGTGCGCCATCTACACCACCGAGGACGAGATCGATCGCCTCCTCGGCGGCATCGCTCGACTCGCCCGAAACGCTTGAACCGTCGCCGTTAACCCGTTATATTTCCTTGTCTGAATGTTCAGGCCGGGGCAGCCGGTGGGGCGGATGTCTGGGCGCGCAGGCGCCCTGCACCGGCCCGCCGAAGTCCCGGCCTCCTTCGTTTCCGGGCCAACGCCCGGACCGTTTCCGAACAGGAGTGCCTATGACGTTCGACGAGCTGACGTCGGCGCCGGAGCTGATCCGGGCCATCCGCGAGCTCGGATGGGAGCGGCCGACGCCGGTTCAGGCGAAGGCGATCCCTGCGGCGCGCGAGGGCCGGGACGTGGTCGGGATCGCGCAGACGGGGACGGGGAAGACCGCCGCGTTCCTGCTGCCGGCCCTCGAGCGCCAGGTCCACAAGGAAGGGCTGCACACCCTCATCCTCTGCCCGACGCGCGAGCTGGCCCAGCAGGTCGCGGAGGACGCGCGTGCGCTGGCGAAGTACACCGAGCTCTGGGTCGGCGAGATCTACGGCGGCGTGCCGCTCGGCCCGCAGATCCGGGATCTGCGCGCGGGGTTCGACGTGATCGTCGCGACGCCGGGTCGCCTGATCGACCACCTCGAACGGGGGAACGTCGACCTCTCGACGGTCGAGGTCGTGGTCCTCGACGAGGCGGACCGCATGCTGGACATGGGGTTCCGCCCGCAGATCGAGGCGATCCTGGCCGCGACGCCGAAGGAGAAGCAGACGCTGCTCTTCTCGGCGACGATGCCGAACGGCGTGCACGCGCTGGCGCTTCGGATCCTGCACGATCCGGTGTGGATCGAGGTCGCGCGGCCGTCGACCGCGGCGGAGAAGGTCGAGCAGCGGGTCTACCCGGTGCGGCCGGACCAGAAGACCTCGCTCCTGCTCCGCCTCTTGGAGCAGGACGGGATGGACCAGGTCCTGGTCTTCACGCGGACGAAGATCGGGGCGGACGCGCTCTTCTCGCGCCTCGAGGCGGCCGGCGTCAACGCGACCGTGCTCCACGGCGACCGCGACATGAAGCAGCGGCAGCGGGCGCTCGACGCCTTCGCCAGCGGCAAGGTGCGGGTGCTGGTCGCGACGGACGTGGCGCAGCGGGGGCTCGACATCGACGGGATCAGCCACGTCATCAACTACGACGTGCCGCAGAACCCGGAAGACTACGTGCACCGGATCGGCCGGACCGGCCGTGCCGGGGCGAGCGGGATCGCGATCACCTTCCTGACGCCGGCCGAGCTGGCGCAGCTCCGCGACATCGAGCGGGTCCTGGGTTATCGGCTCCCCCGCTTCACCGTCGAGGGGTTCGATTCGGCGCTGGCGGTCGAGGCGCCCGTCCGGGCGGTGCCCCGCCTGAACCGCGCCGGCACGCGTCTGGGCGCGCGGCGGATCGAGGAGCTCTCGCCCGAGGAGAAGGCCGCCCTGCTCCGCGTGGGGTGACGGGCGCGACGTCGCCTCGCCACGCCCCCTCGCAGGCGATCACCCCGCCCGCCCCGCCTCCCCGGTCAACCTCGGCACCGCCTCGGCCGCGGGGGCGCGGAGCGAGACTTCGGCCAGGGCGCTGAGCGGAGTCGGCTCCGGGTTCACCTCGACGATCCGCCCTCCGTTGTCGAGCGTCACCCGCGGCAGGCTCGCCGCGGGTTGCACCACCGCGCTCGTCCCCACGACCAGGCAGAGATCCGCCGTCGCGGCCTCCCCGAAGGCTTCCGCGAGCAGGCGCTCGTCCAGCGCCTCGCCGAACCACACCACGTCCGGACGCACCAGCTCGCCACAGTGCCGGCAGGTCGGGAGGGTCTCCCGCGACCGGGCATCCACCGGCTCCCGATGGGCGTAACGCTCCGCGCACGCCGTGCAGCGGACCCGGAAGATCGAGCCGTGCAGCTCGAGGGGGAGGGCGGGGCCGGGATCCCGCCCCCCGGCGACCTCCGCCGCGGCGACGCCGTGGAGATCGTCGACGTTCTGCGTCACGATCCGGACCCCGCCCCGATCGAGGGCAAGGCGCGCCAACGCAAGGTGCGCCGGATTCGGCCCCGCCGCCGCGATCCGCTCCCGCCGCCAACCGTACCACTCCCACACGAGCCGCGGGTCCCGGGCGAACGCCTCCGGCGTCGCCAGCTCCTCGGGGCGATACCGCCGCCACAGCCCCTCCTCCCCACGGAACGTCGGCACCCCCGACTCCGCGCTGATCCCCGCGCCGGTCAGCACCAGGATCCGCCCGGCCTCGCCGACCAGTCGCCGCGCTCGCTCCAGCTCTCGCTCGTCCACGATTTCGCCCACTCCTTTCCCGGGCCCGCCCCGCGGCCCGTGGTCATTGCCTTTCCCCCTGTCCCGGCGCTACGATGGCGCGGGATTCACCCCCGATCCGACCCCATCGTTCGTCCCGTTCCAACCATCGGGCCGGGTCCTCGATCCAATCGGCAGAGGACGGAACCCGAGGCCATGGCCGTGATGCCCCAGACGCGAGAAACCGTCGCCGAATCGAAAGCCGTCGACGCCGCCGATGCCGCCCTCGCGGCGGGCGGCGACATCCGGGCGTTCGAGCGACTTTACCGGCGCCACGTCGCCCGCATCCACTCCCTTGCCCGCCGCATGCTCGGCGAGGCCGAGGCCGACGAGGCGACGCAGGACGTCTTCGTCCGCGCCTGGGAGAAGCTCGGCACCTTCCGTGGCGAGGCGGCCTTCGGCACCTGGCTCTACCGCCTCGGGATCAACGTCCTCCTCGCCCGCCGCGCCGCGATCGCGAAGGCCCGAGACCGCTTCGTCGAGGAGGAGAAGATCATCGAGCTGATGCCGGCGCGCGCCGCCCACGGCGACCTGCGGGTCGACTTCGATGCCGCGATCGCCCGGCTCCCTGCCGGCGCCCGCGAGGTCTTCACCCTCTACGACGTCGAAGGATACAAGCACGAGGAGATCGCCGGGATGCTCGGCATCACCACCGGAACGTCGAAGTCGCAGCTTCACCGCGCCAGGATGCTCCTGCGCGAACACCTCGAGGAGTCGTGAGATGGACCGCATCGACCCCTGGCTCGAACGGCTCTCGGAGTACCTCGACGGCGAGCTCGACGAAACCGATCGCGCCGCGATCGAGGCGCACCTCCGGAAATGCGCGGTCTGCCGGGCCACGCTCGAAGACCTCCGGGTCGTCGTCGGCATGGCCGCCCGGCTCGAGGACCGGCCCCCCGAACGCGACCTCTGGGCGGGGATCGCCGCCCGGATCGGCGCCGCCGGTCCCGCCGCCGGAACCACGACACCGCCCGCCGGGCCCACGGTCGTGGATCTCGCCGAGCGCCGCGGACGCACCCCGCGCCGGTTCAGCTTCACGCTGCCCCAGCTCGCCGCCGCGGCGATCACGCTCATGCTCGCCTCCGGCGCCATCGTCCGGGTCGCCACCCGCGTGGACCCCGGCGCGCCCCGTGTCGCCGGCGCCGATGCCGCGCCGCAGGCCGGCCCCGCGGCAGGAGCGCCGATCGTGCGGACCGTCGCGAACTTCGGCGGCCCGACGTACGACGCCGCGGTCGCCGAGCTCGAGCGCGTCCTCCAGGAGGGCCGCGAGCGCCTCGACCCGGCGACGATCCAGGTCCTCGAAGCGAACCTGGCCATCATCGACAGGGCCATCGAGGAGGCGAGGCGGGCCGTCGAGGCGGACCCCGCCAACGCGTTCCTGAACAATCATCTCGCGGACAACATGCGGCGCAAGCTCGATTTGCTGCGCCAGGCCACCGCGATCGTCAGAGCGCAGACCTGAGAGGTAGTCGAACATGCTCATCTTGCTCCTCGCCGGGGCGACGACGCTGCTCTCCCCGGCGCCCATGGACCTCGACACGACCTTCGCGGTCCCCCAGGGCGCGAGGATCGAGGTCGAGAACTTCGCCGGCGAGGTCGTCGTCACGACCTGGAACCGCGATGCGGTACGCGTGGTGGCCACCCACACGGGCGATGACAAGGTCTCGGTCCGCACCGTCGGCTCCGTCGTCCGGATCGAGACCCGGGCACGGCGCGGCCCCTCCCGGATCGTCGACTACAAGATCACCGTGCCCGCCTCCGCCGCGCTTCGCATCACCGGTCCTTTCAACGATGTGTCGATCGACGGCGCCGGCGGCGACGTGACCGTTGAAACCGTCCGCGGCGAAGTCACGTTGAAGGGCGGTAACGGCCTCGTCTCGCTCCGCTCCGTCCAGGGTTCGATCACCGTCGAGAGGGCGCGAGGCCGCATCGATCTCAACGCCGTCAACGAGGACATCCGCGCGATCGCACTCTCCGGCGATATCTCCGTCGATGCCGTCAACGGCGACATCGAGCTCTCCCGGATCGAGTCGGCGAACGTCTCGGCCGCGACGGTCAACGGCACCATCACTTACGATGGCACGATCCGCGACGGTGGCCGCTATGCCTTCACGACGCACAACGGCGAGATCGATGTCGCGGTCCCGGCCACGGCCAACGCGACCGTTTCGATCGCGACATTCAACGGCGAGATCGAATCGGAGCTCCCGCTCACGCTGACCGAGACCCGTCCCGGTCGCCGCTTCACCTTCACGGTCGGGACCGGGAGCGCGCGGCTCGATCTCGAGTCCTTCAACGGCACCATCCGGCTCCGCCGCCCCGGCGGGACCAAGGCAAGGGAGGGAACATGACGATGCATACCGATCGACGCCCTCGGCGCCGCCACGCAGTTCGCGGCGCGGTACTCCTCGCGGCCGCGCTCCTCGCGCCGGCCACCGCCAGCGCCCAGGACGGTGCTTTCGCCTGGCGCGGCCGCATCGCCGCCGGGCGGGCGATCGAGATCAAGGGCGTGAGTGGCGATATCCGCGCCGTCGCCGCCACGGGCGACGAGGTCGTCGTCAGGGCCGTCAAACACGCCCGGCGAAGCGACCCCGAGGAAGTGACGTTCGACGTCGTCGAGCATAATGGCGGCGTGACGATCTGCGCCGTCTACCCCTCGCCGCGAGCGGGAAGGGAGAACGAGTGCCGTCCCGGCGGCGGCGGGCGGATGGAGACCCGGGACAACGACGTCAAGGTCGACTTCACCGTCGAGGTTCCTCGCCACGTCCGTTTCATCGGGCGGAACGTCAACGGCGGCGTCCAAGCCGAATCCCTGACCGCCGATGTCGAGGCCTACACCGTCAACGGTGGGATCGACGTATCGACGGCGGGGATCGCGAAGGCGAAGACGGTCAACGGCGGGATCATCGCTCGGCTCGGCCGTGCCGACTGGGTCGACGACCTCGAGTTCGAGACCGTGAACGGCGGGATCACCATCGAGCTCCCCGCCACCGTCGATGCCGACATCAGGGCCAAGACCGTCAACGGCGGGATCTCCACCGACTTCCCGCTCCAGGTGCAGGGTCGCTTCAGCAGCCGCGAGATCCGCGGCGTCCTCGGCAACGGCGGCCGGCGGCTCGAGATCGCCACCGTGAACGGGAGCATCCGGCTGCGCCGGGGCTCCTGACGGGGTGGGGGTGCGCGGGGCGCGAGACCCGCGCACCCCGCCTCTCCAGTCGCATCTTGCAGTCCCCTCGCATCACCCGCGCAGACACTCCCGCAGGAAGGCCGTCGCGACGCTGTCGAACTCCCCGGACCGGTCCGAGACGACGCCGTGCGCGCCGCCGGGGAGCACCGCCAGACGGGACTTCGGGATCCGCTGGAGGAGGAGCTCGATGAACGTCGGTGGGACGACCGGGTCATCCCGCCCCACCACGACGAGCGTCGGGCAGCCGATACGCCGCGCCTTCTCCAAGGGATGGTCCCCCGCCGCCCTCAGCCACGTCCCGAGGAACGCCGGGAGCGATCCCTTCAGGTACTCCCTCGCGACGATCGGGATGAGCGCCGGCGGCTCCCGGCCGATGTCGCGTAGGAACCCCACCACCTGGCGGGCGAGGCGCCACCGCCCCGGCGCGCCGGTCGGCGAGGCGAGGACGAGGGCGCGGGCGCGGTGAGGCGCTCGGACCGCCAACTCCATCGTCGCTTGGGCCGCGAGCGAGTGCCCGATCCACGCGGGCATCGCCAGGTCGAGCGCGGCCGCGAAGGCGAGGAGCCACTCGGCGGTCTCCCCGACGCCGAGGCCCAGCCGCCCGCCGGCGCTCCCGCCGAACCCCGGCAGGTCCGGCGCGACGAGGCGCAATCCCGCCGCCGCGAAGCTCGGGAAGTGCGGCACCCAGAACCCGCTCGAGAGACCGAGCCCGTGCACGACGACGCACGGCGGCCCGCACCCCGCCTCCCGGTACCGCACCCGCCTCCCGTCCAGCGTCAGCCGCCCCTCACGCGGCGCCATCGGCTCCGGCGAGGAACGAGACGACCAGTTCGTTGAACGCCGCCGGCCTGTCCGCCATCGGGTTGTGCGCCGCATCCTCGAAGATGACGAGCCGCGCGCCGGGGATCGATTCGGCGATGATCCGGCCGTGGTCCACCGGGGTGAGCGGGTCGAGACGCCCCCACACCAGGAGCGTCGGGTGGACGATCCGCGGGAGGAGCGGTCGGATGTCGTCGGCCAGGAGGTGGCGGGTCGCCCGCCAGAGCACCCGCGGACCCGCGCGCAGCGCATCGGTCGCGATCGTCGGAAGGAACGTCAGGCGCCCCCACGCCCGCGGCGGCGCGATCTCCGCGATGAACCTCGCCAGCTCGGCGACGCTCCGCGGCCGGGGGATCCCCGCGGCGCTGACGAGGACCAGCCTGTCGATTCGCGTCGGATGGCTCGCGGCGATGTGCACCGAAAGTTGGCCCCCCATCGAGTGACCGACCAGGTGCGTACGGTCCAGCCCCTGGGCGTCCAACCAGTCGACCAGGAGCCTCGCGAGCGTCGGGATGTCCGGCTGGTCGCCCCCCCGGCGTCGGCTGCGGCCGAAGCCGATCAGGTCGGGGATGTGGACGCTGTAGCCCTCCGCCAGGGCAGGGAGCGTGTGGCGCCACCACCGGGCCGAACCCGAGAGGCCGTGCAGGAGCACGACCGGCGGCCCGGCACCGGAATGCACCGAGTAGAAGCGGTACCCCCCGACATCCGTGAAGCGCCTCTCGACCCTCATCCCGGGGCGCGCGCCCCGTCGGCCCGTTCGCCCCACCCCCCGCCCCCCGGCGTGCGGATGCTGAGGATGTCCCCCGCTCGGGCGAGAAAGGTGGTCTTGGACGGGAGCGACAGCTCCTCGCCGCCACGGATCAGCACGTTCTCCCCCGGCGCCCCCGCGCCGCCCCCCGCCATCCCCGCCGGTCCGACACGACGGCGCTCCGTCAGGAGGCTCACCTCCGCATCGCACAGGAGCTCCAGGTCGCGACGCAGCCCGTCGCCCCCGCGATGCAACCCCCCGCCCCCGCTCCCCCGCCGCAGCCCGTAGCGCCGCACCCGGAACGGGTACGCGTGCTCCAGCGCCTCGATCGGCGTGTTCAGCGAGTTCGTCATGTGCACATGAACACCCGAGAGCCCCGGCCCCGACGGCCCGGCCCCCATCCCCCCGGCCATCGTCTCGTAGTACGCGAACGGCAACCCGCTCCGCGGGTCCCGCCCGCCGACCGTTAGGTTGTTCATCGTCCCCTGCGAGAGCGCCGGCACGAGCCCCGGCAACGCCTGAGCGAAGGCCAGGAAGAGTACATCCGTGATCCGCTGCGACGTCTCCACGTTCCCCGCCGCCACGCTCGCCGGCGCTTCCGCCGCCACCACGCTCCCCGCCGGCAGCAAGACGCGCACCGGCCCCATCTCCCCGCCCCCCGCCGGAAGCGCCTGTCCCAACAGCGCCTCCACCACGCAACGCACCACGTACCGGACCGCCGATGTCGTGATCGCCGCCACCGCGTTGACCCCACCCGCCACCTGCGGCGAACTCCCCGCGAAGTCGACCTCCAGCGCCTCCCCCTCCACCGTCACCCGCACCCGGATCGGGATCGGCCCGCTCCCCAGCCCATCATCCTCGAGCGCGTCCTCCGCCTCGTAGACGCCGTCCGGGATCCGCGCGATCCCTGCACGCAGCAGCCTATCCGCGTACGCCAGCAGCGCATCCATCGCCCACGCGACCTCCCCCTCCCCCCGCCGCTCCACCAGCTCCCGCAGCCGCCTCTCCCCCGCGACCAGCGCCGCCCACTGCGCCGACAGATCCCCCTCCCGCTCCGCCGGCGTCCGCACGTTCGACAGCAGAACCCGCCAGAGATCCTCGTTCCGACGCCCCCCGGCGACCAGACGCACCGGCGGGATGCGTAGCCCCTCCTGGTAGATCTCCCGCGCCAGCGGCATCGACCCCGGCGTCATCCCCCCGACGTCCGCATGGTGCGCCCTCGCCGCCAGGTACGCCAACGGACGGGGCGGCGTCCCGTCCACCGCCTCGCCTCCGATCGCCGACTCCCCCGCGGCCCCCGCCTCCCCCTTCCTCCGATCGCCGCGCACCCGATCGCCGCTGTCCCGCCAATCCTCCGATGCGATCCCCCCACCACCAACCCCCCACGAACCCACCCAGACCGGCGCGATCAACGTGATGTCCGGCAGGTGCGTGCCGCCCCGGAACGGATCGTTCAGCGCCGCCACATCCCCGGGGCCCAGGGGACCTAGCTCCTCCAGCGCGGCCGCCACGCTCAGTGGCAGCGCTCCCAGGTGAACCGGCATGTGGTCCCCCATCGCCACCACCCGCCCCCGACCGTCGAAGATCGCACACGAATAATCCCGCCGCTCCTTGATGTTCGGCGAGTACGCCGACCGCCGGAGCGTCGCGCCCATCTCCTCCGCCAGCGCTGTAAAGAGGTGACGGTAGACCTCCAGGCGCACCGCCTCCAGCCCCGGTCCGCTCATTTGCGATCCGCCCCGCTAACGTTATATTTGACTGGCACGTTATTTTCACCGCACAAGGGCGTTTACCACGCGGGTCGCACCCTTTGACCAACGGCTTCCAAGGAGGATCTATTGGCACGTAGAAAGCACGAAAAGAGCACGTTCGACCGTGCGCGCGACGAGCTCTTCAGTCACATCCACCGCTGCGAGGTGATCGGCGCCGAACGCGAGCAGCAGGAAGAGTGGATGGACGATACGCTGAACTTCATGGCCGAGCGCTACCCCGACCTCAGCTCCCGCGAGATCGCTCAGCTCCGCGAGCTCGGGCTCCGCTTCTGCCAGCCCGTCATCCCGCACGGGAGACAACATACAGCGGCTTCTGACGAGGAGGCAAACGCCGCCTGACGGCGTCTCCTCCACCAGGGCGGGGACCGCGACCCCTCGTTGACCCGCGCCCCTTCGGGCCCCATCGACTCGGCTCCGAGGCGCCCGCGATCCCCTCCCTCTCCAGCCGCACCCCGTATTGGCGCCGACCGGCGCCAATACGGCCCTCACTACCCCGACGCTCCCGAGCCCCCACCCGCGCCCGCATCCCGCATCCCGCATCCCGCATCCCGTTCCCGCTCCCGTTCCCGTTCCCGTTCCCGTTCCCGCTCCCGTCGCCGTCCCAGTCCCCGCCCACCCCAGATCCGACCGCCGCCGAGCCTGCACCCCCAACCACACCCAACCCGTCACATTCACCTCGCCCATCCCACTCCGTCCACGCCCGCACTCGCATCCCCGCGACCCCCAACCGCTCCCCCCACGCGCATCCCCGCCCCCAACATCTGTTTCCGCCGGGAACGACACTTGCGCAACTCCACGCCGCGACGGGAGGTGAACATGGCGATTCCGATCGGGATTCAGGGGATCGGGCCGGAGGCGAGGCGTTCGCCTCTGGAGGCATGGGTGGTCGAGCGGTTCTACGCCGGGGGAGGGATGCCCTGCCCGGTGGGGTGCGGCGGGGTGGCGGAGGTGATCCGTGTGGGGAGTCGCGGCGATGGCGGTGGCGACCTCTGGCTGGAGTGCGGGAGCTGCGCCCAGCGGCAGCGCTTCGACCTCCCGCCGGCGACCGTGGCGGAGCGCAGCAAGGTGGAGGCGGCGCTGGCGGAGACGGGGGAAGCCGCGTGCCCGCGTCACGCCGGAAGGGTCGTGCTGCAACGCCGTGGGACCCGCCTGGTCTGTCCCGAATGCGGGGTTCGGTTCCGGGAGTGACGGGGATGGAGAGGAGCGGTCGGGTCGAGCACCCGCGGGCGTTGCGGCGCTGGCGAGGCCGGTGGGCGAGGATCGCGACGTTCGTCTCGGTCGTGTCGCTGGCGTTCGCGCTGACGAAGATGCAGGTCTTCGCGACGGAGGAGTACGCGCTGATCGCGAAGGAGAACCGATTGAGGCCGATCGTGGTGCCTGCGCCACGGGGCACGATCTACGACCGATACGGGCGGGTGGTGGCGGACAACGTGGTGGGGTATCAGGTGCTGCTCATGCCGGCGCCGATCGACTCGCTGCAGGCCGCGCTGGAGCGGTTGCGTCCGGTGCTGGGATTGACGGACGCGGACGTGGAGCGGGCCTTCCGGAAGTATCGGCGCGAGCCCCACCTGCCGATGGTGGTGAAACAGGACGCCGCGCCGGGGGCGGTCGCGCGGCTGCTGGAGCGTCGCTTTCTCTTCCCGGGCGTGCTGATCCACGAGTACCCGAAGCGGCGGTATCCCGCGGGGGATGCGGTGGCCCACGTGATCGGGTACGTGAACGAGATCAGCGAGGCGGAGCTGGCGTTGCCGGAGTTCGAGGGGTATCGCCAGGGTCGATGGATCGGCAAGGCCGGGTTGGAGCGGTCGTACGAGCGTGAGCTGGGTGGCGAGCCGGGGATGCGGTACCTGGAGGTCGACGCAGTGGGGCGGATCAAGCGGTGGCTCCCCGAGGAGACGGGGGTGCCGCCGATCCCGGGGCGGGACATCCGGCTCCACCTCGATCTCGATCTCCAGCGCTACGTCGCCGAGCTCTTCCGGGACTTCGCGCGGACCAACGGGTTCAGCGATCTGCGGGCGGCGTTCGTGGCGATCGAGCCGGCGACGGGCGGGGTGCTGGCGCTCTACGCGACGCCGAATTTCGACCCGAACGCCTTCGTCGGGGGGATCGACCCCGCCGTCTGGCAGGGGTTGAACGAGGATCCTGCGGACCCGCTGTTGAACCGGGCGAGCGGCTCGTCGCAGCCGCCGGGGTCGACCTTCAAGCTGGCGACGGCGGCGATGGCGATGAGTTTGGGGCTCCTCAAGCCGACGGACCGGATGCCGGTCCCGTGCGGGGGCGGCCTGCGCTACGAGCGCCGATACGCCAAGTGCTGGTACGGGCGGGGGCACGGCTCTCTCGACCTGATCGGTGCGATCAAGAACTCCTGCAACGTCTACTTCTACCAGGTCGGCATCCGGATCGGGCTCGAGCGGTTCATGAGGGAGGGCGCTCGCCTCGGCTTCGGGCGGCCCACGGGGATCGACCTCCCCAACGAGCTCACCAGCACCTTTCCCGAGGGGAAGCGGTGGTGGGAGGAGCACTTCGGCTACAGGCCGTACGACAACGAGGTCATGTCGCTCTCGATCGGCCAGGGGGCGGTGACGCTCACGCCCCTGAAGCTGACGCAGCTCTACGTCGCCCTCGCGCGCCGGGACGGCAAGGCGCCGGCGCCGCGGCTCGCCGTCACCGACAGCGCGCCGCCGATCTCTCTCGACCTCGGGCTCAACGAAGAGCAGATCATGGCGCTGCGTCGAGGGTTCCGGCGGGTCGTCGGACCCGGTGGAACGGCCGCGCTGAGCCGCCTCCCCGGCTGGGACTTCATGGGGAAGACCGGAACGGCACAGAACCCGCACGGTCCCGACCACGCCTGGTTCGTCGGCGTGGGCGGACCCTTCGGCGAGGAGCCGGAAATCGTCGCGACCATGCTGTTGGAGAACGGGGAGCACGGGTACGTCGCCTCGGGCGTGGTCGCGAATGCCGTGAACTTTTTTCTCACCCGCCGTCACGGTTTGCCGTTCGAGCGCTACCCCACGCCGCGCGAACGACTCCCCCGGGGACTCGACGTCGATTGGCGCTGGTACCTCTCGGACGTGGTCGACCCCCCCGTGACGGAACCTTGATCGGTTTCGTCCGTATCGTACCGGTGTGGAGGCCGCTTGGCGCCCCCGCGTTGCGGCGGCCCCGCGCAGGTGCAGGTCGGGTCGACTTCGTCGTCTCCTCCGGCCGAAAGGAGAGCCCATGCACATCCGTACGCGGTGGCCCGCATGGCTGGCGTTGGGGCTGACGATCCTTCTCGCCGGACCGGCCATGCGGCCGGCCCCCGACGCGGCGAGACTGGTCGTGCGAAACGGGACCTACTCCTCGCTCCTGATCTCGATGCGCGACGACACCGGGCAAGAGATCCGGCTCGGCCAGGCGCCCCCGGAGTTCACCAACACCCTCGTCATCCGAGAGCCGATCCCCACCTCGCCGGTCCGTTTCGTCGCGCGGCTCGCCGGCGAGTCCTCGGTGCTCTACGACTCCGAGCCGGTCCGCCTCGGCCCCGACGTGCAGCTTCGTTGGAGACTCCCGGAGAACGTGATCGAGCGCTGACCGGCGCGCCTGGGGGGTGGTCGACGCCGCCCGATGCGGTTAACTTTCCGACAACCCCCTTAGCGGAGTATCACGCGGGCTCCACCCACGTCCGACCACCACTCTCGATGCGGAGAGGAGGCGCTGAGTATGGCCACTCCGTTCCTCAGCTCTGAGGAGTTCGACGAGCGCGCGCATCGCCTTTACAACGAAGGGGACTACGACGGCGCGCTCGAGGTGCTGAAGGAGGGATTGGTTCGGTACCCCCACGCCGTCGACCTCCTCGTCGGCCTGGGCTACACCCGCCTGGCTCGTGAAGAGTTCGCCTGGGCGAAGCAGGCGTTCGATCGGGCGCTCGCCCTCGAGCCGGAGAACGACGACGCGATGGTCGGCCTCGGCGAGGTCCTGCTCCGGATCGGGAGACGGGATGAGGCGTTGGAGCTCTTCGAGACCGTCCGCCGCGGCGGGTGCGGCGACGACCTCGAGCTCCTCCTCTCGATGGGCCGCGCCCTCTACCGGGAGCAGCTCTTCGAGGAGGCGCTCGAGGTCTTCAACGACGCGGTGATGTACCACCCCGAGAGCGCCGAGGCCCTGGCCGCCGTCGCCTACGCCCTGCATCGCACCGGGGAGGAGATGGCGGCGAGGCGCGAGCTGCTCCGGGCGTTGAAGCTCGACCCGAAGCTCCACGAGGCGAGGATCTACCTCGGCCATCTCCTCTACGACCGAGGGGATTGGAAGGGTGCGGCGAGGCAGTTCGAGCAGGTGCCGCCCGCCGAGCACTGGGATACCCTCGCCCTCTGGCGTCTCCTCGAGGTCAAGCGTGCCCTCGAGGGGCTCGAGACCGGCGATCCGTCCCTCGCCCCGTGGGAGGCTCGCCTCGAGGAGCTCGCCGCGGTCACCGACCCGATCGACGACCTCCTCGCCGAGCTCGAGCGCGGGATCTGGGATGAGCCGGGCTTTCAGGAGGTGGCGCCCCCGCAGGATGGCGCCCGTCACAGGGTTCGGACCGTCGATGGCCGCGTCTTCGCAGGCGACTGGCTCGAGATCGTCCAGCAGCTCCGCGACGTCTGGGGCCAGCCCGACGAGACGGTCGCACAATTCATGCGTCGGGAGGCGGACGAGCGCCGAGCGAAGACGGGGATCGGGATCCCGTTCGACGACCCCGAGGCGTTCCTCCGGGCCAGCGCCCGCGCCGGCTTCCTTCGAATCGACTACTGAGCGATGATCGACCGGGGGCGCGTTCTCCAGCCGATCCGGGAGACCGAGGACGCGATCCGCCGGTTGTCCGATTACGCGTCGGCCAACGAGCTCGGGGAGGCGGTCGTCGCGACCTGGGGGGCCGTGGACCGTGCGCTGCGCCGTCTCCTGCGGGGCTCGCCCACGGCCCCCGACGCCGTTCGCCTCGTCGCCCTCTCACCGTCCGAGCTCCCGACCGACCGTCTCATCGAAGCGCTCCGCCGCGAGGAGCTGATCTCGCTGCGCCTGGCCGGGCTCATCCACGAGCTCTCGGGCGCGGCGACCCGGGCGCTCCGGGGTGAGGTCCGGGCCGCGGACGCCGATCTGGCCCAGGAAGCGGTCGTCCGGCTCACCGAAGAGGTCGAGGAGCTGACGGGCGCTCGGGAGAGGGGAGCGGCGCCGGAACCGCCGCTCGTCGCCGTCGGTCCCGAGCCGGGGGGGGCGCCTCCCCCGGCGGTCGCGGCGTCCGGGGCGGGGCCCCGGGTCCGGTCGCTCACCGCCATCGCCGCCGCGATCGCGGGCCTCGCCCTCCTCGCCCTCATCCTCGTCGTCGTGCGGCCCCTCGACGATCGGCTGAAGGAGGGGATGGCCGCGTTCCGCGAAGGCCGGGACGACGACGCCGAGCTCCTCTTCCGCGAGGTGGTCGAATCCGCCCCCGAAAACGTCACGGCGCACCTCTATCTTGCGCGCATCTACAGGCGGGACAACCAGTACCAGCGGGCGGCCGAGCACCTCCGGGCCGCGGCCGCCGTCGACCCCAAGGACCCGGACGTGCGCCGCGAGCTCGGCCACCTCTTCATGGACCTGAACCGCCCGGGACCCGCCGCGGAGCAATACCGGCGCGCACTGGAGGCGGAGCCGGAGAGCGTCGCCGGCTGGATCGGGCTGATTCGCGCCTTGCGGGCGATGGGCGACCCGTCGGCCGATGAGGTGCTGAGGCGCGCGCCGGCCGAGGTGCGCGCCGCACTGGATACGGGCCGCGCGGCTCCGGGCCGCCCTGGGTCCTGAAGAACCGAGAACCCGTCGAAGAGAGTCGAGGATTCATGGACGACGTCGTCTCCCGCCTTCATCGCGCGCTCGTCGCGGCGCTGCACGAGCGCGGTCACTCCCCGGCCGAGCGCCCCGTCACCGTCGCGGAGATCTACCAGGAGCTCGTGCCCTACCGCGCGGTGCGCGATTACCTCGGCGTCGAGCTGAACGCGGACTACGAGCACGCGCTGCTCCGCCTCCTTGCGGGGGAGGGCGACCGGGTGCGGCTCGAGCCGGTGACTGCCCGCGAGGAGCTGCGGGCCGAGCTCGAAGCGCCCGACCCCTACGTCGGGATCTATCGGAAGTTCGCGGCCTGCGACGCCTGGGTCGTCGACCTCGGCGAGGACGACGCTCCGGTGGCTACGGCACGGATGGGCGCCGACGCGATCGGCGCCTCCGTCACACCCGACACGCCGCCCGCCCCGCCCGCCAGGCCCCGAGTCGAGGACGCGCACGCCGCTATGACCGGCAGGGGCGCCGGCGTCTCGGCCGACACGGTGCCCGGGGCTGCCGGCGCGGCCCCGGGCATCGGCGCCGACCCCGGTGCGGCGAGGTCCGGCGCGACCGGCGTGGCCTGCGCCTTCTGCAAGGAGACCCTCCCGCAGGACAGGACCGTGCGCTTCTGCCCCTTCTGCGGCATGGACCAGCGTCGGCGCCCTTGCGCCGGGTGCGGCGAGGTGCTCGAACCCGCCTGGCGCTTCTGCATCGCGTGCGGCGTTCCCGTCGACCCCACGCTACGCGCGCCGGCCTACTGAGCACGAACCTCGGCCCGCCGGCGCCCTGACGCGCGTGATCCCGATTCGCGCCGGCCGCAATCCCCGCGCTGCCGGCGCGTCGTCGCCGGGGACGGCGCAGGGATTGCGTCGCGCGGGCGCCGCCGCTTGACGCTGCCGCCTGGGGCTTCTATCTTCGGCCGCGCTCCGGTGCCATGCCGGCGGTTGAGTGTGTGTGCGAACGGGCCGGGGGCCCGTGCGGATTCGGATCCTATTCTCAGGAGGGGGCGCTCATGCGCAGGATGGAGTGGCTTGGTGTGTTCGCGATCGTTGGCGGCTTCGGTCTGGCGGCCTGCCAGCCGGGCGGGGAGGAGCCCGCTGCCCAGCAGCAGCAGCCGGCCGCCGGTGCGCCGACTCAGGCGCCTGCGACCGGCCAGCCCGCGCCGACCGGCCAGGTCCCTGCGGGCGCCACGCCGGAGATGGTCGCCCAGGGCCAGCAGATCTTCACGGGCCAGGGCCTCTGCTTCTCCTGCCACGGGATGGACGCCAAGGGCACGCAGCTCGCGCCGAACCTGACCGACGACCAGTGGCTCTGGCTCGACCCGGCCAAGGGCGACATGCTCGAGCAGGCGGTGAACCTGATCAAGACCGGCGTCCCGCAGCCGAAGGAGGCCCCGGCGCCGATGCCCCCCATGGGCGGCGCCAGCCTGACCGACGAACAGGTCCGCGCGGTCGCGTCTTACGTCCTCTCGCTCAACCCGCAGAGCTGAGGATTCCGCTTGCGGCTTTCCGCGACGCCGGGGTGCCCGACGAAGGGGCGCCCCGGCGTTCTGGTTCTCGCGGTTGCTCTGGCCGCGGTCCTGGCTTGCGGCGAGAGCGACCTCCCCGGGGGAGAGGCGGCGGAGCTCGAGATCGGCGATGAAACCGTCCGACTCGAGCCCGGCGTCCAGGTCGTCGACGTGCTCTTGCGCTTCCGCACCGCCTCGGCCGTCCCCATCGAGCCCGACACCATCCGAATCCGCCCCGGCGACATCGTTCGCATCGTCACCGGGGATTCCCGGCCCCATGCCGTGGTCTTCGACGCGGACCGCCTCACCCCCGACGCTCGCGCCTTCCTCGAGCGCACCGGCCAGCTCCGGGGGCCGCCGCTGATCCAGGAGGGCGCCGCCTGGGTCCTCAGCTTCGAAGGCGCGCCCCCCGGCGCCTACCCCTTCGTCGACCTCTCGCAGGACGTGGGCGGCCTCGTGGTCGTCGCGGCGCCCCCGCAGGCGAGATAATGAGGGGATGCCCGACCGGTTACCGTCCCGCCCGCAGGCTCGCCCGCCAGGAGGCCCGAGCGGAGGGTCTCGCTCGCCGCCGCGGCCGGACCACCTCCGCGGAACGGCAAGGCGACCCGGTGGGGCTGGCGCCCGGGTCGCGACGACGCTTATACTCCCCACCATGGCAAGGATCGCTGTGATTCCCGGCGACGGCATCGGCACGGAGGTGATCCGCCAGGCCGTCAAGGTTCTGGGCTGCGTGGCCGAGGAGGCCCGGCTCGATCTCGAGCTCGTCGAATGGAACCTCGGCGCCGATCGCTACCTCGAGACCGGGGTCGCGATCACCGAGGAGGAGAAGGCGCGGCTGGAGACGGAGTACGACGCCATCCTCCTCGGCGCCCTCGGCGACCCGCGGGTGCCGGACCACGCCCACGCCCGCGAGATCCTCCTCGGGCTCCGCTTCCGTCTCGACCTCTACGTCAACCTCCGCCCGGTCCGCCTCTGGGACGCGGCGTTCTCCCCGCTCAAGAACGTCGCCCCCGAGGACGTCGACATCGTCATCTTCCGGGAGAACACCGAGGGGGTCTACGTCGGGCTCGGCGGGACCTTCAAGATGGGGACGCCCGACGAGGTCGCGATCGAGGAGGACGTGAACACGCGGAAGGGCGTCGAGCGGATCGTGCGCGCGGCCTTCGAGTACGCCCGGTCGGCCGGCCGGCGCCGGGTCACGCTCGCCGACAAGGCCAACGCGATGCGGTACGCGGGCGGGCTCTGGCGCCGCGTCTTCGCCGAGGTCGGCTCCGAGTACCCCGACATCGAGCGGGAGGCGATGTACGTCGACGCCCTCGCGCTCGACATGGTGCTTCGCCCCGCGCGCTACGACGTCATCGTCGCGTCGAACCTCTTCGGCGATATCCTGAGCGACTTGGCCGCCGCCCTCGTCGGCGGCCTCGGCCTCGCGCCGTCGGCGAACCTGCACCCCGGGAAGCCGGGCCTCTTCGAGCCCGTCCACGGCTCGGCGCCGGACATCGCAGGGAAGGACCGCGCGAACCCCCTCGCCGCGATCCTGACCGGCGCCCTGATGCTCGAGCAGCTCGGCTTCCCCCGCGAGGCCGGCCGCATCGAGGCGGCCGTCCGTCGTTCGATCGAGCTGCGCCGGACCACGCCCGACCTCGGCGGCGAGCTCGGCACCGAGGCGGTCGGCGACTGGATCTGCCGCGAGCTGCGGGAGGGTTGAACCGACCGCTGGCGCCCGCGCCGACCCGGCACGGGCCTTCCCCGGCGGTCGGCTGCGCCGCCGCGTAACCCCCCGGCAGCCGACGGAGCCTACGACGTCGGGCCCCGCTCCCGGCAGGGACCGCCCGGCGTCCCCCGCGTGTACGACCGATCGAAACCTCGATTGCCAGGAGAGAGCATGGGAACGCAGGGCCAGTCCAGGGATATCGTCTTCCTGTCCGGGCGGCGTACGCCCTTCGGCACCTTCGGCGGGACCCTCCGCGGCTTCACCGCCACCGACCTCGGCGTCGTCGCCGCGAAGGCGGCCCTCGAGAGCGCCGGGATCCCGGCCGACGCCGTCGACCACGTGATCTTCGGCAACGCGCTCCAGACCTCGTCGGACGCCATCTACCTCGCCCGTCACGTCGGGCTGCGGGCCGGCGTCCCGCAGGAGACCCCGGCGGTGACGATCAACCGCCTCTGCGGCTCGGGGTTCCAGTCGATCGTCAGCGGCGCGCAGGAGATCCTCCTCGGCGAGGCCGAGGTCTGCCTCTGCGGCGGCGCCGAGTCGATGAGCCAGGCCCCGCACGTGGTCCGCGGCGCGCGCTGGGGCGACCTCCGCCTCGGCGAGCCGAAGGGCGCCTTCGAGGACCTGCTCTGGGCCGCGCTCCTCGACCCGCAATGCGGCCTCTCCATGGCCCAGACCGCCGAGAAGCTCGCCGAGAAGTACGGCATCACCCGCGAGGAGGCCGACGAGGTCGCCTACCGCTCGCAGCAGCGCGCCAAGCAGGCCTGGGACGAGGGCCGCTTCGACGCCGAGATCGCGCCGGTCACGATCCGGTCGCGCAAGGGCGAGACCCACTTCCGGACCGACGAGCACATGCGCCCCGAGACCACGATGGAGGTCCTCGCGACGCTGCGGCCGTACTTCAAGGAGGACGGGCTCGTCACCGCGGGGAACGCCAGCGGGATCGGCGACGGGGCCGCGGCCGTCGTCATCTCGAGCGACGCTTGGGCGGAGCGCAACGGCGTCCGGCCGATCGGCCGCCTCGTCGCCTGGGGGATCGCCGGCGTCGACCCCTCGATCATGGGGATCGGCCCCGCGCCCGCCGCGAGGAAGGCCCTCGAGAAAGCGGGCCTCTCCCTCGACGACATGGACCTCGTCGACATCAACGAGGCCTTCGCGCCCCAGTTCGCCGCCGTCGCCCGCGAGCTTGAGCTCGACCCCGAGAAGACGAACGTCAACGGCGGCGCGATCGCGATCACCCACCCCCTCGCCGCGTCCGGGACCCGGATCACCGTGAACCTCCTCCACGAGCTCCGGCGCCGGGGCGCCCGCTACGGCCTCGGCGGCGCCTGCATCGGCGGCGGCCAGGGGATCGCCGTGATCGTGGAGGCGCTCCCATGATCGAGCTCCTGGTCCCGGTCGCCGCCCTCTCGATCGGCATCCTCTGGACCAGTCTCCGGGTCCTCCGAGAGTACGAGCGCGGCGTCGTCTTCCGCCTCGGCCGCCTCAAGGGCGCCAAGGGGCCGGGGCTCATCTTCCTCGTCCCCCTCGGCGTCGATCGCATGGTCAAGGTGCCGCTGCGCATCGTGGCCCTGGACATCCCGCCGCAGGACGTGATCACCCGCGACAACGTCTCGGTCAAGGTGAACGCGGTCGTCTACTTCCGCGTCGCCGACCCCGTCAAGGCGGTCGTGGAGATCGAGGACTACCTCTTCGCGACGAGCCAGCTCGCGCAGACCACGCTGCGCAGCGTGATCGGCCAGGCCGAGCTCGACCAGCTCCTCGCCGAGCGGGAGCACTTCAACGACATCCTGCGCAAGATCATCGACGAGGGGACCGACGCCTGGGGGATCGAGGTCACCGCCGTCGAGGTCAAGGACATCGACCTCCCGCAGGAGATGAAGCGCGCCATGGCCCGGCAGGCCGAGGCGGAGCGGGAGCGGCGGGCCAAGGTCATCGCCGCCGAGGGCGAGGTCCAGGCCTCGGCCCGCCTCGCCGAGGCCGCCCGCGTCATCGGCGCCGCCCCCGCGGCGATCCAGCTCCGCTTCCTCCAAACGGTGACCGAGGTCGCGGCCGAGAACAACTCGACGACCCTCTTCCCGATCCCGATCGAGCTCTTCGGCCCGCTCTTTCGCGGTCTGGCCGGGGGGACCGGGTCGCAGTCGGCCGCTGCGCCCGGGCCCGCCGCGGCGCCCGAATCCGATCCGAGCGCGACGCCGCCGCTTCTCCAACCGCCGCCCGTCGCGCCCGACATGACTGGCACGAAGCTTGACCGGGTACCCGTCGAGTCCGATCCGGAGGAGCTTCAGCCGCGGTAGTCGATGCCCCGATTCGCCGGTTCCAACCCCGACCCGCGCCGTCGCGCCGCCGTCGGGGCGTTGGTCCTCGCCTTCGCCCTCGCCGCCTGCGCCGGCGGCGCGCCGGAGGTCGAGGAGCCGGAGCCGGAACCCCTCACCGGGTGGCGCGTCGGCGTCGCCGACCACATCGCCCTCTGGTACCACGGCCTGGCGATCACCCTCGCGTCGACGCAGGCGGCCGACACCACATCGCCGGTCCCGAGCTTCGACGCCGGGTACGTCGCCGAGGTCGCCGCGGCCAAGCGCCGCCGGGGCGTGTACCCCACGCCGTTGGACCAACGCGCCGAGGAGTTCGGCGCGATCTTCCGCGGCGACGAGGCCTACCGCGGCCTCGAGTTCGTCCCCCTCTACTTCCGCAGCGCCAACGCGCTCTTCTCGGCGATCGACCTCTGGAATCGGGCCGAGGGCAACCCGAATCGGGCCGGAACCGTGGAGGGGGCTCGCGTCGTCGCCTTCCTCTCGAGCCTCTTCCGCCGCCCCGCCCAGCGGCGGGCCGTGGTCGAATGGTCCGGCCTCCTGAGGGAAGAGGCGACGGCCTTCCACGACGCGTACTGGCAGGAGCAGCTCCCGGGGCTCCAGGCCCGGGTCGCGGCGGTCCAGCGGGCGTGGGATGCCATCGCGCCCCGGCTCGCCGACTACCTCGACATCATGCAGCTCGAGCGCGGCGAGCTCTTCCTGGTCCCGGCCCTGGGCGCGGAAGGGCGCCTGGTCACCCGCGGCGTCGCCGCGCCCCGCGCGGCGATCCTCGTGCCGCCCGAAGGCCGACCCTCGACGGCCCTCTGGGCCTTCGCCCACGAGCTCGTCTATCCCATTACGGGCGAGGCGATCCGCGACTACGTCGCACCGGCGAGGATCCGTGAGCTCGGCGAGCAGCGCCTCGCCTCGATTGCGGCCGTGCGCGGCGGCGCCATCCTCCTCGATCGCACGGCCCCCGACGAGGCCGACGGGTACCGGCGGTTCTACCTCAGGGCCGCGGGCCGTGAGGTACCCGACGGAGGGGAGTCCCTCGAAGCTGCGTTCGAAGCGGCGTTCCCCCTCCCCCCCGAGCTGGCCGAAGGGCTCGAGGACGCGATCGAACAGGCCCTCGCCGGGATCTGATCTCGTTGCTACATTTGAAGGTGTGGAAGCGAAGCCACCTGCCCCGGACACCGAGCGGGGGGTCACCCGCCGCGAGCTCGAGGCGATCATCCGCCGCGCCGCGGAACTCTACGCCGCCGAGGCCGAGTCCGACGACCGGATCTCCGAGGACGAACTCCTCCGCATCGCCGCCGAGCTCGGCCTTCCCGCGCGCTACGTGCGCCAGGCGCTCTACGAACGCCCGGCCGCCGAGGAGCCGAGCTTCCTCGACCGGACCTGCGGGCCGCCGAGCATCTCGGCTTCCCGCGCCCTCCCCGTCGAGCCGGCGCCGACGCTCGCCCGGCTCGAGGAGTACCTGACCACGCGCGAGTACCTGCAGATCCGGCGGCGCCAGGGCGATCGCCTCTGGCTCGTCCCGGCCGACGACCCGATCACCCGCCTCTTCCGGGTCTTCAGCCGGCCGGCGGGCCGGTACCACCTCGCCCGCGCCCACGGCGTCGGCGTCGCCGTCCAGCCCCTCGAGCCCGGATGGGCCCACATCCGCATCGAGGTCGACCTCTCCACGCAACGCAAGGATACCGTCACCAGCGCCAGCGTCCTTGGAGGCGTCTTCGGCAGCCTCGTCGGCATCGGCATCGGCGCCGTGGTCGGCGAGGTGGCCGGCGATGCCCTGGGCGATCCCATCGGCGTCGCGGCCGGAATCGCGGCGTTCGTCGGGACCGTCGCCACCAGCGCGAGCGCCGCCTTCGCCATCGCCGCCACCCGCTTCCGCCGCCGCCTTGCCGCGGCGAAGCAGGAGGTCGAGGCCCTCCTCGATCGCATCCAGCTCGGCGAGCGTCTCGATCCACCCCCCGCCCCCTGGCGACGTCGCCTCCAGGCTCGATTCTCCGGGCTCCACCCCGAGCGTTGATCGCTCCGCCCCCGCGCCCCATATTCCCGCCGTTTCCGATCCTTAGTCACCGACCATTCGAGGGAGGACGCATGGCGGAAATCCGAAAGGTTGCCGTCCTGGGCGCCGGACTCATGGGGAGCGGTATCGCCGAGGTCTCGGCCCGCGCCGGCTACGAGACCTGGGTGCGCGAGGTCAACGATGAGCTCGCCGAGCGCGGACGCAAGGCCATCGAGAAGAGCCTCGGCCGCGCCGTCGAAAAGGGGAAGCTCGACGCCGCGACCCGCGACGGGACCCTCGCCCGCCTCCACATGACCACCTCGCTCGACGACTTGCGCGACGCCGACATCGTCATCGAGGCGGTCACCGAGAACCTCGAGATCAAGAACGACCTCTTCCGCGCCCTCGACGCGATCTGCAAGCCCGAGACGATCTTCGCCAGCAACACGAGCTCCCTCACGATCGCCGACATGGCCGCCGCGACCAAGCGCCCGGACCGGATGGTCGGGCTGCACTTCTTCAACCCGGTCCCGGTCATGAAGCTCGTCGAGGTCGTCCGCACCATCGCCACCGGAGAGTCGGCGTACCGCACCGCGTTCGAATTCGCCCGCTCCCTCGGCAAGGAGCCGATCGAGGCCAAGGACACCTCCGGGTTCATCGTCAACCGCCTCCTCGTCCCCTACATGCTCGACGCGATCCGCGCCCTCGAGCAGGGGCTCGGCAGCATCGAGGACATCGACAAGGGGATGGTCCTCGGCACCGGCTACCCGATGGGGCCGTTCACCCTGAGCGACTTCGTCGGCAACGACACGCTCTACAGGATCGCGGAGATCATGTTCGACGAGTTCCGCGAGACCCGCTTCGCGCCGCCGCCGCTCCTCAAGCGCATGATCAGCATGGGATACTACGGCAGGAAGACCGGGAAGGGGTTCTACGACTACTCCGGCGAGAAGCCGGTCCCGGTCGACTTCGGGCTCTAGGGCGGAGCGCCCGGGGCCGCGCCCGAACCGCCAGAATCGTCGCATCCGAGCGTCCAGGGCGAGAGCCCCCGAGCCCCCCGCGCCGACGGGGGTGGTTCCCACCACGACCCGGCCTCGGGACGGAGGGCCGAGGCCGGGTCGCTTTCCGGGGATCTCCCTCGCCCCCGCCCTTCACGCGGAGCCGAGGGCCGGCGGTAATCGCTTCAGACCGGCAGGAAGTAGAACGCCAGCGCGAGGATGAGGTAGACCGCCAGGAGCTGGACCCCCTCCATCCAGTGCGACTCGCCGTCGTTCGAGATGAACGCCATGATCCCGACGGCGATCGCCACCGCGACCACTTCGAAGGTCGTGAAGATCAGGTCCATCGGCCGGGGGCCGATCACGTAGCTGAGGAAGACCAGCAGCGGCGCCACGAAGAGCGCGATCTGGATCGACGACCCGACGGCGATGTTGATCGCGGCGTCCATCCGATTCTTCCCGGCCATCAGGATCGCCGTCGAATGCTCGGCCGCATTGCCGATCACCGCCACCAGGATCACCCCCACGAAGACCTCGGTCATCCCGAGGGCATGTGCGGCCTCCTCCACCGCACCGACGAGGAGCTCGCTCATGACCGCGACCCCCGCGGTCGCCGCGAGGAGCAGGATCAGCGCACGGCGCACGGAGCCGGCAGCCGGCCCCGCCTCCGAGAGGCCGTGCGCACCTGCGTCCCCGACGTACAGGTGACGGTGCGTCCGCAGGGTGAAGACCAGGCTGAACGCATACGTCGCCAGGAGCACCACCGCGATCTCCAGGCTCAGCTCCCGTTCCGCGGCCAACCCGGGATTGCCCGCGACGATGTGGTGGAAGATCGCCGGCACGACCAGGCCGATCGCGCTCAAGACCAGGAGCGTCGCCCCCAGGCTCGCCGCCGTTCGGTTGAAGGTCTGGCTGCGGTGGCGGAGCCCGCCGTAGAGGGCGCTCGCCCCGAAGACCAGCAGGATGTTCCCGATGATCGACCCCGTGATCGACGCCTTCACGAGGTCGTGCAGCCCCGCGCGCAGCGCCATGATCGCGATGATCAGCTCCGCCGCGTTCCCGAACGTCGCGTTCAGCAGCCCGCCGATCCCCTCGCCCAGCCGCTCGGCAAGCTCCTCCGTCGCCCGGCCCATCAGCCCCGCCAGCGGGATGATCGCGAGCGACGCCGTCGCGAAGACCGCGATCCCGCTCGCGTGGAATACGTACTCGAGAAGAAGAGCGGCCGGAACGAACACCAGCAACAGGAGTAGAGCGTTTTCCTTCGCCACGAGCCGCATCGTCGCGTGCCTCCTCGATCCGAGGGTGATGGACGGCAAAGGAACAAACAACTTGCGAACGGGACCGTACGGAACGCAAATTCCCAGAATACTCTACAGCCCAGTCCACTCGGAGAGGCAGGATGAGCGATCAGACCGGGATTCAGGCCGGACAGCCGTCGGCCCGTCAGACCAACGCCATGCACGAGGATGCGCCCGAATTCGCGCGAGAAGTCTGGAACACCCGTCTCGGCTTCGTCCTGGCCGCGGTGGGGTCCGCCGTGGGCCTCGGGAACATGTGGCGGTTCCCCTACATCACCTCCGAGTACGGCGGCGCCGCCTTCGTCGTCCTCTACATCCTGATGACCTTCGTCATCGGGATCCCGGTGCTGCTCGCCGAGTTCACGATCGGACGGCGTGCACGGCAGAGCTCGGTCGGGGCGCTGCGCGCCGCGGGCGGTCGCCCCTGGGTGCCGCTCGGCTACCTCTTCGTCCTGACCGGGATGCTGATCCTCGCCTTCTACTCGGTGATCGCCGGGTGGGTCACCCGGTACGCCCTGGTCGCCCTCTTCACCGGATTCCCCGAGGACACCGGCGCTTACTTCTCCAGCATCGCCAGCGGGATCCCGGCGATGGGGTTCCATCTCTTCACCATGGCGGTCACGATCGCGATCGTCATGGGTGGGGTCGAGAAGGGGATCGAGCGCGCGAGCTTCGTCATGATGCCGATCCTCTTCCTCGTCGTCGTTGGACTCGCCGTCTGGGCCGCAACGCTCCAGGGGAGCGGTGAGGGGTACGCCTTCTACCTGACCCCGAGGCTGGAGGAGCTCTTCTCGGCGAGGACGATCGCCGCCGCCGCCGGCCAGGCCTTCTTCTCGCTCTCGCTCGGGATGGGCGCGATGCTGACGTTCGCGAGCTATCTCTCGAAGAAGGAAAACCTGCCCCGCGAGGCCACGGTCATCGCGTTCACCGACTTCGGCGTCGCATTCACCGCAGGGCTCGTGGTCTTCCCCGTGATCTTCGCTCTCGGGCTCCAGGGCGCGGTCGGCGAGAGCACCGTCGGCGCTCTCTTCATCTCCCTCCCCGGGGCATTCGTCAGCATGGGCCCGGTAGGCCGCGTCGTCGGTGCGCTCTTCTTCATCGCCCTCTTCATCGGCGCCATTACCTCGGCGATCTCCCTCCTCGAGGTCGTCGTCGCCGCGCTGATCGACGAGTGGAAGTTCTCCCGGAAACCCGCCGCCGTGGGCGCCGGGACCATCATCGCCCTGATCGGTCTCTGGCCGGCCGCCGATACGAACGCGCTCGGCTTTCTCGACGCGGTGACGAACAACATCTTCCTCCCCCTCGGCTCCCTCTTCCTGGCGGTCCTCGTCGGGTGGCTCCTGAAGAACCCGCTCGAGGAGGTGACCCGCAACACGAGCGAGAGGATCCGCCCGCTGCTCATCGGCTGGCTCTGGATCCTCAGGGTCGTCGCGCCGATCCTCCTCGTCTTCGTGCTCTACACCTCGCTCCCGATCGTCGCCGACGCGTTCCGCGCGCTGACGGGACGGTGAGCCGGCGGGGCGCTCGCGGTTCGCCCCGCGGGATGGCGTGGCGAGCGCACCCCTGGACGACCGAAGCGAATCGCCCCGCGGCCCAGATCTGGGCCGCGGGGCGATTCGCTTCGAGGCAGCCGATGGATCTCGGGCCGCCTGTGCATTCCAGCGGCGGGCCCGGCTCTAAGGAAGTTCCTCACCCCGATGCAAGGCGTGGGTGTAGCGCTGGTACTCGTCGCGATGCGCGAGGAAGTCCTCGACCCACGCCTCGAAGGGAGGCAGCGGGAGCCGACGCTCCAGTTCCTGGACGACGATCATCGCCAGTTGCAGCCGGTCCCGCGCACGGAAGTCGATCCGTCGCCCGTCGAGGAGGTGATCGACCAGCGCGCGGAAGTCCTCGGGGTCGATCAGCGCGATGAGGTGCGCGACCTGGTCGACCCGGTACGAGTCATAGAGCGACCGCAGGTGCGCCAGCGAGAGTTCCGCAGGGATCGGTCCGATATGCGACGTCAGCTCCACGGCGTGCGCCGCGAGCTGCTCGCGGAACCATCGCCGCGCATCCGGCGAAATGCCCCGCCGCCGCTCGTACGTGTCCAGGGCCGACTCCAGGAGCGCGAGGAGGAGCGGCCGGCCGAGCCCTCGCGCACGGGCGTCCACCTCCGGCTCGCTGTCTTCGACGAAGAGCGTCGCCGTTCGGATCTCCTCCTGCTCGGGCTCCGCCGTCGAGGCCCGGAACGAGAAGTGCCCCCGCCACCGCCCCTCCTCATCCGGGTAGGTGACCAGGAAGACCATCCACCGCTCCTCACCCCGGTCCAGGAAGCAGAACGACCGGCACCGGGTCCGCGCCGGGATGCTCGCGACGGGACCTGGCGTACTGTGCATCCCACTTCCTCGATCGCTGAGAGGGTTCGTCATGCCGGGCACGCTAGCGGAGTCGGTGCCGGGCTGTCAAGGAAGTTCGCGACCTCGCGCCATCGCCGATTCGCCATCCTTGACCCTCGCCGGCCACAGCATTATGGTAGGCCTCCGCGGTCGGTGCCGGGTGGCGCCGGCGGCCGCCGCGGGTGACGCCCGGCCCAACGGCCAGGCCGACACAATAAAAGCGGATCGCCCCGCGGCTGGCAACCGCCGGGCGATCCTGGCGTCGGGGTGGCGTCCCCGCTACTTCCGGTTGGCTACCGCAACGGTAGCGACGGTTCGCCTCCCTGTCAAGGCGGTCGTGCGCCTCGGCCGGGAGCTGCCTTCCCACCCGCCGGGAGTACCCTCCGGGATTCGCCCAACCCCGATGCCTGAAGCCCAAACGTGAAGAGAGCCCCCGGCTGGCAACCGGGAGCTCTCCTGATCGGTGCGGGTGGCGGCCCGCCCGTCCTCCGTGGCTGGAGACCAGCTTAACGGCGAGCCGCCCCCGTGTCAAGGGAGTCGTGTACCCTCGACGCGGGGGCGTTCTCTTGCCGACGAGGAGGCCGCGGCGGCGCACCCGCCGATCGATCCACGACGACGAGAAGGCCCCGGGAGTTGGCAGCTCCCGAGGCCTTCCGTAACCGCGTCGCGGGCGGTTTCGACGCTCCGTTGGGTGGCACCGCGGAGTTTAATGAAACCGGGCCTTCGGCGCAAGGGATACGTCCGTCCCGAATCCGCGCCGGGGGCCCGGTTTTTCGTGGCCCGCTGCCAGGAGGTCGGAAACCCCGCGCCCGCGTGAGCCGCGGCCAATGCCAACCGCGACCCCGCGAGCTCTCCCCGGTGGACGGCTCCGTGAGCGCGGTCAGGGGCGCACGGCACGATGAACGGCTCCGCGCCCACGGGACGCGATCCCGCCCTCGACGGCGATGCCCCGCCCGCGGCCTGTGCGGGCCGCACCTTCGGAGGAGACCATGGGAACCACCCCCTACCCACGCCCGGTGCCGATCGCCGCCTTCGCCGGCGCCCACGAGTCGTCGCTGGCCAGGGCCATCGTCCGCTACCGTCCCGTTCCCGACGGCGACGATGAGGCGATCGACGACCTCGGCCTTGCCCTCGTCCTCGAAGGCGAGTACGCCGTCTCCGCCGAAGTCCTCGACCTCGGGAGCGGTCGGACCCGGGAGATCGACCTCGGCGCCGAGCTCGTCGTCCTCGATTGGGCCTTCGAGACCACCCTCGAATACGTCCGGACCCTCCGCCTCGCCTCCGGAGACACGGCCCTCGGCGCCCCGGCCTCCGAGCCGCTCCGCCAGTACTGCCAGGCCCTCGCCCTCGGCGCCCTGCGCCGCACGGGGTATGGCGATCTCACCCGGCCGATCTTCCTCCGCGTCGGCTTCCGGGACATCGTGCGGGATCTTGACCTCAACGACACCTGCGCCATCCGCCTCGCCCTCGACGACGGGGACTACGCCCGCATCCGCCTCGACGTCGACCACAACGCCCTCCTCATCGAGACGACGGGCGACGGCGCCTCCCCCGACCTCGAGCGCCTCCTCCTCGATGCCTTCCCCATCGCCGAGGTCCGGCGCACCCCTCGCCCCGCCTACCAGCTCCGTTTCGCCCTCCCCGTCGACCTGGGCGAGGCGCGGGAGCTGATGGCCGAGATCCGGAGAGGCGTGCTCCGCCTCTTCGAGGTCTTCGAGCCGGAGCGCCATCGCGCCATCCGGGAGGCGCTCGACGTCTTCGGCCCCCGGGACACGCTGCGGCGCCTGGAGCGCCGGGGCCGGGCGGATGGGGCGGTTCGCCTCCGCCTTCTCTCGGGCGCGATGGCCGGGGCGGCCCCGGCAGGCGTGTCGTAAACATGTGAATTGCGATCGGAGCGGAGGGTCGGGTTTTCGACTTTCAGGGAGGCGTATCCTCGTTGATGGCGGGGGGTTCGGGTCGGAAAACAGGTGCGTCTCGACGAGCTGGGCTCCGCCGCGGAGTCGGTTCGAGGTCGGAGGGTGTGTTTGTAAATGCGTGTGTTTCAATAATTTGCGTGTAACCGTTTGCCTGGGCCTCAGTTACGATCATGCTTGACCGCGACGATCGGCCGATCTATCTTGAGCGTCCCGGCGGGTCGGGGGGTGGGGCGGGCGGGGACGCCGTCAGGTCCGAAGAAAATCCACAAAAGTTCAAGGTGCCCGAGACGATGCGTATGTGGGAGACGTGTGCCGTGGATCTGCGGGTCCAGTTGCCGCGGGCGGTCGCGGCGGAGGTGGAGGAGGTGCAGCGGCGGGACCCGGAGATGCTGAGCCGGATTCTTCTTTACGGTCTGACGCGTCGTGCGATCTTCGAGCACCTGGCGAGGGCCGACGGGGAGGGGGCGGGTCGGTAAACAGAAGTCTTGACGGGGTGGGGCGGGGCGACGTAGGGTAAGGGGAGAGGAGCGGCGAGCCGGCCCGGGGCCGGGCGTCGCGGAGCGGGAATGGAGAGCGGCGCGTGTGCCGCGAGCCCCCTTACCCGACGAGACGCCATGATGATCGATCCCGCGGAGGAGAGGGTTCTGCGGGCCAAGTATCTCGACTGGTGTTCGGCGAAGGTGGCCGACCGGTTTCTGGAGCTGACGCCGGAAGAGATCTACGATTTGGCACACTGCCCGTCGTCGGGTGTGGCGGGGGAGGGTGGCGTGGTTGGAACGGCCGTCGCGCGTCGTGAGGCGCCGGCGGCTTTGTCGTTTCCGGGATCGGGAGAGGGGGAGCCGGGGCTGGTGTACCGGGCGTTGGTGGAGCGGGTGACGGAGGTGTTGACGGCGCGGCTGGGGCTTCCGCCCTTCGAGGAATGGGTGGCGATGTACCGCGCCGCCCCCGACCGATACGAGGCCGAGCTCCTGGGGTTGTGGCGGGAGCGGGTGTAGCGGCCGGGGCGGCTCGGCGGGATCAGTGCCGGCGGGCGACGCGGTTGTTGTGCCACCAGGTCCCGACGATCGCGATCGACCCCGCGATGAGGAGGAGGAACCCCACGAGCCCCCAACCGGCGAACCAATCGGACCGGTCGTTGGCGAGGCCCCGGAAGGCGGAGGTCAGGGACACGATGGCGAGGATGATCCAGAGGGTGCCGATGCCGAAACCGGCCGCGTAGGCCAGGGTCCGCGTCGTACCGTTGCTGTCCTTGTGCATCTCGGATCCTCGTGCGAGGTGTGGGTTCGGGAATCAGCGGGGGGAATATAATCGTGGAGCGGTGGGCGGCAAGGGATTGCGTGAACGTCGGAGAGCCCCCATCCTTCAGGGGATGGCGCAGGCGTTAACGTAAACCCGGAGGCGAAGATGGCGGTGATCGGCGCGCTGATTCCCGAGGGGTCGCGCGTGCGGGTTCGGCGGGGGTTCCTCCCCTTGGACCCAACCGCGATCGGGCGGACGGGGACGGTCGTGGAGGCGAACGAGTACGCGGCGCATCGGTACGGCGTCCTGCTGGATGGAGAGCAGGAGACGCGGTACTTCGCGCCTGCGGAGCTCGAGGTGATCGAGCAGCCGGCCTTCCCGCCGGAGCGGGAAGCGGCGCGACGGAAGCGAGCGTTGCCCTGAGACTCGAATGGATCGGCTGGAGCGGCCGGTTCCCGAAAGGGGAGCCGGCCGTTTCGCATTGTGGGGAGCGCACCCGCGGGAACGAATGCTGCAGGGAATGCGGAAGGGACTGCGACGGGAGAGTCTGCCATGGCCCACGAGATACGTGTCGTGAGAGTCCGGGAGCGACCGGAGCGGGAGGTGCGGGAGGAAGGGCCGGTCCAGCCCGAGCCCCGGTCTACGGCGGAGGCTCGGCGCCTCGTCGAAGAGAGCCGGGGGAGGATCTCCGCCACGCTCGATGCGATCGAGGATCGGTTGGACGCGAAGAAGGAGGAGTTGAAAGAGAAGGCGAACGTGCTCCGGCCGATTCGCGAGCAGGTGCGTCGGCACCACTGGCGGAGTCTGGGGATCGCCTTCGGTGCTGGGCTCCTCCTCGCGATGATGATGGGGGGCGAGGAGGGGGAGGACGAGCGCGACCGGGAGCGGTTCGGGCCGCTCGACGAGGATGAGCGTGAGAAGCTCCGCCGTTGGCGGGAGGAGCGCCGGGCCCGACTGGAGCATCGTCTCGCGAGGAGGCGGGAGCGTGCGGAGGCGCGGGAGCGAGCCGGTTCGAGGGGCTTCGCTTTCGGGGAGTACGGGCGGATGATCGGCGGTGCGGTGCTCGCGGGGCTCGGCGATCGGTTCCGGCGCCGGTCCTCCTGACCGTTCGGTAGGCTTGTCCTCTCCGGCAGCAGGGTGCCCGCGGATCCCGGGGCCGGTCGCACTCCTCCTGGCCGGTCGCCGCACGGGGAGCGCCGGCGCGTCCCGTAGGGCGGTGCGCCACGTCATCCCGGTTACGTCTCCACTCCTGGCGATGGGTTCGCCGGAACGATCCTAGAGCCGTAGGGTCCAGTGTTGTCGCGTGGGGTGACCCGGTACCGTTTTCGGTCCCGCGTCGCCCCGCGGCTCCGACGCCACTAGCGCGGTGGGTCGGAGCAGGGAGTATCGGTGTCGGTGGAACTTCTTCGATCGCGGGTGCCGGCGGCGGCGATCCGACGGGAGATGAAAGGAGGGCGTCGTGTGGGTCCCGACCGGATCGGGCGGCAGGGGGCGCGCCGGGGGCGGTATGCTCTCGGCCGGGGCGAGGGGTGCCACGGCAGGACCTCGAAGACATCCGCGGACGGAGGCGGCGGGCGTGGAGCCGGCCACTCGGGGCGGTGAGCCGGCGATCCCGGCAGCGCCGAGGCCGGTGGGGAGCAGGGCGGCGCGGCGGATCCTGGTCCTCCTCGCCTGGGTGCTCGTCACCCCGGCCTGTGAGCGGCCGTCGGCGCTGCCGGGCCACGGGGGGTGGTACGGGGGCAGGATCGTCTTCACCGCGTCCCGGGATGGAAACGAGGAGATCTACGTGATGGACACGGACGGCTCGGAACCGGTGAACCTGACCCGGCACCCCGCGACGGACTGGCACCCGGTCTGGTCTCCGGATGGCCGGAAGATCGCCTTCATCTCCGATCGGGATACTCCCGAGGGGGATCTCTTCGTCATGAACGCGGACGGGTCGGATCCGGTGAACCTCACCCGAGGCGAGGTTCGACCGCTTGCCTACATCGTGTGGTCGCCGGGCGGCAAGGAGATCGCGTTCACGGCGGACACGCGCCCCGCTCCGGAGATCTTCCTTGCGAAGGCGGATGGATCGGGGATCAGGAACCTGACCCGGAATCGCGGCGCCGACGCCAATCCGGACTGGTCTCCCGATGGCCGGCGGATCGTGTTCCAGTCCGACCGGGACGGCGACAGAGAGATCTACGTGATGAACGCGGATGGCTCGCGGCCGACGAACCTCTCGCGGACCCCTCGTGCCGAGGACTTCTCGGCGAGGTGGTCACCCGACGGGCGCAGGATCGCCTATTTCTCCAGCCCGGCCGCCGAGGTGCACCTGTACGTCGTGAACGTGGATGGGTCGGGGAAGACCAACCTCACCCCGGCGCCCGGGAGGCGTTGGAACCTCACGTGGTCGCCGGACGGGAGGTGGATCGCGTACGAGAGCGAGGATGACGACCCGGCGGGCATCTACATCGTGAGGCCGGACGGTTCGGGGCGCCGCCATATCACCGCCGCGGGTGGCCAGTTGACCGCCCGGCTCTCGGACTGGTCGCCCGACAGCCGATTGATCGCGTTCACACGATTCGTGGACGGTGCCAACGCGATTTTCGTGGTGAACATCGACGGCAGAAGGCCCAACAGCGTGGCGCATGGCCCCTCGGGGTACGCAAGTCCCGCGTGGAGGCCGCGGCCCCGCTGAGCCGGGATCGGCCCGGCAGGGTCACCTCTCCGAGTGATTTACGAGGCCACGTTCATGATACCCTAAATGGATAGGCGGTGTGGGCGGTTTGGTTGCGGCCGACGGAACACATTCGTGTTCACTATGGCATGATGCGGAAACCGACGGTTTGATAGCCTTTGTTGCCCTTCATGAAAGGTCATGACCGCGATTGGGATCGTCCACCCGAGCTCCGGGCCGAGCTGGGATGTGGCCGTTAATCACGGAGGCGAACAAAACGCGCACGCCGACAACGAGAGCGAAATACTCTGGTCGTCCTGTCAAAGAAATGGGCAGCGAGACTCCCGGTCCCGCTGCCCATTTCTGTCATCGAGTCAATGACCTGAGTGTTCTCCCTCCCGGTGTGTCCGTGCACTTCGGAGGGGGTGAAAATCAGAACGGCAGGTCGTCGTCCTCGTCGTCGAAGGGAGAGGGCGCGGGTGCGGGCGCGGGCTGCCGCCGGGGCGCGCGAGCCGCCGGCGCGTAGCCCATGTCGGCGCCGCCGCCGGAGCCGCCGCCCTGCCCGAGGAGCACCATCTCCTGGGCGATGATGTCCGTCCAGTAGCGGGTCCCGCCCTGCGGATCCTCGGTCTGCGAATACTCCAGGCGCCCCTCCACGTAGATTCGGTCCCCCTTGTGGACGTACTGCTCGACGATCTCGGCCAGGCGGTCGAAGAAGGTGACCCGGTGCCACTCGGTCTTCTCCTGGCGCTGGCCGCTCCGGTCGTTGAAGGTGCGGTTGGTGGCGATCGAGACCTTGGCGACGCGGGTCCCGGAGCCGGTGGTCCGGACCTCGGGCTCGGCGCCAACGTTCCCGATCAGCATGACCTTGTTCAGTGAGCGACTCATCGCGATTCCCCCTCTCAGGTGCGGTGCAGTGGTGCGCGGTCGGGCACGGGTTTGAGTACCCCGGGTCGGGTGGCGGGTTTCGGTCGGTTTTCGGGGTCAAAGGGTCGTCGCCGCGCGTTTTCCGCCGGTCCGAGGACCAGCCTACGTTAACGGAGGGCGTGGGGCAAGGCCATGGCGTCGCGAGTCCAGGGGTGGGGGTGGCACGGTGCCTGCGCCGGTGGGCGGCACACACCGACGACGTGGCGGGAGGGCATGCGGCGCGGCGAGATGGAGGGGCGGCCGGAGTGGCCGGCGCGGCAGGCGCCGACGATCGGCTTCGTGGCGAAGGCGACGCTGGTCGTCCTCGGGCTCTGGGCGCTGGCCAACATGCTCTGGCTGGGGCGGGAACTGCTCTTCGTCGCGTTCCTGGCGATGCTGGTCGCGCTCTTCTTGTCGATCTTCGTGGAGCCGTTGACGCGGCTCGGCTTGCCGCGCGCGCTGGCGGCGATCCTGGTGGTCGCGGCGTTCGCCGCGCTCTTCCTGGGGTTGTGCATGCTGGCGTGGCCGACGTTGAGCGCGCAGTTCGTCGTGATTCGCCGGGAGATCCCCGGGGCGCTGAACGAGATCGAGACCTGGTTCCGCGGGCAGTACGAGGCGGTGACCGGGCAGGTCGGCCGTCCGACGCCGGAGCTCGCGGAGCAGCTCCGGTTGCGTCTGGGTCGAGAGGCGGTGAATCTGGTCGCCGGCGCGCTGCCGCTGCTCAACACGGTGGTCGGCGCGCTCTTCGGGGTCTTCGTCGTCGTCTTCGCGGGGTTGTACCTGGTGATCGAGCCGGACCTCTACGTTCGTGGGGTGACGAGGCTGGTGCCGCCGGACGGCCGGGAGCGGTTCGGGAAGGCGCTGACGGCGGCGGGGGAAGACCTGCGGCGGTGGATCTTCGGGACGGCGATCAACATGATCCTGATCGGGGTGTTCACGACGCTCGGGCTCTGGATTCTCGGGATCCCGGCGGCGTTGGCGCTGGGGCTCATCGCCGCGGCGCTGGAGTTCATCCCGATCTTCGGCCCGATCCTGAGCGCGGTCCCGGCGGTCGCGGTGGCGCTGATCATCTCGCCCGCGGACGCGGTCTGGGTGGTGCTGCTCTACATCGTGATCCAGCAGGTGGAGGCGAACGTGGTGACGCCGCTGGTGATGAGGGGTGCGGTCGAGCTCCCGCCTGCGCTGACGATGCTGGTCGGCACGCTGATGGCGATCCTCTTCGGCTTCCTGGGGCTGCTCCTCGCGGTTCCGATCCTGGCGGCGGTGCTCTCCCTGGTGCGGCACCTGTACGTGGAGGAGATCGAGAACGGCGCGATCCGGTGACGGGGTCGTGATGCGACGAGGCGACACCGGACGCCGAAGATGTCCGGTGTCGCCTCGTCTCCTCGTCGGAGGCCTGCGGGTGCGGGGCGCGTCATCCCTTCGGGTGCGCGGCGGCGCGGTAGGCCTCCTGGAGGCGGCGCGTGATCTCGCCGGGGCGGCCGGAGCCGACGGCCTTCCCGTCGACGCGGACGATCGGCATGACCTCGGTCGTGGTGCCGGAGAGGAAGAGCTCGTCGATTCGCGCGAAGCGGTCGACGAAGATCGGCGCCTCACGGGTGGGGATGCCGAGTTCGCCGGCGATGCGGAGGACGAGGTCGCGCGTGATCCCCGGGAGGATGTAGTTGCACCGCGGATAGGTCACCAGGGTGCCGTCGACGACGCCGAAGAGGTTCGAATGCGAGCCTTCGAGGAGGACGCCGTCGCGGACGAAGAGCGCCTCGAAGGCGCCGGCCTCCTTGGCCATCTGGTTGGCCAGGACGTTGGGGAGGAGGGAGACCGACTTGATGTCGCAGCGGGCCCAGCGGTTGTCGGGCACGGTGATCGCCGCGACGCCATCGTGGAAGAAGGCGTCGGGGTGCTGCGCGAAGGGCTTGGCGGCGACGTAGACCGTGGGCGGCGTGCCGTCGGCGGGGAAGGCGTGCTTCCGGGGCGCGGCGCCGCGGGTGATCTGGAAGTAGATGGTCGCGTCGCCGCGGATGTCGTTCTCGTCGAGGAGGCGAGCGGCGATGTCTCCGAGTGAGGCCACGTCGTCGAAGGCGATGCGGAGCTCGCGGAGCCCGTGCGCCATGCGCTCGAGGTGCTCGGTCATGAGGAACGGCCGGCCTTCGTAGACGCGGACGACCTCGTAGACTCCGTCGGCGAAGAGGAAGCCCCGGTCGTCGACGGAGATGCGGGCTTCGGCGTGCGGTATGTACTCGCCGTTGAGATAGACCAGCACAGATCGCTCCATGGTTGGGGTGGACGAGAGAGAATGGCGCATCTCCCGTCCGGCGTCAATCGGTGGCCTCGATGGTCATGAGGATGCGGCCGCCGCCGAAGACGCGGGTGTCTCCGGAGGACTGGGCGACGACGAAGGCGACGCAGCGGGTGGCGGCGGTGATCCCGGCGGCGGCGCGGTGACGGGCGCCGAGGCCGGAAGGGATGTCGGTGGCCGGGGCGAGGGGTTGGAGGTAGCGTCCCGCCGCCTCGACGATCCCGTCGCTGCGGACGACGAAGGCGCCGTCGATCCCGGAGAACTCGCGGATGGCGCGGCGGGCGGTGGGGTTGAGGACGGAGCGTTCGGCCTCGGGGTGGCCCTCGAAGGGGTTGAGGACGATGGGGTGGGAGTGGCGGAGGACGGCGTCGTGGTCGCCGAGGGTGATGAGGAGTCCGACGGCCCGGCCCTCGCGGCCGAGGTGGCCGAGCTCGACGCAGAGGCCGAGGATCGCGTCGAAGACGGCGGGGTCGGAGACGCGGGAGAGGGCGTCGAGGGAAGCGCCGGCCTGGGCGTCGAGGTAGTCTTCGTCGGTGCGGAGCTCGACGATGGCGACGGTGTCGAGCTCGCATTCGCCATCGCTGGCGTCGCCGGAGACGACGATGACGCGTTCGTCCTGGTGGAGGAGTCCGGCGGCGAGGCCTTCGAGGAGGGCGATCTTGGCGCGGCCTCGCCGTCGGAGCTTGATCTCGGGGAGGGCGAGGACATCTCCGTCGTGGACGGTCTGAGACTCGCCGTTGATGGCGGTGGTGATGACGCGAAGTCTGCTGCCGAGGGCGCGTCGGAGGTAGGCCGCCTCCTCGGGGAGTGCGGCGGCGAGGAGGACGGCCTCGGCGCCCGTCTCCCGGGCCATGACGATGGCGCCTTCGAGGACTGCGTGGTTCTTGGGCTGCAAATTCGCGTTCCCCTGTCGGTGGTCGCATCATCTTCGACCGGTACGGCAACTCGCGGACCGCGGCACCTTGCCCGGCACATCCCTTGCCCCTAACGTCCCCGCCTCCGGCCGGGCGGGGGTGGCCTGTTGCCGGCGGCCTCCCGATCCTTGCGCGACGATGACGGGCGAGAACTTCCTGAACAGACTCCCGACGCACGAGCGGCGGCTCGAGAATGGGCTCACGGTGCTGGTTCGCGAGGACCATTCGGCGCCGGTGGTCGCGATCGTGACCCACGTGAAGGCCGGCTACTTCAACGAGCCGGACAAGATCGTCGGGATCAGCCATGTGCTGGAGCACATGTACTTCAAGGGGACGGAGCGGTACGGTGCGGGGGAGATCGCGCGGGCGACGAAGGCGGTCGGCGGGTACCTGAACGCGGGGACGATCTACGACCACACGTCGTACTACACGGTGCTACCGTCGTCGGCGTTGGAGCAGGGGCTGGACATCCAGTCGGACGCGTTGCGGAACTCGGTGATCGACCCCGAGGAGCTGCGCCGTGAGCTGCTGGTCATCATCCAGGAGGCGAAGCGGAAGCTGGACAATCCGTCGGCGGTGGCGACGGAGTCGCTCTACGAGGAGATGTTCGACGTGCACCGGATCCGCCGGTGGCGGATCGGCACGGAGGAGGGGCTACGGCGCCTGACGCGGGAGGATGTCTGGCGGTACTACCGCGACCTCTACCACCCGGCGAACATCGTGCTGGTCGTGGCGGGGGATGTGGACCCGGTCCGGGTCTTCGAGCTGGTCGACCGCTACTACGGCGACATGCCGCCGGGCGAGGCGTTGGGGGAGCGGTCCCCGGAGGAGCCGGAGCGCCGGGGGTTCCGTTTCCGGGAGATGTCGGGCGACCTGACGCAGAGCTACCTGGGGTGGGGGTGGCGGACGCCGGGGACGCTGCACCCGGATACGCCGGCGCTCGACCTCCTGGCGACGGTTCTCGGCCAGGGGCGGGCCTCTCGCCTCTATCGCGGGGTGCGGGAGCGGGGGGTGGTGACCTCGATCAGCGCGTACAACTACACGCCGACGGAGATCGGCGTCTTCGGCGTGAGCGCGGAGCTGGTCCCGGAGGACACGGCCGAGGCGCTTCGGGCGATCTGGCGGGAGGTCGCCGCCTTGAGGGCGGAGCCGATCGGGGAGGGTGAGCTGGAGCGGGCGAGGAACGTCCTCGAGGCGCGGTTCCTCCGGCGCATGGAGACGGTCGAGGGGCAGGCGAACCTCCTGGCGGAGTGGCAGGCGCTCGGCGATTGGCGCTTGGTCGGCCGCTACCTCGACCAGCTCTTCGCGGCGACGCCGGAGGATCTGCGGCGTGTCGCCGAGGAGTACCTCGCCCTCGACCGTGCGACCGTGTTGGTCTACCGGCCGGATTCCTCGCCCGCGCTGGGGTGGGGGGTAGCCGACGTGGCGGCGCTGTTGGAGGGGGGAGGAGGTGGAGAGGCGGCGGGGCCCGCGGGAGTGGCGGGGGCTGCCGCGGCGGCCGAGATGGCGGAGGTGGCGGAGTCGGTCGAGGCGGTGGGGCCGGTGGGCGGGGCGGCGACGGTGGGAGAGGCGGCGGAGGAGGGGCGTAGGGTCGGGCGTGGTGGGGTCGGCTACCCGGCGTCGGGGCTCGGCGTCGAGGACGGCGTCTACTTCTACGAGCTGCCGAACGGAGTCCGGGTGGCGATCAAGCCCCGGCGGGGCTCGCCGCTGGTTTCGATGGGGATCGTCGTGCGGGGTGGGGTCCTGCGGGAGGGGCGGGGGCGGTCGGGGATCACGGGGCTCATGGCGAGGGTCTCGGTGAAGGGGACGCGGAGCCGGAGCGCCGCCGCCCTCGCCGAGGCGACGGAGGCGCTGGGGGGGACGATCTCGCCGAGCGTGGTGCCGGATCTCTTCCAGTGGACGCTGGGGGTGCCGAGCCGGCACTTCGCGGCGGGGTTCGCGCTGCTGGCGGACGCGGCGCTGCGCCCGGCTTTCCGGGAGGAGGAGGTGGAGCGGGAGCGGCGGATCGCGCTGAGCGATCTCGAGCAGGTCCGGGATGACATGTACCGGTATCCCTACCGGCTCTTCCTCCAGGCCGCCTTCCCGGAGCACCCGTACGGGGCCTCGCTCGGCGAGACGGAGGCGTCGCTCCGCGGGGCCGACCGCGACGCCCTGGAGCGGTGGCATCGTGCGGAGGTGCTCGAGGGCGCGCCGCGGGTGGTGGTGGTCGGGGATGTCGACCCGGACGCCGCATCCGAGGTGATCGCCCGGGAGCTGGCCGAGGTGCGGCCCGGTCCGGTCCTCGCGGAGCCGAGCTTCGCGGCGTGGCCCGAGGGGCCGCGCGAGCAAGCGGACCGGCGGGGGAAGGCGCAGACGGCGCTCGTCCTCGGGTTCCCCGGCCCCCGTCGCGACGAGGAGGACGACGCCCATGCGATGGAGGTCCTCGCCAACATCCTGAGCGGACTCGGCGGCCGGCTCTTCGAGGAGCTGCGGAGTCGCCGGTCGCTGGCGTACACGGTGACGGCGTACCCGATCACGCGGTGGCGGGGCGGGGCGTTCGCCGCCTACATCGCGACCTCGCCCGAGCGGGAGGAGGAGGCGAGGCGGGGGTTGCTGGAGGAGTTCGAGCGTCTAGCCGAGGAGTGCGTGAGCGCCGACGAGCTCGAGCGGGCGCAGCAGTACACGATCGGCGCGTGGAAGATCCGGAGCCAGACCAACGGCGCGCAGCTCGCCGACCTCGCCGATGCCTTGCTCCTGGGCCGTGGCCTGGTGGAGCTGCGCGAGTTCGAGGACCGGATCCGGGCCGTCACGCCCGTGGCGATCCGCGACGCCGTGCAGCGATACTTCGACCCGAACCGGCTGGTCGAGGGGATCGTGCGGGGGACCGGCGGCGTGGGTTGAACCGGGGGCGTACCGGTTCCGAGCGCATCGCGCAGAAGCCGCTCGGCCGTGTGGCCCTGTACCCGCCGGACGGGTGCGCGCCCGCCATGGACGACGCGGCCATTGCCCTGCCCGTGAGGGCGCCTATATTGACCCCGCCGCGCCATCCCGCGCGGCGGGGTCCCATCTTCAACCAGCGAACGGCGATGGCTGGGGAATACGAGTTTCTTCAGGTCGAGCGGAAGGACGGAATCGCCACGGTCGTCGTGAACCGACCCGAGAAGCTGAACGCGCTGAACGGGGCGACGGTCGCCGAGCTGGACCGGGTCTTCCGGTCGCTCCGCGACGACGACGAGGTACGGGGGATCATCGTCACCGGCGCCGGCGAGAAGGCGTTCGTCGCCGGCGCGGACATCGGCGAGCTGGCGAAGATGGGCCCGCTCTCCGGCGTCCGCACTTCGCGCCAGGGCCAGGACGCGTTCCGCTTCATCGAGAAGATGCCGAAGCCGGTGATCGCGGCGGTCAACGGCTTCGCCCTGGGCGGGGGGCTGGAGCTGGCCCTCGCCTGCCACATCCGCGTGGCGAGCGAGAACGCCCGCTTCGGGCTCCCCGAGGTGAAGCTGGGGATCATCCCCGGCTACGGCGGAACGGTGCGTCTCCCCCGCCTGATCGGGCGCGGGCGCGCGCTGGAGCTCATGCTGACCGGCGAGATGATCGGCGCCGAGGAGGCGTACCGGATCGGGCTCGTCAATCGCGTGGTCCCGCAGGTCGAGCTGATCGGCGAGGCCGAGTCGCTGCTGCGCAAGATCATGGCGAACGGGCCGATCGCGGTGGCGCTCGCCCTGGAGTCGGTCGACCGCGGGCTCGACACCACGCTCGACGACGGTCTCGTCCTCGAGTCGAACCTCTTCGGCCTCCTCGCGGCGACGGAGGACATGCGCGAGGGGATGCAGGCATTCCTGGAGAAGCGGCCGGCGAAGTTCCAGGGACGGTAGGCGACCCGCCGCGCCCCGCGCGGGCGCGCGCCCGCGGGGTGGTCGCCGGGGGGCGGGGCCGCTAGATTGATCGCCCGTCATGACCGCCTCGCCCTCCTTCGTCTGCCGGGAGCTGCGCCTCCGGGAGTTCCGCAACTTCGCGGAGCTCGATCTGGTCTTTCCCCCCGAGGGCGTCGCGCTGATCGGCGACAACGGGGAAGGGAAGACGAACCTCCTGGAGGCGCTGTACTACCTCGAGATCTTCCGATCCTTTCGAGGCGCGCCGGACGAGCAGCTCGTGCGGATCGGCGCCGAAGCGTTCCACATTCGCGGGCGGTTCGGGGATACGACGACGGGCGAGACGCGGGAGATCACCGCCGCGTTCGAGCGTCGCACCCGGCGGAAGCGGGTCGCCGTGAACGGTGCCGAGCCGCCGCGGATCGGCGATGCCCTCGGCGGGGTCGGCATCGTCGTCTTCTCGCCCTCCGACGTGACGATCGTCGCGGGGGCACCGGGCGAGCGGCGCCGCTTCCTGGATATCGTCCTCTCCTTGAACGCGCCGGGATACCTGGCAGCGCTCCAGCGCTACCGCCAGGTCCTGAAGCAGCGGAACGCGATGCTGCGCGACGGCGCGGCGCCGGCGCTCCTCGCGGTTTGGGACGAAGGGCTGGTGGAGTGGGGGAGCAGGATCATCGCCGAGCGGAGCGCCTGGCTGGCGGCACGGGCCGAGGGGTTCGCTCGCCGCTACGCCGCCATCGCCGGGGGCGTCCGGGCACGGCTCGTCTACGAGTCGGCGGTGCCCGTCGGCGGCGACGAGCCGGTCACCGCCGCGGAAGCCGCGGAGGCGTTCCGCGCGGAGCTCGCCCGGGTCGCGGCTCGGGAGCGGGAACGTGGCCTGACCCTGACCGGCCCGCACCGCGACGACCTCGCCTTCCTGATGGAGCGACCCGGGGGCGCGGTCGACCTCCGCGAGTTCGGCTCGGGCGGGCAGCAGCGCACCGCCGCGATCGCGCTGCGCATGATCGAGGCGGAGACGATCCGGGAGGCGCGGGGGCGCGAGCCGATCGTCCTCCTCGACGACCTCTTCGCCGAGCTCGACCCTGGCCGCTCCCGCCGGATCCTCGAGTTGCTCGAAGCCGAGGAGCGGGGGCAGGTCGTGCTGACCGCTCCCAAGGAGTCGGACCTGGAGGTTCGCCGGGGCGTGCTGCCGCACTGGCGCATCGCGAACGGACGGGTGCACACGTGAACGGTCGCCGGCAGGGACCCACCCCGCTCGGCCAGGCGCTCGAGCGGTACCTGGAGAAATCCGGCCTCTCCGAGCGGATCGAGGAGGCGAGCGTCGTCCCGGAATGGGCCGAGCGCGTCGGCGACGCGATCGCGAAGGTCACCTCGCCCCTGCGCGTCTCGCGAGGGACGCTCTACGTCGCCGTCCGGTCGAGTGCGTGGCTGATGGAGCTCAAGATGATGGAGGGCGAGATCGTCCGACGGCTGAACGCCGGGAGGGACCGGGGCCGGATCGAGCGGATCCGCTTCGTGATGGCCGAGCAATGAGCGGGCGGCCCGTTCGGCGTACGGCCCGCGCGTGGGGGCGAATTTGATGAATTCCGCGATGCGCTCCCGAACCCCGCGCAGATCCTGTAGAAATACGGTTCCGACGGGCAACCTGCGCAGGTCTCGGGGGTAGAAACCAGCGTCGGAATTGGCGTGGATTCTCAAGCAAAGGCACCATGGCGACGAGGCAGCCCAACACCAACGACTACTCTGCCGGGCAGATCCAGGTCCTGAAGGGGTTGGAGGCCGTACGCAAGCGTCCGGGGATGTACATCGGGTCCACCGGCGTGCGCGGCCTGCACCACCTGGTCTACGAGGTGGTGGACAACTCCGTGGACGAAGCGCTGGCGGGATTCTGCACCCGGATCGACGTCCGCATCCATCCGGACGACTCGATCACCGTGGTCGACAACGGGCGGGGGATCCCGGTGGACCTGCACCCGGAAGAGAAGATCCCGGGCGTCGAAGTCGCCATGACGATCCTGCACGCCGGCGGGAAGTTCGACAGGAACTCCTACAAGGTCTCCGGCGGGCTGCACGGGGTGGGCGTGAGCGTGGTCAACGCGCTCTCGGAGTCGCTCGAGGTCGAGGTTCGCCGCGACGGCAAGATCCACCGCCAGCGCTTCTCGCGCGGGAGCAAGGTGACCGAGCTCGAGGTGGTGGGGAAGTCGAAGGAGACCGGCACGACGATCACCTTCAAGCCCGACCCGCAGATCTTCACCGAACTGCGCTTCAGCTTCGACACCCTCGCCAACCGTCTGCGGGAGTTGGCCTTCCTGAACAAGGGGCTGGTCATCACCCTGACGGACGAGCGGGTCGAGCCCGGGGCGAAGCCGAGGCGAGAGGAGTACCACTACGAGGGCGGGATCGTCGAGTTCGTCGAGTTCCTGCGCGGCACCCGCAGGCCGCTCCACCCGGCGCCGATCTACATCGAGGCGAGCCGGGAGGAGGCGGAGATCGAGCTGGCCATCCAGTACGACGACGGCTACAACGAGAACACCTTCACCTTCGTCAACAACATCAACACCCACGAGGGCGGGTCGCACCTCACCGGGTTCAAGGCGGCGCTGACCCGTACGTTGAACGATTACGGGAAGAAGAACGGGCTGCTGAAGAAGGACCCGGACTCCCTCACGGGCGACGACGTGCGCGAGGGGCTCACCTGCGTCCTCTCGGTAAAGGTCCGCGAGCCGCAGTTCGAGGGGCAGACCAAGACGAAGCTCGGGAACTCGGAGGTTCGCGGCGCGGTCGAGTCGGTGGTCAACGAGAAGCTCGCGACCTACCTGGAAGAGCACCCCGCGGTCGCGAAGGCGATCATCGAGAAGGCGGTCCAGGCGGCCCGGGCGCGGATCGCCGCGCGGAAGGCCCGCGACCTGACGCGCCGCAAGAACGCGCTCGAGGGGAGCGTCCTCCCGGGCAAGCTCGCCGACTGCTCGATCACCGACCCGGCGGTCTGCGAGATCTACCTGGTGGAGGGTGATTCGGCCGGCGGCTCCGCGAAGCAGGGGCGCAACCGGTCGTACCAGGCGATCCTCCCGCTCCGAGGCAAGATCCTGAACGTCGAGAAGGCGCGGCTGGACAAGATCCTCTCGAACGAGGAGATCCGGACGATCATCTCCGCGATCGGGACGGGGATCGGCGAGGACGAGTTCAACATCAAGAACGCGCGCTACGGCAAGATCATCATCATGACCGACGCGGACGTCGACGGCGCGCACATCCGCACGCTGCTCCTGACCTTCTTCTTCCGCCACATGCGACAGCTCATCGAGGAGGGGATGGTCTACATCGCGCAGCCGCCGCTCTATCGCATTGCGCGGGGCAAGGAGGAGTACTACGCGTACGACGACGCCGAGCGCGATCAGATCCTGCAGCGGCTCTCCCCGAACGGGAAGGGCGAGAACCGGAACGTCGTCGTCCAGCGATACAAGGGGTTGGGTGAGATGAACCCCGAGCAGCTCTGGAAGACGACGATGGACCCCGAGACGCGGACGATCCTCAAGGTCACGCTCGAGGATGCGGTCGAGGCGAACCAGATCTTCGAGATGCTGATGGGCGACGACGTCGAGCCCCGCCGGCGGTTCATCGAGGAGAACGCGAAGTACGTTCGGAACCTCGACGTCTGACGAGGCGCGGCATACGTCGACCGGAGGGCCGGTCCCCCGCAGGGGACCGGCCCTCTTCGTGTGCCAGTCCATGACCTGGGCCGCCGTCTGGCCGGGGGCGGGGGCGAGGGATCGAACGGGCGTGCCGCCGTTGGTACGCGGCGTGCAGCCCGGTTCGGCGCCAGATGACGGGTCGGCGCGTCTCGCCGGCCCGTCGTGCGTCGGCCCCCGGAGCGGAGGAAGTGGCTCGTGAAGATCGCCCTCGTGTCGACGACTTGCCTGCGCGTACCCCCACGGACCTACGGCGGAACGGAACTGGTCATCGCCGAGCTGGCCGACGGGCTCGTCGCACGGGGCCACGAGGTGACGCTCTACGCGACGGCCGACTCCGAGACCTCGGCCACGCTGCGCGCGCTCTACCCGGAGCCTCGTTGGCCCCCGGACTTCAGCGCGGACCTGAACCACATCTCCTGGGCGCTGGAGTGGGTGCGCCGCGAGGGGGCCGATGTGGTGCACGTGCACTCGGCGCCGGCCCTCGCCTTCGCGCGGCTCCTCGGGGGGATCCCGATGGTGTACACGATCCACCACGTGCGCGACGAGCAGCTCTCGTCGTTCTACGCGCACTTCGACGAGCCCTGGTACGTCGCGATCTCGGCGGACCAGGCCGCGAAGGAGGTCCCGCTGCGGCGGCGGGCGGTGATCCACCACGGCCTCGATCCCCGACGCTTCGAGTGCGTCGCCGTGCCGGGGGACTACGTTTGTTTCATCGGCCGATTCGCACGAATCAAGGGGGCGCACACGGCGATCGACGTCGCGGGGCGGGCGGGGGTGCCGATCCGGGTGGCGGGCGAGGTGCACCCGGTCGACCGGGCGTTCGCCGAGGCGGAGATCCTCCCTCGCTTCGCGCTCCCGCACGTGCGTTATGTGGGGTGCGTCGGCCACGAGGAGAAACGTCCGCTCCTCAGGGACGCGCGGGCGCTCCTCGCGCCGATCGAGTGGGACGAGCCGTTCGGGCTCACCATCATCGAAGCGATGCTCTCCGGTTGCCCGGTCGTCGCTTTCCCTCGCGGCAGCGTCCCGGAGTTGGTCGAGGAGGGGGTGACCGGCTTCGTCGTGCGGGACGCCGACGAGATGGTCGAGAGGATCCGGCCCGGGGGCGCCGTCGACGCCTTCGATCGCGCGCGCTGCCGCGCCCGGGCGGTCGAGAGGTTCGGCCGGTCGAGGATGGTCGCGGAGTACGAGGCCCTTTACCGCCAGGCGATCGCGGAGGCGACGTCGCCGCGCACGCGCACGGCGGCGGCGGGCCCTGCCGCAGGCTGAGGCGACGTCGTCCGCCACGGCTCCGGATCGCGACGGCCCCCGCCGGGGCGGCCGGCGCCCGTGCCGGGCCCCGCCGGCAAGGCTCTTCCTTGACGACCGGGTCCGCCCGCCCCAAACTCCGCCCATGGATCCCACGCTGCGCACCCGCGCGGATGCCCGCCTCGGCGAAGCGCTGTCACGCGACGCGCTCGAGGACCCTCGCGCCCGCTTCAGGGACCGCCTCCGCTTCCTGCGAGAGCGCGATCCGTCGGCGTTCGAAGAGGCGATCCGCTACTACGAGGAGACGCTGGTCCCCCGCGTCGCCGCCGACGCGGACCCCATCGAGGAATGGTTCGAGTACGGGCGGCGGCTCGCCGACCTCACCGGGCCTGGCATCGTCGTCTCGATCGACGCCGGCGGTCGGGCGGCGACCTTTCAGCCGCCGGTCCCCCGCGACCACCTCGTCCTCCACATCCCCGACGACGCCGCCACCCCGGTCCTCGTCCTGGTCCTCCCGCTGCGGCTCACGCCGCCCCAGCGGGCGACGTACGACCTGCTCGTCGCCGGGAAAGTCCAGATTTCCAACGACGGCGAGCCCGTCTGATCGCCGCGGGGCGCGGAGAGGCATGGGCGAGGCCGGGGATCGGACGGCGCCGCCGGCCCCGCATTACGAAACCCCCGGGACGAAACGCACGGGGGCGCGACCCATCGGCCGCGCCCCCTCCGTGCCGCGCAGAGCTCCGGACGGCCCGCTCAGCCGCCCTTCGCCATGCTGTCCAGGAACTCCTTGTTCGTCTTCGTCCGGCGCATCCGGTCGAGGAGGAACTCCAGCGCCTCGGCCGGCGGCATGTCCGAGAGGAAGTTCCGGAGCAGGTAGACGCGGTTGAGCTCGCTCTCCTCCATGAGCAGCTCCTCGCGCCGCGTCCCCGACCGGTTGATGTCGATCGCCGGGAAGATCCGCTTGTCGGCGATGTGACGGTCGAGGACGACCTCCATGTTCCCCGTCCCCTTGAACTCCTCGAAGATCACCTCGTCCATGCGCGAGCCCGTCTCGATCAGCGCCGTCGCGATGATCGTCAGCGAGCCGCCGCCGTCGATGTTCCTCGCCGCGCCGAAGAAGCGCTTCGGCTTGTGCAGCGCGTGCGCGTCCACACCGCCCGAGAGGATCTTCCCCGAGTGCGGGACCGTCACGTTGTACGCCCGCGCCAGGCGAGTGATCGAGTCGAGGAGGATCACGACGTCGCGCCCGTGCTCGACCAGCCGCTTCGCCTTCTCGATCACCATCTCCGCGACCTGCGTGTGCCGGTCGGCGGGCTCGTCGAAGGTCGAGGAGATCACCTCGGCGGCGACGTGCTCCTCCATGTCCGTCACCTCTTCGGGCCGCTCGTCGATCAGCAGCACGATGAGGTGGATCTCCGGGTGGTTCTCGAGGATCGCGTTCGCGATCTTCTGCATCAGGATCGTCTTACCGGCCTTCGGCGGCGAGACGATCAGCCCGCGCTGCCCCTTCCCGATCGGCGAGATCAGGTCCATCAACCGCATCGAGAGGTCGCCCGCCGCGTTCTCCAGCTTGATCCGCTCCTCGGGATAGCGCGGCCGCAGGTTGTCGAAGGCGATCCGATGCTTCGCCCGGTCCGGATCGTCCCCGTTGACCGACTCGACCTTCAACAGCGCCAGATAGCGCTCCCCCTCCTTCGGAGGACGCACCTGGCCGAGGACCGTGTCGCCGGTCCGGAGGTCGAAGCGCTTGATCTGGGAGGGGCTGACGTAGATGTCGTCGGGGCCGTAGAGATAGTTCCAGTCCTGGGAGCGGAGGAAGCCGTACCCCTCGGGGAGGACCTCGAGCACGCCCTCGCCCCGGAGCACGACGTCGCTGTCCAGAAGGTTCTGTTCGATGCGGAAGATGAGATCTTGCTTGCGGAGCCCCGAATAGTTGGAGATGTTGAGCTGCTCCGCCAATTCATGCAGCTCCGCGACCGATTTGCTCTTCAATTCGGCGATGTCCACGAATCACTCCGTATGTACATAAGATTGGAACGACAGGCGAGCCGTCGACGCCGTCCGTGGATCGATCACGGTGTGGTTGGGATCGGTACGATCGGGACCCTGGTGGGTTCGGCGAGGCGCCCGCGCCTCCGAAGAAAGGGAGGTTTTCATGTCGTGGATAATACTGTAAGGTAGCATCGACGGAACCCGGGGTCAAGGGGCATCTCGGAGCGGTCGGGGTGCCTACCGGGTGGCGCGTGGCGGATCGGCCGGTGGCGAGGCGGCACCGCGGGGGCGGTGGCGGGTCGATCGCCGCCGCGCGGGCCGTGTCGCAAGTTCCGTACTCGCGGCGCATGGGCGGGGGTGGGGGAGGGGCCGGCGGAGAAACGCGCCGGGATTGTCGCGGGGATGGGGTGGCAATTTTTTCCGGAATCGCCGGGTCGAGTCGCCGAAGGGGGATTCGTGGAGGCTCCGTGGCGCCGGGGTCGAGCCGTTGATCGGGGCGGATTTGAGCGCGGGGCGGGGAACGAAAAACTTGACAATGGAGGGTGTCGGGAAAAAGTTGAATCGTTCCGTGAAGATCTTATTCGAACGGGCTTCGGAGGTGCGGATGGCACGCCACAACCGGGAAGCGCGGGGGTCGGACCAGCGGGGATTCGACTACCGGATCAGTTACCAACCGGACTGGTTGCAGGTCATCAAGGTGACCCGGGACCTGGAGAGTGGGCGCCAGTCGACGAAGACGCTCTTCCGGAACCCGGGGTACAGGGAGCAGCCGCCGGGGGCGAGGGTGCGGACGCAGATCTCGTCGTCGGAGCAGGGGCTGGACTTCGAGATCGTGGTCAACGATCCGAAGGGGGTGGTCCGGCGGGTGATCGTGGAGACGGTGGTGCCGAAGGTGGAGGGGAAGGTGGGGGGAGAGGAGGAGACGGTGCTGTTCACGCTGGATGACTACCTGCCTCCGCCGCCCCCGCCGCCCCCGGACGACGGGGAAAGCTGAGCGGGGGTCCGTGGAACTCCTGCCGGTGATGAGGGCGCTCACCTTGGCCGGACGCATCGGCCTGGTCGGTGCCCTCCTCTACGTGGCGGCCGGCCCGTTTAAGCATGTGCACCGTACCGTCCGGGGGAGTTGGGGGGTCGTCGCGGGGCAGCACGTCATCCTTGCCTTGACCACGGCATTGATCGAGGTGGTCTGGGTCGTGTGGGCCGTGGCGCCGCGGTCGCCGTTCGTGAGCTTCGCCTTGCCGCTGTACAACTCCCTCTACCACTTCAACGCGACGGTGACGGCGGTCGTGCCGTACCTGATCGTCGCGTTGCTCGCCGGAACGGCTGCGCAGCGGCGGAGTGCGGCGCTGGCCGCCGTGGTGGTCGGCGGGCTCGGGGTGGTCACCGAGATCTCGGGCGCGACGCGCGACTGGGGTGTGCTGATGAGTTGGTCGCAGGTTTTCGCGTTTGTGCAGGTCGGTGGTTATCTGGTCTTCTGGGGATGCGTCATCCTGGGGCGGGTGAGGCGGCCGGACGCGTATCTCCTGGGGTTCCTGGCGGTGGAGGCGCTGTACGCGATCCTGTTGCCTATCCAGGCGGAGTTCTTCGAATTCGTCGGTCGGGCTCGGGTGGCGGAGATCTGGCACGTGCACGCGTTTCTCCAGCTCGCATTGGTGGCGATACAGTTGACGATCGCGGTGGCGTGCATCGGCGTGCTCAGGGGTTTGCGCGAGGGCGCAGCGGCCGCCACGGTGGGCGGTGGGGTGTGGATGTAGGGGGTCCCGACCGATGCCGCAGACGTCCGTAGCCGCCGAGCCGCAGCACCTTCTCCTCATCAACATCCTCCTGATCTTGCTGATCGTGGGGTTCTCCGGGGGGATCGCTTTGGCGCTCGTGCGCCGGAGCATGCGGGAGCGGGTCTCGGCGGCGAGGCTGGCGGCGATGGGGACGGCGACGGCGAGGATCCTCCACCAGATCAAGAACCCGCTGCAGACGATCCTTCTCCATGCGGAGATGTTGGACGACGAGCGGCTGGTGTCGGACCCGGCGACGCGAAGCGAGGTGTGCGAGGCGATCGTCCGGGAGGCGGGCCGGGTGACGAGTCTGTTGGAAGAGCTCTCGGCGTACGCGTCGGGGGTGGCCCGTCGTCTGAACCCGGATCGGCTGCCGCTTCACCTGCTGGTGCGGGAGGTGGCGGAGCGGGCGACGCGGGAGGGGATGCAGGAGCGGGTCTCGGTGGTGCTCGGGCCGGTGGACGAGGTGGAGGTCGATGGGGATGTGTTCTTCCTACGCCAGGCGCTCGAGAACGTGGTTCGCAATGCGCGGGAGGCGGTGCGGGAGGTGGAGGCGCCGGAGCGGGCGAAGGTCTTCATCGGTCTGCGGCGCCGCGGCGGGGAGGCGGTGATCGAGGTGAAGGACACGGGCCCGGGGATCGCGCCGGACCGGATCGCGCAGGTGTTCGAGCCTTTCATCACGACGAAGCCGAAGGGGATGGGGCTCGGATTGCCGATCTGCCGGGAGATCGTGGAGGGTCATGGCGGGCGGGTCGAGATCCGGTCGCGGCCGGGGGTCGGGACAACGGTCTCGTTGGTGCTGCCCGCGCGGGTGGAGGGGCGGGTGCGGGGCGGCACGGAGCGTGCGACGGCGCCTGTGTCGTGAATCGCGGCCGCCGGGTCGGGCGCGGCGCGCGGTCCGAACGCCAACCCGACGGGCAAGGCATGGCGCAGGCGATGCGGAGGCTCGGGATCCTGACGGGGGGCGGCGACTGCCCGGGGCTGAACGCGGTGATCCGGGCGGTGGCGCATCGTTGTGCGACGCGCGGCGTGGAGCTGCTGGGGTACGTGAACGGGTGGGAGGGGGTCCTGGCGGGGGAGTGGCGGCGCCTGGATCGCCAGGCGGTGAAAGGGATCCTCCCTCTTGGTGGGACGATCCTCGGCACCTCGCGCACGGACCCGCTGGTCGTTCCGGATGGGGTCGAGCGGCTGCGGCGCTCGCTGGCCGGCGATGGAGTGGATGGCCTCGTCGTCGTCGGGGGGGACGGGACGCTCTCCGCGGCGACGGAGCTGCTGCGGGAGGGGTTCCGCCTGGTCGGGGTGCCGAAGACGATCGACAACGACCTTTCGGCGACGGATTTCACCTTCGGCTTCGATACGGCGGTCGGGATCGCGACGGAGGCGATCGACCGGCTCCACACGACGGCGGAGGCGCACAACCGCGTGATCGTGGTGGAGGTAATGGGTCACCACACCGGCTGGATCGCGGCGTACGCCGGGATCGCGGGGGGCGCCGACGTGATCCTGGTCCCGGAGGTCCCGTTCGATGTGGACGCGGTCTGCGAGAGGATCCGGGAGCGGGAGCGCCGGGGTCGGAGCTTCTCGATCGTGGTGATCGCGGAGGGGGCGAGGCCGCGAGAGGCGGATGGCGGGCCGCCGGAGCGCCGGGCGCGGGTCAAGCCGGGGGAGATCAGCTACTGGCTCGCCAACGAGATCGAGCGCTGCATCCACACCGAGACGCGCACGGTCGTGCTGGGCCACATCCAGCGGGGCGGCTCGCCGAGCGCACACGACCGCGTATTGGCGACGCGGTTCGGTGTGCACGCCGCGGACCTGGCCCTGGCTGGCGACTGGGGTCGGATGGTCGCGCTCCGGGGCACGAAGATCGTGGCGGTCGAGCTCCCGGAGGCGGTGAAGCAGATCAAGCTCCTGGACCCCGCGATCTGGGAGATCGCGAAGGTCTTCGCGTAGGGCGCGGGGGCAGCCGGGGCGGTCAGGGCAAAAGATCGGGGGGCGACACGGGCCGGCACGCGGGTGGGCGTGCCGGCCCGTTGTCGTTGCGGGCGGGGCCGTTTCGTCGGGGGCGAAAAGAGTCCCCCCGGCCCGGCGGCCGGTCCGTGCGGGCGTCGGGCCGCGGAGCGCGCCGGGAGCATGCGGCGCGGGCGCGCGGGTCAGAAGAAGAAGCGCCAGGGTCGACGGCGGGTCTCGGCGATGAGGGAGTCGAGCTGGGCGCGGGTGGCGGCGAGGGCGTCGCGGATGGCGCGGTCCCGTTCCCAACGGTCGGAGGCGCCGGGCGTTTGCTCGAGGAGGGCACGGAGCTCCGCGATGCGTGCGCCGAGGGTGTCGGCCCTGAGGGCGAGGCGACGGAGGGCGGGGGAGATCGGTGCGCGTTCCGCCGAGGCGGCCGCCGCCAAGTCGCCGTGGGTGAGCTCATGTGCGGCCTCGGCGATGCGGGCGGCGGCCCCACCGATTCTGTCGAGGATCCGGAGCCCGGCGGAGTCGGCGAGGAAGGCGGCGAGCGGGCCCTCGTCGACGTTGCGGGTGAAGGCATCGAACTCGTCGCGGGCGCCACGGGCCTCGGCGGCGAGGCGGCGGAGGTCGGGCGCGACGGCGTCGATCCTGGCGCCGAGCAGGGCGGCCTGGCTTCGCAGCGCGTCGACGGCGGCCACCGTGGCCCTCGCCTCGGCGAGGAGGGTGGCGATTCTCGGGCGGGGCCGTGCGCGGAGCGTGTCGCCGGGCTCGAGGCCGGGTGCGGCTGCGGTCCCCGGAACGATCCCGACGGCGGGGGTGCCGAAGGGACCGGTCGTGAAGATGCGGATCTCGCTGTCACGGCGAACGAGGGCCCGCACGGCGGTCGGGAGCTCGATCCTGACAGCGTAGACGGGGATGGAGTCGTGGTCGGGGGGGAGGATCTCGACCCCGGCGACCCGCCCGGCGGCGCGGCCAGCCACGCGGACCTCGGACCCCTTGTCGATCCCGTCGAGCTCGGGGAAGAGGCCGACGATCTCGTAGGTCTTCTGGCGAGAGCGGATGATGTCGTCGAGGAAGAAGACGAGCATGGCGGCGGCCGCAAGGGCGAGGGCGAGGAGGTAGGCGGTGGCGGATGGGCGGCCCTGGCGGCGGAACATCGGGGCGCTAACTTAGCCGGGTCGCGAGACGAATCCGGAGAATTACGGCATCATGTTGAGAGTCGGTCATATCAGTTACAGCAATTGTTTTCCGATCCATGCCCTCCTCCTGGACCGGGGCGTGCCGCCGTGGCTGGAGCTGCGGCCCGGGATCCCCTCGGTCCTCAACGCCGAGCTCGAGGCGGGATCGGTGGATGTCGCCCCGTCGTCGAGCATCGAGTATGCCCGCCACGCCGGGCGCTACCGGCTGCTGCCGGACGTGGTGATCGGGTCGCGGGGACCGGTCGAGAGCATCCTCCTGGAGACGACCCGTGCGCCCGAGGCGCTGGACGGCGAGGAGGTCGCGCTGCCGACGGCCTCGGCGACGTCGGTCGTGCTGCTGCGGATCCTGTTGGAGAAGCGGTACGGCGTGAAACCCCGGTACCGCTGGTTCGAGCAGGGGCCGGGGGCGGACCCGGTCCGGGAGGGCGCGGCGGCGGCGCTCTGGATCGGCGACGTCGCCCTGCGGCGCGAAACGGTGGCCGCGGGCACGTTGCTCGACCTTGGCGCGGCGTGGACGGAGTGGACGGGGCTCCCGTTCGCGTTCGCGGTCTGGCAGGTCTCCGCGGGGCCCGAGAAGGACGACGAGATGCGGGCGCTGCACGGGCTGCTCCTGGAGTCGCGGGCGTACTTCGAGGAGAACGTGGAGGGGCTCGCGGAGCGATTCGCCTCTCATTACGGGCTTCCGGCGGAGCGGCTCGCCCGGTACTGGCGGACCCTCGCCTTCACCCTCGACGAGCCGATGCAGCGGGGATTGCTGCATTACTACCGCCTGGCCGCTGAGCTCGGCGAGGCGCCGCGGGTGGACGCGTTGAAGTGGCTCACCCCTTGACCCGCCGCCCCCCCTCGACGGGGGGGCCGCCCTCGCCTTCGTAGTCGGAGACGGGCTCGGCGGCGCCGAGGAAGGGGCGCTCGCCGATGACGCCGCCGAGGGTCGAGCCGCCCTGGGTCCGGTGGGGGAAGCGCTCGAGCGCTTCGGATTGCGGGATCGCGGCGGGGCCGGCGCCCATCCCGCCGAGGTAGCGCTCGTACCCGGAGCGGACGATGTCGAAGACCTGGTCCCAGGGCGTCGAAGGGTCCATCCCCTCCCAGCTTTCGCGGAGGTACGCCTCGACCTCGCGGAAGGGGCGCTCGGCGAAGCGGTCGCGGGCGTCGAAGCCGTGGCGGAACGCACGTTCGACCTGGTCGCCGGTGAGGTCGCGGGCCTGGAGCCACCGCTCCTGGAAGCGGGGATCCTGGCCGTCGTCGTACCGGAGGGGCCGATCGGCCCCGGCGTCGTTCGGCTCTCCCGCCATCGCCACTCTCCGCGCGCGGTCCACCGCCGTGGTACTCCCGGGAAGGGATGGTGCAAGGGGCGGGCCGGGGACCCGCGGGGTAGACAGGAAACGCGCGCTACGGCTATGTTTACCTCATGATCCGGGGGTGGAGCGCACCGCTGGCGCTGGTCGGACGCTCGGCGCTGGAGACCGCCGCGGGGTTCGGGCGGTACGGCCAATTCGTGGCGGCGGCGGTCCGGTCGCTGCCGGCGACTTCGATCTGGGCGCGGCCCCTGGTGATCCAGATGGCGCGACTCGGGGTCGCCTCACTGCCGATCGCGCTCTTCATCGCCGCGTTCACCGGGATCGTCCTGGCGCTCCAGGCGTCCTACACCTTCACCGGCGCGATCCCGCTCTACTTCGTGGGCGTGTTGGTGGAGAAGACGATGATCCTGGAGCTCGGTCCCGTGCTGACGGGGCTGGCCCTCGCCGGGCGGGTCGGCGCCAACATCGCGGCGGAGCTCGGTACGATGAAGGTGACCGAGCAGATCGACGCGCTCGAGACGCTGGCGTACGACCCCATCGCCTACCTCGTCGTGCCCCGGGTGCTGGCGGGGGTGATCATGTTCCCCGCGGTCGTCGCGTTCGCCAATGCGATGGGGATCGCGGCGGGGTGGATCACGGCGATCAACCTCCTCGACCTCTCGACCCCGGAGTTCGTTCGCGGGCTCCGGCTGTTCTTCGACCCGTACGACATCGAGTTCTCGCTGATCAAGGCGACGTCGTTCGGATTCGCGGTGACGGCGACCGGCTCGTACTTCGGCTTCCACACGATGGGGGGCGCCGAGGCGGTCGGTCGCTCGACGACGCAGGCGGTGGTCGTCGGCAGCATGCTGATCCTGGTGCTCGACGCGTTCTGGGCGGTCACGCTGCTATGAGCATCGAGCTGCGTGACGTTCGGAAGGCGTTCGGCGACCGGGTCATCCTGGATGGGGTCACGCTGGAGGTGCGCGAGGGCGAGACGGTCGTGGTGATCGGGTACTCGGGGTCGGGGAAATCGGTCCTGCTCAAGACGATCGTGGGGCTGCTCCCCCCCGACTCCGGGCGAGTGGTCGTGGACGGCCAGGATGTGACCCGGCTGGCGCGCGAGAAGCTCTTCGAGCTGCGTCGCCGGGTCGGCTACGTCTTCCAGTTCGCGGCGCTCTTCGACTCGATGACGGTGGCGGAGAACGTCGCGATGGGGCTGCGGCGGATCGAAGGGATGACGGAGCCCGAGATCGAGGCCCGCGTCGCCGAAGCCCTGGGTCTGGTCGAGCTCGAGGGGTACGGCGACCGGTACCCCTCGCAGCTCTCGGGGGGGCAGCGGAAGCGGGTCGGCCTGGCGCGGGCGATCGCGACTCGCCCGAAGTACATCCTCTACGACGAGCCGACCACGGGGCTCGATCCCGTGACGACGGCGGTGATCGACCGGCTGATCCTCAAGATGAAGGAGGAGCTGAGCGTGACGAGCCTGGTCATCACGCACAACATGGAGAGCGCCTACCGGGTCGCCGACAGGATCGCGATGCTCTACGAGGGTCGGATCCGGTGCGTGGCGACGCCGGAGGCGATCCAGCGTGTGGCCGATCCGGTCGTCCGCGCGTTCATCGAGGGGCGGCCGGAGCTGATGGAGGAGGCGAGGTGAAGCAACGGACGGAGATCGTGGTCGGCGCGGTGATCCTGCTGTCGATCGCGCTCGTCTTCTTCGGCACGGTCTGGTTGAAGGGCTCGGGGTTCGGGAGGGAAGAGATCACGATCCAGGCCCGGTTCCGGGAGGTGGGCCGGCTCCTCGAGGGGAACGCGGTGAAGCTGCGGGGCGTGCCGATCGGGCGGGTCGCTTCGGTCGGGCTGGAGCCGGACGGGGAGGGCGTGATCGTGCGGATGCGGATCAAGCGCGACGTCGCGCTCCCGCCGGACCCGGTGGTGGTGCTGATGCCGGAGTCGCTGTTCGGGGACTGGCAGGCGGAGATCTACCCGCGCTCGCGGTTCCCGCAGTACCGTTACGCGGAGTCGCCGGACCCGCAGGTCCTTCCGGGGTACTCGCTCCCGGACATGTCGCAGCTGACGGCGGTGGCGGACGAGATCGCGCAGAATCTCGCCGTCCTGACGGATCGGGTGGAGATTGCGTTCACGGAGGAGACGGCGCACAACGTCCGGCGGGCGATCGAGAACATCCAGGAGGTCAGCGAGCACCTGACGCGGCTGGTCGGGAGCCAGCAGCGCGCGATCGACGAGGTCGCGACGAACCTGGAGCGGACGACCGAGGCGCTGGGGGTGGCGGCCGAGACGGTGCAGCGGACCTTCGCTCAGGTGGAGGCGGCCGTCGCCGACGGCGAGCTGGCCCAGATCGTCGACAACGTGGAGCGTGCGTCGTCGCAGCTCGACTCGCTGACGAAGGCGCTGCTCCTGGCGAGCGAAGAGTTCCGTTCGGTCGTGAGTCGGGCCGACACGACGATGCAATCGGTCGGTGCGCTCGCCGTGCAGCTCCAGCGAGGCGAAGGGAGTCTGGGCCGTCTCGTCCAGGATACGCTCCTCTACGCGGACCTCGTCCGGACGAACCTGCTGGTGCAGGAGCTCCTCAAGGACTTCAAGGCGAACCCGCGGAAGTACATCAAGCTGGAGATCTTCTGAGGCGGTTGCCCTCCGGCCCTTCCTCTCCGGCGGGGGTGTGGGGGCGGCGAGAGTGCGGGGACGCGAGGCCGGGCGGCCGGGGCCGCGGGGGGCGGGGAACTTGCAGGGCCGGGGGGTATGGCGAGGCTGGTCCTGAAGTTCGGCGGGAGCTCGGTGGCGGCGCCGGATCGGATCGGGCGGGTGGCGGATCGGGTCGTGGGGGAGCGGTTGGCGGGGCATGAGCTGGTCGTGGTCGTGTCGGCGATGGGGGACACGACCGACGACCTGCTGGCGCTGGCGGAGGCGGTCTCGCCGGATCCGCGGCGGCGGCACCCACGGGAGCTGGACATGCTGCTGTCGGCCGGGGAGCGGATCGCGATGGCGTTGCTGGCGATGTCGATCCGGGAGCGGGGGGTCGAGGCGATCAGCTTCACGGGGTCGCAGGCGGCGATCGTGACGGACGAGTCGCACACCGGGGCGAGGATCCGGGAGGTCCGGGCGACGCGGGTGCGCGAGGAGCTGGAGCGGGGGCGGGTGGTGATCGTGGCGGGTTTCCAGGGGGTGAGCCCGTCGCGGGAGGTGACGACGCTGGGGCGGGGCGGCTCGGACACGACGGCGGTGGCGTTGGCGGCGGCGCTGGGGGCGGATCGGTGCGACATCTACACCGACGTGGACGGGGTCTACACGGCGGATCCTCGCCGGGTCCCCGGAGCGCGGCGGATCGATGAGATCGACTACGAGGAGATGCTCGAGCTGGCCCATTCGGGTGCGCAGGTGATGCATCCGCGGGCGGTGGAGATCGGGTCGAGGTACGGGGTGCCGATCCGGGTGCTCTCGTCGTTCGGGGGCGCCGGTGATGGCGGTACGCTGATCGCGCGGAAGGAGCGGGGGATGGAAGATCTGGTGTTGACGGGGTTGGCATCGGAGCGGGGGCACGCGCGGCTGGTGTTGCGCGGCGTCCCCGGGGGGATGCGCTCGTTGTCGGCCATCCTGACGCGGCTCGCGGATGCGGGGGTCAGCGTGGACATGGTGGCGCAGGCGGACCGGCCGGACGGGCGGCGGCAGCTCCAGCTCTCGGTGCGGGAGGATGTGCTGCCGGAGGCGCGGTCGGCGTGCGAGGCGTTCCTGGCCGAGGTGGGCGGGGAGGGGCTCGAGGTGCAGCCGGGGCTGGCGCGGTTGGCGCTGGTGGGGAGCGGGATGCACGATCGACCGGGGGTGTACGCGCGGGCGTTCGAGGCGCTCGTCGATGCGGGGATCGAGGTGCATGGCCTGTCGACCTCGGCGATCTCGATCGCGTTGCTGGTGACTGCGGAGGCGGAGGGTTCGGCGTTGCGGGCGCTTCACGAGGCGTTCCGGCTCGGCGAGGTGGCGGCATGAGGGTGGCGGTGCTGGGCGCGACCGGCGCCGTGGGTCGGACGATGCTCCGGGTGCTGGAGGAGCGGGGCTTCCCGGCGGAGGAGGTCGTGCCGCTCGCCTCGGAGCGGTCGCGGGGGAGCCGGATCGAGTGGCGGGGGCGGGAGTGGGAGGTACGGGTCCCGGCGCCTGGGGTCTTCCTGGGGTGCGACGTCGCCCTCTTCTCGGCGGGCTCGGCGCGGAGCCGAGAGTGGGCGCCGGTGGCGGCGGCGGAGGGGGCGGTCGTGATCGACAACTCGTCGGCGTGGCGGATGGACCCCGCGGTGCCGCTGGTGGTGCCGGAGGTGAACGGCGATCGTGTCGCGGACCGGCCGCTCGGGATCATCGCGAACCCGAACTGCGTGACGATCCAGCTGGTGGTGGCGCTGGAGGCGCTGCGGCGAATCTCGCCGCTGGTCCGCGTCGTGGCGAGCACGTACCAGGCGGTGTCGGGCGCCGGGCAGACGGGGATCTCCGCGCTGGCGGCGGAACTCGCGGGGGAGCGGGCGGCGACGTCGCCGTTCCCCTCCGTGATCGCCGGGAACGTGATCCCGCGGATCGGTCCGTGTGGTGACGATGGGTGGACGGAGGAGGAGACGAAGATCCGGGAGGAGAGCCGGAAGATCCTGGGATTGCCGGCGCTGCCGGTGGCGGCGACCTGTGTGCGGGTCCCGGTCGAGACCGGGCACTCGGTCGCGGCGACGGTGGAGCTCGAGCGGCCGCTGAGCCTGGAGGAGGCGCGGGAGGCGCTGGCGGCGATGCCGGGCGCGGCGGTGCACGGGGCGGATGTCGATCCGGTCCCCCGCGACGTCGCCGGGACGGACACGGTGCGGGTCGGGAGGCTGCGGGTGGACCCGGACTTCCCGAACGTGCTGCATTTCTGGGTGGTGGCGGACAACCTGCGTAAGGGTGCGGCGACGAACGCCGTCCAGATCGCCGAGCGATTGACCCGTGGGTAAGCGACCCAGGGGGAGGGCCAGGGATGGCAGGGGCGGCGCCCGGGCGCGGCAGAGGCGGGCCCGCGTCGAGACGAGCGCGGGGGGGGTCGTCTTCCGCCGGACGGGGGACGAGATTCGGTTCCTCTTGATCCGGGACCCGTACGAGAACTGGGGACTGCCGAAGGGGCACGTCGAGGGGGAGGAGACGCCGGTCGAGACGGCGTTGCGCGAGATCGAGGAGGAGACGGGGCTGACGGGGCTGCGGGCGGAGGGGGAGCTGCCGACGATCGACTGGTACTTCCGCGACCAGGGCCAGTTGGTCCACAAGTACTGCCACTTCTACCTGGTCGAGTCGCCGGCGGGCGAGCCGGAGCCGCAGCGGTCGGAGGGGATCACCGCGTGCGTGTGGCTGCCCCCGGCGGAGGCCGTCCGGACGATCACCTACGAAAACGCGCGGGAGGTCCTGCGCGCCGCCTGTGCGGCGCTCGGCCTCACGGCTGCGCCGGCGGACGAGCGCGAGCCGGCCTGACCGGGTCCCGGGGGCCCGTGGACCTGCCGGTCACGGGGGGCGCCGGAGTCGCGCGCGGCGCGTGGCGTCGTGCGATCGGCGGTCCTATCTTTCGGGCGCCTCGCCCCGGGGAGGGGGGCGCCGGATCCTGGAACCATGGTCGAGTGGAGCGGAGCGATGGCGCGCGTACGCGACGGCAGCGAGTGGCACCTGATCTACGGGGCCCTGGTGCTCGTCGTCCTGGGGCTCTTCCTGTTCAGCCTGCGCGCCGTCCTCTCCCCGTTCGTCCTCTTCCTGCTGCTGCTCCTGCTGCTGGCGCCGTACGCCGGGACGCGGACGCACCTGCTGGCGGTGTCGTCGGCGTCGCTGATGGTCCTGATCTGGCTCTTGGAAACGACGGGCTTCTTGCTGGCGCCGTTCCTCCTGGCGCTCGCGATCGCGTACATCCTCGACCCGGTGGTGGACCTGCTGGAGCGGCGGGGCGTCCCTCGTGCACTGGCGATCTTCCTGCTCTTCCTCCCCGGCGTCGGGGTGGTCGCGGCGGCGGCGATCTTCGGGATCCCGGCGATGGCGAATCAGATCGCGTCGCTGGTCGCGGCGGCGCCGGAGGCGATCGACCGGATCGCCGGGTGGTTCACGAACCTGCGGACCTGGCTCCTCCGGCTGGACATCCCCGGGGTGCGGGAGGAAGCGTTCCGGGAGCCGCTCCGCCAGCTGGACACGACCCGGCTCGTGGCGTGGATCCAGGGGGTGACGGAGCCAGAGGCGCTCGCGCGGCGGATCTGGGCGGCGATCCTGGGCGTGGGGCGGGGGTTGGGCACCGCCTTCTCGGTCCTCGGCTACGTCGTCCTGACGCCGGTCCTCGGGTACTACCTTCTGCGCGACTACGACAGGATCACCGAGCGGGTGCGGGAGCTGATCCCGCCGAGGAAGCGCCCGACGTGGACGGCGTTCCTGGCAGAGTACGACACCCTCCTCTCCCGTTACCTGCGCGGACAGCTCCTGACCGCGGCGGTCGTGGGCGTGCTGACGGCGCTGCTGCTCTGGATCGTCCGGTTCCCCTACGCCGGGTTGGTGGGCGCCGTGGCCGGGGTCTTCAACCTGGTCCCGTACCTGGGGTTGGTCGTGAGCCTCGTGCCCGCGCTCCTCATCGCCCTGCTGAGCGGTAGCGTTCTCGTGTCGCTGCTGAAGATCGCCATCGTCTTCGCCGTCGTGCAGATCCTGGAGGGGTCGGTCCTCAGCCCACGGATCGTGGGGGGCTCGGTCGGGTTACATCCTGTGTGGGTGATTCTGGCGCTGGCGGTGGGCGGGTTCTTCCTCGGGCTCGTGGGACTGCTCCTCGCCGTGCCCGCGGCGGTCCTGATCAAGTTGTTGCTGCGGGGCGCATTGGAGCGTTACCGCCGCTCCGCGTTCTACCGGGAGGCCATGCCCGATCGCGGCGCGTAGTCCCGGGGGGTGGGTGGAGACATGGGGTTCATCACGTGGCCGAACGCGATCTCGATCGTACGGCTCCCGCTGGCCGCGGCGTTCCTGCTGGCCGAATCGACGACGACGAGGGTCGGCGTGGTCGCGGCGGCGGCGGTCACGGACTTCATCGACGGCAAGCTGGCGCGGGGGACGGGGCGCCGGTCTCGGGCGGGGGAGCTGCTCGACCCGATCGCCGACAAGCTCTTCGTGCTGACGGTCCTGGCGACCTTCGTGCTGGAGGGGCGACTCGCCCTCTGGGAGCTCGGGGTGCTGCTCCTGCGCGATCTCTACACGACGACGGCGTTCGTGGTCGCGCTGGCGACGGGGCTGCGGATCCGGTTCGCGTCACGGTGGAGCGGAAAGGTCGTGACGACGATCCAGATCCTGGCGGCGCTGGCGCTCCTGCTCCGGCCCGCGTGGGCGCGGCCGGTGATCGTCGCCGCGGGCCTCGCGGGCGTGTGGTCGATCGCCGATTACACGCGAGCCGGGCTCGAGTCCTTGCGGCGGGATTCGGACGGCGCCTAGAATGGCCGGCCGAGCCGGCAAACGATTCCAAGGGAATGGACGATACGACGTGTACGAGGCAGACACGAAGGACATCACGATCATCGGCGGGGGGCCGACGGGTCTCTTCGCCGCCTTCTATGCCGGTCTGCGGGGGGTGAGCGCGAGGATCATCGACTCGCTGCCGGAGCTCGGCGGGCAGCTCTCGGCCCTCTACCCGGAGAAGTACATCTACGACGTGGGGGGCTTCCCGCAGATCCTGGCGCGCGATCTGGCGTCGAACCTGATCGAGCAGGGGCTCCAGTTCGGGGCGGACGTGCGCTTGGAAGAGCAGGTGCAGGAGCTGATCCGGACGGACGACGGCTTCATCCTGACGACGAACCGGGGCCGCTACCCGACGCGGGCGGTGGTGATCGCGGCGGGGAAGGGGGCGTTCGCGCCGCGGATGCTGGAGTGTCCCGGGTACGAGCGGCTCCTCGGCCGCGGCGTGGCCTATCACGTGAAGGACCCGGCGGCGTACGAGGGGAAGCGCGTGCTCCTGGTGGGGGGCGGCGACTCCGCCGTCGACTGGGCGCTGAACCTGAAGGACCGGACGGAGCGGCTAGTGCTGATCCACCGGCGGGAGGGGTTCCGCGCGCACGCCCACTCGATGGCGCAGCTCAAGGCGGCGGTCGAGGCGGGAGAGGTCGAGCTGCTGACGCACCGGGAGGTCCGGGAGATCCACGGCGAGGACAGCGTCTGCGCGGTCACGATCTTCGACAACCGCACCGACGAGGACGAGACCCTGGAGGTCGATGCCGTCGTGGCGCTGATCGGCTTCCGGCCGGACCTCGGCCCCATCGCCAAGTGGGGGCTCGAGCTCGAGCGGAACTCGATCCGGGTGAGTTCGACGATGGCGACGAACATCCCCGGGGTCTTCGCGGCCGGCGACATCGTGACGTACGAGGGGAAGCTGGAGCTGATCGCGACCGGGTTCAGCGAGGCGGCGATCGCGGTGAACTACGCGGTCCACCACATCGACCCGAAGGCGCGGGTGAGTCCTGGCCACTCGACGAACCTGAAGGTCTTCAAGGAGCGGGAGGCGACGGCCGGGGTCGAGTGACCGGCCGCGACGGGCAACCGATGCGATTCGTCGTCCTCGGCGGCGGGTGTTACGGCACCTTCTACGCGCGTCAGCTCCTACGCGCCCGTGCCGCAGCCGCGCTGGAGGTCGACGAGATCGTGGTGGTCGACAGGGAGGAACGGCCCCGTGCGAGGCTCGAGCTGGAGCCCGGCGCGGGGCCGCTCCGCTTCGTCCGGGCGGAGTGGGATGCCTTCCTGGCCGACTACCTCGCGGCGCTCGAGAGCGACGCCGACGACCGGTTGATCACGCCGCCGTTCACCCCTCACCTCTCCGTCGCCTGGCTGCTGCGGCGCTTGCGCGAGTCGTTCCCCACGCTGCACTGGACGACGGAGCCGTTCCGTCGGATGCCGGGGACGCCGTTCGAGCGCCAGACGGAGGGCGGCCCCCTCGTCGTCTCGCACGCCGACTGGATCTGCCCGGTCCACTGCATCGAGCCCGCGACGTGCCCGGCGACGCGGGGGCCCCGCCAATGGGACCTGGACCGGACGGTCCGCCACCTCGCCGTCGCTCTGGAGGACGGCGGGCAGGCGGTCGACCAGCTCCATCTCTTCCATTGCCACCACATCGCCTACGGGGTCGGCGGGTTCCCGGCCGTGGAGATTGTCCGGGCCTACGAGGCCATCGCGGGGCTCGTCGGCGGGGCCTCCCCGCCGCTCCGGTCGCGGTTCCTCGTCGGCACCCTCTCTCACTGCCATGGGGCGTTGCACCTGCTGACCGCGACGGCTGGCACGGATCGTGAAAGTGTGCAAGGTGATCCGCCGTAGTCCAGCATCGCCCCCACCCGGCCGCAGCAGGGGATGAACGCGAACCATAAGAAGACGGTGCTGCTGGTGGAGGACAACGAGGACAACCTCGTGGTCTACCGCACGATCCTGGAGCACGTCGGCTACCGGGTCCTCGAGGCGCGGGACGGGGAGCAGGGGGTCGACAGCGCGACCGAGCACCACCCGGACATGATCCTCATGGACATCTCGATCCCGAAGATCGACGGGTGGGAGGCGACCCGCCGCCTGAAGGCGGACGAGGAGACGCGCGAGATCCCGATCGTCGCGTTGACGGCGCACGCCCTCGAGGAGGACCGGGAGAAGGCGATCCAAGCCGGGTGCGACGGCTACCTGGCGAAGCCGGTCGAGCCGCGGCGGGTCGTCGAGGAGGTGCAGCGCTTCATCGGGCCCGCGGAGGGGTGAACCGGGGGGCGGATCGCCGCAAGCGGTGCGGTGCCCGGGCGCCTCCCGCCGGCCGTCGCCCGACCGGGGCCCGCCGACCGAACATCCGCGACGAGGAGGGACCATGCCACAGGATGGGGCGAAAGAGGCGCTGGTGAGGGGTCTGAACGAGGACCTGGCCCACGAGTACCAGGCGATCGTCTCCTACCTGCTGTACTCGCGACTGGCGAACGGGCCGCACCGGCCGGAGCTGGCCGAGTTCTTCGAGGGCGAGATCGAAGACGAGCTGGGCCACGCGAAGCTCCTGGCCCACAAGATCGTGGCGCTGGGCGGCACGCCGACGACCCGGCCGGCGGAGGTCCGGCTCAGCGTGGACAACCGCGAGATGCTGGAGCTGGCGCTCGAGGCGGAGAAGGAGACGATCGGGCGTTACACGCGGCGGCTCGAGGAGGCGGAGTCGGCGGGGGAGGTCGGTCTCCGGGTCGACCTCGAGAACATCGTGGCGGAGGAGACGAAGCACAAGGAGGACCTGGAGCGCATCCTCTTCCGCTGGCAGGAGCTGTAGCCGTTCGCCCCGGTTTCACCAGGCGAGCCAGCGCTCGATCGCGCTGAGGACGGCGAAGCAGGCAGCGTCTTCGATGGAGCGGTCGAGGGGGGCGATCCCGGGGAGGTGCGCGAAGCGGCGGGCGAAGGCGGCCTCGACCGAGACGACGAGGTAGGGCCGGCCGAAGTGCTCGGCGACCTGGACGCCCTCGAGGCCGAGGCGGATCCCGCGGGCGGCTTGCTCGGCGGCGAGGAGGGTGGCGCGGGCGGCGGCGCGGGCGCGGCCGGCCTCGGAATCGAGCTCGACGGCCTTCCCCGAAACGAGGCTACCCCGGCGCAGGAGCTGGACGGTGCAGGCCACGTGGTGGTCGGCGCGTCCGACCTCGAGGGCGTGGAGGACGAGGTAGCGGCCGCGCCAGAGCGGGGGCGGCGCGGTCGCCTCGTCGAGGACGGCGACGTGGACGGCATTGGGATCGAAGATCAGGCCGTTGCGCCGGAGGACTTCCTGCACGGCGTGGCGGAGCGCGAGGGGGGATGCGCCGGGCGCGCCGGTGACGTAGGCCTCCCGCAAGCCTCGGGCGTCGCGCATCCAGACGGCGGCGGCGAGGACGCCGGGGATGCGCTCGAGCTCCTCGGTGGTACGGATCTCCGTGGCGCGGGCGGCCTCGCGGCCGAGGAGTGTCGGGTCGATCACCGGGTGGGGGCGCGCCAGTGGTTCGTCGCCTGGAGCGCGGCGAGGATCCCCGCCTCCTCGGGGGAGTGCTCGACGCGGGCGGCGCCGGTCAGGGCGACGGGCCTGCGGCCGCCGATGGAGCGGGCGGCGACGATGACGTAGGCGCGGCCGTCGGCCTCGACGAGGGCGGTGCCCTCGAGGACGAGGCGGTCGGTCCCGCGGAACGCCGCGGCCGCGGCGAAGACGGCGCGGGCGGCGGCATCGGCGCGCCCCTGGGGGGTGTCGGGCCCGGACCCCTCGCCCGTGAACTCGTCGGGTCCCCACCGGAGCGTGACGCGGCAGGTCGCCATACGGAGCGCGTCGACGCGGGTGTCGAAGCCGGCGAGGGCGGGGCGCGCCGCCGGCGCGGGGGTATGGTCGGCGCGGGGTGCCGCGGCGACGTCGCCCGGACGGTCCGCGGCCTCGCCCGCCATGCCGGCCGCGACCGTGTGCGCCACGGGGGCGGTGGCGGGGTCCGCCGCGCGCAGGGCGCCGGAGTCGAGGGCATCGGGCCGGATCTGTGCGACGCTGACGATCCGCCGGTCGATCTCGATGCCGAGCCCGGCGCGGAGCGCCGACTCGACGTTGCGGACGACCTGCTTGGGGTGCAGGGAAGGGGAGGCCAGGATGTGGATCTCCTCGATCTCCCCGTCGGCGCCGGAGATCACGCGGGCGGAAACGACGCCGGCGAGCGCGGCGAGGAGCTGCTCGATCCCGGCGTCGTGCGTGGTCGGAACGATGGAATCGCTCATGATCCTCCGTACTCGGGCCTTCCGAAGGTAGCGAAAGCGTCGGCCGCGCGCCAGTTCGACGATGCCGGGGAGGGCGGAGGCGCGTGGTTGCCGGCGCGTGGGCGCGGAACCTATCTTGCGCTTCGGGACTTGTAGCAGTGAGGGGTACATTCAGGCGGGGGGTCATGGCGAACCGGTACGAGGTCATCATCATCGGGGGCGGGCCGGCGGGGCTCACGGCGGGGCTGTACGCGGCGCGGTCGAAGTTGAAGGCGGTCATCCTGGAGCGCGGGCTCCCGGGGGGCCAGCTTCTGAACACGAAGGAGATCGAGGACTACCCGGGCTTCGAGCACATCGGCGGGTTCGAGCTCGCGGAGCTGATGACGCGACAGGTCACGCGCTTCGGGTGCGAGATCCGGACCGAGACGGTGACGCGGGTCGAGCGCGACCCGACGGGTGCGGACCCCTGGCAGCGGTGGACGGTCGAGACCGAGTCGGGGGAGCGGTATGTGGCGCCGGCGGTGATCCTGTCGGCGGGCGGGGTCGCCTACAAGCTCGGGGTGCCCGGGGAGGAGGAGTACGCGGGCCGCGGGGTGAGCTACTGCGCAGTTTGTGACGGCGCCTTCTTCGAGGGAGAGACGATCGCGGTGGTCGGGGGCGGCGATGCGGCGTGCGAGGAGGCGGATTTCCTGACGCGCTACGCCGAGAAGGTCTACCTGATCCACCGGCGCAACGAATTCCGGGCGCAGCGGGTGATCCAGGAGCGGGTCTTCCGCAACCCCAAGATCGAGGTGATCTGGGATACGGTGGTCCAGCGGATCGAGGGGGATGCGAGGGGCGTGAAGCGCCTGATCCTGCAGGGGACGAAGACGCCGGAAGGGGAGTACGACTTCGAGGGGACGGGACCGATCCGGGAGCTCGAGGTGACGGGGGTCTTCGTCTTCATCGGGTTCCGGCCGAACACCGGGATGGTGACCGAGCACTTCGAGCACGACGCGGGCGGCCACTTCGTGACCGACTCGCGGATGGAGACTTCGCTCCCGGGGCTCTACGCGGTGGGCGATGTCCGGTCTCAGCTCGTGAGGCAGATCACGACGGCGGTGGGGGATGCGACGACCGCGGCGATCGCGGTGGAGCGTTACCTGACGGAGCTGAAGGAGCAGCGGCCGGTGGCCGGCGTCGGGGCGGAGCTGAGGGAGAAGTACGGATGACCCCGGCGGGGTGAGCGCCGGGCCCGCTTCTCGGCGCACGGGGGTGAATGCGACGGCGGGCGTCCGAACGGATCGGACGCCCGCCGTCGTGCATCCGGGCTTGGGCCGGGAGCGTACCGACTCAGAAGATGCGGCGCACACCCCTCCAGAGGCGGTCGAAGAAGCGCTCGATGCCGCTCTCGGGGTGGAGCGGGCAGGAGTCGAACGGCTCGGTTCCGGGGACGAAGTACTCGGTGCGCACGTCTTCGCGGGGGCAGTTCCCGGTCGCGCGCAGCCCGGACCTGCGGTCGACGGCGGCGGTGACGACGGTGGCGGGCGTGGCCCACCCGCCGGCGCCGGCGCGGTTGCGGTAGACCTCGGCCATGAAGCGGCCCCAGACGGGGGCGGCGAGGGTGCCGCCGCTGGCGTTGGGGAGGATGGGCGCGGGGCGGTCGAAGCCGAGCCAGACCCCGGCCACGAGGTCGGGCGTCATCCCGATGAACCAGGCATCCTTGCCGTCGTTGGTCGTGCCGGTCTTCCCGGCGGCCGGGAGGTGGAATCCGGCGGAGCGGACAGCCGCGCCGGTCCCCTGGTCGACGACGTCGCGGAGCATGTCGAGGGTGATGAAGGCGACGGCGTCGTCGAGCGCCCTCTCGCGGGGGCGCTCGGCGCGCCAGAGGACGTTGCCGTCGCTGTCCTCGACGCGGGTGATGAGGTGCGGTTGGACCCGGATCCCGCCGTTGCCGAAGGCGGCGTACGCGGCGACGAGCTCGGCGGGCACGACCTCGGCGGAGCCGAGGAAGATCGACGGGTAGGGCGGGATCGGGGTCGAGATCCCGAGGGCCGCGGCGGTCTCGGCGACGCGCTGGGGGCCGACCCGCTGGCCGACGCGGACGGCGGCGTGGTTCGACGAGAGGGCGAGCGCCTCGCGGAGCGAGAGGGTCGCGACGGAGTCGGCGATGTGGTCGTCGGGGCTCCAGGTCCCGGCGGTCTCGTCCTCGAGGGCGATCGGCGCGGTGGGGATGCGTTCGGTGGCCGGGATCCCCCGGGCGATGGCGGTCGCGTAGACGATCGGCTTGAAGGCCGAGCCGGGTTGCCGCCGGGCCTGGAACGCCCGGTCGAACTGGGAGAGGGCGAAGTCTCGCCCGCCGACGAGCGCCCGGATCTCGCCGGTGCGGGGGTCGAGGGCCACGACCATCCCCTGGAGGTACGACGACGCGGCGCTGTCGGCCGCCGGCGACGCCTTCCCCTTCTCCGGCTTCGGGTGCCGGTAGCGGCCGTAGGCGCCCGCCTCGATCCGCTCGATCTGCGCGACGAGCGCCTCGCGGGCGGCGCGCTGGAGCTCCGGGTCGATCCCGGTGTGGATGTGCAGCCCCTGGATGTCGGCGTCGGGGCCAAAGCGCTCCCGGAGCTCCTGGCGCACCCGGGCGATGGCGTAGGGCGCGGAGGTGGTCGCCTCGACGGGCGGGGCGAGGCGGAGCGGTTCGGCCTTCGCCGCCTCGGCCTCGGGCGTCGAGAGGACGCCCTCCCGGGCCATCACGTCGAGGACGACGTTTCGCCGCTGGATCGCCTTGAGCGGCTGCTTCCGGGGGTTGTACCTCTCGGGGCTCTGGACCAGCCCGACGAGGAGCGCGGCCTCGGCGGCGGTCACGTCGTCGACGGACTTGCCGAAGTACCCCCGGGCCGCGGCCTCGACGCCGTAGCGCCCGTCGCCGAGGTAGACCTGGTTGAGGTAGAGCGCGAGGATCTCCTTCTTGGTGAACTCGCGCTCGATCTGACGGGCGAGCCGGATCTCGCAGAGCTTGCGGCCGATCTTCTTGGCGCGCGGGAGCTGCTCGGGGAAGACGTTCCGCGCGAGCTGCATCGGGATCGTGCTGAACCCCTCCTTGAAGGAGAGGGAGACGACGTCGCGCCAGACGGCGCGGGCGACGCCGCGGAGGTCGACGCCGCCGTGGCGCCAGAAGCGGCGGTCCTCGACGGCGACGAAGCCGTCGCGGACGAGGGCGGGGACCTCCTCGAGGTCGACGACGATGCGCCGCTGCGGGGAGAGGTCGGCGATGAGCGAGCCATCGGCGGCGTAGACGTGGCTCGCCTCCGGCGGCCTGTAGTCGCGGAGCGCCTCGATGGACGGGCAGTCGTCGACCGTCGCGGCGACGGGGACGAGGACCGCGGTCGGCACGGCCGCGAGCGCGGCGATGATGATGAACCGGTTGCGCATGCCCGGCTGATACCCTGCTAGAGCAACATCCTTCCACCGTCCACGACGACGACCTCCCCGGTGACGAAGTCACTTTCGACGAGGTAGAGGAGGGCGCGGGCGACCTCCTCCGGCGAGCCGAGTCGCTGGAGGACGGTGCGTTCGCGGCTCTGGCGGAGCTGCTCTTCGGTATAGTCCTCCGGCGGGAGGACGGTTCCGGGGGCGATACAGTTGGCGCGGATCTCGGGGCCGAGGGCGCGGGCGAGGATGCGGGTGAGGTGGACGAGGCCGGCCTTGGAAACGGCGTGGTGGGCGTAGCTCGGCCACGGCTGGAAGGCGGAGAGGTCGGCGATGTTGACGATAACGCCGCCGCCGTCGCGGCGCAGGAGGGGGTGGGCGGCCTGGGCCAGGAGGAAGGGGCCCTTGAGGTTGACCGCCATGACGCGGTCCCACTCCTCCTCACGGATCGCGAGGATCGGGGCGGATTGGAAGGTCGAGGCGTTGTTGACGAGGATGTCGAGGCGTCCGAACACCTCGGCGGTGCGGCGGACGAGGCGGTCGACCTCGGGCTTGAGGGAGACGTCGCCGTGGACGGCGATGGCGCGGCGGCCGAGGGCGACGATCTCGGCGACGGTTTCCTCGGCCTCGTCGGCGGCGGTGAAGTAGTTGACGACGACGTCGCACCCCGCGCGGGCTAGGGCGAGGGCGAGGGCGCGCCCGACGCGTCGGGCGCCGCCGGTGACGAGTGCGACCTTCCCGTTCGGATCCATGGCGACCCATAGTAGTGGCGGGACGGCGGTCGAGCAATTAAACTGACCGCCGCTCCCGGATCGCGCGGGGAAGGAATCGTGCCAGACCCGCGGCAGGCCGGGGCCGCAGACCCGATCGGGGAGGTGAGAGGATGGCGCGACACGAGGGGATGGTGGCGATCGTGACCGGCGGGTCGAAGGGGATCGGCCGGGCGATTGCCGGGGCGCTGGCCGCCGAGGGCGCGTCGGTCGTGATCTCGGCGAGGACCGCGGGGGACGTCGAGCGGGTCGCCGTCGAGCTCGGCGGCCGGGATGGCCGCGTGCTCGGCGTGCGGTGCGACGTGCGCGACCCCGACGATTGCGCGCGGATGGTCGAGGCGGCGGTCGACGCCTTCGGCCGGCTGGACGTCCTGGTCAACAACGCGGGGGTCGGCGCGTTCGCGCCGGTCGAGGCGATGTCGATCGAGACCTGGCGCCAGGTGATCGAGACGAACCTGAGCGGGGTCTTCTACTGCTCGCGGGCCGCGATCCCGCACCTGCGTCGGGCGGGTGGGGGATGGATCATCAACATCGGCAGCCTCGCCGGGAAGAACGCCTTCCCGGGGGGCGGCGCGTACAACGCGAGCAAGTTCGGGCTGCTCGGGTTCACGGAGGCGCTGATGCAGGAGGTTCGCCACGACGGGATCCGGGTCAGCACGATCATGCCGGGGAGCGTGGCGACGGAGTTCTCGCACCCGGAGCCGGGGACGAGCGACGAGTGGAAGATCCATCCGCAGGACATCGCCGAGCTGGTGCTGGACCTCCTGCGCACGCCGGCGAGGACGCTGCCGAGCCGGATCGAGGTCCGGCCGGCGCGGCCGCCGAAGAAGGGGTAGACCACGGCCGGCGTCACCCGCCCGCCGTGGGTTTCGGCCTGCGGCGGGCGGGGGCCGGTCTCCATGAGGAACGATGGAGGAGATGGTGAGCGAAGCATTCCGGATCGAGAAGGACTCGCTCGGCGAGATGCGGGTCCCGACCGACGCGCTCTGGGGCGCGTCGACGCAGCGGGCGGTCGAGAACTTCCCGATCAGCGACCTGCGGTTCCCGCGCGGGTTCATCGCCGCGCTGGGGATGATCAAGAAGGCGGCGGCCGAGACCAACATGGAGCTCGGCCTCCTCGATGCGGAGATCGGCCGCGCAATCGTGGCGGCGGCCGACGAGGTCATCGCCGGCGAACTCGACCGGCACTTCGTCGTCGACATCTTCCAGACGGGGAGCGGCACCTCGACGAACATGAACGCGAACGAGGTGATCGCGAACCGGGCATCGCAGCTCCTGGGCGCCGAGATCGGGTCGAAGCGGGTGCACCCGAACGACCACGTCAACATGGGTCAGTCGTCGAACGACGTGATCCCGACGGCGATGCAGGTCGCGGCGTGCGTGGCGATGCAGGAGAAGCTGATCCCCGAGCTCGCGAAGCTGCGCAGTGCGCTCGCGGAGAAGGCGGAGCTCTTCGACGACATCGTCAAGTCGGGGCGTACGCACCTGATGGATGCGACGCCGGTCCGGCTCGGCCAGGAGTTCAGTGGCTTCGCCGCCCAGATCGCGCAGGGGATGCGGCGGGTCAAGGAGGCTCTGGAGGATCTGGCCGAGCTCCCGCTGGGTGGGACGGCGGTCGGTACGGGGATCAACACGCACCCGGAGTTCGCGCGGCGGGCGATCGACCGGATCAGCACGATGACCGGCGTGACCTTCCGCGAGGCCGAGAATCACTTCGAGCGGCAGTCGACGCGTGACACGGTGGTCTACGCGCACGGCGCGCTGAACACGGTGGCGGTGTCGCTGACCAAGATCGCGAACGACATCCGGTGGCTGGCGAGCGGTCCGCGGGCGGGGCTCGCCGAGATCACGCTCCCGGCCACGCAGCCGGGGTCGAGCATCATGCCGGGGAAGGTCAACCCGGTGATCCCCGAGGCGGTCACGATGGTCGCCGCGCAGGTCATGGGGAACCACACGACGATCACGATCGGCGGGCTCGGCAGCTACTTCGAGCTGAACGTGATGATGCCGATCATGGCCTACGCGCTCCTCCAGTCGACGGAGCTGCTGGCGAACGCGAGCCGCGTCTTCGTGGACAAGTGCGTCGAGGGGATCGAGGCGAACCGGGAGCGGATCCGCGAGCTCCTCGAGGGGAACCTCATGCTGGCGACGGCGCTCGCGCCGGCGATCGGCTACGACACGGCGGCGTCGATCGCGAAGCAGGCGTACGCCGAGGGGAAGACGGCGCGCGAGGTGGCTCGGGAGCGGGGCGTGCTCCCGGAGTCGGAGCTCGCGGAGCTCCTCGACCCGCGGCCGATGACGGAGCCGGGGATCCGCGGCGGGTTCGGCGCGGGGGGGTGAGGCGGGGCATCCTGCGCTGATCTCCTGACGGCGCGCCGGCGGGGCGGTCGGTTTCGGCGGTTGTCCGCCGGCGCATCCCTGGGGGTGCCCCGCTCGGGCGGCCATGTCGGCATCTTGCCGGCGGCGCTCGGGCGGGGCGCTCCTTTTCGGTTGTGGTCCGGCAGCGGTTCGGTGGGGCGGGCGTTTTCGGCTCGGGACCGGCAACGCTCCGGCGGGGCGCTCCCCTTACGCGGCTTCGCTCCGGTCGCGGAGCCTCCTCGCAGCTTCGCTGCTGCGGGGTCTCCGCTCCCTCTCGCTAAAATGCCGCTGCAGGGGAGCGCCCTGTTTCCGCTCTTGGCGGTGCAGGAGGGAGCGCCCGCCTCCGCTTTCGGCTGTGCACGGGCTTGCCCCGCCTCATGCCCCGCCGGCGCCCGTCCTGCTCGCCCGCTCCAAATCTCCGCCCGAGCCCTCGTCCGGCTCGCCCTCCTGGCGACACGCCGCGCGAGGGCACCCGCGCGGGGAGTCGCGGGGCGTCTTCGGGGAACAATGCCGGTGAGCGCATTCGGGTCCGGCGGCGGGGGCGCGTGGGTAAGGGCTCGCGGGGTGCTGTCGGAGTCCTGCGGGGCGAGGGGGATGCGGCGCCGGGGCCGCGCGGATCCAAGGGATGCTCCGCCCGGGCGCTGTGGGGGGGCGTCGCGCCCGGGCGGGGGCCGCGTCAGTCTCCGGCGGTCACCTGCGCGCCGGCGGGCGCGGCGTGCTCGGGGGCCGGCTCCGCCGGGACCGCCTCCGCCTCCGGCCCGAAGAAGGGGAGCCGCTCGCTCTTCGTGATCAGGAGCGAGGTCAGCAGGTCGCCGGTGACGTTCGGGACGGTACGGGCCATGTCGAGGATGCGGTCGACGCCGAGGATCAGCGCGATCCCCTCGCCCGGCACGCCGACCATCTCCATGACCAAGACGATGAGCGGGATCGAACCGCTCGGTACGCCGGCCACGCCGATCGCCGTGATGACCGACATGATGACGACGACGATCTGCATCGGCAGGCTCAGGTCGACGCCGAAGACCTGGGCGAGGAAGAGCACGGTCATCCCCTCGAAGAGGGCCGTGCCGTTCATGTTCATCGTCGCGCCGAGGGGGAGCACGAAGCCGGCGACCTCCTTCGGAACGCCGAACTCCTCCTGGGCGGTGCGGATCGTCGTCGGGAGCGTCGCGTTCGAACTCGACGTCGAAAACGCCGTCACCATGAGGGCGCGGATCCGGCGGATGAACTCGCCCGGTCGGATGCCCACCAGGAGGCGGGCGAGGAGGGTGAGGACGCCGAACTGGTGGATCGCCAGCGCCACCAGGACCATGATGACGTAGAGGCTGAGCGAGCGCAGGACGTCGAAGCCGAAGCGGGCGGTGACGGCGAAGATCAGCCCGGCCACGCCGAAAGGCGCGAGCTTCATGGCGAAGCCGATCATCTCGGCCACCGCCTGGCCGATCCCCTCGAGGACCTTGAGAACCGGCTGCGAAACGCTCGCGGGGAGTCGGGTCAGCGCGATCCCGAAGATGAGGGTGAAGAAGATCAGCCCCAGCATGTCGCCCCGGGCCGCGGCATCGAGGGGGTTGCGGGGCACGATGTTGACGAAGGTGTTGACCCCGAAGCCGTTCGTCTCCGAGGCCTGGACCTTTTCGGCCGCCTGGGGCGCGTACTCCTCGAGGAGCGCCGCACGGATCGTCGGGTCGAGCGACTCGCCGGGGCGGACGATGTTGACCAGCGTCAGGCCGACGACAACCGCGAGCGCCGTGGTCGCGACGAAGATCAGGAGCGTCTTTCCGCCGATCCGGCCGACCTTCTTCAGGTCGCCGAGCCCCGCCACGCCGAGGGCGATCGACGTGAAGACCAGCGGGACGACGACCATGAAGAGCATGCGCAGGAAGATCTGCCCGATCGGTTGGGCGATGTTGTCGACCGCCCACTGGAGCGCAGGCGCATCGCGCCAGAGCGCGTTGGCAAGCACGCCGCTGCCGGCACCCACCGCAAGGCCAAGGAGGATCTTCGTGTGCAGGGGCATGCCGCGGCGGGCACCCGTCTCAGCGTGCATCGGGGAGTACTCCGGGTCGAAGGTGTGAAGTCAACGAAGAAGACGCGCGAGAGTCTCGAAGTGTTCGGCCAGCACCTCTCGCCGCAGTTCGTTCTTGGTCCACAGGCCGTCCTTTCGTCTCTCGACGATGCCGGCCCCCTCGAGGATCGCCAGGTGGTGCGAGATCAATGAAGGCGAGAGCCCCAACGCACTCCCGATGGCGCCACACGACAACTCGCGACACTCCCCAGCGAGCAGCGCCACGATGCGGAAGCGGTTCTCATCCGAGAGCGCCGCGAGCACACGCAGGAGCTCGCGCCCCGGCGCCATGGCCACCGATCCCTCCAATGCCCCTCTCCGACAACGGGTCGCTTCCAGCCGAACGGCCGGAATCGCGGCATTCTACCCGGTGCGTCGAAGCGGGATCCGCGGGCGTCAGGCCGCGGCGCGCTCCCCCACGAAGAGGGAGAGCGCGTACTGCTCGACCTTCCCGGCCCGCAGCAGGAAACGGTAACGTCCCGCGCGGGGGAAGACCACGTCCTGGAGCGGGAGGATCAGCCGGGTCTGGGCCGGCGCACGGTCCGCGCTCCGACGCTCCACGTCGGTGTGCCCCTGGATCGTCAACACCTTCCGGTCTTCCTCGTCCACCAGGTCGGCGCGGAGCGGGATCCGACCCGCCTCGCTCCGATCCCATTCCACCACGAAGACGACCGTCATCCGGTCCTGCATGGCGGGGAAGCCGGGCGCATAGAGTTCGTTGAAGACACCCTGGATGTCGAGCTTGCCGTCCGGCCGCTCCCGGGCGTCGTCGCATGCCAACGCGAGGATCAGTTCCATGATCGGGGCAAGATGCTGGTCCCGGGGTGGAAAGTCAACGCCTGGCAAACATGTGGATCTGTGGCATGGCTCTTCCGGGCGCGGCGCGGGGCGATGGCGGGGGCACCGCGACCGCAACGGAGGGGGTCGAGATGGGCGCGCGCAGGATTCTCGGGTCGGTCGTGGCGCTGGCGCTCGTCCTCCCGGGGTGCGACGGCGAGGGAGTGCTGGTGTTCGGGCTGGACGAGGAGGACCTGGCGGGGGTGTGGGTCGGGGTCGAGGAGATCACCGGTACGGGCGATGCCGTGGCGGCGCCTGGGCACGGCTTCAGCTTCCCCGTGGCGCTGGAACTGGAGGCGGACGGCGAATTCGTGCTACGGAGCTTCGGCTTCCCCGTGGAGGAGGCGGGCGGGGACCGGGTCTGCCGGGGGATCTTCCGGGTGGACGGTTCGACGATGCGGTTCTTCCCGAACGACCTTTGCCGGGCGTTGCCGCTGAACCGCTACACGATCGGGCGGTCCGCGCCGGACGGGCTGATCCTGGAGGCGAGCACGCTTCAGGCGATGGGGGAGCCGGATGCGGGGGGCGCCGACATCCGGGTGCGGATCCGGGTCGAACGGGACGACTGATGCGGCGGACGTGAGGCGTCGTCCCGGCGGAAGTCTTGGGCGTCCTATGCACGTGGCCCGATGGTGGATAGGACACGCGGGAGTCGGGGTTGCGGATCTTCGGCGCCCTACGCGCGTGGCGCCGTGAAGTCGGGGCGCTGGAAGCGGCGTTCGCCGTCGAGGCGTTCCTCGAGGATCTCCCGGATTCGCTCTTCGTAGTCGCGGTCGATGGGCCGGGGTCCGTGGGTCGGGAGTTCCCGTAGGTCGGCGAGGGCGAGGGCGGGGGTTCGGACGACGTCGGCTTCCTCATCGATGCGGAGGTAGCCGACAGGTACGAGGACCTGCCGTCCCGCGGGCTCGAGGGCGACGACGGCGTAGCGCACCTTGCCGGCCTTGGGGTCGACGATGAGGTCGCGGATCGCGCCGGCGTGGTCGCCGTTCGCGTCGATGAGGGGCCAGTCGCGGATGTCGGGTTCCCCTTCGGCGACACGGACCTCGGGGAGGGTGGAGAGGGGTACGAGGGGCGAGAGGGGTTCGGGGAGGGCGGCGCCACGGACGATCGGGTGCTCGCCGGCGAAGAGGCCGGAGTGGTCGAAGGCGGGGTGGGCGTAGTACCGTTCACCCTGGAAGACCCGGCCGTGGGCGGCGAGGATCGAGCGCTGGTAGGGGCCGTCGATGCGTTGCGTGTGTGGTTCGTAGGGGGGGATCGCCGCGAGCTCCTCGCGGTCGGCGGCGCGGAGCCGGATCCTGCGGCCGTGATGGTCGCGCTCGATCTTGACGTGGCCGATCGGGACGAGGACGTGGCGGTCGGACTCTCGCAAGGCCAGGTCGATGTAGCGGATCAGGCCGCTGTCGGCGTCGGCGAGGGTGCCGTAGACCTCGCCGGCGTAATGGCCCTCCGCGTCGTCGACGGGGGTGCCGGCCAGGTCGGGGGTCTGCCGGAGCGGTTCCGGCTCCTCCGGTCCCGGCCCATAGATCGGTCTTGCCCTCATGGCCTCCTCCGGGATCGGAGCGTTGCAAGGGGCATTCCTTGACAGCGTCCGGAGGGCCGGTATAGCTTGGCGCGTCAGAGCATTGGAATTGGCGCGTCGACGGGCCACCGGGCCGGGACGTGCCCGTGGGATTTGAGGCGGCAGCTTGTGCCCCACGTTAAAGAACGCACTAAAGCGCCGGAGGCCTGCTGCCAGCTTCCCGGCGGCGGGCCTTCGCGTTTCAGGGGAGGGAGAATGAGCAGGGACTATGTACTGACGAGCGAGTCAGTCTCGGAGGGACACCCTGACAAGGTCGCGGACCAGATCAGCGATGCGGTGCTGGACGCGTACCTCGCCCGGGATCCTGAGGCGCGAGTCGCGTGCGAGACGCTGGTGACGCAGAACTTCGTCTGCCTGGCGGGCGAGGTTCGGAGCCGGTCGCCGTTGGAGCGGGAGGAGATCGAGGCGGTCGTCAGGGCGACGATCCGGGAGATCGGCTACGTGGAGCCGGACGGGCGCTTCTCCGCGGACACGGCCGAGGTTCACATCCGGCTGCAGCCGCAGGCGGTGGAGATCGCACGGGCGGTGGACCAATCCGACCCGCGGGCGCAGGGGGCCGGGGATCAGGGGATGATGTTCGGCTACGCGACGGTCGAGACGCCGGAGCTGATGCCGGCGCCGATCACGTGGGCGCACGCGCTGACGCGGCGGCTGGCGGAGCTGCGCAAGGCGGGCGAGGTCGAATGGCTGCGGCCGGACGCGAAGAGCCAGGTCTCGGTGCGGTACGTGGATGGCGAGCCGAAGGAGATCGCGGGGATCGTCCTCTCGACGCAGCATTCTCCGGAGGTCGGGGCCAGGACGATCCGGGAGTACGTCATCGACGAACTGATCCCCTCGGTGTTGCCGATGGATCGCCTCCCCGCCGATTGGAAGGACCGTGCGTGGGTGAACCCGTCCGGCTCGTTCGTGGAGGGTGGACCTGCGACGGACACGGGGCTGACGGGTCGCAAGATCATCGTGGACACGTACGGGGGAGCGGCGAGGCACGGGGGCGGGGCATTCAGCGGGAAGGATCCGTCGAAGGTGGACCGATCGGCGGCGTACGCGGCGAGGTGGGCGGCGAAGAACGCGGTGGCGGCGGGGCTCGCCCGCCGCTGCGAGATCTGCGTCGCGTACGCGATCGGCGTGGCCGAACCGGTGGCGATCGGGGTCGAGACCTTCGGGACCGGGGAGGCCGACGAGGCGACGATCCGCGAGTGGCTCCGTGAACGCTTCGACCTGACGCCGCGCGGGATCATCGATGGGCTGGACCTGCTTCGCCCGATCTACGCGCGGACCGCGGCCTACGGTCATTTCGGGCGGACCGCCGGCGTGGACGGCGCCTTCCCTTGGGAGGCCGTGGTCGTGGAGCCTGCGGTCCTGGCCCGGACCTGACGCTGGCCCTGCCCGGGTACGGGCACGCGCTTTGCGCTGCGATGGGGCGGTGGGCAATTCCCTATCCCCCCTGATTCCACCCCGCCGGTCGAGAGCCCGCCCTCGACCGGCGATCCTTTGTAGGGGGCACAACCGCCGAGCATGCGCTACCAGCGAGACCGATCCGCGGGGATGATCGTGTTTCATCGCGGCGAAGCGGGGTGCCGCTACCTCCTCGTGCTTTCCCGCCTGACGAAGCGGCCGCTCTGGGAGTTCCCGAAGGGAGGCGTCGACCCCGGGGAGACGCTCCTCGACGCCGCGCGCCGCGAGCTCCAGGAAGAGACCGGCCTCGGCGCCGACGCCGTTCGGCTCGTCCCGGGATTCCAGGAGCGGGAGGAGTATCGTTTCACCGTCGGCAAGGGGGAGGACCGCACGCTGATCCGGAAGGAGGTGACCTACTTCCTCGCCGAGGCGCTGCACCAAGAGGTGACCGTGTCGGTCAAGGAGATCCGCGAGCACGCGTGGCTGGAGCTACCCGAGGCGCTGCGCAGGGTCCGGTACAACGGCCGGCGGCGGATCCTCCAGGCCGCGGCGGTCGCCGCGGGGTGCGCGGAGTCCATGCCCGGCGCGGCGGCCGACCGCGCGGCCGGCCGCGGTCCTATCGATCGATAGGCTTAATCGGAGATCAGCTCGCGGAGCCGGCAGGCGAGGGTCCGGTCGGGAAGGGCGAGGGCCTGGCCCATTACTTCGCCCGGCGAGGCGCCGCTGAACGGCTCCATGGTGTCGACCCAGAGCCGGCCGGTCGGCGCGATGAAGAGGAGGCGGCCGTACCAGAGCTCCGCGTCGCACCAGCATTGGAGGAGCACCCGCCAGGGCGAGCCATCGACTTCGAGGTCGCGGAGGTTGACCGCCTCGCCCGACTTCCCCGGCGCGACGGCGATGCTGCGCCGGCGCTGCGGCCCCGACCGCGACGGCGTGGCGGGGGAGGCGGGGGGCGGTGCGGGAGGGAGTCGGGCCGGCGTCGACCGCGAGAGGCGGGAGATCCCCACCCAACCGCAGACGAGACACCAGCGGGACTGGAGCTCACGATTCCTCATGAGCCACGAGACGGCGCGAAGCCAGCGGGACCGGAGGCGGAGGGTTTCGCCGCCGCAGAGCGGGCAAGTCCGACCTTCCGGGAGCGTGCGGTAGCTGACTACGGCACTGAGTGCGAGCGGCAACGCGATGACGAGCAGGAGATAGAGGGCGATCAGCAGCGACACGGGCCACACGCGGTCTCGGGGTCCACCTCACATGGGGTGGTGGGGCAAGAACCATACCCGCGAACGTTTTGGCACCGGCGCGGGTAAGTACGATCGGAAAGCTGTCTGCCGCAACGAAATGCGGCTCTCTCTCCAGGTTTCACACGAGAGGTCGATGGAGGTCCAAGTGCATCCTGCAGTGCGACGCCTCGTCGCCGGCGCGGTGCTGGTGATGGGGTTGGTGGGAGCGGCCACGGGGGTGGAAGCGGTCCGGCAGGGCCGGGCCGCGCCGTCGGTCGCGCAAGGAGGGGATGCGGTCCCTGCGTTGCTGTCGGACTCGACGCCGGCTCAACTCAGTCAGGCGTTCAGGCGGGCGGCGGAGCGCGCGCTCCCCGGAGTGGTCCACGTTCAGGTCGAAGCGGTCCGGACGGCTCGGGTGGACGTGCCGGCGCCGTTCCGGGGCACGCCTTGGGAGGACTTCTTCCGGGAAGGGCACCCGTCCCCGACGCCGAGGACGGGGAGCGGGTCGGGGTTCATCTTCCGTCCCGACGGCTACATCCTGACGAACAACCACGTGGTGGAGGGAGCCGAGCGGGTGACGGTGGTCCTCCAGGACCGGCGCGAGTTCGACGCGCAGGTCGTGGGGCGGGACCCGAACACGGACGTCGCGGTGCTGAAGATCGAGGCGAAGGATCTCCCGGTCGTTCGAATGGGGGATTCGGACCCGGTCGCGGTGGGCGATTGGGTGGTCGCCCTCGGATACCCGCTGCAGCTCGGGTCGACGGCGACGGCGGGGATCGTGAGCGCGAAGGGCCGGCAGCTCGGGATCATCGACAGGAGCTCGCAGGCGTCGGCGCCGCTCGAGCACTTCATCCAGACGGATGCGGCGATCAACCCCGGTAACTCCGGGGGGCCGCTGGTCGATCTCGAAGGGCGGGCGATCGGGATCAACTCCGCGATCGCGAGCCCGACGGGGTACTACAGCGGCTACGGCTTTGCGGTGCCGATCAATCTGGCGAAGCGTGTGGCCGACGACCTGATCCGATACGGCGAGGTGCGGCGCCCGAAGCTCGGCGTGGGGATCAGCGACGTCGACCCGGCGGATGCGGAGGTCTATCGTCTCGACCGTCCGGCGGGGGCCGAGGTCGTGCGCGTCGAGGCCGGGAGCCCGGCGGAGAAGGCGGGGCTGCGGCTCGGCGATGTGATCGTCGGCGTGGACGGGAAGGGCGTTGCGTCGAGCGGCGACCTGATGGAGCTCCTCGCCCGCAGCGAGCCGGGCCGGCCCGTGACTCTCGATGTCATCCGTTACGGCGAGCGTCTGCGCGTCCGCGTGGAGCTCGGCGCCTTCGAGCCCGCGGTCAAGGCGGCCCGGACCGCCGCCGCCGAGCGAGAGGTGGGGATCGCCCGCCTCGGCTTCGAGGCCGCCGAGATCACCCCCGAGATCGCCCGACGCCTCGAGTTGAAGGATCGGAGCGGCGTAGCCGTCCTCAGGGTGACCGATCGCAGCCCCGCGGCCCGGGCCGGCGTCGCGCCGGGGATGGTCATCGAGCGGGTCAACGGCCGTGACGTCGAGTCGCTACGCGACCTCGAGAACGCGGCGCGGGGGATCGCGCCGGGCCAGGCGGTTTCGCTCGTGGTCCGACTCCCGGACGGGAACCGTACGATCATCAACTACCGCGTCCGCGGCTGAGGCGCCGGTGCTCCGACGGCGAGCGCCGACGGGTGACGAAGCCGGGGGCCGGTCCCCTCTGCGGGGCCGGCCCGACGGTGTTCTTGAAGATTCGGAATTCCCGGGGATTCTCCATGTTCCGCGCGGGTCGCACGGGTCGGCACGCTTACTGCATACCTGGGCGGGCTCCCGCACCGCGGGAGCCCGAAACGACGGCGGCAAGGCGCTGCCGTGTTCGACAGCTTCGCGTCGTGGAGGCGTGGAGCACGCATCGCGACCCTCATCGGAGAGGTGAGTATGAAGTGCTGGACGACCCTGGCCCTGGCTGCCTCGTTCTCGGTGTTGGCGGGGTGCGAGACGCAGCGGGAGGAGCGGGTACCGGAGGTCATGGAGCAGCCGCCGATGGAGGAGGTCACGCCGGCTCCGGCTCCGGCGCCCGCGATGCCCGCGGATACCATGATGATGCGGCCCGACACGATGATGCGGGACACGATGATGATGCGCGACACCATGCAGATGAGGTGATCCGCGCGCACCACGGGAGACGGCGCGGTGCGGAGCCCCCGCACCGCGTTTTCACACGGTCCCGGGGCCTTGGCCGCCGAAGGTGGCTTGGTAGCGGTCTCGACAGGCGTTGATGACCTGACGGGCGTGATCCCGGTCTCGCCAACCGAGGACGGTCGTGCGCTTGCCTTCGAGCTCCTTGTAGATGGCGAAGAAGTGCTCGACCTCGCGGAGGTAGTGGCCGGCGACGTCGCTGAGCTCGAGGTACTCCTCGTAGAGCGGGTCGTGGATCGGGACGACGAGGATCTTCTCGTCGAGGCCCTTCTCGTCGCGCATCTCGAAGGCGCCGATGGGGCGGACCGTCATGTAGCACCCCGGGAAGGTCGGCTCGGTGACCATGACGAGGACGTCGAGGGGGTCGTCGTCGTCGGCGAGGGTGCGGGGGATGAAGCCGTAATCGCCGGGGTAGTAGACGGCGCTGTAGAGGAGGCGGTCGAAGCGGAAGAGACCGGTCTCCTTGTCGAGCTCGTACTTGTTGCGGCTGCCGCGGGGGATCTCGATGATCGCGTTGACGACATCGGGAGGGTTGGGTCCCACGGGGAGGTCGTGCCAGGGGTGGAGCGCCATAGGGGTCCTCCAGGTAACGCGGTCGGGAGTCGGGGCGGATAGAAACGTACGCGCGCGCCGGCGGGGGTCAAGCGGCCGGCGGGCCCGGGTTGCCGGGGCCTCGCCGGCCGGCGTATTCTTGGGCGGACGGGTGACCCGACCGGGAGGGGAGCGAGGAAGCCGACGGGGCGCGGACCCGCGACGTGGGCGGTGGCGGCGTGCGGGGGTCCGGGGCCCGAGGGGAGCGGGTGCGAGGGTGCCGGTGAGGAGGGCGGGGAGGGGATCGCACGCGGGGGGCACATCCCCGGCGCCGGGAACTTCTACTGGCGCGATGCGCTCGTCTCCGAGGACCGGCCGGTGCTGAAGGACCGGGACGCGTTCCGGGCGAGACTCGCCGAGGCCGCGGTCGATGAGGGCGACATCGTCGTGGCGTACTGCCGGACCGGGGTCATGGCGAGGCTCGTCTACTTCGTGGCGCGATCCCTCGGGTGCGAGGCTCGGATCTACGATGGCTCGTTCATCGAATGGAGCCGCCGGGGCGATCTCCCGGTGGCCGTAGGAACGACGGAGCGTGGGTGATGGCAGTCGAAGCCCGGCGCACGGTCGTCGTGCCGTGCGTCTTCTGCGAGAAGATGAACCGGGTCGACCTGGCCCGCGCGGGCGACCGCCCGCAGTGTGGGGAGTGCGGCCGCCCGATCCTGCTGGACCGGCCGATCCGGGTGACGGACCAGGACATGGAGCGCGTCGTCGCCGACGCCGAGGTCCCGGTGCTCATCGACTTCTACGCCGACTGGTGCGGGCCGTGCAAGATGATGGCGCCGGTCCTCGACGACGTCGCTCGTGCCCGGATGGGCCAGATCCTGGTCGGGAAGCTGGATACGGACCGCAACCCGACGATGGCGGTGCGTTTCGGGATCCGGGGGATCCCCACGATGATCGTCTTCCGTGATGGCCGGGAGTTCGCCCGGGAGACGGGCGCGGTGCCGAGGGCCCGCCTGGATGCGCTCATCGACTCGGCCCTGGCGGAGAACAAGGAATAGGAGGCGGTGTTGACGAAGACGACCGACGAGCTCGGGGCTCACGTCTCCTCGGCGGGCGGCGTGGAGAAGGCGCCGTCTCGGGCCGAGGAGATCGATTCCGTCGTGCTCCAGCTCTTCACCAAGACACCGAACCAGTGGCGCGAGCCGGAGATCTCCCCGGAAACCGCGGCGGCGTTCGCCGAGGAGCGGAAGAAGTACGGGATCACCGTCGCGACGTCGCACGACTCGTACCTGATCAACCTCGCGAGCCCCGACGAGGCCCTCTTCGAGAAGTCGTACCGATCCTTCCGGATGGAGCTCGAGCGGTGCGTCGCCCTCGGGCTCGAGTTCCTCGTCACGCACCCGGGCAACGCGACCGACGGCGATGCCGCCCGGGGGCTCGCGCAGAACGCCGAGGCGATCGAGCGCGCCCTCGAGGAGGTCGGCGGCAAGACGATCGTGCTCCTCGAGACGACCGCGGGGAGCGGCAAGGTCCTCGGTTCGACCTTCGAGCAACTCGCGGAGATGATCGAGCGGATCGGCGCCCGGAACCGCAATCGCGTCGCCGTTTGCTTCGACACCTGCCACGTCTGGGCCGCCGGCTACGACCTGCGCGACGATTACGACGGAGTCATGACCCGCTTCGACGACGTCCTCGGCCTCGACCGGCTCCGGCTCTTCCACCTCAACGACTCGGTCGGCGACCGGGGGAGCCGGCGCGACCGCCACGCCGCGATCGGCGAGGGGACGCTGGGCGACGAGCCGTTCCGCAGGATCATGACGGACGAGCGCTTCGCATCGACGCCGAAGATCCTCGAGACGCCGAAGGGGGACGACCCCGTGCGCGAAGATCTGAAGAACCTGGGGCGTCTCCGGGGATACCGTGCGTCGGCGCGGAAGTGAGGCGGAGAGTGCGCGCAAAAAGGGTCGGAACCGCGCAAGCATTTCCGGAAAATTTCGATATCCGCGCGGGGCGCCGATCGTGTAAATGATGACGGTGTATGCGCTTGATCGAACGGGTCCGGATTGGACCCGTTCCTGCATTATACGGGGGCACAACTCGGTGCTGCGGCGAACGGGAACTCCGGGGAGAGCGCCGTAGCAAAAGGCGGGCGGTTGTCGATCACTGGCAACCGCTCGTCTTTTTTTGTTTCCGATTGGGGCGAACTGCTCCATCGGCCGGGGATCGGGGTATACGCTCCTTCGGTGCCGCGACGGCGGGGTGCCCGTCGCGGGTGGAAGGAGCGACGAGAGGGATGGATCGAAGGCGGAGCGAGGCTGCGGGGCGTCGGCGCGCGGGCGTGGCCGTGCTGGGGCTCGCGGTGGTCGCGGGTGCGTGCAGCTCGCCGGTGGAGCCGGTGGACGAGGGGGGATCGGAGGGGGCGATCGCGTACGATTTCACGCTCCCTCGGGCGGACCTGCCGGTGTACCGTTGGCCGTCGGGATCGACGGTTCGCTTGCTGGTGGCCGGGGGTGGGGATGCGGAGCGGGCGCGGCTCCTCGCGGATGCGCTGGCCGGCGCGATTGCGGAGTGGGAGTCGGCGTTGGGGGAGGGGGTGGTGCGATTCGCGGTGACGGACCGGGTGGAGGCGGCCGACGTGGTGGTGCGTTGGTCGGATGCGCCGGCGCCGGTCGATCTGCGGGTCTGCGAGCCCGCGGTGCGGGGGAGCGCGGCGACGACGTTCTGCCCGGCGCCGGATGGTCGGGGCCTGCTGCGTTTTCCGGCGGTGGGAGGGGCGGGCGGCGAGAGCGCGGTGCGGATGGTGGTGACGGTGTTGGCGAGCGAGGCGCGGGGCGAGAGGCGGGTTCGGCAGTTGATCGCGCACGAGCTGGGCCACGTTCTCGGGATCGGGCGGCACTCGCCGGACCCGTCGGACCTGATGTGGGAGGGGGCGTTGACGCGGGTGGGGCCATCGCCGGCGGACCTGGCGACGGTGCAGCGCCTCTACGAGACGGAGCCCGATCTGGTGCCGTGAGCGTGCTGCCGCGGGGGTCGGTGTCCGGGTTGACCGCGGTTGGCGTCGTGGCTAGATTTTCGTTGTGGTAGCGGCGCATCGGAGGATCCATTTTTGAGCCGACACCACTGAAGCCGGGACTCACTCCCGAGCCGGACGTCATGCCCCGCCAGGGGACGGCGGAAACGTTCGGGGAGGTCACCACCGTGACATACCGGGCTTCAAAAATCCCCTTCGGTGCGTCGCACGTGGCCGGCCCGCGGGAAGCGGGCCGGCCATCATTTTGTGGGCGGAGCGTGCGGGGCCGGGCCGTCGTGCGATCGTGGAGGGACGGGAGCGGCGCGGCGCGATCGACGACGCTCGTGGGTGGGGTGGCCGGGGAGCGGCGGCCGGTCGTGCCTTCGAATTCCGGCGGGCTTGCGCCGGTCCCGGGATCCGCGCACCTTCTGCGGAGTCCGGAGGCGGGGCCTTGCGGCCTCGCGGCCGAACACCGAATCGAGGAGAGGATCGATGCCGCGGATGCGAGTGACCCGTCGGCTCCACTTCAGCGCCGCGCACCGGCTGGCGCGCGGGGACTGGGACGAGGAGCGGAACCGGCGGGTCTTCGGGTTGTGCGCGAGCCCGAACTGGCACGGGCACAACTACGAGCTGGACGTGACGGTGGAGGGGGAGGTCGATCCGGGGACGGGCTTCGTGTTGGATCTCAAGGAGCTGAAGGAGATCGTCGAGGCGCGGGTCCTCGAGGACCTGGACCATCGAAACCTGAACCTGGACGTGCCGTGGCTGGAGGGCGTGATCCCGACGACGGAGAACCTGGTCGTGGGGATCTGGAACCGCCTGGTCAATGCGCTGCCGCCGCGGGTCCGGCTGGTGCGGCTGGTTCTCTGGGAAACGCCGCGGAACTACGTGGAATACATGGGGGATTGAGCCGGTGAAGGGTCAGGGTTGGCGTCGGCACGAACGGGGGGTGCGATGAGCGGTGACGGTCGGCTGGGCGACGTCGCCTTCCAGGACCTGGTCGCGGAGGTGCTGCGGCGGCTGGGCGAGGACGTGGGGCGGCAGGGGCTGGCGAAGACGCCCGAGCGGGTGGAGAAGAGCCTGAAGTGGCTGACGCGCGGGTACCATCTCTCGGTCGATCAGGTGATCGGGGATGCGGTGTTCGACGAGGACCACGAGGGGATGGTCGTCGTCAAGGACATCGAGATGTACTCGCTCTGCGAGCATCACATGCTGCCGTTCTTCGGGAAGGTGCACATCGGCTACATCCCGAACGGTCGGATCCTGGGGCTGTCGAAGCTGCCGCGGATCGTGGAGGTCTTCGCGCGGCGGCTCCAGGTCCAGGAGCGGATGACGGATCAGATCGCCCAGGCGGTGTGGGACGTGCTGAAGCCGCGAGGCGTGGGTGTGGTGATCGAGGCGTACCACCTCTGCATGATGATGCGGGGGGTGGAGAAGCAGAACTCGAAGACGCTGACGAGCGCGATGCGAGGGGCGTTCCTGGAGGACCTGAAGACGCGGGAGGAGTTCCTGCGGCTCTGTTGGACGAATCAGGTGGTGGGGTGAAGCGGGGATGTTGAGGGGGCGGACGGCGGTGGTGACGGGGGCGTCGCGGGGGATCGGGCGCGCGGTCGCGGAGCGATTCCGTGCCGAGGGCGCGTGGGTCGCGATGGTGGCGCGTGGAGAGGCGGAGCTCCGGGCCGCGGCGGAGGCGGTGGGGGGGCACGCCTTCTCGGCGGATGTCTCCGAACCCGCCGAAGTGGATCGGCTGGCGGCGCGCGTAGGGGAGGCGCTGGGGGGCGAGGCGCCGGACATCCTGGTGAACGCGGCGGGGGTGTTCGCGCTGGCGCCGATCGTGGAGACGGACCCGGCGGAGTTCGATCGGCAACTCGCGGTGAACCTGCGGGGGCCGTTCCTCCTGATCCGTGCGTTCCTCCCGGGGATGCTGCGCCGCGGCTCGGGGCATGTGGTGACGATCGGGTCGGTGGCGGGGCGGCAGGCGTTCCCGCACAACGGCGCGTATTCCGCGTCGAAGTTCGGGGTCCGGGGCCTGCACGCGGTGCTGGACACGGAGTTGCGGGGGAGCGGCGTGCGCGCGACGCTGGTCGAGCCGGGTGCGACGGACACGCCGCTCTGGGACTCGATCGACTTCGAACGTCACCCGGGGCTCCCGCCCCGGGAATCGATGTTGAGCGCGGAGGCGGTGGCGGATGCCGTCGTCTACGCGGTGACGCGTCCGCCCGAGGTGGACGTGCGGAATCTTGGCGTGGAACGGACATAGAGGCGGACACACATGTACGTAGTCAGCGTGCAGGCCCATTACGACAGTGCGCATTACCTGCGCAACTATCACGGGAAGTGCGAGCGGCTGCACGGCCACCGGTACGTGGTCGAGGCGGCGCTGGCGACGCAGAAGCTGGATGCGAGCGGGCTGGCGTTCGATTTCGTGGATGTGAAGCGCGAGCTGCGGGGTCTGGCGGACGAACTGGATCACACGAACTTGAACGACCTGCCGCAGTTCGCGGAGATCGAACCCTCGGCGGAGAACCAGGCGCGGTACTTCTACGAGGAGCTGAAGAAGCGGCTCCCGCCGGCGATGAGCGAGGCGTTGCTCTACGTCCGGGTCTGGGAGACGCCGACCCAGTGGGCGCAGTACTCGGAGAGGCAGCTCTTCTTCTGACGGGCCCCGGGCGCCCACGGGCGGCCGGAGGTGTCCGGAAGGCAGCCGCGCCCTCCCGCGTGGGGGGCGCGGCTGTGTCATCGAGAGGGGCGGGGGCGTGGGTTGTTCGGGAGGCGACTCCGGGGATGGGGGGCGGGTGGGGGCGACACCTGGCACCGCGCTCGGGAGAGAGGTGGCCGGGGATGGGGGGGCTTCACTTGCCGTGAGGTGGTGGGGGTGGTAGGATCCGGGGGGAGGTGGGGGACGGGGACGGGGACGGGCTCGGGAACGGGAACGGGAACGGGAACGGGAACGGGAACGGGTACGGGGACGGGTACGGGTACGGGTACGGGTACGGGTACGGGTACGGGGACGGGGACGGGGACGGGGACGGGGACGGGCTCGGGCTCGGGCTCGGGCTCGGGCTCGGGCTCGGGCTCGGGCTCGGGCTCGGGCTCGGGCTCGGGCTCGGGCTCGGGCTCGGGCTCGGGCTCGGGCTCGGGCTCGGGCTCGGGCTCGGGCTCGGGCTCGGGAACGGGCTCGGGCTCGGGAACGGGTACGGGGACGGGGACGGGGACGGGAACGGGGTAGGGAGCGATGCACATTGCGCTGACGGACCATCTGACCTGTCCGGTGTGTGGGCCGGAGCATGGGTTGATTCTGCTGGCGGATCGGATCGAGGAGCGGCGGGTGCTGGAGGGGACGCTGGGGTGTCCGGCGTGCCGGGAGCGGTATCCGATCGTCGGGGGGCTGGCGGATCTGCGCCCGCGGCCGGCGGGGCCGTTGCCGGGGCCGGAGTCGGCGCCGACGTTGGGGCCGCAGGACAGGGCGTTCCGGTTGGCGGCGTTGATGGGGGTGGCGGAGGGACCGGGGTTTCTCCTCGTCGCGGGGGACGAAGCGGCGCTGGCGCCGGGAGTGGCGAGGGTGGTCGAGGGGATCGAGGTTGTGGCGGTCGACGTCGCACTGGCCGGGTGGCCGGAGGAGGCGGGGGTGAGTCGAGTGGCCGCGGGCGGTCGGTTGCCGGTGCGGAGCGGGAGCATGCAGGCGGTGGCGGTGACGGGGAGGGTGGCGGATGGGTGGTTGGAGGAGGGGGCGCGGGTTCTCTCGCCGTTCGGCCGCCTGGTCGTCGAGCCGGCGCCGGCGGAGGCGGAGGAGAGACTGCGGGCGGCGGGGCTCGTGGCCCTGGCCCGGGAGGGGGGGACGATCGTGGCGGCCCGGGGGTAGGCGGGGCGTGATTGCTGCGCGGAACGGCGCGGAGCGGGGATTGTGGCGCGGGGGCGCGGGGTCTATCTTTGACGACCGCGCGCCGGACTGACGAATCCATCCCGCCCCCGATCGCATGCCATGAGTTGGTGGAAGAATCTCTTTCAGGATCGTTCGAGCCAGGACGAGGTCGATTATTACCGTGAGGGGCTGGAGCTCCTCAAGGTCGGGAAGTACCACGAAGCGCTGACCTCCTTCCGGCTAGCGTTGCGGGAGTCGCCCGGGGACACGGCCGTGTTGCAGCAGATCGCGATCACGTACACACGGATCGGGATGACGGACGAAGCGATCAAGACGTATCGCGGCGTGTTGACGAAGGATCCCGGGGCGGTCGGCGCGCATTACGGCTTGGCGTTCCTGCTGCTGCGGGATGGACGCCAGGCGGAGGCGATCGAGCATTTGCGGGCCTTCCTGGCGTCGCCGCCGGAGGGCCCGGAGGCGTACCGTCATGTGCGTCACGCGCAGGAGACGTTGATGAAGCTCCTGGGCGAGACGGTGCCGGGCGAGGAGGGGTGATGTCGGACGTGGCCGTTACTTTGCGGTGGACCGGCGAGGGGCTCCGCTTCGAGGGGGAGGTGGACGGCGGGGCGAGTCTGGTCGTCGACGGCGGGGGGAAGGAGGCGCCGTCGCCGATGCAGTCGTTGCTCGCGGCGCTGGCCGGGTGCATGGGGATCGACGTCGTGGAGATCTTGCGCAAGATGCGGGTCCCGCTGGAGTCCCTGGAGGTTCGTGTCGAGGGGGATCGGGCGCCGGAGCCGCCGCGGCGGTACACGCGGATCGGTCTGGTGTACAGGGTCAGGGGAGTCGAGGCCGAGCACGAGGACCGGGTCTGGCGCGCGATCGAGCTCTCGCGGGAGAAGTACTGCAGCGTGCTTCACACCCTGCGGCCGGATGTGGAGGTCGGCATCGAGGCCGTCCTCGACTGAGCCACCGCCCCGCGCGGCCAGACCCGTGCACCCGGAGACACGTGAATGGCGATCCACCCCGGGACCCGGCAATACGCGGCCGAGCCGGCCGACCTCCCCGAAGGCACCCTGGTCCAGCTCTTCTTCGAGGCGGTCGACCGTTTCGGAAGCGAGGATGCGCTCCGGTACAAGGCCGGAGACGCGTGGCGCTCGATCTCGCACCGCGAGCTCGAGGAGCGGGTCCGTCGGCTTGCTCTGGCCTTGGAGTCGTACGGGCTGGGGCGGGGGGACCGGGTCGCGATCCTTTCGGAGAATCGCCCGGAGTGGGCGATCGCCGATTACGCCGCGCTCTGCGTGGGCGCGTACGACGTCCCGATCTACGCCACGCTCCCCGCGAACCAGATCGCCTACATTCTCGAGGATGCCGGTGTGCGGCTGGTCTTCGCCTCGACGGCCGAGCAGCTGGCGAAGATCGTGGAGGTCTGGGGCGAGCTGCCGAAGCTCGAGCGGGTCGTCGTCTTCGACGACGTGACCGTCGACGACGCCCGGGTGGTGACGCTGAGCGCGGCGCTGGAGGCCGGGGCCCGGGAGGAGGCGGCGGGGCGCGGGGAGGGGTTCCGGGATCGGGCGCTCGCCGCGGAGCCGGGCGACGTCGCGACGATCCTCTACACCTCGGGGACGACGGGTCGGCCGAAGGGGGTGATGCTGACCCACAACAACATCTACTCGAACACGCGGGCCGTGCAGGGTGTCCTCCCGATCAGCACGGACGACGTCGCACTGAGCTTCCTCCCCTTGTCGCACATCCTCCAGCGGATGGTGGACTACTTCCTCTTCGCGAACGGCGTGACGATCGCGTACGTCAGGTCGTTCGACGAGGTGCCGCAGGCGCTGGTCGAGGTGGCGCCGACGGTGGTGGTCTCGACGCCGCGGGTGTACGAGAAGGTGTACGCGCGGGTGATGTCGGCCACGGGGCTGCGGCGGCGACTGGTGCTCTGGGCGCGGAGCGTGGGGCGGGAGTGGGCGGACGTGGTGCTTGCGGGTCGGCGGCCCGGGATCGGGCTGCGGATCCGCCACGCGGTGGCGGACGGGTTGGTCTTCCGGAAGATCCGGCAGCGGCTCGGGGGGCGGTTGCGGTTCTTCATCTCGGGGGGTGCGCCGCTGAACCCGGAGATCGGGCGGTTCTTCTTCTCGGCGGGGGTGATGATCCTCGAGGGGTACGGTCTGACGGAGACCTCGCCGGTGACGAACGTGAACACGCCCGAGGCGTTCCGGTTCGGCACGGTGGGGAAGCCGATCCCGGGGACGGAGGTGATGATCGCCGAGGATGGCGAGATCCTGATCCGGGGGCCGCAGGTGATGAAGGGGTACCTGGACCAGCCGGAGGCGACGCGCGAGGCGATCGACGAGGATGGCTGGTTCCACACGGGGGATGTGGGGGAGATCGATGTCGACGGGTTCCTGCGGATCACGGATCGGAAGAAGGACCTGATCGTCACGGCGGGGGGGAAGAACATCGCGCCGCAGCCGATCGAGAACCAGATCAAGTCGAGCCGGTTCGTGTCGGAGGCGGTGATGCTGGGGGACCGGCGGCCATACCCGATCGTGTTGGTGGTGCCGAACTTCGACGACCTGATGGAGTGGGCTCGGGGTGTGGGGATCGCCGAGACGGACCGGGAGGCGCTGTTGCGGGATCCGCGGGTCCGTGAGAGGATGGAGGCGGAGGTCTTCGGTCGGTTGGAGGGGCTGGCGCGGTACGAGCAGCCGAAGAAGATGGCGCTGCTGGCGCAGGAGTTCAGCATCGAGCGCGGCGAATTGACGCCGACGTTGAAGGTGCGGCGGCGGGTGGTGGAGGAGCATTACCGGGACGTGGTCGAGTCGCTGTACGAGGAGAAGGAGCGGGTTCCGGCGGACTAGGGGGCGAGGATGGGGGTGGGCGAGACGACGCGAGTGGTCCTGACGACGGCGCCGAGCGTCGAGGTGGCGGAGGCGTTGGTCCGGACGCTGGTCGAGGAGCGGCTCGCGGCGTGTGGGAACATTGTGCCGGGGCTGACGTCGATCTACCGGTGGCGTGGAGAGGTGGAGCGGGAGGCGGAGGTGTTGGTGATATTGAAGACGGAGGCCTCGGCGGTGACGCGGCTGGTCGCCCGGGTGGCGGAGCTTCATCCGTACGAGGTTCCCGAGGCGCTGGTCCTGCCGGTCGAGGCGGGGCATGGTCCGTACCTGGCATGGGTGCGGGAGAACGTGGGATCGGATCACGAAGAAGGTTGAAGTGCCATGGCGATGAAGAAGCCGCGAGCGAGGCGCGAGAGCGCCGGCCCGGCGCGGGAGGAGGAAGGGGGCGCGGACCCGGTCCCGGACCTGGCCGCCGAGGGTGAGGGCGTCGCGGGGGACGGGGGCGCGGAGGAGTCGTCGGCGTTCGCCGCGGCGCCGAGTGAGCCGGACGCGCTGACGCGGGCGGCGGAGCTGGCGGAGCGGGGCGCCTACGCCGAGGCGATGGAGATCTACCGTGAGCTGCTGCTCGACGACCCGGCGAACGTGAAGGCCAGGCTTGGGTTGGGGCTGTTGCACGAGCGTCTCGGCCAGCACGAGCAGGCGGTCGAGCAGCTGGAGGCGGCGAAGGCGGCGGACCCGGAGAACACGTCGATCCTGGTCCAGCTCGGGCTGGCGCTGGGTGGGTTGCGTCGGTTCGACCAGGCGGAGCGAGAGCTGCGTCGTGCGCAGCGTCTCGACCCGGGCGGTGCGGACGCGCATGCGGCCCTGGGGATGATCCTCTTCCGTCGCGGGCTCTACGGTCAGGCGGAGGTGGAGCTGAAGCGGGCGACGGAGCTGGACCCGGAGAACGCGTCGGCGTTCTACTACCGGGGCGAGGCGCTGAACCAGCTCGGCCGGGTCGACGAGGCGCTGACGATGATGATGCGCGCCGTCGACCTGGATCCGCGGAACGCGCGGGCGTACTACACGATGGGGATCCTGTACGACCGGAAGCACCTGCGGGCGGAGGCGGAGGCGATGTACCGCAAGGCGCGGGAGGTTGGCGGGGCATGATCGAGGTCGTGACCGGCGACCTCGCTGCGGCCGCGGCGGGCGCGGTGATCCGGCCGGTGGCGGCGGACGGGACGGCGGTCACGCCGGCGGCGAGGCGGCTGGAGGTGGCGGCGGGCCCGGCGGTGGCGGAGCAGTTCGGGCGGCTCGGCGAGCTGCCGGTCGGGTCGGCGGTGATCACGACCGGGGGCAATCTCGCGGCGGAGTACGTCGTGCACGTCGTGGTGCGATCGTACGACGAGCCGGTGACGGCCGAGGTGGTGCGCCGCGGTCTGACCAACGGGTTGCGGCGGTTGGAGGCGTGGGGGATCGAGAGCGTGGCGCTGCCGCCGCTGGGGACGGGCGCGGGGAACCTCGATGCCGAGGAGTCCGCGGCGGTCATGATCCCGGTGCTGGTCGACCACCTTCGGGGGACATCGCGAGCCCTGCACGTGAGGGTGGTCGTGGAGACCGAGTACGAGCGGGAGGTCTTCGCCCGCGTCCTGCGAGCGGTGGAGGGGTCGGCGACGGGTGGGGGATCCACGGCGGACGCGGGCGCACCCGTGACGTCGGGCCGATCCGCCGCAGCCGAGCCCGCTCTCTCCGCCGAAATGTCGGAATCTCCGTCCTCCCACTCCTGATCGTCCATTCCATTCATGCGGCACGTGACGCGGCGTCGCTTGCTCGCCTACGGGATCCTTGCCTTGTGGGCGGGGGTCGTGGCGGTGCACATCCGGCGGGAGTACTTCAAGCCGTTGGCGGCGAGGCTCGAGCTGGGCGCGCAGTCGCTCGCGCCGGGGTCGGAGTTCTACCAGGTGCGGATGGGCGGCCAGGCGATCGGGATGGCGACCTCGCGGCTGGACACGGTTCCCGAGGGGTTCGTCTTCGACGACCTGCTGATCCTCGATGTCCCGGCGATGGACACGCTGCACCGTGCGGTGGTGCACACGCGGGTCGACCTCTCGCGGTCTCTAGGGCTGCGGCGCTTCGCCTTCGACCTCGCCTCGGAGGTCGGGCGGTTCGAGGTGAGGGGGGAGGCGGTGGGGGACACGCTGCTGGAGCTGGAGGTCGGCGCCGGGGGCGAGCGGCAGCGGAGCGCGGTCCGGCTGGAGGAGGGTACGCTCCTAGCGACGGCGCTTCCGCTTCGCCTCGCCGCGGGGGGCGAGCTCGAGGTCGGCCGGACGCACCGGTTCCGGATCTTCGACCCCTCGACGCTGTCGGGGCGTGAGGTCGAGGTACGGATCGCGGGGCACGACACGTTGATCGTGCCGGACACGGCGGCGTTCGACTCGATCCGCGGGGAGTGGGTGGTCGCGAAGTACGACACCCTCCCGGCCTGGAAGGTCGAGGAGATCTTCGGCGGGGTCCGGGTCTCGAGCTGGGTGGACGACGACGGCCGTCTGATCCGCGCGGAGAGCCCGCTCGGCCTCACGCTGGAGCGGACGCCGTACGAGATCGCGCGGGTCGAGTGGGACCGGAGCCGGGGCGATCTCCGGTTGGCGTCGGGGTACGGCGCGGTGATCGAGTCGACGGCGATCGCGGCGGACGCGGCGCTGGACGGGCTGGACGCGGTCGACAGCGTGGCGGTGCGGCTCGCCGGGGTGGAGCTGGAAGGGTTCGACCTCGAGGGGGGGCGCCAGACCCTGCGGGGGGACACGCTGGTCGTGGTACGGGAAGCGCCGGCGCGGCTCGCGGCGGGGTACCGGTTGCCGTACGCGGGGGGCGGGGAAGCGGCGAGGGAGCTGGGCTCGACGCCGCTGGTGCAGGCGGAGGACCCGGAGATCGTGCGGGTGGCGCGGGAGATCGCCGGGGCCGAAACCGATCCCGCCGTCGTCGCGCGGCGGCTGAACGAGTGGGTCTACCGCGCGCTGCGGAAGGAAATCACGCTGAGCATCCCGAGCGCGCGGCAGGTGCTCGATGCGCGGGCGGGGGACTGCAACGAGCACACGGTGCTCTACCTCGCGCTGGCGCGGGCGCTCGGGCTCCCGGCCCGGACCGCGGTGGGGCTCGTGCGGGTGAACGACCGCTTCTACTACCACGCCTGGCCGGAAGTCTGGCTGGACGGATGGGTGGCGGTCGACCCGACGCTCGGGCAGTACCCGGCGGATGCTTCGCATCTTCGTTTCCTCGTGGGGGGCCTGGCTCGGCAGGTCGAACTGATCCGGCTGATCGGCAGGCTCCGACTCGAGAGGGTATGATCCGACTGGAATCGCTGACCAAGCGTTACGGCCGTTTCACGGCGCTGCACCCGACGGACCTGCACGTGCGCCGGGGGGAGCTCTTCGGGTTCCTCGGCCCGAACGGGGCGGGGAAGACGACGACGATCCGCATGATCGCCGGCGTACTGCGCCCGACGGCGGGGCGGGTGCGGATCGCCGGGTACGACATGGCGACGGAGCCGTTGGAGGCGAAGCGCCGGATCGGCTACATCCCGGACCGTCCCTTCGTGTACGACAAGTTGACGGGGGGCGAGTTCCTGCGCTTCGTGGCCGGGTTGTGGGGGGAGGAGGGGGAGGAGGTGGAGCGTCGGGCCGACCGGCTCCTCGAGCTCTTCGAGCTGACGGCGTGGAAGGACACGCTGGTCGAGAGCTACAGCCACGGGATGCGCCAGAAGTTGCTGATCGCCTCGGCGCTGGTCCACCGACCGGAGGTGATCGTGGTCGACGAGCCGATGGTCGGACTGGACCCGAAGGGGGCGAAGCTGATCAAGGACCTGCTGCGAACGTTCACGGCGCGGGGGGGGACGGTCTTCCTCTCGACGCATACGCTGGAGGTCGCCGAGGCGCTCTGCGACCGGATCGCGATCCTGGCGGAGGGGCGGATCCAGGCGCTGGGGACGATGGAGGAGCTGCGGCGGGAGGCGGCCTCCGGGGCGGCGGGGCTGGAGGAGATCTTCCTGAAGGTGACGGGGGGCGGCGAGGTGGCGGAGCTGGTCGCCTCGCTGGGGGCCGGCCCGGGGGCGGGGTGATGGAGGGGGGGCGCGGCTGCGTGGCGCCGCTGCGTGGGCGCCTGTCGGCGGAGGTGGGATGAACGGCGACGTCGCGGTGGGGCGGGGTCTCCCGGAGGCCGACCGACTGCCGCCCCTGCGCGGGTCGGGTGTCGCCTTCCTGCTGGCGCCCGCGCTCCGCGGGGCGAGGCGACGGCTCGGGTCGTCGGCGAGCGTGGCGCGGGGGGTGGTGCTGGGGGGCGTCGCCCTCGGGTTCTGGGCGCTCCTCTTCGCGATCCTCTATCGCTTGCTCGTCTACTTCCGGAGCGCGGAGGGGATCGGCGATGTGCTGGCGACGAAGCTGCTGGGGCTGATCCTCCTGGCGTTCCTCTCGATCCTCCTGCTGTCGAACGTCATCACGGCGCTCTCATCGTTCTTCCTGGCGCGCGACCTGGAGTTGCTGATGGCGGCGCCGGTCGACGGGGTGAGGGTCTATTTCGCGCGGCTGCTGGAGACGGCGGCGCACTCGTCGTGGATGGTGGCGCTGGTGCTGCTGCCCGTGGTCGTGGCGTACGGCTGGGTCTACGACGGCGGCGCGTTCTACGTGGGTGTGGCGGTCGTGGCGGTGGCGGCGTTCCTGGTCCTCCCGGCGGTGGTCGGGTCGGCGATCACGCTCCTGCTGGTCAACGTCTTTCCGGCGCGGCGGGCGCGGGACCTGCTGGCGCTGATCGGTCTCTTCGGCGCGGCGGCGTTCGTGGTGCTGATCCGGCTGCTGCGGCCGGAGCAGCTGGCGCGGCCGGAGGGGTTCCGCGACCTGGTCGATTTCGTGGCGACGTTGCGGACGCCGCGGTCGGCGTGGCTGCCGAGCGAGTGGGCGGCGGAGGCGATGACGGCGGCGCTGGGGGTGGGACCAGCGGGGGGCGATCTCTTCCCGCTGCTCCTCCTCGTGAGCACGGCCGCGGCGTTCCTGGTGCTGGGCGCGTGGCTGCACGACCGTCTCTACCGCGACGGGTTCAGCCGGGCGCAGGAGGGGGCGGAGCTGCGGGAGGGGGCGGGGCGTCGGAAGGCGCGGATGGAGCGGTGGCTGGCGTCGGCGCCGGTCTCGGTGCGCGCCCTCGTCGCCAAGGACGTGCGGACGTTCTTCCGGGACACGACGCAGTGGTCGCAGCTCATCCTGCTGGGGGTGCTGGTCGTCGTCTACATCTACAACGTGAAGGCGCTGCCGCTCTGGACCGGGGAGCAGGTGGGGTTCTTCCTGGTCAACGTGGTCTCGTTCCTGAACCTCGGGCTGGCGGGGTTCGTGCTGGCGGCGATCGCGGCGAGGTTCCTCTTCCCGGCGGTGAGCCTGGAGGGGCGGACGCTCTGGCTGCTGCGGTCCTCGCCTCTGGACCTTCGGCGGTTGCTCTGGACGAAGTACGCGGTCGGGGTCGCGCCGCTGCTGGTGCTGGCGTTGGCGATCACGCTGGGGACGAACGTGATCCTGCGGGTCGGGCCGTTCATGATGACGCTGTCGCTGGCGACGATCGCCGCGGCGACCTTTGCGATCGGTTCGCTGGCGATCGGGTTCGGCGCGCTCTTCCCGCGGTTCGAGACGGACAACGCGGCGAGGATCTCGACGGGGTTCGGCGGGCTGCTCTTCATGATGACGGCGACGGCGTACCTCGCGGCGGTGATCTCGTTGGAGGCGTGGCCGGTCTACGCCTTCCTGCACGCGAGGGTGCGCGGTGTGCCTCTGGATGGTGGGCGGCTGGCGGGGCTGGTCGGGGGGCTGGGCGCGGCGGCTGTGCTTTCGGGGGCGGCGATCGTGCTTCCGTTGCGAGCGGCGGTGAGGCGAATCGCGGCGATGGATTGAGGCGCGGGGGGGCTCGACGAGGGAGGAGCATGGGGCAGGGAGCGGCGGACGACGGGGCCGTGGCGCCGGACGGGTGGCTCGGGCGTCGGGCCGACGTCGAGCTGGCGCTGGAGGCTGCGGTGGCGGCGGGCGCGGCGGTGATGGAGAGATTCGGCCGGCCGATGGAGGTGGTCGAGAAGGCGCCGGACCAGCCGGTGACCCCCGCCGATCTGGAGGCGGACGGGATCCTGAGGGCGCGGCTCCTCGGCGCGCGCCCGGGGTACGGGTGGCTCTCCGAGGAGACCGCGGACCGGCCGGACCGACTGGGCGCCGAGCGGGTATGGATCGTCGATCCGATCGACGGGACGCGGTCGTTCATCGCGGGGAGGCCGGAGTTCGCGATCTCGATCGGGCTCGCCGAGCGCGGGGAGGCGGTGCTGGGGGTGGTGCACAACCCGGCGACGGGCGAACTCTTCTGGGCGGTCCGTGGCGGGGGGGCGTACGGCGCGAGGGTGGGCCGAGGGGAGGGTGGGGCCAAGGGTGAGGGTCGGCGGGCGGGTAAGGGTGGCGCCGAGGGCGCTGGAGCCGCTCGGGTCGTGGGACCGGTGGGGGGGGCTGCCCGGGTCGTGGGTGAAGGGGCGGTGGTACGGCTGCGGGTCTCGGAGGGGCGGAGCGAGGACCAACGGGTCCTGCTCGCGTCGCGGAGCGAGATCGCGGCCGGGGAGTTCGACCCCTTTCACGGCGGTTGGCGCATCCGCCCCGTGGGGAGCACGGCGTACAAGCTGGCGCGGCTCGCGGCTGGGGACGGGGACGTCTTCCTGAGTCGCGGGCCGAAGGCGGAGTGGGATGTCTGTGCCGGCGCGCTCCTCGTCGTGGAGGCGGGAGGTCGGGCCACCGATCTCCGCGGGGAGGAGCTGCGGTACAACCGTCCCGATCCGAGGGTCTACGGGATCCTGGCGACGAACGGGCGGCTACACGCCTACGTGCTCGGCGTCGTCGAGACGCTCCCGCCACCGTCGCGGCTCCGGGAAAACCGCGATCCGCTGCACCCCGGTTTCGAGGAAGGAGAGTGAACATGCTGTTCATCGCGGGGATGGTGCTCGCCCTGGCGGCGGGCATCTACATCGGATTGGGCCATCCGGGGATCCCGGGTCGGGAAGACCGGGTGGTGAGCAAGCGTGGCCGCCGGGTCCACCACTTCACGCCGCTGGATCTGCTGAAGCCGCGGAAGCGGTAGGGTGGCTGTGGGGGAGGGGCGGGACCGCGAGGGCGCGGGGTCCGGCGACGTCGTCTACCGGTTCGTGCACGAGGTCGAGGTGCGGTTCCGCGACCTCGACCCGATGGGTCACGTCCATCACACGCTCCCGCTCGTGTACTTCGAGGAGGCTCGGGCCGCGTACTGGCGGGAGGTGGTCGGCCGGCCGGGGTTGGAGGACGTGGACTACGCGATCGGCGAGGTCGCGCTCCGCTACCACGAGCGGGTCCGCTGGCCCGGGCGCCTGAGGATCGGCGTCCGGGTCTCGCGTCTCGGGGAGAAGAGCTTCGCCATGGAGTACGAGGCGAGGTCGGCCGAGGGCGTCGTGCTGGTCACGGGGCGGACCGTGCAGGTCATGTTCGACTACGCGACGGGGCGCTCGAAGCCGATCCCGCCGGAGGTCCGGCGGCGCATTGAAGTGTTCGAAGGGGGTGGGGCGCCGTAGGCCCCGGTCAGGTTGCGGGGACCGTCGCGCTCGTCATCCAACCGATCGCCGCACCGGTCGGGTCGCGCAGGACGGCGACCCGCCCCACGTTGGGCACGTCGACCGGGGGTTGCACCACGGTGGCGCCGAGGGCGACGGCGCGCTCGACGCGGGCGTCGACGTCGTCGACCTCGATGAAGGAGAACCAGTACGAGGTCTCGGATGGGATCGCTCCGGTCTCGAGGCCGCCGATCCCGCCGACCACCCTGCCCCCCGATTTGGCGACCCAGTAGGGCCCGCTCGGGATCGTGAACTCCTCGAAGGACCAGCCGAGGGCCTCCGCGTAGAACCTCTTCGCCGCCTCCGCATCCGTCGACGCCAGCTCGTTCCAGACGAACGTCCCGTGCATGGGTTCCTCCCGACGTAGGAGTGCGGTCGTCGGCGTCCCTTACGGCGCGGTCGGCCGGACGACCGGTGATGGCCGGGGTCGCCCCCGGCCCCCTGCTATCTCACCGCAATCCCCTTCGCCTCCTCCCTCAGCCCCTCGATCAGCCGGTCCAGGTGCTCGATCTCGGTGCGCGGGTTGATGAGCGTGACGCGGAGGACGCGGCGGCCCTCGAGGGTCGTCGCGGTGATCCAGCCGCGGCCGCTGGCGTTGTAACGAGCGCGGAGCCGGTCCTGTAGGCGGTCGAGCGAGAGATCGTCGAGGCCGGCGGGGTGATAGCGGAAGCAGAGAATGTTCGAGTGCGGCCGGTGCATCGGCTCGAAGTCGGGCGCGGCCACGAGGCGCTCGTGGAGGGCGCGCGCGAGGTCGAGGGTGTGGTCGAAGAGCTGGGCGATCGCGTCGGTCCCGTAGTACTCGAGGGCGACCCAGAGGCGTATCGAATCGGCGCGGCGGGAGCACTGGAAGGTCCAGGCGCCGGCGTCGATGGGCGGGTCGTCGCCCTCCCCCGCGTGGAAGAGGTAGGGCGCGTCCTGCTGGAAGGTCCGCTCGAGGTGACGGCGCTCGCGGACGAGGACGACGGCGGTCGAGAGGGGCTGGAACATCATCTTGTGCGGGTCCCAGCTCATCGAATCGGCTCGCTCGATCCCGCGGACGAGGTGCCGTGCGCGCGGGGAGAGGAGCGCGGAGGCGCCGTGTGCGCCGTCGACGTGGAACCAGACGTCGCGGGCCTTGCAGACGTCGGCGAGGGCGACGAGGTCGTCGAAGGCGCCGGTCGGGGTGGAGCCGGCGGTCCCGACGACGGCGAGGACGGGGCGGTCCTGGGCCTCGAGGGCGTCGAGGGCGTCGGCGACGGCGCGGGGGTCGGTCGTCCCCTCGGGGGTCGTCGGGACGGCGACGACGGCGTCTGTCCCGAGCCCCATCGTCCCGACGGCGCGGGCGATGCTGTAGTGCGACTGGCGGCCGGTCACGACCGCGAGGCCGCGCGGGTTGCCGCGGCTCCAGGCATCGGGGAACCGGGCGGCGCGGGCGGCGAGGAGGCCGGTCAGGTTCCCGGCGCTCCCGCCGGAGACGAAGCTCCCCTCGGCGTCGTCCCCGAAGCCGGCGAGGCTGGCGAACCAGCGGATCAGCGCGCGTTCGAGGGTCGAGCCGGCGGGGGACATCTCCCAGACGGCGAGGGACTGGTTGAGCATCGAGACGACGGCATCGGCGAGGGCGGCGACGGGGAGCGGGGGGCAGACCTGGTGGCCCATGTACATCGGGTGGGCGAGGCGGATGCTCTCGTCGGCGACGTGGGCGCGGAGGCGCGCGATGACCTCGGCGAGGGGGCGTCCGGCGGCGGGGGGCGGTGAGGCGAGGGCGCGGGCGAGCTCCGAGGGGCGGGCCCGGGTCGTGACCGCCGCGCCGGGCGCCGGGGGTTCGAGGAGGCGGATGGCTTCGTCGAGCAGGGCCGCGCCGGCGGCGCGGATCGATTCGAGGTCGTCGTAATGTCTGTTCATCTCAACAGGAATCCGAGCGTAGCCGAGATCAGGCCGATCACGCCGCCGAGGAGGTAGCCGAGGCGAACGATGACCTGGAGCTCACGCTCGGTCACGCTGCGGATCAGCTCCTCGACGCGGGTCATGGGGAATTCGAGGATCTTCTGTTCGACCTGCCGTGCGACGTCGATCCGTCGGGCGACGTCGGGGACCTGGTCCTGGATCCAGGCCCAGATCGGGTCGGCGAGGGCGCGCTCGAGGCGAGCCGGCGCGTCGGGCGGCAGGTGGTCGGCGACGCGGCCGATCGGTTTCTCGAGGATGCGGACGACGAGGCGCGAGGCGGCCTCGCGGTAGAGCCCCCTGGCCCGCTCGCTCCTTGCCGCCGCGACGAGTACGTCGGCGATGCGGTCGGGGGGGAGGTGGCGGAAGAGGTCTCCCCAGGTTCGGCGCTCGGCGGCGTGGAGCGTCGCCTGGAGCTTCTCGACCAGGAAGGCGCGGGTCTGCGGGTCGCGGGCGAGGGAGAGGACCCAGCCGCGGACGGTGCCCTTGACCTGCTCGACGGACGGGTCGCCGGGGGCGCCGAGGACGGAGTCGACGGGGCGGCGCAGGAAGTCGACGACGGCGTCGTTGACCTTCCGGGCCATGGCGTCGCGGACCGCCGGGTCGTGGAGGAGCTCGGAGAGCTTGCCCGCGCCCTCGGCCTCAACGGCGCGCAGCACCTTGTCGACCGTCTCGGGGGTGATGAGGAGCGAGGCGACGAGGCGCTGGTGGAACTTGAGGTCGCGCATGAAGCGGTCGAGGACCTCGTGGAGGACGCGTTGGACGCCGGCGCGGGCGTCGGGGTCCTCGAGGAGCCCGCCGAGGCGCTCGATCGCGATCGGCAGGTACCCGGCGATCGCCTTCTCGACGGCGGCGACGAGCCCTTCGGGGAGGAGTTCGTGGAAGGTGCGGCCGGGGCGGAGGATGCGGTCGGCGGCGCGGTCGAGGGACTCGGCGACGGCGCGCTCGAAGCCGGCGCCGCCGACGGCGTCGGCGATCCATCGTTCGGCGGCGGCGGCGAGGGCGGCCTCGCGCTCGGGGGTGAGGAGCTCCCCGATCGGCTGGTCGCGGAGCCCGGCGGCGAGGGTTTCGGCCCAGCGCCGTGCGTTGGCGCGGAACTCGTCGCCGGCGAGGTATTCGTCGAGGCGGGCGAGGAGGTTGGCGGCGGCCTCGTCGAGGAGGGCGCGGAGCTCGGCGGCGAGGGGGGGCGCGAGCTCTTCGGCGAGGGCGCCGCGGGGTCGCTCGAGGGTATCGGCGATGAACCGCCGGAGCCGCTCGTCGAAGGCCTCACGGAACCGCGGGTCGGCGGCGGTGCGTGCCAGATCCTCGGGGGTCAGGAGCCGCGTGCCGACGGCGCGGCCGATGGCGCCGGCGAGGCGCGCCTTGTTCTTCGGGATCGCGCCCTGGAGCATGCGGATGCGCCGGCCGAAGAGGCGTGGCGGCTCGTAGGGATGGAAGAGCATCCAGATCGCCAGCGAGTTGGTGATCCCGCCGGCGAGCGCCCCGAAGAGGACCGTCAGGGCCGCCTGGGCCGCCTGGGCTGCCGTAATCACCCCTGGCCGTAGCGTAGGACGCCGAAGACCGGGCGCCGCTCGCCCCGGAGTTCGATCCACCCGCGCACGACGAGGAGCTCGGACGGGCTCCAGGCCGCCCCGCCGAGGGGGGTCAGGGGGAGCGCGGCGCCGGCGGGCCGGAGCTCGCCGCGCAGCTCACCGGCCGGCTCCTCGATGCGCCACCCTGTGGGCGCGCTCCCCGTGGTTACCGAGTCGACGACGAGGGAGACGGCGTCCCACGCGCCGGCCGGGTCGCCGGAGCCGTTCCAGGCGATCGCGGGGCCGACGGTGTCGGTGGGGAGGATGAGGCGCAATGCATCGCCGTCCGTCACGACGGCCTCACCCGGCGCGGCGCTCCCCGGCGGCGCGCCGGCGATCCGGCCGTCGACGAGGAGCCCCTCGTGACGCTCGCCGCCGAGCTCGACGGTGGCCCGCAGGAGGCGGTAGCTCGCGACGTCGCCCCGCGCCCACGCGCCGACGACCTCCATCGGCTCGAGGCGGAACGCCGGATCGACGCCCCGGCTCCGCAGCGACTCGATCTCGCCCCCCTCATCGACCAAGACCCGAAACGGACCGTGGGGGAGGAGCCGCCACGGCTCGCGGACCGGCTCGCCCGCCCAGTCGAGCTCGAAGATCGGCTCCCAACGGTCCCCCCGCGCCCGCCACGCCGACGCGCTGCGGCGCTCCGCCGCCGCCTGGTCGAGCGTCGCGAAGTCGAGGACCACCGCGACCGGCTCGGCTTCGCGACCCGCCAGGAAGAGGAACCGACGGCCGTAGACCGCCGCGGGGCGCGCCGGGTCCGGGCGACCGGAATCGAGTTCCCCGGCCGGTGCGCCGGCCCGGTCGCACGCGACCAACCACCCGGACAGCAGCAGAAGGAGAACGACAGGCATGGATGCAAAGATAGTGGATTCCAGCCCGACATAGAAGAAGTCGGGGCGATGGCGTGGTCGTCGCGCGGGAACGCGGCGCGGCGCCCGGCCCCGACCGGCGCGCCTGGCTGGCGTGGGGCGACCGGCGATGCAGGGGCACGAACCGGTCGACCCGCCGGCGCGACGGAGAACCGAGGAGGCGCTCGTGGTTGCGTGGCCCCGGAAACGGGCCTACCTTCGCGAAAAAACAGGGGTCCGCGGTGGCCCCGCCGTGTAGGCACTGGTCGGAGTAGTCATGCAGCTTTACACGAAGATCCTCATCGGCCTGACCCTCGGCGTCGCCGCCGGTTTGGCGGCGAACCTCATGGGGCTCGAGTGGCTCCAGAACGCGCTGGGCGCGCTGGAGCCGGTGGGCACGGCGTTCATCCGGCTGATCACGATGATCGTGATCCCGCTGGTGGTGGCGAGCCTGATGGTGGGGACGGCGTCGCTCGGCGATGTCCGGAAGCTCGGTCGGATCGGCGGGAAGACGGTCGTCTTCTACATGGCGACGACGGCGGTCGCGGTGACGATCGGGCTGGCGGTCTCGAACCTGGTGCGCCCCGGGTCGCGGATCGACCCGTCGACGCGGGACCGGCTGGCGGCGGCGTTCGCGGAGGAGGCGGAGGGGCGGCTCGCGTTGGCCGCGGAGAAGCCGGGCGTGGTGCAGGTCCTCCTCGACATGATCCCGTCGAACCCCTTCCGGGCGGCTTCGGAAGGCGCGCTGCTGCCGCTCATCATCTTCACGATCATCTTCGGCGCGGCGGTCAGTCTGATCGCCGAGGAGAAGCGCCGTGCGGTGCTGACCTTCTTCGAGGGGGTCAACGACGCGGTGATGGTGATCATCGACTGGGTGATGAAGCTCGCGCCGTACGCGGTTTTCGCCCTGATCTCGTCGGTGGTGGCGCGGTTCGGGCTGGACCTGCTGCGGTCGCTGCTGGTCTATGCGTTGGTGGTGGTGGCGGGGCTCGCGCTGCACGTCTTCGGGACGTACGCGCTGCTGGTGCGGTTCCTGGCGAAGCTGAACCCGGTCGACTTCTTCCGCCGCATCGCGCAGGTGCCGGTGGTGGCGTTCTCGACATCGAGCTCGAGCGCGACCCTCCCGGTCACGATGGAGACGGCGGAGGAGAAGGTCGGCATCTCGAACGGCGTCGCGTCCTTCGTACTACCCCTCGGCGCGACGATCAACATGGACGGGACGGCGCTCTACCAGGCGGTCGCGGTGATGTTCATCGCGCAGATCTACGGCGTTCCGATCGGCCCGGCGGAGCAGCTCACGGTGGTGCTGACCGCGACGCTGGCAAGCATCGGTGCGGCGGGGGTGCCGAGTGCGGGGATCATCACGCTGATCCTCGTGCTGCAGTCGGTGGGGCTCGGGGCGCACACAGCGGCGGGGATCGCTCTGATCCTCGGCGTCGACAGGATCCTCGACATGATTCGGACGGCGGTCAACGTGACCGGCGACCTGACGGCGGCGGCCTTCGTGGCGCGGAGCGAGGGGGAGTCGCTGGTGCCGCGGCCGGTGGCGCATCCGGTGGCCATCGGGGGTGGAGTAGTGACGCCCGGGGTGGTGGGGGGCGAGGGGGTGGGCGGTTCGGGCGCGGTGGGGGGCGCGAGCGGCGCCTCGACCGCGGAGTCGACAAGGGCAGGGGATTAGGGGGTAGCGAACCAGGCTCAGCGCGTCGGCGGAACGGGTTCCATCCTTGGGTATCGTCCCACATCGATTACTGTCCCATCCGGGTGGAGCCGGGGGCGGGATTCTTACGTGCCCCCGATATCACCGGTGGTCACGTTCGCGACCCGGGACCCTGTTGGATGCACGGGGTATGATCAGACTCGGCACTTCGATCATCGTTGCGCTGTCGCTATCGTCCGGCCTGGATGCGGTCGGAATCGCCGCGCAACCAGGGTCGGCGAGAGCGGCGATCGCGGATGGGGGCGGCACAGCTGGGAGGGGCAATGCACGGCACGCCCCGCCGGATCTCGCTGGGCCGCGGAGCGTACCGAGTACGTCCGCACGGCGGTGTACGGGAACACCGAGGAGGGCTGGCTCATGACGGTGAGCGGCCTCGCCGTGATGCCGGATGGTCGGGTCCTGGTCTACGATGGCCGGGATGCACGCATCAAGATCCTGTCGGGGGGCGACCTAGCGCCGGTCAAGGAATTCGGCCGCAAGGGACAGGGGCCGGGGGAGCTCACCGTATCGCCGTTCCACGGTTTCGGGGCGAAGGCGGCCGTTGAGAATCTTGCGGCGGTCGGCGATTCCCTGATCTACATCCACGACAGCCGCAAGGTCGAGATCTACGACTTCGACGGCGCCTCCAGGGGCGCGATCCACGACGTGTCGAGCGGGATCTTTCCGCCGTTCACGACGCGGTACATCCAAGCGCACGGTGCGGAGCTCCTCGTCGTCAGCGATTCCTTGGACCGGACCGGTGCGCGCCCACGCCGTTTCCAGACGTGGGCGGTCCGGCAGGACGGATCGCGGAGGCTCGTGATCGAGCTCCCGCTTCCGGCGCCACCTGTCGTGGGTGGGTCGGTCTTCACGCCGGCGATGCAGGCCCGTCCGCTCTAGACGGCTACCGCCGACTGCATCGTCGTGGCCGATGGCGAGAGCGAATGGGTGCTGCGGTACCACACGGCGACCGGGGCCATCGATACCCTCCGGCTACCGAGCCATAAGGTCCCTCCTCCCACCGAGAGTCCGGTGCCGGATGCACTCGTGGCTGCGATGCGGTCACGGGGCAGCAGCGGTCCGGTCTCGCGTGGCGTGGTTCCGACCGCGGTCGTGCGCTGGAGCGAGATGGTCGCGGATCCCGATGGCCACCTCTGGATCCGCCCGTGGGAGCCGCCGGAGCGCCGACGGGAAGGGCAGGTTCCCGTGTTCCGCGTCGATCTCTCGACGGGAGCCGTACGGTCCGACACGGTCCCGGTCTTTCCGCGCGCGTTCGGCGAACCGGGCGTCTAATACGCCGTCGAGACCGATCCCGGTACGGACGAGGTGCTGATCACGAGGTATTCGTTGGTCAGGGGGCGGCGATAGGCGGTCGAAGCGCGCCCGCGAATGCGGGGGTGGGCCGGAGCTCACGGCCGGTCTGCGTGCCGGGGTTCAAGCGCGCCCGCGAAGGCGGGGGTGGGCCCTCGGCTCGTACAATTCGCGGATTCCGAGAGCCCGTCACGCCGCTAGGCGCACGAGAACCTGGACGCCGTCCTCGACTTCGTGGGCGCCGAGCTCCTCTAGCCGTCGCGAATCCAGCCGGCCGCCTCCCCCCCATCCGCCGCCCGATCCGCCCCGGCCCCCTCCTCGCCCCCCAGCAGCGCCAGGTCGATGACCTGCTCCATCCGATCGACGAAGTGGAAGCGGATCTTCTCGCGGACATCCTCGGGGACGTCGCGCAGGTCGCGGTCGTTGCCGCGCGGGAGGATGATATCGCGGATCCCGGCGCGGTAGGCGGCGAGGACCTTCTCCTTGACGCCGCCGATCTCGAGGACCTTCCCTCGCAGCGTGACCTCGCCCGTCATGGCGATGTCGTGGCGGACGGGGCGATTCGAGAGGGTCGAGGCGATGGCGAGGGTGACGGCGATCCCGGCGGAGGGGCCGTCCTTCGGGATCGCGCCGACGGGGAAGTGGACGTGGACGTCGTAGTCCTTGAACGCATCTTCGGGGATGTTCAGCGCCTCGCCCCGGCTGCGGACGTACGAGTAGGCGGCGTTCACCGACTCGCGCATCACGTCGCCGAGCAGCCCGGTAATGATGAGGCGTCCGGAGCCGGGCATTTTGAGCGCCTCGATGAACATGAGCTCGCCGCCGGCGGCGGTCCAGGCGAGGCCGGTGACGACGCCGACCTCGGGGGCGCTCTCGGCGGTCGTCGCGATGTAGCGAGGGAGGCCGAGGATGCTCTCGATGCGTTCGGCGTCGAAGACCCAGCGGCGGGTGTCGCCCTGGGCCTTGGCGCGGGCGCGGGTGCGGAGGAGCGTCGAGAGGGCGCGGCGGAGGAGGCCGAGGCCGGAGTCGCGGGCGTACCCGCGGGCGAGATAGAAGAGGGATTCGTCGGGGAACTCGACGTCGCCGGGCTCGAGGCCGTGCTCGGCGATGAGGCGGGCGAGCATGCGTTCTCGGGCGATCTCGACCTTCTCCTCGGGGGTGTAGCCGGCGATCCGGATCTCGACCATCAAATTCCGGAGGTCGCGGGGGATGCGGTAGAAATCCTGGGCGATGGCGACGAAGAGGGTCTCGCTGAGGTCGAAGGGGAGGTCGAGGTAGCGGTCGATGAACTCGCTGCGGCCTTCCCATTCGAGGGCTTCCTCCATCGCCTCGATGGGATCGCCTTCGACCTTGCCGAGCCCGATCTCGTCCATCTCCTCGAGGAGGACGACCGGGTCCTTGACGCCGACGTCGCGGTAGAGGGCCGCGATCTTGCCGGGCTGTGCGCCGGTGCGGGTCCGGCGTGTGCCGACGAGCTGGCTCTCGCCGCGGCCGCCCATGTCGAGGGAGGCGAGGGGGCGGCCGAGTCCGCGGGCGAGGGCTTCGACGAGGGTGGTCTTCCCGACGCCGGGCGGGCCGACGAGGCAGGGGATCGGGCCGCGCAGGTCGCCGCGGAGCTTGGCGACGGCGAGATAATCGAGGAGTCGCTCCTTGGGCTCGTCGAGGCCGAGGTGCTCCTCGTCGAGGGCGCGCTGGGCGGCGGCGAGGTCGATCGCCTCGGGGCCGTCGGTCGCTTGCTGGTGCCAGGGCATGTGGATGAGCCAGTCGATGTAGCTGCGGATCTCGCTCGCGTCGGCGGCGGCGGGGTTGAGGGTGCGGAGCCGCTCGGCCTCGGTGCGGGCCTGGGCGGCGACGCGGGCGGGGAGGTCGGCGGCTTCGACGCGGCGGAGGAGATCGACGACCTCCCGCTCGACGGGGTCGATCTCGCCGAGCTCGGCCTGGAGGAGCTTGATGCGGTGGCGGAGTTCGGCGGCGCGCTGGGTCGGTGTGGCCTTGGCCTTCGCCTCTTCGGCGGCCTCCACCTGCGCCGGCTCCTTCTCGATCTTGCGGGCGCGCGCGAGCTGATCCTCCAGGCACTGGAGGACGAAGTCGAGGCGCTTGCGGACATCGAGGCGCTGAAGCACCTCATCCTTGTCGGCCACGCTGAAGTTGGCGAGCGTCGCGACGAGGTCGGCGAAGCGGGAGGCGTTGGCGACGTTCATCCGGAGGATGCGGGGCACCTCCTTGGGGACGCGGTCGACCTCCTCGGCGAGGGCCTCGAGGGCGACGAGGATGCGGGCGATGCGGTCCTCGTTGGACTCGGCGGTCGCGCCGATCTCGCGGACGGGGCGGACGTCGGCCATGAAGTAGCCGTGGATCTCCTCGACGTCGACGAGGCGGATGCGCCGGAGCCCCTGGATGGTGGCCTGGATCGAGCCGCCGGGAAGATTCAGGCGATCGGAGAGGCGGGCGAGGACGCCGATCTTGCGGAGCGATCGGGGGTCGACCGGCTCGTCGGGGCCGCCGGGGGCGTCGACGAGGGCGACGAGGATCTGCTCGCCGGGGTGGGCGGCGAGCATCTCGAGGGTCTGCGGCATCCCGATCTGCACGCCGATCACCCCGGTCGGGAAGATGATGGTGCTCCGCAGGGGCATCACGGGGAGGCGTTCGGGGAGTTCGGAACCGCTCGGAGTCGGCGTCATGGCTCAGAGGATCCGGTCGTAGAGCGCGGTGGCGGCGCGCGCCAGCTCATCCCAGACGCCGGCGGCATCGTCGTCGAGGAGCCGGCGGCGCCGCACCCTCCAGCGGCCGGCGACCATGACGTCGGTGACGTCCTGGCCGGTCGCCGCGTAGACGAGGTTCGCCGCCAAATTCGAGAAGCCGTCGCGGTGGACCAGGGGTTGGAGGCGGGGGTTGTCGGCGTCGACGAGGATCAGGTCGGCCGCTCGCCCTTCCTCGAGGGCGCCGAAGAGGTCCCCGCCGCCGAGGGCCCGGGCACCGTCGCGCGTGGCCATGCGCAAGATCCGCTCCGCGGGCAGGGCGTCGGCGCCGTAGCGCAGCTTCTGGACGAGCCCGAGCTGGCGCATCTCGAGGAAGAGGTCGTTGCCGTTGTTGCAGACGGCGCAGTCGGTTCCGAGGGCGACGGCGAGGCCTCGATCGACGTAGTCGACGATGGGCGCGATCCCGTCGCTAAGCTTCATCTCGGCGGTGGGCGAGCTGACGATGGCGACGCCGCGCTCGCGGAGCAGCGCGCGCTCCTCCTCGTCGACGTGGATCGCGTGGGAGAGGAGCATCCGCGGCGAGAGGAGGCCGTACTCCTCGAGGAGCCGGACCGTCGTCGTGCCGAAGCGCTCGCGGACGAGGCGGATGCGGTGCTCGGTCTCGGCGGCGTGCATGACGATGCGCTCGCCGCGGGCGTGGGCGCGGGCGGCGGCGTCGAGCTCTTCGGGGGTGAGCGCCTCCTCGGCGTGGAGCCGATAGATCCGGGGGATCCCGTCGGGCTCGACCGGGGCGAAGGCGATGTCGCGGACGGTGACGGCGCCGCGGAGGCCGAACTCGCGGAGCACCCCGGCGGCGACGTCGTCGCTCCCGACGGTGACGCCGTAGCAGGCGACGCAGGTCGTGCCGCCGAGGAGGCAGTCGGCGAGGGCGGCGCGGATCGCCGCGCGCTGGATCCACCGTCGCTCGGGGGAGGAGAGGAGGACCAGCGCCGCGTCGAAGTGCGCGGCATCGTCCCAATCGTGGAGGTTCAGCTCCTCGACGGCGCCCTTGAGGACCTGGAGCTCGGGGTGCAGGTGCGCGTTGACGAGCCCGGGGAGGAGGACCTTCCCCTCGCAGTCGAGGCGGTCGGCGGCGGGGAAGCGGCGCCGGAGCGCGTCGCGGGGGCCGATCCCCGCGATGCTGTCGCCCTGGACCGCGACGGAGAGGGGGCCGGCGGTCCCCGCGTCGTCGAGGGTGGCGACGAGCGCACCCTCGAGGAGGAGCGGACCGGGCACGCTACGCCCCCGTCGGGAGTCCGAGGATTCGCGCGGCGTTGCGGTAGAGGATCGCGGCGAGCGCCTCCTCGGGGAGGCCGAGTGCCTCGATGGCCCGTACGTTCTGTCCCACGCGCTTCGGCATGGCCGGCCAGTCGCTGCCGAAGACCACCTTGTCCGCCAGCCGTTCCAGCTCCGGGAAGTGCTCCCGGAGGCGGGAAGGGACGAGGCCGGTCACGTCGATGTAGAAGTTCTCATGCTGGCGGGCCAACGTCGCGCACGCATCGTACCAGAAGCCCCGCCCGCCGTGGGCCATGACGACGACGAGCTCCGGGAAGTCGACGGCGAGGTCGTCGAGGTGGATCGGGTCGCAGTACTTGAGGCGGGTCCCCGGGATGACCGACGTCCCAATGTGGAAGAGGACGGGGAGCCCGAGCTCGACGCACGCCTCGTAGATGGGATAGACCCGCCGCTCGTTCGGGTAAAAATATTGGTACGACGGGTAGAGCTTGAGCCCGTGGACCGGCCCCTCGTCGTGGTAGCGGCGGAGCAACTTCGCGGGCTCCGGGTCGGTGTTCGGGTCGACGGAGGCGAAGGGGAGGAAGAAGTCGGGCGCCTCGCGGCAGATCGCGAGGACCGTCTCGGTCCGGACGTTCCCGGAGGTCGCGGGGCAGTGCTCGGGGAGGACGACGGCGCGCTCGACGCCCTCGGCGCGGAGCAGCTCCGCGACGAATCGCGGGTCGGCGAGGCGGTCGCCGTGCTCGCGGACCGAGGGCGAGATCTCGCGGATGAAGTCCCGGGTCGCCGGCGCGAGGTCGCCGGGCCGGTAGGGGTGCGTGTGGAAGTCGATGACCCGCACTCGCCGTCCTCCTAGCGCGGTACGAGCTCGCCGCGTGCGAGGTCGCGGTCGAGGGCGGCGAAGAAGCGCGCGATGCGCCGCGTGCAGGCGCCCATGTCGCCGCGGGTGCCGCGGTAGGCGGCCCGGGCATCGACGCGCGTCTGCGCGTTCGCGTCGAGCGTGATCGTGATGACGATGTCGGACGGGGCGCCGAGTCCGGCGTCGGACTCGGCGCGGATGACGCCCTCGTGGTCGTCGGCCTCGACGAGGCGCCACCGGGGGAGCCCGCCGTCGGCGACGGCCAGGGCGGCGGCCCAGACGACGTCGAAGGGGATGGCGTAGGTCCGTCCGCGCAGCCGCGGGTCCTCGGCGTTCGGCGAGGTCGCCGCGCCGCTCTTCGTCAGGCCCATCCAGAGCCGGCGCAGGCCCAGGCTCATCGGCGCTCGAGTGCGTAGACGATGGTGATCGATGCGGCGACCTCGAGGGTGCCGGGCTCGATGGGGGTCGCCACGGCCCTCGCCGCCTGGACGGCGTCCATCCGGTACATGGGCACGGGGACCGGGAAGGAGCCGGTCGTGGAGACGGAGAGGACGGGGCCGAGGGGACGGCCGACCGCGGCGGCGACGGCCTCGGCCTCCGCACGCGCCTTCCCGACGGCGATCGCGATCGCCTCTCTCCTCGCGGCGTCGGGGTCCCGCAGTTCGAAGGAGATCCCGAGGACCCGGTTCGCGCCCGCCTGGATCGCGGCGTCGATGATCGTGCCGACGCGGTCGATCGCGTCGATCGTCACCTCGACGGTGTTCCGCGCCCTGTACCCGATGATTCGATCCTCGCCCGGCTGGCGGGGCGCATCTTGGCGGAAATCGTACTCTGGGTCGAGGCTGTAGCTGACGGTGCGGATGTCGTCGGGGTCGAGCCCGACGCGGCGGAGGGCGGCGAGGAGCGCGTCCATCCGCTCGGCGTTCCGGGCCGCCGCCTCCTGCGCCGTCCCCGCGAAGCTTTCGACGGAGAGGAGGAGCTTGGCCCGGTCGGGCTCGCGCTGGACGACCCCGGTCGCGGAAACGGTCACGGTGTTCGGCGGCCCGGGCTCCTGGGCGCGAAGCGGGGCCGGGAGGAGGAGCGCGAGGAGGAGCAGAAGGATCGGCATGGCTCTCAACTCAGTGGTGGTGGACATCGATCGGTGCCCGTCCGTGGGTGTACCGGAGGCCGGTGAGGGGCCTCGAGGTGGCGATGGCGCTCGATCCCCCGCCGTCGCTTCCGGCACCCGCGCCCTGCGCGCGGGCGACGTCGGCGCTGCCGGGCGTGACGGGGACCGGCCAGCGCCACGACGCAGCAACATGGCGGAAGATACCCCAGTGGGCGTGGCAAAGGATCCCTGTGGCGTCGGCGGTGCCGCGACCGGCCCGTACCGACGCGCACCTCGGGGCTTGGAATTGACGCTCGTGCCGGTCCGGTTCTATCTTCGCGAAATCCTTGCGTCCGTCGGGTCGTCGCGAGCGGCTCGAGGCGCGCTGCGAAGGCGAACGGATCGGGAGATAGCGTCGTGAAGGTGGTCATCCCTCTGGCCGGGAAGGGGACGCGGCTGCGTCCGCACACCTATGTGACCCCCAAGCCGCTGCTGCGGGTCGGGGGACGGCCGGTGATGAGCTACATCCTCGACGACCTGAAGACGTTGGGTGTGGAGGAGGTCGTCTTCATCACCGGGTACCTGAAGGAAGCGATCGAGGCGTACATCGGTCGGGAGTACCCGGAGTTCCGGTCGCACTTCGTGGAGCAGGAGGTCCAGAACGGGACGGCCGGGGCGGTCCTCTTGGCGGAGCCGTACATCGACGAGGACGTCCTGATCATCTTCGTCGACACGCTCTTCGATGCGGACCTCTCGATCGTCCGCGAACTCGCCGAGGACGAGGCCGGGGTGATCTGGGCGAAGGAGGTCGAGGACTACCAGCGGTTCGGCGTTGTGGTCACGGACCGCGACGGGTACATGAAGCGGATCGTCGAGAAGCCGCGCGACCCGATCTCGAAGCTCGCGAACATCGGTCTCTACTACATCCGTGACTGGAAGCTCCTCTTCGAGGGGATCCACCACGTGATGGAGGGGCCGAAGGCGGCGGGCGAGGAGTACTACCTGACCGACGCCTTCCAGTACATGATCGACCGCGGCGCGAAGATCCGGACGGTCGAGGTCGAGGGGTGGTACGACTGCGGGAAGAAGGAGACGCTCCTGGAAACGAATCGCCACCTCCTGGAGACCGGTCGGGCGCGGCGGCCGGACGGGGGGCAGGGGGTCCGGATCCACGACCCGGTCCGGATCGCCGAGGGGGTGGAGCTGGAGGACGTGGAGCTGGGCCCGAACGTGACGATCGAGGCGGGGAGCGTGATCCGGAACTCCACGCTTCGTGACGTGATCGTCGGTGCGCACACGACGATCGAGAACTCGTCGTTGCGGGACTCGCTGATCGGCGACCATGTCCGGATCCGCGGGGTCCGGGGCGTGGTGAGCGTGGTGGACCACACCGAGGTCGAGGGCGACTGATCGGTCGCCCTCGGAGTCGAACCGCATGAGGACCGCGGATATCGCCGAGTCGCTGGGCCGCGGCCTCACGCTGGTCGTGGTGGTCCTGGTCCTTGCCGGGATCCGATGGCTTGCCGGCCTGGTCGGCTTCGCCCCGGACCCGCTGGCGGGGACGACGATGGCGGTCGGGTTCCTCTTCCTCGCCGCCTTCCTCGCGGGCCGCGTGGCCGCGGGGCTCGGCCTCCCGAAGATCACCGGGTACCTGCTGGTCGGGGGGCTGGTCGGTCCCGAGGTCCTCGGCCTCCTCAACGAGTCGAACCTCCAGAACATGGCGCTGCTCAACCGGCTGGCGATCGGCGTGATCGCCTTCATCGCCGGGGGCGAGCTGCGCCCCTCGATGTTGCAGCAGCGTGGTCGGACGATCGCGGTGATGCTCGGCTGCGAGATCGGCGCCGTGCTCGTCCTGGTCACCGCGCTCCTGCTCATCCTGCGCCCCTTCGTGCCGTTCCTCGCGGGGTTCTCGTTCGGCACCGCCGCCGTCCTGGCCCTCGTCTTCGCGTCGATCGCGACGATCCATTCCCCGGCGGTGACGATCGCGCTGCTCGACGAGCAGCGGGCGGCCGGTCCCGTCTCGTCGACGACGCTCGGGATCGTGGTCGCGGCGGATGTCGTCGTCGTCATCCTGGTCACGCTGGCGCTCTCGACGGCCAGCGCGGTGCTGACCGCCGACGCCGGGCTCGATGCCGGGTTCCTCGCGTTGCTCGCCTGGGAGCTGGTCGGCGCGATCATCGCGGGCGCGCTCCTCGGCGCCGTCGTCGACATCTACCTGCGTCTCGGCGGCGCGCACCTGCCGATCTTCGTCATCTTCCTGGCGCTCTTCGGCTACGAGATCTCCCGGGCGATCCACGTCGAGTTCATGCTCTTCATGCTCTCGGCGGGGTTCTTCGTGGAGAACATCAGCCCGGTCGACGGCGAGCCGCTGATCGAGGCGGTCGAGCGGGTGGGCACCTTCGCGTACGCCCTTTTCTTCGCGCTGGCCGGGGCATCGATCCACCTGGCCGAGCTCGTCCTCCTCTGGCCATTGGCGCTCGCGGTGGTCATCGTGCGTGGGATCGGGCTGTGGGGCGGGTGCCGGATCGGGGCTCGCCTGGCCGGGGCGGAGGAGAAGGTACGGCGCTACACCTGGATGGGGCTGGTCTCGCAGGCCGGGGTCGCGCTGGGGCTCGTCACGGTCGCGGAGCGGGTGTTGCCGGAGGTCGGCGGGGCCATGAAGACGCTCTTCCTCGCGATGATCGCGGTCCACGAGCTGATCGGGCCGATCCTCTTCCGGCTCGCGTTGGCGCGATCCGGTGAGCTGGAGCGGGTGCCGGAGGGTATGGGGTCCGGGCCGTCGATGAGTCCTTCGGCGCCGGCCGCGTGAGGCCGCGGGGCGGGGCTACGCCGGCTCCGCAAGGGCGAGGGTGGTCAGGAGGGCGCGTTCGAGCCCCTCCGGGCCACCCTCGTTCACGTACCATTCCTGGGCGGTGTGGGTGCCGCCGGAGATCCCGCCGGCGCCCATCGCGATGGCGGGGATGCCGAGGGCGATCGGGACGTTGGCGTCGGTGGAGGAGGCGGCGAGCTCGGGGATTTCGCCGATGAGGCGGGTGGCGGCGCGGGCGGCGGCGACGATCGCGGAATCGGGGGGCGTCATCCCGGAAGGGCGGTCGCCGATCACCTCGACTTCGAGTTCGAGCGGGGGGGTGCCGAGGCGGCGGCGGCGATTGACCTCGTCGACGGCGCCCTCGAGGGCCTGGCGTGTCCGGGCCTCGAGATCCGCGAGGGCGCGGGGCGCCTCGCTGCGGAGGTCGAGCTCGATCCACGCCTCGGAGGGGATGACGTTGACGCTCGTCCCGCCGCCGGTCCGGCCGACGGTGAGGGTGGTGCGGGGGCGGCGGGGCGGGACGTAGCGGGCGAGCTCGGCGGTCGCGATCCCGAGGGCGTGGATCGGGTTGGCGATCCCCCAGTCGGCCCACGAGTGGCCGCCCTGGCCGCGAACGGTGGCGCGGAGCCGTCGCGAGCCGATCGCCTGGTGCACGATGCGGCGGCGGCCGGTCCCGTCGAGGGAGAGGAAGGCGGCGGCATCGCGCCAGGGCGAGCCCTCGCGGAAGAGGTGCTTGACCCCGCGCAGGTCGCCGACGCCCTCCTCCCCGACGGTCGCGGCGAAGACGATGGGATGGCGGGCCTCGACGCCGGCGCGGACGAGGGCGCGGGCGAGGGCGATGAGCGCGGCGAGCCCGCGGGCGTTGTCGGCGATCCCCGGGGCGAGGATCCGCTCACCGGCCCGCCGGACCGTCAGGTCGGTCTCGACGGGGAAGACGGTGTCGAGGTGGGCGGAGACGAGGATGGGCGGGGCCTCGCAGGGGCCGGGGAGCCGGCCGAGGACGTTGCCGGCGTCGTCGATGACCACATCGGCGAGCCCCGCCTCCTCGAGGCGCGCCCGGACCCGGTCGGCGCGCTCGGCCTCGCCGAAGGGGGGCGCGGGGATCCGGACGAGCTCGAGCTGGTCGGCGAGGGTCTCGTCGTCGGTCTCGTACAGGATGCGGCGGGCGTCGGCGACGGCCGTGCGCCGGGCGAGGGCGTGGAGGTCGATGCGTTTCTCCGGGGGAGGGCGTCGTAGTCTCATTGGTTGACAATAGTAACGGATTCCGGGCATCTTGCCAGGCGGAACCGCAGCCTCCCCGCGGGTCCTTGCCTTGCCGATCGTGTGTCCCACCGCAAACGAGGTCTGGTCATGAACGAGCAGGACCTGATCTACGACTGGAACGTCTCGGCCGATCCGCCGGAGCTCCCGCCGCTACGCCCGGTCGAACTGGACGACGAGACGCTGCGCGATGGTCTGCAGTGCCCGTCGGTCGTCGATCCCGGGATCGAGAGCAAGATCGAGATCCTGCACCTCATGGTCGCTCTTGGGATCCAGTCGGCGAACATCGGGTTGCCGGGCGCGGGTCCGCGCGCCGTCGCGGATGTTCGGGCGTTGGCCGCGGAGATCGCGCGGGCGCGGCTGCCGATCCGGCCCAACTGCGCGGCGCGCACGGTTCGGGCCGACGTCGAGCCGATCGTCCGGATCGCCCACGAGACGGGGGTGACGATCGAGGCGGCGACCTTCATCGGTTCCTCGCCGATCCGGCAGTACGCCGAGGATTGGACCCTCGATCGGATGCTGCGCGCCACGGAGGATGCGGTTTCCTTCGCCGTCGCCGAGGGGCTGCCGGTGATGTACGTGACGGAGGACACGACGCGGGCCCGCCCCGAGGTCCTGAAGCAGCTCTACGGGACGGCGATCGCCTGCGGCGCCCGGCGGATCTGCCTCGCCGACACCGTCGGGCACGCCACCCCCCACGGCGTGAGGCGGCTGGTCCGTTTCATCCGCGAGGAGGTCGTCGCGCCCTCGGGCGAGGATGTGAAGATCGACTGGCACGGCCACCGCGACCGCGGGCTCGGCCTCGCCAACGTCTTTGCCGCGATCGAGGCGGGCGTCGATCGGGTACACGGCACCGCTCTCGGGATCGGCGAGCGCGTCGGCAACACCGAGATGGACCTCCTCCTCGTCAACCTGAAGCTCCTCGGCCTCCACGACGGCGACCTCTCCCGCCTCGCCGAGTACTGCGAGACGGTCTCGCGGTGCACGGGGATGGAGATCCCGGTGAGCTACCCGGTCTTCGGGGCGGATGCGTTCCGGACGGGGACGGGGGTGCACGCGGCGGCGATCATCAAGGCGCGCGCCAAGGGGGACGCCTGGCTCGCCGATCGGGTCTACTCCTCGGTGCCCGCCGGCCTCTTCGGCCGCAGCCAGGTCATCGAAATCAGCCACGTCAGCGGGATGTCGAACGTGAAATTCTGGCTGAGCGAGCACGGCTACGACGGCGGCGACGAGGCGCTCTGCCAGGCGGTCTTCGATCTCGCCAAGCGCACGAACCGGGTGCTCCGCGACGACGAGATCCACGCTTGTTGCCGGGAGCACGGCGCGATCCGTGCGGGGGTCGAGGCGTAGTCGTCGCCCATGGACCCGGATCGGTCGTCGATGGCCGAACTCTCCCCGCTCTTCGACGAGTTCTTCGCGTTCTGGTGGCGCATGCACCCGACGCAGGCGACGGGCGTCGGGTTGCATGCCTACGACGGCGAGCTGGAGCGCTACGACGCCGCATCCCTCGACGAGCTCGCGCGTCATGCCCGGGGCTACCTCGACGCTTTTTGCCGGGCGAGCCCCGCCGACGTGGGCGAGGCGATCGACGTGGCGTGGGTCCGGGGTCAGCTCGAATGGCGGCTCCACGAGGTGGAACGCGACCGGCCGCACACCCGGGACCCCGGGCGTTATCTCGAGCCGGTGCTCAACGCGCTCTACGTCATGGCGGTCCGGGACTACGCCCCGGCGGAAGACCGGGCGGCCGCGGCGGCCGAGCGGCTGAGACGCCTTCCGGCGTTGCTCGACGAGGCGCGGGAGAACCTGACGGCCGCCTCGCCCGTGCTGGTCCGGACCGCGGCCGCAGTGGCCCGCAGCGGCGTCGACCTGTTGCATGGGGTCCTCGCCATGAACCTCGGCGCCGCGCTCGAGGACGACCCGGCGGAGTTCGCGGCGTGGGACAATGCGTTGCGCGGCGCGGAATCGGCGCTCGTCGCCTACGCTGCGTGGCTCGAGGAGGAGCTGCTCCCCCAAGCCGCGGGGGATTTCGCCGTGGGCCGCGAGGCCTTCGAGGCGCGCCTCCGCCACCTCCACGGGATCCACGCGACGGCCGACGAGATCGCGGCGTACGGCGAGGCGCTGAAGCGGGAGACGGAGTCGGCGCTCGAGGCGCTGGCGCGGGAGATCGACGGACGGGGCGACTGGCGTGCGCTCGCGGCGTCGCTCAAGGCCGAGCACCCGACGGCGGACGGGCTGATCGAGGCCTATGCCAAGGAGATGGCGCGGGCGCGGGCGTTCGTCGAGGAGCGGGGGCTGGTCGAGATCCCCGCGGGCGAGTCGCTGGTCGTGACGGCGACGCCGGAGTTCCTGCGCCCGCTGATCCCGTACGCCGCGTATCTCCCTCCGGCGGCGCACGAGGTCGACCAGACCGGCTACTTCTTCGTGACGCCGCCACCCGAGGCGGTGGCGGAGAGCGTGCTGCGCGACCACGCGATCCACGGGATCCCGGTCACGGCGCTGCACGAGGCCTACCCGGGGCACCACCTCCAGTTCACGTGGGCGAACCGCGCGGCGACGGAGCCGCGGCGGGTCTTCTGGACGTCGGTCTTCGCCGAGGGTTGGGCGCTCTACTGCGAGGAGCTGATGTTCGAGCAGGGGTTCTATCGCGACCCGCGGGTGCGGCTCCTCCAGCTCAAGGACCTCCTCTGGCGGGCGTGTCGGGTCGTGATCGACGTCGGGCTGCACGTCCGCGGCTGGAGCCCGGAGCAAGGGGTGGCGTACCTGATCGAGGAGGCGGGACTCGAGCCGGCCGCGGCGGAGGTCGAGGTGCGGCGCTACTGCGCCGAGCCGACGCAGCCGCTCAGCTACGCGGTCGGCAAGCGTGAGATCCTGGCGCTGCGCGACCGGTGGTTCGGCCGGTACGGCACGGGGGCCGGGCTCCGCGAGTTCCACGACCGGCTCCTCTCGTGGGGGACCATCCCGCCCTCCCTCATCGCCCGAGGGATGGGGCTCGACGCTTAGGAGGGGCAATGCGCGCGATTCGTGTGGCGGCGTACGGCGGGCCCGAGGTGCTGCGCCTCGAGGAGTTGCCGGTCCCCGAGCCGGGGCCGGGCGAGGCGCGGGTGCGGGTGGCGTTCGCGGGGGTCAACTTCATCGACGTCTATCATCGGACGGGGCTCTACCCGTTGGCGCTGCCGTTCACGCCGGGGAGCGAGGCGGCGGGGGTGGTCGACGCGGTGGGGGAGGGGGTCGACGCCGTGGCGCCCGGCGACCGCGTCGCCTACGCGGGACAACCGGGTGCGTACGCGGAGTGCGCGATCGTGCAGGCGGACCGCCTCGTCCACATCCCGGACGACGTCGCCCTCGACCTCGCCGCCGCCGCGATGCTCCAGGGGATGACCGCCCACTACCTGACCCACAGCACCTACGCCCTCGGCCCGGGGGACACGGCGCTGGTCCACGCGGCGGCGGGCGGCGTCGGCCGCCTCCTGGTCCAACTCGCCAAGCGGCGGGGCGCGCGGGTGATCGGGACCGTGTCGACGGAGGCGAAGGCGGTGCTCGCCCGTGGAGCCGGCGCGGACCACGTCGTCCGCTACACCGTCGAGGATTTCAGGGAAGTGGCGAGGCGATTGACCGATGGGCGGGGCGTGGACGTGGTCTACGACTCCGTCGGTCAAGCCACCTTCGAGGGGAGCCTCGACTCGCTCCGCCGCCGCGGCTACCTGGTTCTCTTCGGTCAGTCGAGCGGCCCTGTCCCGCCCATCGATCCGCTGATCCTGAACCGTAAGGGCTCGCTCTTCCTCACCCGCCCCAGCCTCGCCCACTACACGGCCGACCGCCGGGAGCTGATCGGCCGCGCCGGCGATCTCCTCCGCTGGATCGCCGCCGGCGAGCTGGACGTCCGCATCGACCGCGTCCTCCCCCTCGCGGAAGCGGCCGAAGCGCACCGGCTCCTGGAGGGGCGGAAGACCGCGGGGAAGGTGCTGCTCGCGATCGGGGCCTAGGGGCGGACGACGCCGGCCAGGGCGAAACCGGCGAGGGCGGCGGCGATCCCGAGGACCACGCTCGCGGCCACGTACAGGCCCGCCCGCGCCCAGTGGCCGTGCTGGACCAGCGTGAGCGCCTCGTAGCTGAAGGCGCTGAAGGTGGTGAACCCGCCGAGGAAGCCGGTGATCAGGAGCACTCGCGGGCCGATCGGGGCGGCCAGTGCGTCCAGCACCCGGACCGCGACGCCGATGAGGAACGACCCGACGGTGTTGACCACCAGCGTTCCCCAAGGAAAGGCCCCGCCGGCGAGTCCGTGGACCCAACCGGCGAGGCCGTAGCGGGCGAGCGCACCGGCGGCGCCGCCCAGGGCGATGAGGAGGAAGACCAACCTACCCGACCCTGGATGTCGCGTTCAGCCGCTCCCCCACGCTGTGCGTCTGCTCGGCACGCTTCGAGCGGATCCAGCCATCCAGGCTGTAGTCCCCCCCGCCGTGCGCCGCGAAGAAGAGGTAGATGAACGCGTAGAGGGCCGCGAGCTCACCGCCGTTCATGATCGGCCAGAAAGCCCGCGACGCATGCGCCATGAAATAGGCGAACGCCATCTCGCCCGCGAGCACGAAGGCAACGGGGCGGGTGAAGAGGCCGAGCACGATGAGGAGGCCACCGGCGAACTCGAGGATGCCGGCGAGACCGATCATCGAGGCGATGGACTCGACCTGCCTTCCCCCCAGCATCCCGAAGAGCTTCTGGACGCCGTGCTGCATGAAGAGCAGACCGGTCACGATGCGAAGCAGGTTCAGCGTGACGACCCGGGCGATGCTCGTGAAGGGTGCAGCCATGGTCCTCCCCTTGCTCGGGTTACTCGTAGCGGAGCGCGATGATCGGCTCCAGTTTGGACGCCCGCCGCGCCGGCCACATCCCGAAGAAGATCCCCACGAAGGCCGAGAAGCCGAACGCGAGGGCGACCGACTCGGGCGCGACGGCCGTGTCCCATTGCGCCAGCTCGCGGAGCGCCGCGGCGCCGCCGATCCCCAGGGCGAGGCCGAGCGCGCCGCCGGAGAGGCAGAGCACGAGCGCCTCGATCAGGAACTGAAGGAGGATGTCGCGCCGCCGCGCCCCCAGCGCCTTGCGGATCCCGATCTCGCGGGTCCGCTCGGTCACGGAGACGAGCATGATGTTCATGATCCCGATCCCGCCGACCAGGAGCGAAATCGCCGCGATCCCGGCCAGGAGGAAGGTGAAGGTCCGGGCCGTTTCCTGGAAGGTCGAGATCAGGCTCGCCTGGTTGCGGATGTTGAAGTCGCTCGGCTCACCCGGGCGGATCTTGTGCTGGCGACGGAGCACCTGGTCGATCTCGGCGATCGCGCCGTCCATCGCCTCAGCACTCACCGCCTGCACCGAGATGGTCCGGACCCACTCGGTGCCGAAGACGCGGAACTGCGCCGTCGCGAGCGGGATGTAGATCATCTCGTCGGGGTTCTGCCACCCCGCCTCGCCCTTCTCCGCGAGGACCCCGATGACCTCGAACGGGATCCCCCGAATCTGGATCGTCTGGCCGATCAGCGCACGCGTGTCGGCCACGCCGAGGCGCTCGCCGACGTGCGAGCCCAACACCGCGACCCGCCGCCGGCCCCGCTCCTCGCCCACCGTGAAGTTCCGGCCGGCTTCGATCGAGTGGTTCTGGATCGCGAAGTAGCTCGGCCAGGTCCCGAGGACCGAGAGATTCGCGTTCCCCTTGCCGAACGAAACCTGGAGGCGGCGCTCCATCTCCGGGGCGACGTCCCGGATCCACCGGGTCCCCTCGAGCAGCGCCTCGGCGTCCCGGGCGGTCAGCCTCGCGTCGCCGCGGTCGATCCCGCCGAAGAAGTTCTGGCCGGGGCGCACGGTCAGCACGTTCGTGCCCATTGCCTGCAGCCGCTCCTGGACCGACCGCTGCGCCCCTTCGCCCAGTGCGATCATCGTGATCACCGCGGCGATCCCGATGATGATGCCGAGCATGGTCAGGAAGCTGCGCAGCTTGTTGGCGCGGATCGCGCCGAAGGCGACGCGCAGGATCTCGTAGACCAGCATACGCGCCTCACCGCCTGCCGCCGCCGGCGCCGGGGATCGGCCCGCCCGCGCGCTCGCGGAACCGGTTGAGCATCTCCTGTTGCTGCTGCTGGATCCGCGCGACCGACATCAGGATGACGGTCTCGCCCTCCTCGAGCCCGGAGACCACCTCGGTGTAGTCCCAGTCGTTCAGCCCCAGCATGACGCGGCGGGGCTCCGGCCCGTTCGGGCCCCGGACGAAGATGATGCCGGGCCGTACATCGGCATTGCCGCGGCCGCCGGCCGCCCCAGGGCCGCCCGGCCGGCCGAACTGCTGGAAGCACTCGCGGAGCTTCGCCCGATCGGCCTCACTCAGCGAGGCCCGGTCGCCCGAGCGCATCCGGTCGCGGAGCGCGGCGCAGTCGGCCTGGTTCGGCGTCGCGGCCGCGGCGGCCGTGGCGCCGGCCCCGGCGGGCTGCGCCGTCGCCTCGCCCTCCCGGGCACCCCCGGCGGGTGCGGCGGCCGGCATGGCCGCGCCCGGCTCGCCCGGGCCCCCCGCCGGCGGCCGGCCGCCCATCCGCCCACCACCCAGCGCCGCACGCATCGCCGCCTCGTCGAGGCCGAGGACCGCGCCGGCGGCCATGGCGTCGCGCACCCCGACGACCGCCGAGTTCGGGACCACCAGCGCATCCTCCTTCCGCGCGATCTGGATGGCGACCTCGGCGTTCATCCCCGGCTTCAGCAGCCCCTCGCGGTTGTCGAGGCGGACCAGGACCGGGAACATCGTGACGTTCTGCTCGACGACCGCCTGCGGCTCGACCTTGAGGACCCGGCCCATGAAGGTCCGATCCGGGAACGCCTCGACCTTGACCTCCGCCGGAAGTCCCGGCTCGATGCGGCCGATGTCGGTCTCGTCGACGAGGGTGCGGACCTGCATCTCCGCGAGGTCCGCCATGAGGAAGAGCGTCGTGCCGCCCGAGATGTTCTGGCTCGCCGACTGGATGATCTGACCGACCTCGACGCTCTTCTGGATGATCGTCCCCGCGAGCGGCGCGCGGATCGTCACGTCGTTCATCCGCTCGCGCGCCAGCTCGAGGTTCGTCTGCGCCTTGACGAGCTGAGAGCGGGCGTTGGCGAGCTCGAGCGCCGCCGACTCCAGCTCTTGCTCGGTGATGACGTTGGCCTTCCGCAGCTCCTCGGACCGCTTCCGCTGCGCCTCCGCCGTGGCGAGGCGGGCCTGGGCGACCTCGAGGTCCGCCTCCGCCTGGGCGAGCGCGTTGCGCACGTCGCGCGGGTCGACCTCGGCGAGGAGGGCGCCGCGCTCGACCACGTTCCCGGTCTCGACGTGGAGCCGCAGGATCTCGCCGCTCGCCTTCGACTTGACCTCGACGACCCGGATCGGCTCGATCTGTCCCGTCGCCTCGGCGCGGAGCTCGATCGTGCGCCGCTGTGCCGGCACGGCCTCGGGCGACGTCGAGGCCTCGCCGGCCCGCGTCTCGCCGCATCCGGCCAACCCGACCAACCAAAGGAGGGCGCCGCCGGCGGCGAGCGCCCGCCCCTTCGCTCCCTGCTTCCCCTTCATCGATTTCCTCCACTGAATGGCGTCTGCCCGCGGCCCGAGGTCCGTTCATCCCGCTCGATCAGGCCGTCCCTGAGAACGATCTGGCGGTGGGCGTAGGCGGCGATGTCGTGCTCGTGCGTGACGAGGATGATCGTCTGCCCCTCGGCGTGCAGCGTGTCGAAGAGCTGCATGATCTCGTCGCTGGTCTGGCTGTCGAGGTTGCCCGTCGGCTCGTCGGCCAGCAGGATCGCCGGTTGGTTGACCAGTGCGCGGGCAATGGCGACCCGCTGGCGCTGCCCCCCCGAGAGCTCCGAGGGCTTGTGGTCCAGGCGGTGGCCGAGCCCGACCCTCTCGAGCATCGCCGCCGCCCGCTCGCGTCGCTCCCTCGCCCCCACCCCCGCGTAGATGAGCGGCAGCTCGACGTTGTGCAGCGCCGTCGCCCGCGGCAGCAGGTTGAAGGTCTGGAAGACGAAGCCGATCTCCTTGTTGCGGATCCGCGCCAACTCGTCGTCGCTGAGCTTGGCGACCGGCGTGCCGTTGAGCCAGTACTCGCCCGAGGTGGGCGTATCGAGGCAGCCGATCAGGTTCATGAGCGTCGACTTCCCCGAGCCCGACGGCCCCATGATCGCCACGTACTCGTTGCGTTCGACCACGAGGTTCACACCCCGCAGCGCCCGCACCACCTCCGCCCCCAGCACGTACTCCTTCCGCAGATCCTCCGTGCGGATCACCACGCGGTCGTCGGCCCGGTTGGGCGCGGGCGACGTCGCCACACCGCCGCGGGTCTTTTCGCTCACAGCTCCCTCCCGACGAGCGCTTCGAGCTCGGCGCGCGCGATCTGGTAGTCGTAGCGCGCGGCGATCCTGTTGACCTCGGCCTGGACGAGATTCGCCTGCGACGTCGTCAGGTCGAGGATCGTCGCCACGCCGAGGCGGTAGCGCTCCTGCTGGACGCGCAGGTCCTCCTCGGCGACGCTGACCGCCTCCTCGGCGATCGCGACCCGCTCCTCGGCGAGCTCCAGGTTGGCGAGGATGCGCTCGAGCTCGGCCCGGGCGAGGCGCCGGGCGTCGTCGAGCTGGACCCGGGCGACGTCCGCCTGCACGTTCGCCCGGGAGACCGCATCCTCCCGCTGGAACCGGTTGAAGATCGGGTACGAGACGCCGAGCCTGAGCGTCCAGCTCTTCCGGCTGTTGTCGAAGGTCGGCTCCGTGTTGAAGAGGTCGTAGCCGGCCGAGGCGGTGATCGACGGGAAGTACTGGCCGCGCGCGGCGCGGACCGAGGCCTCGGCGGCCTCGGCGTTGGCCGCGGCCGAGCGGACGGCGGGCGCTTGCGCGAGGACGAGCGAGGTCAGCTCCTCGCGCGAGAGGGCGAGGGGCCGGGGCGCGAGCGGCTCTTCGATCCTCGCCCCGACCGGGCCCTCGATCCCGACGAGGCGGCCGAGTGCGAACGCCGCGGTTCGCCGCTGGTTCTGGGCCTGGAGCACGGCCTGCTTCGCGTTCGTCAGTTCGAGCCTCGCGCGGAGCACGTCCGAGCGGGTCGCGGAGCCGACCTGCATCCTCCGCTCCGCGGCGTCGATCCCTTCCTGTGCCCGTTGCACGCTCGCCTCCGCGACCCGGACGAGCTCATCCCCGCGGAGCACTTCGAAGAAGGCGCGCTTTGCCGAGAGGATGACCGAGAAGCGCTGCTCGACGAGGGCCGCCTCCGAGGCTGCGGTCTGTGCGCGGGAGCGCGTGAGCTCGGCGCCGCGGCGTCCCCCGGTGAAGATGTCGATCGAGCTGCTCAGGCCCGCGCTGTAGCTGTTCGACGAGCCGGTCACCGTCGTGTTCGTCTGCGGGTTGAAGCGCTCGGAGCTCGAACGCGACGCCCCGGTGTTGACCGAGAGGTTGGGCAGGAACGCGCCCCAGGCGGTGCGCTCGGCCGATTCGGCGTTGCGCACGGCCCCCGTCGCCTGCGCGATCTGCGGGCTGTGCCGGAGCGCCGCCTCGATCGCCTGTTCGAGGGTCACCGTCGGGCCGGCGGGTTCCTGCGCTCGCCCGGGTACGGCGTTGGCTGCGGTGATGAAGAGGGCCAGGGCGAGCGACCGACCCGGACGCCGCCCGTCGGACCACGGGGTCATCGTCATGGATTCTGCGTCTCCTTGGTGTCGTGGCCGGGCTCGCGGTCGTGTCGCCGGCGCCGGCGCTCCTCGCGGATGCGGTCGTACTCCGCACGCTGCTCGGGGGTCAGGACCTCGCGGATCTCGGCGCGCGTCGAATCGACGATCGCCCGCAGCCTCGGGCCGGCCTCGTTCCAGAAGGCATCCACATGCATCTTGCGGGCTTCGAGGATCTCGTCGACCCGCGTGCGCTGCTCCGGCGTGAGGCCGAGCTGGTCGAAGATGTCGGAGTCCCGGTGGGGCCGTTGGTGATCTCGGCCGTCGGCGTGCGCCTTCGGCGCCGGCTCGGCCGTCGACCGCGTGCCGGCCACGGGATCGGCCCTCAGCAGGCGGTCGAAGGCCGCACCGCTGAAGGCGCCGGCGATGTACGCGGCGACGAGCAGCCCGATCCCGAGGAGCCGGGTGCGTCGCGGTGCCGTGGGGGCGGAGCTCATCGTTCACCCCCATCCGCCGCGAGGATCAAGATCAGGTCGTCGACGGTCGGCGCGCGATCCTCGTCGATCCACGCCGCCGCGGGGGAGGGGACCTCCAGCGCTTCGACGACGCTTCCCGCGATGGCGGCGGCAGGGACCGCCGTTCGCTCGAGCGCGACGAGCATCCCGGCGGAGATCGCGGCCAGCACCGCGGCGGCCGCCAGTGCCGGCCGGGCCCAGATCGCGACCATGGCGAACGCGCCCTGTGCCGCGGCGCGGCGCGCCAGCTCCGCGCTCGCCCGCGCGTTGATTCTTCCGATCAACCGCTCCCAGCGGGCGGTGTCCCGAGTCGGATCGAGGGCCGAGAGGTCCAGGCGTTCGCGATCCATTCAGAGCTCCTCGCAAAGGGCGTAGCCCAGGCGCTCACGCATTCGGCGCCGGGCTTGGAAGAGGTGCGACCGCACCGTCCCTTCCGGAAGATCGAGGAGGTCCCCGATCTCCCGGTGTCGCCACCCTTCCAGGTCGTGCAGCAGCAGCACCTGCCGCTGGATCTCCGTCAGTGTTTCGAGTCCCGCCCGGAGCCGCTCGCGCAGCTCGGACCGGGACGCATCACGGTGAGGGTCGGCCGCTGCACCCGCGTGTGCGTTGGCCTCCTCCAGCGGGACGGCCTGACGGACCCCCTCGTACCGCCGATGACTGTGCGCCCGGTTCCGGACGATGCGGAGCAACCAGGCGGAGAAACGGTCGGGGTGGCGGCAGTCTTCGAGCCGTTCGAGCGCTGTGATGAAAGCGTCCTGGCAGATGTCGTCCGCATCGGCGGGCTCGCCGACCACCGCGAGCGCGACGAGGTAGGCCGCCCGCAAGTGCCGGCGCACCAGTCGATCGAAGGCCTCCGCATCGCCGCACCGGGCGCGCTCGACGAGTCGGGCATCGGTCTCAGGCATACGCTTCCGAAGTTATAGACGCCCCAGCCCTGAAAAACGTTGGGTGGTTCGCAGCGAGGTGCGCGTCGCAGGCCTTCGGGGCAAGCGTCCACCGCCGGTCTCCTCCCGGACGGCCACGGGGCCGGTCCAATCCGGCCGCCCCCGGGCCGGCACCGCCACGCGCCGACAGCGCCGACTCGGTACGGCCCCGCCGACCGCGTCCCGCCTGGCTGTTACCGCGCCGATCGCCGCCATGTTCGCACGCGGCGGCGGCGCGGTCGGCGCCGAGCGCGCGGCCACTCGACCGTGGGTGATCGAATCGTTACAATCCCACGACGCGCCTTTGACCGGCGCGCCGTATTCCTCAACCCGAGCGCCACACGGGGCGACGACGGCCGCCGGCACGCCGCGGCGACGATCGACCGGAGCGTCCGCCGGCCCACGGGGGTACGAGGAGCATCATGAGCGTGAAAACGTCGAAGGCAACGAGATCGGTACCGGCCCGGATCCTGGTCGTGGAGGACGAGCGCGACATCGCCGCCCTCGTCGCCTACCACCTGACGAAGGAGGGCTACCGCGTCCGGACGGCGGACGGCGGGCCCGAGGCGCTGGAAGCGGCGGCGCAGGAGCGGCCGGATCTGATCATCCTCGACCTGATGCTCCCGGGGCTGTCGGGGTACGACGTCCTCCGCGAGCTCCGACGCCACCCCGAGATCGGCGACGTCCCCGTGGTCGTCCTCACGGCGAGACGCGAGGAGCCCGACCGGATCCGGGGCCTCGAGCTCGGCGCCGACGACTACGTCACCAAGCCGTTCAGCCCGCAGGAACTCGTCCTTCGCATCGGTGCGGTGCTGCGCCGGGCGCAGTCCCCCGCGGTCGCCGGATCGAGCCGCATCCTCAAGGGCGGTCCGATCACCGTGGATGTCGATGCCATGCGCGTCGCCGTCGACGGCGAGGAGGTCCAGCTCACGCCGACGGAGTACCGCCTCCTGATCGCGCTCCTCGAGCGCCGCGGCCGCGTCCAGAGCCGGCAGCAGCTCCTGGAGGCCGCGTGGGACATCCACGTCAGGATCGAGACGCGGACCGTCGACATGCACGTCCAGCGCCTGCGCGCCAAGCTCGGCGCGGCCGGCGACCTGATCGAGACCGTCCGCGGCTTCGGCTACCGGTTCCGCAGTCGCGACGACACCCCCTGATGCGGAGAGGCTTCCGGGTCCGGCCCCTCGTCCTCGCCGCGGCCCTCGCTGCGGCGCTGATTGTCGCCGCCGCGGCCTTCCTCGCCGTCGGCGGCGCCATCGAACGCCAGCTCGTCGGGTTCCTCCCCGCCGGCCGCATCGCCGATGTCGTCCAGGCCGCCCGCGGCGCCGTCGTCGCCGGCTCCGCCGCCGTCGTGCTCGTCCTCGTCGTCCCCCTCGCCCTCGGGGTCGGCGACGTGATCGCACGACCGATCGAACGGCTCCGCACGGTCGTCGCCGGCATGGCCGTCGACGGTCCCCCCACCCGTGCCCTCGATGCCCCGGTCACCGAGCTCGCGCTCCTCGGCGCCGCCATCGCCCGACTCGCCGTCGGGCACCACGATCGCCTCGTACCCCTTGCGCGCGAGCGCGACGAGCTCGCCCTCATCATCGATACCGTGGGGGAAGGGATCCTCCGCATCGGCCCAGACGGACGCGTCGTCCGGGCCAACCGCGCGGCCCGCGAGATGCTCGGCCTCCCCTCCGACGTCCACGGCCAGCCCATCGCCGCGCTGGTCCGCAACCCCGAGCTCGGCCGGATCCTCGAGGAGGCCGCGCGCGGGACACCGATCGAGGCGCGCGAGTTCGCCCTCGACGAGCGCCACCTCCTCGTCTCCGCCCATCCGATCGGGAATGCCGGGGAGCGCGGCGAGGCCCGGCTCGGCTCGATCGCCGTCTTCGTCGACCTCACCGAGCTCCGCCGCCTCGAAGGGGTCCGCCGGGACTTCGTCGCCAACGCCAGCCACGAGCTGAAGACGCCCCTCACCTCGATCCGGGGCTACACCGAGACGCTCCTCAACGACGACCTCCCCGACGAGATCCGCCGCCGCTTCCTCGAGACGGTCCACGCCAACGCGACGAGGCTCCAGCGGATCGTCGACGACCTCCTCGACCTCTCCCGCCTCGAGTCCGGCGCCTGGACCCCCGACCTCCGCGAGATCGACATCCTCGAGGCCGCCCGCGAGGCCTGGGATGCCCTCGCCGACAAACCCGGCGCCGCGAAGATCGCCTTCCGCCTCGTCGGCGACAACGCGCCCGCCGCGCTCGCCGACCCGGTCGGGATCCACCACGTCCTCTCCAACCTCCTCGACAACGCCATCCGCCATACCCCCGCCGGCGGCAGCATCACCGTCCGCGCCCGGGGCGAGGAGGGGACGCGAGGGGGAGGCTACGTCGTCGTCGAGGTCGCCGACACCGGCGCCGGGATCCCCGGCGACGCGCTCCCCCGCATCTTCGAAAGGTTCTACCGCGTCGACCCCGCGCGCTCCCGCGCCGGCGGCGGCACCGGCCTCGGCCTCGCCATCGTCAGACACCTCGTCGAGCAGATGGGCGGCGACGTCGTCGCAGAGAGCGAGCTCGGCAAGGGCACCACGATCCGCTTCCGCCTCCCCGCCTCCCCCCACGCGCCCGCCCCCACCCGCCCGGCCGCCCCTGCCACCCCCGCCCCGTAGACTCCGCCGCCCTCGTCACCCCCGCAGTCGGACGACGCGCGCCGGATCACCGCCGGACCACCCCCCGTCGCACCCTGAACCGCCGTTACACGCTCGTTACGACGCCGTGATCGCCGGGCCGCCCTTCGCCGGCTACACTGTCCGCCGTGCGAAACAGGCCTCCATCGTGACGGAGCGATGATGCCGAACAGAGCCTGGAGTCTCCTGGCGGTCGCCCTCGCCCTCGCCGCGCCGCCCCGGCTGGCGGCCCAGACCGAGATCGCCGTGGGGGACGTCAAGGTCCGCCTGACGGGACGAGTGCAGGTGCAGTTCAACACCACGAGCGTCGACCAGGGGGACCTGGCCGGTCTCGAAAGGATCCCCTTCTCCACCTTCGAGACCCGCCGCGTCCGATTCGGCGTCGAGGTCGAGATCGACGACTGGATCAGCGGCGAGATCGAGCCGGAGTACGCCCTCGGCGATGTCACGCTCCGCAACGCTTACCTGAACTTCGCCTTCGACGACCGCTTCGAACTCCGGGCCGGGCAGTTCAAGAAGCCCTTCAGCCTGATCAATCTCACGAGCGCGACCCAGATCATCCCGATCGAGCGCGGCGTCCGGATCCGGGGGCTCGCCGATGCCTATCGCATCGCCTCGGCTCCCGACCCGATCTCGGATGACTTCATCGACCTCGGGGGCAATCCCATCATCCCGGAGGAGCAGAACATCCTCTCCGAGCTCCGCTACATCGGCTACGGACTCGGCGCGATGGCGCACGGCGAGTTCAGTCGCTTCCACTACGGCATCGGCATCTTCAACGGCGCGGGGGCGAATCGGCTCGACGATACCGACGGGAAGTCGTTCGCCGGCCGTATCGCCTTCGTCCCCTGGAAGGAGCTGCCCCTCGTCCTCGGGATCTCGGGCGCCTACCAGGAATTTCTCTTCGAGCGCCGGATCCTCGATGACCGGGTCGAAGTCGAGGGCGACGGCGCCGCCCTCGAGATCGACGCCGAGTGGGGCTCGTTCCGGCGGCCCGGGCTGCACCTGGTCCTCGAGGGCGCACTCGGCGACAACATCGTCGACGACGGCGCCTTCCTCGCCGGCCAGGGGATCGTGGCGTGGTTCCACCCGGTGGCCGGCGGTCGCCTCGAGGGGGTCGAGCCGCTCTTCCGCGCAAGCTACGCCGACGTCCGCAGGGACGGCCATCGCGATTCCGGGCTCCTCGTGACCCCGGGGCTGAACCTGTACTTCTTCGGCCGCAACCGTTTCATGCTCAATTGGGATATCTTCTTCCCGCGGGACGAGCGGTTCGACACCGAGAACGCGCTCCGTGCCCAGGCGCAGCTCTACTTCTGACGCGATGGCGGGCTCGGCCGGCCGCGCTCTCGGCGGGAGGGGCCGACGGGTTCGTCGGGGCCCGCCGCGGCGCCGACTAACGCTCTGGGCGGAAGAGATTCGGGGCGAGGAGGCGTGACAGGATCGTGACGGTTCCGTGATCGGAACGGCACGGGGCGCCGACAGAATGGAATGACGCTACGATGAAGGATAGGAGACCGACGATGATTCGAGGGAACGACGTCTCGCCGACCCGCCTCGCCGCGCTCGTCGCGCTGGTCACGCTGGGGGCGGGGGCGGTCGGCTGCGGCGATGGCGGCGCGGGTGCCGGCGCGCTTCGGGGCACGATCGAGATCGACGGGTCCAGCACCGTCTTCCCGATCACCGAGGCGGTGGCCGAGGAGTTCATGCTCCAGGCCGGTCGGGGCGTCCGGGTCACGGTCGGCGAGTCGGGGACGGGGGGCGGCTTCAAGCGCTTCTGCGTGGGGGAGACCGCGATCGCCAATGCGTCGCGGAAGATCAAGGAGAGCGAGCGCGAGGCGTGCGCCCAAAGCGGCGTCGAGTTCGTCGAGATCCCCGTGGCGTACGACGGGATCTCGGTCGTCGTCCACCCGGACAACACCTTCGTCGACTGTCTCACGATCGACGAGCTGCGCCGGATCTGGGAGCCGGGGAGCCACGTCCGGAGCTGGGCGGATGTCCGCGCCGGTTGGCCCGCCAGGGAGCTGCATCTCTACGGCCCCGGCACGGACTCGGGGACCTTCGACTACTTCACCGAGGCGGTCGTGGGGGAAGAGGACGCCAGCCGCGCCGACTTCACGGCCAGCGAGGACGACAACGTGCTCGTCCAGGGGGTCTCGGGCGATCCGGACGGCCTCGGGTACTTCGGCTACGCCTACTACGAGCAGAACAGGGAGCGGCTCAAGCTCGTCGCGATCGACGCCGGCCAGGGGTGCGTGGCGCCGTCGGCGGCCACGATCCGCGACGGTTCCTACCGGCCGCTCTCTCGGCCGATGTTCATCTACGTGAACCGCCGGGCCTTCGAGCGCCCCGAGGTCGCCGAGTTCGTCCGGTTCTACCTGGAGAGCGCGAGCCAGCTCGTCCCCGAGGTCGGCTACGTCCCGCTCGGCGCGGAACAGTACGGCGAGAGGCTCCGGTCTCTCGACACGGCCGCGGGCGATTCTACGACCTGACCCGGAGTCGACCGTGGAGAAGCACACGGGAGGGCGCCCCCCATCGCCCGCATCGCCGGCCCCGGCCCACGGCGCCCCCGGGCCCGCGCGGCGGAACACGCCGCCGTACGACGGGTGGCTCCGCGGCGACCGCCGCCGCCGCCGCCGCGAGCGGATCGTCGTCGGCTTGCTCTTCCTCTGCACCGCCGTCTCGGTCCTGACGACCCTCGGGATCGTCGCCGTCCTCGTCACCGAGGCCGCGGGGTTCTTCGCCGAGGTCTCGCCCGTCGAGTTCTTCACCGGAACCCGCTGGACGCCGCTCTTCAGGCCCCGGCACTTCGGGATCCTCCCGCTCCTCGCCGGCTCCGCCATGGTCGCCGTCGGCGCCGCCGTCGTCGCGCTCCCGATCGGCCTCGTCAGCGCGATCTACCTCAGCGAGTACGCGCCCGACAGGGTGCGAAGGATCGTCAAGCCGGCCCTCGAGATCCTCGCCGGGATCCCGACCGTCGTCTACGGCTACTTCGCGCTCACCTTCGTCACCCCGATGCTCCGCCAGATCTGGCCGCAGACCAACATCTTCAACGCGGCCAGCGCCAGCATCGTCGTGGGGATCATGATCATCCCCCTCGTCTCCTCGCTCTCCGAAGACGCCATGAGCGCCGTGCCCCGCTCGCTCCGCGAGGGCGCCTACGCCCTCGGCGCGACCCGCTTCGAGGTCGCGACCCGGACCGTCGTCCCCGCCGCGCTCTCCGGGATCATCGCCTCCTTCATCCTCGCGATCTCCCGTGCGGTCGGCGAGACGATGGCGGTCGTCATCGCCGCGGGCGCCACACCGCGGCTCACGCTCAACCCCCTCGAGAGCATCCAGACGATGACCGCCTACATCGTCCAGGTCAGCATGGGCGAGACGCCGTTCGGGTCCCTCGAGTACAAGACGATCTTCGCCGTCGGCATCACGCTCTTCGCCATCACCCTGGCCATGAACATCGTCAGCCTCGCGGTGCTCCGCCGGTTCCGGGAGGTCTACGAATGAACGCCACTGCCGGCACCCACGGCGAGCGGTTCCAACCCAGGACCCGACTCCGCCGCACCATCGGCTCCGTCTGCGCGACGCTCTTCCTCGCCGCGACCCTCGTCGGGATCGTCGCCCTCGTCGTCCTCCTCATCGTTGTCTGGAGCGACGGCGCCGGCGCACTCTCCTGGAAGTTCATCAACTCGTTCCCCTCGCGCTTCGCCTCCCGCGCCGGGATCAAACCGGCGCTCTGGGGCTCCCTCTGGATCCTCGCCCTGACCGCCGCCTTCGCCTTCCCCCTCGGCGTCGGCACCGCGATCTGGCTCGAGGAGTACGCGCCGCGGAACCGCCTGACCACCATCATCCAGACGAACATCGCGAACCTGGCCGGCGTGCCGTCCATCGTCTACGGCATCCTCGGGCTCGCCCTCTTCGTCCGCGCCCTCGCCCTCGGCCGGAGCATCATCGCCGGCGCGCTCACCCTGACGCTCCTCATCCTGCCGGTCATCATCATCGCCGCGCAGGAGGCGATCCGCGCCGTGCCGAGCTCGATCCGACAGGGCGCCCTCGCCCTCGGCGCCACCCGCTGGCAGACCGTCCGCCACCAGGTCCTCCCCCTGGCGATGCCCGGGATCCTGACCGGGACGATCCTCGCGCTCTCCCGCGCCGTCGGCGAGACCGCGCCGCTCATCCTCGTCGGCGCCCTCGCCTTCGTCCCGTTCGTCCCCCGTGGCCCGACCGACGGATTCACCGTGCTCCCGATCCAGATCTTCAACTGGATCTCCCGGCCCCAGCCCGAGTTCCACCGCCTCGCCGCGGCCGGGATCCTCGTCCTCCTCGTCCTTCTGCTCGGCCTCAACGCCGCGGCGATCCTCCTGCGCAACCGGTACTCGAAGAAGCTCTAGACCATGAGCCAGGTGATCCAGATCCCTTCGGACGAGGTGGTCCTCGAGACCCGGCGCCTCTCCGTCCATTACAAGGAGTCGACGGCGATACGCGAGGTCTCCATCCGGATCCCCGAGAAACGCGCGGTCGCCTTCATCGGCCCCTCCGGTTGTGGCAAGAGCACGCTGCTGCGATGCTTCAACCGCATGAACGACCTGATCCCCGGCGCGCGGATCACCGGGGAGGCGCTCTTCCACGGCGCGAACCTGTACGGCCCCGCCGTCGACCCCGTCGAGGTCCGCCGCCGCATCGGGATGGTCTTCCAGAAGCCGAACCCGTTCCCGAAGTCGATCTACGACAACGTCGCCTTCGGCCCGCGCATCAACGGCTACCGCGGCAACCTCGACGACCTCGTCGAGCGATCGCTCCGCCAGGCCGCCCTCTGGGACGAGGTCAAGGACCGCCTCGACGCCAGCGCCCTCGCCCTCTCCGGCGGGCAGCAGCAGCGCCTCTGCATCGCCCGGGCCCTCGCCGTCGAGCCGGAGGTGCTCCTCATGGACGAGCCCGCCTCCGCCCTCGACCCGATCGCGACCCAGAAGATCGAGGACCTGATCTACGAACTGAAGCAGGAGTACACGGTCATCATCGTGACGCACAGCATGCAGCAGGCCGCGCGCGTCTCGGATTTCACCGCCTTCCTCTACATGGGCGAGCTGATCGAGTACGGCTCGACCCACGAGATCTTCACCAACCCGCGCGACGAACGCACGGAAGCGTACATCACCGGGAGGTTCGGATGAGCCCGCAGCGTCACTTCCACGAGGAGCTCGACCGCCTCAAGTCGCTCCTGGTCCGCATGGCCGGGCTCGCCGAGGAGTCGGTGCGCCTCGCCGTCGAAGCGCTCCTCGAACGGAGCCAGGAGAAGGCCCGGCGCGTCATCGAGGACGACCGCGCCATCGACCGCATCGAGCTGGAGATCGACGACCTCGCCATCCACCTCCTCGCGCTCCAGCAGCCGATGGCCCGCGACCTCCGCTTCATCACGATGGCAATGAAGATCTCCAACGACCTCGAGCGCGTCGGAGACCACGCCGTCAACATCGCGCGCGACGTCGAGCAGCTCCTCGCGATGCCGATCTTCCCGGTCCTCCCCGAGATCGAGGAGATGACCCGGCTCGCCAGCGCGATGCTGCGCGACGCCCTCGACGCCTTCGTCCGCGGCGACAACGCCGCCGCGCGCGCGATCATCGACCGCGACGACCGCGTCGACGACCTCCACAAGAACGTCTTCCGCATCCTCCTCACCCACATGATGGAGGACCCGCGCAAGATCTCCGCGGGGATGGACCTCTTCCTCGTCTCCCGGAACCTCGAGCGGATCGCCGACCTCGCCACCAACATCGCCGAGGACATCGTCTTCATGGTCGAGGGCCGGTCGATCAAGCACCCCGCCGAGCAGCCCGGCCCGGTCCGCCCGAACGGTCTGGCCTGAGCCCCGGCGCGGCCCCGCGCCCGCCCCGCCCCCGCCCGGTGTCGCGGCCACGGCACGCGCATTGCCCCTCCCGAGTGAGGGCGGAGGGCCCGCCCCGAATTCGCGGAGGACGCCCATGCACCGTTCCTTCCTCCTCGGCGTCGTGACCGGGATTGGCTTGGTCGCGGCTGCCTGCGACCGCGACCGACGCGGAGAGATCCGCGAAGAACCCGCCGCCTCCGCCGAGGAGCGCAGCGAGGTGCGCGAAGAGCTCCGCGGCGATATCCGCGACATCCACGAACGGATCCGCGCACTCCCCCCCGACGAGCGCGCACGGCTCCACGAGGAGCTGCATCGGGATATGCACCGCGAGATGCACCGCGATTCCTCCCACGGCCACACCCCCGACCACACGCCCAGCCGCCCCAACCCGCCCCCTACACCATAATCCCCCTCCCCCGCGCCCCCATCGCCGCCCTCCCGCGCCTCCCGCGCCCCCTCCCGCGCTTCCAGCGCCGCCCTCCCGCGCCTCCCGCGCCCCCTCCCGCGCCCCCAGGCGCCCCCGCGCCTCCGGCGCCACCCCCCGCGCCGTCAGGGGCCCCTCCCCGCGCCCCCGGCGCCCCCCTCCCGCGCCGAAGGCGCCGCCCCCTTGCCTTTCCTTGACATCCCGCCCCCAATCCTCCATCGTCCCCCTCTGACCACAAACCATTGGCCGCCCACCGCAGGGGGAGCGATGGGGCTTCCAGGAGGGAGGAGCCGGTGAGAGGGCGGGGACCGAAGCCGACCGGCGCCCCGACCGCGCCCATCGAGACCGACGAGATCGTCGACGAAGCGCTCGAGCAGCTCCTCGTCGAGGTCGTACGCGAGACGCAGCCGCAGCCCCAGCGGATCTACGGCGAGTTCCGGGGGATGGTCGCGATCGTGACCGGCGGCGCCACGGGGATCGGCCGCGCCACCGCCCTCGAGCTCGCCCGCCAAGGCGTCCACGTCGCCTTCAACTACCTCGACGACGGCGACGGCCGCACCTGCGAGGAGGCTGAGCGCACCGCCCAGGAGCTGCGCCAGCTCGAGGTCTCCGTCTTCCACCGCTCCTGCGACGTGCGCGACCCCCGCGCCGTCGACGCCTTCGTCCGCGACGCGCGACAGGTCCTCGGCGGCCTCCAGATCCTCGTCAACAACGCCGGGATCGCCCGGGACCGCGCCCTCTGGCGCATGACCGACGATCAGTGGCGCGATGTCCTCGAGACGAACCTGACCGGCGCCTTCCACATGATCCGCGCCGCCGCGCCCATCTTCCGCGCCCAACAGTTCGGCAAGATCGTCAACATCAGCTCGATCCACGGCCTCCGCAGCGAGTTCGGCCTCGCCAACTACGCGGCCTCCAAGGCCGGGTTGATCGGCCTCACCCGCTCCGCCGCCGTGGAACTGGGCCCGTCCAACGTCAACGTCAACGCGGTCGCGCCGGGGTACATCCGCACCACCCGGCTCGCCGAGGGCGTCCCCGCCGAGGTCCTCGACCGGGCCCGCGAGCGGACCGTCCTCTCCCGCCTCGGCGACCCGCGCGACGTGGCCCACGTCGTCGTCTTCCTCTGTTCCGAGCTGGCTCGCCATATCACCGGGGCCGTCATCCCGGTCGATGGAGGACACCTCCTCTAGGAGCTTCGCGCCATGATCGCCGTACTCCTCTTCGCGTCGGCCCTCGCCTTCGCCGCCGCCTACCGCTTCTACGGCGGCTGGATCTCCCGCAAGCTCGGCCTCGACGATCGCCGCGCCGTCCCCGCCGAGCTCCAGTACGACGGCATCGACTTCGTCCCGACCCGCACGCCGGTCCTCCTCGGACACCACTTCTCCTCGATCGCGGGCGCCGGCCCGGTCGTCGGGCCCATCCTCGCCGGCCTCTTCTTCGGCTGGATCCCCGCCCTCCTCTGGATCGTCCTCGGCTCGATCCTCGTCGGCGGGGTCCACGACTTCGCCTCCCTCGTCGGCTCGATCCGCCACAGGGCCCGGTCCGTCGCCGAGCTCGCCCGCGAGTACATGAGCCCCTTCGCCTTCAAGCTCTGCCTCGCCTTCATCTGGCTCGCCCTCGTCTACGTCGTCGTCGTCTTCGTCGACCTGACCGCCGCGACCTTCGAGGACACCACCTTCAACGGCGGAGGCGTCGCGATCTCCTCCGGGATCTTCATCGCCCTCGCCATCGCCTTCGGGATCGTCGGCTCGCGCACCCGCCTCCCGGTCTGGGCATCGACGCTCATCTTCCTTCCCCTCGTCCTCGGCGCCGTCTGGGCCGGCGACGTCTTCACGATCCCGCAAGGGATCATCCCCGAGATCGCCGGCTCGACCCGCAACACCTGGAACGTCCTGCTCCTCGCCTACGCCCTCGCCGCCAGCGTGACCCCGGTCTGGATCCTCCTCCAGCCCCGCGACTACCTCTCGAGCTTCCTCCTCTATTTCGCGGTGATCGGCGGGGCCGTCGGCATCCTCCTCGGCGGGGCGACCGGCGCCTTCCAGCCGGCGTGGCCCGGGTTCGTCTCCTCGGCCATGATCCGCGCCTTCGACGTCGCGCCCCTCGGCCCCCTCTTCCCGATCCTCTTCATCACCGTCGCCTGCGGCGCCTGCTCCGGGTTCCACAGCATCGTCGCCTCCGGAACCACCTCGAAGCAGCTCCGCTGCGAGTCCGACGCCCGCCGCGTCGGCTACGGCGCGATGCTGATCGAAGGGGTCGTCGCCGTCATCGCCCTCGCGACGGTCATGATCCTGCCGTGGGGCGGGGAGGCCCTCCGGATGCAGCCGCTCCAGGTCTTCGCCAACGGAATGGGCGCCTTCCTCGCGACGCTGGGGATCCCCGCCGAGTTCGGCGCCCACTTCGGGCTCCTCGCCCTCTCGACCTTCCTGATGACCACGCTGGATACCTGCACCCGGCTCGGCCGCTACGTCTTCCAGGAGTTCTTCGACCTCGACAACCGCAGCGCCGCCGTCCGCTGGCTCGCGACCCTCGCCACCCTCGGGCTCCCCGCCGTCCTCCTCTTCGTCCGCTTGACCGACGCGGCCGGGAACCCGATCCCCGCCTGGCAGGCGATCTGGCCCGTCTTCGGCGCCACCAACCAGCTCCTCGCCGGACTCGCCCTCCTCGTCGCCACGGTCTGGCTCAAACGGACCGGTCGGGCGTACCTTTTCGCCGCCGCGCCCATGGCCTTCATGGTCACGATGACCATGACCGCCCTGGCGCTCTTGATCCGCGGCGCGGGCCTCTCGCTCGTCGGCATGATCGCCGCGTTCCTCTTCCTCCTCGGCATCCTCCTCGTCGCCGAGGCCGTGAGGGCGCTGCGTATGGAGCGGCGGGAACCCGAACCCGTCGTCTGGCGTACCGCCATCGCCGGAGACTGACGACGAAACCGCGCCCGAGGCCGATCCGGAACCGCGGGGGCGTCCCGCCCTCGCGGGGCGCCGCGGATCGCCCGTACGCAACGAGAACTCCTGGGAGACGACGACGCGATGCAGTCGTTGGACGATGACCTCCGCCCGCCGGTGAGCCGCCGGCGGGACGAGGCCGGCGAGCGAGAGCACGCCGCGGTCCGGTCCACGCGGACCCCGGAGCGCCCCGCGCACCGGCCCGCGCACCCCTGTGGCCGCCGGCTCCTCGCCGGCCTCGCGGCCGCCGCGTTCCTCGCGGTCGCCGCGTGCTCTTCGCACCGGGCCCCCTCCGCCGACCGCCCCCCGGCCACCCGGCCCCCCGATCTCGGCGGGCTCGCCGTCATGGTCCTCCCCGTACAGCCGGGAGCCGGCGGCGTCCCCGACGGGCTCGACGACGAGATCGCCTACTGGCTCGGCGACCGCGGCCAACGCGTCCGCTGGGTCTTTCCCCCCGAGATCGAGCGCGCTCTCGCCCGTTCGCCCGGGCTCGACATCCGGCTCGATGCCCTCGCCGTCGCTAGCTTCCATCGCGCCGAGGTCAAACGCATCGGCGACCCGCTCTTCGGCGACCTCCGCCGTGCCGGCGCCATCGTCGACGCCCGTTACGCGCTCCTCCCCGTCGCCGCCGGGTACGTCCCCGGCACCGACGGTGACGGGCGTGTCGAGATCGCCGTCGCGATCATCGACACGATCGGGGGTGCCGTCCTCTGGTACGGCATCGTCGCCGGCGAGCCCGGCGGCGAGGACGACCGCGCCGTCGTCGCCTCGGCGGCACGACGGCTCGCGCAAACACTCTTCCCTTAGAGATCGATGCTTGATTTCCGCTCGATCGGCCGACGCCCCGGCACCGCCCTCTGGGCCGGGCTCTGCCTCCTCCTCGCCAGCGGATGCGACCGCTTTCGGGGCGAGGAGCCCGCGATCCCGACCGAGGCCGAGGCCGCGCAGTTCTACAGCAATTCACCCGATATCGAGAGCGTCGCGATCCGCGGCAACCTCGTCGAGGTCCGAGTCGCCCAACCGGAGCAGCAGCTCCGCCGCGGCGGCTCCCTCTGGGCTCGTGTCGGCCCCTACGTCTACCTCTTCTCCCCGGGCACCCGCGACCTCTTCCAGGCCTTCCCGGGCGTCGCGGCCGTGCGGGTCGTCACCACCGTCCGCGGCGACCGCGAGGTCGCCCGCGCGATGCTGCGCCGCGACGAGCTCAGTGATATCTTGTGGCGCCGAAGCCTGAACATCCTCGGGCTCGCGCTCCAGGAGGGTACCGAACGGCCCTCCCGCCTCGAAGAGCTCGTGCATTGGGGCGAGGAGCACACCGAGTACGAATACGACCCGGCGTACGTACCCTCCGCCCGCAACGGCGGCGAATGACCGGGTCGAGGAGTCGAAACGTCATGTCCACCGAAGTCACCCTGATCCCCGGCGACGGCATCGGCCCGTCGATCACGGAGGCCACGGTCCGCGTCCTCGAGGCCGCGGGCGCGCAGATCACCTGGGACCGGCAGATCGCCGGCATCACGGCCATCGAGGCCGCGCTCCCGCCCCTTCCCGAGGAGACCCTTGCCTCGATCCGCCGCACCAAGGTCGCCCTCAAGGGGCCGCTCACCACCCCGGTCGGCGTCGGGTTCCGCTCGATCAACGTCGCGCTCCGCAAGGAGTTCGACCTCTACGCCAACGTCCGGCCCGCCCAGACCCTCGTCCCGGGCGGCCGCTACGAGGGGATCGACCTCTGCCTGATCCGGGAGAACACCGAGGGGCTCTACGTCGGCGTCGAGCACTACATCGGGATGGGCGACGACCCCAAGGCCGCCGCGGAGTCGGTCATGATCATCACCCGCTACGGTGCCGAGCGCATCGTCCGCTACGCCTTCGAGTACGCGCTCCGCTGCGGCCGCCGCAAGGTCACGCTCGCCCACAAGGCCAACATCCTCAAGTACACTCAGGGGCTCTTCCTCGAGGTCGGCCGCAAGGTCGCCGAGGAGTACGCCGGCCGCGTCGAGTTCGAGGACCGCATCATCGACGCGACCGCCATGCAGCTCGTCCTCGACCCCTACCAGTTCGACGTTCTCGTCATGGAGAACATGTTCGGGGACATCCTCAGCGACCTCATGGCCGGCCTCGTCGGCGGCCTCGGGATGGCGCCCGGCGGCAACATCGGCCGCGATGCCGCGATCTTCGAGCCGGTCCACGGCTCCGCCCCCGACATCGCCGGGAAGAACATCGCCAATCCGACGGCCCAGATCCTCGCCGCCTGCATGATGCTCGACCACATCGGCCAGCCCGAGACGGCCGCGCGCATCCGCCGCGCCATCGAGGATGCGATCCGCGAGCGCGACCACCTCACCCCCGATCTCGGCGGGTCGGCGACCACCGATCAGTTCGCCGACGCGATCGCTCGGCGAGTCTCCTGACGATGCGAGGCCTCGCCCGCGCCGTAGCCGCGCCGACCCTCGGCCTCGTCCTCGGCGGTTGCGCCGGGGCGAGGCCCCAGGCGCTTCAGTTACGGAACCCCATCCCCGCGGGCGAGGCCTTCACCTGCGCCCTCCGCGAAGTCGCCGCCCTCGGCTACACCCTCCTCGACGCCGACCGCGAGGGCGGAATCATTCGCGCCGAACGGCAGAACCGCGAAGACGGCGCCTCCATCCTCCTCGACGTCGACGTCGTCGACCTCCTCACCATCACCCTCGAACCCGCCGGTCGCGACCGTGCCACCCTCCGCGTCACCGCCGCCTCCACCGAGAAGCCCCGCCGGCGCGATGCCGGAGGTCGCACCGAGGAGTTCCCCTCCGACCGCGTCCGCGACGACGCCCGCACCCTCCTGCGCGCCTGCGGCGGCCCCGATGCCGAGATCGCCGACGCTTCGACCGAGCGCGGCCGGAGGTGACCCGCCACTCACCCCCCCCCCCGGGCCCCTCGCCCTTCCCCTCGACTTCCGCTATCTTGCCCTCGATCGCACTCGACGCACACGCCTTTCCCAGCGACGGAGACCATGGCCACGTTCCAGGGCATCGACTACTTCGACATCGATTCGCTCCTCTCCGAAGAAGAGCGCATGGTGCGCGATACCGTGCGCGACTGGGTCGACGACAACCTCCTCCCCATCATCGAGGAGGCCTACATCCAGCGCCGATTCCCCAAGGAGCTCATCCCCCAGATGGCCGAGCTCGGCATCTTCGGCGCCAACCTCCCCGAGGAGTACGGCTGCGCCGGGCTCAACAACGTCGCCTACGGCCTCATCATGCAGGAGCTCGAACGCGGCGACTCCGGGATCCGCTCCTTCGCCTCCGTGCAGGGCGCTCTCTGCATGTACCCGATCTACACCTTCGGCAGCGAGGAGCAGAGGCGGAAGTACCTCCCCGCCATGGCCAAGGGCGAGATCATCGGCTGCTTCGGCCTCACCGAGCCCGACTACGGCTCCAACCCCGGCGGGATGATCACCACCGCCCGCAAGGTCGACGGCGGCTGGGTCCTCAACGGCGCCAAGATGTGGATCACCAACGGCTCCACCGCCCACATCGCCATCATCTGGGCCAAGACCGGCGATCTCGACGACCCCAAGTCGATCCGCGGCTTCATCGTCCCGACCGACACCCCCGGCTTCTCGGCCAAGGACCAGAAGGGCAAGCTCTCGCTCCTCGCCTCCGACACCAGCGAGCTCGTCCTCCAGGACGTCCACGTCGGCGACGACGCGCTGCTCCCCGGGAGCAACGGCCTCAAGAGCCCCCTCATGTGCCTCACCCAGGCCCGCTACGGCATCGCCTGGGGCGCCGTCGGCGCCGCCATGGCCTGCTTCGACGAGGCGCTCCGCTACGCCAAGGAGCGCGTCATGTTCGACAAGCCCATCGGCGCCAAGCAGATCCAGCAGATCCGCCTCGCCGACATGCTCACCGGGATCACCCAGGGCCAGCTCCTCAACCTCCAGCTCGGCCGCCTCAAGGACCAGGGCAAGGCCCGGCCCCAGCAGGTCTCCCTCGCCAAGCGCGCCAACGTCAACATGGCCTGCGAGGTCGCCCGCGAAGCCCGGCGACTCCTCGGCGCCAACGGCATCCTCGTCGAGTACTCCGCCATGCGCCACATGGCCAACCTCGAATCGGTCTACACCTACGAGGGCACCCACGACATCCACGGCCTCATCCTCGGCCAGGACCTGACCGGCTTCTCCGCCTACTGATCCGACCCGCGAGGCACACCTCTTGCGACAGCTCGGGGGTGGCGTTCCGCCACCCCCTTTCGCTTGTCACTCTCCACCGGCTCGAGGTGCGCTCCATGAAAGCCCGCGACCTCATGACCTCCAACCCGGAAGTCGTGACGCCGGACGACCCCCTCACCCGCGCGGCCCAGATCATGCGCGACATCAACGTCGGCATCGTCCCCGTCGTCGAGGACCGCTCCTCCATGCGACTCCAGGGCGTCATCACCGACCGCGACATCGCCATCCGCCACGTCGCCGAAGGCCACCAGCGCGAGTGCCTCGTCCGCGACCACATGACCAGCCGCGACCTCGATGCCGTTCACCCCGACGCCGACGAACGCGAGGTCTTCCGGCTCATGGAACGCGACCGGGTCCGTCGCATCCCCGTCGTCGAGGAGGACCGCCGGCTCGTCGGCATCATCGCCCAGGCCGACATCGCCGCTCGCCTCGGCTCCCGCAAGCCCCGCGAGGTCGAGGAGGTCGTCGAGCGCATCTCCGAGCCCGGGCACCCCGAACGTTGAGCCCGATCCCCCGCCGCGCCGGCCCACGCCCGCCCCTCCATCGCCGGCGCGCCCATCCCCCCTTGCCGGGAGCCCGGCGTCGGGTCGCTCGTCGATCCGACGCCGGGCTTGACTTCCCGCCCGTTTTCCGATAAATTTACCCTTCTCGGCGCCAGTGATTCACTCCGCGCCGTACGCGCCCGTAGCTCAATTGGATAGAGCATCTGACTACGGATCAGAAGGCTTGAGGTTCGAGTCCTCACGGGCGCACTGCTGTTTCACAGGATGGGAAGCGAGTGCGGATCGCGGCCGGTTCCGCGCCGGTCGAGGAAAGTCCGAGCTCCACAGGGCAGGGTGCCGGGTAACACCCGGGCGCCGTAAGGCGATGGACAGTGCCACAGAGAAGAGACCGCCGATGGCCCTCCGTGGGCACAGGCAAGGGTGAAACGGTGGGGTAAGAGCCCACCGCGCTTCCCGGTAACGGGGGCGGCACGGTAAACCCCACCCGGAGCAAGGCCAAGCAGGGACGAGGCGCTGCCCGCGCCGTCCGAGTCCCGGGTAGGCCGCACGAGGCGACGGGAGACCGTCGTCCCAGAGAAATGATCCGCCTCCGAACCTCCCGCTCCGACGGGGGTATCCGGAGACAGAACTCGGCTTATTCGCTTCCCGTTCGACCGCGCGCCCGTAGCTCAGCTGGATAGAGCGTCGGCCTCCGGAGCCGAAGGTCAGAGGTTCGAATCCTCTCGGGCGCACTCGCGAAGCCCCGTTCTCATGCGAAATTGGCATGAGGGCGGGGCTTGGTCTTTGGGGCTTCGGGGGTGCAGTCCCCAGAACAGTCCCCATGTCCGGGGCCGGACACGGGATCAGGTCGACGCTCCCCCGGAGCGCGGAGCCGAGGCGATCTTGCTCCTTCCGAACGTGCGGCCGCAACGCGGTCGAGGGGCGACGGCATCACCGACGATGACGCCGTCGCCCCTCGACCGGTCCTATCGCCCCTTGGCCCTTCAGAAGATCCGATTCGCCAGGTACGCGCAGCCCACGGCGAGGGTGAGCATGTAGGCCCACTGGAGGAGGGGCCACTTCCACCCGGCGGTCTCGCGGCGGACGACGGCGAGGGTGGAGATGCACTGGAGCGCGAAGGCGAAGAAGACGAGGAGGGCGACGGCGCCGCCGAGGTCGAGGTTGCGCTGGAGCGCGGCCTGGAGCTCGATCGACCCCTCGGAGGCTTCCTCGACGCCGTAGATCGTGCCGAGGGTGCCGACGATGACCTCGCGGGCGGCGAGGGAGGAGATGATCCCGACGCCGATGCGCCAGTCGAAGCCGAGGGGCTCGATCGCGGGTTCGATGACGTGCCCGATGCGCCCGAGGATGCTCTCCTCGATCGGCGGCGGGGCGCCGTCGACCGTGGGGAACTGCATCAGCGCCCAGAGGACCACCGTGACGGTCAGGATGACCCGGCCGACGCGGCGGAGGAAGATGCGGCTGCGGTCGACGAGCCGGAGCCCCAGGGAGCGGAGCGTCGGGACGCGGTACGGCGGGAGCTCCATCAGGAAGGCGGTCCGCTCGCCGCGGAGGAGCGTCCTCTTGAGGAGGAACGCCGTCGCGATGGCGGCGAGGGCGCCGAGGAGGTAGAGCCCGAGGAGCGTGGCCGCGCGGGTCCCCATGAACGGCCCGAGCAGGGGGCGTTCGGGGACGAAGGCCGCGATCAGGAGCGCGTAGACCGGGAGCCGCGCCGAGCAGGTCATGAACGGCGCGACGAAGATCGTGGCCAGCCGGTCGCGCTCGTTCTCCACCGTCCTCGCCGCCATGATCGCCGGCACCGCGCAGGCGAAGGCCGAGAGGAGCGGGAGAAACGCCCGCCCCTGGAGCCCCACGCGGTACATCATCCGGTCGGCGATGACGGCGGCCCGGGCCATGTACCCGGAATCCTCGAGGATCCCGAGGAAGAGGAAGAGGATCAGGATCTGCGGGAGGAAGACGATGACGGAGCCGACTCCCATCCAGATCCCGTCGACCAGCAGCGAGCGGAGCCAGCCGTCCGGGAGTCGGTCGCGGATCCACTCCCCCGACGAGGCGACGAGGAACTCCACCCCGTCCATCAGCGGCGTCGCCCACGCGAAGATCGCCTGGAAGACGAGTGCGACGACGACAAAGAAGATGAGTGGGCCCAGGAACCGGTGCAGGAAGATGGCGTCGAGTCGGTCGGTCAGAGGAGATGGCGCGGGCTCCGTGAACCCCGCCTCCTGCCCGATCCGCCGGATCCGGTTCCGCCGCTCGATGTAGGTATCGAGGACCGGGAGTTCGAGCCGCCGCGGACCGCCCCCGAACGGGCGCGGCGGACGTGCGGGCTTCACCGTCCCATCGAGCACCCCCGCCAGGAAGCGGTGCACCCGGTCCAACCCCACGCCGGCCCTGGAGTTCGCCCGCACCACCTCCACCCCCAGCCGCTCCGCCAGCGCTTCCGCATCGACCCCGCCGCCGCGCTTCTCCAGCTCGTCCGACATGTTCAGGACGAGCAGCGCCGGCAGCCCGAGGCTCAGCACCGGCTCCACCAGCATCAGCTGCGGCTCCAGCCGCGTGCTGTCCACGACCAGGATCACCGCCTCCGGGGCCGGTAACCCCGTCGCCCGGCCCTCCAGCACGTCCCGCGTGACCTGCTCGTCACGCGACCGCGCCGAGAAGCCGTACACCCCCGGAAGGTCCACCACCTCCACCACCCGCTGGTCCGGGAGCCGCGCCCGGCCCAGACGCTTCTCCACCGTTACCCCGGGGTAGTTCGCGACCTTCTGCCTCAGCCCCGTGAGCTGGTTGAAGAGCGTCGACTTGCCGGAGTTCGGCGGACCCACCAGCGCCACCAACGGCGCCCCGCGCCCCGGCCCCACCGGCCGCGCCGGTTGCCGCTCGGCCGTGGCTGCGCCGCAGTGTTCCATGACGCCGTCCCGCTTCCGATACGACCCGGCCTCAGTTCTCCTCTTCGGCGAACCGCACGCACATGCACTTCGCCATCTCGCGACGCAGCGCGATCAACACCCCGTCCACCATCAGGATCGGATCCCCCGTCGGCGAACGCCGGATCGGACAAAGTCGGCACCCCGGCACGATCCCGCGTTCCAGCAGCGGGACCATCCCCTCCTCCGGCATGTCGATGCGCACCAGCTCCACGACCTGGCGCAGCGGGATCTCCTCGAGCCGGTGCTCGATTGCCTCCATCGTCGCCCCCTCGCCGCCGACCTCGTCGATCGGACACGACATCGCGGCATCGCCTTTCAAGCTCATGGCCGGATCGCCTTCACCGAATGAAACTCATTCTCAAGGACAATAAGGCATCCGACGCGGAAGCGCAACGGCGGCAATGGCGGAGCGTGGGGGCCGTGCACGGGGGCGCCCCCCGGGGAGGAGGTCCTTGACCTTCCGGGACGGGGCGGCTCAATATTGCGGTACGGGACGCGACGCGGCCGACCCCCGGCCGTGCCCCACCCCCTCCTCCCATCTTGTTGCGAGTCCAAGGTCGAAGGACCGATCCAGGGTACACCTCTCCGGAGACATGCCTATGCGACGCGTTGTGATGGTGGTCGCCGCGCTCCTGCTGACGCCTTTGGCCGCGTCCGCGCAGTCGCGGGTCGTGACGGGCCGGGTGACCGGCCCGGAGGGCCGGCCGCTCGCCGGGGTGCGGGTGGAGGAGAAGGGAACGCTGAACGCCGCGCTGACGGACGCCGAGGGGCGATACGTGCTCCGGTACGGCTCGCCGGATGCGGTGATCCGGTTCTCCCTCATCGGCTACGGGGAGGAGGAGCGGCGGGTCGACGGCGCGGCGACGCTCGACGTCGTGTTGCACGAGGGGATCGCGATCGAGGAGATCGTGGTGGTGGGGACGCGGCGGGCGAACCGTTCGGTGCTGACCACGCCGGTGGCGGTGGACGTGATCGACGTGCGGGAGGCGGCGCAGGCGTCGGGGCAGCTGGACCTGAACCAGCTCCTGCAGTACGCGGCGCCGTCGTTCAACGTGAACCGGCAGTCGGGCGCGGACGGGAGCGACCACATCGACCCGGCGACGCTGCGGGGACTCGGCCCGGACCAGACGCTGGTCCTGATCAACGGGAAGCGGCGTCACCAGTCGTCGCTGATCAACATCTTCGGGACGCGGGGGCGGGGGAACACGGGGACGGACCTGAACGCGATCCCCGTGGCGGCGATCGAGCGGATCGAGATCCTGCGCGATGGCGCGAGCGCGCAGTACGGCTCGGACGCGATCGCCGGGGTCGTGAACATCGTGTTGAAGTCGACGGTCGACGAGTTCACGGGGAGCATTGCGGCCGGGGCGCACAACGCGAAGCCGCCGTCGTCGTTCGACGTGCTCCGTGACCGGAGCCTGGACGGCGGGCAGTTCCAGGTCAGCGGGAACTACGGGATCCGGGTGGGCGAGCGGGGGTTCGTGAACGCGACGGCGGAGTACCTGTCGAAGGATCGGACGAACCGGCCGGCGGACCCGGGGCGGTGGGACATCTACCGGCGGGAGTTCGGGGATGCGGCGGTGGACAACTTCGGCGTCTTCGTGAATTCGCGGCTCCCCGTCACGGAGGAGACGTACTTCTACGCCTTCGGCGGGGCGAACTTCCGGCAGACGGACGCCTTTGCCTGGACGCGGGAGCCGGATTCGGAGCGGAACGTCCCGGCGATCTACCCGAACGGCTTCGACCCGCGGATCCTCTCGGACATCACGGATCGTTCGCTCTCGGCGGGGATCCGGACGAAGATCCGGGAGTGGGACGTCGATCTCGGGCACACCTTCGGCTCGAATCGCTTCCACTACTTCGTGGACGGGACGCTGAACGCCTCGCTCCTCGAGCGGTCGCCGACGCGCTTCGACGCCGGCGGGTTCGACTTCGCCCAGCGGACGACGGGGATCACCTTCACCCGGTTCTTCCCCGGGGTCCGCTCGGGGCTGAACGTGGCCTTCGGCGCGGAGTACCGGGTCGACGAGTACGAGATCTTCGCGGGCGAGGAGGCGTCGTACCGGAACTACGGGGTGGTCGACACCGTGATCGACGGCCGGGTCGTCCAGGTCGACGTTCTCGGCCGGCCGGGCGGGTCGCAGGGGTTCCCGGGCTTCCGGCCGTCGAACGAAGTCGACGAGATGCGCTCGAACCTCGGCGCCTTCATCGACGCCGAGCTGGACCTGACGGATCGGGTCATGGTCGGCGCCGCGGCTCGTTTCGAGGATTACAGCGACTTCGGCAGCACGCTGAACGCGAAGCTCGCGACGAGGATCGCGTTGAACGACGCCATCGCCCTGCGCGCCTCGGCGAGCACCGGCTTCCGGGCGCCGTCGCTCGCGCAGATCCACTTCAACACGACCTTCACGGACTTCGTGAGCGGCGTGGCGGTCGACAAGATCATCGCGAAGAACAACAGCCCGATCACGCGCGCCCTCGGGATCCCGCGGCTGAAGGAGGAGAAGGCGGTGAACGCGAGCGTCGGGCTGACCGCCCGCTTCGGCGACTTCACCGCCACGGTGGACGGGTACTACGTGGACATCGACGACCGGATCGTCCTGACCGGGGCCTTCGAGGACACGGACCCGGACATCGGCGAGGAGCTTCGGTCGCTGCAGGTCGGGGCCGCGCAGTTCTTCACGAACGCCCTCGACACCCGGACGGTTGGGCTGGACGTCGTCTTCACCTACGCTCGCCTCTTCGGCGACCACTCCTTCCGCGGCTCGTTGGTCGGGAACTTCAACGACATGAAGCTGGGGACGATCCACACGAGCCCGCGGCTCCGGGGGAAGGAGGAGATCTACTTCGGCCGGCGGGAGCAGCACTTCCTCCTGGCCTCGGCGCCGCCGAGCAAGATCGGCCTCACCCTGGAGCATGGCCTCGGCCGGCTCCAGACGATGCTCCGGCTCGTCCGTTTCGGCGAGGTCGTGTTGATCGACTGGCTCGACACCGAAGATGTGTACGAGCCGAAGATCACGACGGACCTGAGCTTCACCTATCGCATCTCCGACAACGCCAGCCTGAGCTTCGGGGGGGCGAACCTCTTCAACGTCTACCCGACGCAGCAGGACACGGAGACGGAGACCGGGGGGCTCTGGGATGCGGTGCAGATGGGCTTCTCGGGCGCCTTCTACTTCGCGAGGCTGAACTTCAAGCTCTAGGCGATCCTGCCCACGGTGGCGCCGCCCCCCGACATCGCCGGATGTCGGGGGGCGGCGTCGTCTCGGGGCGGTGCAAGGCGCCTCTCGGGGTGCATGGCGGGCTCGGCGCGGATCTTGCGCCGCGCCCGCCGTCGATTCCTCCAGGGCGATCGGGCACGACACCGGGGGCCGGATGCATGGCGGAGCGGAACGAGGTGAGCGTTGGGCGGCGAGTCGTGGTCATGCTGGCGTACCTCATCGTCGGCGCGCCCCTCGTCGCCTACCTCTGGGAGACGCTGAACGAGATCCTGGCGGGAGACATCTACGCACCGCGGCTCCTGATCTCGCTGCCGTTGCTGGTCGTCCTGATCGTCCTCCTGGTCCTGCTCGCGCGCCAGGGGCAGCGCTGGGAGGGTCCGGAACCCGGCCGATCGTGATCCCGCCACGCGCCGGAGGTGATCTTGCCCGATACGCCGAAAGGACCGACCCCGGCCACCGGGTCCGCCTCGCCCGGGGAGACGGACATCGAACCCGAGGAGGAGCCGATCGTCCCGGGGACGTTCTTCCTGACGATGGCGCTCATGCTCCTGATCATCGGGGCATGGATCGTCGTCTTCTGGATGCTCCTCAACCGCTGATGCCATGAAGGTCGCCACCACGGAGAAGGCGTTCCTGCTCGTGGGGGGGATCGCGCTCGTCGGCTGCATGCTCGCGCTGACCTGGGGCACCCTGGCGATGGGGATCCACCTCCCCGGGCGGGTGGCGGAGGTAGACCCGCAGACCGTCCGCGCGACCCCGCCGTTCGACCGGCCGGGGGTGCGCCAGGTCGGGCCGAACCGGTACGAGGCGGTCGTCATCGGCCAGGCGTGGGCCTTCATCCCCTCGGAGATCCGGGTGCCCGTCGGCGCCGAAGTCACCTTCATCGGCACCACGGCGGATGTGATCCACGGGTTCCACATCGAGACGACCCGGGTCAACATGATGCTGATCCCCGGACAGGTTTCCCGGACGACCTACCGCTTCGAACGGCCGGGGGAGTACGCGCTCATCTGCCACGAGTACTGCGGGCTGGGACACCACACGATGTTCGGGAAGGTGATCGCCGAATGAGCACCGCCACCGTCTTCGACCCTGCCGGCTACGACCTGCCGGAGACGCAGAAGCGGGGCCTCCGATGGACGGTCTACATCGGGTACATCGCCCTGACCGCCGGGATTTTCCACGGGCTGGCGAACGCCCTCTCCTACGCGAACATCAACATCCTGCCGTACTTCCCGGGGCTGAGGGGATACTACCAAGGGCTCACGGCCCACGGCGTCGCGAATGTGTTGATCTTCACCTTCGCCTTCACCAACGGATTCCTCCCGCTGATGACGAGCCGGGCGGTGAGCCGTCCCCTGGTCACCGGCCTGGTCTACGCGGCCTTCGGGCTCCTCCTCGCCGGGAACCTGCTGGTCATCTACGCGGTCGTGACCAACCGGGCCTCGGTGCTCTACACGTCGTACGCGCCGCTGCAGGCGCACTGGACGTACTACCTGGGCCTGGTCCTGGTCGTGGTGAGCACGTGGGTGGCGCTGCTGAACATGCTGATCACGAACCGGCGATGGCGGAACGACCACCCGGAGGGGCGCACGCCGCTCCTCGCCTTCATTTCGATCGTCAGCTACGTGATGTGGTTCCTGGCGTCGCTGCCGATCGCGACATCGTTTCTCGGATTCCTCCTCCCCTGGTCGCTCGGGATCGCCAAGGAGACCGACCCGCTGCTGGTCCGCACACTCTTCTGGTTCACCGGCCACGCGGTCGTGTACGCCTGGCTGCTCCCCGCGTACGTATCGTGGTACGCGCTCCTGCCGCACCAGGTCGGGGGGCGCATCGTGAGCGACACGCTGACCCGGGCGGTCTTCCTCCTCTTCCTGCTCCTCTCGATCCCGACGGGGTTCCACCACCAGTACACCGACCCGGGGATCCCGGAGGGGATGAAGGTGGTGCACGCGGTCCTGACCTTCGGCGTCTTCTACCCCAGCCTGGCGACGGCCTTCTCGGTGGTGGCCGCGCTCGAGATCGGGGGGCGGAGGCGCGGGGGACGGGGGCTCTTCGGCTGGATCCGCAAGCTCCCCTGGAGCGATCCCTCGGTGGTCGCGCAGCTCCTGGCGATGGCGACCTTCGTCCTCGGCGGGGTGACGGGGCTGATCAACGCGAGCTACACGATGAACCAGGTGATCCACAACACCACCTGGGTGCCGGGACACTTCCACATGACGGTCGGGAGTGCGGTCACGCTGACGTACATTGGTGTCGCGTACTGGATGGTCCCCTACCTTACGGGGCGGGGGCTCTGTGGGCGGCGCCTGGCGCTGGCCTCGAGCTGGATCTACGCCATTGGCGTCCTCATCATGGCGCGCGGCCTGATCTCCGCGGGGTTGGAGGGGTTGCCCCGTCGCCTCTTCCGGGTCGAGGCGACGTACACCAACCCGGAGTGGAACCTGGGCGGCGTGCTGACCGGGATCGGCGGCTCGATGATGTTCCTCGGGATCCTGGCGTTCTTCCTCGTCATCTGGGTGACGATCTTCACGGGGCCGCGAGGGAAGCAGCCGGCGGACATCCCGGTCTCCCACACCCTCACGGCGCCGGCTTTGACCGGGTGGACGACGAAGCTGGACCGCGTCGGGATCTGGGTGGTCCTCACGCTCGTGCTCATCGTGATCGCCTATCTGCCGTTCTTCGTGATGTACCTCCCGCCTCGCTTCATCTCGCCGGGATTCAGGCTCTACTGAGTCGACGTCGCGATCGGCGCCCCGCCGACCTTCTTGCCCGTTCCGCCCATCGTAGCGAGATTCGCCCTTCCCCCGGAACGATGGGGCCCGTCGAACTCGAGACATGCCGCACGGTACGCTCCGACCTGCCCGGACACTCCGGACCTTCGTGCGGGTCCGCCGAATGGTGCGCGGCCCGACAGCCGCCGTCGGCGAGATCTGGAGCGCGGTCGTCGCCTGGTTCAACGGCCTGGAGCTGAGCGAGAACGCCGTCCTGATCGGCTTCGCCGTGGCGATCGGCGCGTTGGGCGCGCTGGGCGTCGTCTCCTTCTACGCCCTCATCGACCTGGCGTACACCGCCTTCTACCGCTGGCCCACCGAGCGGCTGCCCCGGCCGGGCTTCGCGCCCTATCGGCCGCTGCTGACCGCGGCGGGGTTCGCGACCGCCTGGTGGATCGTGCGGCGAGTCGGGGGGAAGGGCGATGGCCCCACGATCCCGGACGTGCAGCTCGCCGTGGCGCGCCGGGGCGGCGATCTCCCGTCCCGCCCGGCGCTCTCCCGGACCGCCGCGAGCGCCGTCACCCTCGGGTGCGGGGGGTCGGCCGGGAGCGAGGGCCCCGTCGCGGTCCTCGGATCCGCTCTCGGCTCGATCCTCGGGAAGGCGTTCGGCTTCAAGGGCTCGCGCGTCAAGGTGCTCGTCGGTGCGGGTGCGGCGGCGGGGATCTCCGCGGCCTTCAACGCCCCGCTGACCGGCGCCTTCTTCGCCCTCGAGGAGATCCTGGGCTCCTTCGCGGTCAGCGCCTTCCCCCCCGTCGTCGTGGCCAGCGTCGTCGCCGCGGTGGTCTCCCACGCCTTCTTCGGGAACCACCCCGCCTTCCCGATCCCGATGGAGTATGGCTACGCGCTGAAGCGCGAGGTCTTCCTCTTCTACCCCCTCCTCGGTGTGCTCGCGGGGTGCGCGGCGGTCCTCTTCATCCGCGTGTACTTCGGTACGGAGGCCCTCGTCCGGCGCCTGCGCGTGCCGCCCGCGCTCCTCCCCTGGATCGGCGGCGCCCTCGTCGGTACCCTCGTCCTCGCCTCGGGCGGGACCCTCGTCGGCCACGGCCATCTCTCCGTCCAGCTCGAGGTCTTCGGCCGCATGGCCTGGACCGCCCTCGCGCTCCTCGCCGTCGGCAAGATCGTCGCGACCGCCCTCACCCTTCACACCGGAGGGTCCGGCGGCGTCTTCACCCCCTCGCTCTACGTCGGCGCGGCGACCGGCGGCGCCTTCGGCGTCATCCTCTCCCACCTCTTCCCCGAACTCGGGCTCCGCCCCGAGGCCTACGCCCTCGTCGGGATGGGCGCCGTCGTCGCCGCCGCGACCGACGCCCCGATCACCGGGATCCTGATCGTCTTCGAGATGACGAACGACTACGCGATCATGCTCCCGCTGATGCTGACGACCGTGGTCGGCTACGTCATCGCCCGGCGCCTCGAGCCCGACTCCCTCTACAGCGGCATGCTCCGCCGGCGAGGCGAGCGGATCGAGCACGGCGCCGACCGCGACGTCCTTGCCCGGCTCCGCGTCGCTGAGGCGTACGACCCCAACCCCCAGGTCATCGGCCAGGCCGCCACCGTCTCCCAGCTCCTCGAGCACCTCGGCCCCGGTGACCAGACCGAGTTCCCCGTCGTCGACGACGCGCTCCACCTCGTCGGCATCATCACCATCGGCGACCTCGGCCGCCTGGCCCGCGACCACCGCGACCTCGCCCATGTCCTCGTCGCCGCCGACATCGCGGGCCCCGCCGAGTCGATCGCCCTCGACGACTCCCTCCTCGAGGCCGTCCGGCGCATGGGCGTCCGCGGCGCCGCCTCGCTCCCCGTCGTCGACCCCGCGACGGGGCGTCTCGTCGGGCTCGTCAGCCGCGCGCACATCTTCGCGCTCTACGAACGGGCGATCGCGGGGGAGGGGTAGAGATCCCGATCACCACCACCGCGGCCGCGGCTGCCACACGGGATTGTAATCGTAGCCCGGGTGCGCCGAGAGGTTCTTCAGGCCGGCGCCATCCGCGTCGACGACGTAGATGTCCGGAGCAGCGAAGGGCTCGGGACGGGCGATGAAGGCGATCTTTCGGCCATCCGGCGACCACGACGGCCATTGGCCATCCGATACCCAGACGTCCTTGCCCGTCAGCACCCGGAGGCCCGAGCCGTCGACCTTCGCCACCAGGATCCGTATGTGGTTTTCCCAATAGCCCCAGACGGCGATCTCCCGCCCATCCGGCGACCACGCCGGGCCGCCGAGATAATCACCCTCGTCGATCACCCTCGTGGGGTTGGAGCCGTCGGGGTCGACGAGTATGAGGGTGCCAGCGCCGTGAATATCTACGTAGGCGATCCTGCGGTCGACGGGCGACCACGCGGGACTGACTTCGTCGCCTCCGCCCGTGATGTCCACTTTTTCCTCCGTTCCATCGGCTCTCACGACCGAGATTATCGGATCCGGTACAAGCGCATTGAAGGCGATCCACTTCCCGTCCGGCGACCATGTGGGGCCGACATCCCGGCCGTCGCCGCTCGTCAACGGCAGGATCCCCGAGCCGTCGGCGTTCATGACGTGGATATGCAGGTTTCCCGCCGAGTCGCCCTTGACGAAGGCGATCCGCTTCCCATCCGGCGACCAGACGGGCGCGCCGCCCGTCGTCAACCGCCTCACTCCGGAGCCGTCGGCGTTCATCACGTAGACCCCGGCGTCCCCGTCGCGATCGGAGGTGAAGGCGATCCTGCGGCCATCGGGGGACCAGTCGGGGCCGACGTCCAACGCCGCGTGCTTCGTGAGGTTGGTCAGCTTCGAGCCATCGGGGTTGACGACGTAGATCTCGGGATTTCCATCCCGATCGGAGACGAAGGCGATCTTCCCTTCGAACCCCCCGCCGTGGCCGGGGAGGGTGGGGAACTTCTCGCAGGCCGAAAGGGAGATGGCGGCGAGGAGGGCGGTGAGGGCGAGAGGCGGCCGGGCCAATGCACCCGAGATTGCCTGCCGGCGCCCGCGCTCCCCATCGCCCGGGCGCGGATCATCGAGGCCGGGCCTCTGTCCCGCCGATCCTGCCCGCGGGAACGGTTCCGATGCCCCTCGCCGCCCCTCGCTCGCCCCTTGTCGCGTTGCGCGGTGGGGGATTCCCGATCGCGTTTCCGTGCCCGGCCCGGCGTGGACCCCGATCCCGCGTGGCGCGCTCCCGATGGGCTCCCACATGGCTTCCTCCTCAGGTGACAGGGTGGTTCACCAGGGTTGGCACCCGCTTCGGAGGAAGGAACCTCGGCCGCGACCCGGGCCGAATCCTGGGGGATTCGGGATGGCGCCGACTCCGGCACAATGGCCGAAGTGCGGGGCGTCTGGGCCGTGCGGGCTCCGTCGTCGGGATCGGTCCCGGGTCGGGCGTGCGGTTCCCGTCCGTTGGAGATGAGGCGATCGTCGCGCAGCGGCGCCGCCTGACCGGCGTCGGCGATGGGGCGGCGGGAAGCGGCAACTTCCGCACCCGGGACGGGGAACGGCCGACCCGGCCGCACGCGCAGCGCGGGCGGGTCGAAGCGGGGGAATGCCGGGAAATGGATCGACAAGGGAGGATGGGGGCGTGGGGCGGCACGGGAGCACCGGGTTCACCCCCCGCGGTCCCCGACGATCGCCAGCCGGTCGCCCCGGGGGCTCACGGCGATGCGGGTGATGCCGCGGACCCCGGCTTCGGCGAGGTCGGCGACGAGGCGCCACTCGCGTGCGTCGGCGTCCCACCGGAAGAGGCGGGAGCCCTGACCCATGAGGAGCGTGCCGTCGGGGGTCCAGGCGTAGTCCTCGCTCCCGTCGAGGGGCGGGGCGAGGGGGCGGACCTCGCGGGTGGCGAGGTCGACTGCCTTGATCCACCGTTCGCCCCCGGCGGCGCGGTGCAGGAAGCTGACCTCGCGCCGGCCGGGGATGCGGTGGAGCGAGCGGCCGATGTCGGAGGCGACGACGTCGACCCGGCCGGACCGGGCATCCGCGATGCGCAGCGTCGGCGGGTCGCCGAGGACGAAGAGGGCGACGGCGCCTTCGTCGCCCCAGGCGTGGTAGCCGACGGGGCGGACCGCCTCGAGGACGAGGGCGGCCCCGGAGCCGTCGGCGGCGAAGCGCCAGAGCCGCTGCGTCGAGTCCGCCTCGACCCGGATGACGGAGAACCCGCTCCCGTCGGGGAGGGGCGTCGGCGAGTACTCGCTCTCCGGGGTCCGCGTCACGCGCTCGTGCGCGCGGGTCGCGATGTCGTAGCGGTAGATGTCGGCTTGGCCGTCCTCGCGGATCGAGGTGTAGAGGACCGCGCGGCCGTCGGGCGTGAACGCCGGCTGGTTGTCGTAGCCGTCGCGGTCGGTGATGTTGACCGGAGCTCCGACCTCGAGCCGTCCTCCGCGGATCGCGAGGTCGGCGAGCCAGATGTCGGTCCCGGCCGGGGCCTGGGCGGCCGCCGGGGTGGGGAGGAGCGCGACGAGGGCGCCGAAGGCGCCGAGGGCGAGGAGGGGGCCGAGGCAGCGAACACCGCACGCCGTGCGGGTTGCGTGAAGAGCAGCGGCGCGAGGGACGCGCGGCGCCCCGGCGGCGACCGGGGTGCGAGGGCCGCACGGGGCGCAAAGGGCATGGACCGTGGCTGGGGCGTCTGGGTCGCTATGGGCGCGGACCGTGGATGGGGCGCCCGAGGCGGGTGGAACGTTCGTGGCGCAGGAATCGGGCAGGTCGCGGGGCAGCGGCTCCACGGGGGTCTCCTCGCGAAGGAATGGGTAGGGCCGGTGGATCGTGCACCGACGCGTCGGCGCACGGGCCGCTCGGGAAGTTGCCCCGTAGCCGGGCGGCGGGCAAGATCCGGCCCTGCTCGGTGGCGCGCCGCGGGCGTGGGATGCCGGAACGCCCACTCCGCGGAACGCCACTCCGCCGGAGCGCCCACTCCGCCGGAACGCCTCTCCACCGAAATGCGCGACGCCCCGCCGTAATCTACGGCGGGGCGTCGCGTTCGGGGCATTCCTGGCGGGTCGTGTCCGGGTCACTCGTTCCGCGCGGCTCCGGCGCCGGTGTCGGCCGGTCCCGATACCGGGGGCGGCTCTCTCGCCGCCTCCCGCCCCCGCCCCCGCCCGAGCCGCACGGCCGGGAACGGGTACGGGAACGGGAACGGGTACGGGTACGGGTACGGGTGCGGCGGTGCTTCCTCTACGCCTCCTCCGGTTGCCGGTTCACTTGCGGTCGCGGAACCGCTCCCAGAGGCGGGTGTGCTTGCTCTCGAGCGAGACCTCCATCCCGCCGATGAACGCCTTCTCGACCTGGGTCACGATCTGGAGCGGGTCGCCGTCGGTGACGATGAGATCCGCCCGCTTGCCGACTTCGATGCTCCCCATTTCGTTGCCGAGACCGAGGATCTCGGCGGCGTTGAGCGTGACGGCGCGGAGCGCCTCCTCCTTCGGGAGCCCGAACGCCGCGGCCTTGGCGGCGTGGTAGGGGAGGTTGCGCGCCTGCTCGACGATCTCGACGGCGAAGGCGACCTTGACGCCGGCGGCGTGGAGGATCCCCGCGTTCTCCCAGCGCGCGGTGACCGGCTCGGCGCGGTCGGCCGTCGGGTAGAGTACATTCTCGAGGATGACCGGGATGTTGCGCCGCGCCAGCTCCTCGGCCACGCGGAACGCCTGGTCGCCGCCGACGACCACCGCGCGGACCTCGGGGAAGCGGTCGAGGAAGAGGAAGAGCGACCGGATCTCCCGCTCCGTGCGGACCCGGAAGAGGACCGGAATCTCCCCGGTCACCGCCGGGACCAGCGCCTCGAGCATGAGGCGGTCCCTGCCGTCGGCCTGCGCCTCGAAGGGCGAGGTCGGATCGTCGTCGCTGCTCGGGCGCTTCGCGTAGAGGACCGCCCGCTCGAAGAGCGCGATCAGCTTCTCCATCCGCTCGCCCTCCAGCGTGCCGACGCTGTCCGGCGTCGACGGCGGCGGGACCGGGACGGTGGCGGAGCCGCCGTGCCAGTGCCCGTCGTCGAAGAAGGCGAGCTCCTCCTCCGTCCGGGCGTTCCGCTGTGGCTGTTGGACCGGGAAGTCGACGACGAGCGCAGCGCGACTCTCGATCTCCATCCGCTCCGGGGTATCGCCGTTGAGCTGCACGACCGAGCCCATCCCCTGGACGATCCCGCTCGAGAAGACGCTCATCACCGAGGTGATCCCGTTCGCGCGGACCACCGGGATCGCCTCGCTGTGCGGGTGGATGCCGGTCAGCGCACGGACGTGCGGGTTGAAGTCGCCGACCTCGCGGAAGTCCTGACTCGCGGCGATCGAGTTGATCTCATCCATCCCGACCTGGGTCAACGGATTGATCATCCCGGGGTAGACGTGCTTCCCGGCGACGTCGATCCGTCGGGCGCCGGCGGGGATCTCCACCTGCGCTGCCGGGCCGACCGCGGCGATCCTGCCGCCGCGGATCACGACGACCCCATTCGGGATCGCCGGCCCCGAGACGGGGTGAACCGTCGCGCCGACGAGCGCGACGACGGAGCTCTCGTCGGCGGTGTAGGCGTACGTGCGCGGCCGCTCCGCGGCGACCCGGGTGGGCGCCGCCGGGGCCGCGGCCGTGACCGGGCGCGTGATCTTCGGCATCTCCCGGACCGGCTCGCCGCGCAACTCCGCCTCCCGGGTCCGGTCGTAGTAGACGATCCCGTCGACGATCGTCTTCTCGACACGCGAGTAGACGTCGAACGGGTCGCCGGAGAGGAGCACGATGTCCGCCTGCTTCCCGACCTCGAGGGAGCCGACCTTGTCGTCGATGCGGAGCTGCTTCGCCGGGTAGAGCGTCAGCATCCGCAGCGCCTCCTCCTTCGACACCCCACCATACTTCACCGGCTTGATGAACTCGTAGACCATGAACGACTGCAGCCAGGGGATGTCCGAGTTCAGCGAGGTGAGGACCCCCTTCTGGTGCAGGATCGCCGCGTTGTACGGGATCGCGTCGTAGGCCTCGAGCTTGTACTGCCACCAGTCGGAGAAGGTCGAGGCGCCGGCGCCGTGCTTCGCCAGCTCGTCGGCGACCTTGTACCCCTCGAGGACGTGAGTGAAGACGTCGATCGTGAAGCCGAAACGCTCCGCCACGCGCATCAGCATCAAGATCTCGTCGCTGCGGTACGAGTGCGCGTGCACGCGGATCCGGCCCTCCATGATGTCGACGAGGGCCTCGAGACGCTCGTCGCGGCGGGGCGGCACGCGATACTTCTTCGGGTCCTTGCGGTACGCTTCCCACGCCGCCTTGTACTCCTGCGCCGCGGTGAAGGCCTGGACGTAGAGGGCCTCGACGCCGGCGCGGGAGATGGGGTAGCGCTGCGGCACCCCCTGCATCCTGAAGTTCTTGCGCGTGACGTTCTCGCCCAGCGCGAACTTGACCGTCCTCGGGGCGCCCTCCAGGAGGAGCTGCCGCGCCTCATCCATCCCCCAGCGCGTCTTGATGATCGCGCCCTGCCCGCCGATCGGGTTCGCGCTCCCGTGCAGGATCTGCGCGGTCGTGACCCCGCCGGAGAGGGCGTGGTAGATCCCCAGGTCCCGCGGGTTGAGCGCGTCGGCGACGCGGACCTCGGGGACGATCGGCGCGGACCCCTCGTTCGTGCCGCGGTCCATCGCGATGTGCGAATGCTCGTCGACGATCCCGGGGATCGCCGTGAGCCCCTTCCCGTCGATGATCGTCGCGCCGCGCGGCGCCTGTACGTTCGGGCCGATCGCGCGGATGATGCCGTCCTGCACGGCGATCGAGACGTGCTCGAGGACCTCGCCGGTCGCGGTCCAGACGGCATCGAGGTCGCGGATCAGGATCGTGCCCCGGGGCACCTGGACGGGCGTGCTCTCGCCCCGGGCCGGCCGCTGCGCCGCCGCCGACGGGGCGAACGCCCCGAGGGCGAGGGCGACGAGTGCGAGAGTTCGGGTCGTCTTCATCATCGGGTTCACTCCACGGGTCGAGCCCGGCTGGCGCGCCGCCTCCACTGCCGGCCGGAGGGTACGCGACGAGGGGATCACCGGTCACCTCCCGGGCCGGAGCTACGGCGGGCCGTGAAGGTCACGGTCCCCATCGGGCTGTTCCCGCTCCCCGTCATCTCGTCGCCCTTCGCCGTGCCGCCGAACTCGAGCTCGAGCGTCTGGCCGCCGGCATCGACGACGACGGTGAAGCGAATCCTGTCACCCGAGACGGTGCCGTTGCGGATCCGGAGCTCGCCGAACTCCACGGTGCTGAGCGTCCCGCTGAAGGTGGAGCCCTGCTGCTCCAGCGTCATTCTGCCGGAGAGCTTGCCGTCGGCCGTCTCCAGGTCGGTCTCCCAGGTTCCGGTCAACACGACCGCGGGCTTCTCGCCGTTGGCGCGCGCCTTCCCTGCGTCCCCCTTTTCGAGCGCGCCCTCGACGAAGGTGTAGACGACGCGCGTCGCCTCCGCGAAGAGCGGCCCGTTGGCGACCACGAAGGTCGCCGGGAGCCCGACCTCGATCCGCGCGAGGTGGCCGACGCCGTAGAGCTCGGCGGGGGTCGCCGTGACCGCGCGGAGCGCCGCGTCCTCGGTAAGCCCGTATTCGATGGCCTTCCGCGCGCCCTCGCGGAGGTCGGCCTTCCCGCCGCCGCTCGTCAGCGCGAAGCGGACCCCCGCCGCCGCCAGCTTCGCGGGGTTGGCGTACGCCTCCTCGATGCGCCGCTTCTCCTGAAGGACCGCGGCGTCGAGGCCGGCGGCCCCGGTGTCCTTCTTCGCGTCGGGCTTCCAGAGCTGCGGCTTCGGGAAGTCGAGCGAGACGAGGACCGGGACGTTCGCGGCCTTCAACCGGTCGGCGACCCTCCAGGCCTCCCGGCCCCCCACGATCACCGGCCGGAGCTGGTAGCGCTCGGCCAGGTCGAGCGCCCGACGGATGTCCTCGGCGAGGTCGGCGGCGAAATAAACCGGCGTCCCGCCGCCCATGACCTCCTGCAGGACCGCGTAGTCCGGGTCGAACGGCGGCGGGGTCAGCCCCCGCGGGTCACGTGCGTACTCCGCCGCCACCCGCCGCAGCCGGGTCGCATCCTCGAAGCTCTGTCGGTAGAAGGCGAGGACGCCGAAGAGGGTGCCGGGGTAGACCCCCTGCCCGCCGCGGAAGGTGAAGACCGGACCGAGGACCGGGTCGAGGACCAGCTCGTTCGGCGCCTTCACGCTCTTGCGGAAGAGGAGGAGCGCGCCCCGCCCCGGCATCATCGCGTCGGTCGGGTGGACCGCCGCGGCGACGACCCCCTTCTTCCGCTGCGCCGCCAGCGATGCCCCCGTCGCCTGAAGCACGTCCACGACCCGCCGGTGCGGCGTGAACCCCTGCAGCGCCCGCGGCGGATCCCACGACGCGACCTCGCGGCGGTCGACCTCGACCTTCGGGAACTCGTACGCCGCCGTCCCCTGCGCATCCACCAGCCCGGGGTAGACGACGAGGGAGTCGCCCTCGAGGATCTGCGCGTCCGCCGGGATCTCGATCCCGGCGCCGATCGCCTCGACGAAGCGGCCGCGGACGATCAGCGTGACGCCCTCCTGCCTGCGCCCGTCCGCCTGAACCACCGTCACGCCGCGCAGCGCGTACGCCGCCGGCGCGGGGGGATCAGTGTACTGCGCCGCGAGGCGGCCGGGCCACGCCAGCGCCAGCGCCGCCGCGAGCGCAGCCGCGCCACGACGCGCGCGGAGCTTCGATCGTGCATCCATGTCGTTGGAGTCCCGCGTTCGAGGAAAGTCGACGGTAAGTCCAAGGAATGGCGTAAGATCGGCGACAGCGCAGGAGGCGTCAAGCGTGTCGCTGCGGGGCGCGGGACCCGGCGTTCCGGCTCAACGGAACTCGACCGGCGTCCCCTTCGGCGTGTGCGCGGCCAGCAGCTTCGCGTCCCAGTTCGTCAGCCGCACGCACCCGTGGGAGCTGGTGTACCCGATCGACCGGGGCTCCGAGGTGCCGTGGATCCCGTAATGCGGCTTCGAGAGCGCCATCCAGATGACGCCGACGGGGGAGTTGGGGCCCGCCGGGAGCATCGCCTCGGGCTCCTCGTCCGGCACTTCGTGGAAGAGCGTCGGCTGGTAGTGGAAGTGCGGGTCGTGCGTGATCGCGACGACGTGGTAGTCCCCCGTGGGCGAGGGGTCGTAGCCGGAGCCGAGGGTGGAGGGGAAATGATAGATGATTCGGCCCGCGGCATCGAGCGCCTGCGTGTAGTACCCTTGGCGCGAGACGACGATGCGGTCGATCTCGCGACCCGGCGCGGGGGCGGGCCGCTCCCCGACATCGGGGACCTGCAGGACCGTCCCCGCCGAGAGATTCTCCAGGTCGACGCCGGGGTTCAGCTGACCGAGGACCTCGGGCGTCGCGTGGAACCGCTCGGTCATCATCTCGAGAGGGGACTCGTAGCAGAGGCAGTGCAGCTCCGCTTTCTCGTAGACGTCCTCGGGGATCCGGACGAAGGGGCCTTCGAGATCCGCCGCCGTGACCCGGTACGCGGCGATGGGCAGCCGATCGCCGGCGTGGGACCGGAGGCGGTTGTACGTCGTCGCATCGAGCTCGCCGGTCGGCTCGAGCCCCTGCTCGTGCTGGAACCAGTAGACCGCCTTCTCGGTGTTCTTCCCCCAGCGGCCGTCGAGGATCCCGGGGGAGAAGCCGGCGCGATCGAGGAGGATCTGCGCGTGAAGGACGGAGGGGCCGCCGCCGTCGCGGGGGATGGGGAGCCGCGGGGCGAGGTTGACGGTCGCGGGCGCGATCCCCTCGAAGGCCTCGCCCGTGTCGGCGACGAAGCCGGGGGGAGCCGCGCCACGCCCCGTCGGGGGTACGCTGGCACCGGGCGAGCGGGCGCGGACCCGGCCAAGGCGGTCGAGCTCGGCCCACACCCGCCACGCCGGGTCGAGGCGCCCGGCCTCGATCGCCGCCAGGTCGATCCGATCCTCGCCCGCGCCGGGGGTGGTGGCTTCCCACGTCGCCTCGTCGCCGCGATCCGGCATGCAGCCGAGGGCGAGGAGGAGGGCAAGAACGGGGATCCGGGGGTCATGCAGCCGCCGCACGGGGTGCCTCCGTGTCGTCGGTCACGAGGCGCGGACGGCGCCGCCGCTCGGCGCGCACGCCACGGGGCCAGAGGGAGACCGGCTCGTCGAGCTCCTCGACGAGGGCGAGGAGGAGCGCGTGCATCGAGGGGTACCGCGCCGAGGGCACGGGGTCGAGGCACCGCTGCACGGCGAGGTCGAGCGACTCCGGGATCTCCGGGTTGAAGCGTCTCGGCGGGGGCGGCGCCTCCGCGCCGAGTTGAGGATAGACGCGCTCCTCGCCGTCACGGGGCTCGTCGCCCGCGTAGACCGCCTCGAACGGCCAGCGACCCGTCAGCATCTCGTAGAGGACCGCACCCAGACCGTAGACGTCGGCCGCGGGGGTGAGCGAGTCCCGGCGGACCTGCTCCGGGGCCATGTACGGCGCGGTGCCGAGCCGGAGACGGGGGCGTCGGCCGGGGCGGATCGGCCGCGCGGCGTCGAAGTCCACGAGGACGGGGACCCGATTCCGCAGCAGCAGGTTCGCCGGCTTCAGGTCGAGGTGGAGGTAGCCGCGACGGTGCAGGTGATGGAGCCCCGCGCCCACGTGGATCGCGGCGCGCACCGCATCGGCGACCCCGAGCCGCCGGTCCGGCCGCCGCTCCAACAGGTCAAAGAGCGACGGGCCCTCCACGTACTCCATCAGGAGGTACGGCAACCCGTCGTGCTCCCCTCCGCCGAAGCCGCGGATCACGTTCGGGTGGTCGAGGCACCTCAAGATCCTCGCCTCGCGCTTCAGCGTAGCCACCGCGCCACGGTCCCCCCGCAGGTGTGGCGAGAGGATCTTGCACGTCAGGGCGCACCACTCGTTCGCGCTCCAGACTTGGTAGAGATGGCCGACCCGCCCCGGCGCCAGGTGGCCGATCACCGTCAGGTCCCCGGCGATCCGGTCCCCGACCCCGTAGGGGTACCGCTTCCACCCCGGCCGCCCCGGCCGTGGGTCCACCCCGGTCAGCAGCCCCAGGCGCCGCGGATGCTCCCCCCGGCCCCGCATCACGCCGCCCGCCGTTCCGGGCCGAGCAGCTCGGCCACCCGCGCCCGGATCGCATCCAGCGGCGCCGGCTTCGCCATATACGCGTCGCAGCACCCCGACCTCAGCACCACCTCCGCATCCCCCGGCTGCGCCAGCGCCGTCAGCGCCAGGATCGGAACCTCTCGGGGAGCCAGCTCCTGCTTGATCCACCGACCCGCCTCGATCCCGTCCATCGACGGGAGCTGCAGATCCAGGATCACCAGGTCCGGCACGAACTCCCGCGCCTTCGCCACCGCCTCCTCCCCCCGTAGCGCCGTCGCCACCTCGTGCTCCGCCCCCAGCAGGTCCCGCAGAATCGCCAACAGGTCCACGTTATCTTCCACGATCAGGATCTTCGCCATGCCGCCCCCACGCCGCGAACGCTACCGGACCCCCGCTGGCGCCGTTGCCATCCGCAGCTCGTCCAGCGACACCGTTACCGTCGACTCCAACCCCTGCGCCACCAAGACACTCAGGCGCTCTCGGTCCAACGCCGCCAGGTCGAACCCCGCACCCGCCAGCGCCCGCACCGCGTCATCCCAGACCTGACGCGCCGGGATCTCCCCCTCCGTCGCGTAGATCTCGAGCCGCCCATCGTGAACCTCCGCGGCACCCGACACCACCTCGAAGGGGATCGGCCGCTTCAGCCAGATCGTCCGCGTCGCCTTCGAGTTCCCCACCAACCGATCGATCGTCGCCTTGCTCACGTTCGGCGACCCGTACTCGTGGACCAGTCGCGCCAGCGCGATCGCGTTCCCGTTCGACATCCGCACGCAGCCGTGCGATACCGCCTGGCCCAGCGTACCCGTCTCCGGCGTCCCGTGGATGAAGTACAGGTTCCGGAAATACATCTTCACCCGCCCCATCGGGTTCTTCGGCCCCGGAGGCGTCGGCTTCTTCCCCCGCGCCCACGGGGAGTTCGGCGGATGCCACCACGGATTCCACTCGACCCGGCTGATCCGGTACGACCCCACCGGCGTCCGATGCCCCGGCTTCCCCACCGACACCGTGTACGTCCGCGTCCGCTCCCCATTCTCGTAGACGTGCAGCCGACGGGCGGCGATGTTCAGCACCAGCTTCAACCCCGGCGCTTCCTCCGCGGCCGCGCGCCGCGCCCGCACGGCGGACACCGCCCACCCGATCCCCGCCCCCCCCAGCAGCGCCATCGCGATCGCGCCGCCAAGGACCCGGCCGCGTCTCCGGACTTCGTCCATGCTCACCTCCGGATATCGGTGCCGTTTCCGTCGATCATCGAGTGCAACGGACGTGCCGCATAAGCCGTTGTCACCGCGATTTCTATGGCTCGGCCCTTGCGTCGGTGCTGCGGCGATCGGTAGCGGAAATCCGCGATTCCATCCCCCCCTCCGCGCCGGCGCCGCAACCCCGGGTCGCGCCGGAAGGCGCGTAGGGGTTGCCTTCCCCCGCCGCCGACATAGCTTCATCTCCACGTGACGTGGGCCGTTCGGCCCGGGATTGGGCGTGACCTGGAGAGTGTGCGATGGCGGTGGTGATTCCCGACGATCTGGTCGAACACGCGGAGAGCCGGATCGTCTTCCTGGTCCTGGACGGGTTGGGCGGATTGCCGCACCCCGAGACGGGGAAAACGGAACTGGAGACCGCGGCGACGCCGAACCTCGATCGCCTGGCGCGGCGGTCCGCGCTGGGGCTGCACCAGCCCGTGGGGCCAGGGATCTCGCCGGGGAGCGGCCCGGGCCACCTCGCGCTCTTCGGGTACGAGCCGCTACGTTGGTCGATCGGGCGAGGCGTGCTGAGCGCCCTGGGCGTCGGGTTCGACCTCCGGGAGGGGGACGTGGCGGTGCGGTTGAACTTCGCCACGGTCGACGCCGAGGGTCGGGTGACGGATCGTCGGGCGGGCCGGCCGAGCGATGAGGAGAACCGGCGGCTGGTCGAAAAGTTGCGGGCCGGGGTGACGGCCCCCCCCGGGGTGGAGCTCTACTTCGAGCCCGAGAAGGAGCACCGCGCGGTGCTGGTGCTGCGCGGCGAGAACCTGAAGGCCGATCTCTCGGACACGGATCCGCAGGAGACCGGGGTCGCGCCGCTGCACGTGCGGCCGCTGGTGGCCGGCGCCGAGGAGTCGGCGCGAGTGGTGCAGGGGATCCTGGACGAGGCGCGGCGGGTGCTGGCCGACGAGCCGCGGGCGAACGCGCTGCTGGCGCGCGGGTTCGCGGCGTACGAACGCTACCCGTCAATGGCGGAGCGGTACAAGCTCCGCTCCCTGGCGATCGCGCGGTACCCGATGTACCGGGGCGTCGCCCGCCTCCTGGGGATGGAGGTGCACCCGGTGCCGGCGACGGACGAGGGGAGCGTGGAGGCGCTGGCCGAGCGGTTCACCCAGTACGACTTCCATTTCGTGCACTTCAAGGCGGTCGACTCGCGGGGGGAGGACGGGGACTTCGACGCGAAGGTCGCGGCGATCGAAGCGGTCGACCGTCTGATCCCGCAGGTCGAGGCGTTGAACCCGGATGTGCTCGTCGTGACGGGGGATCATTCGACGCCCTCCCGCTACCGGGCGCACAGCTGGCACCCGGTTCCGGTGCTCCTCGCCTCGCCCTGGACGCGAGGGGTGGAGGTCGAAGGGTTCGGTGAGAGGGCGTGCCTGCGGGGGGAGCTGGGGATCTTCCGTGCGGTGGACCTCATGACGCTGGCGCTCGCGCACGCGGGCAGGCTGGCGAAGTTCGGGGCATGAGATGGCGGAAGTCGAGGATGTGCTCCAACGCGCCCTGGCGCTGGGCGACGAGGGGCGATGGCAAGAGATGTCGGCGCTTCTGACCGAAGCGCTGCGCGACGCGCCCGACGACCCCTATCTCCTCTGCTGGCTGGGGGTGGCCGAGCAGGAGCAGGGGAATGACGGCGTCGCCTACGAGTACTTCAAGCGGTGCCTGGCCGAGGACCCGCTCGACCCGCACCTCCTGGCGCTGGCGGGCTCGGGCCTCGCCGCGTTCGACGACCCCGAGGCGGAGAGCGCCCTGCGCGCCGCGGCGCTGAGCGGGCCCGACCTCCCCATCGCGCGCCTGCAGTACGGCTCCTACCTGGCGCGGGCGGGGCTCTTCGAGGAGGCGTTCGAGCACCTGCGCGCCGCGCTCAAGCTGGCGCCCGAGGACCCGACCGTCCACACCGAGCTGGCGACGGCCTTCGCGCTGAAGGGCGACCTCGAGGCGGCGATCCCCGAGCTCGAGAGGGCCCTCGAGCTGGCGCCCGACGACGCCTGGAGCCGACTCCTCCTCGGCCTCATGTACGCCGAGGTCGGGATGCTCGAGGAGGCCGCCGAGGCCCTGGTCCAGGCGGCGGAGGAGCAGGAGAACGACGTCGAGGCCCACCTCCTCGCGGCCCTCGCCGCCGCCGCCGTCGGGTGGGACGACGCGGCGCAGGACGCGTTCGCCCGCGCGCAGTACGCCGCCGAGGCCGCCGACGCGCCGCTCATCGAGGAGGTCGAGGAGCGGATCCTGGCCGGGCGGAAGGCCTCCCGCGCGATGCTCCTCGAGAGCCTCGGCCCCTCGAGCCTGCGCGAGCGCCTCTCCCAACCGCTTTGAGGAAAGTTCCATGAATCGCAGGATCGCGCTGGCGGCCGCCGGCGTCGCCATGGCCATCGGCGCCCCTACGGCGGGCGCACAGGAACCCGACGGGATGGACCTCCATCTGCCCTACAACGAATTCACGCTGCCGAACGGGCTGCGCGTCATCGTGCACGAGGACCGCTCGGTGCCCCTCGTCGCCGTGAACCTCTGGTACCACGTCGGCTCGCGGAACGAGCGGCCGGGCCGGACCGGCTTCGCCCACCTCTTCGAGCACCTCATGTTCGAGGGATCGGAGAACGTCCCGGAGGGTCGCTTCGACGAGCTCCTGGAAGCGGCCGGCGGGGTCAACAACGGATCGACCTCGCCCGACCGGACGAACTACTACGAGACCCTCCCGGCCCACGCCCTCGAGCTGGCGCTCTGGCTCGAGGCCGACCGGATGGGCGGCCTCCTCCCGGCCATGTCCCAGGCGAAGCTCGACGCGCAGCGCGACGTGGTGAAGAACGAGCGCCGCCAGAGCTACGAGAACCGGCCGTACGGGCTGGCCTACGAGACGATCCTTGCGGAGCTCTACCCGCCCAACCACCCGTACCATTGGCCGACGATCGGCTCGATGGCCGACTTGGACGCGGCGACCCTCGACGACGTCCTCTCCTTCTTCCGGACGTACTACGCGCCGAACAACGCCTCGCTCGTGGTGGCCGGCGCCGTGAGCGCCGCCGAGGTCCGGGAGTTCGCCGAGAAGCACTTCGGCGCGATCCCCCGCGGGCCGGAGGTGCCGCCCGTCGCCGCGCCGCCCGCCGCCCTCGACGGCGACCGGCGCCGCGTCCTCGAGGATGCGGTCCAGCTCCCCCGCCTTTACATGGCCTGGCACTCCCCGGCGTCCTTCGCCGAGGGGGATGCCGAGCTCGACGTCGCGGCCACGATCCTCGCCGACGGCAAGGCCTCGCGGCTGCATCGGCGGCTCGTCTACGAGCTGCAGATCGCGCAGTCCGTCCAGGCGTTCCAGAACGGCGGCCAGCTCGGCTCGAGCTTCTTCATCGTGGTGACCGCGAGGCCGGACGTCCCGCTCTCCCGGATCGAGCAGGAGGTCAGGGACGAGCTCGCCGCCGTCGCCCGCGGCGTCGAGGCACGGGAGGTCGAGCGGGCGCGCAACAAGATCGAGACCTCGTTCGTCGACGGGCTCCAGGATGTGGGCGGCCGCGCGGACCGGCTCAACCTCTACGCCTTCTACACCGGCGATCCGGGGTTCGTCGTCCGGGACCTGGCGCGCTACCGCGCGGTGACGGCGAAATCGGTGAGCGACGCGGTGCGCACCTACGTCGCCGAGGCGCCGGCCGTGATCCTGAGCGTCGTGCCAAAGGGCCGCACCGAGCTGGCGGCGGGAGGTGAGCGATGAGGGGCCGGGCGGGGCGCTGGGGCATCGCGCTCGCCGCGGTGTCGCTGGGGTGCGCGGGCGCGCCCGGAACGAGAGGGGGAATGACAGCAACCGTGGAACCGAACCGTACCGATCGCACGGTGCCGCCCTCGCTCGGGGCACCGCCGACGCTCGAGCTCCCGCCGATCCACCGGCACCGGCTCTCCAACGGCCTCGCCGTCCTGATCGTCGAGCAGCGCGACCTCCCGGTCGTCGATCTCCAGCTCGTGGTTCGGGCCGGCGCCGCCGCCGACTCGTCGGCACAGGCGGGCCGCGCGAGCCTGACCGCCGAGCTCCTCGACGAGGGGACCGCGAATCACGACGCCCTCGGCCTCGCCGAGGCGATCGACTACCTCGGCGCCGAGCTGGAGACCGCCGCGTCGTGGGACGCGAGCTTCGTCTCGCTCCACGTCCTCACGCCCCGGCTCGCCCCGGCGCTCCAGCTCCTCGCCGAGGTCGTGCTGACGCCGACCTTCCCCGAGGCCGAGGTCGAACGCGTCCGCGACGAGCGCCTCGCCTACCTGCTCCAGCAGCAGGATGAGCCGCGCGCCCTCGCCTCGCGCGCCTTTGCCGGCGTCGTCTACGGCGCCGAGCACCCCTACGGCGCGCCCGTCCTCGGGACCCGCGAATCCGTCGCCCGCCTCGACCGCGACGCTCTCGTCGAGTTCTACCGCACCTACTACCGCCCCAACAACGCCTTCCTCGTGGCCGTCGGCGACGTCGATGCGGCGACGCTCCTCCCCCTCCTCGAGCAGGCGTTCGCCGGGTGGACGCCCGCCGAGGTCCCGGCCATCCGGGTCCCGCCGCCCCCGCCGGCCGGCGCCACGGCGATCCACCTCGTCGACCGGCCGGGCTCCGCGCAGTCCGAGATCCGCGTCGGCCTCGCCGGCCCGCCCCGCGCGACGCCGGACTACTTCCCCCTCGTCGTCATGAACACCGTGCTCGGCGGGTCGTTCACGTCTCGTCTGAACATGGCGCTGCGCGAGGAACGAGGTTACACCTACGGCGCAGGCTCGGGGTTCGACTTCCGCCAGGGCGCCGGGCCCTTCGTCGCCTCCTCGGCGGTCTTCACCGGCGTGACCGACAGCGCCCTCGTCGTCTTCTTCGACGAGATCCGCCGGATCCGCGACGAACCCGTCCCCGCGGAGGAGCTCGACCGGGCGAAGAACTACGTGGCGCTCGGGCTGCCGCGCGGCCTCGAGACCACCGCGGAGGTCGCCGCCCGCGTCGCCGAGATCGAGCTCTACGGCCTCGGCGACGACTACCTCACGCGCTACATGGACCGCGTCCGCGGCGTGACCGCGGAGGACGTCCAACGCGTCGCTCGACGGTACCTCGACCCCGACCACCTCGCCGTGATCGTCGTCGGCGACAGGGGCGAGATCGAGGAGGCGCTCGGCCGCCTCGGGATCGGGGCCGTCCGGCCGCGGGCCGTCGAGTAGGGGCACCGGCCCGCCCGGCCCCATCGGCCTCGGCCCGGGGCCCGGGCCCGGGCTTGGGCTTGGGCTTGGGCTTGGGCTTGGGCCCGGGCGCCGAGGGGCCGGAACACGCCTTGCGCGCCGCGCCGCACACCAACACATCGGGAGGGGGGTGGGCCAACGTGAAGATTCCCTTCGAGCAGTTCCGCCTCGACAACGGCTTGCGCGTCGTCTTCTCTCGCGATTCCGGCGTCCCGGTCGTCGCCATCAACCTCTGGTACCAGGTCGGGTCGAGGAACGAGCGGCCGGGGCGGACCGGGTTCGCGCACCTCTTCGAGCACATGATGTTCCAGGGCTCGGAGCACGTGCCGGAATCGGGGCACTTCGCCTTGATCGAGCAGGCGGGCGGCTCGCTCAACGGGTCGACCTGGCTCGACCGCACCAACTACTTCGAGACGCTCCCCTCGCACTACCTCGAGCTCGGCCTATGGCTCGAGTCCGACCGTCTCGGGTGGCTCCTCCCCGCCATGACGCAGGAGAAGCTCGACAACCAGCGTGACGTGGTGAAGAACGAGCGACGCTGGCGGGTCGACAACCAGCCGTATGGCGACTGGGACGAGCGGATCCAGGCGCTCGTCTACCCGCCGGACCACCCGTACCACCACTCGGTGATCGGCTCCATGGAGGACCTCGACGCGGCGAGCCTCGAGGACGTCGAGCAGTTCTTCCGGACGTACTACGCGCCGAACAACGCGGTGCTCACCCTCTGCGGCGAGTTCGACCCGGCGCAGGCGCGAGACCTCGTGGAGAGGTACTTCGGCGAGATCCCGCCGGGCCCGCCGGTCCCGCCGATCCCGGGCCGGACGGAGATCCCGCAGGTGATCGGTCGCCCGGTCCGGGAGGTCGTGGAGCAGGACATCTCGCTCCCGCGGTTCTACCTTGCTTTCCGGATCCCGCCCTACGGCTCCGAGGGCTACTACCCGGCCACGGTCGCCGCGCAGGTCCTCGCCTGGGGGCGCGCATCCCGCCTCTATCGGCGCCTCGTCCGCGAACGGCGTCTCGCCCAGGACGTGGCCGCCTACGCCTTCCCGATCGTCGTCGGCGCCTCGATGCTCGTCCTCTGGGCGACCGCCCGGCCCGGCGTCGAGCCCGAGCGCCTCGAGGCCGCGCTCCTCGACGAGATCGCCGCGCTCCGCGACGTCTCCGCCGCCGACGTCGAACGCGCGATCCACCTCATCGAGGCCCGCCGCCTCATCGACCTCCAGCGCGTCGACGAGCGGGCCGACATGCTCTCCATGTACACCTCGCTCTTCGACGACCCGGGGCGGATCAACACCGAGATCGAGAGCATCCGCGCCGTCACCCCCGAGGCCGTGCGCGACTTCGCCGCCGCCTTCCTGGGCGAGGAGAATCGCGCGACGCTCCTCTACGTCCCCCGCGCGGAAGGAGGCGCAGCGTGAGCACGATCTCCCGCGACCGGCCGCCCGCGCCGGGGCCGATCCGTCCGATGACCTTCCCCGCGATCGAGCGACGCCGCCTCGACAACGGCCTCGCGATCCTCGCGGCACGCCACGGCGACCTCCCGCTCGTCACCGCCGAGCTCGTCGTCGACGCCGGCGCCGCGGGCGACCCGGCGCGCAAGGCCGGCCTCGCGCACCTCACGGCGAACGCCCTCGAGACCGGGACGCGCTCCCGCTCCGCCGACGAGATTGCCTGGGAGCTCGAGAGCCTCGGCGTCGAGCTCGACGCCGAGGCGACCTGGGACGCGACCACCGTCCGCATCACCGTGCCGAGCGAGCGCCTCGAGGCCGCCTTCGCCCTCTTCGCCGATCTCGTCCGCCACCCGGCCTTCCCCGAGGCCGAGGTCGAGCGTCTCCGCGACGAGCAGCTCGCCACGATCCTCCAGCGGCGCAAGGAGCCCCGCGCCCTGGCCAACGACATGGCCGCGCGCTTCATCTTCGCGCCCGACGTCCCATACGCCCGCCCGCTCATCGGCACCACCGCGTCCGTCGAGGGGCTCGGCCGCGACGACGTCGAGGCGTTCCACAGGACCCACTTCCTCCCCAACGCCTCGTCGATCCTCTTCGTCGGGGACATCGACGCCGACGCCGCCGCCGGCCTCGCCGACCGCCACTTCGGCGACTGGCCCGCCGGACAGCCCACCACGCCGGAGTTCGAGGTCGTTCCCGGCGTCGAGACGAGCACCATCTTCGTCGTCCACAGACCGGGGGCCGTCCAGTCCGAGATCCGCATCGGCGACGTCGGCGTCAGCCGCCACCACGAGGACTACTTCCCGCTCCTCGTCATGAACACCATCCTCGGCGGCGCCTTCACGAGTCGCCTCAACATGAGCCTTCGCGAGCGCCACGGTTTCACCTACGGCGCTCACAGCAGCTTCGCCTTCCGCCGGCGTCCCGGCCCCTTCGTCGTCCAGGCCGCCGTCGCCACCGAGGTCACCGCCCGCGCCGTCGAGGAGGCCCTGAAGGAGATGGCCGCCCTCCGCGCCGACGGCGCCACCGAGCAGGAGGTCGCCGCCGCCCGCGACTACCTCCGCGGCATCCTCCCCCTCCAGCTCCAGACCACCGACCAACTCGCCTCTCGCCTCGCGGACCTGGTCATCTTCGACCTCCCCGACGACTACTTCCAGCACTACCGCGAGGAGATCGCCCGCGTCGAGCCTGCGGACGTGCACCGCGTCGCCCGGGACCACCTCCGCCTCGACCGCCTCGCCATCGTGGTCGTCGGCGATGCGGATCGCGTGGCGCCCGCCCTCGAATCGCTCGGCGTAGGTGGAGTGTGGGTGCACGTAGATTATTGAACCACTTGAACTTAAGTCTGTTTTTCGTCATTTTCTTCCATGGACCCGATGCCCATGACGACCTCGTCTGACTCGGGCCCCGGCCTCCCCGCCGATGAGCGGCGGGGGGGCGGAGCCGGCACCGTCCCGGATGCCCACGGCTGCGAGCCCGGGCGCATAAGTACCCGTACGATCTACGACGGCCGCATCGTCCACCTCTCGGTGGACACGGTGCGGTTCCCGGATGGATCGACGGGCGAGCTGGAGATGATCCGTCACTCCGGCGCCTCCGCGGTGTTGCCGGTCCTCGGAGATCCCGGGGCGGAAGACCCCGAGGTCCTGCTGATCCGGCAGTACCGCTACGCGACCGGCGGGTACGTGCTGGAGGTGCCGGCGGGGCGGCCCGACCGCCCGGGCGAGCCCTGGGAGGTCTGCGCCCGCCGGGAGCTCGAGGAGGAGGCGGGGCTCGTGGCCGGGGAACTGGTCCCGCTCACGATGATCTACACCACGCCGGGCTTCACCGACGAGAGGATCCATCTCTTCCTCGCGCTCGACGTCAGCCCGGGCACGACGCTGAGGGACCCCGACGAGTTCATCGAGCCGGTGGTCCTGAAGCTGTCCGACGCACTGGCCCGCATCCGGAGCGGCGAGATCGTGGACGCGAAGACGATCTGCACGCTCTACTGCGCCGCGGACTACCTCCGGAGCCGACGGTAGGGCGGCCTGTCGGCAGGGGGCGGGGACGACCGTCGCTTCGCGACTGTCCTCTCCGGAGCGACGACTGTCCGGAAAAGTGGACGGCCGGCGGGCGGCCGGTCGCCGGAGTTCACGATGTGGGCGCGGCAGTAGGCGGTTTTTCGCCGGTTTCGCGCGACGCCGCGCGCCTTTCGAGGGTGGTACGGATCGTGCACCCGGCCGGGCCTACCGGATCAATACGGCCGGCGCCGGTGTTCCGCCGATGGCTCGCCGCCGCCCTCTTGCCCGATTGGGGGACGCTATGATCGATGTCTTGGCAGGTGCCGTGAAGAACGAGGTCGCCACCCGACCTCAGCGGATGGAGGAGCTGGACGACAGCGCCCTGGTCGCTCGTTTCCTCGCGGGCGAGAAGCGCGCGTTCAGCGAGCTCGTGGACCGCTACCACGTGCGGCTCCTGAATTTCATCTATCGCACGATCGGCGACCGGGATCGGGCGGAGGACCTGGTGCAGGAGACGTTCATCCGCGTCTACCGGCATCTCCACCGCTTCGACCAGACGAAGAAGTTTTCGACCTGGGCGTACACGATCGCGAGCAACCTTGCGAAGAACGAGCTGCGGAACCGTTCGCGCAACCCGCTGGTCCTCTTCCAGACGATCAAGAAGAACTGGGACGCCGACCACCGGCCGCTGGAGTGGGAGGACAACACCTACCGCCCCGACGACCTCTTCCGGAAGCGACACCTCAAGGAGATGGTGGAGCGTGCGGTCTCGCAGCTCCCCGAGCATCACCGCGTGGTCTTCGTCCTCCGGGAGATGGAGGGGAAGACGTACGAGGAGATCTCCGAGATCACGGGCGTGAACCTCGGGACCGTGAAGAGTCGGCTGAACCGCGCGCGGAACAACTTCGCGCAGATCGTGGCGCCGCTGCTCGAGTAGCTTGGTCCCTTCGTGGACCGCGACCGCGATGATCCGGTGATTTCGACCCCGCCCACCCGGGCGGGGTTTTTCGTTGCCGTGGCCCTGTTACGGGGAGGTGGCCGCGGGGAACATCGCTTGCGCTGCACCAGTACAATGTCCCGCGATCGGTTCCGGGAACGCTCCGTTCAACGGGACGTAGTAGGATTTGCGCCATCCGGTGGGCGCCGCTGGACGCACCGGACCCGCCGCCGGCCTCCGAGCCGGCGCGTCGGGCGCCGCACGGAGTGATGGGGTCAATGGAGTCGCCGATGACCTGCCAGGAGTTTCTGGAACGCCACGCCGAGTACGTGGACGATGTGATGGACCCGCTGGAGGCGGCGATCTGGCGGGACCACGCCGCCCATTGCCCCTCGTGTTCGCGCTACGACCGCGTCGTTCGCCGGGGGCTCCGTCTGGTGCGGGAACTCCCGGAGATCTCACCCTCCCCCGACTTTCATCCCCGTCTCCAGTTCCGGATCTACCGCATGGAGGAGGAGCTGAGGGCGGGGAGTCGTGCATCGGGCGCCGGTGCTGTGCTCTCCCTCGCAATCGCCGGGATGCTCGCGCTCCTGGCCTGGAGCCCGCTCCTGCGGCTGGACCCGTCGCTGACGACGACTCGGCGGGGAGCCGGGGTGGCCGAGCTGGCCGCCGGCGATGGAGCGGAGGCCGGCCGGGCCGCGCCGTCGGACGCGCGGGCTCGTGGGGGCGCCGAGGCGGAGGTCTCGAGCGGGCCCACGATGTCGGGTGGGGCCGTGACGCCGGTCCAGCTCGCGGCCGAAGCGGAGGCGCCGTCGATGCCGAGCCCCGGGTTCGTGGAGGTGCCGGCGGTCGGAGTCCGCCCCTTCGCGGTACCGATCGACGGGGCCGAGGTCTGGTGGTGGACCGCGGTCCGCCCCGCGGCGCTGAACGCGGCGCCGTCGGCGTTCTCGCCCCGGGGCGCGTCGGCGAGGACGCCCGGCCCCTACTCGCCGCTGGTCGTCGGCGCGCCGACGTTCCGGTCGGCCACCTTCGTTCGGCACGCCGGCGCGCCGGTCGCTCGCGACTGACCCGCACGCCATGCCGCCTTTCACACCCGACCGCCTCGATCGCACCCTTGCCGCCGGCGAGCGTGGAGGCGTCTTCTTCCTCTACGGTGACGAGGAGTACCTGAAGGAACAGGCGGTCGCACGGATCGTCGCGGCGCACCTCGACCCCGCGACCCGGGACTTCAACCTCGACCAGCTCCGCGGCGCCGACCTCGACGTCGAGACCTTCGCCTCGATCGTCCAGACCCCGCCCATGATGGCGGAGTGGCGGGTCGTCGTGGTGCGCGAGGCGCAGGCCCTCGCCGCGGCCGCCCGGACCCGCGCCGTCGTCGAAGAGTTGATCGATCGGCCGCCCCCCGGCCTCGCCCTCGTCCTGGTCGCGCAGTTGCCCGAGCGGTCCCGGGCTCAGTTCTACGAGGTGCTCAAGCGGAAGGCCAGGTCGGTGGAGTTCGCGCCCCTCGCTCCGGGGGACGTCCCGGGGTGGCTCATGGACCGCGCCGCCGCCGAGGGGGTCGAACTCGCACCGGACGCCGCGATGGCCCTCGCCGATGCCCTCGGCGTCGAAGTCGGCATCCTGGAGCGCGAGCTCGCCAAGCTGTGCGACTACGTCGGCGATCGCCGGCGCATCGAGCCCGCCGACGTCGAGGCGGTCGTCGGGCAGATCCCCCGGCAGAACCGCTGGGAGTGGTTCGACCTCGTGGGCGAGGGAGAGTTCGCGCGCGCCCGGGCGGCGCTCCCGGTGCTCCTCGAGGCGAAGGAGTCCGGCGTCGCCCTCGTCATGGGGATCGGCACCCAGCTCCTCCGCGTGGCAATCGCTCTGGCCGGCGGGGAACGCGCGCTCCAGGCCGAGCTGCCGCAGCACCAGCGCTGGCTCGCCGGCAGGATCGCCAAGCAGGCGCGGCGCTGGACGGCCGAGAGGCTCGATGCCGCGCTCGACGACCTGCTCCGCGCCGACCGGCTCCTCAAGTCGAGCTCGCTCTCCGAGGCCCAGATCCTCGAGGAGCTCCTCCTTCGGTTTCAGGCCCGGGCGGAGGCGGCATGAGGGGCGTGCACCAACGCCGGCTCCTCGGGACGCCTCCCGTGGCGGTCGTCCTCCTCGGCCTCGTCGCCTTCGCCCTGGGCCTCGCCCCCGCGGTCCCCGCCCAGGAGAACGCGGTGGACAGAGCGGAGGCGCTCGTCGCCGCGGGCGACTACGCGGGAGCCCGAACCACGCTCGAACGCTGGTGGCAGAGCCCCGGCGGAGGCGATGAGGCCGCCCCCGCGCTGCGCGCCCGCGCCCTCCTCCTCCGCGCCCGGCTCGCGACCGACCCCGCCGTGGCCGAGAAGGACTACCTCGCCGTCGCGATCGGGTACCCCTCCGCCCCCGAGGCGCCTCACGCGCTCCTCGCCCTCGGGCAGGGACTCCTCGCCACCGGCGACGTTCCCCGCGCCATCACCTATCTCGAGCGCCTCGTCCACGATCACCCGAACAGCCCCCTCGCCCCGACCGGGCGACTCTGGCTCGTCCGCGCCCGCAACCTCGAGGGCCGCCGCGATGCCGCCTGCGAGGCCGCGCGCAAGGGAGTCGCCGCCGCCGGCGGCGACGCCGACCTCCTCGCCCTCCTCCGCGCCGAAGAGGCAGCCGCATGCGCCGCGGCCGCGGAGGCTGCCGCCGGAGTGACGCCCCCGGGCACGCCGGCCCCCCGCCGCGACAATGCCGGACGCTCCGGCGGCAACACCGCCGACGCCCGCTTCGCCATCCAGGCCGGCGCGTTCCGCCAGGCGCGAGGCGCCGAAGAGCTCGCCGAGCGGTTGCGTCGCGCCGGGTTCGAGCCCCGCATCGTCGTCGTCCCCGGCAGCGACCTCCGCCGCGTCCGCGTCGGCCGCTTCGCCGACGCCGCTGCCGCCGCCGAGCTCGCCCGCCGGCTCCGCGCCGCCGGCTTCACCGCCGTCGTCGTCGACGACGCCGGAAGCGAACGCGCGCCCCGCTGAACCCCGCCGCAAGACCCACTTCCGGAACCCTGCCCCGAACCGGTGCGCAGGGCGCGAATCTTGCATCACGCACGCGCGGGTTGTTTGGCATTCCCCACCTCCCCGGAGCGGACCATGGCGACGTCGCTCGATATCCTCGTCGCCGAGGATGAATCGCTCAATGCGCTGGCTCTCCGTTCCCAGCTCGAGGCGCTCGGCCACAGGGTCGTCGGGCCGGCGAAGGACGGACGCGATGCCATCGCACTCGCGCGGGCACGATCGATCGACCTGGCCATCCTCGACATCCGCATGCCCGGAATCTCCGGGCTCGAGGCGGCCGAGCAGATCGTGCAGCACCGGCCGGTGCCGGTGATCCTCCTGACCGGGTACAGCGACCCCGAGTACGTGGCCCAGGCGACGTTGACCCCGATCTTCCACTACCTCGTCAAGCCGATCTCGATCGAGGACCTCGGCCCGGCGATCTCGGTGGCGTGCAGTCGCTTCGAGGAGTGGAAGCGGTTCAAGGGCGAGGCCGAGGCGCTCGGCCAGAAGCTGGAGGACCGCAAGCTGATCGAGAGGGCGAAGGCGGTGATCATGGAGATGCGGGGGCTCTCCGAGAGCGGCGCGTACCGCCTCCTGCAGAAGGAGAGCCAGAACCGCAACCAGCCGATGGCCGAGATCGCCCGGACGATCCTCATGGCCGAGCCGCTCCTGCGCGACACCGCGATCTCGTAGCCCCGGCGGGCACCGGACTTGCTCCCCTCGCCTCCCAATTCGGAGGAGGGACGCATGGCCGGTCCGGAACCCCAGCCGAATCCCGGGCGCACCGCAGCCCCCATTGAACTGGTGCCGGTCGGCCCCGTCGACCCGACGATCCTCGACGCCCTGCGGCCCGAACTGGGCCGGCGCTTCGACACGGTCGTCAGGACCGGAGTCTCCGTCCCGCTCCGGCTCGAATGGTGCGACCCGACCCGCGGGCAGTACCGCGCCGATCCCATCCTCGACCTCCTCGTCGAACGCGAGGACGGGGCCCACTGGATCCTCGGGATCGCCGACGTCGACCTCTTCGCGCCGGGGCTCAACTTCATCTTCGGCCAGGCGACCGTCGGCGGATGCTGCGCCATCATCGGACTCGCCCGCCTCCGCCCCGAGTTCCACGGTCACTCGCCCGATCCCGACCTCTTCCGTCGGCGGACCCTCACCGAGGCCGTCCACGAACTCGGCCACATCGCCGGGCTGAAGCACTGCCCCAACCCCGAATGCGTCATGCACTTCTCCCACACCCTCGAGGACACCGACCGCAAGGGCCCCGATTTCTGCGGCCGTTGCTCTCCCTGACCCCGGATGTGCCAGTGCGGGTGCCGGGCCCGACCCGCCACCCACCCCTCGTCCGCCCCGCGGTTCAGCCGCCGGTTCAGGTCGGGGAAGGCGCGGGGGGTAGCCGGAGAACATGCGTCGGGGGATGCGAACCGTCCCGCGACGCATCCCCCGCGATTCGACCCTTGTGCGCCCAACCGGCCCATCCTACTCTTCACTCGCATGGCCGAGCCCTACGCCTCACCCCGCCAACTCTACCTCGCCTGGATCGAGGAGCAGATCGAAGAGCACAAGGGCAGCCTCACGCGCGACGAGCTCATCGAGCTCGCCGACGAGGCGGTCCGCGAGCTGTTCGATACGCAGGACGGTCAGTACCCGCTGACGGAGATCCTTCTCTGGGATGCGGTCGATGCGCTGATCTTCCGTCGCCTCAAGCTTCCGAGCTACCGCCAATGGCTCCGCCTGTATCAGAACGACACAGGCGAGCGACCTCTCCCGGGTACACCCGAATCGCACGCCGAAGGGGTGGACGAGGATAATTCGTTGTAAAACAACGACTTGCGGGCTTGTGTCCATCCGGTACGGGACCTGCCCTACGGCGCCCCGCCTGCAGGTTTCGTCGAACAAGGAGTTGAAGATGGACACGTCACGTGAGGCGCAGGTGCCGAGCGAGCGGGAGGGCGGTGCGGCCGGGATCGTGATTCGCGACCGGGTCGTGCCGATCCGGCGGCCGGTGATCTCCGCCTTCATCTGGGGCGGCAAGGTGCGACCGGTGCCGACGCTCCCCTTCGGCCGATGGAAGTCGACCGCTGCCGCTTGATTCGAGGTGGCTTCGATAGATGACGCCCGTGGGCTTCGGTCCGCGGGCGTTTTTCTTTGGGTGTGAGGTGGCCATGGACGGCGCGGGGGGAGGGGCGCACGTGGGCGAGGTCGAGATCGCGGTCCCGGTCGCCCCGTAGCGGGCGCGGTTCGTGCGTCGGCCGCGGGCGGACCGCCCGGCGGGGCGGCGGGTTGACGTGAACATGGACCGAAGGGCAATCTTTCCCGCGATTCTCGGGCTCACCTGGTTGATGGCGTGCGGAGCGGCGACGACGTCGAACGTCGATTACCGTGCGGAGCCCGGGCGCCGGGACCAGGACTGGGGCGACCGGCTGCACCTGGAGCGCGACGGCGTACGTGTCCTCGTCGGGCCGGCGTCGGTCTTTCCTTACGTCCAAGAGGGGGCGGATGGGGCGCGCCAATCGGGGCGTTACCAGCTCTTCACGCGGGTCCTCGTCGAGAACGTGGGGACGGAGCCCCTCGAGGTGATCTGGTCGGAGGCCCGGCTGGCGGGCCCCGGGGGCGCATCGATTCGCCTTGTGGATGTGGAGAGCGTCGCGGGGGAGGGGGAGCGGCGCGGCGCTGCCATCGCCGACCCCGGGGCGGCGCTCCCGGCGGATTCGTCGGCGAAGGAAGCCGAGCCCGAGCGCGAGCCGCTCGAGGTGCAGGTCCTCGCACCGGGCGAGCGGGTGCTGCGCGCGCTGATCCCGGTGACGGCGGGGGAGGTCGGGGTCGGCGAGCCGATGGTCCGGCTCTGCGACGCCTGCGTATACCGTCTCATCCTGCCGGTGCGCCGGGCCGGGAGGGAGGAATGGCTCGAGTTGGAGTTTCGCCTGCGCGCGATCCCGGTCGAGTTGATGCGGTGAAGACGTGATGAGGTGACGAGGTGACGAGGGCGGCGAACGTTCATGGGGGTGGGGGCGAGGGGTCGGGTGCGCCGGCGGGGCCGGGCACGGGTGGGGAGGCGAGGGGCCGGGGTGATGTCGCGGTGATCGGGGGCGGTCCCGCAGGGCTGGCGGCGGCGTGGACGCTGGCCTCGGCGGGCGCGACCGTGACGTTGTACGAGCGTAGCCCCGTGGCCGGCGGGTGGCTGCGGACGGAGGCGGTGGACGGCGTGACGGCCGATGTCGGAGCGCAGCTCCTTGCATCGTACTACGTGGAGACGCTGCGGGTGGCACGGGAGGCGGGGTTCGCGGAGCTGCTGGTTCGGTCGCCGGGGCGGGATGCGCTCTGGCGGGGCGGCCGGGCGCACGGGATCACGTACGGTTCGGTGGCGAGCATGGCGGCGTCGGGGGCGCTGCCGACGGGTCTGAAGCTGCGCCTGGCGACGAAGTACGTGGCGTTCCTCCGTCGCCATGCCGGGGAGCTGGACCCGAACGAGCCCGTGCGGGCGGCGGCGCTGGATGGGGAGTCGATCGCGGCGTGGGGGCGTCGCGAGGTGGGCGAGGACTTCGTGGAGCTGATGGCGTACCCGCAGCTCGCGGCGTACTACGGTTGCACGCCGGAGGAGACGAGCGCCGCGCTCTACCACGCCCTGGCGTTTGCGGGGATGGACGTCGGTCTCGTCGCGGCACGTGGGGGGATGGGGGCCTTGGCGGCGGCGTGGACTCGCGGTCTGGAGGCGGCGGGGTGCGGGGTCCGGATCGGGGTGGATGTGGTCGCGGTACGCGTGGCTGGCACGGGCGTCGAGGTGGAGTGGGATGGGGGGTATGCTCGCCACGACGCGGCGGTGCTGGCGGTTCCGGCGCCGATCGCGGCGAGAGTTGGCGGGTTCGGGGGCGCATTGGGGGAGTGGCTGGCGGGGGCGAGGCGTACGCCGGCGGCGTCGATGGCGCTCGTGGTGGACGGCCCGATCCCCGGCGATTACTTCGGGCTCTCGGTGCCGCGGGGCGGCTCGCCCGGGGAGCGGGTGGTCGCGGTGTGCGTGCAGGGGCGGAAAGGGGCCGGCCTCGGCGAAGGGGGGCGGGAAGCCCTCGTCGTCTACCCGGCGCCGGCGATCGTGTCGCGAGTGCTCGACGCGGAGCCGGAACGCGCCTTCGAGCTGCTGGTCCCGGACCTGGAGCGGATCTACCCGGGGGTGGCGCGGCGGGTCGTGAGGGGGCGGCTCTTCCGGTTTCCGGACGGCGGGTCGCTCTTCTACCCGGGGTACCTCAGGCACCTGCGCCGATTCGACCCGGCGTGGCTCCCTCCCCGCCTGGCGCTGGCTGGGGATTACCTGGTCGCGCCGACGGTCGAAGGGGCGGTCCGCAGCGGGCGGAAGGCCGCGGCTGCGATCCTGCGGGGGATCGGCGGCTGATCCCCGTCACTCGCGGACGACGACCGTCTCGGAGATCTTGTCGTGGATCGCCTGGCGGTTGCGATCCCAGTAGATCTGAAGGAACCCGAGGAGCCCGGTGACGAGCCCGGCGGCGTAACCGCCGAAGCGTTCGAAAGCGGCCCACCACCCGATCGGCTTCCCATCGAGGCGGATCACCCGGATCCGCAGGATTCGCTTCCCCGGCGTGCACCCCTTCCAGAGGGTGAGGAACGCGGTGAAGTAGAGGGCCATCCAGCCGAACCCGATCCCGAGGTCATCGAGAATCGACTTGACGGCGTGCACGATGCTGAACCGGTGTCCCGCCTCCTCACGCTCGCCTTTGAGGCGGTCGACGGTGGCTTGCAGCTCGTCGGCCCGCGACCGGAGTCGCTGGTAGCGACGTTCGAGGGCCGATAGCGTGTCGCGTGCCAGGGCGTCGGTGAGCTGCACCCGAAGCGCGTCCGCCCGCTCTCTATCGCCCTCGCGGAGTGCGGCGCCGAAGTCGAGTGCGAGAGCGTCGACGGGTGGCGCGGCCTCGATCGTGGCCGTCGTCGAGTCGCGGGCGGTCCCCTCGATCTCGCGGAGCGCCTCGACCAGGGCCTGAAGGCCGGCTCGACGGCTCGCGCCCCCCATGTCGCTCTCGATCGACGCCCGGAGCTCCGCCGCATCCTCGGCGGTGATGCCCGCCGCAACCAGCCGATTGCGGATCCTCGTCGACACGGCCCGCGCCTCCTCGTCGTTCGAGATCGTGGCCAGGGCGATGATATCGGAGAAGGCGACGCCCATCCTCGTGAGCGACCCCTCCGCGGAGAGGACGACCCTTCCGTCCGGTCCGGTGCGTTTGGTGAACACCGGGGCTTCGTCGGCATCGCGGATCGCTTGGGCGATCGAGCTCCAGGTCGCGATCGCGATCCCGAAGACGATGACCGCGGCCGTGAGGCGTAGCGCGCCGCGGGTGAGTCTTCCGAGGGAGGAGGTCTGACCCCGCGCCCGCGTGACCCGGAAGAGGAGCAGGGCGAGGAGCGCGCCGAAGAAGATCGATGGCTCTTGGAGCAGCCCGACGAGGATGCCGATCAGCATGAGATCGATGAGGAACGCCGCGAGGCGGCGCCACGGGCGCGCAAGCGGACGACCGAGCAGCTCCGGTGCTATGGCGAAGGAGGAAGGCGTGATGATCTCGCGCGGGTCGATCTTCGGCATCGGGGACACTGGAGGTGGTAGGGGCGAATCCGCTGCACGAAAATGATATCGCCCGCGCCCCACGCCGAAAAGGGGAAGTGTGGGGGCGGGCGATGCGATTCCGGGTGCGGGTGGGCCCCGGCTACCGCGCGGGTGCGAGGCGAAGCACCACCCTCTCGCCTTTCCGGATCACCTCGAGCGTGACCGGTTCCCTGGGGTTCGGCCCGATGGCGAGCCGCAGGTCCGGGATCGTTTGGATCGGGTAGCCGTTGGCGCGGATCACGACATCGCCGGGGCGGAGCCCCGCCCGGTCGCTCGGCGTGCCGGGGGCGACGGTGAGGACGAGGAGCCCCTCGCGGGCGCCTTCGAAGTACTGGGCGAGTCCGGGGTTGAGCTCGCTGAACTCGGCACCGGCGACGGCGCGGCGGCCGATCTCGAGCTCGATGAACGCGGGGCCGGGCGGGATCACGATGTCGCCCGAGATCGGTCCCTGCACCGTCACGGGTCGGACACCGGGGCCGAAGGCGGTCACCTCGAAGAGGCGCCGCGTGCTGTCGGCCAAGGCACTGGCGCGGAAGGCGAGTGCACGCCGCAGGCTGTCGGCTCCGGAACCGAGCCGGATGACGTGGCGCTGCCGGAGGCTGTCCAGGTTGACGCGCACGGTGTCGACGCGGAGCATGGCGCGTTCGAGGTCGCCGAGGCGGCGGACCATCACCCGGAGCTCTTCGGGGTCGTGCGCGACCACCACTTGCTTGGGGCAGAGGTCGCGGGCAGCGACGATCGCGACGTCGCGGTCGCCGGTGCGGCCCCGGACGCGGAGGCGTGTGGTGTCGCCGGGTGCGAGGGTGCGGGTGAGCGCCTCGAGCTGTGCCGGGGTGGCGGGTCTCCCTCCGATCGTGACGAGGGTCTCGCCGGGCTGCAGCCCGGCGAGGTCCGCGGGGGAGCCGGGGATCAGCTCCTGGATGACGAGCCCTTGCGGCCCGGGCTCGAGGGCGATGCCGAGGCGTCCGCACTCTTCCATGCGCTGAGCGCGGATGAAGACGACCTCCTGGGCGGCGAGGTCGTGGGCGCCGCCGGCGATGAGCGCGGCGGCGAGGATCGGGATGGGCGTGAGCTTCGTCGTCATCGGCGTCTCTCAATACCAACGGTCGCCGGGCGTGAGGGCGATCTGGCGGACCGTCGCCTCGCGCTGCGCCAGCGCCGAAAGGTGGTATCCGTTGATGATGGGGTCGGCGGGCGCGGCGTTGAGGGCCTCGCGGGTCGTGAAGAGGATGTCCTCGAGGGCCGCTAGGCGCGCGACCGGGTCGGACGTCCGGCTCGCGGGCGCGAACTCGGCGTATCGGGCGAGGGCGGCCAGGTAGGCGGCCTCGGCCTCTCGGAGCGCGCGCTCGGCCTCATCGGCGGTGGCCGGCGTGGACGCGGCGGCGCCCGGCACGACGGTGGCCATCGGCGCGGCGGGTGAGGCGCCGATCCATCCACGGAGCGCGAAGCCGGAGATGCCGCCGAGGATGAGGAGCGCGACGGAGGCGGCGAGGCGGAAGCGGGCGCCGCCGGCGTGAACCCGCGCAGGCTCCCGGATCAACCCCTCGGCCCGGAGCCGGGCCTCGAGAGCGGGCCAGGCCCGGGGGGGCGGGGGAAGGAGGTCGGGGAGCTCCTTGAGCGCGGCGATGTCGTCACGCAGCGCATCGAGCTCGCTGCGGCACTCGGCGCAGGCCTCGAGGTGCGCCGCCTCGGCGGCGGTCGCCGGCTCGTCGATCAACCGGGCCAGGGTCTCCAGATCTAGATGCGACATACTCCTTCTCCATTCACGGCCTGGGCCGCGGGGGCGAGCAGCTCCCGCATCTTCGCACGGGCCTTGAACAGCTGGCTCTTCGAGGTGCCCGGCGACACGCCGAGCGCCTCGGCAATCTCCTCGTGGGTGTAACCCTCCACGTCGTGGAGGATCAGGACCTGGCGCATCCCGGCGGGGAGCTGCTGGAGCGCTCGCTCGAGCCGGAGTCGGAGAACGGTCCGCTCGCCCGTCGTGGGTCCGGGGAGGGCGGGGGGGAGCGGCTCCTCGTGCCGGACTCGCCGCTCCCGCCATCGCCGCCCCTGGAGCGCCGCGTTGATGGCGATCCTGTGGAGCCAGGTCGTGAACTGGGCGGTGCCCCGGAAGTCGGGGAGGGCGCGGATCGCCTGGATCCACGCCTCCTGGGCCCAGTCCTCCGCCAGCGCGTCATCGCCTGCGAAACGGCGGACGACGGCGAAGACCCGCGGCGCGTGCCGGTCGTACAGCGCCCGGATCGCGCGCGCGTCGCCCGTCCGGGCTTTGTCGATCAGCTCCTGTTCGCTCATGCGCCTCCGAGGGATCCGATCGATGGGATGCCGGTGGGCGCCGGAAGGGTTGCCCGCGGGACGGGTAAGAGCCCGGAGGCGGGCGCCGGGGGCGGCGTGGTTCTTGCCCCCGTGCCGGGCGCGGCGCGCCGCAAGGGCGGCGCGCCGATCGCGCTTCGGGAGCCGGCATGCGCGGCCGCACCGCCACACTCGTCATCACGCTCCTCGTCCTCGCCCGCGCCGCGCCGGCCAGGCAGGGCGTGTTCGAGACGGTGCGCTCGGATGCCGAACACTTCTTCGACGACCTCGTCGATGTCTGGACCTCGCCCTTCCGCTGGGACCACCGGACGGTCCCCGCCCTGATCGCGCTGGGCGAGGCGATGCTGCTCACGGGGTTCACGGATGGCGAGGTCCAGGGGTGGATCGAAGAGCACCCGAACTCCCTGGCGGTCCGGGCGCTGACCCCGTTCCGTGACTCCTCGCTCGTGAGCAAGTTCGGCTACACGAGCGGGCTCCTCAGCTTCTCGGGCGTCCTCTACGGCGCCGGCCTGGCGTTCGACAGCGACGCGCTCCGGGAGGCGGGGGTGGGGTGCGCGACCGCCAACGTCTCGACCACGCTGGCCCGCCACGCCATCGCCCGATTGGTGGGGAGGATGAGGCCGATGTACGGGAAGGGGCCGTACGTCTTCAAGCCGTTCGCGTTCGGCGACTGGGCGATGCGCTCGTTCCCCGGCGGGCATGGGGCCAACCTCATGGCCTGCGCCACTTACCTGAACCACCGGTTCGACCTCGGGGTCATTGAGCCGGTCCTCTACGTGCTCTCCGCCGCGATCGGATTCGGGAGGGTCCTCGATGGGGCGCACTGGACCTCCGATACGGTCTTCGCGCTGGTCTTCGGTTGGGCCGTCGGCCGGGCGATCGCCGAAAGGTTCGACGAGCGGAGCGATCGGGATGATGCGGTCGTCGCCGGCCCCGGAGCAAGGCATCCGCATCCTGCGATCGTGCTGCGATGGCGGATCCCGCTCTGACCCGGCGGGCCTGCACCTCGCGGCCCCACCCCGACGGCTGACGGGAAACGGCGGCGGCGGAGACCTCGCCGCCCACCGGCAACTCGCTCCGATGCCGTCCCGGTCGGCACTTCCTTTGCTCCCAAGGCGTATGCGACCGGCGTGCAGGGGAGAGGAGCGCATGGAGCGACGGAACCTGGATTTCGAGATCGAGTTGACCCGCGACCAATGGGCGGGGCTCGGGGAGCGTGCCGATGCGCTCGGGGCGGAGGAGGGCGGGTTCGCCTGGCGCGACGACCGGTTCGACGAGATCCGGGTCTTCCTGCGTCCGGCCGATGCGCCACCGCTCTGGCGCGACTTCGTGGGGAACGATGAGACGTACGGCGCGCCGTTGCGGGAGGTCGCGCGGTTCCGGTTCAACGACGGCCGGCCGTACGCGGAAGTGGAGGTTCCCGAGAGCATCGCCGAGCCGGTCTATTCGGAGGACGAGGGGGAGGCGATGCGTGCGGAGCTCGAGGATTGGATTCGCGGCAAGTGGCACGAGCTCCTGCGCGAATCCGGGCTGCACTACGACCGCGGGCATCTGCCGCAGGGGTGATACGACGATGGCCGACGGACCCTGGCGGAGGATACGAGCCGATGGCGTGGAGTGGGAGGTGCGCGTGCTGGCCAACGTGGCGGGCCTCCCGGACAGCCCGACCTCGCGGGGGGCGGAGGTCCTGGAGTTCCGCAGCGACGAGGCGCTGCGTCCGCCCCGCCGGGTCGCCGTCGCGGAGGGCTCGCTCCCTCGCATGACCGACCGGGAGCTCCGCGCGGCCTTTCGCCTCGCCCGGCCGACCGGCGGCGACCACTACGGCCGGCCGGGGAAGCGAATGGGCGACGTCGCCCTATAGACAGCCGCCGGGGGGCGCCCTCATATTCCGCCGAAACCCTCAGTCAACCGGCGGAGTCCATGACCACGACGACGGCAGTCCGCGGCGCCTCGCACCTGGAATGCACGCGCTGCGGCGAACGCTACGAGAGCGAGCGAATCTGGCGCCTCTCGCCGTGCTGCGAGAAGCCGCTCTACCCCCGCTACGACCTGGAGCGTATCGGTCCCGAGTTCCGGCCGGCCGACCTCGCCGGCCGGCCGGCCACCCTCTGGCGGTACGCGGAGGTGCTCCCCGTCCGCGATCCCGGCCGGCGGCTCTCGCTGGGCGAGGGCTTCACGCCGCTCCTCGACGCGCCCCGGCTCGCCGATGCCCTCGGGCTCGAGCGGGTCTGGATCAAGGACGAGGGGCAGAACCCGACGGCGAGCTTCAAGGCGCGGGGGCTCGCCATGGCCGTCGCTCGGGCGTGGGAGCTCGGCGTGACCGAGGTCGCGATCCCCTCGGCAGGGAACGCCGGCGGCGCGACGGCGGCGTACGCGGCGGCGGCCGGGCTCCGCGCGCACGTCGTCGTCCCCAAGGACACGCCCCGCCCGATCCTCGAGGAGATCGAGGCGCTCGGCGCGGAGCTCGAGCTGGTCGACGGCCTGATCACGGACTGCGCGGTTCGCGTGGCCGAGGGGGCCCGCGAGCACGGGTGGTTCGACCTCTCGACCCTCAAGGAGCCGTACCGGGTCGAGGGGAAGAAGACGATGGGCTACGAGCTCTTCGAGCAGCTCGGCGGCCGGCTCCCCGACGTGATCGTCTACCCGACCGGCGGCGGGACCGGGCTCGTCGGGATGTGGAAGGCGTTCGACGAGATGGAGCGCCTCGGCTGGATCGGCCCGGAGCGGCCGCGGATGGTCTCGGTCCAGGCCGCCGACTGCGCGCCGATCGTGCGCGCGTGGGAGCGGGGCGAGGAGACGGCCGAGCCTTGGCAGAACGCCCGGACCTACGCCTCGGGGCTGCGCGTCCCCCGCGCCGTGGGCGACTTCCTGATCCTCCGGGCGATCCGCGAGTCGCGCGGCGCCGCGATCGCCGTGACCGACGCCGAGATGCGCGAGGCGGTGCGGCTCATGGGCCGGACGACGGGGGTCTTCGCGGCGCCCGAGGGGGGCGCCGTCGTCGTCGCGGCGCGACGGCTCCTGGAGACGGGGATCATCCGGCGCGACGAGGAGATCGTGCTCTTCAACACCGGGAGCGGGTTGAAGTACACCGGCGGGTGAGGGGCGTCGCCGCCGGTCGACCGCCGGGGCGGACCCGGGCCCGCGGACGGGGAGTCGGCACGCGGCGTGCGTACTCCGCACGCCGATGCACCGTATCTCGGGCAAGGGCGGGTTCCGGTTGCGAAGACGCTGGATGTGGGCCGGCATAGCCGGCGCCGTCGGCGGTCTCGTGCTCTACCTCCGGCCTTGGGTCGACGGGCCGGCGCTCCTGGAACTCGTCGCCCTCGGCCCCGATGGCCGGTTCGACACGACGGTGAGCATACCGCGCGAGTGGTCGGACACGACGGCGCGGGTGGCGGGGGCCGTCGCCCGCGTCCCGCTCGTCCTCGGGGTGCGCAACGTCGGCGGGACGCCCGCGCGGCCGACATCGCTCGAGCTCAACGTGCCGGCGAGATACCGCCTCTCGCGACCGGATGGCCGCCCTCTGACCGGGGAGCTCGCGCCGGGCACCCCGATGGTCCGCTACCACCTCGAGCTCCCGTTCGATACCATCGATCCCGGGCGGCTTCCGACGCTCCTCCCCGCGGCCGACACGATCTGGCTGGAGCCGATCATCCCGTCGTTCTACTGCATGGCGCTCTCCGACTCCGTGCCGGAGTTCGTCCCCGCGCCCCCTGCGCCGATCGAGACCATCGCCCGCGTCCAGATCTTCTACTCCTTCGGGGGCGAGAGGCTCGAACAGCGGCAGACGGGGCTCCTCAACGTGCGGCTCGACCCCGGGTTGCTGCGGAGCGAGGCGCCTCGCGCGCCACCGCTCTACCCGGCCGAGTACCGCGAGCCCGCGGTGGCGATGCCGGCCTTCCAGGCGCTCCGATACGTCGGGAGCCGACGCGCCTACTGCGGCGAACCGGACGACCCCCTCGAGCTGTTGAGCACCCTCTGGGAGACCCCGGACGGCGGGCGGTTCATCGTCCTCGCCCACGGCGGGGCACCCCGGAAGTACCTCTTCGACCTCGACCGCGACAGCATCGTCGAGCTCGAGATGTGGGACCCCGACAGCGACGGCTACTTCGAGGCCCGGCGCGCGGCATCCCTGCCGATCCCGGCGTTCCTCCTCCCGCCACCGCCCGCGCCGAGCTTCGATCTCGCGATCTTCGACGGCATCCCCGAGGACAGCCTGGCCCGGCTCGATCGCTACGCCGCGGCCCTCCTCGAGCCGTACCGGTACCGGACCCCGCCCCCGGACACCGCCCCCCGGTTGAACCGGTTCCGTCCGCTCCTCCTCGAGGGGACCGCGGAAGAGGACGAAGACCGGGTCCGCCGCCGCCCCCTCCTCGCGCCGGGGTCGCAGTTCGTGCGACCGCCCCCCTCGCGTCGCCGGGTGCTCGGGGACGCACCCCCGCCCGCGACCGCGCCGGGCGGTCCTGCGATCGACCGTACGCCGCCGGCGACCGGCCGCCCGGCGGACCGGGCCCCCGCCCACGCCGAGGAGCGGGTGCTTCCCCCGGTTCCCTCCCCGGACGTCCGCCCCCCCGTCGGCGCGCCGCCCGCCGGCGCGCCCCCCGTCGCCGAGCCCGGCGACCGCGAGGGGGCCGGCCCCGAGGGCGGCGCACGCCAACCCGCCCGCCCCGAGCCGAAGCTTCTCGGCCGCCCGGTCGACAGCATCCGTCCGCTCCCCCGGCCCGTTCCGCTCCGCCCGGACACTGCCGGCCCCTGACCCTGGCGACCGCCGCCATCGCGGCGCGGTGCGCCGCCTCTCCCGTCGATCTCGCCGGGGCGTGTCGGTGGGGGGGCAGGGGGAACATTTGTTGCTCCCTCGGGATGCGACCGGATGGACGGTCGGCTCCACCACTTCGGATTCACCGCGGACGGGACGACGATGGAACGGGAGCAGCGGGCACACCTCGAACAGCGGCTCCTGCGCGAGCGGGAGCGGGCGTTGAAGGCGCTGGCGAAGTTCGACGAGCACGCGAAGGTGGCCGATCGCGAGGAGGATGGCGATCTGACGCTCTACCCGTTCCATCCCGCGGATCAGGGGACGGACACGATCGAGCAGGAGAAGGATTTCCTCCTGGCGAGCAAGGAAGGGCGGCTCGTCTACTGGATCGATGATGCGCTGAGGCGGCTCTACCGCGAGCCGGATCGTTTCGGTCGGTGCATGGAGTGCGATCGCGAGATCGCGTTCGAGCGGCTCGACATCGTGCCGTGGGCGCGGCTCTGCGTCTCGTGTCAGCAGCGGGAGGAGGACCGGACGGGGGAGGTGGGGTGGTTCGGGGAGGCGGCGTGAGGCCCGATCGAGCGGAGGCGTGGCCGTTGACGTGGCCGCGCGGGGCAGCGTAGGTTCGTCGAACACACCGAAGCGGGGAGCATCCGAGGGCTCCCGGGCGATTCACCGAAGACGACCGCGGTCACGGGGCGAACACCCCGACGAACGTGCGGGCCGGCGCCTGTGCGCGTGGGGGAGTGCGTCCCGGGCGACGTCGCCGCGACCCGACGGGCCGGGCACGCGTCGACCTGCGGCGTCGAGCGCGGAGCGATTCATGGTGCGAGTCGGAGGAGTGGTGCGTGCGGCCCTGGCGACGCTGGGGATCCTGTCGACCGTCGCGGGGGTTGCGGAGGCGAGGCAGACGCCCCGGGGCGGGGCGGTGGAGTACGATTACCTGATTCGCGGCGGCACCGTCGTCGACGGGACGGGATCGCCGGGGTACCGCGCGGACGTGGCGATCCGTGGCGATCGGATCGCGAGGGTCTCGCGGGATCCGATCGACGCGGCCCGTGCGCGGGTGGTGCTCGACGCCCGGGGGATGGTCGTCGCCCCGGGGTTCATCGACATGCACGCGCACGTCGAATCCCTTGCCCGGCGGCCGTTGGCGGAGCTCTTCCTCCGGCAGGGGGTGACGACCGTCGTCTACGCGCCGGACGGGGGGATGCCGTGGCCGCTGGGCGCGTACATCGACACGCTCCGCGCGATCGGCCACGCGCCGAACATCGCGTTCTTCGCCGGGCACAACAGGATCCGCCAGGAGGTGATGGGGACCGAGAACCGGGCCCCGACGGCGGCGGAGCTGGAGCGGATGAAGGCGATGGTCGCCCAGGCGATGGAAGAGGGGGCGATCGGGCTGTCGACGGGGTTGCGCTACGTGCCGGGGATCTACTCGGAGACCGGCGAGGTGATCGAGCTGGCGAAGGTCGCCGCGCGCTACGGCGGGATCTACGCGTCGCACATTCGGGACGAGGGGGCGGGGGTGTTCGACGCGGTCGCGGAGCTGATCCGCGTCGCGCGCGAGGCGGGGCTCCCGGCGCAGCTCTCGCACCACAAGCTGATGGGGCAGCCGCAGTGGGGCCAGAGCGTGCGGACGCTGGCGATGGTCGACTCGGCCCGGGCGGCGGGCCTCGACGTGACGATCGACCAGTACCCGTACACGGCGACGTCGACCGGGACGGGGGTGCTCTTCCCGGCCTGGGCGCTGGCCGGGGGGACCGCGGCGCTGAAGGAGCGTCTGGCGGACCCGGCGCAGCGGGCCCGGATCGTGGAGGGGATCAAAGAGACGATCCTCGAGGAGCGGGGCGGTGGCGATCTCGCGAGGATCCAGCTCGCGCGCGTCGGGTTCCGGCGGGAGTGGGAGGGGAAGACCTTCGCGGACATCGCCCGGGAGCGGGGCCGCGAGCCGGACCTCGACTTCGCCGCCGAGTTGGCGATCGAGATCCAGACGCAGGGGGGCGCGAGCGGGGTCTGGCACGTGGTCGACGAGGGCGACCTCCGCCGCATCCTGGTGCATCCCTGGACGATGGTCGCGTCGGACGGTGGGCTCGACGGGCTGGGCGAGGGGCATCCGCACCCGCGGGGGTACGGGACCTTCGCGCGGGTCCTCGGGCGTTACGTCCGGGAGGAGGGGGTCCTCACCCTCGAGGAGGCGATCCGGAAGATGACGTCGCTCCCGGCGTGGCGGATCGGGCAGCCCGAGCGCGGGCGCATTGCGGAGGGGCTCATCGCCGACCTCGTCGTCTTCGACCCGGCGAAGATCGCGGATCGCGCGACGTTCGTCGAGCCGCACCACTTCGCGATCGGCGTCTCGCACGTGCTGGTCGCGGGCGAGCCGGTGATTCGCTCGGGGTCGCTGACCGGCTCGAAGCCGGGGCGGGTGTTGCGACGGGAGACGGTGCGGGCGGGGGCGGACTGACCGGAGTCCGTCGCCCGTGGTCTCCCCCTTGCCGCCCGCGGTGCGGGGGACGGCGTGCTCTCGCGGCTTTCGAACGACAGGGGCTGAGGTGCATCGCCGGGCGCCGGCCTAGGCGCCCGACGCTCCCCCGGGGCGCTGGGACCTCCGCCACGGGAGCTCGCCCGTGAGCTCGATCCCGAGGGAGAAGCTGAGGAAGGTACGGATCGCGACGACCAGTCCGAGGACGGCGACGCTCCTGAGGGTCGGTTCGATGGCGACGGTGCGGATGATGTCCGCCGCGACGAGGAACTCGAGGCCGAGGAGGATCGCGCGGCCGAGGGTCCCGCGGATCGGCTCCAGGGGCGGCGGGCCCCGCTTCCGCATCTGCGCCGTCGCGGCGATGTAGCGAGCGACGGCGGCGACCGCGCCGAGCACGATGACGCCCGTACCGGCGACATCCATGATCCCCGCGGCGGTCCTGGCCAGTGCGTCGAGATCCACGTGCCCTCACCCGCGGCTCGTCATTCCGATCGGGGTGCGTGAACGGGGCCTAGCCGACAGGCGTCCCGACGCGTGATCCGCAGCGTGCCGGGAGCGAAGGCGCCGCGGGTCCCGGCCACGACCGCGGGCCGGCTAGACGCCGGCGAAGTCGGTCTCGATGACCTCGATCCCGTTGGGCTGCCGGACGATCCGGTAGTCGCCGAAGAGGTTCGGCGCTTCCTCCCGCAGCACCCGGAGGACCGCCACGGCGAGCGAACGGATCTCCGCCTCGGCGGACGCCGAGCCGCGCAACTCGAGGAAGTGGCGCCACGCCCGAGCGTTCCCCGTCACCACGATCTTCGTCTCGACCGCGTTCGGGAGCACGCTGCGTGCCGTCTGCCGGGCGCGCTTGCGGCGCAGCGTCGCCGAGGGCTCGTCCTCGACCTGGCGCTCGATCTCGGCGAGGAGGGCGCGGTACTCCTCGAGGGCCCGCTCGCAGCTCCGGCGCCAGATCTCGAACGCCTCCGTCCCCTCCTCGATCTCCGGCGGGAGCACGAAGCCGACCTCGGACTCGTCGACGTATCGCTGGCTGAGCTGCGAGTACGAGAAGTGGCGGTGCCGGACCAACTCGTGGGTGAGCGACCGGCTCACCCCCTCGAAGAGGAAGGTCCAGACCGCGTGCTCCAGCACGCTCCCGTGCCTGACCTTCAGGATGTTGTCGAGGTACTCGCGGTTGGTCGTCCGACCCGCGATCAGCTTGTGCCCCCCTTCGAACCCCGCATCGGGTCCGAAGCTCAGGTAGCAGAGCCGGCCCGCGAACTCGGCGAGTTCCTGGCCGGGCACGTCGGTGTCGCTCTCCCACCGGATGTGGGGGGCGCCCAGATACTGCTGCCGCGCCAGGAGCGTGATCTTCGGTTCGCGGAAGATGTGCATGGTCGAGGACTCCACGGATGTACGGGGTGCCGGTCGCGGCCCCGCGGGGTCGATGGCGTCGGGACGACCTCCCCCGCGGGTGATGCGGCACCCAACCTACCGACTCGTCGGGGATCCCTCAAGTCCAGGCGCCGCCCGAGGCCGGGTGCTGCCCGAGGCCGGGCGCTGCTCGAGGACGACGGGCCGGGTTGCGAGGCACGAATCCGGCGCCCATGATTTCGGGGAAGGGCGAGGACGCCTGACCGAGGAACGGAAACGGAGGCCACCGTGGCTGAGGTGATGGTGCGGTTCCAGCCGACGCCGAACCCGAACGCCGGGAAGTTCGTGACCGACCGCGAGGTCGTGCCCGGGGGCGCGTCGCGGTCGTACCACGACCCGGCGCAGGCGAGAGGCGATGCGCTGGGCGAGGCGCTCATGGCGCTCGATGGCGTGGCGAGCGTCTTCATGGTCGAGGATTTCGTGACCGTCACGAAGCGGCCCGAGGCGGATTGGCAGGAGCTGATCCCGAGGGTCGAGGCGGCGATCCGGGCGAACCTGTGACACCGGCCGTGCGAGAGCGGGGGGCATCGGACCGCCGGCGTCCGCGTGACACGTCCGCGAGCTCTCCGTCCCGGTCTGCCTCGGCGGCCGGGGCCGGGGTGAGGGGGCGGCGCGAGGTCCGGGAGGCGCTCCGATGAGCTGCGTCGGCATCGACGTGTACGCTCGGCGCCGCGCTCGGGTCCTCGAGGCGCTGGGGGAAGATGCGGTGCTGATCCTCCCGGCCGCCCCCGAGATCGTCGCCGGGAGGGACCTCGAGCTGCGTTACCGCCCCGACCCGGACCTCTACTACCTGACCGGATACCGCGAGCCCGAGGCGGTCCTCGTCCTCGCGCCCGGGAGGGAGGAGGGCTCGTTCATCCTCTTCGTCCGGCCCCGCGACCCCGAAAAGGAGCTCTGGACCGGCGCACGCGGCGGGCCGGAAGCCGCCGTCGAATGGTTCCGCGCCGATGCGGCCTACCCCCTCGACGAACTCGACGACCGACTGCCCGGACTGATCGCCGGGGCCCGGGTCGTTCACTTCCCCCTCGGGACCGGCCGCGACGACGTCGAGGCGCTCGTCCTCGGGGTCGTCGCCGGGGCCCGGCAGTCCCGCCAACGGACCGGCCGCGGCCCCCGCGCCCTCGTCGACCCCGGCGCGATCCTCGACGAGATGCGGCTCCGCAAGGATTCCCACGAACTCGAGCTCCTCCGCGAGGCGGGGAAGATCACCGTCGAAGGATTCCGCGCCGCCGCCGCGGCGATCCGCCCAGGCGCCGGGGAGTGGGAGATCGAGGCCGCCATCGAGGGCGCGTTCCGACGCGCGGGCGCCGAAGGCACCGGCTTCGCCACCATCGTCGGCTCCGGCGCCAACGCGACCGTGCTCCACTACACCGACAACGCCCGCATCATGCAGGCGGGCGAGCTCGTCCTGATCGACGCCGGCGCCCGCCACCGCATGTACAACGGCGACATCTCCCGGACCTTCCCCGTCTCCGGTCGCTTCACCCCCGCCCAGCGCGACCTCTACGACGCGGTTCTCGCCGCGCACGACCGCGCGATCGAGGCGGTACGCCCCGGCGCCACCACGGCGGACATCCACATGGCGGCGACGCGCACCCTCGTCGAAGCCCTCGTCGCCTTCGGCATCCTCGAAGGCGAGGTCGACGGGCTGATCGAACGGAAGGCCCACCGCCCCTTCTATCCCCACCAGACCTCGCACTGGCTCGGACTCGACGTCCACGACGTCGGCGATTACGCCAACGACGGCGAACCTCGCCCCCTCGAACCGGGGATGGTCCTCACCGTCGAGCCGGGGCTCTATCTCCCCGTCGACTGCGATCGCGTTCCCCCCGAACTCCGTGGCACCGGGATCCGGATCGAGGACGACGTCGCCGTCACCGACGACGGCCACGAGATCCTCACGGTAGAACTCCCCCGCTCGGCGGACGAGGTCGAGGCGATGATGCGAGGAAACGGCTGACCAGCGCCGCCGCCCTCCGGTTCACCCCGCGCTCCGTCACCGCCTTCCCATCTCGCCACTGCTCGTAGTGCACCACCTCGTGGGCCAGGTTGTGGATCAGGCCGTCCAGCGCCTCTTCCGCACCGAACCCGTAATGCCGCTCCAGGACCTCGACGTTCCCCCCGCCGATGAAGATCCGCACCACGTCTCCCGCCGCGTAATCCTCCGGCGGGATCAGGAAGACCGCCCACCCCGCGGCGCCGTCGTGCCCCATGACCGTGGCGTGCGGCACGACCGTCACGCGCACCGGATGCCGGAACGCCACCTCGCGGCGCAGCCAACGGGCGAACGCCTTTAGTACCTGCCGGACGTCGGGGCGCACCCCGGGGTAGAACCGCAGCCGTAGTCCCGGCGCGCCCGTCGCGATCACGCGTCGCTCGAGCGCGCGGTGCGGGGGGCCGTGCACCGCCAGGAACTCCGGAGTCGTCGCCGTTGGCGCCATCGGCTCACGTGCGCGGGCCGGTCCGGTGTGTTCGGCCGCGTCCAGCGAGAACGAGTGTTTCAGGGCGATTCTCGGGCAATCCCCGAGCCAGGTCCGCCCCCTTGCCCTCGTCGCTGAACGGTGTTTACTTTGTGATCGCAGTTCAGCGGTCTGGCGGAGGAGAAGGATTGGGCATTGCGGAACGTCGGGAACGGGAGCGCGAGCAGATCCGGACGAGGATCGTCGAGGCGGCACGCGACATCCTCTCGGAGCAGGGGCTCGATGCGCTGTCGATGCGCGGCATCGCGGAGCGGATCGAGTATTCGCCGGCGACGATCTACCTGTACTTCCGAGACAAGAACGAGCTGATCCGCAGCGTGGTGGAGGATGGGTTCCGGCGGTTGCGCGAAGTCATGGCGGAGGAGCTGGCGGTGGAGGGGCCGGACGCGGACGCGCGGCGGCAGCATCGGGCGACGGGGCGGGCGTACGTTCGGTTCGCGCTGGAGAACACGGCGTACTTTCGTGTGATGTTCGAGCTGCCGACGGCGGCGCACGTGGAGTGTCCGGAGGTGGGGGAGGGCGAGGCCCCGGCGGTGGGTGAGAGCGAGTGGGCGCGGGTGGTCAGGATCGTTCAGAAGGCGATCGACCAGGGGACGTTCCGTATCGCGGACGCTTCGCGGGGTGCGGCGATCGCGTGGGGCCTGGTCCACGGACTGACGTCGCTCTACCTGTCCGGGCACCTGGGCGAGCTGGCGCCGACGCGGGAGGCGTTCGAGGCGCTGGTGGACGAGGCGATGGACTCGATCTTCTTCGGTTGGGGCGGGGAGGGTGCGGGGACGGGTCCGCAGCCGGGCGGCGGGGTCGCTGTCGAAACCTGACGTGCGGCTCGACGTACGGGCGTTGACCCGAGTCGAGTTGTGAACCGAGACGATGCGGCGGCCGGGAACGGCCGCCGTTCTGGGCTAAGGGGACGAGTGATGGCAACGGGATCCGGGAAACGCGTCGGCTACGGTCTGGTCGGATGGACCGTGGCCGTTCTTGTCGGTGCGGGTCCGCTCGTGGCGCAGGAGCGGGCGGTGACGGGGGTGTCGGGGGCGTTGACGCTCGACGAAGCGGTCGCGCTGGCGCTCCGTCGGAGTCGGGAGCTGGAGGGGTCGTACCAGTCGTTGGAGGCGGCGGACCAGCGGGTGCGGGAGGCGTGGGGCAGCGTCTTCCCGCGGGTGAACCTGAGCGCGTCGTACACGCGGAGTCTCTCGATTCCGGGGAATTTTCTCCCGCGGATCTTCTTCGACCCCGACGCGGGGCCGGACGAGCTGGTGGCGGTGAGGTTCGGGGCGGACAACTCGTGGTCGTTCCAGCTCCGTGCGGAGCAGCCGGTATTCGACGCGGCGGCGTTCATCGGGGTCGGTGCGGCGGGGCGGTACGAGATGCTGCAGGACGAGACGCATCGGGGGACGGCGCAGCGTGTCGCGACGCGGACGCGGGTGGCGTTCTACGAAGTGTTGCTGGCGCAGGAGGCCTTGCGGCTGAGCGAGAACAGCGTCCAGCGGGTCCGTCAGGTGCTGGCGGAGACGGAGGCGCTGAACCGGGCGGGGCTCGCGTCGGAATACGACGTGCTCCGGTTGAGGGTGGAGCTGGCGAACCTGGAGCCGAGTCTTCGTCGGTCCCGGAACGCGCTGGAGGAGGCGAAGCGGCGGTTGGGGATCGAGCTGGGTCTGCAGACGCTCGACGGGGTGGAGGTGTCGGGGTCCCTGGCCGCGCTCGGTGCCGAGGCGGCGTTGGCGGGGGGAGGCGGCGGTGCGGAGAAGGCGTCGGTCGCGCGGGGCGGGGTGGACCTCGACGCGATGGCGCCCGAGGAGGTGGTCCGCCTGGCGCTGCAGCGGAGGTCGGACCTGAGGCAGCTCGATCTGACGGCGCGGTTGCGTCAGACGGAGCTCCGTCTGGAGCAGGTCGAGTACCTGCCGAAGGTCTCGATCTTCGGGTTGTACACGATCAACGCGCAGCAGAACGGCTCGCCGGACTTCTTCGGCTCGTCGTCGTTGCAGCGGGCGTACGGCCGTCAGGTCGGGGTGCAGGTGACGATGCCGCTCTTCTCGGGGTTCCAGCGGCCGGCGCGGGTGGCGCAGAAGCGGGCGGTGCTGCGGCAGGTGGAGCTCCAGCGGGCGCTGGTGAGCGTCCAGGCGGAGCACGAGGTGCGGACGTTGATCGACCAGGTGAGGGAGGCGCGGGCGCGGGCGGAGGCGCAGGGGTTGGCGGTCGAGCAGGCGCGGCGCGGGTTCGAGATCGCGTCGGCGAAGTACCGGGAGGGGTTGGGGAGCCAGCTCGAGGTCACGGATGCGGAGGTGGCGCTCCGGCAGAGTGAGTTCAATCACGCGGAAGCGATCTACGACTACCTGGTGGCTCGGGCCCGACTGGACGAGGCCGCCGGGATGGTTCCCCTGGTGGACACGGGCGACGGGTTCGCCCACGAGCGATAGAGGAGACCGCGATGGTATTGGATCGGCGGTGGATGGCGGGACTTGCGACGGTGGCCTTGGCCACGGCCGGGGTGGCGGCGTGCGGCGGGAGCGAGGCGAAGGAGCCCGGGCAGGGTGGGGAGGGGGCCGGCGAGCGGCCGGTCCGAATGGTGAACGTCGAGATCGAGGAAGCGGCGGCGGTCCCGTTCACGGATGTGGTCGGGATCATCGGGGTCGTGGCGCCGAATCGAAACGTGACGGTCGCGGCCGAGGAGGGTGGGGTGATCCGTACCCTCTACGTGGAGAAGGGCGAGTCGGTCGCGGCGGGGCAGCCGATCGCGAAGATCGACGATGCGCTGCTCCAGGCGCAGCTCCGACAGGCGATCGCGGACGCGGAGCTGGCGCGTGAGACCTTCGAGCGGCAGCGTCGGCTGTGGGAGGAGGAGAAGATCGGGACGGAGCTGGCGTACCTCCAGGCGAAGTATGCCGCGGAGCGGGCGGCGGCGAACGCCGCGGTTCTCATGGAGCGCGTGGACCGGACGACGATCCGTGCGCCGATCGCCGGGGTCCTGGACGACCGGATGGTGGAGGTCGGGAGCATGGTCTCGCCGGGGGCGCCGGTCGCCCGGGTGGTCGACGCGTCGACGCTGAAGATCGAGGGTGGGGTGCCGGAGCGCTTCGCGTTGGAGGTCCGGCCGGGTGCGCGGGCGCGGGTCACCTTCGACGGTCTGGACCGCAGGGAGGTGGAGGGGCGAATCGCCTTCGTCGGCGCGGTGGTCGACGAGCGGGCCCGGACCTTCCCGATCGAGGTGTCGCTGCAGAACCCCGGGCGGGTGAAGCCGGGGATGGTGGCGAACATCGGGATCGAGTACAGGACGCTGGATTCGGCCGTGGTGGTTCCGCAGGAGGCGGTGCTCCGCGCGGCGGAAGGCTACATCGCCTATGTGGCGGTGGAGCGGGGCGGCGAGGCGGTCGCCGAGGCGCGTCCGGTGGTGACCGGCCCGGCCCGGCGGGGGCGGGTGGTGATCGAGTCGGGGATCGAGCCGGGCGAGGCCGTCGTGGTCGTCGGACAGCATCAGGTTGCGCCGGGTGACCGGCTTCGGATCGTGGCTCGGCGGAACGGAGGCGCCCGATGAGCGAGATCGACCGGCGTGCCCCGACGGGCTCCGGCGGGTCGGAGGGCGTGCGCAACTTCCGGCCGACGGCGTTCGCGGTCAAGCAGCGCGTCAGCGTGCTGGTGCTCATGGCGATGATCTCGATCCTGGGGATCGTCTCCTACCTCAGCATCCCGAAGGAGTCGGACCCCGAGGTCGTGATCCCGATCATCTCGATCTCGACGCCGTACCCGGGAGTGGCGCCGAGGGACGTCGAGACGCTCGTCACCCGGGTCCTCGAGGAGAAGCTCAACACGATCGCCGACCTGAAGGAGCTGGAGTCGACCTCCGTGGAGGGGTACTCGAACATCATCGCCGAGTTCGAGACCACGATGGACATGGAGGAGGCGCTCCAGAAGGTGCGGGAGAAGGTCGACCTGGCGAAACCCGACCTCCCTCCCGACGTCGAGGAGCCGATCATCACCGAGATCAACCTCTCCGAGTTCCCGATCATGCAGGTGAACATCTCGGGGGAGTATGACCTGGTGCGGCTCAAGGAGGTGGCCGAGGCGGTCCAGGAGCGGCTGGAGCAGATCCCCGCGCTCCTCGACGTCCGGCTGTCGGGGGGGCTGGAGCGCGAGGTCAAGGTCGAGGTCGACCTGCCCAAGCTCCAGTTCTACGGCCTGGCGTTCGGCGATGTGATCGACGCGATCCGGAACGAGAACGTGACGATCCCGGGCGGCGCGATCGACGTCGGTCATCAGAAGTACCTCGTGCGCGTGAACGGCGAATTCCCCGACACGCGCATCATCGAGGACATCGTGATCACGACGCGGGGCGGCCGGCCGATCTACGTGCGGGATGTGGCGAGCGTGGACTTCGGGTTCAAGGACCGCGAGAGCTACGCGCGGCTCGACGGCAACCCGGTCGTCACGCTGGACATCATCAAGCGTGCGGGCGAGAACATCATCGAGGTCGCGGATGCGGTGAAGGCGGCGATCGACGAGCTGGAGCCGACCTTCCCGGCGACGACGGTGGTCAAGATCACCTCCGACCAATCCACGGCCATCCGCGACATGGTCAGCAGCCTGGAGAACAACATCATCTCGGGGCTGATCCTGGTGGTCGCCGTGCTCCTCTTCTTCCTCGGGGTGCGTAACGCCACCTTCGTGGGGATCTCGATCCCCCTCTCGATGCTCCTCTCCTTCATCGTCATGAAGGCGATGGGGATCTCGATGAACATGGTGGTGCTCTTCGCGCTCATCCTGGCGCTCGGGATGCTGGTCGACAACGCCATCGTGGTCGTGGAGAACATCTACCGGTTCCGGGAGGAGGGGTACGACAACGTCACGGCGGCGGTCCGCGCGACGAGCGAGGTCGCGATCCCGGTCATCACCTCGACGCTCACGACGGTCGCCGCGTTCCTCCCGCTGGCCTTCTGGCCCGGCGTGGTTGGCGAGTTCATGAGCTTCCTGCCGAAGACGGTGATCATCACGCTCACGAGCTCGCTCTTCGTGGCGTTGGTGATCGTTCCGGTCCTCTGCGCGCTCTTCATGCGGCTGGAGGGGGAGCGCTCGGCGCCGCTGAGCCCCGCGGCGAGATGGACGCTGTTGGGCGGGGCGGGGCTCCTCTTCCTCGGGATCGCCGCGGCGAACCCGCTGACGGCCGTCCTCCTCGCGGCGACGGTGATCGGGCTCGTCATCGTCCACCGGTTGGTCCTCGCCCGGGTGGGGCGGTGGTTCCAGGATCGGGCGGTGCCGTTCATGATCGACCGATACGAGCGCCGGCTCCGCTGGGCGCTCGACCACCGGTTCATCGTGGTGGGCGGCGCGGCGGCCGTCTTCGTCCTGACCTTCGTGGCCTTCGGGATGTTCAACGCCGGGGTCGAGTTCTTCCCCGAGGACATACCGCCGTCGACGGTCTACGCGCAGATCGATGTGCCGGACGGTACGCACGTGGACTTCACGAACGCCGTAGCCGAGAGGATCGAGGAGGAGCTGAAGGGGCTCGCCGGGATCCGGGATGCGGAATCGGTCGTCGCCACGGTCGGCGGCGGGGGCGGCAACATCTTCATGAGCGGCGGCGACGCGACGGTCGCGGTCAACTTCAAGCGATACGACCTGCGGGAGTTCGACACCTTCGAGACGCTCCGGGAGATGCAGGAGCGGATCGGCAAGGGGATCGCCGGCGCGGATGTGAAGATCGAGAAGCTGGAGATGGGTCCGCCGAGCGGGAAGCCGGTGACCATCGAGATCGTGGGCGAGGACCCCGAGGTGCTGCGGGCGCTGGCGGACCGGGTCGTCCAGATCCTGGAGGCCTCGCCGGTGTACGCGCGGCTCGAGGGGCTGGAGAGCGACATGGCGCGGGGCCGCCCGGAGCTGATCGTCGACGTCGACCGGGAGAAGGCGGCGCTCTACGGTCTCTCGACCGCCGAGGTCGGGAGGACGGTGCGCACGGCGATCCAGGGGACCGAGGCGGCCAAGTTCCGGGACGGCAACGACGAGTACGACATCGTCGTCCGCCTGGCGAAGCCGTACCGGGAGGACCTGAACGCGTTGCGTGACCTGACGGTGGTGGCCGAGGGGCGGCAGATCCCGCTCCCCTCCGTGGCGACCTGGCGGATCGACGAGGGGTTCGGCAGCATCAAGCGGAGGGACATGGACCGTGTGGCGACGGTCAGCTCGGACGTCAGGACGGGGGAGAACAGCAATGCGGTCCTCGCCGAGGTGCAGAAGACGCTCGCCGGGTTCGCCGCGGAGCTCCCGCCGGGGTACGTGCTGCGGTACGGCGGCCAGCAGGAGGACCAGATGGAGGCGCAGGAGTTCCTGGGCAACGCCTTCGGCGTGGCGCTCATGCTGATCGCCTTCATCCTGATCTCGCAGTTCAACTCGGTGGTCAAGCCGTTGATCATCCTGACGTCGGTGATCATGTCGACGGTCGGGGTGCTCGTCGGGCTGATGATCTTCCGGATGCCTTTCGGGATCATCATGACGGGCGTGGGGGTGATCTCGCTGGCGGGGGTGGTGGTCAACAACGCGATCGTGCTGATCGACTACATCGACGTCCTGCGGTCGCGGGAGGGGATGAGCCGCCGCGAGGCGCTCGTCCGGGCGGGGATGACCCGATTCCGGCCGGTGATCCTGACGGCGGTCACGACGGTGCTCGGCCTGGTGCCTCTGGCGACCGGGTTCAACTTCGACTTCCTGGGGCTCTACACTCGTCTCGACCCGAACATCTACTGGGGCGGCGAGCAGGCGGCGTGGTGGGGTGGGATGGCGGTCGCGGTGATCGTGGGCCTCACCTTCGCGACGGTGCTGACGCTGGTCCTCGTGCCGGTGTCGTACTCCCTGGTCGACGATGCGACGGCGCTCTTCCAACGCTACTACACGACGTCGCGCCGGGGCGAGGCGGCATCTGCGGCGGGGGATCTGGCGCCGGCGGGTGCGGCGGCCGAGACGTCGGGCCGGCGGGTTCCGGCGGTGGTGGGGCGGTTGCGCTCGCTGTTGCGGGCTCGGTCGGCGTAGGGGGCGGTGGGGGATTGAAGAAGTACAGTCGGCGACCGATACTATGGAATCGGACTCATAGCATCCGCGAACGAGCCGACGGAGGAGCCAGCAGTTGAACGGCGAACGGGTCCACGGCGTTCGGTCGCCGGCCGCCCCGCCCGCGGGCGGCATCCTGGCCGACCGGCGCCGTCTCGCGACGCTGCGACGGCTCGCCCTGGTGGACTCGCCGGCCGAGGAGTCGTTCGACCGGCTGACGCGACTGGCGGCGAGGGTCCTGCGTGCGCCGGTCGCGCTCGTCTCGTTCGTGGAGGAGGACCGCCAGTTCATCAAGAGCAGCGTCGGTCTTCCGGAGCCTCTCGCGTCGCGGCGGGAGATGCCGCTCTCGCACTCCTTCTGTCACCTCACGGTGGAGCGGGGCGAGCCGCTGGTGGTCGAGGATGCTCGGCGGCACCCCGACCTCCGGGACCATCCGGCGGTGCGTTTGCGGGTGATCGCCTACGCCGGGATCCCGCTCTTCAGCTCGGATGGACTGCCGCTGGGCACGCTCTGCGTCGTCGACTCGGAGCCGCGGCGCTGGAACCTCGAGGGTGTAGGGATCCTCGAGGACCTGGCCGCCTCGGTGATGACCGAGATCGAGCTGCGGACCGCGGTGCGGCGTGCGCACCAGAAGGCGGAGGAAGCGGAGCGGGAGCGGCGGGATCGGATCGCGGTGCTCGACCGGATGTCCGAGGGCTTCCTCGTGCTCGACCGGGGGTTGCGGGTCACGCACCTGAACCGGTCGGCGGAGGCGCTGGTCGGTAGGAGTCGGGACGACGTCGTCGGCCGGGAGATCTGGGAGGTGATCGGCCGGACCGAAGGTTCCGACGTCGCCCTCGAGCTGCGGCGGGCGATGGAGGAGGAGTGCGCGGTCCACTTCCAGACACGGTCGTCGCGCAACCGCTGGATCGAGGCGCACGCCTACCCCGAGGCCGACGGGCTCTCGGTCTTCATCCGGGACATCACCGAGCAGAAGGCGATCGAGACGGCGCTCCGTGCGCGTGAGGAGGAGCTGCGCCAGGCGCAGAAGATGGAGGCGCTCGGGCGGCTCGCGGGCGGCGTCGCCCACGACTTCAACAACCTCCTCACGGTGATCCGCGGCCATGTGGACCTGCTGGTCCAGGGCCTCGATCCCGAGAGCCCGTTGCAGGACGATGTCGACGAGATCCGGACCGCCGCGGACCGGGCCACGGCGCTGACGCGTCAGCTCCTCTCCTTCAGCCGCCGGCAGACGGTCCAGGCGACGACGGTCGACCTGAACCGGATCGTCGCGGGGATGGAGAAGATGCTCCATCGGCTGATCGGCGAGGATATCGCGCTGGTGACGTCGCTGGATGCGTCGCTCGGGAAGGTGAACGCCGACCCGGGCCACCTGGAGCAGGTCCTGATGAACCTGGTCGTGAACGCGCGGGACGCCATGCCCCAGGGCGGCACGATCAGGATCGAGACGAGGAACGCCGAGCTGGGCGAGGAGCACGTTCGGCGCTACCCGTACGTGCAGCCGGGGCCCTACGTCCTCCTGGCGGTCACCGATACCGGCGCCGGGATGGACGAGGAGACGCGCTCGAAGATCTTCGAGCCGTTCTTCACGACGAAGGAGCCGGGGAAGGGGACGGGGCTCGGGCTGAGCACCGTCTACGCGATCGTGAAGCAATCGGGGGGGTACATCTGGGTCTCGAGCGAGCTGGGCGCCGGGACGACCTTCCGGATCTACCTCCCGCGCTTCGAAGGGGAGATCGAGCCGGTGCCGGCGCCGGCGCCGAAGCCGTCGTCGTCGCCCGGGAACGAGACGATCCTGCTCGTCGAGGACGAGGTTTCGATTCGACGCCTCGCCCGCCGCGTCCTCGAGAAGCTGGGGTACACGGTGCTCGAGGCGACGAACGGCGCCGATGCCCTCGAGGTCGCCGGGCGGTACCCGGGGCGGATCCATCTCCTCGTGACGGACGTGGTCATGCCGGAGATGAGCGGGCCGCGGCTCGCCGAGGTCATCGCCATGGCCCGGCCGGGGATCCAGGTCCTCTACACCTCCGGGTACACCGAGCACGAGATCGTGCACCGTGGCGCGGCTCGGGAAGGGATCTCGTTCCTCGAGAAGCCGTTCACGCCGGAGATGTTGGGCCGGAAGGTGCGGGAGGTGCTGGACGGGGGAGCGGATTGACCCTGTCCCGCCCACCCCATCCCCGGGGCGCTTGACTCGGGTCGAGCGTTGGGCTAGAATCGCGGTACAACTGGGTACACGGCGGAAGGATTTGTTGGCCGCTTGCCACCGCCGGGCGGGGCGCCGAAGGGCGCCGACCGTCGAAACAAAGGTCTAAAGTGCCGGGCATCCATATCAAGCGCGACATCATGGACCCCGCACCCCAGGTGGCTGCGGGGTTTTTCGCGTAGGGAGGTACCATGGCCGGGAGTCGATACCTCGAGCTGCTCCGGGAGCGCGTGCTCGTGTACGACGGCGCGATGGGTACGAGCATTCAGGCGCGGGGGCTCGGGCCCGAGGATTTCGGCGGCCCGGAGCTGGAGGGGTGCAACGACCACCTCGTGCTGTCGCGGCCGGATGTGATCGAGTCGATCCACGCCTCGTACCTCGAGGTCGGGTGCGACGTCATCGAGACGGACACCTTCCGGGCGAATCGGCTGACGCTGCGGGAGTACGGGCTGGAGGGGCGGGTCGTCGAGCTGAACCGTGCGGCGGCGGCGCTGGCGCGCCGGGTCGCGGACCGGTACGCGACGCCGGACCGACCGCGCTTCGTGGCGGGGAGCATCGGCCCGAGCGGCTACCTGCCGAGCACTTCGGACCCCACCCTGGGCGCGATCACCTACGACGAGCTGGCGGAGGTCTTCCGGGAGCAGGCGCGGGGTCTGGTCGAGGGAGGCGTCGACGTCCTCCTCGTCGAGACGAGCCAGGACATGCTGGAGGTGAAGGCGCAGGTCGCGGGGATCCGGCGTTACTTCCGCGAGGCCGGCGTGCGGCTTCCGATCCAGGTCCAGGTCACTCTCGACACCTCGGGGCGTATGCTCCTCGGGACCGACATCGGCGCGGCGATGGTCGTGCTGGAGTCGCTCGGCGTCGACGCGATCGGGTTGAACTGCTCGACGGGCCCCGAGCCGATGCGCCAGCCGGTCCGGTATCTCTGCGATCATTCGCGGCTGCCGATCAGCGTCATCCCGAACGCCGGGATCCCGCACAACGAAGGGGGGTGCGCGGTCTACCCTCTCACCCCCGAGGAGCTCGCCGAGGCGCATGAAGAGTTCGTGACGCGCTTCGGCGTCTCGATCGTCGGCGGGTGCTGCGGTACGACGCCGGAGCACCTCCGGGCGGTCGTCGAGCGGGTCGGGGGGAAGCGGCCGCTGCGGCGGGAGGTGGCGCACGTCCCGCGGGTCGCGAGCGCGATCAAGGCGACGTCGCTCGTCCAGGTCCCGGCCCCCACGCTGATCGGCGAGCGGGTCAACGCCCAGGGGTCCAAGCGGGTCAAGGAGCTCCTCCTCGCCGACGACTACGATGGAGTGCTCCAGGTCGCGCGGGATCAGGTGGAGGGGGGCGCGCACCTCCTCGACGTCTGCGTCGCGCTGACGGAGCGGCAGGACGAGGCCGATCAGATGCGCCGGCTCGTCAAGCTCCTGGCCCAGGGGGTCGACGCGCCGCTGGTCATCGACACGACGGAGGCCGGGGTCGCGAAGGCGGCGCTCGAGCAGTACCCGGGGCGCGCCGTCGTCAACTCGATCCACCTCGAGAACGGGCGGGGGCGGATCGATGCCGTGCTCCCCCTCGTCGCGGAGCACGGCGCGGCGGTCGTCGCGCTGACGATCGACGAGCAGGGGATGGCGAAGACGGCGGAACGAAAGCTGGAGGTCGCGCGGCGGATCCACGCGATCGCGACGGGCGAGTACGGCCTCCCGCCCGATGCGCTGATCTTCGATGCGCTGACCTTCACCCTGGCGACGGGGGAGGCGGAGTACCGACGGTCGGCGATCGAGACGATCGAGGGGATCCGGCGGATCAAGGCGGAACTCCCCGGGGTGCTCACGGTGCTCGGCGTCTCGAACGTCTCGTTCGGGCTGGCGCGGCACGCGCGCGCGGTGCTCAACTCCGTCTTCCTGCACCACTGCGTGGAGGCGGGGCTCGACCTGGCGATCGTGAACCCCGCGCACGTGAAGCCGTACGCCGAGATCGACGCCGAGCAGCGCGCGCTCGCCGACGACCTGATCTTCGACCGGCGCGACGACGCCCTCGCCCGCTTCATCGCGTACTTCGACGCGAACCGCGTCGAGGAGGCCGCCGCCGCAGACCCGACCGAGGGGATGACGCCCGAGGCGGCGATCCACTGGAAGATCCTCCACCGCCGGAAGGAGGGGATCGAGGAGCTGGTCGATGCGGCGGTGGCGAGGAGGATGCAGGGGGGTGCGGGTGTGGTGGTGGGGGCGGGGCCGGGAACGGGAACGGGAACGGGAACGGGAACGGGAACGGGAACGGGGACGGGGACGGGGACGGGGGGCGAGCGGCATGAGGCGGGGGTTTGGGTGCTCAACAACGTGCTCCTCCCCGCCATGAAGGAGGTGGGCGATCGGTTCGGGGCGGGGGAGCTGATCCTCCCCTTCGTGCTCCAGTCGGCGGAGGTGATGAAGCGGGCGGTCGCGCGGGTGGAGACGTATCTCGAGAAGGTCGAGGGGCAGAGCAAGGGGAAGGTCGTGCTGGCGACGGTCTTCGGCGATGTGCACGACATCGGGAAGAACCTGGTCCACACGATCCTGGAGAACAACGGCTACGAGGTCCACGACCTGGGGAAGCAGGTCCCGGTCAACACGATCATCGAGAAGGCGGTCGAGGTCGGCGCCGACGCGATCGGTCTCTCGGCGCTGCTGGTCTCGACGTCGAAGCAGATGCCGCTCGTCGTGCAGGAGCTTCACGCCCGTGGGCTGTCGTTTCCGGTGCTCTGCGGCGGTGCGGCGATCAACCCGTCGTTCGTGCGGTCGGCGGCGTTCGTGGGGGGGGAAGGCGGCGAGCTCTACGCGCCGGGGGTGTTCTACTGCAAGGACGCCTTCGAGGGGCTGGCGACGGTGGAGTCGCTGGTCGACCCGGTGGGGCGGGAGTCGTTCGTGCGGCGTCGGCACGAGGAGATCCGCGAGGGGGTGGCGCGGCGGGCGGCGCTGCGGGAGCGGGCGAAGGAGCTGGCGCCGGCGCTGCGGGTCGGGGGGCCGTCCCGGGAGGTGGAGATCCCGCGTCCGCCTTTCTTCGGCGTGAAGGTGCTGGATCGCATCCCCCTCGCCGAGCTCTACGACCTCATTGACCTGAACACGCTCTACCGGTTGCACTGGGGGGCGAAGAATGCGAAGGGCGCGGAGTGGGAGCGGCTGGTGAGGGAGGAGTTCGAGCCGCGGCTCCAGCGCTACCGGCAGGAGACGCTGGCGGGGGGCAAGGTGCGGGTCCGGGCGGCGTACGGCTTCTTCCCGGCGGCGGCGGAGGGTGACGACCTCGTCGTCTACGACCCGGCCGACGCGACGCGGGAGGTGGCGCGCTTCACCTTCCCGCGGCAGGCGGAGCGGGAGCGGCTCTGTCTGGCCGACTACTTCGTGCCGGCCGACGGGGGCCGGCGGGACGTGGCGGGGTTCACCGTCGTCTCGGTCGGCGACGAGCTGCTCGAGCGCTCGAACGCGCTGATGCGGGGCGGCGACTACGGCGAGGGCTACTTTCTCCACGGGTTCGGGGTGCGCCTTGCCGAGGCGGCGGCGGAGTACGTGCACCGGCTCATGCGCCGGGAGCTCGGGATCGCCCCCGACCGGGGGCTTCGCTACGCCTGGGGCTACCCCGCCTGTCCGGACCACCGCCAGCACGAGCTGGTCTTCCGGCTGCTCCCGGCTCGGGAGAAGCTCGGGATGGCGCTGACCGAGGCGGGGGCGCTGGTCCCGGAGCTCGCGACCGCGGCGATCGTGGTGCACCATCCGGAGGCGAAGTATTTCAGTGCGGGGTGAGGGGGCATCCCGTCCCCGTTCCCGTCCCCGTCCCCGATACGGAGGCGCCCGTGCCCGATTTTGATCACGAAAGGCTGGATGTTTACCAGGCGGCCATCGAATTCGTGGCCACGGCCCACGCGTTGGGTCAGCGATTCCCTCCCGGATACGGGGACCTGGCGGACCAGCTCCGCCGGGCGGCGATCTCGATCCCGCTGAACGTCGCCGAGGGGGCGGGGGAGTTCAGTGCGAGGGAGAAGGCGAGGTTCTATCGGATGGGGCTGCGTTCGGCCACGGAGTGCGCGGCCATCCTCGATGTGCTTCGGGTGATGAGGATCGCCGATGAGAGCGAGCTTGGTGCGGGACGGGAGCTGCTTCTGCGGATCGTTTCGATGCTTACGCGGATGACGGCGACGAGGCCGGGAACGGGAACGGGTACGGGAACGGGTACGATGCGATGAGTGGGTTCCTCGACCTCCTCCACGACGATCGGCCGCACGTCTTCGACGGCGCGATGGGGACGATGCTCTACCAGAAGGGCGTCTTCATCAACCGCTGCTACGACGAGCTCTGCCTCAGGGAGCCGGAGCTGGTGAAGGAGGTGCACCGGGCGTACGTGGCGGCGGGGGCGGAGCTGATCGAGACGAACAGCTTCGGCGCGAACCGGTTGAAGCTGGCGGCGTACGGACTGGAGGAGCAGGTCCGTGCGATCAACGCGCGGGCGGCGGAGCTGGCGCGGGGGGCGGCGGCGGGGCGGGCGCTGGTGGGCGGCTCGATCGGGCCGCTCGGGGTGCGGCTGGAGCCGTTTGGCGCGACGGCGCGGGAGGAGGCGCGGGCGATCTTCCGGGAGCAGGCGGAGGGGCTGCTGGAGGGGGGCGTCGATTTCTTCATCCTCGAGACCTTCGCGGACCTGGAGGAGATCCGGCAGGCGCTCGAGGCGGTCCGGGAGGTCTCGGACCTCCCGGTCGTCTGCCAGATGACGGTGCAGGAGAACGGGGTGACGGCGTACGGTACGACGCCGGCCACGTGCATGGCGACGCTCGACGAGTGGGGAGCGGACGTCGTCGGCTTCAACTGCTCGGTCGGACCGCACGGGGTGCTGGAGGCGATCGAGGTGGGGGCGACGCCGGGGCGGGCGCGCCTCTCGGCGCAGCCGAACGCCGGGCTCCCCCGTGACGTTCAGGGGCGGAAGATCTACATGGCCTCGCCGGAGTACATGGCGAAGTACGCGCAGCGTCTGATCCGGGCGGGGGCGAAGTTCGTGGGCGGGTGCTGCGGGACGACGCCGGAGCACATCCGCCGGATCGCGGATGCGGTGCGCGCCCTCTCGCCGGGGCGGGCGCGGGTCCAGGTCACGGCGGAGCCCCCGAAGGGCGCCGAAGCGAGGCCGACGACGCCGCTCGCCGAGCGCTCCGCCTGGGGCCGCAAGCTCGCGGCGGGGGAGCTGCTCACGACCGTCGAGATCGTCCCTCCCCGGGGGATCGACCCCTCGAAGATGCTCGCCGGGGTCGAGGCGCTGCGGCGCGCGGGGGTCGACGGCGTCAACGTCCCGGATGGGCCGCGCGCGCAGATGCGGATGGGCGCGCTCGCCACGGCGGTCCTCGTCGAGAGGGTCGGGGGGATCGAGGCGGTCGTGCACTACACCTGCCGGGACCGGAACCTCCTCGGGATGCTCTCCGACCTCCTCGGCGCGCACGCGCTGGGGCTCCGCAACCTCCTGCTCATCACCGGCGACCCGCCGAAGATGGGGCCGTACCCCGAGGCGACGGCGGTCTTCGACATCGACTCGATCGGGCTGACGAACCTCGTCGCCCGGCTGAACCGCGGGGTAGACCCCGGGGGGAACCCGATCGACGAGCCGACGCGCTTCACGATCGGCGTGGGCGTGAACCCCGTCTCGGTCGACCGGGACCACGAGCTGAACCGCTTCTACTGGAAGGTCGATGCGGGGGCCGAGTACGCCATCACGCAACCGGTCTTCGACCCCGACCAGCTCCTGTCGTTCATCGAGGAGATCCAGCGGCGGGGGATCTGGATCCCGATCGTCGCGGGGATCTGGCCGTTGGTTTCGGCGAGGAACGCGGAGTTCCTGGCGAACGAGGTCCCGGGGGTCGTCGTGCCGCCGGAGGTGGTGGAGCGGATGCGGAGCGCGAGCGCCCGGAGCCGCGAGCACGCGATCGCCGAGGGGATCGCGATCGCGCGGGAGATGATCGAGCGAGTCCTCCCCCACGTGCAGGGGATCCAGGTCAGTGCGCCGTTCGGCCGGACCGACCTCGCGCTCCAGGTCCTCGACGGGATCAGCCGGGTCAAGGCTCCTCCCCGCCACCCCCTTCCTGCTCCTTCCGGATCCGGTTGACGAGCCGGTGGCTGCGGCGGGTCGTCTCGGGCTCGCGATAGCCGGCGGTCATGCGTAGCACGAGCTCGACGGCGGTCGGCAGGTCCATGAGGTGGCCGGGGGAGACGTAGACCGGACGCACGCGGGGCCTCGTGCGGACGGCCATCCCGACGACCTCGCCGCGGTCCACGAGCGGTGCGGTCGAGCCGCGCTCCTCGCCGAGGGGGCCGTGCTTGCCGACCAGGATCGACTTCGCGCACCCGATCGTGGGGATGTCGAAGAGGAGCCCGCCGTGGCAGGCGATCCCGAAGCGGCGGGGGTGGGCGATCCCGTGGCCGTCGAAGATGATGACGTCGGGGCGGGTGAGGAGTCGCTCCCACGCCGCGGCGAGGGCCGGGAGCTCGCGGAAGGAGAGGAGCCCGGGGACGTAGGGGAAGTCGACGTCGACGGCGGCCGCGGCCTCGTCGACGGTGTCCATCGTCCGCGGGTCGAGGACGACGATCCCGGCGAAGCTGCGGCGGCTCCCCCGGGAGATCGAGAGGTCGGCGCCGGCGATGCGGCGGGGGTCGAACCCCGGGGGCGGCTGCGCGACGAGGCGGTCGCGCAGCCGCTCCTGGAGCCGGACGGCTTCGGCGGGCGAGAGGTCCCAGGGGTGCAGGGGCACGACCTCCATCGGATCGGCCGTTCCGTCAAAGATCGAGCCAGTAGCTGAACTTGACCATCAGGATGTTGGTCCCGGGCGCGTCGAAGAGGCGGCGGCCGTCGCGGCCGAGGTCGAAGTCGCCGCGGGGCTCCGTGTCGCTGCGCCCCTGGCTCCAGACGAGGTAGAGCGCCGAGCCGGGGCGGTACTCCCAGCGGAGCACGAGGTTCGAGCGCAGCTCCTTGAAGTTGAACGCCGGGTCGCCAAAAGTGAAGTCGGCGGTCCGGTCGCCGTCGGCGTCGACGCGGAAGGTCCGTTCGCCGTCGTCGTCGACGTCGACGCAGAGGCGGGAGGCGGGATCCGCGCCGCAGGGGAGCGCGGCGCCGTAGCGGAGGAACCGGTCGTCGAAGCGGTCGGCGCGCGGATCGGCGACCTCCATGAACCCGTCGTAGTCGCCGGCGCTGACGAAGGGTTGGGCGTAGAACTGGAGCGAGAGGGTCGGCGTGAAGGTGTAGCCGAACCGGGCCGTGAGCGAGGCGGTGCGCTGCTCGAGTCGCCCGAAGACGTAGTGCGTCCCGTCGTCGGCGGTCTTCTGGGTGACGTACTGCCAGGCGTTGCGGTGCCATCTCATCTGCGGCGCGAGGGAGAGCTCGAGGCGGCTCGATGGCCGGACCCGGAGCCCCGTCTCGATGCCGAAGGTGCGCCCGTCGGTCTCGTCCTCGAAGTCGCCCCACCCATCGACGGTCACCGCGACGGCGCGGCGCTGGTCGGTGTACATCCCGAACCAGTAGTTGGTCCGGGCGGGGCGGAGGAAGGCGGGGCCGCCGCGGAGCGCGCTGGTCGAGAGGACCGAGAGGTTGCGGTTGATCCCGCCGTATCCGCCCCAGTAGTTCCCGAGCTGGAAGTTCCCGTTGACGTTCCCGCCGATCGAGACGCGCTCGCCGCCGAAGGACCAGCCGGCCCACTGGTTGAAGTTGATGCCCCAGCTCCGGAAGGTGCGGCCGGGGGTGAAGTCGCGGTACCCGACCCAGACGAACTGGTCGATCCAGTCGGCGTCGGTCTGGTAGCCGACGTCGTTGACCTCGAACCCCGGCGAGCGCGCGGTCGTGCCCACCGACCAGCGCCAGCTCCCGCCGTACTCGCCGATGTTGAACATGGCGGCCGCGCCGGTGAGGGAGGTGCGCGTCGGATCGTAGTCGATGTGGTCGGCGTCGGGACGCTGGAAGTAGTGGCCGGCGCTGCGCTGGACGCGATCGATCGCCTCGGCGCTTCCCCGGAGGTGGCTGGCGAGGAGCTTGGCCACGATCTCGTACGACCCGCCGCCGAAGCGGTGGCGGAGGTCGATCCCGCCGGTGTAGGCCGCGGTGCGGAGGAAGTCGAGGGAGGCGTCGTCGAGGCGGCGGTTCGTGGTGGTGAAGATCCCGCCGATCGTCGACTCGCCCTCGCGGAAGTCCTTCATCACGCGCACGACGGCGTAGTTGGTCAGGGGCTCGACGTCGACCTCGTCCTCGCGCCCCTCGCCATCGATGTAGCGGGCGCGCTCGGGGGCGGTCACGGCGTCGAGGACGCCGATCGACCACCCGCTCGCGGTCTTGCCGGAGAGCTTGGCGGCGCCGAGGATCGTGGCGGCCTCGGGGGTGTCGGAATACGCGGCGTCGTCGGGGACGGCGCCCTGGGGCGCGCGGCCGACCCGCCGAGAGTAGAAGAGCTGCTCGTTCTCGCCGTCGCCATCCCCGAAGGCGAGGCGGAAGCGGAAGATGTCGGCGCCCTCGGTGAAGAAGGGCCGGCGCTCGGCGAAGAAGGTCTCGAAGGCCGAGAGGTTCACGACCGACGGATCGGCCTCGACCTGGCCGAAGTCCGGGTTGATCGTGGCGGTGAGCGTGAGGTTCGACGTCACGCCGATCTTGAGGTCCGCGCCGGCCGCGCCGAAGACGTCGTTGCGGCGGTAGAAGGGGTCGCCGGCCTCGCCCGGCGCGCGGGTGACGCGGGCCAGGGTGTAGGGGAGCAGCTCGAAGCGACGGGGGGCGGAGAGGGCGGGGAGGCCGCGCAGCTCGCCCGACCGTGAGACGAAGCCCTGGACGTCCTGGAGGATCGGGGACCAGAAGGAGCGCTCTTGCCGCCGTGCGACCTCGCGGCCGAAGTTGATCCCCCAGACGCGCTCCCCGTCATCGGCGACGCCGCTGAAGCGGAGCTGCGAGAGGGGGATGCGGAACTCGGCGGTCCAGCCGAGGCTGTCGATGCGCGTCGCGACCTCCCAGACGGCGTCCCAACCGACGTCCTCGTTCTGGTCGTCGTAGTGGAGCACGTCCTTCTGCACGCCGCCGGGCGTGACGGAGAAGCGGAAGGCGGTGCGCCTGTCGTTGTAGCTGTCGATGATGACGTGGGCCCAGTCGGCGAAGATCCCGGTGGCGTCGCGGCGGCCGAGCTGGGTGCCGATCGAGTCCGGCGCGGAGTCGTACATGCGCATGGCGACGTAGATCGCGTGGTCGTCGATGGCGATCCTCGCCTCCGTGCTGTCGGTCGCGGGCCGGCCGGAGGCGGGTGCGAGCTGGACGAATCCGGTGGCGACGGGGCCGTCGCGCCAGACGGCGTCGTCGAGGCGGCCGTCGATGATGGGAGGCGTGCCGACGACGCGGATCGCGGTGATCGAGCGCCTCACCGATGCGTCGACGGCGCGTGTCGTGGAGATCGCGGATTGGCCGTGGGCCGCCGCGCTGCCGAGGAGCGTGGCGGCGCAGGCCAGAACGGCGATCCGGGTCATGCGTCGGGTCGCGTTGTGCACCGGACGCCGGGGGGTGTGGAGGATGAGCCGCACGGTTCCTCTCGATCGTTTGGGGGAATCTTGCGGACGACGTTCGTCCCGGTTACCGATCAGCCGATCACGCCGGTTAGATAAGGCCACTGTCGAGAGGGTTGCACCCGTCGCCGCGGCGCCCGGACCTCGGGGGCCGGGTCTTGGGCGGCGGGCCGTGGCCTCACGTCATGATCTCGAGGAGGTGCTCCGATGCGGGAACTGCGCTTCGCCAAGGGCCACGGCCTGGGGAACGACTACCTGGTGGTGGATGCGGCCGACCTGCCGTGGGAGCTGACGCCGGGGCGGATCCGCGCGCTCTGCGACCGGCACCGCGGCGCCGGCTCGGACGGCGTGCTCCTCGGCCGGCTCGACGGCGGGCGGTTCCGGCTACGGATCTTCAACCCGGACGGGAGCGAGGCGGAGAAGAGCGGGAACGGCCTGCGGATCTTCGCCGCCTACCTCCACGGCCGCGGGCTGGTCGGCAGGGAGCCGTTCCCGGTCGAGCTGGTCAAGGACACGGTCGAGATGCAGGTCGTCGAGGAGAGGGAGGGGGGCGAGCTGCTGGTCGTGGTCGACATCGGGCGGGCGTCGTTCCGCGGGGAGGACGTGGGATTCCTCCCTGTGGCCGGGGAGGCGCTCGGCACGGAGCTCGACCTGGGAGAGGCGGGGACGGCGAAGGTCAACCCGGTCTCGCTCTCCAACCCGCACTGCGTGGTCTGGGTCGACGAGCTGAAGCGGGAAGATTTCGTGCGTCGTGCGCCCCGCCTCGCGACGCACCCGGCCTTCGCGGCGGGGACGAACGTGCAGTTCGCGCGGGTCGCCGGCCCGTCGACGCTCGAGGCGTGGATCTGGGAGCGGGGCGCCGGCGAAACGCTGGCCTCGGGGTCGAGCGCCTGTGCCGTCGTCGCCGTCGCGGCGAGGCTGGGGCTCGTGGCGGGCCCGGAGGTGACGGTGCGGATGCCCGGGGGGGAGGTCCGGGTCACCTTGCGCGACGATGGGATGATCCGCCTCCTGGGCGCCGCGCAGATCATCTACCACGGCGCGGTGCGGGGGGAGGTGGCGGCGGGGTGGGGTTGAGCCCCGCCGGGTGGCGGGTCAGCTCTTCACGCGGGCCAGGAGAACGGCGGCGGCGATGGCGAAGGCGCCGTTGGGGATCCAGGCGGCGACCAGGGGCGGGAGCGCGCCGCTGGCGCCGGCCGAGCCGGCGACGCGGAAGAGCATGAGGTAGAAGATCGTGATCGCGAGCGAGATGCCGACGCCGTAGGCGGAGCCGCCCCGCCGGGAGGAGGTGGCGAGGGGCATGGCGAAGAGGATGATGACGAGCGTGGCGACGGGGATCGCGATCTTCTGGGCGCGTTCGACCTTGAGCTCGAGGGGCCGTCCGCCGGACCTCTCGAGGATGTCGATGAAGCGGCCGAGCTCGGCGTAGCCCATGTCCTCGGGGTCCTTGGGCTCGGCGAGGAGCTGCTCGGGCGTCTCGGTGAGGACGAGGGGGCGGAGTCGCTCGAAGTGGAACGTCCTCTCGGTCGTCGAGTCGATGAAGAGCCGCAGGTAGCCGGACTCAAGGGTCCAGCCGGAGTCGGGGTGGAAGCTCGCGTTGGGTGCCGAGAGGTGGACGCCGGGGACCCTCGGCTCGTCGCCCTCCCGCTCCATCGAGATGTCGTCGATGCGGCCGCCGGCGACGTCGAGGTTGCGGATCGAGAAGACGCGGCCGTCCGCGGCGCGGTAGATGAAGTCGGCGCGCGAGGTGCGCGACCGGCTCCGCTCCCCGAGCACCTCGGCGCGCATGCGGTTGGCGACGGGGACGAGCTCGGAGAGGCCGAGGGCCGCGACGGTCAGGACGACCCCGAGGAAGGGGAGCGCGGCGAAGAGGCGGTAGAAGCTGACCCCGCCCGCCTTCGCGGCTGCGACCTCGGAGTACCGCGTCATGTTGCTGACCGTGAAGACCGAGGCGATCAGCGAGGCGATCGGGAAGGAGTAGAGGACGAAGAGCGGCACCTGGTAGAGGTAGCTGAGCCCGACCTGCCGCGTCGAGAGTCCCCGCTCCATGTATCGGTCGAGGTTGTCCATCAGGTCGCCCAGGATGAAGAGGACCGGGGCGGCCATGACGAAGAGGAGGAAGAGCCGCAGGAACTCGCTGACGACGTAGCGGTCGAGGAGCCGGGGTCGCATCGCTTCACCTCCCGTCCCGGCCGGCGACGGCGCGCCGACGGAGCAGGCCCCGGACCGCATCGCGCAGGTCGTCCAGAGCGTTCCCACGGGTCGTCGACGTCTCGCGGCCGAAGCGGGCGAACGCCCAGATGCCGAGCCCGAGGAAGACGACGTTCACGGTCCACATCGCCCAGGCCGGTGAGATCTTCCCCTTGTCGCCGAGCTGCTCGCCGCCGGTCAACCCCATCCAGTAGATCGAGAAGATGACCAGCGAGAAGGCGATGACCATCCCGACGCCCCCCCGCGGGAAACGCACGGCGAGCGGCGCGCCGATCAGCACGAAGACGATGCAGGCGAAGGGGATCGCGTACTTCTTGTGCAGCTCGACCCTGTGGCGGTTGATTCCTTGTTGGAGCATCTCCGCCCGCCCCTGGAGGCTGCGCATCTCGAGGGCCACTCGTCGCGTCACCGGATCGACCTGGTTCCGGACTCGCCGGGCCGACGACGTCGTTGCCGGGCTCACGGCTGCGCCGTCCCCCCCCGTCGCCCCCGCGGCCCCGGCCGTGTCGGCGACCGGGCCCCGAAGGGCGTCCGCGACGGCACCGACGACGTGCTCGCGGGCCTGTCGGCGCACCTCCTCGAGCTCCTGGCGCCGGTGCTCGATCTCGGCGGTCAGCATCGCGACCGACATCTCCCGGTCGCCTCGGCTCGCCGAGTTCAAGCGCTCGAGCTCGTTGCCGACCCCGGGGATCCGCACGAGCTGCTCCGTGAAGAACATCCGGTTGAACTTCTCCGGCTCCGCGACGGTCCGCTCGTGGATCCGGCCGTCGTAGAGCTTCAGATAGAGATCGGTCCGCGACCGGTTGAACGCCATCCTTCCGCTGTCCGCGTAGATCGTGCGGTCGCGGTCGCCCTGGCTGAGGTCGTAGATCACGATGTCGAAGAGCCGGTTCGTCGCCGGGTCGATATCCGCCGCCTGGAGGAAGTAGCGCGTCCGCGTGCTCTCGGTCCGCAACTCGTTGATCGCCTGCTCCTTCAGCTCGACCGTCGGGCTCTTCCTCGCGATGTCCATCAGCAGGTTCTTCAGCCGATGGTTCGCCTCCGGGAGGATCCGGTCGTTGAACCAGACCATCCCGACGGTGAGCGCGACGGCGGTCAGGAGCAGCGGCGCGACCAATCGCCGCAGGCTGACGCCGCTCGCCTTCAACGCAGTGATCTCGTTGTCGGCCGTGAGCTGGCTGAAGACATAGAGCACCGCGACCAGCACCGACATCGGGAAGGTTAGCGCCAGCGTGTAAGGGATCGAGAGGAGGAAGACCTCGGCGATGATCGACGGCGAGAGGCCCTTGCCCGCCAGCTCTTCGAAGCGTCGTGCGACCGTGTTGATCAGCAGCAGGCCGGTCAACACGCTGAGCGCAAAGAAAAAGGGGCCGAGATGGGCCCGGAGCAGGTACCGCGTCAGGATCCGCATGCGCCGTTCGTTGGATTCACGGCCCCTCTCCGCGGCCGAGACCTGTTGAGGGGCGTGTAAGTAGTTAGTATATTTTGCACTTTCTGTCGCGACAAGCCCGTGCTCCTGTGCGGGTCGGCGGCGGGGCTCACCCGAGATCACCGGCCCCTCCCGGGGCGCCGGGTAACCGCATGCGCCACCGCTGGATCGTCATCCCCTTCCTGATCCTCACCGCCTCGCCGCTGCAGGCGCAGGTCGCGGCCGGGGCGCGCGATTCGACGACGGCGCCGTTCGCCGCCGGGCGTGCGGCGGCGCCTGTGCTCCGCCTCGGGCTCAAGCCGCTCCCGCTGCCGTTCCCGCTGGAATTGCCGCCTCCGCCGACCCTCCCTGTGGCCCCCGGCGGGGGCGGTTTCGGGGACCCGTCCGCCCTCGGCCCCCCGGTTCCGGGGCTCGCCGCCCCCGGCGGAGAGGAGGCGGCATCGGGGCTCGCCGACACGTGGGCCGCCCGGCTCCTGGCCTCCCTGGAGCCCGCCGCCTGGGCGGAGCGTCTTCGCCTCGCCTCCCCGCCGGCCACCGGGGTACGACGCCCCGCGGCGCCGGCCACCGAGGTCGCGGGCGGCGGGCCGGCGATCTCCGCGCCCGGGGACTCCGCCGACGCCCCGCGACCGCTCCTCCCCGGCCCCTTCGGCGACTTCGTCGACCTCGGGATGCGGATCGCCGGGCGGGGCGAGCTCGGCGGGGCGTGGACCCGCTTCGAACCGTGCGACCCGGCGCTCCGCTTCAACTGCAACCCGTCGGCGCTCCCGCTGCTCAAGCCGGACGTGCAGTTCGGCGTGCGGGTCGCCGGGACGATCTCCGACCGGATCCACGTGGACGTGGACTACGACCAGCGCCGGGAGTTCGACGCGGCGAACAACATCAACGTCTACTACCAGGGACTCCCGGGCGAGGTTCTCCAGAGGGTCGAGCTGGGGGACGTCTCGATCCGGCTCCCGGCATCGCGGTACCTGACGGAGGGGATCCCGGGGGGGAACTTCGGCTTCAAGGCGGCGGGGCGGGTGGGGGGGATGGAGGTGCAGGCGATCTGGGCGCAGCAGAAGGGGGATGTGGCGACGCGCGAGTTCCGGCTCGGCGGGCTCCGCGGGCCGGAGGGGCTGGTCCAGGACGCGCGCGTCGTCCTCGACGACGCGGACTACGTCAAGGGGCAGTTCTTCTTCCTCGTCGACCCGGATTCCCTCTTCGGCGCGCCGCACGTGGATGTCCTCGCGCTACGCGACGTCGACGCGCCCGCCACGCTCCGCCCGGCGCGGGGCGTCGAGATCCAGCTCTACCGCGACGAGCGGCCGTCGTTCGCGAACCCGGAGCAACAGGCGCAGCTCGGGTACTTCCTGGCCGAAGCCGTGGCGGTGGACGGCGCGCTCCGCCACCGGGGCCAGTTCCGGCGGCTCCTCCCGGGGGAGGATTACCTGGTCCACCCGAGCGGGCTCTGGGTGATGCTGCGCTCGCCGCTCCGTCACGACGAGGCGCTTGCCGTCGCCTACGCGACCGAGGCCGGGGGCGTGGTCGGCACCCTGGACGCCGAGCGGGCCCCCGCCAGCGCCCCGCCGACGCTCCTCCTGCTGCGCGGCCCCTCCACGATCCACCAGCCCGGCCAGGCGACGTGGCGCTACGAGATGCACCACGTCTACCGCATCGACGGCTCGACGGGGGTCGAGCCGTCGAGCATCTCGCTCGAGATCTCTCTCGGCGAACACGCGGCGGGCGCGACCTTCAAGACGGCGCCCTCGGGGGCGGTCACGCTGCTCCGGCTCTTCGGCCTCGACGAGGACGCCCCCGCCGACCGCCTCGACGAGGCGCACGTCTTCCAGCCCGGCGTCGCGTGGGGGGGCGGGGGCGGGTTCGGGGGGCTCGGCGGCGGGTTCGAGGGCGGCACGGGTGTGGGGTTCGGCGGCGCCGGCGCGGCCTCGAGATTCGCCGGGACCTTCGTCGTCTTCCCGACGCTCCGCCCCTTCGCCTCGCCCCCGCCCGTCCCCAGCGCGGGGTTGACCGCCGACGAGGCCGCCGCGGTCCTCGGCGCGGACGCCAACCCGGCGATCTACGAGGACCCCGACCCCGTGGCGCGCGAGGCCGCGGCCCGGTTCCGTCTCAACTTCGCCTACCGCGTCCGGCTCGAGGGGCTCGTCTCCTCGTTCTCGCTCGGCGCCTTCGGGATCCGGCAGGGGAGCGAGAAGATCACCGTCGACGGGAGGGTGCTCGAGCCCGGCGTCGACTACACGATCGACTACGACCTCGGGCAGGTCACGCTGACGAACCCCCAGGCGATCCTCGGCGCGAACCCGAACGCGGAGATCCGCGCCACCTGGGAGCAGCAGGCGCTCTTCCAAGTGGCGCCGAAGACGCTCTACGGCCTCAGCGCGCGCTATCCCCTCGGCACCGCCGGGGAGCTCAACCTGATCGGGCTGTACCAGGCGGAGAAGGCGGTCATCAAACGCCCTCAGCTCGGGCTCGAGCCGGGCTCGATCTTCCTCGGCGGCGCGAGCGGCGCGCTGGAAGTCGGCGCCGGGTGGCTCGACCGCGCGGTCGAGCGTCTCGTCGGCCCGGGCGGGGAGAGGGGCGGAGGCGGGGGGGAGGGATCTCGCCTGCGCTTCGCCGGCGAGGTCGCGGTCTCGCTGCCGAACCCGAACCGCCGGGGCGCGACGTACCTCGACGACTTCGAGGCGTCGGACGAGATCCGCCTCGCGCTGGAGCGCACCTACTGGCGGCTCGGCTCGCGCCCCGAGGACCCCGTCGGCGCGGAGGCGGTGCTGCCGCTCCCCCTCGACGTAACGACCGCCGCGCCCCTCGCCTGGCAGCACGACCTCCTCGACGTCGCGGGGCGGGTCACCGGCCCGCGCCTAGCGCGAGAGATCGACCGGCAGATCAACGTGGCGGGGGCGCAGCGGACCGAGCCCGTGCTCTACCTCTCGCTCGGCGAGCCGGCGACGGCGCCGACGTCGCGCCGGTGGCGCTCGATCACCACCGTCCTCGAGACGACGGGGCGCGACATGAGCCGGAGCGAGTACCTGGAGTTCTACGCATCGGCCTCGCCCGGCCAGGAGCTGGCGCTGGTCTTCGACATCGGCACGGTCAGCGAGGACGCGTTCTACTACAGCCCGACCGGGGAGACGAACGGGACGTACCCGGACGGGCGGCCGTGGGGTCTGGGGATCCTGGACGAAGAGGCGCGGGTCGCGATGAGGGAGCTCTGGAGCACCGCCCGCGACACCCTCGGGCTCTGGAACCAGAGCTGCCGTGCGGAGCCGGGGCAGCCGGCCTACCCGCCGGGGGACCCGCGCGCCAACTGCACGCGCGGCAACGGGCTCGTCGACACCGAGGACCTGGACGGGAACGGGATCCTCGACGGGACCGACGGGGCGTACTTCCGCTACGTCGTCCGGCTCGACGGGACATCGCCGTACCTGGTGCGGGACCGGAACGCGACCGGGACCGAGTTCGCGCTCTACCGCATCCCGCTCCGCGGGCCGGACGCGATCGCGGTGAACGGCGCGACCGAGGGGACGTGGCGCTACATCAAGCACCTGCGCCTGACCGTGGCGGGGATGGCGGGGGTGCCGGGTACGCCCGACGTCGCCCTCGCCCGGATGCGCATCATCGGCTCGCGCTGGACGAAGCGCGACGTGCACGGGATCCTGGCCGGGCTCTCCGGCGACCGACCGGGCGCCGGCGCCGCGTCGACGGAGTTCCGCGTCGGGCCGGTCAGCCGGATCACCGACGGCGCCGCGTACGCGCCGCCCCCCGGGGTCGGGGACGAGCTGCAGGACCCCAACAGCGCCTACGGGAGCACGGGGGTCGAGTACAACGAGAAGTCGCTGCGGTTGACGTACGCCGGGCTCGAGCCGGGCGACCGGGCGGAGGCGTACTTCCGCTACCCGCAGCAGCCGCGCAACCTCCTGAGCTACCGCGAGCTGCGCCTCTGGGCGGTGGCGCGGGCGGGGCGGTGGGGTGTCGGCGACGGCGAGCACCTCGTCGTCTCGGTCGGCACCGACCCGCGCAACCGCTATCTCTACCGGACGCCGCTCCGCCCCGCCTACGCCGCCGCCGGCTCGCGCTCCGAAGACTGGCTCCCCGAGGTCGTCATCGAATTCGAGCGCTGGTTCGACCTCAAGGCCGCCGCCGAGCGGGCGCTCCTGGCCGGGGACCGCGTCCCCGGCGAGCCGGTCGAGGTGTGGAGCGAGGACAGCACGTACGCCGTTATCCTCGAGGACCGCGCCCGGGCGCCGAACCTCGCGGCGGTCCGCGAGCTCGCCCTCGCCGTCTACAACGCCGGGGGGCTCCCCGCCACCGGCGAGGTCTGGATCGACGACCTTCGCCTCGGCGGCGCCGTCCGCGACGCGGGGCTCGCCGGCCACGGCGAGGTCGAGGTCCGCGCCGGCGACCTGGTCTCCGCGAGCCTTGCCTACGGCGGGCGCGGCGCGCTCTTCCGACCGATGAACCGCGACCCGTCGTACCAGTCGACGAGCGAGCTGGGCGTCGCCGGGACGGTCCAGCTCGGCCGCCTCCTCCCCGCCGACTGGGGGATCGAGGCGCCGGTCACCGTCTCGCACGAGCGGAGCGCGCTGGAGCCGAGCTTCCTCGAGGCGAGCGACGTCCGCGCCGACCGCCTCGAGGGGCTGCGGCCGACCGGCTCGAACCGGACCCGCATCGGGCTCACGCTCCGCCGGGCCGCGCCCACGGCGAACCCCTGGCTCGGTTGGCTCGTCGACGGGACGCAACTGCGCTTCGGCTACGAGACCCGGTCGGCCGGCGCGGCGACGGCGCGGGACGAAGCCGACGAGATCGACGGCGGGGTCACCTACGCGATCCGCCCGGGCGCCCGAGAGCTCGACCCGATGCCCGGCCCCCTCGAGGCGGTCCTCCGCGCGCTCCTCCCCGCGGCCGTCGAGGAGACCGGGCTCTTCCGCCGCATCGTCGACTCGAAGCTGCGCTGGAGCCCGGAGGAGATCGCCGTCGCGAGCAGCTACGCGCGGCACGAGAGCCGGAGCTGGCGCTACGGCGGGATCCTCGAGACCGGCGCCGACGGCGCGGTCCGCCCCTTCGAATCCCCCCGCGAGGGGCTCGAGACGACGGCGCGCGTCGGGTTCCGGCCCTTCCCCTCGCTGACCGCGGGGGTCGTCGTCGCCACGCAGCGCGACCTGCTCCCGACGGCGCGGGCGAGCGCCGGGACGCACGAGCGGGAGGCGATCGACCGCGCCCGCAACCGCATCGGCGACCTCGACCTGGGGTGGGAGACGAACCGGACGATGACCTCCCGCCTCGATTTCCGCCCGGTCCTCGCCCCCTGGCTCCGCCCGGGGATCGGCTACTCCGCGCGCTTCCGGACCGACCGGAGCCCGTCGTACTGGGAGGCGACCGCCGTGGGCGACGACACCGTCGCCATCCTCCAGCGCCGGATCCAGGGGGACCGGCAGCTCACGCGCTCGATCCTCCTCGACCCCGAGGGGCTCACCCGCTCCGTCGAGGGGGAGTCGCCCGGGCTCCCGCTCCGCCTCCTCCTCGGCCTCGGGCACGCGCTCCGGCCCGTCGACCTGAGCTGGAGCAGCGGCGTCGGCTCGCGCTTCGAGTGGGAGACCCTCGATCCGGGGCTGGGGTATCAGCTCGGACTCGGCGGGCTCGACGACTTCCGCATCATCGACGGCGACACGGCGGCCGCCGCCCACGAGCAGTCGGCGTTCCGCGCGCGCGGCGGGTTGAACCTCCCGCTCCGTGCGGCGCTCGACGTCGCCTACGGCGAGGCGGCCTCGGTGGCGATCGAGGCGGGGGGCGGGCGCCGGACGTACGACGAGCGGACCTGGCCCGACCTGCGCCTCGCCTGGACGGCCCTCCCGATCCCCAGGGCGCTCGGCGCCGTCGTCGTCCACGGGTCGGCGAGCATCGGCTACCGCGAGGCGACGCGCGCCTCGCGGTACGGCGGGCCCGGCCAGACCCGCGGGGGCGAGGAGACGGGGATCCCCGTCCAGCTCACCCTCGGGTTCGCCAACGGCCTCGGCGGGTCGTACAATGGCCTCTGGAGCCGCGGCCGGGCCAGCGATCCGACGGGCGAGACCCAGCAGGTCGAGAGGCGCCACGCCGTGCAGCTCGCGGGGAGCTTCATCGCGCCCCGATGGCTGCGCGACCGGATCCCGGCGCCGGTGAACGTCGCGCTCCGCTACGGGATCCAGGACCAGGAGCAGTGCCGGATTCAGGCCGGGACCTTCGGCCCGTGCATCCCCTTCGTCGACCTGGTGCAGCGTCAGTTCAGCCTGACGCTCGACACCGTGATCTCTCAACTCAACGTGGGATTCCAGATGAGCTACGACGACCGTCAGAGCTACGTGGGGCTCCGCTCCGGCTCGAGCCAGTTCCAGCTCGGGCTCTTCGGCGAGTTCACCTTCGAGGCCGGGACCTTCGCGGGAGGGGCGAGGTGAGGCGGGCGGTCGCGGCCGGCTCGGCCGCCGCCCTGCTCCTCCTCGCCCTTACGGCCTGCCGCGAGGAAGGCGCGCCCGCGGGGGGAGAGGCGGGCCTCCGCGCGGTCGAGATCCCCGAATTCGACGGCGAGGCCGCGCATCGGCTCCTCGTGCAGCAGGTCGACTTCGGACCCAGGGTCCCCGGGACCGAGGGGCACGCCCGGCAGCTCGAGTGGATGACGTCGTACCTCCGCGAGCGCGCCGACTCCGTCGAGCTCCAGCCCTTCACCCACGTCACCGCGGCCGGCGACTCGATCCGGATGACCAACGTCATCGCCCGGTTCCGCCCCGACGCTGGCGACCGCGTCCTCTTCCTCGCCCACTGGGACACCCGTCCGACCGCCGACGAGGAGTCGAAGGCCGAGCGCAGGGCGATGCCGATCCCCGGCGCCAACGACGGCGCCAGCGGGACCGCTGTCCTGATGCAACTGGCCGATGTCCTTTCCCGCCATTCCCCGCCGATCGGCGTGGACCTACTCTTCGTCGACGGCGAGGACTACGCGCCGAACGAGATGTACCTGGGTTCGACCTACTTCGCGGCGAACCTTCCCCCCGGGTACCGGCCCCTCTACGGCGTCCTCGTCGACATGGTCGGCGACCGGAACCCCGTCTTCCCGATCGAGGCGTTCTCGTACCAGTACGCGCCCGAGGTCGTCGAGCGGGTCTGGCGCGTGGCCGAGGAGCTCGGGTACCGGCAGATGTTCCCCCGTCGCCAGGGGATCGGCATCAGCGACGACCACATCCCCCTCAACCGCGCGGGGATCCGCACGATCGACATCATCGACTTCGAGTACGGCCCGGGGAACCGCTACTGGCACACCCTCGACGACACGGTCGAGAACACCGGCCCTCGTGGGCTCGAGGCGGTGGGGCGCGTGCTGACGGCGCTGGTCTTCCGCGGGGGGTGACCCCGCCCGGCGCCGGTGAGGTGGCCGGGGCAGGGCAGCCAAGGAGGCGCGGGTGCGATTGACGGCGGACGAGTCCAGGGCGCTGGGGTTCGTGGCGCTGCTCCTGACGCTGGCCGCGGTGGCGCGGGGGGTGGCGGGGCGGGGGGAGGCGACGGCGTCGCTCGAGGCGGCGGACGTCGGCGCCCTCGCCGAGGCGTCGGAGCGGGCGAAGGAGGAGGCGGCGCGGCGCTCGCGGCCCCTCGCGCCGGGGGAGCGGATCGACCCGAACACCGCGAGCGAGGAGGAGCTCGACCGACTCCCCCGCGTCGGCGCGGGGCTGGCCCGGAAGATCGTCGAGGAGCGGGAGCGGGGCGGGCCGTTCCGGTCGGTCGACGACCTCACTCGGGTCCCGGGGATCGGCCCGGCGGCTGCACGGCGGCTCGCGGAGCACCTCGTGCTGCCGGCCCCGGCTCCGGCGCCGCCGGCGTTGCCGCCGCTGTTGCCGGGGAGGGGTTCGGGCTCGGGCTCGGGCTCGGGCTCGGGCTCGGGGACGGGGACGGGGACGAGGACGGGGGTGGACCTCAACCGCGCGGGGGTGGAGGAGCTGGTGCGGGTGCCGGGGATCGGGCCGGCGCTCGCGGCGCGCATCGTCGCCTACCGCGACTCGGTGGGGGGATTCGGGTCGGTCGACGAGCTGACGCGCGTGCGGGGGATCGGCCCGGCGACGCTCGAGCGGATCCGACCCCACCTCCGGATTCAACCTTGACCTTCCCGCTGCCGATACCTATCTTCGGGCCCTCTCCCCTAGGCTCCCGTTCCCGTATTTCCAGCGATAACTATGGTCTCGATGACCGCACCGTCCGACCGGATCGGCGAGATTCTGGTCCGCGAGGGTTTGATCACCCAGGAGCAGCTCGGTGCTGCTCTGGCCGACGCGCGCAACAACAACACGCGCGTGGGCTACTCGCTCATCAAGCTCGGTTTCATCGCCGAGGAAGAGCTGACGCGTATACTCGCCCGGCAATACCGCGTGCCGGCGATCGATCTGAACCGCGTCGCGATCGACCCGAAGATCGTCAAGCTCGTCCCGACAGAGCTGGCGCTGAAGTACCTGGTCCTCCCGCTTCGCCGCGTCGGCCGCACCCTCACCGTCGCGATGGCGAATCCCGCGGATTCGCGCGCGATCGAGGACCTCCGCTTCGTCACGCGCTACGACATCGAGCCGGTCATCGTCGGGGAGTACACGCTCCGCAAGCAGCTCGAGAAGTTCTACGACACGGCCGACGACCACCTCAGCGAGCTCCTGACCGAGCTCGAGGAGGAGGACGTCGAGGTCGTCGAGGAGCGCGAGGAGGAGCTCAACGTCGCCGCGCTCCAGGCGCAGGTCGAGGATGCCCCCGTCGTCAAGCTCATCAACGGGATCCTGACCGACGCCGTGCTCCGCGGCGCCTCCGACATCCACATCGAGCCGTACGAGAAGGAGATCCGCGTCCGCTACCGCATCGACGGCGCCCTCGTCGAGATCATGAAGCCGCCCCTGAAGATGAAGGCGGCGCTGACCTCGCGCGTGAAGATCCTCGCGGACCTCAACATCGCCGAGCGGCGGGTCCCGCAGGACGGGCGCATCAAGATGAAGATCAAGAACAAGGTCGTCGACTTCCGCGTCTCGACCCTGCCCGTGATCTTCGGCGAGAAGATCGTGCTGCGCATCCTCGACAAGGGGAACCTCACGCTCGATCTCGAGAAGTTCGGGATGGAGCCGAAGGCGCTGCGCGACTTCATGAGCGCCATCATGAACCCCTACGGGATGGTGCTCGTCACCGGCCCGACGGGGTCCGGGAAGACGACGACCCTCTACTCCGCGCTCTCCAAGGTCAACACCGAGGAAGTCAACATCATGACGGCCGAGGACCCGGTCGAGTACAACCTGCACGGGATCAACCAGGTCCTCGTCCGCAACGAGATCGGGATGACCTTCGCCGCGGCGTTGAAGGCGTTCCTCCGCCAGGACCCGAACATCATCATGGTCGGTGAGATCCGCGACATCGAGACGGGCGGGATCGCGATCAAGGCGGCGCTGACCGGGCACCTCGTTCTCTCCACGCTGCACACGAACGACGCGCCCTCGACCGTCACGCGTCTCATCGACATGGGGCTCGAGCCCTTCAACGTGGCCGCCGCGCTCAACCTCGTGACCGCGCAGCGGCTCGTCCGGCGCATTTGCTCCGGCTGCAAGGAAGAGGTGACCTACCCCCCCGAGTACCTCGAGGCGGCCCGCATCCCGATGGAACAGGCCGCGTCGATGAAGTTCTACAAGGGCAGAGGCTGCGACCAGTGCGGCGGCACCGGCTACAAGGGCCGCCAGGGGCTTTACGAGGTCATGCCGATGTCCCCCGAGCTGCGCCGCCTCATCATGCACGGCGCCAGCACCGACGAGCTCCGCAACCAGGCGCTCAAGGAGGGGATGCTCACCCTCCGCATGGACGGGATGATCAAGGTCGCCAAAGGGATCACCACGCTGGAAGAAGTCATCAAGGAGACCGCCGCGACATGAGCACTCCCGTTGCCGGCCCGTTGCACAGGGCCGACCCCGATGCCGGAAAGATCAACCTCCGGATGCTCCTCGAGGAGATGATCCGCCGGGGCGCCAGCGACCTGCACCTCACCGCAGGAGAGCGGCCCAAGCTCCGCATCGACGGGCAGATCGTCAATGCATCGACCGACCACGTCCTGACCGCCAAGGACACGCTCCAACTGGCCTACTCGATCCTGACCGAGAACCAGAAGAAGCGGTTCGAGACCGAGGACGAGCTCGACTTCTCCTTCGGGATCCAGAACCTCTCGCGCTTCCGCGGCAACGTCTACCGCCAGCGCGGGTGCGTCGCCGTCGCGATCCGGCAGATCCCCTTCCAGATCAAGGGGATCGAGGAGCTCGGGCTCCCCCCGATCGTCGCCAAGCTCGCCGAGAAGCCTCGCGGCCTCGTCCTCGTCACCGGCCCCACCGGCTCCGGGAAGAGCACCACCCTCGCCGCCATGATCGACAAGATCAACCGCGAGGAGAAGGGCCACATCCTCACCATCGAGGACCCGATCGAGTTCATCCACCGCCACCAGGGGTGCATCGTCAACCAGCGCGAGGTGGGCGCCGACACCAAGAGCTTCTCGGCGGCGCTCAAGTATGCGCTCCGCCAGGACCCCGACGTCGTCCTCATCGGCGAGATGCGCGACCTCGAGACGATCGCCGCCGCCCTCACCATCGCCGAGACCGGCCACCTCTGCTTCGCCACGCTGCACACGAACTCGGCGGCCGAGTCGATCAACCGCATCATCGACGCCTTCCCATCGAACCAGCAGGCGCAGGTCCGCGCCCAGCTCTCCTTCGTCCTCGAAGGTGTCATCACGCAGACCCTCCTCCCCCGCGCCCGCGGCGGCGGCCGGGTCTGCGCCATGGAGGTCCTCGTCTGCACCCCCGCCGTCCGCGCCTGCATCCGCGACGACAAGGTGCACCAGATCTACTCGATCATGCAGGCCGGGAAGAAGCACGGCATGCAGACCCTGAACGACGCCCTCTACCAGCTCCACCTCCAGGGCGTCGTGACGCTGGAGGAGGCGCTCCGCCACTCCTCCGATCCCAACGAGCTCCTCCGCATGGTGGGCGAGCCCGTACCCGCGAGCTGACGACTATGCCGACCTTCACGTACTCCGCGCGCAGCGCGACCGGCGCCATCCAGACCGGCGAGATCGAGCTCCCCTCCCGCGATGAGGTCAACCGCTACCTCGCCCGGCAACGCCTGATCCCGATCAAGGTCGCCGAGAAGAAGAAGCAGCTCGAGCTCAGCTTCGGCTCGGGGATCAAGACGCGGGACATCGTCATCTTCACGCGGCAGTTCGCCACGATGATCAACTCGGGGCTCCCCCTCGTCCAGAGCCTCGACATCCTGGCGAAGCAGAGCGAGAACAAGGCGCTCCGAAAGACCGTCGAGGCGGTGCTCTACGACGTCGAGGCCGGGAACACCCTCGCCGACGCGCTCCGCAAGCACCCCAAGGTCTTCACCGACCTCTACGTGAACATGGTCGCCGCGGGTGAGGCCGGCGGCATCCTCGACGTCATCCTGCTGCGTCTCGCGACCTTCCTGGAGAAGAACGACGCCCTCGCCCGCAAGATCAAGGGCGCGATGGTCTACCCCGTCGTCATCCTCTGCGTCGCGGTCGTCGCGGTGGCGGTCCTCCTCATCAAGGTGATCCCCACCTTCCAGAACATGTTCGAGAGCGCGGGCGTCCCGCTCCCGGCCCCGACGCGCTTCGTCATCTTCCTGAGCGGGTTGCTCCAGAACTACTGGTGGGCCGCGATCCTCGCCGTCGTCGCCGGGATCTTCGTCCTCCGCCAGTATTACAAGACCTCCAACGGCCAGCTCACGATCGACCGGATCCTCCTCCGGCTCCCGATCTTCGGCGACCTGCTCCGCAAGACGGCCGTCGCGCGCTTCACCCGCACCCTCGGCACCCTCGTCGCCTCGGGCGTCTCGATCCTCGACGGCCTCGAGATCACCGCCCGTACCGCCGGGAACCGCGTCATCCACGACGCCGTCATGAGCTCCCGCGCCAGCATCGCCGGCGGTGAGACGATCGCCGAACCGCTCAAGCAGTCGGGCGTCTTCCCGCCCATGGTCGTCCAGATGATCAACGTCGGCGAGCAGACCGGCGGCCTCGACGAGATGCTCGGCAAGATCGCGGACTTCTACGACGAGGAGGTCGACGCCGCCGTCGCCGCGCTCCTCAGCGCCATGGAGCCGCTCATGATCGTCTTCCTCGGCGTCATCGTCGGCGGGATGATCGTCGCGATGTACCTGCCGATCTTCGACATGATCAATGCGGTGCAGGGGTAGGGTGTGTCGCGCGACAGCCATTCGTTCCAAAATGCGACACTCATTCGTTCCAGCGCGACAGCACATTTGTGCCAACGAAAAGGGTCGAGATTCGCTTGCCGGCGTATCCTATGGAGGTTTTCAGGCTTACGAGGGTAGCTAATTCGCTTGACCGATGACGTGTCGTTCATTTCTACGGATGAACCATGCAGTGTTATCCCCGCAGCAATTCGCGTTGCGGAACATATGGATGTCGCGATAATGACCAACCAGCGTTGCTTAAATATATGCAGGACAATAATGTCTGGCCTGCGGTGATGGTGTGCGACAGCCATTCGTTCCGATCGTTCACTGCTATGCGTGACACCCAATTCGTTCCAAATGGTCGCCAGTATTATGATGCGACCTGTTATAGGTGTTCTTGGGAGATAATCAACGCCGGATGAAGAAGAGGCGTATGATCGTTGCTGACTGCCCGTACGGCCGAGCCCTTTATGTCATGATATGCCGTGCCTCTAATCGGGTAGGGATTGAAATCAACCATAGGCCAGGCAGTTGGACACCAATAGCAGCACGGCGGCGCATGACTAAGCATTCATTCTCGGCGCTTGTGCCATAGCTTGATTGATTGATGCGATTGATGCGGTTCTGAGCAGTTACGATGCTGCGGGATTGTTTAGAGTGGTGAACCACCCGTTGTTGCGGAAGAGTCGCCGTTTAGCCGCAAGTGAATTCGAGACACGGGCGGGAGGATTCAAGTCCAATAGGTACGCCGGCTTATGTAATGGAACCGTCAGTTTCTTAATGGGTGGCCGCCGTCTCAACAAACGCGAAAATATATGCCACTTCAGATGCCGACGGATTATCTGTGTCTGCCGAGTATCGGGTGGGCAAGAGCGGCGCTGAAGTGCCTAAGTCCAAGCTCACCAGGGTACAATTCTCCGGCATGCATGACCTGCACCCAAAGCGGCTGCGGAATGAATCCACCGTAGTGGTACCCAGTTGGGTGCGATAGTATGCATTTAGCCCGACTCTCCCGTATCAAGCCGCCATTGTATTAGCTGAGTTCGTTGCCGTAAGACAGCTCCTAATATCCGAACAGGAGCTCGTCATCAGCCTTTCCGATGCGCCCTGTCGGATGGCAGGATGACCTCACCAAGTGCAAAAGCGCCCGGCGAGGCTGCGAGTTCACACAGGCCTGTTGGCTGTCCTCGAGACAATCTATGTGGTCCGATAGGGAAACTACAATCGATCTTCTCAACGTCGAGCACCTTGTTACTGCGATCACGGGGACGGTTACTCGAGGCCACCTGCGGCCCCTCACGCTCGGTGTTTTCGGGGACTGGGGAAGCGGCAAATCCAGCGTCATCTCGATGGCGAAGCAGCGCGTCGAGCAGGATCACCCAAATATCCTGTGTGTCTACTTCAATGGCTGGCTCTTCGAGGGTTATGAGGATGCCAAGGCTGCCATCCTCGGGACGATCCTCGATGAACTAGCCGACAAACGTAAAGCCAAGGAGAAGGCTAGGGACTGAACCGCCCCGGGTTTGCCGGAGGCTCCAACCTTTGAGAGATTGGAGTCATGACGAGAGTGAAAAAGTACTCCCGCGAGGTGCGGGAGCGGGCGGTTCGGATGGTGTTCGAGCACGAGAGCGAGT